>Ga0209455_1000043_pt1 | contig 413928 bp, 363 predicted proteins | sample AraplaCol_mCL_r2_FD_184275 | JGI IMG/M metagenome (GOLD analysis project Ga0209455, IMG submission 184275) | Arabidopsis root microbial communities from North Carolina, USA - plate scrape CL_Col_mCL_r2 (SPAdes) (version 2) | ecosystem: Host-associated > Plants > Roots > Endosphere | place...
CATGGGCTCGTTCAAAGTATGAGCCGGCGCGGGAACTGCCACGACAATGCCGTGGCCGAGAGCTTCTTCCAGCTTCTGAAGCGGGAGCGCATACGACGCAAAATCTATTCAACCAGGGATGAGGCCAGGCAGGATGTCTTCGACTATATCGAGATGTTCTACAATCCGAAGCGTCGTCACGGATTTAATGAAAAGCTGTCGCCAATCGAGTTCGAAAAGCGGCATTTTTTACGGCTGCAGAATGTCTAGGAGGATGGTGGCGATTCAAGTCGGCTAAAAAGTGACACAGCCACAGCCCACATTCGAGGAGAAGACCATGCGCACTCTCACTGCCATGCCCCTGCCTCTTATCGTCGCAAGCATCTTCGCGCACACGCCTGTGCAAGCGCAAGAGGATCACACCGGACTAGTGCTGGTTCAACGTACCGTCGATACGCGCTACACCGATGACGATGCCAAGTTTCAGAAGATGCTCGACACAACGCTGACACGGACTTATAAAATCGAGCAAGGAGACTCGCTCCAGGGCATCATCAGCGAGCATTTCTCTGTTGGTCCGACGATCACCAAGAACGTCTACGATGGCATCGCGTCGAAGATCCAAGCGCTTAACAACATGGCACCCGACGAGCGCCTCGCTGCGGGCAAGGAGATCCGCATTCCGGACATTCCGCCTATGCAGTGGAAGCGGGCAGTTCCCGGCAATCATAATTACGGTGTCCCGCACATTCAACTTCCTCAGAGCCAAGCTGAGAAAGTCAACGGCGTTGCAATCCCGAAGTTGACCGATATAGGGAGAAAGGCCGCGGGCTTAGTCACCAAATGGGTCTGGCTCACGCCCGAGCAGGCGAAGGACGAGGCGAAGCTCAGTGCGGGAAACACGTCGATTGCAGACTACTACTGGACGCAGCCAATCACAGTGAAGTTTGCCGAAGGGCCACTGTCCGCCAGTCTGGAGTTGTGAACGACGCTAAGTTCATCGCGAAGCTGATCGGCCGCAACAGTCCACAGCAGGACGTCATCGTGTTTATCTTGGACGACTCCTGGCCATCACAGGCAGCGTTCGAGTCATCCCGTGCATTTCTCGTCAACGCCTTGAGTCTGATCGCTACGACCAATCACCTGCCAGCCCCGATACGAGAACGCAGAAACAGTATTGGAGCGCTGAAGAGCCCGTTGCTGCTGGATGAAATTCACCCGGCTGGGCAAAAAAGCACCCACGTTCCACGGGCCCGGCCCGGTGCTCCTCTCCTCCTCCGACACGGCATCGCCACCGCCAGCGCCACCCGCTTGGTGCTCGCGCTAGCCACCATCAGGCTTTTGGGAGTAATTGGTCGTGGATCTCCGGCCAGGCGACGGCCAGATGGCGCGAGGTTTCTTCGATGTCCCGACCATCCACCCCGGCTGCAAGCACCAAGACTTCGTTGCACCCTGAAAGCTACGATAGGTTATGGACAAATATTTACTACGGCAGATTAGCCCAATGCCTAATATTCTCGGTCCGCATAAAGAAATCAACCGTCCTAAAGTCGCGCTCTTCAACGCTTGACAGCTGTTTTTGCCTTGCTACATTGGTGCCGCAATGCAATTATCATTTTATACATTTTTATGGCCGAGGAAACCATGACCGATGTGCTGCGCTTCAAACTGTACGGAACGTCCGACGTATTTCAGAACACCGTCAACCAGATCCGCAAGATCGCGCAAGTTGACGCGACCGTTCTGATCGAGGGCGAGACCGGCACTGGTAAGGAACTGGCCGCACGGGCCATCCACTACCTGGGCGGACGCAGCCAGCATCCCTTCATCCCGGTCAATTGCGGCGCCCTGGCGGAAAGCCTGCTGGAAAGCGAATTGTTCGGCCACGAGCGCGGCGCCTTCACCGACGCCAAGTCGAGCGCCCCCGGCCTGGTCAGCCAGGCCGACGGCGGCACCCTGTTCCTCGACGAGATCGACGCCCTCAGCCTGAAGGCGCAGGCGGCCATGCTGCGCTTCCTGCAGGACCGCAGCTACCGCCGCGTGGGCAGCGGCCAGACGCGCCACTCCAACGTCCGCATCCTGGCCGCCACCAACACCAACCTGGAGCAGCAGGTCCTGGCGCGCCAGTTTCGGCGCGACCTGCTGTACCGCCTCAACGTCCTGACCCTGCGCATGCCGCCGCTGCGCGAGCGCGGCGAGGACCGGCTGGAGCTGGCGCGCAGCTTCGTGCAGCGCTACAGCCAGGAGTACGGCGTGCCGCCCAAGGCACTGGCGCCGGCCGCGATCAGCTCGATCGAACAATACGACTGGCCCGGCAACGTGCGCGAGCTGGAAAACGCCATGCACCGCGCCTTCCTGATGAGCGAGGACGGCCAGCTGCAGCTGGCCGTCCCCGCGCCGCTGGGCGTGGCCGGCGGCGGCGAGGACGCCGGCTTCAAGGCCGCGAAGGCACGCGCCGTGGCCGACTTTGAGCGACGCTATGTGCAGCAGCTGATGCAGCAATCGCAGGGCAATATCACCCAGGCCGCGCGTTTGGCCGGACAGGACCGCAGCGCCTTCGGCAAGCTGGTGCGCAAGCACGGGCTTGCCGCCAGCCAGGCCGTGCCGCTCGACAGCGAATAGAACGCATCCTTCCGCATGGACTTCTCCCCGACCGACTTTGCCGAGGCTGCGATCCGCGCCTACCTCGACCGCTGCCCGCACGGCGCCGACACCCTGTGCGGCGTGCACGAATGGTGGGTGGCATGGCCGCGCCCTGCGCACATCTGCTTCACCGCCGCCGCGCTGGAACGCCTGCAGTCGCATGGCGTGGTCGAATGCGTGCCGGCCGGCGGCGGCGAACTGTGGCGCCGCTGCCGGCCCGCGCCCGCCGCCGGGACATAAACCACCCACCCCGGGTGCAGCCGCTCCCGCCCCTCCCATCCCCCTCCCATCCCCCTCCCATACCCCTCCCATACCCCTCCCATACCCCTCCCATACCCCTCGGCTCCCCGCCCGGCCCGCGCCGGCGCGGGTTAAAAACCACCCGCCCGCCGCCCCTGCCAATTCACCGTTTCTCCTGTTGCCACAGGCGTTTTGCGTTCCGCACGAGGCTGGCACGCTTCTTGATTAACTTGGTCGTACGACAACGCCCGCCGCTTGCGGCCCGGGCGCAACGAGTCTGATCAAACTTGGGAACGAGGCTACGACATGACAGAGAGCATACAAAAGCAGCTGTTGCGGGTGCGTCCCCCGCGCGTCCGGATCACCTATGACGTGGAGACCGGCGGCGCCATCGAGAAGCTGGAGCTGCCCTTCATCGTCGGCATCCTGGCCGACCTGCAGGGCGACCGCAAGGATGACGCCGAACCAACCGCGTTGTCCGACCGGCGCATGCTCGACATTGACCGCGATTCCTTCGACGACGTCATGAACGGCATCGGCCCCGGCGTGCAGCTCGACACCCGCGCCGCAGGCCTGGAACAGCTCAAGCCCAGCAGCGATCCGCTCGACAGCTACCTGCGCTTCAGCGCGCTGGGCGACTTCGAACCGCTGAAGATCGTGCAGTCCATGCCGACCCTGCGCGAACTCTACCAGGCGCGCCAGCAGATCCGCTGGCTGCAGGCCAAAGCCGAGTCGAGCGGGCCGGTGTCGGACCAGCTGGAACGCTGGCTCAAGTTCGACGTCGCGAAGGACGATAGCCAGATCCCGGACGTGCGCGACGCCCTGCCCAAGGTGTTCGGCACGCCGGCGCCGGACCGCGACGCCATCGTCGCCCTGCGCGCCACCCTGCCCGGCCTGTACGACAAGGTCCAGGCCTATCTCACGGCGCAGATCGGGCTCGATAGCGCCACCGACCAGGACGCCGCCAAGGCGGCCCTGGCGGCCGACAAGGAGGCCGCCCTGGGTGCGCTAGCGGCCTGCGGCTTGCAGCCAGACAGCGACGCCGCCCTGGGCAAGATGGCGGCCACGGAAGACGAAATCCTGCAGTGGGGCCAAAGGCTGGTCGACGCCCTGGCCTTGCCCGCCAATCCGGACAACGACAAGAAGGCCGCCAACCTGGTCAAGCTGCTGCTTGAGACGCCGGTGGAGAACCCAGTCGCCGACAGCGACATCCAGCGCAACGCGCTGCGCAACCAGACCATGGTCAATCTGGGCCTGAAAGACCACGACGCCGCCGTCGCGGCTATCACCCCCCTCAAACAAGCCATGGAGGCGCGCGACAAACAGTCGCGCGAGCAGGCCCTGAACAAGGCGCGCTTCCTGGCCGGCCTGCAGGAGCCGGTCGGCAGCAACGCAGTGCCGCCCTGCCCCCATCCGGAAATCGACGCCTACTTCCAGCTCTACCTGAAAGACTGCGCGGAGGCGGACGGCCGAAAGATCTACTACCAGGTGCTGCACTACCTGACCGGCGGCGACGCCGCACCCAAGGTGGGCCGCGAGCTGTTCCACCTGGTCGAGCTGCTGCGCCCCGCCAACCAGGTGACAGTGCCGGCCATCCTGCAGCGGCTGTCCTACTTCGTGCAGCAGATCTTCCTGCCATGGAACCAACAGGATCCGTTCCTGCTGCAGGGCAAGCAGCAAGGCGTGTGCGCCGTGATCGACCAGCGTGTGGCGCAAATCGACCAGCTGCTTAGCACCACACTGTCTGCCATCATGCACGCCCCTACCTTCCGCAGGCTGGAAGCAAGCTGGCGCGGTCTGCACTACTTGGTCTTCAACAGCGAAACCAATGACATGCTCCAGCTCAAGGTCTTCAACGCTACCCAGGACGAGCTGCGCAAGGACATGGAGAGCGCCGTCGAGTTCGACCAGAGCGCCCTGTTCAAGAAAATCTATGAGGCGGAGTACGGCACCCTGGGGGGCCTGCCCTATAGCCTGCTGGTGGGCGACTACCAGATCAGCAGCGCCGGCGAGGACATCGACTTCCTCAAGAAGATGGCCGAAGTGGCCGCCGCCGCCCACGCGCCCTTCATCGCGGCGGCCGACCCCGACCTGTTCGGCCTGACAGACTTCAGTAGTCTGGCCATGCCTCGCGACCTGGGCAAAATCTTCGAAAGCCAAGATCTTGAGAGCTGGCGCGAATTTCGCGCCATGGAAGACTCGCGTTACGTCACCCTAGTGCTGCCGCGCACCCTGCTGCGCCTGCCCTACGGCAAGCCGGACCAGCGCAACACCACCCCCTGCGACGGTCTCAACTTTGAAGAGCGGGTGGCCGACGATCCCACCGTATTTGCCCCCGACAAGACCACGCCACTCAGTTACCCCCGTCCCGACACCGAGCAATTCTTGTGGGGCAACGCGGCCTATGTGCTGGCCGAGCGCATCACCAACGCCTTTACCCTTTACGGCTGGACAGCGGCCATCCGCGGCGTCGAGGGCGGCGGCCTGGTGGAGAATCTGCCACTGTACAGCTACCTGTCGGACGCAGGCACCCAGGAGCTGTTCTGTCCCACGGAGGTCACCATCACCGACCGGCGCGAAAAGGAATTGAGCGACCTCGGCTTCATGGCCCTATGCCACTACAAGGGCACCAGTACGGCGGCCTTCTTCGGCGGCCAGACCACCAACAGCCCCAAGACCTACTTCTCGCCGGACGCCAACGCCAACGCCAAGCTGTCGTCCATGCTGCCCTACATCCTGGCCGCCTCGCGCTTCGCGCACTACATCAAGGTCATCATGCGCAAGAAGATCGGCCTGTTCATGACCCGCGCCAACGTCGAGTCCTATCTGAACAACTGGATCGCCCACTACGTGCTGCTGGATGACAACGCGCCGCAAGAGGCCAAGGCCGCCTTCCCGCTACGCGCCGCCAGCGTGGTGGTAACCGAGACGGCCGGCTCGCCCGGCACCTACAACGCCACCGTGTTCCTCAAGCCGCACTTCCAGCTGGAGGAACTGTCGACCTCGATCCGGCTGGTGGCCACCCTGCCCGGCGGCTGAGCCCTGCCCTTATACTCAAGGAGAAACTGATGGATTTAATCTTACTGGAACCGGGCGACACCGCCGCCGTGTTCGGCACCGAGAAGAATGACTGGGGCACGGGCGGCAGCCTGATCGACAATGTCTGGCGCGACCAGGACGCCCTCAAGGACATGGGGCAATGCCTGGAACTGGTCTCCATGCACCAGGGCATTAAGCAGCAGATGACCACCGACGTCAGCAACTCGGCGCGCACCTCGGGCCGGCCCATCGTCACCGAGTTTACCTGCGTCAAGTACGTCGACAAGACCTCGATCAAGCTGTACGACATGTGCCTGCGCGCCCAGCCGCTGGGCGCCAACAAGGACCAGCCTACCAAGCTGTACATTGCGCGCAACTCGGGCCAGCAGACCGCCAACCTGATCACCATCTGGCTGCGCGACGCCATGATCAGTGAGCTGCAGCTACAGACCCACCCGGACGACATGCCGACCGAGCAGTTCAAGCTGAACTTCACGGAAATCCTGTGGCATTACACCGTGCAGCTGGCCAACACCCAGATCCTCGGCAAGCGCACCGCCGGCTGGAGCCTGGCGCGCAACCGTCCCATAACCCAGTTCACCTAGGAGCGCGCATGCAATTCCTGATGGAGCGCCTGGACCCGGCGCCGTTCGACCTGGAGGCCGCCATCCAGGCCCAGATCCAACGTCTGGTCAGCAGCCGCCTGATGGCGCGCGGCCGAGCGGCGCAGGACGCCTTCGGCATGCCCAGCATCGTCGAGCTGGGAGCGGCCGATCCCGCCGGCCTGGCCGCCTACGCCGCGCGCCTGACGCACCTAATCGGCCTATACGAGCCGCGCCTGCGCCAGCCGCAAGTGAAGCTGAGGCCGCACAACGATCCGGCCATGCCCTATACCTTGCAGGTGTCGGGCACGCTGGCGGACCGGGACACGCCCCAGAAGTTCCACTTCAACCTGACGGAGCAAGCCTGAGCATGAAACCGCTGCCGCGCGAAACCAAGCTGGCCCAGTACTACCAAGCCGAACTGGAAGCCCTGCGCAACGAAGCCCAAGTCTTCGCCCACCAGCATCCGCAGCTGGCCACCGCGTTGTCGCTGAGCGGCGGGCGCTCGCCCGATCCGCAGGTGGAATTGCTGCTGCAGTCGTTCGCCTTCATGAGTGGGCGTCTGCGCCACCAGGTCGAGGTGGACAAGGCGCGCCTGCCCAACGCCCTGGCCGCCGCGCTGTATCCGCACCTGGCCGCGCCGGTGCCCTGCATGGTGGTGGCTCAGGCCGGCAACGTGGCGGTCAAAGGCCAGTTGCTGCGCCAGCAAGGCATGAGCGCCACCGCCTACGGCGCCAACGGCGTCAGCCTGGACTGCCGCTTCCGCCTGTGCTACGACACCCCGCTGCTGCCGCTGCAGGTCGAGCGCGTCGAGCTGCAGCGCCCCAATCCCGCGCGCGACGGCAGCGCCGGCAGCGTGCTGGCGCTGGGGCTGGCGCCCAGCCCGCAGGCCAAGCCCGGGCCGCTGGGTCAGCAGGAAACCCTGCGCTTCTATCTCGACACCGACAACGAGCCGGCGGCATTCCGGCTGTACGAGCTGCTCGCGCTGCACGGCCCCGGCTGCCGCGTCGCCAGCACCCTGGGCGAGGCCGCCTGCGCCGGCGCCAGCCTGCGCTGGCTGGGCTACGACGAGGACTGCGCCATCCTGCCGGCCAGCGCCGCCAGCCCGCCCGGCTACCGCCTGCTGCAGGAATATTTCGCCTTCCCGCAGAAATTCCTGTTCTTCGAGGTGGGCCCGCTCGACCTGTCGCAGCTGCGCGGCGGCTGCGAGCTACGCCTGCTGCTGGACGCGCCCTACGAGCCGCATCCAGACTATGCGCGGCGGACGGTGCAGCTCAACTGCATGCCTCTGGTGAACCTGTTCCCGCATCCGATCGAGCCGTTGGCGCTCGACCACAGCGAGTTCGAATACCGCCTCAGCGCCGACCTGCAGCAGCACAGCAACTATGAAATCTACGCCATGGAGCGCCTGTACTCGGTGCGAGCCCAGGGCAGCCTGCGCACCATCGAACCCTACTACGGCCTTGACGACCTGGAGAGCAAGCCAGCCGTCGACTACTACTACCTGGCGCGGCGCGAGCGCAGCGAGGCCAGCAACGTGGCTGGCAGCGAGTACTACGTCTCCTTCCTCGACCGCCGCCTCCAGCTGAGCGAGCTGGCCGACGAAACCATCGGCGGCAGCGCGCTGTGCACCAACCGCCGCCTGCCGGAACAGCTGCGCCCCGGCTCCGCACTGCTGCTGGAAGGCGCGGGACCGAACGTGACGCTGAGCACCCTGGCCAAGCCCAGCGGGCACGAGATGCCGCCCCAGATCGGCGCCCGGCCCTGGGCCCTGGTGTCGCAGCTGATGCTGAACCGGCTGTCGCTGGCCTCCGGCGCGCAGGCCCTGCCAGCCCTCAAGCAGATCCTGCGCCTGCACGCGGGCCAGCAGCGCAGCGTGGCGCTGCGCCAGATCGACGGCATCCAGAGCCTGCGCACCAGCAACCTCATGCGCCACTACGCCGCACCCGGCTGGCGCGGCTTCCTGCCGGCCTTGCGCGTGGACATCGAGCTGGACCGCCATAGTTTTCCCGACGCCAGCCCGGTGCTGTTCTGGCAGGTCCTGCGGCACTTCTTTGCGCTGTACGCAAATGTCAACAGCGTGATCGAAACCGGTTTCACCACCAACGACTGCAGCGGCGACGACAGCAGCTGGCCGCAGCTGAACGGAGACCTATGGGCGCTTTGACACCCGCTTTGCCCGCTTACCTGCAGCGCCGCTGGCGCCACATCAATGTGTTCCAGCTGGTGCGCCTACTGCTGTGGCAAGGCAAGGGGCCGGCCACGCAGCTGAACCCGCCAGGCAAGCGGGCCCAGCTGCGCTTCCAAGCCGACCTCACGGCCGCCTTCCCAGGCAACGAGATCAGCCGGCTGGAGCTGCCCGAGGCGAGCGACCACCCGTCGCACAACTCGCACACTTCGCGCACTTCGCACACGGTGAGGCTGCACACCGCCAACTACTGCCTGGCCGGCACCCTGGGCGGCCTGCCAGAGCCCTACACCGAATGGCTGCGCGAACAGCAGCGCCTGCGCCAGCGCGGCAGCACCGATTTCCTCGACATGTTCACCCAGCGCCTGCACACACTGCGCCACCACTGCAAACGCGAACTGCTGCCCGAGCTGGATAGCGCCGCCCCCGCCGACAGCGCGCTGGCCAGCTATGTGGCCAGCCTGATGGGGCTGGGCCTGCCCGAGCTGGCCGACCAGTTGACCCCGCCATCTCCGGCCACGCCGCTGCTGCCAGCGCGCGCCTGGCTGGCGCTGGCCGGCCTGCTTGGCAACTGCCGCCGCAGCGCCGCCGACGTGGAGGCGGTGCTGCACCTGGTGTACCAGGTGCCGGTCAGCCTGCAGCAATGGCGCGGCGCCTGGTGTCCGATCGCGTCGCCGGACCGCAACGCCCTCGGCCGCGACAGCCGCCTGGGCCAACGCACCGTGCTGGGTCGGCGGGTATGGGCGCCACAGGCGCGCGTGCGGGTGGAGCTGCGCCAGCTCGATTACCGCCGCGCCTGCCGGCTGCTGCCGCCGGCCCGCGCCGACCAGCTGGCCTCGGACGCGCATCGCCACCTGCGCGGTCTGCTGCATCTGCTGCTGGACCGCCAGGCCGACTGCGAGGTGGCGCTGCAGATCACGCTGGACAGCCGCCCGGAAAAGAATCTGCTGATGGCCCGCCCCGACCAGCGCCGCTACTGGGGACTACGGCTGGGCCAGACCGCCTGGCTGGGCCTGCGCGCCCCGGCGCGCGCCGCCAGCCGCTTCCTGGTACTGGCCAACGACCCGGCGGAGGCCGCATGAACCAGCCGCTCAGCCCGGCCGGCTACACGGCCATCAGCGCGATCGACCAGCCCGCGCCCCTGGTCTGCCTGCACTGCGCCATCATGCCCGGCGGCGGCCGCGTGCTGTCGAGCGAGCACTTCCGCCTGGTGCGCTTCAGCGGCCAGGAAAACAGTTCCGAGCCCTTCGACTATAAGCTAGAGCTGCACGGCGACACCGATCCGGCGTGCGACGCCCTGGCCTTCGAGGACGTGATCGGCTGCCCGGTCACGGTCGGCGTGCACTATCCAGCGCCGCAACCGCAGCCGCCTCAGCCTTCCAGCGGCCTGGGCATGGCCGAGCAGCTGCAGCAGCGCTTCTCCGCCGCCCTGCAGGGCCAGGACCCGGGCGACGCGCTGGCGCTGTACAACGGCATCGTCGCCAGCTTCGCCATGGAGCAGCCGGGGGTCTACCGCATCACCATGAAGCCGGCCCTGCACCGGCTGACCCTGACCAACAACTACACGGTGTACCCCGGCATGAGCGTGCGCGCCGTGATCGCCGCCCTGCTGGAGCGCCAGCGCATCGCCTATTCGCTGGACGCGCTCGACCAGCCGGACGACCTCGGCGTGGCGCGCGTGCAGGACTGGCTGCAGGCTGGCGAAAGCGACTACGACTTCTTGCGCCGCCTGATGGGCAAGGCCCAGCTGTACTTCTTCTTCGCGCACCACGGCAACCGCCACATCCTGGTGTTCGCCAACCGTCCGGCCTATCCGCCCGTGTTCGCCGACGACCACCCGCTGCGCTACACCTGGTGTGCGGCCGACCAGCTGGGTCTGGCGCAGAGCGACGTGATCTACCAGTACCAGTACCAGCGCTCGCTCACCAGCAGCAGCGTGTGCGGCGTGTTCACGCGCCAGCACGCCTGCTGGGAGGACGACGCCATTGCCGCACCCGCGTCCTACCGCGCCGCCAGCGACCAGGAGGCCGGCGAGCTGCCCTTCAACCAGTACAAGATCGTGCAGTACGGCGGCAGCAGCGCCGAGGTCGAGCGCCATGTGCGCAACACCAGCGCCAGCATGGCGGCGGCGGCCCAGGTGCTGGCCGGCGCCAGCTACTGCGCCCATCTGCGGCCGGGCCACCAGTTCAGCGTCAGCGGCGCCGTGGCCATCCCCGGCTATCCCAACCCGGTGCGCCCGGCCCTGGACGGCCAGCGCTTCGTGGTGACCCAGGTGCAGTTCGAGGCCGACGCCGACGGCCTGTACCGTAACCAATTCCAGGCCGCGCCCGTGACCGGCCTGATCAGCGGCTACAGCATGCAGGAAACCCAGCAGGGCAGCCTGCTGGCCGAGGTGGTGGCCAAGCCCGGCCTGCCGGTGCAGGACTGGCGCTATTACACGGCGGCCTATTTCGATCCCACCAGCACCAGCCTGAGCGACCGCGTCCAGCCCCAGGGCCCGCCCGCGCTGCTGCAGGCACAAGGCGTGTGGGTGCGTTTTTCCAGCGCGCCAGCGGACGCCGCGCCGGTCTTCATCAAGCTCGCGCCGCATATGCAGACCGTGCCCGAGCCGGGCGTGACGGTGCTGGTCAGCCGCGCCCAGGATGAAACCGAACTGCCCGAGATCCAGAGTATCATCCACAACAACGGCACCCGCTTGATCCAGCCCTCCGGCTGGGGCGCCAGTAGCCACGTCGGCAGCAACTACGCAACCAGCTACGGCGACAGCAAGAGCATCCGCTATGGCCTGCACTCGCGCGCCGATCTGGACCAGGCCGAGGAGCGGGTCGGCACTCCCTACGCGAGCGGGCGCTTCCGCGAGACCAGCTACGCCCAAGGCGCCACCTACAGCCTGTCCTGCAGCGAAAGCCGAGCCCACAGCGCCAGCGACGAGGACGAGCTGTTCGGCGGCGCGCCGGCCACCGACCTGCTGTCGGCCTCGGAATCGTTCGGCTCCACCTACAGCCGCCACCGCGGCGAGGTGGTGTACAGCTTCTCCCACATCGGCCGCAGCCAGACCCTCAGCCACGTCAGCGGCCGCTCCAGCAACACCGCAGTGCACGACGGCGACGTCAGCTCCAGCACCACGGTGAACGCCGACCAGAGCAACGACAACACCGTCCTGGGCACCAACAGCAGCAGCAGCTTCAGCACCATGCAGGACAACAGCAACACCGTGCTGGTCAGCACCAGCATGGACTTCACCGGCACCAGCATGCGCACCTCGCTCAGCGGCGCCGGCGTCGAGACCAGCATCAGCGGCTCGCATACCAGCATGCAGATCATGGCGCAAAGCAATACGATCCAGCTGATCGAGGAACAGAACGAAGTCAAGGACGTCGGCCCCGGCGTGTCCATCGACCTGCGCGCGGGCACTGTGGAAGCCAACACCAAGGACCTCAGCGTGACGGCCATCGTCATGCTGCAAATTTTCCTGTGAGCCTGCCATGAAGATCATCAAGCCCTTCACTCTGAGCGTGCTGCACCGGCCCTACCACCACCAGGGCCGCAACTGGATGGCGCTGGCCGCGCTGGGCTTTTTCCGCCTGGGCGAGGCGCCCGGCGCGCGCTTGCTGCCGGACGCCGAGCACTGGCCGCTGGCGCTATCCCAGCTGGGCGACGGCGTGGCGCTGGACGAGATCCTACCCAAGCGCCAGGGCGAGGCGCTGCTGGTGGGCAGCGCCCACGCACCCGGCGGGCAGCCCGTGCCCTGCATGTGCGTGCAGCTGCAGGTGGGCGCGATCAACAAGAGCGTGCGCGTGGTCGGCAACCGCGGCTGGCGCCGCAGCCTGCTGGCGCCCAGCCGCATCGGCCCGCCGCAACCCTTCACCAGCATGCCGCTCGGCTGGGAGCGCGCCTATGGCGGCGCCGGCCATCCCGGCAATCCTTATGGCGCCGGCTACTCGGCCGGCTGGGGCGCGGCACAGGGTTGCATGCCCAATCTGGAATACGCCGGCCAGCCGGTGCTGGGCAACCGGCGCGCCTTGCCGGCCGCCGGCTTCGGCCCGCTCCCGCTCGACTGCGCGCCGCGCAAGGGCAAGCTGGGCAGCTACGACGCGCGCTGGCTGGCCAGCGCCGAGCACGGCTTGGCGGACGATATCGACTGGAGCGTGTTCAACCGCGCGCCGCAGGACCAGTGGCTCCCCGGCTTCTTTCAGGGCGGCGAAGCCTACCGCCTGCAGGGCCTGCATCCCACCCTGCCGCTGATCGAGGGCCGCCTGCCCGCAGTCCGCGCGCGCGCCTTCCTGCAGGACCGGCAGGACAGTGCGCTGCGCGAGGCGCCGCTGGCGCTGGACACGGTCTGGTTCCTGCCCGAGCAGCAACTGGGCGTGCTGGTGTTCCACGGCCAGCTGCCCTGCGCCGACAGCGACGGCCTCGACATTGGCGCCGTGATGGTGGCCTACGAGGCGGCCGAGGCGCCGCCGCGCCCGCTGCGGCACTACCAGCGCGTGCTGACCCTGCGCGGCGACGCCCGCCGCGCGGCCCAGCACCTGTTCAACGAAGCCCAGCTGGCGCCGCGCCTGCCGGCCGAACAGCGCGCCCGCAACGCCGCGCTGGACGCCGCCACCCGCCAGTCCCAGCTGGAACAGCAGCAGCAGCAGCTGGACGCGCAAGACCAGGCCTACTGGCAGCAGCTGGGCCGCAGCGCGCCGCCCGGCCACCGGCCGCCACAAGCCGCGGCGCCGCAGGTGCGCTTCCCCACCGCGCGCGCGCTGCAGCAACGCGACGCCGACCTGGGCGCGCCGCTCAAGCAGGCGCGCGCGCTGGCGCGGCAAGTCAAGCGGCAAGCCGCGTCGCGCATGGCCGGCGTGCTGCAAACGGCCGCGCCGCCGGCCGCGCCCGGCGTCGCCGAGGAATACGCCGCCGCGCTGGAACGCGCCGTGCTGCCGGCCTACGATCTGCTGCCGGCCGCCGAGACGGGACGCGATCCGGCCCTGGCGGAACAGCTGGCGCGCCTGGAGCGCCTGCGCGCGCAGGGCAAGCTGGCCGACGGCGCGCCCTACCAGAAGGCGCGCCAAGCTATCCTGGCGGCGCCGGCCCAGCGCCGCCAGGCGCGCCGCGCTGCACCCAGCGCGCCGGCCTCGGCCCGCCTGAGTCCGCAGGCGGCGGCCCTGCTGGGCGCCCAGGTGCGGCAATGGCGCGGCAACGGCGTCTGCCTGGCCGGGCGCGACCTGGCCGGGACAGACCTGCGCGGCATCGACCTGCGCGGCGCCGACCTGCGCGAAACGATGCTGGAGGGGGCCGACTTGCGCGACGCCCAGCTGGCCCGGGCCGACCTGCGCGGCGCGGTGCTGACCGGGGCGCGCCTGGCGGGGGCCGACCTGAGCGGCGCCCAACTGGCCCAGGCCAACCTGTCCGGCTGCCAGGCGGCCGGCGCCGTGCTGCGCCAGGCCGAGCTGCGCAAGGCCCACGCCGGCGGCGCCGACTTCAGCGGCGCCGACTTGAGCGGCGCCCTTCTCGACCAGCTGCTGGCACCCGGCCTGATCCTGACCGGCGCCCGCCTGGACGGCGCGCACGTCCACCGCGCCACCCTGACCGGGCTGCAGGCCGACGACAGCCGCTGGCGCGACGCCGATCTCGACCACACGCTCCTGCCGCGCGCCAGCCTGCGGCGCAGCGACTGGGCGCGCGCCGCGCTAACCGACTGCAGCATGCCGGCCGCGCAGTGCCAGTCCAGCGGCTGGGATGGCGCGCGCTGGAACGGCCTGCAAGCCTCGGGCGGGGCCGACTTCCGCGGCGCCACGCTGCGCGGCCTGCGCGCAGAGCGCAGCGGCCTGCACAGCGTGCAACTGGACGGCGCCAGCCTGCAGGCCAGCCATTTCCGCGGCTGCGACTTCAGCCTCGCCAGCCTGGCCGGCGCGCGGCTGGACGGCGCCCGCTTCCCCGACTGCGTGTTCCTGGCCGCCAGCCTGGCCGGCGCCAGCGCGCGCGGCAGCGACTGGTACCAGGCGCTGTGCCGCAAGGCCGACCTGCGCGGTGCCGACCTGGCCGGCGCCGCCTGGGTGCGCGCCGAGCTGACCGGCGCGCACCTGCCCGCGCCGGAGGGGGCGGCATGAACATCCCCGACCCGCTCGCCGTCCTGCGCCCCCTGATCCGCCTGGGCCGGCCCATCGCCCAGCGCGACCTGCGCGGCCTCAACCTGCGCGGCGCCGATCCGGCCTGCCTGGCCGGGGCCGTGTTCCACCAGTGCCGCCTGGACGGCGCCCGCTTCGACGGCCTGCAACTGGCGCGCAGCCGCTTCATCGGCTGCAGCCTGGACGGCGCCCGCTTCGACGGCGCCACGCTGCTGTCCAGCGCCTTCCTGCAGTGCTCGCTGCGCGGCGCCACCCTGGGCCGCGCGCCCCAGCCGCTGCGGCAGGTGTGCTGGGACGACTGCGACCTCGGCGCCAGCCACTGGGACGGCGCCCAGCTGGAGCTGTGCACCCTGGTGCGCTGCCGCTTCGGCCAGGCCAGCCTGCGCGGCGCCCAGCTGCTCCGCTGCACCGTGCTGCAGGGCGAATTCCACGGCGCCGACCTGCGCGGCCTGCGGCTGGAGCAAAGCATCGTGCACGACGCCGACCTGCGCCAGGCGGCGCTGTCCGGCCTGAGCGGCCACGGCGCGGTCCTGATCAACGCCAATTTCGACGGCCAGCAGCTGCCCGGCATCGCCCTGCCGCGCTGCACCCTGCGCGGCGCCAGCTTCCGCGCGGCCGACCTGTCCGGCGCCGACCTGAGCGAGGCCAATTGCAGCGCCGCCTGCTTCGACGGCGCCAGCCTGCGCCAGCTGCGCGCCGCCCGCGCCCACTTCATGGCGGCGCGCCTGAGCGACGCCGACTTCAGCGGCGCCATGCTGGAGCAGGCCGTGTTCCAGCAGGCGCGGCTGCAGCGCTGCCGCTTCGGCCAGGCCCGCCTGGCCATGAGCGTGTGGCGCCAGAGCAGCAGCGAAGAGCTCGATTTCAGCGACGCCGACCTGCGCTACGCCCGTTTCGACGAGGCCCAGGGCGCGCGCCTGGACTTCAGCCGCGCCCGCCTCGACCACGCCAGTTTCCACGGCAGTTCCGTGTGCCAGTCGCGCTACGACGGCAGCAGCCGCCACGGCCTGCTCGTCACCGACGCCGCCCTGCTGGCCGCCCAGCAGCAAGCCTACGCCTACCCGCCCACCGAGGAGACCGTATGACCCACGCCACCACCTGCCCGCCGCCCGCCACCAGCGCTCCCCTCTGGAGCGAGGCCACCGTCGCCGTCGTGCTGAGCGAGCACCGATGCCTGCTCGACGACGGCCGCCTGGCGCGCCAAGCGCTGTCCTGCCTGCTGGCCCCCGAGGCCGGCGACCGCGTGCTGGTGGCCACCTGCGCCGCCGGCGAGAGCTATATCCTGCACCTGCTGCTGCGCGCCGATCCGGCCCAGGTGCAGCTGTGCGTGCCCGGCGCGGGCGAACTGCGCCTGACGCAGCCACGCATCGCCCTGCAGGCCAGCGAGGAGATCGCCCTGCGCTCGCTGCGCGACATCGAGGTGACCGCCGCCACCGGCCTGCTGGCCCTGAGCGCCGACAACCTGTACCAGACCGTCAACCAGTCGGTGGTGGAGAGCATGCGCCACTACGTCGGCCAGGCCGGACACTACCTGCTGCAGGTGGACCAGCTGCTGCGCCTGCAGGGCCAGCAAGCCATGCTGTTGGCCGAGCAGGACATCAAACTCGACGCCGAACGCATCAGCGTCGGCTGAGCCAACGGAGCCGCCATGTTTGCCTGTATCAGCATCGCCTGTTTCAACATCGCCCTGGTGCCCGACGTCTGCAAGACGCCGACCCCGGCCGGTCCCTTGCCCATGCCCTATCCCAACACCGCCAACTCCTGCCTGCACATCCCGTCCGTGCTGCACGTGATGTTCGGCATCGGACTGGCCGAGACCTTGATGACCATCGGCACCATCAGCCTGGGCGACCTGCTGGGGGTGGCGGGCGGGGTGCTGTCCAACGTCTTCATGGGGCCGGACCGCTACCTGGCCGGCAGCGTCAAGGTGCTGGCGGGCGGCTTCTTCGCCATGCGCATGACCTCGCTGACCGGCCACAACGGCATGCCCTTCAACACGGTCGGCTGCACGCTGATCACCGCCCAGTTCCGGGTGCTGATATGCGGCTGAAGCGGCGCGCCCCGCCCCCGCCGCGGCTGCTGCCGCTGCTGCCGCTGCTGGCCCTGGGCGCCTGCGGCGTGCTGCCGCCGACCTGCCTGAGCGCGATCCACGTGCGCGCCGACGCCGACGCCAACATCCAGAACGCGGTCGCGCTCGACATCGTGTTCGTCTACGACAAGACGCTTCTGGCCAAGCTGCCGCCCACCGCGCCAGCCTGGTTCAGCGACGGCCCGGCCCTGCTGGCCGACGCCCCCGGCGCGCTGGCGGTGGCGCACGTCGAGCTGGTGCCGGGCGGCGCCACCGAGCTCGCGCTGCCGCCCGGCTACGCCAAGGCCATCGGCGTCTACAGCTATCCGAACTACCTGCCCGCGCCCGCCCAGCAGCGCCGCAACCTGACCCCCTACCGCGACCTGACCATCCGGCTCGGCAGCCAGGAGGTCAGCTATATCGGCCCCAACCCCTGTTCCTCGTTTTGACTGGAGATTGCCATGAACGCTCCCCTGCCGCAGCTGCCCGACCCGGTGCAATGGACCGAAGGCATGCTGCTGTCGCCCCAGCACCTGCAGCAGGAGCGCTGCCACTGGCAGGCCCAGCTTGGCTACCGCATGCAGACCCTGCGGCCGGAAGCCTGGGGCGTGCGCCAGCTCGAGCTGGACGCCTCGGCCCTGGTGACGGGCTGCCTCAGCGTGACCCTGCTGGAATGCGTGCTGGACGACGGCAGCGTGGTCATCCATCCCCAGCCCGACAGTACGACGCCGCTGCAGATCGACCTGAGCCAATACGGCGCCGGCAAGCCGCTGCGCGTGTACGTGGTGGTGCGCCGCCACAGCGACGCGGCGGCCGTGGCGGGCAATCCGGAACGGCGCTACGACCCCGGCAGCTCGCGCCTGGCGGCAGATGAAAACAACGGCGACGACGCGCTGCCGGTCGACACCCTGCGCCTGCGCTACGAACTGCTGGCCTGCGATCCGGGCGCGGCGCCGCCGGCCAACCTGGGCAGCTGCGCCCTGCTGCAGGTCGAGCAGGGCGAGCGCGGCCGGCGCGTGATCGGCGCCTACCATCCGCCCATGCTGTGCCTGGACGCCAGCGACTTCCTGGGCGAGGCCGGCCTGCGCCGCCGCTTCGACGCGCTGGTCCAGACCATGTGGCTCAAACTGGGCGAACTGTGCACCGATGGCGAGGCCGGCCAGCCGGACGACGAGTCGCTGTCCGGCGCCGGCCAGGCCCAGCGCGAGGCGGCGCGCCTGCTGGCCGGCGCGCTGCCGCTGCTCGACATCTGCAACGCCGATCCCGCCCTGCATCCGCGCGAACTGTATCGCACCCTGGCCCAGGCCGCCGGCATGCTGGCCACGCTCGGCCCGCAACCGCTGCCGCCCAAGCTGCAAGCTTACCAGCACCTGGACTGCGCGCCGCGCTTCAGCCTGCTGCTGGACTACCTGGAACAGCGCCTGACGTCGCTGCGCAGCCTGTACGAGCGGCTGCGCTTCAGCAGCTTCAAGGAGGGCTTCGCGCGCCGCCTGCTGCCCGACATGCACGGCGAGCTGGTGATCGAGTTGCGGCCCCGGGCCGGCCAGAGTCTGGCCGAGGCCGAGCACTGGCTGCACGGTGCCCACATCGCCAGCGGCGACCTGCTGCCGGTGGTGCAGGCCCAGCGCCAGCGCGGCGCCCGCGTGCGCCGCCTGCAGCCGGAGGAGGCGCGCCAGCGCCGCCTGCCAGCCGACGCCGCGCTGTTCCTGGTGCACAACGAGCGCATCCACAGCGCCAACCGCGACGCCTACCAGGCCGGCGAACCGCTGATGATCCAGGGCAGCGACCGCAGCCAGATGCCGGCCCAGATCTACCTCTACCGCGCCCTGCAACACGCCGCGCCCCATCCGCGCGAGGCCGCCCATGCCTGAGGCCATGACCCTGCTGGACGGTTTCGCCGGCTTCTACCAGGAAGTCAGCGCGCTGCGCCAGGCCGCCCGCAAGGGCGCGCTGCCGGCTTGGCTGGCCGAGCCAGGCCTGGCACCGCCCGCCACGCCGCAGGAGCTGGCGCAGCGGGTCCAGGCGCGCCTGCTGGCCTGCCTGGAGCGCCAGCAGCGCCGCTTCGCCCGCCACGCCACCGCCAGCGAATTGCGCGCCTACCACCTGCTGCGCCTGGTGATGGCCGCGCTGGCCGACGAGGTGCTGCTGCTGGAGACCGACTGGGACGGTGCGGCCGCCTGGCTGGGTCTGCTGCTAGAAACCAAGCTGTTCCGCACCAGCGACGCCGGCTCGCGCCTGTTCGACTTGGCCGACCAGCTGCTGGGCGCCGCCAACCGCAACGCCCTGCACCGCCAGCTGGCCGCCGCCCTGCTGCTGGCACTGCAGCTGGGCTTCAAGGGCCGCTGGCGCGGTGACGAGGCGCACCTTTACCACTACCGCCGACAGCTGTACCGGCTGGCCCAGGACGCCGCCGACGACGAGGTGCACGCCTTCGCCCCGGCCTACGCCAGCTGCCTGCGGCTGGCGCCGCGTCCGGGCCGGGCGCCGCTGCGGCCCTGGCTGCGCGCCGCCGCCTATACCGCCGCCGCCTGCCTGCTGCTGTCCGGCCTGTGCTGGCTGTGGCAAGTGTCGGCCCTGCTAACCTTCCTCGGCCAGCTGCCGTCGCTGAACTGAACGGAGCCCCGGTGAATCCCGCCCTGCCCTCCCTGCCCACGCTGCTCAAGCCGCTGCGCGCGGTGGCGCGCCGCCTGCTGCAGGAGCCGCCGCCGCCGCCCGACCCGCTGCCCGGCTGCCAGGCGCCGCCGCCCGCGCCGCCGCCCGGGCCGGCCACGCCGTCCGGTCCGCCGGCATGGACCTGGCCCTGGCGCGCGCTGCGCAGCCTGCTGCGCGCGCCGGCGGGCCGCTACCAGCTGCCCTGGCTGCTGCTGGCGGGCGAGGCGGGCGCGGGCAAGAGCAGCCTGCTGGCCAGCGTCGCGCCCAGCCTGCGCGCCGGCCCGCGCTGGCCCGACCAGCTGGTCCGCGCCGGCGCGCAGTGGTGCCTGTTCCAGCAGGGCGTGCTGATCGACGTCAACGGCCGCCAGGTGAACAGCCCGGCGCGCTGGCGCGCCCTGCTGCGCGAGATCGAGCTGCTGCGGCCGGAACGGCCGCTGGATGGCATTCTGCTGACAGTCTCGGCCCGCACCCTGGCCCAGGCCGATCCAGCCCGGCTGCAGGCTGCCGCCAGCGCGGTGCGCGGCCAGCTCGACCTGATCCAGCAGGCCTGGCAGTTCAATCTGCCGCTCTACCTGGCCGTGACCTGCTGCGACACGGTGGAGGGTTTCCGTCCCTACTGGCAGGCCCAGCCGCGTGTGCCGCGCAGCGAGATGGTGGGCTGGTCGGCCCCGGCCATGCCGGACGGCGGCACCCCGGCGCAATGGAGCGCCGCCACCGCCGCCACCCTGGCCGCGCATCTGCAAGCCCTGCAGCTGAGGGCTGCCGCCGGCCGCGCCGCGCTCGATCAGCCCGACCAACTGCTGCTGTTCCCCCACCATCTGCGCCAGCTGCGCCCGGCGCTGGAGCGCTGGCTGGACATTGTCTGCCAGCCCGGCGCCCTGCCCGGCGGCTACCTGATGCGCGGAATCTACTTCACCGGTAGCATCGCCGCCCAGGGCGCCGACAGCGGCCAGGTCCGCGCCGACGTCGACTTCGTCGACGACCTGGTCAGCGCCAAGGTGCTGGCCGAACGCAACCTCGCCGCGCCGGCGCGCGCCGGGCTGTGGGCGCGCAGCCGCTGGCAGCGCGCCATCCAGATCGGGCTGGCGGCCCTGATGGCGGCGCTGGTGCTAGGCCTGTGCAGCGGCGCCCTCGCCCTGCGGCGCGACGTTGACCAGCTGGGCAAGGCGGTGGCCGCGCTGGACCGCGCCACCCAGGCCATGGGGCCGGTCACCGCGGCCCTGCCCTGCCCCAGCCGCGCCAGCATCTACGGCCTGCTGGAGCAGGCCAACCGTGTGCGGCCCACCCTGCCCTATCTGCCCTGGTCCTGGCTCGATCCGCGCCCGCGCAGCCAGAGCACCCAGCGCCTGGCCGAGGATACGCTGGCGCGCACCATCCTGCCCGCGCTGCGCTGCAGCCTGGGCGAGCAGGCGCGCCGTCAGCTGCTGGACAACACCGCGCCGAACCAGACCGATCCGGCCCGCGACAGCCAGGCCGGACGGCAGCAGCTGTTCCACTTCCTCGACCAGCTGCTGGCGCTGGAGCGCGACAACCGCCTGCTGCAGCAGGCCGCCGCCGCGGCCCAGGTCGACCCGCAGTACGCCCTGCGCGCCCTGTACACGGTGATGCAGGATGTCTACGGCGCGCCACCGCCCGGCGCCCACCCGGCCGACAGTCCGCTGGTCAGCCAGCTGAGCCGCTGGGGCGACATGCTGCTGGCCCGGCTCGGCTTGCCGCCCGCGCCGGCCTCGGCGCGTCCGGCCGCCTGGCGCGTCGACCAGGACGGCGCCCTGTACCAGGCCATGCGCCAGCTGCCAGGCGCGGCGGCGGGCCAGGGGCCGGAGCCGATCGACGCCGCGCTGCACGCCCAGCTGCAGGGCCAGATCGACCAGCTGTACGGCGTGCTGGCGCCGCAGCTGCAGGCCCACATCAACGACGGCGCTGCGCTGCTGTCGCGGCTGGCGGAGGACGCCCATCCCGGACCGAACGCCTCGCCCCTGCTGCCGACCCTGCTGGACGACGTCGAACCAGCCAACGACTGGCTCAACTGGGTGCGGCAAGCCTGGCTGCCGGCCAGCGCCGCGCGCAACCCCTGCCGCGACATTGCCGACGGCATCACCCGCCGCAAGAGCGAACTGGACGCATTCCACTACCAGGTTGCCGCCTTGGCGCCCCGGCTGGTGCAGGACTGCTTTGACAGCGCGCTGGACAACCTCAAACGGCTTAACGCTACCGGCTTTGGCGCGCTGCTGGCGCTGGACGGCCAGCGCCTCGCCTTCAGCCCGGCAGTGCAAAGCGAACTGGCTGGCCTGGCCGCGCTGCCCAAGCTGGACTTCATGCGCGTGCGCCATCCCCTGCCGTTCACCTGCCAGCCGCAGCGCGGCTGGGACAAGGCGGGCCTAGCCCGCGTCACCAGCCTGTTCTACCACTACCAGCGCTACCTCGCCAAGCACCCGGCCGCGCCCGACGGCGGCGGCGCACTGTCCGGCCGCATCGCCCTGCACCAGCTGGAACTGGTGATGAACGACAGCCTGAACGCGGCCCAGTTGCCCGCCGCCGTGCCTGCGGACAGCAGCCCCGACGTGCGCCTGAACCAGGACAGCGCGCGCTTTGCCGCCAGCAGTGCGCCGCTGGCCGCCATCCTGGGCGCCTACCAGAGCCTGCAGCCGGACACCAGCTACCAGCAACTCAACGCCTGCCTGCACAACCAGGCCGCGCAGGCGCTGGGCCGGGTGGCCGACCTGGCCAACCAGAGCTCGCTGTACGCGCTGAGCGACACCCCGTCCGGCACGCCGCTGTTCAACCTGGGCGGGCCGGCCATGCTGGACCAGTTCCTGTCCAACCAGGTGGCGCGCATGCAGATTCTGAGCGGCTATGCCGCGCCCTATGCGCAATTCCTGCACGAGCGTCCCGGCCTGCCGGGCCAGCACGCCAGCCCGTCCCAGCTGGGGCCGTACTGGGACAACACCATCCGCGAGCTGAACCAGTTCGTGGTGTCGAACGACCGCAGCGGCGCGGTTGGCAAGCTGCACGACCTGTTTGGCAAGACCCTGCTGGGCCTGGACCGCGCCGACTGCCGCAAGACCCTCGACGGCCTGCAGCCGGATCAGCGCAACGACTGGTTCACCCAGCGCCGCAACGAGGTGCTGGAGCAAGCCAAGGCGCGCTGCGGCCTGCTCGACGACGCCGCCCTGCTGACCGACTACCTGGCCCTGGCGGACGACTTCAACCGCGAGCTGGCCAGCCACTTCCCCTTCGGCACGTCCAGCGAAGTGCCGCTGGCCCAGCTGAGGAAATTCCTCGCCAGTCATGCCAAGCTGCCCGTGCTGCGGGCCCGGGCCGACCAGCGCAAGGAGGCTGCCTGGGCCGAACGGCGCGCCTTCCTCGACCAGCTGGACGACGCGCTGAGCGCCCTGCGGCCGCTCCTGACGGGCGCGCCGCTCACGCTCAACGCCAGCTTCAACGCCACCCCGCAAAACGCGGCCGGCGCCGACCAGATCATCACCTGGACCCTGCGCAGCGGCGCCAGCACGACAGGCTGGCCCAACCGTACGCCCACCACCCTGGAGTGGAGCGCCGGCCAGCCGCTCGGCCTGGACCTGGCCTGGGCCAGCCTGTCGCCCTGGCGTCCCGCGCCCGACGGCGCTCAGACCGACCTGCGCATCAGCGGCGCCACCGCCAGCTTCGGCTACGGCGGCGACTGGGCCCTGCTGCGCCTGTTCGCGCTGCACGGCGGCACGCCGGCCGACGCCGGCAACTACAGCATGCTGCACTTCGAGCCGCCGCTGGCGCCCGCCGCCAGCGCGCCCGGCGGCCAGCCGACCGGCCAGGCGCGGGTCTTCCTGGGCCTGGCGCTGAGCGGCAAGGACCCCAAGACCCAGGCCACAGTGGCGCTCCAGCTGCCGGCCGCCTATCCCACTTCCGCTCCCCATTGACCAGCCGAGACCATCATGGACCCAGCCATCCTGCAACGCATAGAACACGCCAGCCCCGCCCTGTTCGGCATGCCACTGGACGCCCTGCTGGCGCCGATCCCCGGCCTCTCCGCCGCTGGCAGCTGGGCGCGCGGCAGCGGCGTCTACCACGCCTTGAAACAGGCCCGCAGCGCCGACGATACCAGCCTGCCGCTGGGCGCATGGGAGCATGAGCTCAAGCGCGCCGACTGGGACAAGGCCAGCCGCGTGGCAGCCGACGCCCTGGCCCATCAAAGCAAGGACCTGCAGCTGGCGGCTTGGCTGCTGGAGGCGCAGATCCACCGCCATGGCTATGCCGGCATCGCCGCCCCCCTGTACCTGCTGCAACAACTGTGTGTGCGCTACTGGAATGAGCTGCATCCGCCCATGGAGGATGGGCTGGCCTATCGCGCCAACATTTTCCGCTGGATCAACGACAAGCTGCCGCTGGCGCTGCGCCAGGTGCCGCTGGCGCCCGCCCCCCAGCACAGCAGCTACGGCCTGGCCGACTGGGACCGCGCGCGCCGCTACGAGCAGCTGCGCCAGGCCCAGCCGGACACCGAAGCCGAAGGCGCCAGCGTGTCCGAACTGGCGGCCGCGATGGGCGCCGCGCCGAGCGCCAACTGCGCCGCCATGGAGATGGCCTTGAGCGACGCGCTGGCCGTGCTGGGCGCGCTGGACGCCACGCTCAGCACCTGCTTCGGCGCCGCCGCGCCCGGCTTGTCCGGACTGCGCGCCGTGCTGGAACAGGCGCGCGCGCTGCTGGACGCGGAACTGTACCGGCGCGGCGAACGGCGCGCCCCGGCCGCGCCGGCAGGCGGCCTGTCCACGCTCTCGACCGCCGCCGCCCCGTCCACCGCCCCCGCATCGGCGGAGCACGCGGCGCCCCTCCCGCCGCTGGCCGGCGCGGCGCCGCAGGACAGCACCAGCGGCGGCCATGACGACCGCCGCTGGGCCTACGCCATGCTGAACGAGGCGGCCGCGATGCTGCTGCGGCTGGAGCCGCACAGCCCGGTGCCCTATCTGGTGCGGCGCGCCAGCCAGTGGGGCGAGCTTAACGCCGCCGACCTGTATCAGGAACTGTTCCTGCGCCTGGGCGGGCAGCTGAATATTTTCGACATGATGGGACTGGAAGCGCCCGGTGCTCCAGCCGGCCAATAAGGGGAGCCCGCCATGGCAGCGCAAATCCAGACCGCATCCGCCGATATCGCCTTGTCTGCGGCGCCAGCAGCCAGCAGCGGCCCCGGCGCGCACGGACCGGGGCCCTTGCTGTGGCAGGCCTGGGCCGACGCCATCGTGCTGTACTGGGAACATCTGCGGACGCGCGGCGCCCTGGCATCCGGCCAGCCCCTGTGCGTGCTGGACCTGGGCGGCGCGCACGAGACGCTGGCCTGGGCCATGCCATCGGTACTGGCGCAGCGCCTGGCGGCATCCTCGTTTGCCGGGTGGCCGCTGCACTATCTGCACCGCGCACCCGACGGCGCTTTGCCGGCCCCGCCCGAGCCGGCGGCGGACGGCGCCGCACCGCCGCTGGTCTGCATTGGCTGGCGCGCCATGGAGGGCCTGCCGTCCGCCGCCTACGCCGTCCACCACGGCGCGCTGTATGCCGCCATGATGGACTCCGGCCCGGCCGCCAGCGTCCCGCAATGGCAGCCCTGCGCGGCGCCGCCCGGCAGCGCCGGCGCCCTGCTGCGCCACTATGCCGGCCGCTGCGCCAGCACGCCGCTCACGCTGCCGCTGGCGGCCTGCGCGCTGCTGGAAGGGATCGCCCACTGCAGCGGCGGACGCTACCTGCTGCTGGGCGCCGACCACGGCATCGCCACCGAAGCGCAACTGCGCCAGCAAGCCTGCGATGGCGATCGCCTCAACCTGCACGCGCTGCTGCGCGACCGCCAGACCGCAGGCGCCGCCACCTGGCTGCATCAGCCGGGCGACAGCGGGCTCGCGCTCTACCTGGCTTGCGCCGGCGCGGACGAGGCGCTTCCCGCCACGCTCGCCGCCGTGCTGGAACACGGCCACCCGCAGCGCAGTGAGGCGCTGGTGCAAGCGGCAGCCTGCCTGCCGCCGGCGCAGGCGCTGACGCTGGCGCCCGCCCTGCTACGCAGTTCGGCCTGCGACCCCGCGCTGCTGTATGCGTGCGGCGCCGCCCTGCTGGCCAACGACAGCATCGACCACAGCGCCGCCGCGCAATGGCGCGCCGTGCTGCCCGCCACCTGGGGCAACTACCGCATGCCGGATGCGCCGGACGGCTTCTACCGCGATATCGCCCTGCTCGCCGCCACGGCCGGCGACTGGGCCCTGGCCAGGCAGTGCCTGCATGCCGGACTGGAGTACTACGGCGAGAATCCATACGACCTGCAACTGCTGGCCTCCTGCGACAGCGCCAGCGCCAGCCTGCATGGCGCGCGCCAGCGGCTGCAAAGGGCGCTGGCCATCGAGCCGTCCCATGCCGGCTGCCGCCAGCAGCTGGACGCCGTCGAACAGCGCATCGCCGACGCCAACCGCATGCACGGCTATGCCGCCCTGCTGGCGCGCCATGGCGAATTGTCGCTGGAGCCGCTGCACACCGACCACGCGCCCGTGCTGCTGGACCAGTTCCGTGACGCCGGCATCGCCGACATGACCTGCCTGCCCGAGCTGCACACGCTCGCCCAGACCCGGCAATGGATCAGGGCCCAGCGCCTGACGGGCGGGCTGGGCGCCTACGCCGTCATGCATGCGCGCTGGGGCCTGGTGGGGGCGGTGTTCCTGCGCTGCTGGGAGGATGCCGCCTATTTCTACTTCTGGACCGGCTGCGACTTCCAGGACCGTGGCTACGGCTCGCAGGCGGGGCAGCTGCTGTGGACACTGGCCGCGCACAGCGGCGTGCGCCAGGTCTACACCTCAGTGTACGCCTGCAACCAGCGTTCGCGCCGCGCCCTGGAGCGGCTGGGTTTCCATCCGCTGGACATCCGCGCCCAGGCCCCCGACGACGATCTGATCTTCCTGCACAAGCCGCTGGACCCGGCAGTGCCAGGCGCCGCCCATGCCCGGCGGCTGCGCGCCCTGTGCCACGCCATCGGCAGCGCAATCCAATTCCTGCCCGCGCAGGAGTCCGGCCCATGAGTTTCGTAGCCCGTTTTTCACCCAGCCCCACAACCTGAATTCACTCAACGAAGGAAAATGACATGACGACTTACACTCAAATCTATGGCAGCCCCGCCACCGCCATCGCCGTCCTCGACAAAGACGGGGCGGTGCGCAGCCTGGCCAGCGTCGACAGCCCCTTGGGCTGGATCCCCTCCCGCAACAAGCTGGAGGCATCCAACGGCCGCACTGGAATCATGTTGGGCAACGCTGCGGGAATTAGCGTTGCGCTGGTTGGCGCCCCCCAAAATTCGCAGGAGAGCGAAATCCGCTATATAACCAGCCTGTGCAACACCAGCGCCGCCTGGAAGACGGTGGCGCCGACCATCCCAGCCAACCTGCCCCTCAGCGGACTGACCGGGGACAGTGGCAGCGGCTTCACTCTCTGCAGCGCGGATGGAAAAAAGCTGTATCAGTTGAGCAAGGCCGCCAAGCCGGACTGGCAACCTATGAGCACCCCGCTGCCATTCGACGTCGCCATGATAGCCGGTGACTCCAGCAATGGCCTGCTGATCGTCGGCACCGGCGACCAGCCGCAGCTTGCCCGCAGCGGCACCGACTGCTGCTCGTGGACCACGCTGGGCGCGTCGCCGATCAAAGTCGAACTGCTCACTGGCGACATGGCCAAAGGATTCCTAGTCTGGGGCGAGAGTCTGCTCTACAGCCTAGTACTCGGCAAGGACGGTGCTCCCAGCTGGACCCGGCTGCCACCGCTCGGCTTCGAGCTGGCCGGGATGTCCGGCAATCCCAAGGACGGCATCGTGGCATTGCTCGGCGGTGGCAGCGTCGTGGCCTACTGCAAAGATTTGAGCAAGCCGGTCTGGGTACTGCTGGCAGTACCGGAAGGCGGCACGCCCGACCGCACGATCGGAACCGCTCCCGATACTGGCAAGGCCAAGAGCGGCGCAGCCCCGGCGGCCACACCTTCGTCTGCATCCGGCGCAGCCGCTCCCAAGGAACCGGCAACAGCGGATGCCGGCTGACACGCCGCAGCCCGGCGCCAGCCAGCTTGCATGGCTGGCGCCGGCGGCCCACCTCATCATCCACCTCACCGGAGTCCACCATGAGCGCCCCACCCGGCAACCGCTATCCACGCCCTGCCGGCCCGACCGGCCACGACGTCGACATGGTCCAGGCCGCCCGCACGGCGGCCGCCTCCCCGCTGGCCGCACTGACCATGCAAACCACCCGCGTGGTGCATGTGGGCCAGGGCATGGTGTCCAATCTCGACCCCAGCGGCACCTTCGGTCCGCTGGGCGCCGGCCCCATGCCGCCCACCTCGGCCATGCTCAAGCGGCTGGCCCATGACACCGGCCGCGCCCTGTCCAAGCGCAGCGCGGACATGAGCCTGCCCCAGCTGCAGGCCGAAGCGGCCCTGCTGAACGATATGGCAGCCCAGCTGCAAGCCGCCGATCCGCGCCCCGCCGCCTGGCCCGCCCACGACCAGCGGGTGCGTCAGAAAAGAGCAAGAACAGAATGGTCGCCCGCCGACTACCGTGGCCTGATGCCCGATCAGGACGAGATCAACTCCTCGTCCCCGACCGCCTCGCTGCTGTCCGGCATGCGCAGCGTGAAGTCGCCCGCCGCCGCCTCCGCCACGCATAAGGCAGCCCGCGCCGATCTGCATGACGCGGCGGCGCGCATGCTCTCGTCCGCGCGGGCGCCCACCCAGTTCGTCAAGACGCGCCTGCGCGCCGCCGGCGAGACGGCGGACGACGGCTCTGACCATCCCACCACGGCCGCGCGCGATCTCAGCACCCAGCAAGGCCGCCACAGCCACTCGGCGCATAGCTACAGCGACCGCGCCCGCGCCGCCCAAGGCCAGGGCGCGCTCGACGCGGCCATTCCGCTCACCACCGGGGTGGCCGTGCCGCTGGTGATGCGCTCGCTGGGCGCCCTGGCCGCACACACCACCACCATGACGCTGCCGGGACAAGCGGACAACGTGCCGCTGCAGGCGCCGCCAGCCTTCCTGGCGACCCAGACCGCTTCGCGCGAAGTGGCCAAGGCCCAGGCCAGCGTGCTGGAAGGCCTGGTGGACAGCCGCGCCCTGCCGGCGCCCCAGTCGCGCAAAAAGGCGGTGACCAGCGGCCATCAACGGGCGGCCTCGCCGCCGAGGAGCAAGAATTGAAAAGGTCTCAGTCGTCCGCGTCCGGACCCACGCGCGGCGCGCTGGCGGGTGTCGCCGGGGCGCGCAGTGGCGGCGCGCCCAGACCGCCGTTCAGGCGCTGGCGCAGCTCGGCGCTGACTTCGTACGAAAGGATGGTCTGGGTGCGCTGCGGCAGCGGCTCGTCGATGGTGGCCATGGCCTGCGCGCGCGGCGAGCGCATGCTGCCGCCCCACTGGCGCAGCACCTTGAGGCGCCGCTCCATTTCGTCCGGCCGCGCGGTGCCGAGCACGGGACGCACGCCGTCGTCGGCCGTGATCACGGTGACAGTGTTGCCGTCATTGCGCAAAGGTGGTGGCAGCTGGTCGGACATGGCGCGGCTCCTGCGGGGCGATAGCGCCAGTATCACCGCAGTCGGTCACGGACGCAAGTGAGGAGGAAACGCAGATGCCAAGAATCTACCAGACCCGCAGCATGGGCGACGCGCACCTGCGGGTGGCGCTGGTCGAACGCGGCCAGGCCGACCTGCTGGTGCACCGCGTCAGCAGCCGTGGCCTGGCCATCGGCGAAGCGCGCTGGTACATCACGCGCGACAAGCAGGATGCCAACGTGTGGATCTACTTCACCTCGGAGGGCATGGCGCAGTTGAAGGTCTGCTTTGTCGGCACGTACGGAGAAGCCGGCTGGCAGACCGCCAGGCCACGCCATGTGCGGCTTTGAAACAATCGAATTTAATTTTCACCGGAAGAGGAGAGCAACATGTTAGTCAGGAGGGAGTCATGAGTTCCCAAAGATCAACACTTTGATTCCAAGGAGAAAACAATGTCATCATGGGTAAAACCTCCAGTCATACCTCAAGGCTCGAAACCGGTCCAGGGACGGACCAGTTCTTCCGCCCCCCCGATTCAAGAACGGGTAGGCAGACAGACCCGGGAATTCGTAACAAGCGAAGGCGTAGCCGCCGGCAGTACGCAGAGAAGCCAATCTATATCCAGGCGACACGAACAAAGGACGAGGATCGACCATCCCGATGGAACGCATACATGGAGCGCATGGCAGCACATTCGGGATACTCATAGAACTCACACCCACCCCGGGGGCCGGCCACACACACCTGGGCCATCGACCGGCGTGCCCGGCACGTCATCAACGCCACTGCAAAGAACACATCTGGACAACATGTCCAGCACGCGCGTTCGCTCCTCGACGACTGACTGGGAAATAATCTAAGTCGTGAAATTCAATTTACAGAGGTATGAGGTCTTCACCGAGACGATGGCAAGAATCTACCAGACCCGCAGCATGGTCGACGCGCACCTGCGGGTGGCCTTGGTCGAACGGGGCAAGGCCGATCTGCTGGTGCACCGCCTAAGTAGCCGGGGGCTTGGCCATCGGCGAAGCACACTGGTATGTCGCGCGCGACCAACAGGACGCCAATGCGTGGATCTACTTCACCACAGAGCGCATGGCGCAGCCGAAGGTCTGCTTTGTCGACAACTACGGCACAGCGGGCTGGCACACCAGGCCGCGCGGGCTGCCGCTATAACCATATCCATAGGAAAGGATTCTCAACATGGCATTTATCGCAAAACGACTTGCCACGGCTCTGGCCGCCCGTGGCACCTCCAACGCACCACGCCGAACGGTGGTGACGTTTGCCAATGAACAGGTGCAAGCCCGGGTGAAGGATTTAAGCAAGTCATCCGCGGATTTTGCGCAAAAACTGGAGACATTACAGAAGTCAAAGAACCAGTACAAGTTTCAAACGGGCCCAAGCGCGTCATATCAGCACAGGCAGCGGCTGATCACGGTGCGTGCCCGCCAGGACGACACAGAATCGATAGCCCATGAAACCTTCCATGCAATTCATCATGAGCACATTGAGCGGGTCGCACATAGTCAGCCACAGACATATGGCGATCCCGACAGCCTGGCAGATAACGTGTTCAGCAGTAAGCAGCACCTATCCCTGGCTGAAGCCGGAGCCTTGAGCAGTGGGCTAAGAACCTCGCTTGGAACGGCAAAAGACTGGCTTGTCCGGCACCAGGGCTACGTGGACACCGGCCGGGTTGCGCCATTTAAGGAGGCCGAAAAGCTGCTTAATAAGCCTTATCACCGTCCGGTGCTGGAGGAACTGTCTCGTAACAAGTAGGAATCCCAACGCTACGCTTTATTGCCATTCCTTCCCAGGACTACTTGAAGGCCCTGACAACGGGATTCATCGATCCTCGCCTAGCGCTGCCCAGAAAACGGGTCGGCCCCCGCCCCGGTTGCCGGAACTGCCCCTGTCGCGCCTGGCAGCGCCAGACGCTGCCGGTCAGGGGATCATTCCCACTCGATGGTCGCAGGCGGCTTGCCGCTGATGTCGTACACCACCCGGTTCAGCCCGCGCACTTCGTTGATGATGCGGTTGGACACTTTGCCTAGCAGCGCATGCGGCAGGTGCGCCCAGTGCGCGGTCATGAAGTCCTGGGTCTGCACTGCGCGCAGCGCCACCACGTAATCGTAGGTGCGGCCGTCGCCCATCACGCCCACCGACTTCACCGGCAGGAACACGGCGAATGCCTGGCTGGTCGCCTCGTACCAGTTCTTCGGCATGTTGTCCTGGTCCACCGCCTGGCCGGCCACGAATTCGTACGGCGTGTTGCGCAGCTCTTCGATGAAGATGGCGTCGGCCTGGCGCAGCAGGTCGGCGTATTCCTTCTTCACTTCGCCCAGGATGCGCACGCCCAGGCCCGGACCGGGGAACGGATGGCGGTAGACCATATCATGCGGCAGGCCCAGCGCCACGCCCAGCTTGCGCACTTCGTCCTTGAACAGTTCGCGCAGCGGCTCCAGCAGTTGCAGCTTCATGTGCTCGGGCAGGCCGCCCACGTTGTGGTGCGACTTGATGGTCTGGCCCTTCTTGCCCTTGCCGGCCGATTCGATCACGTCCGGGTAAATGGTGCCCTGCGCCAGCCACTTGGCGTTGACCAGCTTGGCCGATTCCCGGTCGAACACTTCCACGAACTCGCGGCCGATGATCTTGCGCTTCTGCTCGGGATCGGTGACGCCGGCCAGGTGGCCCATGAACTGCGCCTCCGCGTCGATGCGGATCACTTTCACGCCCAGGTTCTTGGCGAACATGTCCATCACCATCTTGCCTTCGTTCAGGCGCAGCAGGCCGTGGTCGACGAACACGCAAGTCAGTTGGTCGCCGATCGCGCGGTGGATCAGCGCCGCCGCCACCGACGAGTCCACGCCGCCCGACAGGCCCAGGATCACTTCATCCTTGCCCACTTGCGCGCGGATTTTCTCGACCGCTTCGCTGATGTAGTCGGGCATGTTCCAGTCCGACTTGCAGCCGCAGATCTCGTGCACGAAGCGGCTCAGCATGACCTTGCCCTGCACCGTGTGCGTGACTTCCGGGTGCCACTGCACGCCGTAGAAGCGCTTCTCCTCGTTGGCCATGGCGGCGATCGGGCAGCTCGGGGTGTCGCCCATCAGCACGAAGCCCGGCGGCATTTCCAGCACCTTGTCGCCGTGGCTCATCCACACTTTCTGCATGCCGTGGCCTTCGTCGGTGACGAAGTCGGCGATCCCGTCCAGCAGCTTGGTGTGGTTGCGGGCGCGGACTTCCGCGTAGCCGAACTCGCGCACCTTGCCGTTCTCGACCTTGCCGCCCAGTTGCGCGGCCATGGTCTGCATGCCGTAGCAAATGCCGAGCACCGGCACGCCCAGTTCGAACACGGCGTCGGGCGCGCGCGGCGCGTCGCCTTCCAGCGTGGAGCTGTGGCTGCCCGACAGGATCACGCCGGCGGCGCCGTAGTTGCGCACGAATTCGTCGCTGACGTCGTACGGATACACTTCCGAGAACACGCCGGAGTCGCGCACGCGGCGCGCGATCAACTGGGTCACCTGGGAGCCGAAATCGAGAATGAGGATTTTAGAGTGCATGGATATGTGCTGAAGAAAAGCGAGGAAATGAAAAAACGCCGGCTTACGTTGAAGCCGGCGTTGCAAGGATGCGATCAGTCGCCGGAACGGTAGTTCGGCGCTTCCTTGGTGATCTGCACGTCGTGGACATGCGATTCGCGCATGCCGGCCGAGGTGATTTCGACGAACTCGGCCTTGCTGCGCAGTTCATCGATGGTGGCGCAGCCGCAGTAGCCCATGGACTGGCGCACGCCGCCCACCAACTGGAAGATGATCGCCAGCACGCTGCCCTTGTAGGCGACGCGGCCTTCGATCCCTTCCGGCACGAATTTGTCGGCCTTCATGGTGGCGTCCTGGAAGTAGCGGTCGGCCGAACCGTCCGACATCGCGCCCAGCGAGCCCATGCCGCGGTAAGACTTGTACGAACGGCCCTGGTACAGGATCACTTCGCCCGGCGCTTCTTCGGTGCCGGCGAACATGGAACCCATCATCACGGTCGAGGCGCCGGCTGCCAGCGCTTTCGAGATGTCGCCCGAGAAGCGGATGCCGCCGTCGGCGATGCAGGGCACGCCCGTGCCTTCCAGCGCTTCGGCCACGTTGGAGATGGCGGTGATCTGCGGCACGCCCACGCCGGCCACGATGCGGGTGGTGCAAATCGAACCGGGGCCGATGCCGACCTTGACCGCGTCGGCGCCGTATTCCACCAGCGCCTTGGCGGCCGCCGCGGTGGCGATGTTGCCGCCGATGACGTCGACATGCGGGAAGCGGGTCTTGATCCATTTCACGCGGTCCAGGATGCCTTGCGAGTGGCCGTGGGCGGTATCGACCACCAGCACGTCCACACCGGCGGCAACCAGCAGCTCGATGCGTTCCTCATCCTTGGCGCCCACGCCCACCGCCGCGCCGACCAGCAGCTTGCCCTGCGAGTCTTTCGAGGCCAGCGGGTGCTCGGTCGATTTCTGGATGTCCTTCACGGTGATCAGGCCGCGCAGTTCAAAAGCGTCGTTGACCACCAGCACGCGCTCCAGGCGGTGCTTGTTCATCAGGCGCTTGGCTTCGGAGGTATCGGCGTCCTCCTTCACGTAGACCAGCTTTTCGCGCGGGGTCATCTTGGCGCGCACTTCGGCGCCCAGATCCTGTTCGAAGCGCAGGTCGCGGTTGGTGATGATGCCCACCACTTCCTTGCCTTCCACCACAGGGAAACCGGAAATGCCATACTGCTCGGTCAGCTTGATGACTTCGCGTATCGTCATGGTCGGCGGGATGGTGATCGGGTCGCGCAGCACGCCCGCTTCGAAACGCTTGACGCGCGCCACTTCGCGGGCCTGGTCCTTGGGATTCAGGTTCTTGTGAATGATACCGATGCCGCCTTCCTGCGCCATGGCGATTGCCAGGCGGGCCTCGGTGACCGTATCCATCGCGGCCGACAGCAGCGGGATGTTCAGGCTGATATTGCGGGTCAGACGGGTTTTGAGGGACGTATCCGCAGGCAGAACGTTGGAGTAGGCTGGGACGAGAAGCACGTCATCGAAGGTGAGTGCTTTTTGGAGTAGACGCATAGCATTTTCCTATAGGCGCAAAAAAACATTATACAGGACGCGCCGTTTTTTGTCTGCTTGTCGCATAACAATATCCCTCCAGCAAGATTTAGCTAGGCTGCACCTACGACTATCTGTGGAGGCGCGCCATGGCACACCCTCAACCGCAACAAGGCATCGCCGCCGTCGAGCTGGCGCTGGTACTGCCGGTCTGCGTCTTCCTGCTGGCGCTGATGCTGTTTGTCGGCAAGGTCCTGTATTGCTACGAGGCGGCCACCAAGGCCGCCTATGCCGGCAGCCTCTACCTGTCCTCGATCAGCAAGCTGGACATGAAAAATTCCGCGCAGATCGGCAACCATGTCGCGCTCGCCCAGCAGTTGATCGCGGCGGAATTGAACGAGCTGCAGCTCACGCCCTACCCGCCCTCGGTCCAGATCTCCTGCGGCGCCGGCAGTTGCGATGGCTATCTGCCGCCGACCACCGTCACCGTCAGCATCCACCTGCAACTGGTCGACAACATGTTTTCCGGCGTCACCGGCTGGGACACCATTTCGGTCGGCATTGACGTCAAGCTGCCTTACCTGGGCACTTGAGCGTAGTTTCAGATAGTTAAATTTTTGCCACGCGGAATTGGCATTGTTGTTTATACACCAATGATGAAAAAATTGATATGTTAGCGGTGCTGCCGAGGTCTCCCTGGGCGGCGTGGGTCCGGCGCCATCTTGCCGGTGAATCAACAATACTAAGGGGTTCTACGATGAAATTGAAACTCGCTGCTGCAGCCCTCCTGGCGTGTGCCGCTTTCTCGGCAAGCGCTGATGACCAGACGGTGAATATCACCGCTGGCACCACGTATCAATTTACGGCCGACACCAACGTGCTGGCGGGCGGCGACGACGTTATTACGTTCGCTGGCCTGGCCAACGGTTGGTACCAGGCCTACGTCACGTACAGCGGCAACTTTGTCGACATCACGTCGGCATCGCTGAACGGCCAGGCGCCGGTCAGCATCACCTCCAGCGTGCCGCTGAGCACAGGCGCATTTGCCATCACCGATAGCTCGCCGTTCACCCTGCACCTGTGGGGCACGTCCAGCGGCAACGGGCTGGCGAAATATTCCGGCCAGGTGACCGTGTTCCCGGTCCCTGAACCTGAAACCTACGGCATGATGCTGGGCGGCCTGGCCCTGTTGGGCGCGATCGCCCGCCGCAAGAAGCGCTCCTCCTAAGGCATCCCCGTCCCCAGCGGACGGCGTCGCGCTCCAGTTGACAGTTGCCGTAAATCATGGCGAAATCTGCAGGTGCCACACTGGAGCGCTTTTATGAACCATCGCCACACCCGCCGTGTCGCGCGCTGCTTGGCAGCGGCCACGTTGCTCGCCGCTTCGTCCTTGGCCATGGCCCAGTACATCTGGCTGGACGAAAGGGGCGTCAAGCAGTTGTCGGACCGCCCGCCGCCGCCCGACGTCCCTGACAAACGCATCCTGAAGGCGCCCGGCAAGCCAGTGTTCAACCCCTACCAGCCAGCCGACACGCCGCCCGCCGCCGCGCCCGATGCGCCGCACCGCCCCTCGTGGGTGGAACGCAACGCCGACTTCAACAAGCGCCAGGCCGAGGCCGCCGAGGCACAGAAAAAAGCCGCCGCCGACGCCCAACGCAAGGCTGACAAGGCCGCCAATTGCGAAGCGGCGCGCCAGAACCAGATGATGCTGGACCAGGATATCCGCCTCGCCACCTTCGACCAAAACGGCGAACGCCGGCGCATGAGCGACGAGGAACGCGACGATTTACGCAAAAAGACACAAAAAGTGTTGGCTGATTGCAAATAGTGCTCTTGCTTTAGCCTGAGCTGCCGTATGATATCGCTATCAAGACCACTACAAACGCGACAGGCATGACCAAGACTCAAGCGGGCAAGAGCCGCGCCAGCGGCCGCATCACCCTGGCCATGGTGGCCGAACGGGCCGGCGTGGCCACCATGACGGCCTCGCGCGCCATCACCCAGCCGGACATGGTGTCCCAGGCGCTGCGCGACCGGGTGGAAAAAGCCGTGGCCGACCTCGGCTACGTGCCCAACCGCGCCGCGCGCGCGCTGGCCTCGTCGCAATCCAAGGTGATCGCCGTGCTGGTGCCCTCGCTGTCCAACGCCGTGTTCACCGAGGTGCTGGCCGGCATCCAGGACGCGCTGGACGCCGACGATTACCAGATCCTGATCGGCAACACCCGCTATTCCGACAAGGAAGAGGAAAAGCTGATCAACACCTATTTGCAATCCAACCCGGACGGCATGCTGCTGTCCGGCCTGACCCACAGCCCGCGCGTGCAGCAACTGCTGTCCACGCTGCGCATGCCGGTGGTGTCGATGATGGACATGTCCACCGATCCGGCCCAGTTGACCGTGGGCTTTTCGCAATTTCGCGCCGGCCACGCGATGACGCGCTACCTGCTGGACAAGGGCCACAAGCGCATCGGCTTCATCGGCGCCCAGCTCGACGAGCGTACCCTGCGCCGCGCCGAAGGCTACCGCCAGGCCATGCAGGAAGCCGGGCTCAGCGATCCCAGGCTGGAAGTGATGGTGGGCGAACCGTCCACCATCGCGCTGGGCGCCGAGCTGCTGGGCCGCATGCTGGCGCAGGCGCCCGACTGCGACGCCATCTTTTGCTGCAACGACGACCTGGCGCACGGCGCCATCTACCAGTGCCAGCGGCGCGGCATCGCGGTGCCGTCGCAACTGGCCATCTGCGGCTTCAACGACTTGCCCGCGTCGGCCTGGATGAATCCCTCGCTGACCACCATCGGCACCCCGCGCTACCGCATCGGCTACGAGGCGGCCGCCCTGCTGCGCTCGGTCATCAAGGGCGAAGACCCGCCCAACAAGCAGATCGACCTGGGCTTCACGCTGATGGCCCGCGAGAGCGCCTGAGCACCGTCGCTGCGCCGCAGCATCGAATTCTCTTTACAAATTCCGCCATGCCGTTACACTCCTCGCATCTGTTAGCGCTATCATTTCCAGTGATGGCGACGCTCTCCTCGGGGTGGCGTGTACTGTCTGGCTGAGGGGGCCAGCAAGCCATCCCGTTTTTAGGCAGGGGGGAATTCCCCCTCCCCTCTGCCTGTTTTTACATGCGTATGAAAGCGACCGTGAACACACAACTGACCTGGCGCGAAAAGATCAGCTACGGCGTGGCCGACATGGGGTTCAATTTTTATTGGACCAATATCGCCACCTTCCTGCTGATCTACTACACCGACGTGTTCGGCATCTCCGCCGCCGCTGCCGCGTCCATGATGTTTGCGATCAAAATCATCAACGCCTTCACCGACCCCATGATAGGCGCGGCCGCCGACCGCACCAGCACCCGCTACGGCAAGTTCCGCCCCTACCTGATCTGGATGCCGCTGCCGCTGGCCGGCGCCGCCTTCCTCACCTACACCACGCCCGGCCTGTCGGAAGACGGCAAGATCGTCTGGGCTTACGGCAGCTACCTGGCCATGATGGTGTGCTACACCGGCATCAACATCCCCTACAACGCGCTGTCCGGCGTATTGTCGGCCGACCCGCAGGAGCGCTCCACCGTCAACGGCCTGCGCTTCATCTTCGCCTTCGCCGGCGGCACGCTGGTGACGGCCGCCACGCCGGCGCTGGTGCAGTGGCTGGGCCACGGCGACGACAAGCTGGGCTGGCAGCTCACCATGCTGAGCTGGAGCGTGCTGGCTTCCCTGCTGTTCCTGCTGACCTTCCTCAACACGCGCGAGCGCATCGCCCCGCCGGCCGCGCAGCGCACCAACGTCTGGCAGGACGTGCGCGACCTGGCGCAGAACCGGCCGTGGGTGGCGCTGTTCTTCCTGGCGCTGATCATCATGATCACCATCACCCTGCGCACCAGCAGCGCCGCCTACTACTTCAAGTACGTGGTGGGCCGGCCCGACCTGATGGCCGGCTTCGTCCCGGCCTACATGATCTCGGCCGCCGTCGGCGCCTCGCTGACGCCGTTGATGACGCGCTACGTCGACAAGAAAAAGCTGATGATCCTCCTGATGTCCATCACCGCCGTGCTGTCCTCCGCCTTCTTCTTCGTGCCGAAAGACCAGGTGGTGCTGATGTTCGCGCTACAGGTCGGCATGGGCCTGGCGCTGGGGCCGAAGTCGCCGCTGGCTTTTTCCATGTACGCCGACACCGCCGACTACAACGAGTGGCGCACCGGCCGCCGCGCCACCGCCATGACCTTCGCCGCCGCTACCTTCTCGCAGAAGCTGGGCACGGCGATCGCGGTGGCGGTGATCGGTTCGCTGTTCACCCACCTGGGCTACGTGGCCAACGCCACCCAGACCGCGGGATCGCAGGCCGGCATCGTCTGGCTGATGTCCTTCATCCCGGCCGCCTTCGCGCTGCTGGCGGTGGCGGTCATGTTCACCTACAACCTAGACCATCAAAAGCTGAGCCAGATCCAGTCGGACCTGGAAGCGCGCAAATCCTGAAGAAGAGAGAACACCATGCTACGCCCCACCCACCACGGTGACCGTTATGAACTGACCAGTGCGACCGCCATGCCGCAAGCAGCAGGCTTCCTCTGGAATCAGAAGATGATGATACAGATCACCTGCCGCGGCTACGCCACCGCGCAGTTCATGCAGCCGGAGCCGGCCAAGTATGCGCATGCGCCCAACCTGGAGGCCAAGACCTTCATGCAGCCGGAGCAGAACTACTACGCCCACCATCCGGGCCGCTTCTTCTACATCAAGGACGAGGAAACCGGCGAGCTGTTCTCGGCGCCGTACGAGCCGGTGCGCGCGCCGCTCGAGCGCTACGCTTTCTCGGTCGGCAAAAGCGACATCGCCTGGACCGTCGAGCACCTGGGCATCCGCGTCGAACTGAACCTGGGCCTGCCCACCGACGACGTGGTGGAACTGTGGTCGCTGCGCGTGACCAACCTGTCCGGCCGCCCGCGCAAGCTGAGCGTCTATCCCTACTTCCCCATCGGTTACATGTCGTGGATGAACCAGTCCGGCGAATACCGCGCGGACCTGGGCGGCGTGGTGGCCAGCAGCGTCACGCCGTATCAAAAGGTGGCCGACTATTTCAAGCAGAAGGACTTCAAGGACAAGACCTACTTCCTGTGCGAACAGGCGCCGCTGGCCTGGGACGTGCGCCAGTCGGCCTTCGAGGGCGAAGGCGGCCTGCACTCCCCCAGCGCGGTGCGCGCCCAACAGCTCGGCAACAGCGACGCGCGCTACGAGACGCCGGCCGCCGCCGTGCAATACCGCCTGGCGCTGGACGACGGCGCGGCGCAGGATTACCGCTTCATCTTCGGCCCGGCCTACGACGACGCCGAGATCGCGGCCATGCGCAGCAAGTACTTGAGCGCGGCCGGCTTCGAGACGGCGCGCCGGCAGTATGCCGATTACATCGCCGGCGGCCACGGCTGCCTGCGCATCGCCACGCCCGACGCGGACCTCGACAACTTCGTTAACCACTGGCTGCCGCGCCAGGTGTTCTACCACGGCGACGTCAACCGCCTCAGCACCGATCCGCAGACCCGCAACTACCTGCAGGACAACATGGGCATGAGCTTCATCAAGCCGAGCGTGATGCGCCAAGCCTTTCTGCACGCGCTGTCGCAGCAGGAAGCCAGCGGCGCCATGCCGGACGGGATCTTGCTGGTGGAAGGCGCGGAACTCAAGTACATCAACCAGGTGCCGCACACCGACCACTGCGTGTGGCTGCCGGTGGCGCTCAAGGTCTACCTCGATGAAACGGGCGACTACGACATCCTCAACGAAGACGTGGTCGGCGCGGACAGCGGCGTGGCCCTCACCGTCTCCGAGCGCGTGAGCAGCGCCATGGACTGGCTGCTGCAGGCGCGCGATGCGCGCGGCCTGAGCTACATCGCGCAGGGCGACTGGTGCGACCCGATGAACATGGTCGGCTACAAGGGCCGCGGCGTGTCGGGCTGGCTGACCGTGGCCACCGCCTACGCGCTCAACCTGTGGGCCGAGATCTGCGAGAAGGCCGGCGACAGCAGCTCGCTGGCCGAAAGCGCCAAGCACTTCCGCGCCGGCGCGCGCGCCGTCAACCGCGCCGCCAACGAACACCTGTGGGACGGCGACTGGTTCGCGCGCGGCATCACCGACGACAACGTCACCTTCGGCATCAGCAAGGACAAGGAAGGCCGCATCTGGGTCAACCCGCAAGCCTGGGCCATCCTCGGCGGCGCGGCCAGCGCCGAGCAGCGCCAGGCCATCATGGCGCAGGTCGAAGCGCAGTTGTACACGCCGTATGGCGTGCAGATGTTCGCGCCGCCGTACAGCGCCATGCGCGACGACGTCGGCCGCGTGACGCAGAAGCATCCGGGGTCGGCGGAGAACGGCGCGGTCTACAACCACGCCGCCATCTTCTACATCTACAGCCTGTACGCGGCGGGCGAAGGCGACCGCGCCTACGAACTGCTGCGCCGCATGCTGCCCGGTCCGAGCGAGCAAGACTACCTGCAGCGCGGCCAACTGCCGGTGTTCATCCCCAACTACTACCGCGGCGCCTGGCACGAATATCCGCGCACGGCCGGCCGTTCCAGCCAGTTGTTCAACACCGGCACCGTGTCGTGGGTATACATGTGCTTCGTCGAAGGCCTGTGCGGCTTGAAGGGCGACGCCGACGGCCTGACGATCGCGCCGCAACTGCCCAAGCACTGGGACGGCATCGAGGTGGTGCGGCAGTTCCGTCACGCGACCTTCAATGTGTCTATACAACGTGCCGATGTCGCCGATGTGCAGGTGAACTGCAATGGTAAGCGTTTGACTGAAGCGCGCATCACCGGTATCGTGGCGGGCGGAGCTTACGCGGTCGAGGTTTTGATACCGCGCTGATTATCACTACACATAAAAAGGAACGTTATGAAGAAGCGTCTCTGGCTGTCACTGGCCCTGGCTTACCCACTCATGTTGACCGGCGCCGCCCACGCCGCCGACGCCAAGCAACCGTGGCTCGATGCGGCCCAGTCGCCTGAAGCGCGCGCCGATGAACTGGTCAAGGCCATGACGCTGGATGAAAAAATCCAGACTGTGTTCGCCTACTTCTCGACCGAATTCTCGCCGAAGAAATTCGAACAGCCCAAGGAAGGCCGCCACGACTCGGCCGGCTACGTGCCGGGCATCGCGCGCCTCGGCCTGCCGCCGCAATGGCAGACCGACGCCGGCGTCGGCGTCGCCACCCAGGCCGTGTCCAAGCATCCTTACGAGCGCTCGTCGCTGCCTTCCGGCCTGGCCACCACCGCCACCTGGAATCCGAAAGTGGCCTTCGCCGGCGGCGCGATGATCGGCAGCGAAGCGCGCAGCACCGGCTTCAACGTGCAACTGGCCGGCGGCGTCAACCTGATGCGCGATCCGCGCAACGGCCGCAACTTCGAGTACGGCGGCGAAGATCCGCTGCTGGCCGGCGTGATGGTCGGCGAGCAGATCCGCGGCATCCAATCGAACCATATTATTTCTACCGTTAAGCACTACGCCTTCAACGACCAGGAAACCAACCGCAACCACGTCAACGTCAGCATCGCCGACCAGCCCGGCCGCATGTCCGACCTGCTGGCCTTCCAGTTCGCCATCGAGCGCGGCCAGCCTGGCTCGGTGATGTGCTCGTACAACCGCGTCAACGGCGACTACGCCTGCGAAAACGACTACCTGTTGAACCAGGTGCTGAAGCAGGACTGGGGCTACAAGGGTTACGTGATGTCCGACTGGGGCGCGACCCACTCGACCATTCCTGCCGCGCTGCGCGGCCTGGACCAGCAGTCCGGCTACCCGTTCGACAAATCCGATTACTTCAACGGCGCGCTGAAGGAAGCCGTGGTCAACCGCCACGTGCCGCAGGCCCGCCTGGACGACATGGTCAAACGCATTGCGTACGCGATGTTTGCCAACGGGGTGGTCGATCACCCTGTCACGACTCCTTCTTCGCCCAGCGCTGACATCGATTTCAAGGCGCACGGCAAGGTGACCCAGGCCGATGAAGAGGAAGCCATCGTCCTGCTGAAGAACCACAACGACCTGCTGCCGCTGGCCGCCAATGTGCGCAGCATCGCCATCATCGGCGGCCATGCCGACGTCGGCGTGCTGTCCGGCGGCGGCTCGGCGCAGGTGTATCCGGTGGGCGGCTCGGCCGTGCCGAACGAAGGCCCGACCATCTTCCCCGGCCCCATCGTCTACCACCGCTCGTCGCCGATGGGCGAGCTGGCCAAGCTGACCAAGGCCAAGCTGAGCTACAACGACGGCAAGGATGTCGCCGCTGCCGCCAAGCTGGCGGCCAGCAGCGACGTGGTGATCGTGTTCGCCAACCAGTGGCTGGCCGAGAGCTTCGACGCCGACGACCTGAACCTGCCGCACCAGCAGGACGCGCTGATCGCGGCGATCGCCAAGGCCAATCCGAAAACCGTGGTGGTGCTGCAGACCGGCGGCCCGGTGGTGATGCCGTGGCTGAACAACGTCGGCGCGGTGCTGGAAGCCTGGTATCCGGGCACCAGCGGCGGCGCGGCCATCGCCCGCGTGCTGGCCGGTGAAGTCAATCCGTCCGGCCACCTGCCCGCCACCTTCCCGGCCGCGGTGTCGCAACTGCCGCGCACCGTGATCGATGGCGACGCCAAGACCCAGGATGAGAACATCATCGAGAAGGTCGCCACCAACTACAACATCGAAGGCGCCGCCATCGGCTACAAGTGGTTCGACCTCAAGGGCCTGAAGCCGCTGTTCCCGTTTGGTTACGGCCTGTCCTACACCAGCTTCGCGCTGTCGGACCTGAGCGCCAAGCAGGCCGGCAACGGCGTCGAAGTGAGCTTCAGCGTGAAGAACACCGGCAAGCGTGACGGCAAGGCGGTCGGCCAAGTGTACGTGTCGCCAGTGGCCGGCGGCTGGGAAGCGCCCAAGCGCCTGGGCGGCTGGGACAAGGTGGACCTGAAGGCGGGCGCCAGCGGCAAGGCGACCGTGCAGATCGATCCGCGTCTGCTGGGCGTGTACGACAGCGCCAGCAAGACCTGGAAGATCGCGGCCGGCGACTACCTGGTGACCCTGGCCGAATCGGCAGGCGCCAAACCGGCCGCCAGCGTCAAGATTCACCTGGACGCCAGGACCGTCAACGTCAACGGCCGCTAAGGCGGCGCTCAGTCGGGCGCGGACAGGGCCGTCAACAACGGTCCCGCGCCCGGCTGGAAAGTACGCTTGACGGTAGCCTCGTCAAAATAGCGGGCGTACAGGCGGGGCAGCACCTGCTCCGCGACCATCTCTTTCAAGGCGGCGGCGTAATACCGGCGCACTTCCGGCGCCATGGTTTTCTTCGACAGGTAAGCGCCGGTCAGGCGCGGCTCGGCTTCCGCGATCGACATCACCAGCACGCGGCCTTTCAGGGCGCCGTCGTGCAAATAGCGGCCGTAGACCGGCGGCGTGGCCAGTGTGCCGTCGGCGCGCCCCACCTCCAGCTTGCCGAACACCGTTTCGTAATCGTTCACCACTTCCAGCCGGCCCAGCGCGGCCAATTGCGTCAACTGGGCTTCGATGGCGGCGTCGTACAGAATGCCGCGCGTGATGTTGAGGCGGCCCTTGCCGTGGCTGACGAAATCCGCCAGGCTGGCGTAATGCCGTCCCTGCCCGGCTTGCAGCAGCAGTTCATATTGCAGATAGGCGTAGGGCAGATGGCGCGCATAGGCGTCGCGCTCGGGCGTGCGCAATGCCGCCATGGTCATGTCGATGTGGCCCGCTTCCAGCTCGACGAACAGGCGCTGGCGCGGGAACCATTGCAGCTCGAATTTACAGCCGGTGCGCCGCGCCAGCACACCGATCACGTCGGCCGACAGGCCCTTGATCTGCCCGTCTTCGCGGTAGGCGGCATAACCCAGGTCGCTGACGCCGACGCGCGTCACGACCGGGCAGGCGCCGCCGGCCCAGGCAAGCGACCACCCCAAACACAAGCTGGCAATCAGGGGCAGGCGGCGCGCGTTCATCATGGATGCTCTGCGTGGGACTATGCCCTGCGCCGGCGGCGGGCATGCTTGGGATCGGCGATCAGGGGCCGGTAGATTTCGATGCGGTCGTGTTCGCGCAGCACCGTGTCCAGCGTTTTTTTCTTGGCGTAGATGCCGGTCTGGAGGGTGGCCAGGTCCAGGCCGGGCACGGCTTGCAGCACGCCGCTCAGCGCCAGCGCCTGCCCGATGGTGGTGCCCGCCGGCACGTGCAGCGCGCGCAGGAACTGCTGCGCATCGCTGGCATAGCACACCTCGATGTGGATAGTCTCAGCTTCCATACACCGTTTCCGCCCGCTTGCAGAAGGAATCCACCATGCTGTTGGCGATCACGCCGAACACCGGCCCCACCAGCTTGGCCAGGATGGCGCTGGAGAATTCATAGTGCAGTTCCAGGTCGACCTTGCAGGCATCCTCGCGCAGCGGCTTGAAGGTCCACACGCCGTCCAGGCACTTGAAAGGCCCGTCCACCAGCGCCATCTTGATGGTGGTGGGCGGCGTGTTTTCATTCGAGGTGGTAAAGCTCTGCTTGACCCCGTGGTAATTGATGCCGACGCTGGCCACCACCTTGTGCTCGCTGCGCTCCTTGATTTCCACACCACCGCACCACGGCAAAAACTTGGGATAGTCCTCGATGCCGGCCACCAGGTCGAACATCTGCTGGGCGCTGTAGCCGAGGAAAACTGATTTGTGCACTACTGGCATTGTCTAACCATTTGCTATGATGTTGAATTATTCCGCGTCCGCGAACGCGCAGCAGTAGTTTAACCGATACCAACACATGACCATAGCCGATAACAAAAAAGCCTTTTTTGACTACTTCATCGAAGACCGCTACGAAGCGGGCATGGTGCTGGAAGGCTGGGAAGTCAAGGCCATCCGCGACGCCCGCGTGCAGATCAAGGAAGCCTACGTCACCATCAAGGGCGACGAGCTGTTCCTGTTCGGCGCCCACATCAGCGCCCTGCCCACCGCCTCCACCCACATCAGCCCGGAAGCGGTGCGCACCCGCAAGCTGCTGCTGCACCGCCAGGAGATCGACAAGCTGATCGGCAAGGTCACGCGCTCCGGCTATACCCTGGTGCCGCTTAACCTGCATTACAAGGGCGGCCGCGTGAAATGCGAAATCGGCCTGGCCAAGGGCAAGAAGATGCACGACAAGCGCGCCACCGAGAAGGACAAGGACAACAAGCGCGAAGTCGAAAAAGCCATGAAAGTCCACAAGCGCTGAGACTGTTGCGCGCCCCGTACACCACCCGGTCCCGCACCGGGTTTTTTATGCGCCTGAGAATTTCTAACTAGAAACATCCATGCTAAACTTGCGCAGGATGATTTTACATTCGCGGCCCGCGTGCGGCCGTGGCACTTTAGATGAGGCACTCATGGCGTTGAAAACCGCAATGGCCCTGGCCGCCGGCATACTGCTGGCAGGATGCGCGTCCCGCTACACGCCGACGCCGCTGGCCGCCAACTTCCCGACCACCAAGCAGGCCAAGCTGCAAGCGGCCCATCACTGGGGCGTGATCGCCGACAATATCGAAAAACACATCGTTGCCGAACTGGCCAAGAGTCCGCGCCGGCCGGTCTACCTGAACGAGGCCAAGGAGCCGACGCCGTTCCAGCGCGCGCTGGCGGCCCAGTTGACCACCTCGCTGGTGAATGACGGCTACGTGGTGTCGCGCGCCCCGGCCGGCTCGCTCAAGGTGGACATGGATGTGCAGGCGGTGACGTTCACCGCCAACCGCCCGCAATACCGCTATCACGGTGAAAAGGCCATGCTGACCGGCGGCGTCTGGCTGCTGAGCGAGATCGAAGCGCCGGCCCTGCTGGACGTGGCTGCCGGCGCGGGCGCCTGGGATGCCTATGACTGGTTCAACGCCCAGTTCGCGCCGGGCGCCACGCCGCGCACGGAAATCATCGTCACCGTGTCCGTATCGGACCAGTACCGCTACGTGGCGCGCAACACCTCGGCCTACTACGTGGCCGACAGCGACCGCCTGCTGTACGGCATCGTCGATCCCAAGCCCGAAGAACCCAAACTGACCCGTACCTTCCAGGTGCGCGGAGACATGTAAATGCTGAAAACCTTCGCTCGCGCATCCCTGCTGGCGTTGCCGCTGCTGCTGGCGGCCTGCTCCTCCACTCCGCCCAAGGACGAGGGCAATTATTCGACCGTTTCGTCCAACCAGTTCATCAGCGCCAACTACAAGGCGGCCGACACCCTGCTGCAGCAACTGAGCGGCAAGCTGGTGGCCGACAAGCCGCTGATCATGGCCACCCTCGTCAACATCGATGCGCTGGACCAGACCACCACGCTGGGCCGGCTGGTGTCCGAGCAGCTCTCCACGCGCATGGCGCAAGGCGGCTTGCAGATGCTGGAAATGAAACTGCGTAACAGCGTTTACCTGAAGCGCAACCAGGGCGAGCTGATGCTGACCCGCGAGATCGGCGAAGTGGCCACCTCCCACAATGCCCAGGCCATCGTGGTCGGCTCCTATGCCGAGACCAGCGACATGGTGTTCATCAACGTCAAGGTGATCCAGCCGAACACCAACCTGGTGCTGGCCGGTCACGATTATGTGCTGACCAAGGAAGCCATCGTCCGCTCCATGCTGCAGCGGAATTAAAGCAGCAGGGGCAGCACCTCGGCGGCCGACGCCGCCACCTTCAAGCCGATCAGGTCGTCCGCCCGGGTCTTGCCCAGGTTGATGGCCGCGATCGGCTTGTTCGCTTGGGCCGCCAGCTTGGCGAAGCGGTAGCCGGAAAACACCATCAGCGACGACCCCACCACCAGCAGGGCGTCGGCCTGCTCGGCCCATTGCAGGGCCGCGGCCGTGCGCTCGGGCGGGATGTTGTCGCCAAAGAAGATCACGTCCGGCTGCAAGGTGCCGCCGCAGCGCTGGCAACTGGGCATGTGAAAGTCCTGCAGCGCATCCAGCTCGACCTCGGCATCGCCGTCGGGACGGGTTTCCGGCACCACTTCGCCGCCGGCGTCGGCGTGGGCGCTGGCGGCGGCCAGTGCGGGGTTGGCTTGCAACAGCCAGTCCTGGATGGCCGCGCGCTGGTAATTGCTGCGGCATTCCAGGCAGACCACGCCGTGTATATTGCCGTGCAATTCGATCAACTGCCGGCTGCCCGCGCGCTGGTGCAGGCCGTCCACGTTCTGGGTGATAATCGCATGGATGCGGCCCGCTGCCTCCAGCCTGGCCAGCGCGGCGTGGCCGGCGTTGGGCGCGGCCTGGGCCAGGGTCGGGTAGCCGGCCATGCTGCGCGCCCAGTAGCGGCGGCGCACCGCCTCGTCCCGGCGGAAGTCCGGTCCCTGGATCGGCGTGCGGCCGCGGCGGACGCCGTCCTGGTCGCGGTAGTCGGGGATGCCGGAGGCGGTGCTGAGTCCGGCGCCGGTCAGCACCAGGATGCGGCGGTGGCGGTGCAGGAACGAGTGCAGGTGATCGATTTGCTGGTTCAGATTCATACGTGCATAGTAGCGTAAATAAATTTCCCGATTTGTAGAACCGTTTGCAGTCGGCAAGGCATTCACGGTGAACAATTGGAGGACATGCATGCGTTTTACAAGCCCGGACGCTGATGAGGTGGGCCTGCTGGGCAGGATCGCTGCCGGGGACAAGCTCGCCTTCGAGGCGCTGTACCGGATATATTTTCCCCGATTGTCGCGTTTCGTGGGCAGGATGACCCGCAATCCGCCGCTGATCGAGGAAATTGTGAATGACACCATGTTGGTGGTCTGGCAAAAGGCGGCCAGCTTCGACGGCAGTTGCAAGCCCTCGACCTGGATTTTCGCCATCGCCTACCGCAAGACCCTGAAGGGCTTGAAAGCCAGCGACGAGCCGGTGGAGTCCGATGCCGCGCTGTACGAGGACGAGAGCGGCAACCAGCCCGAGCAGATGCTGAGCCGCCAGCAGTTGCAGCAAAGCGTGGCCGAGGCGCTGGACGCGCTGCCGGCCGCGCAACGGGCGGTCATGGTGCTGACCTATTATCATGAAATGGCATACAACGACATCGCCGAGGTGGTCGATTGTCCGCTGAACACAGTCAAGACCCGCATGTTCCATGCGCGCCACCGGCTGAAGGATTTGTTGTGGAACGAAAGAGAGAACAGTCGATGAACGGGCGAGTATTCAGAATGGACGTCCCGGCGCATCAGGCGGTGCAGGAATTGTTGCCGTGGTATGCGTCCTCGCAACTGGGTCCGGAAGAGACGCAGCGCGTGCACGCGCATCTGCAAACGTGCATGCAGTGCCGCCGCGACCTGGAATGGGAACACGGCATGCGCGGCGAGGCGCGGCGCGGCGGCGATGAACTGCCGGCCGGCGTGGACATGGAGCACGCACTGGCGCGCCTGCTGCCCACGCTGGGACCGCAGGAGCGCGTCGCCAGCCAGCCAGCGGCCGGCGGCTTGGCCGCGCAGCCGGCGCAAGGCGCGACGAGCGGCAGCAGCGCGGCGCCGGCCGCCGTCACGGCTGTGGACGACAGCGCAGGGCTGCCTGCTTCCAGCGCTGCGTACACTGACGCGGCATTGTCGACATCCGCCACCGGCGCGGGCGGCGCGGGGCAGCCTGTTGCCGGCGGTGCGCACGCCGGGCCGGCCTTGCCGACGGCTGCGGACCACGGCCAACAACAGCCCGCCTCCGTGGCGAGCACGGCGCCGCGCGTGCAGCCGTGGTGGCGCACACCGGCCGCCAATCAGCCGTCCTGGCTGCGCTGGGCGGCGGCAGCGCAGTTCGTGGCGCTTGTCGGCCTGGGCGCCCTGCTGCTGCGCCCCGCCGACGAACCGGCCTACCGCGTGCTCGGCTCCGGCACGGCTGCCAGCGGCAACGTGGTGGTCATGTTCCAGCCCAATACCAGCGAGCGCGAACTGCGCCGCATCCTGCAAGCCCAGAACGCGCGCGTGGTCGACGGTCCGACCGTGACCGACGCCTACCTGCTCAGCGTCCCGGCCGCCAGCCGCGACCAGGCGCTGCAAGCCCTGCGCGCCGAAGCCGCCGTCAAGCTGGCGGAGCCGATGGATGGAGGCGGCACGCCGTGAACCTGATGCGCACCCTGGCCGCCGCCGTGGCCGCCCTGGCCTGCTCGGCGCTGCAAGCCCACGCCCAGGCGGCGCCGCCCACCGGCGACGAGTTGCTGCTGCCGCCCGCCGTCCAGCCGGACCAGCGCGACAGCCATCAGTTGCTGGTCATGCTGCGCCTGCCCGCCGCCCACTACCGCCCCGACACCAGCTACGGCGGCGGCTACCTCGACGACAGCAGCCGCGCCGCCCGCCGCCGCCGCGCGGAAGCGCTGGCGCGCGAGCATGACCTGACCCTGGTCGACGATTGGCCGATGCCGGTGCTGGGCGTGGATTGCTACCTGATGCGCTACCCGGACAATGAAAGCGCCGAGCACCTGATCGCGGTGCTGGCCAAGGATCCGCAGGTGGAATGGGCACAGCCGGTGGCGCGCTTTAACGGCATGGCGCAGAGCGCAGCGCCGGCGGCCAACCCCACGGCCGCAGCCATGCGCGCCAACGCCGGCAGCGATGCGGCCGCCGCGGCAGCCGGTCCCGATCCGCTCTACCCGGTGCAGCCTGCCGCGCGCTACTGGCATATCGCCGAGCTGCACCGCTACACGACCGGGCGCGACGTCAAGGTGGCGGTGATCGACAGCGGCGTCGACGCCGCCCATCCCGACCTGCAGGGCCAGGTCGCCATCAACACCAACTTCGTCGACGGCGCGCCCACGCCAGCCGAGAACCACGGCACGGCGGTGGCCGGCATCATCGCCGCCCGCGCCGGCAACGGCGGCATCGTCGGCGTGGCGCCGCAAGCGCGCCTGATGGGCTTGCGCGCCTGCTGGCAGCAGGCCGACCAGGCCACCCGGTGCAACAGCTTCACCTTGGGCAAAGCCATCAACTACGCGATACTGAATGGCGCCAAAGTCATCAACCTCAGCCTGTCCGGCCCGCCCGACAAGCTGCTGGACCGCCTGCTGGACGTGGCGCTGGAACGCGGCATCGGCGTGGTCGGCGCCATCGATGCGCAAGCCAAGGGACCGGCCTTCCCCGCCAGCCATCGCGGCGTGATGGCGGTGGCGGCGCAGCCGCGCGATGCGACGCTAACGGCCACCAATGGCGCAGCGGCCGGCAGCACGGCGGAAGGCCCGCTGTATGCTCCCGGCAGGGACGTGCCCACCACCATGCCGGGCGGGCGCTGGTCCTTCGTCAACGGCAGCTCGTACGCGGCGGCCCATGTCTCCGGCATGCTGGCGCTGCTGGATGAACTGCAGCCGCAAGCCACGCCGGCGCAACTGCGCGAACTGCTGCAGCCGGCCCAAGCGCTAAACGCTGGTAATATCGAGCCATGCGTCTCTCTTTCCCGCCTGATCCGAAATTACAACTGCGCGCGCGCCTACACGCAGCGCGGCGCCACTCCGTGACCTGCCGCAGTCGCCTGCCCCTGCTGTTGCTGGCCATGGCGGCGCCGGCCTGCGCGCAGTTCGACCTGAACGGCAGCGTCGCCGTGCAATCGTCCTACCTGTACCGCGGCCAGGTCCTGAGCAACAACGGCCCGGTGCCGCAACTGACGCTCAACCTGGACCACGGCAGCGGCTGGTACCTGGGCGGCTTTGCCAGCGCCGCGCACATCTCCGACGACCACGGCTACCGCCTGCAAGCCTACGCCGGCTATGCGCAGCGCCTGGCCTCGGGCTGGAGCTGGGAAGCCGGATGCAGCCGCACGGCCTATACGCAAACGCACGCCAACGATTTCCAGGAGTGCTATGGCGGCTTGTCCGGCGAGCGCCTTAGCGCCAGGCTGTACTACGCGCCGCACTATCTCGGCTACGACGCGCGCACCGTCTACGGCGAAGCCAACCTGTTCTATCCGCTGCATCCGCGCCTCAACCTGGAGGCCCACGCCGGCCTGCTGCACACGCTGTCCGGCATGCCGTGGCCGGGCGTCCCCGCCAATTCGCGCTACGATGTCCGGCTGGGCGTGGGCATGCCGGTCTCCAACTGGACCTGGCAACTGGCGCGGGTGCTGAGCCAGGCCGACAAGACCTACGATCCGCGCGACCAGCCGCGCTCGCCGCGCGCCTGGGTGGTGAGCGCGGCCTACGCGTTCTAGCGCCGCGAATCGACAACACATGAAACCTTTTTGACGCGACCGGGAATCCACTTCCCACACACCGTCAACAAGGAGACATCATGTTTACCTCATTGCGCAGGATACACACGCGCCGCGCCGGCCTGGGGGCCGCCAGCGCCATCGCCGTCGTCGTACTGGCTGCTTGCGGCGGTGGTGGTTACGGCGGCGGCGGCTACATGCCGCCCATGACGCCGCCGCCCGTGGTCGCGCCGGCCGCCACCATGTTTGCCGTCACCAACCTGGTCACCGATACCGCCACCAGCGCCGCCCACACCGACGCCAAGCTGGTCAACGCCTGGGGCCTGGCCTTCAACCCCAGCGCCTACGCCTGGGTGGCCAACAACGGCACGGACAGCTCCACCCTGTACGACGGCAACGGCGTGCCGCAATCGCTGATCGTCGCCACGCCGCCGTCGCCGACCGGCATCGTCTTTAACGGCAGCAGCGACTTCAAGGTCAGCCAGAACGGCGTGACGGCCGCCAGCCCCTTCATCTTCAGCAGCGAGAGCGGGATGATTGCGGCCTGGTCGCCCTCGGTCAACCGCAACAGCGCCATCACGGTGGTGGACGCCAGCGGCGCGCAAGCCGTGTACAAAGGGCTGGCCATCGCTGCCTACAACGGCGTCAACTACATCTACGCCACCGATTTCCACAACGGCCGCGTCGACGTCTATGACGGCAACTTCGCCAAGGCCACGCTGCCGGGCAGCTTCCAGGACAGCTCGCTGCCGGCCGGCTATGCGCCGTTCGGCATCCAGGCCATCGGCGACCGCATCTACGTCAGCTACGCCCAGCGCCAGAGCGGCGGCAATGACGACGTCAAGGGGGCGGGGCTGGGCGCGGTGAATGTGTTCGACACCGCCGGCAACCTGGTGATGAAACTGGTGCGCGGCGGCGCGCTGAATGCGCCGTGGGGCATGGTGATGGCGCCGGCGAACTTCGGCACCTACAGCGGCAAGCTCCTGGTGGGGAATTTCGGCGACGGCAAGATCAACGCCTATGACCCGACCACCGGCGCCATGACCGGCACGCTGAGCAAGGCCGACGGCAGCACCATCGTGATCGATGGCCTGTGGGGCATCGCCTTCGGCCCCGGCGTCAACAGCCAGCCGACCAACACGCTGTTCTTCACCGCCGGTCCCGCCGATGAGGCGCACGGCCTGTACGGCCGCATCGACATGCAGTGAGGGGATTCACAAACGGGCGCGCAGTTCCTCGACCGCTGCGCGCCAGTCCGCGTAGTACTCGCTGTCTTCCCACAGCGCGCGCAGTTCGGATTGCGGCGACAGGATGCGCTCCAGCGCGCGCGCAGCCTTGTCGGCCAGGTCGGCGCGCGGCTTGATGGGCTTGCCCTTGGCCTTGCGCGCGTCGACCCACTCGTCAACGGCGGCGCTGTCTTCGCAGCGCGCGCCGCCCTTGCCTTGCAGGCGCGCCAGCACTTCGATCGCCGCCAGCGCTTCGGCCGCGAACGGCGCTTCCAGCTCGCCGGGCGCGTCCAGCACCACGTTCAGCGTATCCTCGACCGCGTCGAGGTTGCTGGTTTCGTGCAGGTCTTGCGCCCAGTCCTGGGCGTAGTCGTTACCGAAAGCGTCCACCGCCCAGGTTCCCATGTCGTGCTCCTTATGTTTTGGCGGGATGCGTATCCTTCTGCGTCTTCATCACCTGCATCGCGGTGGCGATCAGGCCGCTCATCTCGCCCAGATTGGCCGGTATGATAATCGAATTATTGGTCTTGGCCAGTTGGCCGAAGGCGCCCACGTACTGCTCGGCCACCTTGAGGTTCATCGCGTCCTCGCCGCCCGGTTCGCGGATGGCGGCGCCGACCTGGCGCAGCGCAGCCGCATTCGCTTCGGCCAGCGCGACGATGGCGGCAGCCTGGCCGTGCGCGCGGTTGATCGCGGCCTGCTTGTCGCCCTCCGAACGGGCGATCTGCGCTTCCCGTTCGCCGTTGGCGATATTGATCTGCTCCTGCTTGCGGCCTTCCGAGGCGGCGATCAGCGCGCGCTTCTCGCGCTCGGCGGTGATCTGCGCCTGCATCGCATGCAGGATTTCCTTGGGCGGCGTCAGGTCCTTGATTTCGTAGCGCAGCACCTTCACGCCCCAGTTGGAGGCCGATTCGTCGATGGCGTTGACGATCGCGGTGTTGATGTGCTCGCGCTCTTCAAAGGTCTTGTCCAGCTCCATGCGGCCGATCACGGAACGCAGGGTGGTCTGCGCCAGTTGGGTGATCGCGGCGATGTAGTTGGACGAGCCGTAGGAGGCGCGCATGGCGTCCGTGATCTGGAAGTACAGGATGCCGTCCACCTGGAGCTGGGTGTTGTCCTTGGTGATGCAGACCTGGGGCGGCACATCCAGCGGGATCTCTTTCAGCACGTGCTTGTAGGCGATGCGGTCGACGAAGGGAATCACGATGTTCAGGCCGGGCGCCAGCGTGGCGTGGTAGCGGCCGAGCCGCTCGACCACCCAGGCGTGCTGCTGCGGCACGACGTTGATGGTCTTGAAGACGAAGACCAGGGCCAGAATGAACAGAACCAGGGTCACATTGCCTATGCTGATATCCATATGAATCTCCGATGGGTTAGTCTCAGGCGGCCACGATCAGGCGGCTGCCGCGTACTTCGCGTATGGTGTACTGCCCAGGTGCGGGCGCCGCGCCCGGCGCCACGCTGGTGTCCAGCTCCACGTCCCACAACGCGCCGCGGTACATCACGCGCGCCGCGCCATCCTGCCAGGCCGGCACGTGGATGGTTTGACCGATGTCGAGATTGACGTTGGGATCGCGCCCGGCCTGCACGCGCGCCTGCGGCCTGCCGTAGCGGCTGCGCCGCAACAGCATGGTGGCGATGACGCCGACCACGGCCGCGATCAGCGTTTGCGCTGCCGGGCCCAGGCCCAGCAGCGCGGCGAGGCTGCCCGCCGCCAGGCCGATCGCGATCATCAGCAGGTAGAAGGTGCCGGTGAACAGTTCCAGTATCACTGTCACGCCGGCGGCGGCGAGCCAGTAACTCCAGTCAGCCATGATGCACTCCTTTTCGGGTTGAAGAAGCAAAAAACCCCCGCGTCCCGTGAGGGCTGCGAGGGTTGGGGTACTGCGGAACAGTGGTATTAATAGAGTCTTTGCTACTAAATTCGATGGCTCCAGTCTATACCTTTTTCCGTTGCCGTCAAGCGCTTCACTTGCTCAGGCTGGCCAGCTTTTGCCAGGTGTCGAGCACCGAGTCGGGATTCAGCGACATCGATTCGATGCCCTGCTCCATCAGCCAGGCCGCGAAGTCCGGGTGGTCCGAAGGCCCCTGGCCGCAGATGCCGATGTACTTGCCCTGCGCGCGGCAAGCCTTGATCGCCTGCGACAGCAGGGCTTTCACGGCATCGTCGCGCTCGTCGAAGTCGGCCGCCAGCAGCGCCATGCCGGAATCGCGGTCCAGGCCCAGGGTCAACTGGGTCAGGTCGTTGGAACCGATGGAGAAGCCGTCGAAGTGCTCCAGGAAGCGCTCGGCCAGGATGGCGTTGGACGGCACTTCGCACATCATGATCAGGCGCAGGCCATTCTCGCCGCGCACCAGGCCGTTCTTGGCCAGCAGGCCGACCACCTTCTCGGCCTGGCCCAGCGTGCGCACGAACGGCACCATGATCTCGACGTTGGTCAGGCCCATGTCGTTACGCACGCGCTTCATCGCCGCGCATTCCATTTCGAAGGCGCCGGCGAAATCGGCCGCCAGGTAGCGCGCCGCGCCGCGGAAGCCCAGCATCGGGTTTTCCTCGTCCGGCTCGTAGCGCGAACCGCCGATCAGCTTCTTGTACTCGTTGGACTTGAAGTCCGACAGGCGCACGATCACCGGCTTGGGCCAGAAGGCCGCGGCGATGGTGGCCACGCCTTCGGCCAGCTTGTCGACGTAGAAGGCTTTCGGCGAAGCGTGGCCGCGCGCGACCGACTCCACCGCCTTCTTCAGGTCGGCGTCGATGTTCGGGTATTCCAGGATCGCTTTCGGGTGCACGCCAATGTTGTTATTGATGATGAACTCCAGGCGCGCCAGGCCCACGCCGCCGTTGGGTACGGCCTGGAAATCGAAGGCCAGTTGCGGATTGCCGACGTTGAGCATGATCTTGGTCGGCAGCTTGGGCAGTTCGCCGCGTGAGACTTCCGACACTTCGGTTTCCAGCAGGCCGTCGTAGATCTTGCCCTCGTCGCCCTCGGCGCAGGACACGGTGACGAAGGTGCCGTCCTTCAGCGCCTCGGTGGCGTCGCCGCAACCGACCACCGCCGGCACGCCCAGCTCGCGGGCGATGATCGCCGCGTGGCAGGTACGGCCGCCGCGGTTGGTGACGATGGCGGAAGCGCGCTTCATCACCGGCTCCCAGTTCGGGTCGGTCATGTCGGCCACCAGCACGTCGCCCGGCTGCACGCGCTCCATTTCCGACGGGTCGTGGATCACGCGCACCGGACCGGCGCCGATCTTCTGGCCGATCGCGCGGCCCGAGGCCAGCACGGTGCCCGAGGATTTCAGCTTGAAGCGCTGCTGCACGTCGGTGGCCTTCTGCTGCGACTTCACGGTTTCAGGACGCGCCTGCAGGATGTACAGCTTGCCGTCGCGGCCATCCTTGCCCCACTCGATGTCCATCGGACGGCCATAGTGGTTCTCGATGATGACGGCGTACTTGGCCAGCTCCACCACTTCCGCATCGTTCAGCGAATAGCGGTTGCGCAGCTCGACCGGCACGTCGACCGTTTTCACCGAGCGGCCAGCCTTGGCTTCGCTGGTGAATTCCATCTTGATCAGCTTGGAGCCGATGTTGCGGCGGATGACAGGCGACTTGCCCTTTTCCAGCATCGGCTTGTGAACGTAGAACTCGTCCGGGTTGACCGCGCCCTGCACCACCGTCTCGCCCAGGCCATAGCTGGAGGTGACGAACACCACGTCCTTGAAGCCGGACTCGGTATCGATGGTGAACATCACGCCGGCCGCGCCCACGTCCGAGCGCACCATGCGCTGCACGCCGGCCGACAGCGCCACTTCCGCGTGGGTGAAGCCCTTGTGCACGCGGTAGGAAATCGCGCGGTCGTTGTAGAGCGAAGCGAAGACGTGCTTCATCGCGTCCAGCACGTTGTCGATGCCGACCACGTTGAGGAAGGTTTCCTGCTGGCCGGCGAACGAGGCGTCCGGCAAGTCTTCGGCGGTGGCCGACGAGCGCACGGCGAACGACACTTCGGTGGACGAATCGGCCACCAGCTTGTCGTAGTACGCGCGGATTTCGCTTTCCAGGCGGGGCTGGAATGGCGTGTCGATGATCCACTGGCGGATCTCGGCGCCGGCCTGCGCCAGCGAGCGCACGTCGTCGATGTTGAGGTCGGCCAGGCGGTCGGCGATGCGGTCGGCAAGCGACTTGCCACCCGCTCCGCTGTACGACAGGAAGTCACGGAAAGCCTGCGCCGTGGTGGCGAAACCACCAGGCACCCGCACGCCGGCGCCAGCCAGTTGGCTGATCATCTCGCCGAGCGAGGCATTCTTGCCGCCGACGGATTCCACATCCGTCATGCGCAAATGCTCGAATGAGGCTACATAGACCGCTTCGTTACTCTGCTCCTTCAATGCTGCGTTGGACATAATTACACCTTTTTGAGATAGAAATCTTTCCGGCGGGCTACAGTCCATGTTCTTGTTATTCTGGTTGTCGTGCAGCACAATGCTCCTGTTGGCGATCATTCTACAGCCTGCGGCGCGAATTGACGATTCACAATACTCAACAGCATCCCCCCATGACACAAGAACAACGCTCCCCCCTCCCATCCGCCGCCCGGACGGTCTTTTTTGTCTCGGACGGCACCGGCATCACCGCCGAGACCTTCGGCCACTCCGTGCTGACCCAGTTCGAGCTGCGCTTCCGCCAGGTGCGCCTGCCCTTCATCGACACGCTGGACAAGGCCTACGACGCGGTCCGCAAGATCAACGAAGCGTTTGCCACCGACGGCCACCGACCGATTATTTTCTCGACCCTGGTGAAGGCGGAGTTGTCTGACGTTATCCGCCAGTGCAAGGGCATGTACATGGACATGTTCCAGACTTTTGTTGCGCCGTTGGAACAAGAGCTGGGCGTGCGCTCCACCCACACCATCGGCCGGTCGCACAACATCGTCGACAGCGAGGAATACCGCAACCGCATCGAGGCCATCAATTTCTCGCTGGCGCACGACGACGGGCAGTCGCACAAGAACCTGGCCGAGGCCGACGTGATCCTGGTGGGCGTGTCGCGCTCGGGCAAGACGCCGACCAGCCTGTATCTGGCGATGCAATACGGGATCAAGGCCGCCAACTATCCGCTGATCCCGGACGATTTCGAGCGCGGCAAGCTGCCTTCGTCGCTGTACCAGTTCAAGACCAAGATATTCGGGCTGACCATCACGCCCGAGCGTTTGAGCGAGATTCGCAACGAGCGCCGCGCGGGCAGCAAGTATGCGTCGCTGGAGAATTGCCGCTACGAAGTCAACGAAGCGGAGCTGATGATGAAGCGCGAAGGCATACGCTGGCTCTCCTCGACCACCAAGTCGATCGAAGAGATCTCCACCACCATCCTGCAAGAGATCAAGCCGGACCGGCGCGAGTACTAAACCCCGGGGTCAGTTCCGACATTCGGACACGGGCTCTGCCGTAATGCCTGTTACGGCAGAGCCCGTGTCCGAATGTCGGAACTGACCCCGGTGTTAAAAGAAGTGCTGCCAGTCGGCCAGCCAGGCCGGGAAGTCTTCCACCGGCATGGGCTTGGCGATGTAATAGCCCTGGGCGTAGGTGCAGCCCAGGCCTTGCAGGAAGTCCCAGTCCTGCTTGGTCTCCACGCCCACCGCCGTCGACCGGCGGTCCAGGCTGCGCGCCAGGCTGAGACAGGAACGCAACACCATGCCGATCGCCTGCTTCTTGCACGCGCCATCCACGAAGCTGCGGTCTATCTTCAGTTCCGAGAACGGGATGCGCGCCAGCAGTTGTAAATTGCTGCGCGCCGTACCGTAATCGTCGATGGCCAGGCCGAAGCCCTTCATGCGCAGGCGCAGCAGCCGCTCCAGGAAGTGCGGATCGGTGCTCAGCACGGCCGACTCGGTCATCTCGAAGGTGATGTAGTCGGCCAGGATGCGGTGGCGCTCCAGGCAGGCCGCGATCTGCTCCATGAATTGCGGATGCGCCAGCGTGCCCTGATCGACATTGATCGACACCGAGATCGGTATGCCCTGGTCGTGCAGCGTGCGGCAGGCGGCGACCGATTTCTCGATCATGGTCCAGTCAAGGAAATCGACGCGGCGGTTTTCTTCCAGCGCCGGCATGAAGGCGCCCGGCCCCAGCACGCCGTACAGGGGATGGCGCCAGCGCGCGAACATCTCCAGTCCCTTGACCTGACCGGTCTCCAGCTCGATCTTGGGCTGGAAGAAGGGATCGAATTCCTTGGCCTGCAAGCCCTGTCCCACCTCGGCAAAGGTCAGCGCCCTGGACTGGTCGTGGTTGTGGACCTCGGCCGGTTGCAGATAATTGCCGATCAACGCTTCCAGGCGGCTGCCGATCACCGGCTTGCCGATCGCGCCCAGCACGTTGACGCCGTAGGCATCGGCCATGGTCTCCACCGAGAACAGCACCGCGTTGGTCTGCGCGCCGACGATGATGATGCCGGCGCGGCATTTGGCTTCGCCCAGGCGGCGCACCAGTTCCAGCGCGTCCATGCCCGGCAGGGCCAGGTCGATGATGGCCACGTCCACCGGCGGCGTGATGCCGCCGCTGAAGTGGCGCATGGCCGTGTAGCCGTCCGGCGCCTGCGTGATGCGGCCTACGCCGAGGTGCACCAGGATGTCGGCCAGCGCATGGCGTTGCCCCTGATCGCCCTCTGCCACCAGAAAATGCAACTGCGCGATATCCATGTAGGCTCCAGAGTGTCGTTAAGACTGATTTTGCCTGACTTGCTCGAAAAAGCATACTGCCGCGCAGGCGGCCACGTTCAGCGACTCGACCTGGCCGAGGTGCGGTATCACCACCTTGTGCGTCGCCGCCGACAGCAGGTCGTCCGCCACGCCCTGCCCTTCATGGCCGAAGATCCAGGCCACCGGCTGGCGCAGGTCGATGTCGTACAGGCGCTGCGCCGCGTAACCGCTGGTGGCCAGCGTCGGCACCCGGGCCGCGCGTACGAGCTGCGCCAGGTCCACGTTCTCGAAGATGTCCAGCACGAAGTGCGCGCCCATCGCGGCGCGCAGCACCTTGGGCGACCAGCAGAACGCCGTGCCCTCGCTGCAGTACACCTGCTTGATGCCGGCCGCCGCCGCGCTGCGCAGGATGGAGCCGACGTTGCCGGGGTCCTGCACGCCGTCCAGCAGCACGGCCGACACGCTTAGCGGCGCCGTCACCGCATGCTGCGGCGTGGCGATCAGGAACATCAGGCCGACGCCGTGCTCGACCTGGCTGACGGCGTTGTACAGCGCGTCCGGCAGGCACAGCACATGCCCGTGCCGCGCCTCCAGTTGCGCCACGATGTCGGCCACTTCCGCGTTGTGCAGCGACGACTCGCTGACCACGCACTGCTCCGGCAAGCCGCGCAGTTGCAGCCAGGACTGGCACAGGTGCACACCATCCAGCAGCGTGCGGCCGGCCTTGCGCCTTGCCTGCGAACTGCCGGCCAGCTTGACCAGTTCCTTGTACTGCGCGTTGTCGCGCGAGGTGATGGTCTTCATGCCGCGCTCCCGCCGCGCGCCACGAACAGCTCGATCACTTCGCGCACCGGCGCGAACGAACGGCGATGCACCGGCGAGGCGCCGTGCTCGCGCAGGCGCTCCAGGTGCAGCGCCGTGCCGTAGCCTTTGTGCTGGTCGAAGCAGTACTGCGGATATTGCGCGTGCAGCGCGACCAGCGCGGCGTCGCGCGCGGTCTTGGCCAGGATCGATGCGGCGGAAATGGCTTCCACCTTGTCGTCGCCGCCGACCACGGCGATGGTCTGCACTTTCACCACCGGGCAGCGGTTGCCGTCGACCAGGGCCAGCGTGGGCACGACCTTCAGCGCCTCGATGGCGCGGCGCATGGCCAGCATGGACGCATGCAGGATGTTGAGCTTGTCGATTTCCGCTTCCGAGGCTTCGGCGATGGCCCAGGCCAGGGAGTGCGCCTTGATCTGCGGCGCCAGCAGGTCGCGCCTGGCTTCGGTCAGCTTCTTGGAATCGCGCAGGCCGTCGATGGGACGCGAGGGATCGAGGATGACGGCGGCCGCGAACACCGGGCCGGCCAGCGGCCCGCGTCCCGCTTCGTCGACGCCGCAGATGATCTCGTCGGGCGAATCGGGCAGGTCGTCGAACAGGCCGAGGTTTTGATTTTTCACGTTTGGTTACCTACAAATTCGTCATTCCCGCGCAGGCGGGAATCCATAATACGTTGGCTCGCACGCCCGGCATGGGTTCCCGCCTGCGCGGGAACGACATATCAGGCGCCTATTACTTTCAACACCGCGGCCGCGCTCTCCGCCGCGCTGTTGCGCAGCAGGCTGTGATGCATGTCGGTGAAGCGCTGCACCAGGCGCAAACGATGCGGCACGTCGGTCAACTGCTTCCACATGGCGTCGGCCAGCGCCTGCGGATTGGCCGCGTGCTGCAGCAGTTCCGGCACCAGGAATTCGCGCGCCAGGATGTTCGGCAAGCCTATCCAGGGCTGATAGCCGAAGTGGCGCAGGATTTGCCACTCCAGCTCCATCATCCTGTAGGCGATGACCATCGGCTTCTTGAACAGCGCCACTTCCAGCGAGGCCGTGCCGGAAGCCACCAGCACCGCATCGGCCGCCGCGATGGCGGTGTGCGACTGGCCATCCAGCAGTTGGATCTCCACGTCCTGCAATCCCGCCTCCGCCACCAACTGGCGGAAGTACTGCTTCTGGCGCTCACCGGCCATGGGCGCGACGAAGCGCAGCGAACGGTCGCGCTGCAGCAGCAGCCGGGCCGCCTGCACGAAGGCCACCGTGTTGTACTTGATCTCGGACATGCGGCTGCCCGGCATGATGGTCACCACGTTGGCGTCGTCCGGCAAGCCGAGCTGGCGGCGCGCGCCGATTTCGTCCGGGGCCAGCGGGATCAGCTCGGCCAGCGGGTGACCGACGTAACTGACCGGCACCCCGGCCTGCTGGTAAATCGCTTCCTCGAACGGGAACACTACCAGCATGTGCGACACGGCCTTGATGATCTTCTTGATGCGGCCGCCGCGCCAGGCCCAGATCTGCGGGCCGATGTAGTGCACGGTCGGGATGCCGGCTGCCTTCAACTGCATTTCCAGCCCGAGGTTAAAACCGGGGTAATCGGCGCCGATGAAGGCCGCCGGCCGCTCGGCCAGCAGGCGGTCGCGCAGCGCGCTCTGGATGCCCTTCAGTTCGCGGTACCGCATCAGCACAGGCAGCAGGCCACGCACGGTCAACTGCTCCATCGGCCAGTGCGACTCGAAGCCCTGGGCCATCATGTGCTGGCCGCCTATGCCATGGAAGTAGGCATCCGGCAGGTGCGTACGCAGGCCGGAAAGCAAGCGCCCCGCCAGCATGTCGCCGGAAGGCTCGCCGGCGACCAGAGCCAACGATACCCTGCCCGCCGCCACACCGGCCAGGCCGGCGGACGCCGTCGACGCGGCCGAGCCGCCGGCAGGCACGCCGCCGGGCGAGGCAGCCGTGTTGGCCGCCTGCGCATCCGGCGCCGGCGATTTATCGAACGATGCCACGGGTCGCCGTGTCGAGGAAGTCGCGCATGGCGCGGATGTGCAGCGCCACGTCCTCGGGACCGGCCGCCTCTTCCGCCTGCAATGCCGCCTTGGCCTCTTCCAGCGTCAGGCCGGAACGGTACAGCAGCTTGTAGGCGGTGCGGATGCCGTTGATCTGCTCGCGCGTGAAACCGCGGCGCTTCAGGCCCTCGATGTTGACGCCGTGCGCCTGCGCCGGATTCCCGTTCAACAGCACGAACGGCGGCACGTCCTGGGTCAGCGACGTGCTCATGCCGACGAAGGCATGGGCGCCGATCTTGCAGAACTGGTGCACGTTGGCGAAGCCGCTCATGATCACCCAGTCGCCGATCTCCACATGGCCCGCGATCTGCGCGTTGTTGGAGAAGATGGTGTTGCTGCCCACGGTGCAGTCATGCGCCAGGTGGACATAGGCCGAAATCCAGTTGTCGTTGCCCAGCGTAGTCACGCCCTTGTCCTGCACGGTGCCGGTGTTGAAGGTGCAGAATTCGCGAATGGTGTTGCGGTCGCCGATGGTCAGACGGGTCGGCTCGCCCTTCCACTTCTTGTCCTGCGGCGCGGCGCCGATGGACGAAAACTGGAAGAACTTGTTGTCGCTGCCGATGGTCGTGTGACCTTCGATGACCACGTGCGGCCCCACCACTGTGCCGGCGCCGATAACGACGTTCGGACCGATGACGGAATACGGGCCGATCTCCACGCTGTCGTGGAGTTCAGCCTTGCTGTCGACGATAGCGCTGGCGTGGATGCGCGCCATGATTACTGCCCTGCCGGCTGCGAAGCGTCGGTCGTGCTACGGATGGTGCACATCAGTTCCGCTTCCACCGCCACCTGGCCGTCGACCGAGCCGACCGCCTTGTACTTCCAGATGCCGCGCGCCACGCGCAGGATTTCGATGTCCATCTTCAGTTGGTCGCCAGGACCGACCGGGCGCTTGAAGCGGGCGTTGTCGATGCCGACGAAGTACACCACCGAATTCTCGTCCGGCTTGATGCCCATGGTCTTGAAGGACAGCAGAGCGGCGGTCTGCGCCATCGCCTCGATCATCAGCACGCCCGGCATCACAGGCTTGTGCGGGAAGTGGCCGTTGAAGAACTCCTCGTTCACGGTCACGTTCTTGACGGCGGTGATGGACTTGTTCTCTTCGTACGAGAGCACGCGGTCCACCAGCAGCATCGGGTAGCGATGCGGCAGGTAGGCCTTGATCTCGCAGATATCCATGGTTTTGTTTTCGGTAGTGGTCATGATTCTTCGTTCTCTTTTTTCGTCTTGATGATTTTTTCCAGCGCGCGGATTTTATCGCGCATCGCCGACAGGTTGCGGACGATGACGGCCGATTTTTCCCACTCGGCGTTTTTCGCCAGCGGATAAAAGCCGGTGTACTGGCCCGGCTCCAGGATGGAGCGCGACACCATGCTGCCCGAGCCCACGTGGACCTTGTCCACGATGGTCAGGTGGCCCAGCACCATGGCCGCGCCGCCAAAGGTGCAGTATTTGCCGATCTTCGCGCTGCCCGCCACGCCCACGCAGCCGGCCATGGCCGTGTGCGCGCCGATGTGGCAGTTGTGGCCGATCTGGATCTGGTTGTCCAGCTTCACGCCGTCTTCGATGATGGTGTCGGCCAAGGCGCCGCGGTCGATGCAGGTGTTGGCGCCGATATCGACGTCGTCGCCTATCATCACGCGCCCGGTCTGCGGGATCTTGATGTAGACGCCGCCCTCGTTGGCGAAGCCGAAGCCGTCGGTGCCGATCACCGCGCCGGAATGGATGATGCCGCGCTTGCCGATCTGGCAGCGCGCGTGGAAGGTGACGTTGGCGAAGAACTGCGTGTCCTCGCCCACCACCGCCTCGCGGCCGATGAAGCAGCCGGCGCCGATCACGGCGTTTTCGCCGACCACCGCGCCATCCTCGATCACCGCGCGCGGGCCGATGTGGGCCGAGGCCGCGACCTGGGCGGAAGCCGCCACCACCGCCGTGGCATGCACGCCCGGCGCCGGACGGATGGCCGTCAGCGATTCGAAATACTGCGCCGCGCGGGCGAAATACACGTAGGGGTTCGGGACGACGATGCGCGCGCCGCCGTAGCCGGCCGCGATGAAGGCGTCGTCGGCGGCCGACACGATCAGCGCCGCCGCCTTGCTCTGCAGCGCCTCGGCGCGCAGCTTGCTATTGCTGAGAAAGCTGATGTGCGAAACGCCGGCGTCCGTCAGCGGCGCGATCCCGGTCACTTCCAGGTTCGCGTCCCCCACCAACTGGCCGCCCAGGCGTTCGACCAATGCTCCTAGTCGAGTGCCCATCGGGTGATCCTATCTTTATTTGTCCTTGTCGAGCGCCGCCAGCACCTTGTCGGTGATGTCGATGCGCGGGCTGGCCCAGACCGCGTCCTGCAGCACGATGTCGAAGCCTTCGACATTGGCCAGCTCCTTGATGATCTTGGTGGCCTTCTCGGAAATCGCCTGGCGCTCCTCGTTGGTGCGCTGGCTCAGGTCTTCGCGGAACTCGCGCTGGCGGCGCTGGTATTCCTTGTCCAGTTCGAACACGTCGCGCTGGCGCTTGACGCGGTCGGCCTCGCTCAGCGTGGGCGCATCCTTCTCCAGTTTTTCCGAGGCGGCCTTGAGGCGGCCCGCCATGTCGTTCATGGCCTTCTCGCGGCCCTTGAACTCTTCCTGCAGCTTTTCGCCGGCCAGCTTGGCCAGCTTGGATTCGTTGTAGATGCGCTCAGGGCTGATCCAGGCGATACGCGACGGAGAAGTCTGAGCCTGCACCGGCGCCAATGCACACCAGCCCAGCGCAAGCGCGGCGAGATATTTGCTCATGGTTGCAGATGCAGTTTTCAACTCGTTTCTCCGAAGTAAATAATTGTACCTTCAAACATTAGAAACCGGTACCCATCTGGAACTGGAAGCGCTCCAGGCGGTCACCCAGCTTGGCATTCAGGGGCTTAGCATAACTCAACTTGAGCGGGCCCACCGGGGAAATCCAGCTAATCCCCAGACCGGTCGAGTAGCGCAGCTCGGAGGCGCGCATCTTCTCGCCTTCCTGGAACACCTGGCCGCCGTCGAGGAAGCCGAACCAGCGCAGGCTGCGGTCCTGGCCGGAACCGGGGAACGGCATCTGCAGTTCGGCATTGCCGATCAGGCGCGAGGCGCCGCCCAGCGCATCGTAATAACGGGTATCGACCGCGCCCAGCGAGGAACTCAGGTAGCCGCGCACGGAACCGATGCCGCCGGCGTAGAAGTTCTTGAACACGGGGTAAGCGCTGCTGCCGATGCCATGGCCGTAATCGACCTCGCCCTTCAGGGCCAGCGTCACTTTCGAGAACAGCGGCTTGTACCACTGCTGCTCGTAGACCGCGCGGTAGTATTTCTGGTCGCCGATCAGGTCCAGCTCCAGGTTGGCGCGCTGGAAGCGGCCCACGGTCGGGGTCAGCGCCGAGTCGCGGCTGTCGCGCGCCCAGGCCGCGGTCAGCGGCACGGCGTTGGTGGCGGCGGTGCCGACGCCGGACGCGATGCCGGTGATGGTGCGCACGTAGTCCTGGAAGCGGGTCGGCGAAGTTTCGTCGGTGGTGATCCGCGAGTGCTCCAGGCCGACGCCGAAGAACACCGTATCCACTTCCGAGAACGGCACGCCGTAGCTGATGCGGCCGCCCTGCTGCTTGATGGTGTACATACCGACGTTGACCGCCGGCGGTTTCTGCGTGCGCAGGTACAACTCGTACGAACGCTGCACGCCTTCGTCGGTGTAGTACGGGTCGGTCTGCGAGAACGAAATGGTGCGGCTGTATTTCGAGGTGTTCAGCTCCAGGCCCACGGTGGTGCCGGAACCGGCGAAGTTGGCCTGCTGGATCGCCGCCTGGAAGGAGAACTTCTCGGCCTGCGAGAAGGCGCCGCCGATCTGGAAGTTACCGGTCGGTTTCTCGGTCACGGTCAGGTTGACGTCCACCTGGTCGGACGTGCCCTGCGCTTCCGGCGTGTCCACCGTGACGTCCTTGAAGTAGCCCAGGCGGTCGACGCGGTCGCGCGACAGCTTGATCTTGTTGGCGTCGTACCAGCTCGATTCGAACTGGCGGAATTCGCGGCGGATCACCTCGTCGCGGGTCGAGGTATTGCCGGAGATGTTCATGTGGCGCACGTAGGCGCGCTTGCCCGGATCGATGAAGAAGGTGAAGGCCACTTCGCGCTTTTCGCGGTCGATGTCCGGGTTGGCGTTGACGTTGGCGAAGGCGTAGCCGAAGGTGCCCAGGCGGTCCGAGATCAGCTTGTTGGTGGCGGTCAGGCGCGCGCCCGAATAGGTCTCGCCCGGACGCAGCAACACCAGCGAGCGCAATTCCTCTTCGCGGCCGAAGGTCTCGCCCTCGAACTTGATCCCCGAGACCTTGTACTTCTCGCCCTCGGTGATGTTGATGGTGATGTAGATGTCCTTCTTGTCCGGCGTGATCGACACCTGGGTGGAGTCGATGTTCATCTCGATGTAGCCGCGGTCCAGGTAGTAGGACTTGAGCGATTCGAGGTCGGCGGTCAGCTTGGTCTTGGAATACTGGTTGGACTTGGTGTACCAGTCGAACCAGCCGCCGGTATTCAGCGCCAACTGCTCTTTCAGTTCCTTGTCCGAGAAGACCTTGTTGCCGACGATGTTGATCTGCTTGATCTTGGCGACCTCGCCCTCGTCCACCGCGAAGGTGATGTTGACGCGGTTGCGTTCGATCGGCGTCACGGTAGTCACCACCTTGACGCCGTACATGCCGTGCGAGAGGTACTGGCGCTTGAGTTCCTGCTCCGCGCGGTCGACCGAGGCCTTGTCGAAGATCTTGGCTTCGCCGATACCGATATCCTTCAGCGCCTTGGTCAGGGTGTCTTTTTCAAATTCCTTGGCGCCGGTGAAGTCCACCTTGGCGATGGCCGGGCGCTCTTCCACCAGCACCACCAGCACGTCGCCGTCCTTTTCCAGCCTCACGTCCTTGAAGAAGCCGGTGGCATACAGGGCCTTGATGGCGGTGACCGATTTGTCGTCGTTGAAGGTCTCGCCGACACGCACCGGCAGATAGCTGAAGACCGTACCGGCTTCCGTACGCTGGATGCCTTCGACGCGAATGTCCTTGATGACGAAGGGCTCGACGGCCAGGGCGCTGCCGCTGCAGAGCGCCAGAACAGCGGCGCCGATCAGGCTACGGCGTAGGGAAGATGAAGTAATACGGTCAGAATATAATTTCATTGGGTTTCAATGGCTAATCAACGAGCTACTTATACTTATTAAACTGCTTGCGGCCGCCCCGCCCTGCCTCGCTACAGCCGCTGCGACACGTCGTTAAACATGGCCAGGGCCATCAGCGCGATCAGCAAGCCGAAGCCCAAGCCCTGCGCAATCTCGAAAAACCGCCGCGAGACGGAGCGCCCGGTTAAAACTTCCAGCGAATAATACAGCAAATACCCCCCATCTAGAACGGGAATCGGCAGCAAATTCATCACCGCCAAACTGATGCTGACGAAGGCGGTGAAGTTCAAATAGTAGGACACGCCCATCTGCGCCGTCTTGCCGGCATAGTCGGCAATGGCGATCGGGCCGGTGACGTTTTTCAGCGAGGCTTCGCCGGTCACCATCTTGCCTATCATTTTCAGCGACATCACGCTGGTGTCCCAGACCCGGGAGCAGGCCTTGCCGACGGCCGCAATCGGGGACGATCGCACGGTGATCATAGCCGCACGGGTATCGAGCAGCGCGCCGATCTTACCGACTGTTACAGTTCCTTTGCGGTTGTAGTCTTCCACCTGCACCGGCTGCGGCGTCACCGGCAGCACCAGCTCCTGGCCGCCGCGGCGCAGGCGCAGTTGTACGACCTTGTTGGCCGCGCCGCGCACGATGGCGATGAAATCCACGCCGTCGCGCACCGGTTTGCCGTCCACCGCCAGCAGCAGGTCGCCGCGCTGCAGTCCGGCGCGCGCGGCCGGGCTGCCCGGCTCCATGTCGCTGATGACCGGCGGCGGCAGCGCCGGCGACAGGCCGAGCCGCGACGGCACGTCCGCGGACGGATCGGTCGCGGCCATGGCGGCGGCGGGAATCTCGAAGTGCAGGCTGCCCTGGCCGGGACGCTCGACCACCAGCCGCGCGCCCTGCTTGTCGATGGCCGACTGCACCAGTTGCCAGCGCATGTCGGCCCACGACACCACGGCCTGGCCGTTGACCGACTTGACGGTGTCGCCGTCGCGCAGGCCGGCCTGCCAAGCGGGCGTGGCGGCGGCCGCCTGCGGCTCGATCGCGCGCAGCGTGACCGTCGCCACCGGCTCGTCCACGCCGTAGATGTACACGCCGGTGAACAGGGCGATGGCGATCAGCAGGTTGGTCAACGGGCCGGCGGCGATGATGGCGATGCGCTTCCACACGTTCTGGCGCGTGAACTCGCGCCGCAGGTCCGCTTCCGGCAGGTCGCCCAGGTCGCCGCCGCGGGCGTCCAGCATCTTGACGTAGCCGCCCAGCGGCAGCGCGGAAATCGCCCACTCGGTCTGGTCGCGGCCCAGGCGCACCGACCACAGCACGCTGCCGAAGCCGATGGAAAAACGCAGCACCTTCACTCCGCACAGGCGCGCCACCACGAAGTGCCCGAATTCATGCAGCAGAATCAGGGAACCCAGGCAGACGACGGCGGCCAGCGCGGACTGAAGGATCATCATGCGGCCAGCCCGGCGATATAGGTATTGGCGGCCTGGCGCGCGGCCGCGTCCTGCGCCATCACGGCCTCGATGCTGTGGGCCGCGCCGTGCGGCAGCCGCGCGACGACGTGGGCGATCACGCGGTCGATCTGGCGGAAGCCGATCTTCAGGTCCAGGAAGGCTTGCACCGCCACCTCGTTGGCCGCGTTCAGCAGGGCCGGCGCGGTGCCGCCCGCGCGCAGCGCCTCGAAGGCCAGCGCCAGGCAGGGGAAGCGGTCGAAATCGGGGCGCTGGAATTGCAGCGTGGCGATCTGGGTCAGGTCCAGTTGCGCCACGCCGGAGGCGATGCGCTCCGGGTAGGCCAGCGCGTGGGCGATCGGCGTGCGCATGTCGGGATTGCCCAGTTGCGCCAGCACCGAGCCGTCGACGTAGGACACCATGGAATGGATCACCGACTGCGGGTGGATCACCACCTCGATCTGCGCCGCCGGCGCGCCGAACAGCCAGTGCGCCTCGATCACTTCCAGGCCCTTGTTCATCATGGTGGCCGAGTCGACCGAGATCTTGCGGCCCATGGACCAGTTGGGATGCTTGCAGGCCTGCGCCGGCGTCACCGCGTCCAGCGTCTCCACCGCGCGGTTGAGGAAAGGCCCGCCCGAGGCGGTCAGCAGCACCTTGGCCACGCCGGCCGCGCTGTCGCGCACGGCCGGCATGCGGCCGCCGAACTGCGGCATGCTCTGGAAGATGGCGTTGTGCTCGCTGTCGATGGGCAGCAGCACCGCGCCCGAGGCTTGCACGGCGTCCATGAACAACTGGCCGGACATGACCAGCGCTTCCTTGTTGGCCAGCAGGACCTTTTTGCCGGCGCGCGCGGCCGCCAGGGTCGGCGCCAGGCCGGCCGCGCCGACGATGGCCGCCATCACGCTGTCGACGTCGGCCGCGCTGGCGATGCTGCACAGCGCCTGCTCGCCCCATTCCACTTCGGTCTCGACGCCGGCCGCACGCAGCAGCGCGCCCAGGCGGTCGGCCGCCGCCGCGCTGCCGACCACGGCGCGCGCGGGACGGAACTGGATGCACTGCGCGGCCAGGTCATCGACGCGACTGTGCGCCGACAGCGCGTACACGCTGTAGCGCTCGGGGTGGCGGGCGATCACGTCCAGCGTCGACACGCCGATGGAGCCAGTGGCGCCGAGGATGGTAATACGTTGTTGCATGGTCAGACTCTCACAGCCAGGACGAGATCAGGGCCGCCATCGGCAGCACCGGGATCAGGGCGTCCACACGGTCAAGCACGCCGCCGTGGCCGGGCAGCAGGTTGCTGCTGTCCTTCATGCCGGCGCGGCGCTTGAGTTGGGATTCGAACAGGTCGCCGATGACGGACGCGGCCACCATCAGCAGCAGCGCCGGCAGCGCCAGCGCCCAGCCGTAGCGGGCCTGCAGCCGGTAGGCGAAGGTGTCCTGCAGCCAGGCCGCGGAACCGGCGGCCGCGATGGACAGCGCGGCGATCAGCAGCACGGCGATGGCGCCGCCGATCGCGCCTTCCCACGATTTGCCGGGCGAGATGGTGGGCGCCAGCTTGCGCTTGCCGAACGCCTTGCCGGCAAAGTAGGCGCCGATGTCGGCGATCCACACCAGCGCCATCACCGACAGCAGGTACAGCGGCGAATGCTGGTACAGCACCACCAGCGCGAAGAAGGCGGCGAAGACGGCAAAGCTGAACGTCAGCGCCAGCGACCAGTTGGCCGCGCCGCCCAGCGGCGGCATGCCCAGGCCCAGCGTGGGCGCGTAGCGGATCGCCCACAGCAGCACGGCCGCGCCGCACAGCGCATAGGCCGCGCCCGGCTTGGCGGTCTGCATCAGCACCACGAACAGCACGGCGCCGGCCACGCCGGCCACGCGCGCGCCCATCTCGCGCAGGCCGAACAGGCGCGCGCCCTCCCACACGGCCGCGCCGACGAACAGCGTGACCACGACCGCAAACGCCGGGAAGTAATTCAGGAACAGCACCGGCAGCAGGATGGCCAGCAGCACCACGGCGGTAATCACGCGGGTCTTGAGCATGTCAGCCCGCCTTCTCGGCCACTTGCGCGCCGGTGCGGCCGAAACGGCGCTCGCGCTGCTGGTAGGAGGCGATGGCGGCGTCCAGGCAGTCGGCGGAAAAGTCCGGCCAGTAGGTATCGGTGAAGAACAGCTCGGTGTACGCCAGTTGCCACAGCAGGAAATTGGAGATGCGCTCCTCGCCGCCGGTGCGGATGAACAGGTCCGGCTCCGGCGCATAGGCCATGGCCAGGTGCGGCGCCAGTTGCTCTTCGGTGAAATCGCTCTGGCCCGGATGGGCTTTGACCATCTGGCCGACGGCCTGCATGATGTCCCAGCGGCCGCCGTAGTTGAAGCACACGGTCAGCGTCATGCGGGTATTGGCGGCGGTCTTGCGCTCGGCCGCGGCGATCATGCCTTGCAGCTTGTCGTCGGCGCGGCTGAGGTCGCCCACCACGCGCAGGCGGATGTTGTTGGCATGCAGCTTGGAGACTTCGCGCTCCAGCGCCGTCACGAACAGGCGCATCAGCAGCGACACTTCCTCTTCCGGGCGGCGCCAGTTCTCGGAACTGAAGGCAAACAGGGTCAGGTACTCGACGCCGCGGCGGGCGCAGGCCTCGACCACGGTGCGGACCGCTTCCACGCCCTTGACGTGTCCGGCCACCCGCGGCAGGAAGCGCTTGGTGGCCCAGCGGCCGTTGCCGTCCATGATGATGGCCACGTGGCGCGGGACGGCCGGCGCGTCTGGAACCTCAGTAGTCGAACTCGTATATTTCATGAAAACTTCGGTGCCAAAATACAAAGTATAGCTGAAACGTTATTCCCGCGACAGCGGGAACCCATAATGAACTGGCAAGCCAGCGTGCCATGGGTTCCCGCTTGCGCGGGAATGACGAAAGGCGACTTTAGCGGTTATTACACCGTCATGATGTCTTTTTCTTTTTCCACCACCATCTTGTCGATGTCTGCGATGAACTTGTCGGTCAGCTTCTGCACCTCCTCGGTGCCGCGGCGCTCGTCGTCTTCCGAGATCGCCTTGTCCTTGACCAGCTTCTTCAAGCCTTCGTTGGCGTCGCGGCGGATATTGCGCACGGCGACCTTGGCGTCTTCCGCTTCGCTCTTGGCCAGCTTGACCATTTCCTTGCGGCGCTCTTCGGTCAGGGCCGGGGTCGGCACGCGAATCAGGTCGCCCTGGGCCGATGGGTTCAGGCCCAGGTCGGCTTCGCGGATGGCCTTCTCGATGGTGGCGCCCATCTTCTTCTCGAACGGCTGCACGCCGATGGTGCGGGCGTCGATCAGGGTCAGGTTGGCCACCTGGTTGATCGGGGTCGGGTTGCCGTAGTACTCGACCATGACATGGTCCAGGATGCCGGTGTGGGCGCGGCCGGTACGGACCTTGGCCAGATCGTTACGCAGGGTTTCCAGCGATTTGGTCATGCGGTCTTGGGCATTCTTTTTAACGTCAGCGACGGACATTGCTGCTCTCCTGTTATTCGGATTTGATTAAACGTGAACCAGTGTACCTTCATCCTCGCCCATAATGACGCGCTTGAGCGCGCCCGGCTTGGTGATGGAGAACACTTTGATCGGCAGTTTCTGGTCGCGGCACAGCGCAAAGGCGGTGGCGTCCATCACCTGCAGGTGCTTGGCGATCGCTTCGTCGAAGCTGATCGAGCTGTACAGCGTGGCATTCGGGTCTTTCTTCGGATCGGCGGTGTACACGCCGTCCACCTTGGTGGCCTTGAGCACGATCTCCGCGCTCACCTCCGACCCGCGCAGCGCGGCGGCGGTGTCGGTGGTGAAGAACGGGTTGCCGGTGCCGGCCGCGAACACCACGACCTTGCCTTCTTCCAGGTACTGCAGCGCTTTCGGGCGCACATACGGCTCGACCACCTGCTCGATGCCGATGGCCGACATCACGCGCGCGGTGATGCCGACGTGGCGCATGGCGTCCGCCAGGGCCAGCGCGTTCATGACGGTGGCCAGCATGCCCATGTAGTCCGCGGTCGCGCGGTCCATGCCCTGCGCGCCGGGCGCCACGCCACGGAAGATATTGCCGCCGCCGATAACGATCGCCAGTTCCACGCCCAGTTTCGCGACTTCGGCCACATCGGCCACCATGCGCTCAATCGTGCCGCGGTTGATGCCGTAAGGGTCATCGCCCATCAGGGCTTCACCGGACAACTTGAGGAGTACGCGCTTGTAGGCTGGGTTAGACATGTGACGGGGCTCCTATGTAAATGATTCGGGGATAAGGCTTGCCGGCGCCTATGATACCTTGCCCGGCGCCGGTTCTTGCTGCGGGCTTAAAAAAACGGGCCTCTCGGCCCGTTTTCTTGATTACGCTTTGTTGGCGGCCATTTGCGCGGCCACTTCCGCTGCGAAGTCGTCCACTTTCTTCTCGATGCCCTCGCCTACCACGAACATGGTGAAGGCTTTGACGGTGGTCGATTTTTCTTTCAGCATCTGCTCGATCGACTGCTTGTCGTTCTTCACGAAGGCCTGATTCAGCAGCGACACTTCCTTCAGGTACTTCTGTACCGAGCCTTCCAGGCGCTTGGCGACGATGTCGGCAGGCTGCACTGGCTTGCCGGCAGCCACCGCGGCGGCGGCGTCTTCGTCCGCCTTCAGCTTGGCGACCGAACGCTCTTTCTCGATCAGCTCGGCAGGCACCTGGTCAGCCGACAGGGCGACCGGCTTCATGGCGGCGATGTGCATGGCCACGTCTTTACCGACTTGCTCGTCGGCGCCGTCGAACTCGACGATCACGCCGATGCGGGTGCCGTGCAGGTAGGACGCCAGCTTGGCGCTGGTCTGGAAACGCTGGAAGCGGCGGATGGTCATGTTTTCGCCGATCTTGCCGATCAGGGCCGAACGCACTTCGTCCAGGGTCTGGCCATTGCCGGCTGGCAGGGCCAGCAGGGCTTCCACGGTGGCCGGGTTGTTTTCAGCAGCCAGCTTGGCGGCGGTGTTGGCCAGCGCCAGGAAGTCGTCGTTCTTGGCGACGAAGTCGGTTTCCGAGTTCACTTCGACGATGGCGCCAACGCCGCCGGCGATGTAGGTGGCCACCACGCCTTCAGCGGTGATGCGGGCCGACGCTTTCGACGCCTTGCCGCCCAGCTTGACGCGCAGGATCTCTTCCGCACGAGCCATGTCGCCATCGGCTTCGGTCAGTGCTTTTTTGCATTCCATCATTGGCGCGTCCGTCTTGGCGCGCAGTTCGCCTACCATTGCTGCAGTAATCGCTGCCATGTGTTTCTCCTGTATTCGGTGGGGGTGGTGAGCAGTGCTCTAACCATTTACGTTAAAAAAAAGGGGAGCTTGGAGGCCACCCCTTTTTCCTACAGCTTGCTACGAACGATTAAGCCTGTTCGTTCACTTCGACGAATTCGTCGCCGGATGCTGCCTTGATCGACTCAACAACTTCCTGACCTGCGGCGGCACGGCCTTCCAGGATCGCGTCTGCCACGCCGCGGGCGTACAGCGTGATGGCTTTCGACGAGTCGTCGTTGCCTGGGATGACGTACTGCACGCCTTCTGGCGAGTGGTTGGTATCGACCACGCCGATCACTGGGATGCCCAGCTTGGCGGCTTCGGTGATGGCGCCCTTGTGGTAGCCAACGTCAACGACGAAGATCGCGTCAGGAACGCCGCCCATGTCTTTGATACCGCCGATCGATTTTTGCAGCTTGACCAGTTCGCGTTGGAACATCAGCGCTTCTTTCTTCGACAGCTTCTCAACCGAACCGTCTTGCATCGCCGTTTCCATGTCTTTCAGGCGCTTGATCGAGGTCTTGATGGTCTTGAAGTTGGTCAGCATGCCGCCCAGCCAACGCTGGTCAACATAAGGAACGCCTGCGCGCTGGGCTTCAGCAGCGATAATGTCGCGAGCTTGACGCTTGGTGCCTACCATCAGGATGGTGCCACGGCTTGCGGCTACCTGTTTCACATGCTTCATCGCCTCCTGATACATACCCATCGTCTTTTCCAGATTGATGATATGGATCTTGTTGCGGTGACCGAAGATGAACGGTGCCATCTTGGGGTTCCAGAAACGGGTTTGGTGACCGAAGTGGACACCGGCCTCCAGCATTTCGCGCATAGTTACGGACATAATTAACTCCAGGGTTAGATCTGGAATCCGACCAGTCACCTCGGCAATCGCCTGGCACCCTTGTCGGCCGGATTCGGGTTTATGAATAAAAATAACAACATTGCTCAGCACAAATCCAAGCAACCCGAGATTGTACCCTCAAATCCTTCGTTACAGCAAGCACCGCACTGCTCCGCCTTTCTGCATGGCATTAGTTTAAACGCAACACTTTTGGCAAGGTGACACCAAGAATTCCTAGCGGCACGAGGAATATGTACTATGATCAAGTAAAGGGTGTTCTGGATTAACAACTTACATTCCTAAATCATGTCCATCCTGTTTGCCGTCGCGCTCGCTGCCGCCATCCAGCCCTGCTCCTGGGAACACCCGGACAGCAAGGCCTATGCCGACATCGTTGCCGCCATAGACCACCGCACCGACCTGACGCCGACCCAGCGCCTCGCCCTCAAGCAACGCCTGGACGCCGAATGCAGCGAACTGCAGGCGCGCGAAGGCGGGCACCAGGTGCCGGTCCCCAAACACTTGAAATTGCTGCTGCCGCCCGACACCGATCCGGCGCTGGTGGTGCCGGAACCGGAAACCTGGGCCATGCTGCTGGCCGGCATCGGCCTGATCGGCTGGCAGGTGCGCCGCCACAAGAGCCAAGACCGGGGCTGAGCCGCCCGCCTCCCGCCTCGCCCCACCCCTACACGCCGCGAAAGCGCCCCTGCGCTTCCGCGGCGTTTCTTTTGTTTAGTAAAAATTTCCCCACGAATGCATATTTTATAATATCATTTCCCCCATGAATATTCCGTCTGTTTAACTTTCATTTACAAACCAACATGTCCGTATTGCTCGCCGCTGCCATCGCCGCCGCCGTTCAGCCAAGCTGCTCGTGGGACCATCCCGGCCGCAACCCCTACACCGGCACCACCGCCGCCGCCATCGACCGCTACACCGACATCCCGCCAGACGTGCGGACGGCGTTGAAGCAACGCATGGCCGCCGGCCAGCCGGACGACCAGGTGAACATCACCCGCGACAGCATCAACGGCAAGCAAAATTACGATCCCGCGATCCGCGACATGCACTTCGGCCGCGCCTCGGTGTGCGCCACGGTGACCCGTGACAAGTGGTCACAAAACCGGGTGGAGCCGGGCGCCGTGTACTGCGTCGGCCAGCAATGCATCCTGGTGCCCCGCATCTGCGGCAACGTCAGCCGCGTCAGCCGCAAGGCGGCCGCCGTGGCTCAGGCACTGCCCATCCCGGCGCTGGACGATCACGCCGTGCAGACGCCGGAAGAGCTGGACGCCTTCGACCTGGCCGGCCTGGGTCCGCTGTTCCTGCCGGACCAGGCGCCCGACACCGACTTTGGCGACGACTGGCTGAACAAGCTGCGCCGCCCGGCCCGCCTGGCGGGCTTGGGCAGCCAGGCCTACACCGACGACATCGACGACGACAGCCAGCCCCTGGCCAGCCGCCACGGCCTGCCCTACCTGCCGGCCGACGGCGGCGGGGCGGCGCAGCCGGTGCCGGAACCGGGCGCCTGGGCCATGCTGCTGGCCGGGATCGGCCTGCTCGGCTGGCAGGCGCGCCGCCGCCAGCGCCAGGCCGTCAACCAGGGCTGAGCGGCCGCTGCGCCGGCCACGCGCTTTCCCCCTGCCTCGTTATATAATCCGGGCTAATACTGCACGCCGCGAGCGCGCTTTTGCGCTTCAGCGGCGTTCCACCGTTTACTTTGCTGATTGCGATCCACTATGTCTATTTCCATCAAAACCGCCGAAGATATCGAAGGCATGCGCATTGCCGGCCGCCTGGGTTCGGAGGTGCTGGACTACATCACCCCCTTCGTCAAGGCCGGCGTGACTACCGGCGAACTGGATCGCCTGTGCCACGAATACATGGTCAATGTCCAGGGCACCATCCCGGCGCCGCTGAACTACTGCCCGCCCGGCTACACGCCCTACCCCAAGGCCATCTGCACCTCGGTCAACGACGTGATCTGCCACGGCATCCCGGGCGACAAGGTGCTGAAGAACGGCGACGTGGTCAACCTCGACATCACCGTCATCAAGGATGGCTACCACGGCGACAACAGCCGCATGTTCTTCATCGGCGAACCGTCCATCCTGGCCAGGCGCCTGTCCGAAGTCACCTATGAGTGCATGTGGCTGGGCATCGCCAAGGTCAAGCCGGGCGCGCACCTGGGCGACATCGGCCACGCCATCCAGCAGCACGCCGAGAAAGCCGGCTACAGCGTGGTGCGCGAATTCTGCGGCCACGGCATCGGCAAGGTGTTTCACGAAGAGCCGCAGGTGCTGCACTACGGCCGCCCCGGCACCGGCGAGGAGCTCAAGCCCGGCATGGTGTTCACCATCGAGCCGATGATCAACGCCGGCCGCCGCGAGATCCGCGAGATGGGCGACGGCTGGACCATCAAGACCAAGGACCGCAGCTTGTCGGCCCAGTGGGAGCACATGATCCTGGTCACCGAGACCGGCTATGAAGTGCTGACCCTGTCGGCCGGCAGCCCGCCGCCGCCGGCCTTCATCACCAACGGCAGCGGCGTGGCCGCAGCGCCGGTAGCGGCCTGACCGTGTCCGCCGCCGTGATGAACCACGCCCTGCGCGACCAACTCAAGCGCCAGTTGAAGGCCGACCGCCAGGTGGTCATCGCTGGCTTCAAGGAAGACGGCAAGCCGGAAAAGCTGCTGCGCAGCCTGCGCCAGAGCGTGGACGCGGTACTGACCACGGCCTGGCACGAAGCGCGCCTGCCCGCCAACACCGCGCTGGTGGGCGTGGGCGGCTACGGCCGCGGCGAACTGTTCCCGTATTCCGACATCGACCTGCTGATCCTGCTGGAGCAGGCGCCCGACGCGGACACCACCGCCAAGCTGGAAGAACTGGTGCAACTGCTGTGGGACCTGGGCCTGGAGATCGGCCACAGCATCCGCACCGTGGACGAGTGCCTGAGCGAGTCGGCGGCCGACATCACGGTGCAAACCAGCCTGCTCGAAGCGCGCCTGATCTGCGGCGACCAGCCGCTGTTCGCGCAACTGCAGCAGCGCTACGACGCGGCCATGGACCCGCAGGCCTTCTTCCACGCCAAGGTGCTGGAGATGAAGCAGCGCCATGCCAAGTACGAAGACACGGCCTTCAGCCTGGAACCCAACTGCAAGGAAAGCCCCGGTGGACTGCGCGACCTGCAGGTGATCCTGTGGCTGGTGAAGGCGGCCGGCCTGGCCAACTCCTGGCGCACCCTGGCCACCAGCGGCCTGATCACCCAGACCGAAGCCAAGCAGCTCATGGAAAAGGAGCGCGCCTTCAAGGACATCCGCGTGCGCCTGCACCTGCACGCCGGCCGGCGCGAAGACCGCCTGGTGTTCGACGTGCAGACCGCCATCGCCGAGTCGCTGGGCCTGCAGGCCACCGGCAGCGGCGCCAACATGCGCCGCGCCAGCGAATACCTGATGCAGCGCTACTACTGGGCCGCCAAGACCGTGACCCAGTTGAACACCATCCTGCTGCAGAATATCGAGGAGCGTTTGTTCCCGCAGTCGGGCGTGGCGGTGCCGATCAACGCCCGCTTTAACGACATCAACGGCCTGATCGACATCGCCGAGGACGACACCTTCGAAAAGACGCCGTCGGCCATGCTGGAAATCTTCCTGCTGATGACCGAGCGCCCCTCGCTCAAAGGCATGACCGCGCGCGCCACCCGCGCCCTGTGGCACGAGCGCTTCCAGATCGACGCCGCCTTCCGCGCCGATCCCGTCAACCGCGCGCTATTCCTGCGCATCATGCAGGCGCCGGTGGGCGTGATCCACGCGCTGCGCCGCATGAACGACCTGTCCATCCTGGGCCGCTACCTGCCCAACTTCCGCAAGATCGTCGGCCAGATGCAGCACGACCTGTTCCACGTCTACACGGTGGACCAGCACATCCTGATGGTGGTGCGGAATATGCGCCGCTTCACCATGGCCGAGCATGCGCACGAATACCCGTTCTGCAGCCAGCTCATGGCCAACTTCCCGAAGCCGTGGGTGCTGTTCCTGGCCGCGCTGTTCCACGACATCGCCAAGGGGCGCGGCGGCGACCACTCCAAGCTGGGCATGGCCGACGCCGAGCAGTTCTGCCGCGACCATGGCCTGGAGGACGAGGACACCGAACTGATCGTGTTCCTGGTCGAGAACCACCTGACCATGTCGCAGGTCGCGCAAAAGCAGGACCTGTCCGACCCGGACGTGATCCAGGCCTTCGCCAGGGTGGTGCGCGACGAGCGCCACCTGACCGGCCTGTACCTGCTGACGGTGGCCGACATCCGCGGCACCAGCCCGAAAGTGTGGAATGCCTGGAAGGCCAAGCTGCTGGAAGACCTGTACAAGATCACCCTGCGCGTGCTGGGCGGCGAGCCGCACAACGCCGACCACGAACTGAAGAACCGCCAGCAGGAAGCGCTGGCCACGCTGCGCCTGTACGGCCTGGAGGCGCACGCGCACGAAGCCTTCTGGCAGCAACTGGACATGGCTTACTTCCTGCGCCACGACGCTTCCGACATCGCCTGGCAGACGCGCGCCCTGTACGACCGCTTCAACAGCGACCGGCCGGTGGTCAAGTGCCGCCTGGCGCCGATCGGCGAAGGCTTGCAGATCGCGGTCTACATCCAGGACCAGCCCGACCTGTTCGCGCGCATCTGCAGCTATTTCGACCGCAAGAACTTCAGCATCCTGGACGCCAAGATCCACACCACGCGCCACGGCTACGCGCTGGACACCTTCCTGGTCACCGAGCAGAACTTCGCCAAGAACTACCGCGACATCATCAGCCTGATCGAGCACGAGCTGTGCGGGCTGCTGACCCACCCAGAGCCGCTGCCGGCGCCCAGCAAGGGCCGGCTGTCGCGCCTGTCGCGCACCTTCCCCGTGCAGCCGACGGTGGACCTGCGGCCCGACGAGCGCGGCCAGTACTACCTGCTGTCGGTGGCGGCCAACGACCGCACCGGCCTGCTGTACTCGATCGCCAACGTGCTGACCAAGTACAGGATCAACCTGCACACGGCCAAGGTCATGACGCTGGGCGAGCGGGTCGAGGACGTGTTCCTCATCGATGGCGCCGCGCTCAGCAACGCGCGCAGCCAGATCCAGTTGGAGACGGACCTGCTGGACGCCATCAAGGTCTAAATCAAGGAAAGCATCACATGTCTGAAGAATTACTCCGCCTGTCCAAACGCATGTCCGAACTGGGCCTGTGCTCGCGCCGCGAGGCCGACGAGTGGATAGCGCGCGGCTGGGTCCGGGTCGACGGCAAGGTCGTCAACGAACTGGGCACCAAGGTCTACCCCAGCCAGAAAGTCACGGTCGAGCGCCAGGCCGCTGCCGAGCAGTCCAAGCGCGTGACCGTGCTGATCAACAAACCCATGGGCTATGTCAGCGGGCAGGCCGAGGATGGCTACCAGCCGGCCGTGGCGCTGATCAAGCCGGAAAACCGCTGGGCCGACGATCCGTCCAAGGAAGTCTTCCACCCCACGCAGTTGCGCTCGCTGGTGCCGGCCGGCCGCCTGGACATCGACTCGGTCGGCCTGCTGGTGCTGACCCAGGATGGCCGCGTGGCCAAGCAACTGATCGGCGAACATACCGACATCGACAAGGAATACCTGGTGCGGGTCGAGTACACCAAGCCGGGCAAGCTGCCGGACAGCGACCTGAAAAAACTCAACCATGGCCTGTGGATGGACGGTAAGCCGCTGCTGCCGGCCAAGGTGCGCTGGCAGAACGACGACCAGCTCAGCTTCACTTTAAGGGAAGGCAAGAAGCGCCAGATCCGCCGCATGTGCGAAATGGTGGGCCTGAAAGTGGTGGGCCTGAAGCGGGTCCGGATCGGCAAGGTCAAGCTGGGCGACTTGCCGGTCGGGCAATGGCGCTACCTGCGGCCGGACGAGCGTTTCTGAGGCGGGACGCGCGTGGACGGGAACGCACACCCGGCGAATATTCTTGCCGATTAGCAAGCCAAGAAAGCAAATCCACTGTAAACTGCGCAGACCGACCTCGCATTGTAGAAGTCATTACCATAGAGATATGCCGTCGTGAACAATCCCATACCCAATGAATTCCGACGCGGGCCCCCCACCCTAAAAGATGCTGTGGAGCCAATCGCGTCGGGGTCGAAACCGCATGACATGACCGATGAGAATGACATCGGTGACACCCTGACCCTGCTTGCCGAGCACGGCGACCCCGTCTCGATCTACCCGGCCTCCGCCACCAACGTGGTGATGGCGCGCATCCGGTCGGTCGATCCGAAAAACCCGCGCTTCGTTCTCGAATTGAACGAGGGCGAGTTCATCCCGCCCGGCGAGGCCACCTTTGTCGCCTGGCTGCGCTCAGCCAAGCTGCAGTTCAAGCTCAGTTCGCCCGACTGGGCGGCCCAGCCCGAGCATCCGACCCTGATCCCGCTGGACTTCCCGGAAAAATGCCAGGTGCTGAACCGCCGCGCCTCGACACGGCTGGAAACGCCGCTGGGCATTTACTACATGGCCTCGTTTGTCCTGAACGGCAAGCCTTACGAACTGCAGTTGTACGATTTTTCCGCCGGCGGCGTCGGTATGCGCGCGCCGCCGCGCGACTGCGTCGGCCTGCACGTCGGCCGCAAGCTGCAGCGCGTGCGCCTGGAGCTGGGGCCGGATTCGGTGATGATCGCCGACCTGGAAATCCGCTTGTCGCGCACCTTCCGCTCCTTCCTGTTGGGCGAGCAGGTGCAGATCGGCTGCCAGTTCATCAACCTGTCGCCGTTGATGCAGGAAGAGCTGAACCGCCTGCTGGAAAGGCTCAACGCCAGCAAGCACCGCTGATGATGGACGTCGCCGCCTTCTTCCGCCGCCGGGGCGCCGCCCCGGCCACCACGCTGGCCGCCGCCTTGCTGTTGCCACTGCCCGTCCAGGCCGCCGACGACGCGGCCCTGCATGCCGCCGTCGATGCCGCCATCCGCCCGCTGGTGGCCGCGTACGGCGTGCCCGGGGTGGCGGTCGCCGTCACGGTCGACGGTAAGGCCAGCTTCTTCAACTACGGCCTGGCCGCGAAGGAAGCGGCCACGCCGGTCAGCGAACACACGCTGTTCGAACTGGGCTCGGTCAGCAAGACCTTCACCGCCACCCTGTTCGCCTACGCCCAACTGCAAGGCAAGGTGGCCCTGGGCGACCATCCATCGAAGTACCTGCCTGCCCTGAAGGGCTATCCCATCGATCAGGCCACCCTGCTCAACCTTGGCACTTACACCGCCGGCGGCCTGCCGCTGCAATTTCCCGACGAAGTCGGCGACCAGACCATGCTGGCTTATTACCAGCGATGGCAATCGGCCGCCGCGCCCGGCGCGATACGCGAATACTCCAATCCCAGCCTGGGCCTGTTCGGCCACATCGCGGCGCTGGCGCTGAAGTCCGACTTCGGCGCGGTGATGGAGCAGCGCATCTTCCCCGCCTTCGGTTTGAAGCACACCTACATCAACGTGCCGGACAGCGCGATGTCCACCTATGCCTGGGGCTACAGGAAGGGGCAGCCTATCCGTATGGAGCCGGACGTGCTGTGGGCGCCGACCTACGGCGTGCGCTCCACCACCGAAGACCTGATCCGTTACGTGCAGGCGAACATCGCGCCGCAGCAGTTGGACGACGCCATGCGCCGCGCGGTCGAAGGCACGCACGTCGGCTACTTCCGCGTCGGCGACATGGTGCAGGGACTGGGCTGGGAGCAGTACGCCTGGCCGGTCACGCTGCCCGCGCTGTTGGCGGGGAATTCCGACGCCATGATACGCGAGCCCGCCCCGGCCCAGCGCCTGGCCGCACCGCAGCCGGCCAGCGCCGCCACGCTGTTCGACAAGACCGGCTCCACCAACGGCTTCGGCGCCTACATCGCCTTCGTCCCTTCGCGGAAAATAGGCGTGGTCATCCTCGCCAATCAAAACTACCCCATCCCGGCGCGCGTGCAAGCGGGCCACGCCATACTGGAACAGCTCTCCGCCACCGCCATGCCATAATCGGCGCATGAGTAAGGAAGACGCACTACGACGATCCAAGCAATTGGCGCTGTCGCTGCTGGCCGCGGCGAGCGCCGTCTTTGTCGTCACATCCCTGCTGCCGCGCGGCTTCTGGGTGGACGGCGTGCGCGCGGTCTCCGAAGCTGCCATGGTGGGCGCGCTGGCCGACTGGTTCGCGGTGGTGGCGCTGTTCCGCAAGGTGCCGATCCCCTTCGTATCGCGCCACACCAGCATCATCCCCAACAACAAGGACCGCATCGCCGACAACCTGGCCGGCTTCGTTGAAGACAAATTCCTGCGGCCCGACGCGCTGGCCGCGGTGATACTGCGTAACGACCCGGCCACCCACGTGGCGCGCTGGCTGGCGCAGCCGGAGAACCGCGGCTTCCTGTCGGCCTACCTGCTCAAGCTGGTGCCGGAACTGCTGGCCATGGCCGACGACGCCCGCGTGCAGAAACTGCTGCGCGACGCCCTCAACAGCGCCATCGGCCAGCTTGAACTGGCGCCGGCGCTGGGCAAGCTGCTCGACGGCCTGACCCGCGACGGCCGCCACCAGCAACTGCTGGACGACGCCATCGCCGCGCTGATCGAAGTGCTGAACCGTCCAGCCAGCCGCGAGATGATCGCCGGCCTGATCGCCGCCTGGCTCCGGCGCGAGCACGCGGCGATGGAAAAAATCCTGCCGACCGAATGGCTCAGCGCGAACAGCGCCCACATGATCTCCGACACGCTGAACAACATCATGGCCAACATCGCCGCCGACAAGGAGCACCGGCTGCGCGCCAGGTTCGACGACATGGCGCAACGCTTCGTGCTGCGGCTGCAATCGGATCCGACCTTCCTGGCCAAGGGCGAAGACCTCAAGCGCTACCTGCGCGACGGCGACGCCTTCAACAGCTACATCAAGGACCTGTGGGCCAGCCTGCGCGCCTGGCTGCAGGCAGACATCGCCGCCGGCCAGTCGCGCTTGCGCGAGGGCGCGCTCAAGGCCGCGCAGTGGCTCAGCGACGAACTGCTGGCGCATCCTGACATGCGGGCGTCGCTGAACCAGCACATGGCCAGCATGGCGCACACGCTGGCGCCAGCCTTTTCGCACTTCCTGACGCGGCATATCAGCGATACCGTCAAGGCCTGGGATGCGCGCGACATGTCGCGCCAGATCGAACTCAATATCGGCAAGGACCTGCAATTCATCCGCATCAACGGCACGCTGGTGGGCGGCCTGATCGGCCTGCTGCTGTATGCGGCCTCGCAGTTGATGGCGTCGGGCGCGCGGTTACTAGCATTCGGCTAGCAAAAATAAAAATTAAATAACATTTACATTGATGCCACCGAATACTATATTTGATGGAGACACCCACCCGTGCTCTTCAACAGGAGACTCTCCATGGCTCATATCCACACCTACACGCTGCAATGGAAAGGCACCAGCGGCGCCAGCGCCACCGGCACCATCACGCTTGATACCGACCTGGTGCCGCAAAATGGCCCCGGTTCAGGACCGATACCGATGAGTGCCATCCAGGCGCTGTCGGTCACCGTCAGCGGCGCGCGCGCCGGCAACGGCCCCTATGGCAAGGTGGATTTTTCAGAGCTGATCTTTTACAGCATGGCGCCGCTGAACTTCAGCCAGCCCCTGATCGGCCAGCCGATGGGCAACAGCCTGCCCGCCTTCGGCACGCCTGGTGCGCTGGGCAATGCGGGCGACTTCAACCTCAAGGGCATGGGCATGGCGCCCGACGGCGTGCAAGCCTTCGAGATGGCCACCAATGGCAAGCAGGATCCCTCCGACCTGCTGCAACTGACAAAGATCATGCCCAACCACGATTAATGCGCCTGTAGCGCGGCGGCCGCGCGTTCCAGCACCGGATCGGCGCCGCTGCGCACCGAGGCCACCGTCGGATGGACTTCGATGTCCGGCTGTATGCCTTTGCCGACAAAGGCCGATCCATCGGGATACATGTCGCGCTTGACGCAGATGCGTCCTTTGCCGCCGCCCGGCAGGTCGAGGAACAGCGGCTGGCCGGTGCTGCCGCCGGTCGCCTGGCCGACGATCACGCCGCGCTTCATCAACTGGAAGGCCACCGTGAAGTCCTCGCCGGCCGAGAAGGTTTCGGCGCTGGTCAGCACCGCCACCGGGCCACTGAAAATCTCCGGGTGCGCGTGGCGGTACGGCTGGCCTGGGAACACGGGCGGCGCCCAGAGCGTATGCACTTGGCCATGGGCGCGCGCCACCGGATCTTCGTTGCGCACACGGCTGATCGCGCTCGGGATGGGATCGCGGCTCAGGTAGGACAGAATCTCGTAGCCGAAGTTGCTGGAGCCGCCGCCGTTGTGGCGCAGGTCCAGTATCAGCGCCCTGGCTTTCAGTATCTCCGGCAGCACCATCTCGAACATCTTCACCGGTTCGTTGTTTTCAAAGTGATCGACGGCGAAATAAGCGATCCCGCCCGGCAGCATCTTGAACTCGAACGGACGCGGTCCCTGGTTGTGGCCGGAGCGCTGCAGCGTTTCCGTGCGCTCCGCGCCATCCGCGCCGCGCACGCGCAGCTTGAGCGGCCTGGCCTCGTCGCCCATCAACAACTGATAGCCGTAGGTGCGCAGCGCGCGGTCCTGCGGCGTGGAGGCGCTGACGAATGGCGCCACGCGACGCTCGCCATACTGCTTCACCGGCTCGCCGTCGATCGCCACGATCTCATCGCCCACGTGCAGCCGCGCTTCCAGCGCTGGATTGCCGACATGGGTCACCAGCACCTTGTCTTCCACCAGCCGCGTGGCCAGCGGCGGACGCGCATAGAAATCCTTGGCCAATTCCTTGGGTGCGTAAATGTTGGAATGGCCGTCCTGCAGCAGCGGCGCCAGTTGCATCATCACGCCGTAGTAATCGCGCGTGGTCCTGGCAGCGATGACCTTGCCGAGGAAATCCATATAGGTCTTGTTCCAGTCCAGGTTGGGCACATGGTCGAAGTGGACGAAATTGCGCCGCGCCTCGGCCCAGTACAGCGACAGGCCGGCTACCTTTTCCTCGGTCGTCAACACCGGCTTGAACGGCCCGGATGCCGGCGCGCGGTACACCTGCTCCGGCAGCGCCATCGCCTGCTGCACGGCGATGAAGCGCGGCTCCGCGCGCAAGGCATCGAAGGCAGGCGCGTTGAACAGGTGCGGGTCGTTCGCCAGCGCGGGCAACCAGATCAGGGACGCCATGCGCTCCAGCGCCGACAGCGCCTCTTCCTTCATGCCCAGCTTGGCGGAGGCCAGCGCCATCGCCGCGTACAGGTTGACCGGCTCCTCCCTGAGGCCCGGACTGCCGGCGGCCCGTTCGGCCACCAGCGGATCCGCGAGATAGTCCAGCGCCGCCTGGTACCCGGCCAGGGCGGAACGTAGCTGGTCCGGGCCGGCGTCTCCTACTTCACTTAACCGGTCCGCCTCGGCGCGCAGCGCGCGCACGTAACGGTAACTGTCGGCCGGGCTGGCGTTGGCGGCCGGCGGCACCGGCGCCGCATGGGTCAGTGGCGCGGACAAGGCAAGCGAGATGAGGACAGGCGCAAAGCGACGGTTCATAGGCATCCTTGTATAAAAAGGCAAGACACCAATCTTGCCAGATCGGCCACGACGACACAAGCGCCAGCCGGGAACCACTTCGTGCGCTATCGCACATCGTCCCTGCGCGCCGGAGGATACGATGCCCTTCTCCCCATCCACGAGGACAGCGATGAAACGCGACGACCTGCCGACCGCCCCCATAGCCGCGCGCGAGGCCGGCCTGCGTTATGTGCACGACGACCAGCCGGGCTACGCGCGGCGCCGGCGCGGCAAGCATTTCCACTACCTCGACGCCGACGGCCACGCGGTGAAAGACCCGGCCACGCTGGCCCGCATCAAATCGCTGGCGATACCGCCGGCCTGGGAAGGCGTCTGGATCTGCATGCATCCGCTGGGCCATCTGCAAGCCACGGGACGCGATGCGCGCGGCCGCAAGCAATACCGCTATCACCCGAAGTGGCGCACGGTGCGCGACGAATCCAAGTACGAACGCATGCTCGATTTCGGCAAGGCGCTGCCGGCGATACGCAGCCAGGTCGAGCTGGCGCTCAAGCTGCCCGGCCTGCCGCGCGAGAAGGTGCTGGCCACCATCGTCCACCTGCTGGAAGCGACCATGATCAGGATCGGGAACGAGGAATACGCGCGCGAGAATAAATCCTTCGGCCTGACCACGCTGCGCGACCGCCATGTGCGGCTGGACGGCAGCACGGTGCGCTTCCGCTTCCGCGGCAAGAGCGGCGTGCAGCACGAGGTGGAAGTCCACGACCGCAGGCTGGCCAACATCATCCGCCGCACGCGCGACCTGCCGGGGCAGGAGCTGTTCCAGTACGTGGACGATGACGGCGTGCCGCGCGCAGTCGGCTCGGCGGACGTGAACGAATACCTGCACGCCATCGCCGGCGCCGACTACACCGCCAAGGATTTCCGCACCTGGGCCGGCACGGTGCTGGCGGCGGTGGCATTGCAGGCATGCGCGCAGTGCGACACGGCGGCGCAGGCCAAAAAGAATATCGTGCAAGCCATCGCCTCGGTCGCCAAAAAGCTGGGCAACACGCCCGCCATCTGCCGCAAATGCTACGTCCACCCGGCCATCATCGCCGCTTACCTGGACGGCACGCTGCTGTCATCGCCGTGCCAGGCGCGGCAAGCGCCGGACAAGCTGCGGCCGGAAGAAGCGGCTGTACTCGCGCTGCTACAGCAGCACCTGCAAAGCACGACGGCGAAATAAAAAGGAGTAGAATTTAGCCCTTCTTGTCCGCCGAAACACCGCGCCATGCCTCAACCATTGCCTTTCCCGATACGCAAGGAGTGCCCGCCGGGCGCCTGCGTCTGCGGCCGCGATGAATTGCTGGAGGTGTGGGACCAAGCGCCCGACCATGCCGACATCCGCGTGCTGCGGCTGACGCGCGAAGAAGAGAGGCGCCTGATCGAACGCATCGAGGCCATCGCCACCTTCGAAGAACTGGGCCGCATCGAGCAGCGGCTGCAAGAGCAACTGGGCATCGTGCTGACGATTACGCCCAGCGCCAACGGCGTGCGCACGGTGATGGGCCTGACTATCCGCCTGGCCGAGCAGCCCGGCCTGTGTCGCCGCACGCGCGAGAACTTGCCGGCGGCCGTGCGCCGCTGCCTCGCCAAAAATCCCGATATCGTGTATGCGCTGCTGAACGCGCGCGACCTGCTGGGCGCCGAGTAGTCTCAGCCGGGATGCGCCAGCGCGGCGCCGGGCATGCTGCCGCCGTCGCTGCCGTCCGGGTAGATGTCGTGGAACTTGCTGTAGTCGAGGATGCGCACATTCCCTTCCAGCTTGTCCGACATGATGTCCGCGAAGTGGTGGTTGAAGAAGATGTGCTCGGCCGCGTAGGTCTGGCGGGCGTGGACGAAATCGTTGAGCGTATCGTCGGTGCCGGAAATCGCCACCGCCAGCGTCGCGCCTTCGTTGTGCAGGTCTTCCTGCGTCTTGCCGAACAGCGGGCTGCTTTCATCGATCTTGTGCAGGACGGTCCAGGTCAGCGCGAAGACGCCGGAATGCTCGCGCTCCAGCTTCAGGTCGTAAAAGCGCGTGAACACCTGCCCTTCCAGGGTAGTCTCGCGCCGCACCAGCGAGGCGCGCACCGAGGCTTCCAGGATCAGGTTGGCGCGCTCGTTCCCCGCCCTCAGCATCAGCGTCGGCGCGCCGTTGAAGGGCGTGACCACCGCCACGTCGGAAAACACGATGCGCGAGGTCGGCCGCGAAAAACGCGCGAACAGCAGGCCGGTCACGGTCGCCACTTCCACCATGCCCAGCAGGATTTCCGTGGACGCCACCACATGGCCGTAAGTGGAGCCGGGATTCATGTAGCCATAGCCCACCGTGGCCAGGGTCTCGATCGAGAAGAACACGTAGTCCGGGAAGTAGCCGGCCCGCGCATTGGAGACCGCGCCCGGCACCAGGTAGAAGGCCAGCGCAAACCCCAGGTTGGTGAGGAAGTACAGCACGCCGACCAGCAGGAAGAAGCGCGGCCAGGTGAGCGTCAGTATCCAGTGATAGATATCGCCCCAGTGCCAGCGCGAGACGCCGATCCGGCGTATCTGCGAGGTCCCCAACTGAAAACCGCCGCGCACCTGCCCGACGCGCGGCCGTATGTTGTGATGCGCCGGACGGCGCGGTGTAGCGGTCATGGCGGCGTCAGTCGTCGTCGTTGGGGTCCAGGTCGGGGAACATCACGTCGGTGAAGCCGAACTTGGAAAAGTCCCTGATGCGCATGGGGTACAGCTTGCCCAGCAAATGGTCGACCTCGTGCTGCACCACGCGCGCGTGGAAGCCGTCCACGTCGCGCCGGATCGGCTGATTGCGCTCGTCCACGCCTTCGTAACGCAGCTTGGCGTAACGCGGCACGGAACCGCGCATGCCCGGCACCGACAGGCAGCCTTCGTAAGCTTCTTCCATCTCCTGCGACAACGGCGTCAGCACCGGATTGATCAAGATCGTTTCCGGCACCTGCGGCGCATCCGGGTAGCGCGGGTTCTGCTTGAAGCCGAAGATCACCAGTTGCAGGTTGACGCCGATCTGCGGCGCGGCCAGGCCGGCGCCATTGGCCGCGTGCATGGTGTCGAACATGTCGGCGATCAGTTCGCGCATGGTGGGCGTGCCGAACTCGGTCACCGGTTCGGCGATGCGCAGCAGGCGCGGATCGCCCATCTTGAGGATTTCACGAACGGCCATGGCAGGTCATCCCTTCAGGTCACATTGGATCTCGCGCAGGAACTGGCAGTATTCGTCGCCGGTTTCCGCGTGCTTGAGGCCCATGGCGGTGGTCGCCTTGAGGTAGCCCAGCTTGGAGCCGCAGTCGTAGCGCGTGCCGTCGTAGCGATAAGCCAGCACGCGCTCATCCTTCATCAGCGCGGCGATGCCGTCGGTGAGCTGGATCTCGCCGCCGGCGCCGCTGCCCAGGTTTTGCAGGTAGTCGAAGATGCGGCCCGACAGCACGTAGCGGCCGACCACGGCCAGCGTGGACGGCGCCTCTTCCGGCTTCGGTTTCTCGACGATGCCGTGCACCAGTTCCAGCGTGGGCCGGTAGGCGGAAGCGCTGACGATGCCGTACTGGCGGGTCGCCTGCTGGGGCACTTCCTGCACCGCCAGCAGGCTGCAACGCTCGTAGGCATACAGGTCGGTCATCTGCGCCAGCACCGGCTTGACGCCGTCGGCGGTGTCCATGAAGTCGTCGGCCAACAGCACGGCGAAGGGTTCGTTGCCGATCACCGGACGCGCGCACAGCACGGCATGGCCCAGGCCCAACGGTTCCGACTGGCGGATGTAGATGCAGTTGACGCTCTTCGGAATGACGGTGCGCACCAGCTCCAGCAACTGCTGCTTGTTGGCCGCCTCCAGTTCCGACTCCAGTTCGTAGGCCTTGTCGAAATGGTCTTCGATGGCGCGCTTGTTGCGGCCGGTGATGAACACCATTTCGTTGATGCCCGCCGCGACCGCCTCCTCCACCGCGTACTGGATCAGCGGCTTGTCGACGATGGGCAGCATCTCTTTCGGTTGCGCCTTGGTGGCAGGCAGAAAACGGCTGCCCAGGCCAGCCACCGGGAAGACCGCCTTAGTAATTTTTTTCATTTATTTTTCCCTAGCAGTTCCAACAATCCCGCTTCATCCAGGATGGTCACTTCCAGCTCCTGGGCTTTGGCCAACTTGCTGCCGGCGTCCGCGCCCGCCACCAGATAGTGGGTTTTCTTCGATACCGATCCAGACACCTTGCCGCCTTCCGCCTCGATCAGCGCGCCGGCCTGGTCGCGGCTCAGGGTGGGCAGCGTGCCTGTCAGGACAAAGGTTTTGCCGGCCAGATGCCCTTCGGCAGCCGCCGCTTCCGGCAATTGCGCCAGCAGGTCTTCGCGCAGCGTGTGCAATGCTTGGACCTGCGCGCGGTTGGCAGGTTCCTTCATCCACGCCTCCAGCGATTCCGCCACCGCCGCCGGCAGGCCGAAGACGTTGAACACGTTCAGGTAAGCCAGCGCTTCCAGCGTCACGCCGGCGTCCAACAGTTGCTTGCTGCGCGGTTCGGTCAGCTTGGGGATGCCCAGCGCGGCCAACAGCTTCACAGGCTCCAGCTTTTCGCGCAGCTTGGCGCTGGGCGCATGCTCGCCTTGCGGCGCCACGCCGGCGGCCAGCAGCGCGTCGATCGCTTCCTGGTTTTTCGGCTCCGCGAAAAAGTCGGCGATGGAATCGGCCACCACGCCGCCGATATCGGGCAGCACGCGCAGCAGCGCGGCGGGCACGCGGCGCACCAGTTCGAAACGGCCCAGCCAGTCGGCCAGCGTCTTGGCGGTCGATTCGCCGACGTGGCGTATGCCCAGCGCGAACAGCAAGCGCTCCAGCGGCGGATGCTTGCTGGCGGCGATCGCGTCCAGCAGGTTTTCCGCCCACTTGGTGGCGATCTTGCCCTTGGCGACAGTCTCCGGCGTGGTGCCGTCGCGTTCATCGGCCAGGCGCTTCATCTCCAGCAGGTCGTCAAGCTTGAGCGCGTACAGGTCGGCCACGCGCTGTACCTTGCCCCATTCGACCAGGCTGTCGATGTAGCGGTCGCCCAGGCCCTCGATGTCCATCATGCGGCGGCCGGCGAAATGGCGTATGGCTTCCTTGCGCTGCGCGGAGCAGAACAGGCCGCCGGAGCAGCGCGCCACGGCCTCGCCTTCCTCGCGCACCACGTGCGAACCGCAGACCGGGCAGGTCTTCGGCAGTTCATACGCCACCGTCGATTCCGGGCGGCGCTCCAGCACCACCGCCAGCACTTCCGGGATCACGTCGCCGGCGCGGCGCACGATCACGGTGTCGCCGACGCGCACGTCCTTGCGCCGCACCTCGTCTTCGTTGTGCAGCGTGGCGTTGGTGACGTTGACGCCGCCGACGAACACGGACGCCAGGCGCGCCACCGGCGTGATGGCGCCGGTGCGGCCGACCTGCACTTCGATCGCCTGCACCACGGTCATCGCTTCTTCAGCCGGGAATTTGTGCGCCAGCGCGAAACGCGGCGCCCGCGAGACAAAGCCCAGCGCGCGCTGGTCCGCCAGCGAGTTGGTCTTGTAGACCACGCCGTCGATCTCGTACGGCATGGCCGGGCGGGCTGCGCCGATCTGCCTGTAGTAAGCCATCAGGCCATCGTAGCCGCGCACCACGCTGGCTTCCTTGGCGACCGGCAGGCCCAGTTGGCGATACCAGTCCAGCAGCGCCGAGTGCGAGGCAGGCATCTCCGCGCCTTCCAGCGCACCGATGCCGTAGGCGAAGAAGCTCAGCTTGCGCGAGGCGGTGATGCGCGAATCCAGTTGCCGCAAACTGCCGGCCGCCGCATTGCGCGGATTGACGAATTCCTTGTGCCCCGCCTCGCGCTGGCGCGCATTCATCGCTTCGAAATCGCGCTTGAACATCAGCACTTCGCCGCGCACGTCCAGCACGGCCGGCGGCTGATCGGCGTTCAGGCGCAGCGGTATGCTGCGGATGGTGCGGATATTGGCCGTCACGTCCTCGCCGGTGTAGCCGTCGCCGCGCGTGGCGGCCTGGGACAGCACGCCGTCGATGTAGCGCAGGTTGATGGCCAGGCCGTCGTACTTCACTTCGGCCGCGTATTCGACCAGCGCGGCCGTATCCAGGCCTTCGCGCACGCGGCGGTCGAAGTTTTCGATGTCTTCTTCGGTGAAGCCGTTATTCAGCGACAGCATGGGCACGCTGTGCGTGACCTGCTCGAACTGCGGCAGCGGCGCCGCACCCACGCGCCGGGTAGGCGAATCCGGCAGCACCAGCTCCGGATGCGCTTCTTCCAGCTTTTGCAGCTCGACGAACAGCTTGTCGTACTCGGCATCCGGGATGGTCGGCGCATCGAGCACGTGGTAGGCGTGCAGGTGGCGGTTCAGCTCCGCGCTCAGTTCCGCGATGCGCCGTTTGAAATCTGCTTCCGTCATCGCCGCACCTTAGCTGAACAGGCGGAGCGCGCGGGTGGAGCCGGCAGGGATGTCGGCATTGTTCATCTCGGCGTAGAACTCCTGCACCTGGCCGGCGATCTCGGACAGCGCGGCATCCGTCAGCGGCTGGTTGTAGTCGTCCACGATGGTCGCGTCCAGGCGGGCCACCAGCGACTTGGCGCAGCCGACCATGGCGCCGAAGCCGTCGCGCGCCGGCGCCACGCAGGGCACGTCCAGCAGCAGCGTCAGGCGCGCCGTGGTTTCCTCGGCCGGGGTGACGTTGGTGGTCAGCGAGAACAGGAAGCCGCCGTCGCCGTCGGGCATGACGAAGCGGCCATCCGGGCGCACGTCGAAGCCCTGCTTTTCCAGCGCGCCGATCAGGGTCGAGATCGACCATGGCGCGCCGTTCGATTGCAGGTTCACGCCCAGTTGCGCGTCGTGGCCGGCGACGAAGCGGTGCAGGTTGCGCGCTTCGGCCATCACTTCGATCATGTCCGGGATTTCCGGCTCGGCGCCGATTTCGTCGGCCATGGCGCGCAGGCGCGTCACCAGTTCCGAGTATTCCAGTTCGTTCAGCGCGGTGCTGCGGCTGGCCAGTTGCACGCCGCCCTGCAGCCTGGTGTAGACGCCGCCGTGGGCGATCGGCTCCCAGTCGCCGCTGACGGCCAGGCCGATGTAGTGCACCGGCTTGTTGCCGACCATGCGCAGCGTCTGCAGCACCGGCAGCAGCTTGTCGCCGCGCGAAGGGTGCTCCAGCGCCAGCGGCAGCAGGCAATCGATCAGCGGATCGACCAGCGCCGTGGCCTGTTCGGCGGCAGCCGCGGAAGCGGCGTTGGCGCGTTCGGCCAGCGCCGCATCGGTCGCTTCGCCCGCAGGCGCATCGGCATCGTGGCTGAAGCCGGCGGCCACCGCTTCCAGCGCCGCGGCGGCGGCCGAGGCTTCGCCGCCGGCCACGCCCGGCGTGTCGCCGTCGAGCGAGAAGCTGGGTTCCTGGCGCGCGGCAGGCGCGTCGCCGCTGCGCATCAGCACATCGTCGTGGTCGGACGAGAAGGCGCGTTCGACGCTCTTCTTGGCCTTGTATTCCTGGATCTTGTTGTAGGTGAAGACGCCGGCGACAAACACGCCGGCGGCTGCGAGTAAACTGAGTTGGAGATCTGTCATGCTGCTTGTGCCTCGGAAGCGAAGTTTGCGGCGGATTCCATGTCCACCGCCACGATGCGCGATACGCCCTGCTCTTGCATCGTCACACCGATCAGTTGATTGGCCATCTCCATCGCGATCTTGTTGTGCGAGATGAAGAGGAATTGGGTCTGGTCAGACATGCGCTTGACCATCCGGCAGAATCGTTCGGTATTGGCGTCGTCCAGCGGCGCATCGACCTCGTCGAGCAGGCAGAACGGCGCCGGGTTCAGGCGGAACATGGAGAACACCAGCGCGGTGGCGGTCAGCGCTTTCTCGCCGCCCGACAGCAGATGGATGGTGGCGTTCTTCTTGCCCGGCGGCTGGGCCATGACCTGCACGCCGGAGTCGAGGATCTCTTCGCCCGTCATGATCAGCTTGGCCTGGCCGCCGCCGAACAGGATCGGGAACAGCTCGGAGAAGCTCTTGTTGACGCGGTCGAAGGTATCCTGCAGCAGCTCGCGGGTTTCCTTGTCGATCCTGGTGATGGCGTCTTCCAGCGTGTTGATGGCTTCCTGCAGGTCGGCGTTTTGCGAATCGAGGAAGTTCTTGCGCTCGGAAGCGGTGGCCAGTTCGTCCAGCGCCGCCAGGTTCACCGCGCCCAGCGCCGCGATGGCGTTGGTCAGGCGCGTGACTTCGCCCTGCAGGTAGGACGCCTTCATGTCCGGATGCAGCTTCTCGCGCAGCGCCGCCTCGTCGGCCTGGACTTCGGCCAGTTGGGCGGCGAACTGCTCCTGGTTCAGGCGCGCGGCCTGCTCCTTGAGCTGCAGCTCCATGATCTTGTCGCGCTGCGGCTGCAGCGCACGCTCGGTCGACATGCGGCCTTCCTCGAACATGCGCAACTGCTGCGCGATCTGGTCGAGTTCATGGCGCGCGTCGGACAGCGCTTTTTCCTGCCCGGTGCGGCGCTCCAGCAATTCCTGCAGGCCGTCGTTGGCATTGCCCTGCTCCAGGCTTTCCAGTTCCGTGCGGCCCGCTTCCAGGCTGTCCGTGACCTGGGCCACCTGCGCGGTGGCGGTGGCGATATTGCGGCGGAATTCCTCGATCTTGCTGCGCTGGGACTTCTCGGCGAACTGCGCTTCCTGCGCGGCGCGCTCCAGGTCGCGCAAGGCTTCGCGGGCATCGGCCAGGCGCTGCTCCTTCTGCATGAAATCGGTCTGGCCGTCTTCGTGCGCGCCTTGCAGGTTGCCGAGTTCCATATCGAGCTGTTCGAACTTCTCTTCCGATTCCAGCTTGATCTGGGTCTGCTCTTCTTCCTGCGCGGCGATTTCGGCCAGGTCGGTTTCGATCTGGCTGCTGCGCTGGTTGAAGCGCGCCTCGATTTCGGACAGCTTGACCACTTCGATCTGCAGCGTATGCACCGACTGCTGCAGGCTTTGCATCCTGGCGCGGTATTCGGTGATGCGGCGCGTCAGTTCCGACACGGCCGCCTCGGCGCGCACCGAGCGGGCGCGCGCTTCGTCGGCCAGCATCTGCTGCGCGCGCAACTGCTTGGTGATGTTGTCGATTTCCTGCTGGCGTCCCAGCATGCCGTCCTGCTCGGAGTCGGCGGCGTAGAACTGCACGCTGCCCTGCGTGACGATGTGGCCCTGGCGCGTGACGATGCAGGCGCCGGCCGGCAGCCGGGCGCGGTCGGCGAAGGCTTCAGCCGTGTCGTCGGCGGTGTAGACGTTGTGCAGCCAGTCCTGCAGCAAGCCGCGCAGGCCGGGATCGTTAATCTTCAGCAGATTCAGGAAGGGCTTGAGGCCAGGCGCTTCCACCGGCGCCGGCGGCACGGCGGTGGACGGCGCGTACAGCGCCAGCTTGGCCGGCGGCGCATCGCTGAAGAAGGCCTTGGCCCACTCGATGTTCGACATCTGCAGCGCCGACGTGCGCTCGCGCAGCACCGATTCCAGCGCCGGCTCCCAGCCGCTTTCGATGTTCAGCTTTTGCCACAAACGCGGCAGCGTATCCAGTTCGTGCTTTTGCAGCCAGGGCGTGACCTTGCCCTGCGTTTGCACGCGCTCCTGCAACTGGCGCAGCGCGTTCAGGCGCGCTTCCAGTTGGGCGTTGGCGGCGGTTTCCGCATTGACCTGCTGCTGCGCGGCCTGGCGCTCTTCCTCCAGTTTCGGCTGCTGTTCCTGCGCCTCTTCCAGCATGAAGGTCTGCTCTTCCAGCGCCTGCTGCTTTTCCTCCAGTTGCATGCGCAGGTTGGACAGGTGGGTACTGTCGGGCATGGCCAGGCCGCTCTTCTCCTGCTGCAGGCGCTCGCGGCGCACGGCCAGGCCGTTCAGGATGTTGTTGGCGTTGCGCTGGTGCGCCGATTCCAGTTCCAACTGCTGCTGCGCCTGCATGATGCGGGCGCGCGACTCCGTGCTCCTGGTCTGCGCATCGCGCCAGGCCTGTTCCAGCATCGGCAGCGATTCCGACTTTTGCTCGGCCATCATCTGCGCCTGCTCGACCCTGGCCTGCAATTCCTCCAGCGTGAATTCGGCTTCCTCGATCTGGCCGCCGTATTCGGTGGCCTGGCTTTGCCATTGGTCGCGCTGCGCGGTCAGGGCCGCGATCTGCGCCAGCAGCCGGCTGCGCGACTCGACCACGAACTTGATCTGCGCTTCCAGGCTGCCGATTTCGGCGTTGGTCTGATACAGCGCGCCCTGGGCGGAGTGCAGGCGGTCGCCGGCGGCGAAATGCGCCTGGCGCATCTGCTCCAGCGACAGCTCGACGTTGCGCAGCTTGGCGGTTTGTTCTTCCAGTTCGTTCTGCGCCAGTTCGACGTCGCGGAAGTACTTCTGCTGTTCGTTCTCGGCTTCGATTTTGCGCAGCAGCCAGAGCAGCTTCTGCTTCTCTTCCTGGTCGGCCTGCAGTTGGTGGAACTTGGTGGCGACGGCCGCCTGGCCTTCCAGCTTTTCGAGGTTGGTGTTCAGCTCGCGCAGGATATCTTCCACGCGCAGCAGGTTTTCGCGCGTATCGTGCAGGCGGTTTTCGGTTTCGCGCCGGCGTTCCTTGTACTTCGAGACGCCCGCGGCTTCTTCCAGGAACACGCGCAGCTCTTCCGGCCGCGATTCGATGATACGGCTGATCATGCCCTGGCCGATGATGGCGTAGGCGCGCGGCCCCAGGCCGGTGCCGAGGAAAATATCCTGGATATCGCGGCGGCGCACCGGCTGGCCGTTGATGTAGTAGGTCGAAGTGCCGTCGCGCGTCAGCGTGCGCTTGACGGCGATCTCGGCATACTGGCCCCACTGGCCGGCGGCCTTGCCGGCCTGGTTGTCGAACACCAGCTCCACCGAGGCGCGGCCGGCCGGCTTGCGGTTGGTCGAGCCGTTGAAGATCACGTCCTGCATGGATTCGCCGCGCAGTTCCGAAGCCTTGGATTCGCCCAGCACCCAGCGCACCGCATCGATGATGTTCGACTTGCCGCAACCGTTGGGACCTACCACGCCCACCAACTGGCCGGGCACCTGGAAATTGGTGGGATCAACGAATGACTTAAATCCCGACAATTTGATGGAAGATAGACGCACGTTGTTATCTGGAGTGTGGGCTGTAAAATTTCACAATAATACCATTTCGGGCACTGAATCAGGCCGAAAACGCGCGCTGCCGCAACAGCCTATGGCGCCGCTTATTGCAGGCGTGCGCGCGGCGCGTGCCACATGGCGCGAGTATAGGGCTTATCGTGCCCGGAGAGATAGAGCGCGGCCTGCGTGATCCACGATTCGGCCGGAATCGGCTGGGCGCGCGGCGCGACCATGAAGATGGGGACACACAGCGCCACCAGCACGCGGCTGAGCGCCAGGTGGTTTTCCGTGCTGGCGTACCAGATGAAGCCGGCGGCCACGGCCAGGCCCAGCAGGCAGCCGGTGACGGCTTCGGACACGGAATGGGCCATCACGTAGACGCGCGACAGCGTGATCAGCACGGCCAGCAGCACACCGGCCGCGGTGGCCAGTTGCGGCGCCGGGCGCGGCGACGAGCGGAAGGCCAGGAAGCCGGCCACGGGGAACACGGCGGCCGCGCGCATGGCGTGGCCGCTGAAACCGGCAAACTCCACCGAGGCCACGCCTATGCCCCAGCCGACGAAGGCCATCTTGGTGGCCACCACCAGCGCCATGCCGGCGCCAAACAGTGTCAGCCAGATGGCGGTCAGGCGCCAGGAGCGCCCGGCCACCAGCCAGGCGGTAATCGCGATGCCGATGGGGCCGGTCACCGCGAGACTGCCAATTACACTCAAGCTATACCACCACGTTATCATAACTACCTGCTCATTTTGCACTGCACAATCGCCATTAAACCATATGCCGGCCGGGATTGAAATGAAATTACCGTGCGGCAATTATTTCACAGAAAGCTTATGTTGACCTTATTTGGCAAGTCCAGCTCCATCAATGTCCGCAAAGTGTTGTGGACCTGCGCCGAAATCGGCGCGCCCTACCACCTGGAACAGTACGGCAGCGGCTTCCAGCCCACCGGCACGCCGGAATTCCTGCGCCTGAACCCGAACGGCCTGGTGCCGGTGCTGATCGACGACGGCCAGCCGCTGTGGGAATCGAACACGATTTGCCGCTACCTGGCCGATAAACACGGCCGCGCCGATTTGCTGCCGGCGCCGTCGATGGCGCGCGCCCAGGTGGAAAAATGGATGGATTGGCAGGCCACCGAACTGAACAACGCCTGGCGCTACGCCTTCATGGCGCTGGTGCGGCAGTCGCCGAAGCATGCCAACCCGGCCGCCATCGCCGCCAGCGCGGCCGAATGGAACCGCCTGATGGCCATGCTGGACGCGCAACTGGCCGCCACCGGCGCCTACGTCTGCGGCGCCGACTTCACGCTGGCCGACATCGTGCTGGGCCTGTCGCTGAACCGCTGGCTGTCGACGCCCATCGACCGCCCAGCGCTGCCGGCGCTGGACGCCTATCTGCAACGCCTGTGCGAGCGCCCCGCCTTCCTCCAGCACGGCCGCAACGGCCTGCCCTGAAGATCAGCCGAAGGCCGAGGCCGGGAGGTCGATCGAGGCGTCGTTGTCGGCGTTGCGGGACAGGGCTTCGGACAGCGCGACGGTCACCACGCCTTCGCTGCGCAGCACGTAGGCGCTGTGTTCGCGGAAGCGCTTGGTCAGCTCGGCGCCGGACATGGAGAAGGCTTCCTGCCGCGTCGCGGTCGAGAAGATGTAAAGCGTGCGGCGCGGGCTGATCCAGGCCAGCTTGACCTTGCGGCTGCTGCCGTCTTCCTGCTCGAATTCCAGCCACATGCCGCGCGCCAGGCCGTCGACCTCGACGATCGCGCCTTCCTCCTCCGGGTCGGGCGGCGCCTGCGCCGCTTCGGCCGCGGCCTTCGCTTCGGCGGCCGCCTGCAGTTGCAGCCGGCGTTCGGCGGCCTGCTGCGCCACCTGCATCGAGATTTCCAATTGCCGCTCGGGCGGAATGTCGAGCGGCGCGCGCACGATGGAGGCGTGGCACTCGGCCAGCTCGGCAAAGAATTGCAGGCGGTCGGCGTCCTGCCACTTGATCACGTCCAGCCACTTGTTCAGCGTCGACAGCAGGCCCGGCAGCTTGGCGATCAGTTGCTTGCGCTCGTCGGCCTTGAGCTTGGGCTTCGTGCTCCAGATCAGGTCGTCCATCGTCCTGGTGGCATTGTTGACGGCGCCAGGCTTGTCGTCCTCGACGCTGTAGGCCACGGTCAGCACCGTCGTCCAGCGCTGTTCGAGGAAGTTCTCCACCAGCGTGATGACTTCGCCGGTGCCGATGCGCAGGGCCACGGCGTTCCGGGCCAGCTTGTTCGACTCGGCCATCTTTTCCTGCTTGAGCGCGGCGGCGATGGGCTCGGCGATGGCCACCGCGGCAGCCTTCTCTTCCGCCTCGATCTGGGCTTCCAGCTCGTTGACGGCTTCGGTGAAGACCGACAGTTCATGCTCGTAGTCGCGCCCCACGCGGTCCACGCTGCGCTGCATGGCCTGGAACAGCGGGTCGTCCGGCCCCTTGCGGTGCTCCCAGCCCATGCGCGACAGCAGCTCCAGCAGGCGGCGCGCCGGATGGGCTTCCTGGAAGAAGAAGTTCTTGTCGACCAGCGCCGCTTTCAGCACCGGGATTTGCAGGAAGCGGATCAGGTCGCGGATTTCCTGCGAAATGTTCTGGTCGTGGAAGACGGTGTCGAACACGGCCGACAGCAGATCGATGGTGCTTTCATCGGCGCGGCTCAGGCTGCCCTGCGGCATGCTCTGCTTGATGCTCGGCAGGTAGAAGATCTTGGCCGACTCGGCCGAGGCCGGCGCGGCCATGCCATAGTCGGCGCCCTGCGGCTGGGCCGTCCCAGTGACCTTGCCCAGCGCGTCGAAAGGCACGGATTTTTGCAGCCTGGCCAGGTAGTCCAGCAAGGGTTGCTTGGCGACGATCTGCGACAGGCGCTGCGCTTCTTCGTTGCTCATGGTCCCGGTGTGGAAGCCTTGCGCCGGGCCTTGCGTCCAGCCGGCGGGCGGCACAAAGCCTTCCGCCACACGCACCGCGCCCGCCGGCGCCACGCCATCGGCCGCGACGAAAACGCCGGGAACACCAGCGGCGCCGCCGCTGACCATTCCGCCACTACTGCCCGCACCAGCGCCGCCCACAAAAGCGCCACCAGCGCCGATCGCGCCCGCGCCGGCCGCGCCGACGCCCGGCGCACCGCCGGCGGCCAGGCTGGCAACCGCCGCATCGCCCACCGCGCGGGCCGCCGCGTTCGGCACCCAGGTGCTGGCGGCATTCAGCGCCGCGCTGGGCAAATCCGGTATGGTCAAATCCACGCCCTGCATCATGCCGCCCGCGATGCCGTCGACGATGGCGCCGGCGGCCGATCCCGGCACGTCGCTGCTGGCGAAGAACTGCCGCAGTTGCTGCGCCAGCGCCGCTTGGTTGGTGCGGCCGCGCGCCGCCGCGCCGCGCTTGCCGTCATCCGAGCGGCGATGCTTTTCCGTCCGCGCCGGCATGCCGCTCTTGGTCTGCAGGAGCAGGTTCAGCGCCTCGAACATCGGCGCCAGTTCGATGAACATGCCCGGCTTGAGCATGGGTTTCAGCAGTTCCGCCGCTTCCGGCGTGGGATCGAACTCGGTCCAGGTTTCCTGCAAGGCTTCCAGGAAGACCGAGGGGCGGAAGGGATTCTGGTTGACGCGCAGGATGTCGCGGTCGAGCAGGAAGGCCAGCCGCACGTTCAGCGTCTGCAGCGCATCCGCATACAGCAGTTCAAACGGCTTGGCGACCTCGCTCAGCGCCAATTGGTTGTCCATTTCCTCCAGCGGCACCAGCGACAGCGACTGCATGCTGGGGCGCGCGCGCGCCTTGGCGGTCGGCGCCAGGTCGGCGATCTCGCGGCGCAGCGACTTTTCCAGCGTGGTCGTGGCCAGGTGCAGGAAGGCGAAATTCCGGTTGCGTAGCTGATTGCCGGCGCGGATACGCGATTGGATCAGGGCCGGATCGCCATCGGTGGCGTCGATCAGCGCGCCAGCCAGCTTGCTGGCCAAATCCAGGTACTGCTCGCCCGCGTGCTTGACGGCCAGGCCGATCAACTCTTCCAACAGCGCATGCCGCGGCGAGACCGGCGTCTTCGGCGTAGCGGAAGTTGTGGGTGTGGAGACCATGGCGGACCTGGATATTCGACAAAGTGGGCGTATACCGCATTCTTACACAGTATTTCTATAAGGCAATACCTTGAAGCCAAGAATATGCAATTTTCCCCGGTTTTTGGTGACTAGAAGCAACTATTCTCGGCCTTGACGAGACGCAAACGACAAGGTTGAAGTTTCTTTAACATAACAAATCCCCATTCCTGTCACCAAGGACGCCCATGAAATTCCTGAACAATCTGGATACCTCCAGCAAGCTGCTGGCCGCCTTTGCCGTCGTTCTCAGCCTGACCGCGCTGCTGGGGTGCAGCGCGCTGTCGCGCATGGGGGCGATCAACCAGGCCTCGTCGGCCTTGTCCGGCCGCTGGCTGCCGCAAACGATCTCCGTGCTGTCGCTGCGTAACGACCTGCTGGAATTGCGCCTGCTGGAGCAGGCGCTGGTCAGCGATAAGGACAGCATAGCCGATGCGGAGCAAAAGTTGAGCAATGCCGCGTCTGCCTTCCGCGGCAACAGCGGCCAGTTGGCGGCCGTGCTGGCGGACGGCCCCGCGCAGCCGCAGGCGGCGGAGATGCAGCAGCTGGCCGCAGCCTACCTGGTCGAGCACGAGCGCCTGGCCGCCCTCGCCCACGACGGCAAAAAAGAGGAGGCCGCCGCCATCGTGCACGGCGCCTCGCAGCAGCAACTGGATGCGCTCAACGCGCAGTTGAGCAAGCTGCTGGCGGCCAGCATGCAGGCCAGCCAGGAGGCGGCGCGCCAGGCCGACGAGCTGTACGGCGGCGCCAGCGTCATCACCTTCAGCCTGCTGGGCATGGCGATCGCCGGCGGCGCGTTGCTGGCCCTGTGGGTGGCGCGCTCGATCACGACGCCGCTGCAGCAGGCGGTGCAACTGGCGCAGCGCATCGCCGCCGGCGACCTGCACACGCGGATCGGCCCGCAGCCGCAGACCCACACCGGCAAACTGCTGAGCGCCATGCAGCAGATGAACGACAGCCTGCTGGCCATCGTCGGCAAGGTGCAGCGGGGCGCGCGCACCATCGGCGGCGCGGCCGCGGAAATCGCCGACGGCAACCTGGACCTGTCGTCGCGCACCGAGCAGCAGGCGTCGGCGCTGGAGCAGACGGCCTCCTCGATGGAGCAACTGACCGCCACCGTCCGGCAGAACGCCGAGCACGCGGTGCAGGCCAATCAACTGGCGCTGTCGGCATCGGCCGTGGCGGTGCGCGGCGGCAGCGACGTGGCGCAGGTGGTCGGCACCATGGCCTCGATTAACGACAGCTCGACCAAGATTGCCGAGATCATCGGCGTCATCGACGGCATCGCCTTCCAGACCAACATCCTGGCGCTGAACGCGGCGGTGGAAGCGGCGCGCGCCGGCGAACAGGGACGCGGTTTCGCGGTGGTGGCGTCGGAGGTGCGCAACCTGGCCCAGCGCAGCGCCGGGGCGGCCAAGGAGATCAAGGAGCTGATCGACGATTCGGTGGAAAAGGTCACACGCGGCACGCAACTGGCCGACCAGGCGCGCACCACCATGGACGAGGTGGTCGGCAGCGTCAAGCGCGTGACCGATCTGATCGGCGAAATCGCCAACGCCAGCGCCGAGCAGACGGCCGGCCTGGAACAGGTCAACCAGGCCATCGCCGCCATGGACCAGGCCACCCAGCAGAACGCCGCGCTGGTCGAGCAGGCCGCCGCCGCGACGGCTTCCATGCGCGCGGAGACTGACCAGTTGAACGACGCGATCAGCGTGTTTGCCGCCGCACCGGGCCACGCGGGCGCGGCGGCCGGCCAGGCAGCGGGGGGCGGGGCACACGGCGGCTCTGCCGCGGCGACTGGGCAGGCGGGCCACGGCGCTGCCCACGGCGCCTCGGCCGGCGGGGCCGATTGGCCGGCCCATGGCGCCCGGCACGGCGCGGCGCATGCGGGCCGGCGCGCGGCGTCCGGCGCCGACGGCAGCGCCGCGTCGTACGCCATGCCGCAAGGCGCCGCAGGCCGCCCGGCCACGGCATCGCGCCGCGCCCAGGCGCCGCGTGCCCTGCCCCTGCCGGCGCGCCAGGAAGTCGAATGGGAAGAGTTCTAGGCTGGCGGCAAGGCATGCTCCTACACGCCGCTTGGTGATTTTCCGATGGCCACACGCAAAGTGAAAACGCATCATTGCATCACCGAAAACGCTGCAGCGGTAGCGCCGTAACGGCTTCGGCGAGTACCTTCATTCACTTTTGCAAAGGAATCAAAATGGCCTCGAACCAAAAAGGTAGCAGCAGCAAGCAAGGCTCCAACCAAGGCAGCAGCAAACAGTCGGGCAGCTCGGGTTCGTCCAGCGGCGGCTCGCGCGGCAGTGGCGTTCAGGGCGGCACCCACGAGCAGCACGTGGAAGCCGGCCGTCAAAGCCACAAGAACGACAACAAGTCCGGCAACCGCTAAGCCAGCCGGCAGCGGTTAGAGCGGCGCTTCAGGCGCCGCTTTTCTTGTCAGATGTTGGCCACGCGCTGGCCGCGCGGCGGCACGAAGTCCTTCACCTCGTTGATCAACCCCACGGTCAGGGCCTCGGTGGCGGTCAGGTGCAGGTCCGAATACTCGTGGATGCGCCAATGCTCATCGGTCAGCTCGACGTGGTTGCGCAGGATCTGTTCAGTGCGGGCATCGTCGGCCTGCAAGCCTTCGACGATGATGCGCAGCGCATCGGGACGCGCCCCATGCGGCGCGCTGGCGTGCGACTTGTGGACCATGAAGCGCGCCGTCTCGCTGGCATAGCGCTCGCTGCCCGCCAGGTACAGGATCACGGCAATCGACGCCACCGCGCCGGCGTTATAGGTGACGATCTTGATCGGCAGCTTGCTCAGGTAGTTGTACAGGCAGATGCCGTCGCTGACGTAGCCGCCATTGGACTGGATCAGGATGTGGGCGGTGGTGATGCGGTCTTCCGTCATGTCGGCAACGGCGTCGAACACGCGCCGGACCATGTCGCTGTTGACGTCCCCCGACAGTGTGAACCACGCGTGGCCCTCGTAAGTAGTATCTTGGCTCATGGCGATCTCTGATTAGTTATAGTTTTGATTCTAGCAAATAGCGCTTCAGCAAGCTTCCCCCGGGCGTTCAGTCGTGCGCCACCCGTTGCCTGCAAGATTGACATTCCCGCCCTTCTGTCATATATTCCCGAGTCTTGATCGGGAGAGGGCAACCCAGCGTTGCCGCCGAAGGGGCACTACCCAAAAACTCTCAGGCAAAAGGACCGGTCAGGGAGCCACACGGCTCAACTCTGGAGAGCGGTTGCAGCAGCAACCCACCGAAGGGGCGCGCGGGACACGATCCCGTTATCTCTCAGGTACCAAGGACAGAGGGGTTGCAATACGATGGAACAGCTATCCAGTTATTCCTTGTTAACCTCTTTACGATTTGGACCGGACCATGACGCTCAAAGCCACCCCACTCAATAACGCACACCGCGCAGCCGGCGCCCGCATGGTCGATTTCGGCGGCTGGGACATGCCGGTCAACTACGGTTCGCAAATCGAGGAACACCACGCCGTGCGCTCGGACGTCGGCATGTTCGACGTGGCCCACATGTGCGTGGTCGACATCAAGGGCGACCAGGTGCGCCCTTTCCTGCGCGGCCTGCTGGCCAATAACGTCGACAAGCTGCAAGTCTCGGGCAAGGCCCTGTACTCCTGCATGCTGAACCCGGAAGGCGGCGTGATCGACGACCTGATCGTCTACTTCATCGACGAGCGCTGGTTCCGCCTGGTGGTCAACGCCGGTACCGCCGAGAAGGACGTGGCCTGGATGCAGAAGCAGAACGAGGCCACCGGCTCGGGCCTGACCATCACCCAGCGCCGCGACGGCGCCAACGCCATGGCGCTGATCGCCGTGCAAGGCCCGAACGCCCGCGCCAAGGTGTGGGAAGTGATCCCGGAAGCCAAGGCCGCCACCGCCGAGATGAAGCCCTTCAACGTCGCCTTCGCACACAGCGCCGCCTTCGGCGAAGCGATGGTGGCCCGCACCGGCTACACCGGCGAAGACGGTTTTGAAATCGGCGTCGCCGCCGACCAGGCCGAGAAGCTGTGGAACGCGCTGGCCGCGGCAGGCGTCAAGCCCGCCGGTCTGGGCGCGCGCGACACCCTGCGCCTGGAAGCCGGCATGAACCTGTACGGCCAGGACATGGACGACACCGTGAACCCGCTGGACGCCGGCCTGGCCTGGACCATCGACCTGGTGTCGGAACGCGACTTCATCGGCAAGGCCGCGCTGCAGGCCAAGGGCCAGAACGCCCAGTTCGTCGGCCTGATCCTGCGCGAAAAAGGCGGCGTGTTGCGCGCGCACCAGAAAGTCATCGTGGCCGGCACCGACGCCACCGGCGAAATCACCAGCGGCACCTTCAGCCCGACCATGCAGCAGGCCATCGCGCTGGCGCGCGTGCCGATGGGCGTGAACGTCGGCGACACCGTGCACGTCGAAATCCGCGACAAGAAACTGGCGGCGTCGGTCGTCAAGCTGCCATTCGTCCGCAACGGCAAGATCCTGGCCGTTTAATCGTATAAACCATTTACACCCCACCTGGAGCCATACATGAACATTCCTGCAGACCTGAAGTACACCGAATCCCACGAGTGGGTACGCGCTGAAGCTGACGGCACTGTCACCGTTGGTATCACCGAGTACGCGCAGGACGCACTGGGCGATATCGTCTTCGTCGAACTGCCGAAAGTCGGCAGCAGCTACACCGCCGGCGACGACGCCGCCGTGGTGGAATCGGTGAAGGCCGCCAGCGACATCTACGCTCCCGTGTCGGGCGAAGTGGTGGCCGTCAACGACGACGTGGTCAATGCGCCTGAATCGATCAACAGCGACGCCTACGCCGCCTGGCTGTTCAAGATCAAGCCGGCCGACGCCTCGGCTGTCGGCGGCCTGCTGGACGCCGCCGCCTACGGCAAGAACATCGGCGGCTGATCGCCCGAACGTCGCTCCCGCGCAGGCGGGAGCCCGTAGAACGCCGGCTCAGCATGGGTTCCCGCGTGCGCGGGAACGACGCTGCATCTAATCTTTATCTCCCTCGCATATCATGACCCGCACCAGCCTGACCCAACTCGAAGCGCGCGACGCCTTCATCGCCCGCCACATCGGCCCTGACGCCGCCGAACAGCAGGAGATGCTGTCGGTACTCGGCTACGCCTCGCGCGCCGCCCTGATCGACGCCATCGTTCCCGCCAACATCCGCCGCAAGGACGCGCTGCCCCTGGGCCAGTACGCGCCGGCGATGCCGGAACAGGAAGCGCTGAACAAGCTAAAGAAAATCGCTTCGAAAAACAAGGTGCTCAAGTCGCTGATCGGCCAGGGCTACTACAACACGCTGACGCCCAACGTCATCCTGCGCAACATCTTCGAGAACCCGGCCTGGTACACCGCCTACACGCCCTACCAGCCTGAGATCTCGCAAGGCCGCCTGGAAGCCATCCTGAACTTCCAGCAGACCATCACCGACCTGACCGGCATGGGCATCGCCAACGCCTCGATGCTGGACGAAGGCACGGCCGCCGCCGAGGCCATGACGCTGATCCAGCGCGTGGGCAAATCCAAGTCCAACGTGTTCTACGTGGCCGACGACGTGCTGCCGCAGACCCGCGAAGTGGTCGAGACCCGCGCCAAGCCGCTGGGCATCGAAGTGAAGAGCTTCCACCCGGCCGAACTGGCTGCCGTGGGCGAATGCTTCGGCGTGCTGCTGCAATACCCTGGCGTGAACGGCAACGTGCGCGACTACAAGGCCGGCGTGGAAGCCGTCAAGGCGCGCGGCGCGATGGTGGTGGCCGCCGCCGACCTGCTGGCGCTGACCGTGCTGACCCCGCCCGGCGAATGGGGCGCCGACGTGGTGGTCGGTAACAGCCAGCGCTTCGGCGTACCGCTGGGCTTCGGCGGCCCGCACGCCGGCTACCTGGCCACCCGCGACGAATTCAAGCGCTCCATGCCCGGCCGCCTGGTCGGCGTCACCATCGACGCCCAGGGCAACAAGGCTTACCGTCTGGCGCTGCAAACCCGCGAGCAGCACATCCGCCGCGAAAAAGCCACCTCCAACATCTGCACCGCGCAGGTGCTGCTGGCGGTGATGGCGTCGATGTACGCCGTCTACCACGGCCCGCAGGGCCTGAGGCAGATCGCCCAGCGCGTGCACCGCCTGACCGGCGTGCTGGCCGCGAACCTGAAGACCCTGGGCTACACCGTCACCAATGACACCTGGTTCGACACCCTGACCGTGGCCGTCAAGAACGCCGAGCAGATGCACGCATCGGCCCACTCGCACGGCGTCAACCTGCGCGTGATCGACGCCACCCACGTTGGCGTGTCGCTGGACGAAACCACCACCCGCGAAGACATCGCCCTGCTGTGGACCGTGTTCTCGCACCCGGTCGGCGGCCCGGCCCACGGCCCGGACTTCGACGGCGTGGAAGCCGCAATCGGCGACGCCTTCCCGGCAGCCCTGTCGCGTACCTCGGCCTACCTGAGCCACCCGGTCTTCAACCGCTACCACTCCGAGACCGAGATGCTGCGCTACCTGCGCTCGCTGGCCGACAAGGACCTGGCGCTGGACCGCACCATGATCCCGCTGGGTTCCTGCACCATGAAGCTGAACGCCACCAGCGAAATGATCCCGGTCACCTGGCCCGAATTCTCCAACATCCACCCGTTTGCGCCGGAAGCGCAGACCGTGGGCTACCGCGAGATGATCGCGTCGCTGGAAGCGATGCTGTGCGCGGTCACCGGCTACGCCGCCGTGTCGCTGCAGCCTAACGCCGGTTCGCAGGGCGAATACGCCGGCCTGCTGGTGATCCAGGCTTATCACCAGTCGCGTGGCGAAGGCCACCGCAACATCTGCCTGATTCCATCGTCGGCGCACGGCACCAATCCGGCATCGGCCAACATGGTCGGCATGCAGGTGGTCGTCACCGCCTGCGACGCCAACGGCAACGTCGACCTGGCCGACCTGAAGGCCAAGGCCGAGCAGCACTCGAAAAACCTGGCCTGCGTGATGGTCACCTACCCTTCGACCCACGGGGTGTTCGAAGAAGGCATCCGCGAGCTGTGCGAGATCGTGCACAGTCACGGCGGCCAGGTGTATGTCGACGGCGCCAACATGAACGCGCTGGTCGGCGTGGCCGCGCCGGGCGCCTTCGGCGGCGACGTCTCGCACCTGAACCTGCACAAGACCTTCTGCATTCCGCACGGCGGCGGCGGCCCCGGCGTCGGCCCGATCGGCGTCGGCGCGCACTTGGCCAAGTTCCTGCCCAACCAGCGTTCGAACGGCTACATCCGCGACAACGCCGGCATCGGCTCGGTGTCGGCTGCGCCGTACGGCTCGGCGTCGATTCTGCCGATTTCGTGGATGTACATCGCCATGATGGGCGCGGAAGGCCTGACCGCCGCGACCGAAACCGCGATCCTGAACGCCAATTACATCGCCCGCCGCCTGGCGCCGCACTTCCCTGTGCTGTACTCGGGCCACGACGGCCTGGTGGCGCACGAGTGCATCATCGACCTGCGTCCGCTGCAGGATGCCACCGGCATCAGCAATGAAGACGTGGCCAAGCGCCTGATGGACTTCGGCTTCCACGCGCCGACCATGTCGTTCCCGGTGCCGGGCACGCTGATGATCGAGCCGACCGAATCGGAATCGAAGGCCGAGATGGACCGCTTCATCGACGCCATGATCGCCATCCGCGGCGAGATCGCCAAGGTGGAAAGCGGCGAATTCGACAAGCTGGACAACCCGCTGAAGTTCGCGCCGCACACCGCCGAGGTCTTGACTGCCGACGCCTGGGAACGCAAGTACTCGCGCGAAGTGGCGGCTTATCCTGTGCCGTCGCTGCGTAAGCAGAAGTACTGGCCGCCGGTCGGCCGCGCCGACAACGTGTACGGCGACCGCAACCTGTTCTGCGGCTGCGCGCCGATCAGCGACTACGAATAATCGTTTCGCTGCACACTCAACAATCCCGGCCATCGCGCCGGGATTTTTTTTCGCTCAAACCGTTTGACATGCTGACACCTGTCAGATATTGTTTACATATGAAATCCAAACCTCTCACTGGCGATCAGTTGCTGGCGGCGCTGGCGGCGCTGTCCAACCCGCACCGGCTGCGCATCGTGGCGGCGCTGGCGGCGGGCGGGCGCAACTACGTCAGCCAGTTGGCGCGCGAGATCGGCATCAGCCGTCCCCTGCTGCATCTGCACCTGCAAAAGCTGGAGCAGGCGGGGCTGGTCACCAGCCAACTGGAGCTGTCCACCGACGGCAAGGCGCTGAATTTTTTCGAGGTGGCCGATTTCAGCTTCGACCTGACCCCGGCGATGATCGCGCAGGCGGCAAAAACCCTGTCTACCAACCCTGAAACCTGAGGTGGCACCATGTCTGACAAAGAAGTCTTCCTTGTTACGCTCACCCTGCTGTGCCTGGTAGCGATACTGCTGTTCGCCATGCGCACGCTGACGACCATCAAAAAAGCCAGGCTGCAGGCCGATAGCGACCAGGCTTACCGCGTCATCGCCGAGCGCTCGGCCGAGGCCCAGGCTGAAGCGGCAAGCGCCCTGACCTCCATCGCCGCCTCGCTGGCGGACCTGAGCGGCCGCGTCATCGCCATCGAAAAAGTGCTGAAGGAAGTCCAGTAACGCTAGGTCCGCACCGAGGCCAGGCGTAGCCGGACCACGCGCGGGCTGCCGGCCAGGCGGCCGGGATCGGGCGGCTCCGCGCCTTCGTCCAGCTTGAACAGGGCCACCGCCCGGGACAGGCTGACCGCCTGCCGCTGCAGGGTGCCGGCCGCCGCCGCGGCCTGCTGGACCAACGCCATGTTCTGCTGCGTGACCTGGCCCATTTCGGTGATGGCATGCTGCGCGCCCCGCACTTCCTGCGCCTGCGACGATTGCACTTCGCCCAGCCGCTGCGCGACGTCGCCAAACTGCCGCACTGTCGCGACGATTTCCGCCATGCTGTCGCCCGCCTCTTCCACCGACCGCTCGCCGCCGGCAAGCACGGCTTCCGATTCCGCGATCAGCGTCTTGATCTCCAGCGCCGCGCTGGTGGAGCGCTGCGCCAGCGTCCGCACTTCGCCGGCCACCGCCGCCCAGCCCAGGCCATGCTCGCCGGCGCGCGCCGCTTCCACGGCCGCGCTCAAGGCCAGCATATGCGCCTGCAGCGCCAGGCTATCGATGACGCCGACGATTTCCGCCGCCCTGCGCGAACTGCCGCGCATCGACGCCATGGTCACCACCAGCCCCTGCACCACGCTGCCGCCGTGCGCGGCAAAGTTGGTCGCGCAGTGCGCCAACTGGTTCGCCAGTTGCACATTGCCGCCGGCCTGGTCGAGCGCCTCGCTCAATTCCCGCATCGACGCGCCGGCCCGCTCCAGCGAGCCCGCCTGTTCGCGCGTGCGGCGCGACAGGCCGGTATTGCCGTGGGCGATCTGGCGCGACGCGTGATCGATGGACTGCGCCGATGCCAGCACACCTTTCAGGGTGGTGTTGAGATTGCGGATGCTGATGTCCAGCGCACGCGCGGTTTCGCCGATTTCATCCTTGCCGTAGACGCGGTGCTTCACTGTCAGGTTGCCTTCGGCCAGATCCACCGCCGCCGCGCCGATCTCGCGCACCTGTTCCAGCATGGCCCGGCGCACCGCCATGGTCACCAGCAGCGACAGCGCGATCGACAGCGCCACCACGACCGGCATCGAGGTCGACAGCATCCTGAAGTCAGTCCGGGCATCGGCGTACGCATGCTCGCTCAGGCTTTGCTCCAGCCGCGACAACTCCTCCAACCGCTGCGCCACCGCGTCGAAGGCCCGCTCGGGCTTGGCCATGGCGTTGGCGGCGATCGACTGGTCCGCCATCGCCAGTTCGATCACATCGGCTATCGCCTTCAGGTACAAGGCGTAGGCGGCTTGCGACTGCACCACGTAGCGGCGCTCGGCCGGATCGGACTGCGTGGCCATTTCCAATTGGGTGAACTGGCGATCCAGGGCTGCGTGGCGCGCATGGATGTCGCGCACCAGCGCATCGATGCGTGGCGCGGAAAAGCTGGCGCTGATCCAGGTGATGAGCTGATAGACTTCGGCATGCGCGCGGTTGGCGCCGGCCACCAGGTCGGCCGCCGCCTTCAGGCGCACCGCGCGCTGCTGCACCATGATGTCCAGCGACTGGTTCTGCCGCAGCAGGCCCAGGTAGGCGCCGGCCGACAGCACGATCAGCAACAGCAGCACCACGCCGGGCGCCAGCAGCAGCTTGGGGCCTATCTTCAGTTTGCTGAGCAGGCTGCGCACGGCGGATTCAGCAACAGGACGACAGCGATCAGGACACGCATGATTCCCCCAGGCATGTAAGATGAGGTAATCTACGCTGCCACCGCGGGCGCAATGTTGCGTTCGCTCAATTTGTGAACAGGAGCAACATGAAAGCATCGACCAAGGCGGTCTTGATCTCGGCGCTGATCTTCCCGGGCCTGGGTCATTTGACGCTGAAGCGCGGCGCGCGCGGGATGATTTTCCTGCTGCCGGCCCTGGTGGCGATGGTCGCCGCGTTGCGCATCGCGTTCCAGATCACCGACCAGCTCTCGACCGCGATCGCCAACGGCACCCTGCCCTTCGATCCCGCCATCATCGTCGCGCGCACGCAGGCGGCGGTGGCGACGGATCCCGTCATCGGCTGGGCCGCGGCGATTTGCGTCGTCTGCTGGGTCGCGGCCATCGCCGATGTGCTGTGGCTGAGCCGCGGCCAGTCCAACTAGGCCAGCAGGCGACCCGCCGGCAGCATGGGCGGCGCCGACACCAGCCGGCGCCAGCGCAGCGTCAATCCCAGGACGCTCAAGCCGGCGATCACGCAGCCAGCGCCAAACCATGGCAGGCCAGGGTAGGCGCGGTCCGCCATGATCAGCGCGATATACACCAGCATGCAGAAGATGATCAGGAGCGCGGCCATCATGTCGTTGGAACGCTTGGGCAACCAGGCGTAGTAGCGCAGCATGACGCCGCCGAACGGCAGGACCAGCGCCGCAAACATCCAGGTCAGGCCGCGGAATCCGTCCACGCCCGTCGTGGCGACGCCAAAGCACAAAGCCCCCGCCAGCGCCGCCAGCCACAGGCGCAGGAAACGGAACAGCAAGGTACCGAACAGCACGCGGTTGACCGCTTCCCGAGCAGGCGCGGCGGGCGTCAGGCGATACAGGCGCTGCTCGTCGGCGTGACGCACGATCGTGCCTGCCACCTGGGTGGTGTAGCCCAGGCAGCCGAGCATCATACCGCTTTGCATCATGGTGCTGATGCCGGCTGCGGCATCGGCCCCCAGCGTCCGGCCGAAATAGTAGCCTGCCGCCGACGTCAGCACGGTATAGGACGCCAGGAACAACAGCGCCGGACCATCGTAGGCAGCGGTGCCCAGCGCATGCATCATCAGCCTGCCTTGCGGCGTGCCGGGACGTACATCGCGCTGCAGGGCGCGCCGATACGGCAGGCGAGTCCACGCCAGCCAGCGCAGGCCACTGCTTAGGCTGCCGGTCAGGCGTCCCTGCAGCTTGGCCTGCTGATACTGGAAGCGCTTGACCCAGGCCCAGTGCCGGTCGCCGCCCTGCAGGAAGGCCGCCCGCAAGCCGAGCGCGAACAGCAGCGCGACCACGATCATGCCGACGCCGGTGAACACTGGCTCGCCGAGGTAGACAGCGCCGTTCATCACCATGTAGTAAGGACGGTTCTCCAGCATCGTGGACCCGATGATCACCACCGAAGGCAGAAAGCCCACGGGGGTATAGCGCTGGGCGAACAGCAAGTACACGCCGAACGCGCCTGCCGCGACCAGCGCATAGCCGGCGTGGCCCATGGTCGCGCCGATCAGCGCCGCGCAGGCCACCATGCAGATGGCGAAGACCACCGCCGTCAGCGTCATCAGGCGATGGCGCAATCCCGGCACCAGGCACGCATTGGAGGGCAGGTTCTGCTGGATCGCGCTTTTGAGGAAGGCGCCGCACCACATGAAGATGATGAAACAGACCAGCCACGCAGGCAGATATTCCACCACCGGCCTGGGGCCGAACACCCAGCGCAACGCCAGCAGCACTCCGATGCAGGCCAGGATCAGGCCGGTGAATCGCATCATCATGCGGGCGCCGCAGTGGTCGCGCACAACTTGCAACAGCATCTGGCGGTAGACGTTCATTTGGTCACCTCGACGAACAGGTCTTCCAGGCTCAGGTTTTCCACCCGCAGGTCGGGACCGGCGCGCAGCGAGGCGGCTTCGGTGCCGCTCAGCCTTGCCAGGATGCTGACATGGCCGCCGGCATCCTGGTCGCGCCGTATCTCTTCGCTGAAACGCAGCCGCGCCATCGCCGCGCCCGAGCCAGTGATGCGGTGGGTGCCCTCCAGCAGTTCATCCAGTCCGCCCTGCAAGGTGATTTTGCCGCCCTGCAGGAATGCCACGTCCAGCGCCACGCGCTCCAGGTCGGACAGGATATGGGTGGAAAAAATCACCGTGGTGTCGCGCTCGATCACGTTGTCCACCAGTTCATGCAGGAAGTCGCGGCGGCCGACCGGGTCCAGGCTGGCGACCGGTTCGTCCAGCACCAGCAGGCGCGGATCGTGGGCCAGGGCGCGGATGATGGACAGGCGCTGCTTTTCGCCGCCGGACATGGTGGAGATCGGCTTGCGGGCCTTGTCGCCCTCCAGTCCCCAGCGCCGCATCAGTTGCTCGACCTTGGCATCGTTCCAGCGCGGATACAGGGCTTTGAAATACTGCAAAAGTTCCAGGGGCGACAGCCATTCGAACAGTTCGGAGGTTTGCGGCACATACCCGATCCAGGAACGCACCTGGTCGCCCAGCGCGCCGGCCTGCTGGCCGAACAGCGTGGTGCCGCCGCTATCCGCTTCGCGCAAGCCCAGCAGGCATTCCAGCAGCGTGGATTTACCCGCGCCGTTGCGGCCCAATAAACCAATCACTTTCCCTTGGCCGATATTCCAGTCCACACCCTGCAATACCTGCTGCGTGCCGAATGATTTATATAAACCGCTTATTTCGACGATGGATGGTTTCATTTGGCTTCCTCAAGAATCTTTTTAAAAAGAGTAATGACAACTTGGTTTTCCAATTCCAGTTGGCGCGCTTCGGTTGCCGCGCGTTCCAGTGTTGGGCGCAATAGGTTTTCTTTTTCTTGCTGGTTATAAGTCGGTGCGATTCTTTCTGCCACCAGCATGCCCAGGCCGCGCGCCCGGCTTAATAAGCCTTCAGTTTCGAGCATGTTATATGCCTTGGAAACCGTCATCGGATTCACCGCCAGCGTCAATGCCACATCGCGCACTGACGGCAAGGTATCGCCGGGTTTCAACACGGCGGCTGCAATTAACCGGCGCATCTGCTCGATTAATTGACGATAAATAGGATCGGATGAGCCGGTCGCTATTGTGAAGATGGAAGCGGTATGGGTAGCCATAGCGTTGTATCACTGTATTAGTTGATTGATACAGTAGATCATGAACCGCACCTTGTCAAGCACTGTCTGCGCGAGCAGGGACAAGTTGGGACGGATTCCTGCCAGGAATTAGCGGTAACGCGCCAATATCTGGCATGGCTGCCAGCCGTGCGCGACGCCTTGCAGCGGTCGTACTACACTAGGCCCATGCGTATCGCCACTTTCAACGTCAACGGCATCACCAGCCGCCTCCCCGCCCTGCTGGCCTGGCTGGCCGAAACGCGGCCGGACGTGGTATGCCTGCAGGAACTGAAAGCGCCACAGGAAAAATTCCCTGAAGCGGCAATCAATGAAGCAGGTTATCAAGCCATCTGGCACGGACAGAAAAGCTGGAATGGCGTGGCCATCCTGGCGCGCGGACAAATGCCGCTGGAAACCGGGCGCGGCCTGGCCGGCGATCCGGAAGATGCGCAAAGCCGTTATATCGAAGCCGTGGTAAATGGCATTACTATCGGCGGCTTGTATCTGCCGAATGGGAATCCTGCGCCGGGACCTAAATTCGATTACAAGCTCAAATGGTTTGACCGGTTAATTCAACACGCCGCAGAATTACTGGTCCGTGGCCAGCCCGCTATCCTGGCCGGCGATTTCAATGTCATGCCGACCGAGCTGGATGTTTATAAACCGGAGCGCTGGGTGGACGACGCTTTATTCCGTCCCGAAACCCGCGCGGCATTTCAGCGCTTATTGGACCAGGGCTGGACCGACGCCCTGCGCGTTATGCATCCGGGCGAAAAGATTTATACCTTTTGGGATTATTTCCGCAATGCGTATGGGCGCGATGCCGGGCTGCGCATCGACCATCTCCTGCTCAGTCCCGACCTGGCGCCCCGGCTGACGGCGGCCCGTGTCGATCGCGACGTGCGCGGTCGCGAGAAGCCCAGCGACCATGCCCCGGTGTGGGTGGAACTGGAGCTGGGAGGCCGTTGATGGAACAAAAATGGCCCCAGCACCTGTGGCTGGTCCGGCATGGCCAGAGCGCCGGCAATGTCGCCCGCGATGCGGCCGAAGCCGCCCGGCAGTTGTTGATCGATATCGCCGGACGCGACATGGATGTGCCGCTGTCCGACCTGGGCCGGCAACAGGCGGCCGCGCTGAGCGACTGGTTCCAGGGTTTGCCGGCCGAGGTCCGGCCCAGCGTGGTGCTGTTTTCGCCTTATGCCCGCGCGCGGGCGACCGCGCAGGCGGTGCTGGAACGGCTGGACCGGAACACGCTGCTTGCCGTGATCGCCGATGAACGGCTGCGGGAAAAGGAATTCGGCGTGGTCGACCGACTGACGCCGCTGGGCATCAAGGACAAGTATCCCGAGCTGGCCGAGCAGCGCCAGCACGTCGGCAAATTCTATTTCCGTCCGCCGGGCGGCGAAAGCTGGTGCGATGTCATCCTGCGCCTGCGCAGCGTGATCGACACCATCACCCGCGAATACCGCGGCGAGCGGGTGCTGATCGTGGCGCACCAGGTCATCGTCAACTGCTTCCGCTACCTGCTGGAGCGCCTGGACGAGGATGCCATCCTCGCCATCGACCGGGCCGGCGATGTGCCGAACTGCGGCGTCACCGAGTATCGCTACGATCCCGCCGTGGGCAAGCAGGGCAAGCTGGTGCTGGTGCAGGCCAATTTTGTCGCGCCGCTGGAGCAGAGCGGCACGCCGGTCACCCGGCAGTCGGATGTGCCGGCTGCACCCAAGCCATGAGCGGCGACATCACGCCCCAACTGCTGCGCGAATGGCCGCTGCCGCTGCCGTCCATCGACGGCGACAAGGAAACGCGTGGCCATGTGCTGGTCATAGGCGGCGCCCGCGAAATGCCGGGCGCGGTGCTGCTGGCGGCGACGGCTGCACTGCGCGCGGGCGCCGGCAAGCTGACGGTGGCGACTGCGGCCAGCGTCGCCGCCCACGTCGGCATCGCGACGCCGGAAGCGCGCGTGATTGGACTGGATGAGACGCCGGATGGTGGCCTGCTGGCCGACGGCGCGCGCAACCTGCGCATGGCGTGCGAGCAGGCCGACGCCGTGTTGATCGGGCCGGGCATGCAGGACGAGGCGGCCAGCAGCGCGCTGGTTCAAGCCCTCCTGCCGCATTGCGCGCACGCGCCGCTGATCCTCGATGCCACCGCCATGACCATCGCCCGCAGTGCGCCCTGGCCGCCAAGGACGAGTGACCAGCCCTCGCCCGCCGCGACAGGGCAACGCGACAGCGGGCAAAACCTGGACGCGATACGCGCAAGCGGCGCGCCCGGCGCCGGCGCAACAGGTGCAGAAACGATGAGCGAGGCCGGCATGAACGGGGCCAACGCGGAACGTGCGGAAGCGATGGGCGCAAGCAGCGCGGCCAGCGCAGGCGTGCAAAGCGCGGGGGCTACGCACGTGGACGGCGGCAGCGGGACGGCGGCGGTGCCGTCGGGCGGATGGCGCTTCGACAGTCCGGTGCTGCTGACGCCGCACGCCGGCGAGTTGGCGGGCCTGACCGGCGCCGACAAGCACGATATCCTCGCCATGCAGGAAGCGGCCGCGCGGCTGGCGGCCCAGCGCTGGCAGGCGACGGTGGCGCTGAAAGGCGCGCTGACCGTGATCGCCGCGCCGTCCGGGACGCAGTGGTGCCACCGCGGCGGCAACAGCGGCCTGGCGATTTCGGGATCGGGAGACGTGCTGGCCGGCCTGATCGCAGGCCTGGCCGCCAGGGGCGCATCGCTGGAGCAGGCCGCCGCCTGGGGCGTGGCGCTGCATGCGATGGCGGGAGAACAACTGGCCCTGAAACACGGGCCACTAGGCTACCTGGCGCGCGAGATCAGCGGCGAGATCCCCGCCCTGCTGCGCGCCCTGACGACCGCTTAAACCAGCTTGGCCGAGTGCTCGCGCGTGGCGTGGAACTGCAACTGCGGCCAGCGTTCCTGCGTCAGGCGCAGGTTCACCGACGAGGTGGCCAGGTAAGCCAGGTTGCCGGCCGCATCGTAGGCCACGTTGTGACCGAGCGCGTTCTCGAAGTCCGACAAGGCCTTCTTGTCATCGCTGGACACCCAGCGCGCGCTGCTGATGCTGGTGCCTTCAAATACCGCGTCGACGCCGTACTCGTTCATCAGGCGGCTGGCCACCACTTCAAACTGCAGCACGCCGACCGCACCCAGCACCAGGTCGCTGCCCAGCACCGGCTTGAACACCTGCACCGCGCCCTCTTCGCCCAACTGCTGCAAGCCCTTGTGCAACTGCTTGATCTTCAGCGGATTACGGATGCGCACCGAACGGAAGAAGTCCGGCGCAAAGAACGGGATGCCGGTAAAGGTCAGCAGTTCGCCTTCCGAGAACGAATCGCCGATCTGCATGTTGCCGTGGTTGGGCAAGCCGATGATATCGCCGGCGTAGGCCTCTTCCACCTGCTCGCGGGTCGACGCCATGAAGGTCACCACCGACGACACCTTGACGTCGCGTCCCAGGCGCAGGTGCTTGACCTTCATGCCGCGCTCGAAACGCCCCGAGCACACGCGCAGGAAGGCGATGCGGTCGCGGTGCGCCGGGTCCATGTTGGCCTGGATCTTGAACACGAAGCCGGAGAACGGCTCCTCCTTCGGATCGACCGAACGCACGGTGGCATCGCGCGCGCGCGGCGGCGGCGCCCAGTCGACCAGTGCCGACAGAATCTCGCGCACGCCGAAGTTGTTGATCGCCGAGCCGAAGAACACCGGCGTCTGGATACCGGCCAGGAACTGCTCCAGGTCGAACGGATTGGAGGCGCCGTGCACCAGTTCCACTTCCATGCGCAACTGGTCCATCTCCAGCGGGAACATCTCCTGCAGGCGCGGATTGTCGATGCCCTCGATGATTTCGAAGGCGCCGTCGGCACGTTCCTCGCCGGCCTTGAACAGCATGATCGTATCGTTCAGCAGGTGATACACGCCGCGGAAGTTCTTGCCCATGCCGATAGGCCAGGTCACCGGCGCGCACTTAATCTTCAGCACCGACTCCAGCTCGTCCAGCAGCTCCAGCGGATCGCGCGTCTCGCGGTCCATCTTGTTCATGAAGGTGACGATGGGCGTGCTGCGCATGCGGCAGACTTCCAGCAGCTTGATGGTCTGCTCTTCCACACCCTTGGCGGCGTCGATCACCATCAGCGCCGAGTCCACCGCGGTCAGCACGCGGTAGGTGTCTTCCGAAAAGTCCTGGTGGCCCGGGGTATCCAGCAGGTTGACCACGTGGTCGCGGAATTCGAACTGCATCACCGACGAGGCCACCGAGATGCCGCGCTGCTTCTCGATCTCCATCCAGTCCGAGGTCGCGTGGCGGCCCGATTTGCGCGCCTTGACGGTGCCCGCCATCTGGATCGCGCCCGAGAACAGCAGCAGCTTTTCGGTCAGCGTGGTTTTACCGGCGTCCGGGTGGGAGATGATGCCGAAGGTGCGGCGGCGCTGCACTTCGCGCGCGATCAGCGCAGGCGTCTTGCCGGCGCTGGACGCGGCGGCATCGTGGTTGTCGGGCGTTACGTTTTCGTTATCGTTGACCATGTGTAGAAGAACTGAAGCGGGTCTGCAAAGCCCTCGATTTTACAGGCAACCGCCCTACTCGTGTGGCCTTTGTTACCCGGTGCGCCCCGCCACCCTGCCCTGGACAGACTGCATTTGTAGGAGCAGGACTACAAACCCGCATGTTGCAAGCCTACATTTGCGCGTGCCCCGGTCTTATGTTCGCAAACTAACAATACCCCTAAAGTTACATCAACACGTAACTAGCCTGAAATTGTGAGGTACAACATGAATAACGTCCAAACCATTGCCACTCCCAAGAAAGCCCTGCCGCACGAGATGCCGACAGCCGCGCCGGAAATCAGCGCGCGCCCGGCGGTCACTTTCAGCGGCGCCCAGCAAAACGAACTGCTGGCAGCCCTGCCGCGCGATGTGCTGGAATCGCTGTTCGAGCACCTGGAACTGGTGCAGCTCCCGTTCGGCAAAGAGCTGTTCGAGTTTGGCAATGCAATGGAATACGTCCACTTCCCCACCACCGCCATCGTCTCCCTGCTGTATGTGATGGAAGACGGCGCCACCACCGAGATCGCCGTGGTCGGCCACGAAGGCGTGGTCGGCGTTTCGCTGTTCGAAGGCGAGCGCGCCATGTGCAGCGCAGTGGTGCAGGCGGCAGGCTATGGCTACCGCATGAAGGCGCAACACCTGCGGGCGGCCTTCAGCCGCGGCGGTGCCCTGCCGGCGCTGCTGATGCGCTACAACACCGCGCTGTTCGCGCAGATGGCGCAGAACGCGGTGGGCGGCCGTCACAGTTCGATCGAACAAAAGCTGTGCCGCTGGCTGCTGGATCGCCTGGACCGTTCGCCGTCCAATTCGCTGAAGGTGACGCAGGAAATGATCTCCATCATGCTGGGCGTGCGCCGGGAAAGCATCACCGCCGCCGCCGGCAAGCTGCAGGACGAGGGCCTGATCACCTACCGACGCGGCAACATCACTGTGCTTGATCGCTCAAGCTTGGAGGCGTATGCGGGAGAGTGCTACAAGGTGGCGAAGACGGAGTTTGACCGTCTGCTGCTGGATGTAGGACGCTGCTGATCACTTCACTGATGGCGGGCGGCAGCGTCGGCGATACCGCCGCCAGGCCGTCCACCGCCGCCGAGGCGCGACGGTCTACGCCGGGGGGCGGCGGCCCCTTGTCAACATGACGCTCGCGCAGCGGCACTGAGACTTCGATGCAGGTGCCGGTGTCGTTGCGCCCACGGCGTATGTTCAAGGAACCACCCAGCAGCAAGGCACGCTCGCGCATGCCCAGCAAGCCGTGCGACATGGGCTTGCTGATGGCATCGGCCGCGATGCCGACACCATCGTCGATAATCCGCAGCATCAGGCCGTCCAGGTTGCGGTTCAGGGTCACCGTCACGCGGCCGGCCTTGGCATATTTGCGGATATTGGTCAGCGACTCCTGCACGATGCGGAACAGGGCGATCGACAAATCGCCCGAACCGCGCGTCAGGCTTTCGATCTCGGCCGCCACGCTGCAATCGCAGCGCACTTGCGACAGCCGGCTGAATTCCTCGCAATAGCTTTCGATGGCCGCGCTCAGGCCCAGGTTATCCAGCAGGCTGGGGCGCAGGTTCTCGACGATGCGGCGTTTCATCTCCACCGTTTCCACCAAGGTGCCGCGGGCGCGCTTCAGTTGCTCGGCCAGTTCCGGATGGGTCTTGCGCAACTGCTGGGTGACGGCGGCGATGTCCATGCCGATCGAAGTCAGGTTGGCGCCCAGCTCGTCGTGCAGCTCGCGCGACAGCCTGACCTTCTCTTCTTCGCTGATGCTGATCAGGTGGCGCGACAGCACCGACAACTGCTCGGTACGCTGCTGCACGGTGGATTCCAGGTTTTCATTCGAGCTTTGCAGCGCATGCTCGACCGCCGCGCGGTGCGCAAAGCTGCGCCGCACCAACTGGTAGAACATGATCAGCACCAGGATCGCCACGGCATTGATGCTCATGCCCAGCACCACGGCTTTCTGGTACTCCTGCGCGAAGGCGGCGCTGCGGTTGGCCAGGGTTTCGTTCTGCTCCTGCTCCATGATGACCACCAGCAGGCGGATCTCGTCCATGGTGGCGCGGTCGTCGCTGAGCTTGGCGATCTTGACGATTTCCGGCAAGCCGCCGTCGCGGTAGACGTCGATGGCCTGGCTCATGATGCTCAGGCGGCGGCGCACCAGCGTGTGCAACTGGCCCAGGTTCTTGAGCTGATTGGGATTATCGGCCAGCAGCTTTTCCAGTTCGGTGAACTCGGCCTCGCTATCGGCCAGCGCGGTGCGGGTCGGGCCGAGGAAGGCGTCGCGGCCGGACAAAAAGTAGCTGCGCATGCTGCTCTCGGCATCGAGCACCAGCACGTTGACGTACTGCAGGCGGTCGGCCACGCGCGCCGTCTGGCTCAGCAGCACCTGCGCGCCGCGCAGCGCCTGCAGGTTATGGAACAGGCTGAAGCCGTTGACGATCAGCAGCAACGCACAGGTCACGCACAAGACAGTCTTGTACAGCGGCAAGCGTTGATGTGGCGCTGTTTCGACGGTGAAATACATCCACTTCCTTCATTGTTGTTGCCCTGCGGGGATGTACGGGGCTAAGCAATTATAGTCGCTAAGGAAAACGGATGTCCTGAACACGCCGCTCAAGCGTGCGCACCTCTAGCTTGTGGGAAATTAATCCAACAAATTATTCTTCATGGCGTAGTAGGTCAGGTCCGAATTGGACTGCATGCCCATTTTTTCCATGATGCGGGTGCGGTAGGTGGACACGGTCTTGATGCTCAGCGACAGCGCCACGCCGATATCCGACACGGTGGCGCCGCGCGCCAGGCGCAGGAAGACCTGGAACTCGCGGTCCGACAGTTCGGTGTGCGGCGCGGTGTTGGGGTCGCGGTCAAAGCTCTGCGCCAGCAGTTCGCCGACCTGGGAACTGACGTAGCGGCGCCCCTGGTACACGGTGCGCACGGCCGTGATCAGCTCGTCCGCCTCGCACTCCTTGTTCAGGTAGCCGTTGGCGCCCATCTTGAACAGGTTGAGCGCGTACTGCTGAGCCGGATAGCCGGACAGGATCAGCACGGGCAAGTCCGGCTGGCCCTGGCGGATGGTGCGCAAGGTATCGATGCCGCTCTGATCGGGCATGGCGATATCCAGCAGCAGGACATCGCAAATTTCGCGGCGGGCGATATCCAGCGCTTCGCGCCCGGTCCCCGCCTCCGCCACCACCTCGAAGTCATCCGAGGAAGAAAAAATCTGTTTAAAGCCTGCTCTTACAATTTGATGATCGTCACAAATGGCAACGCGTATCATTGTTCCCTCTCGTCGTGCCCAGTGCCAGTCAGGGCTTACGCCACCGCGTTTCAGCGTCGCTGATAAACGAATAATGTTGAAAGTATAGCAGCAAACCGGCCGGGCGCCGCCTGTTCGTCCCTGCGGTGCGCAGGGTCAGTCGAGCTTGAGCAGCTCCAGGATGGCCAACAGTTCGCCGCGTATCATGTCGCGGTCCAATGGCGCTGGAACGGCCGGCGACTGCGCGCCGTTGACACCATCATACTCCGCCGCCGCGCCATCGTAAGCGCGGCTATCGAGTTTATTGCGCGCGCCGCTGATGGTAAAGCCCTGTTCGTACAACAGTTCGCGGATGCGGCGTATCAGCAGCACCTCGTGGTGCTGGTAGTAGCGGCGGTTGCCGCGGCGCTTGACCGGCTTGAGCTGGGTGAACTCCTGCTCCCAGTAGCGCAGCACATGCGGCTTCACGCCGCACAGCTCGCTGACTTCGCCGATCGTGAAGTAGCGCTTGGCCGGAATCGGCGGCAGCACTACCAGTTCGGACTTGGCGAGACGGTCGTTCATCGCAGCTCAGCTCCCATCAGGCGGCGCGCGCCATGCCCGTGCTTTCCTCCACCATGCCCTTGAGCTTCTGGCTGGCGTGGAAGGTCACGACGCGGCGCGCCGTGATCGGGATTTCTTCGCCGGTCTTGGGGTTGCGCCCCGGACGCTGCGGCTTGTCGCGCAACTGGAAATTGCCGAAGCCGGACAGCTTGACCGACTCGCCGCGCTCCAGCGCATTGCGGATCTCGTCGAAGAAGGTTTCCACCATGTCCTTGGCCTCGCGCTTGTTCAGGCCGACCTGTTCGAACAAAAGCTCGGCCAGCTCCGCCTTGGTCAGCGTAGGCAAATCTTTTTCCGCATCCTGGCGCACTTTGGCAACCTGCATGGCCCGATGCAAATCGGCAGCCAATGCGGATTGGAGTACGGCGGAATCAACGTCGTTGTTATTAATTTTCCTGCCCTGCCTTTTTAAAAAACGAATGAGTCCGGCAAGGGCCGGACTCTGTTAACGCCGTCATCTCCGCGCCAGCGGAGACCCATGCTGAGTATGGATGCCCGCTTGCGCGGGCATGACGCCCTTCCCTTATGCGCGTGGACGGGCGCCGTGCTTTTGCTTGGCGGCTTCAACGGCTGCGGCCATCACCGCCTCGACCACATCGTCCTGCAGCGTGTTTTGAGTATCTTGCAAGCTAAAGCGGAAAGCAAGCGATTTTTCGTCCGCCTCCAAACCTTTGCCGCGATATTCATCAAACAAAACAATGGCTTGCACAATCTTGCCCTGAGGGATTGCTTGCACTGCGGCATTAAATGCGTCGAGCAAGTCCTGCGCCGGCACGTCCTGCCTGACCACCACGGCCAAGTCGCGGGTGGCGCCTGGGAACTTGGAAATCTCTGCATATTCTGGCACAGGTCGTTGCTGCAAAGCAATCGCCTCGACCTCGAATACCACGGGGGCGTTCGGCAGCTCGTATTTCTGCATCCAGCGCGGGTGCAGTTCGCCGATGAAGCCGATCACCTTGCCGTCCAACAGCACGTTGGCCGAGCGGCCGGGGTGCAGCGCCGGGTGCGCGGCTTTCACGAAACGCAGGGGCAGCGGCGCGAACAGGTGTTCCAGGTCGGCCTTGACGTCGAAGAAGTCGACGTTGCGGGTATCCAGACCCCACTGCTCGTCCGCCACGCTGCCGTAGGCGATGCCGGCCACGCGCTTGGGCTGGTGGTAGCCGGCCACGGTGAGCGGGCCGTCGGCCACGCCGCTGTCGCGGTGGTAGGTGGCGCCGACTTCGAACACGCGCACGCGGTTGGTCTTGCGGTTCAGGTTGTAGCGCACGTTGGCGACCAGGCTGCCGACCAGGGTCGAGCGCATCACGCTCATCTGGCTGGCGATGGGATTCTGCAGCCTGATCGGGTTGTCGTTGTTGGCGAAGTCCTGCTCCCAGGCCGCTTCCACGAAGCTCATGTTGACCACTTCCTGGTAGCCGAGGTCGGCCAGTTGGTGGCGCACCGCAAACAGCGAGCGGGTGTTTTCCGCGGCGATCAGCATGGTGTTGGCAGCCACCGGCGGCAGGGTCGGGATGTTCTCGAAGCCGTACACGCGCGCCACTTCCTCGATCAGGTCTTCCTCGATCTCGATGTCGAAGCGGTACGACGGCGCGGTCACGCTGAACACGCCGCCGGCTCCTTCGGAGCCTTGCTCCAGCGTGAACGGCAGCGCCAGGCGGGTGAAGATGTCGGCGATGACCTGGTCGTCCAGCGCCACGCCGATCACCTTCTGCGCGCGCGCGGTGCGCATCTTGACCGGCTCGCGCTTGGGCAGGTTGACGGTCTGGTCATCGACCGGGCCGACCGTGGTGTTGGGCGTGCCGCAGATTTCGATCAGCAGCGCAGTGATGCGCTCGATGTGCTCCACCACGGTCGCGTAGTCCACGCCGCGCTCGAAGCGGTGCGCGGCGTCGGTCGAGAAATTGTACTTGCGGGCGCGGCCCTGGATGGCGTTGGGCCACCAGAATGCAGCTTCCAGGTAGATCGCGGTGGTGTCCAGCGACACGGCGGTGGCATCGCCGCCCATGATGCCGGCCAGCGATTCGATTTCCTTGTCGTCGGCGATCACGCCCACCCATTCATCGATCTCGATGGTGTTGCCGTTCAGGAGCTTCAGCGATTCGCCCTTGCGGCCCCAGCGCACGTCCAGGCTGCCGTGGATCTTGTCCATGTCGAACACGTGCGACGGACGGCCCAGCTCCAGCATCACGTAGTTGGAGATGTCCACCAGGGCGGACACCGAGCGCTGGCCGCTGCGCTCCAGGCGCTGCTTCATCCAGTCCGGGGTGGCGGCCCTGGCGTTCAGGTGGCGGATCACGCGGCCGGCGAAACGCCCGCACAGGTCCGGCGCGGAAATCTTCACCGGCAGTTTTTCATCGCTGTTGACGGCCACCGGGCGGAAGGTCGGCGCGGTCAGCGGCACGCCGGTCAGCGCCGACACTTCGCGCGCCACGCCCAGCACCGACAGGCAGTCCGCCTTGTTCGGGGTCAGCTTGATGGTGAACTTGAGGTCGTTCAGCGCGTAGTAGTCGCGGAAGTTCTTGCCGATCGGTGCGTCGTCCGGCAGCTCCAGCAGGCCGCTGCCCTCTTCCGACAGCTTCAGTTCCTTGGCCGAGCACAGCATGCCTTGCGATTCGACGCCGCGCAGTTGGCCGACCCTGATCACGAACGGCTTGCCGTCGGCGCCAGGCGGCAGCACGGCGCCCGCCATCGCGCACACGACCTTCAGGCCCGGGCGCACGTTGGGCGCGCCGCAGACGATGTTCAACAGGGTGCCGGTGCCGACATCGACTTGGCACACGTTCAGGCGGTCGGCGTTCGGGTGCTTGGCCATTTCGCGCACATGGCCGACCACGACGTTGGAGAACGGCGGCGCCACAGGTTCCACTTCTTCCACTTCCAGGCCGGACATCGTCAGCAGATGGGCCAGTTCGTCCGAAGTCATCTTCGGATCGACCATGGTACGGAGCCAGTTTTCGGAGAATTGCATAATCAAACCTTTAGTTATCGTTCGCCCCCGTCATTCCCGCGCAAGCGGGAATCCATAGAACGCATGCTCAGCATGGATCCCCGCCTGCGCGGGGATGACGGTATGGACCGTATTAGTTGAACTGCTTCAGGAACCGCAGGTCGCCTTCGTAGAACAGGCGCAGGTCGTTGATCCCGTAACGCAGCATGGTCAGGCGCTCAAGGCCGGAGCCGAACGCGAAGCCGATGTATTTTTCCGGATCCAGGCCGAAGTTGCGCACCACGTTCGGGTGCACCTGGCCCGAACCCGACACTTCCAGCCAGCGGCCCTTCAGCGGACCGGAGCCGAAGGCGATGTCGATCTCGGCCGACGGCTCGGTGAACGGGAAGTAGGACGGGCGGAAGCGCACCTGCAGGTCGTCGGTCTCGAAGAAGGCCTTGACGAAGTTCAGGTACACGCCCTTGAGGTCGGCAAAGCTGATGTTCTCGGCGATCCACAGGCCTTCGACCTGGTGGAACATCGGCGAGTGGGTGGCGTCGCTGTCGACGCGGTAGGTGCGGCCGGGCGCGATCACCTTGATCGGCGGCGTGTGGCTGCGGGCGTAGCGCACCTGCATCGGCGAGGTGTGGGTACGCAGCAGCAGCGGCTTGCCCTGGCTGTCGTTGCCTTCGATGTAGAAGGTGTCCTGCATCGACCGGGCCGGATGGTTTTCCGGGCTGTTCAGCGCGGTGAAGTTGGTCCAGTCGGTTTCGATCTCGGGGCCGTCGGCCACGTCGAAGCCGATCGAGCGGAAGATCGCTTCCACGCGCTCCCAGGTACGCATCACCGGGTGGATGCCGCCGCCGGCGCGGCCGCGGCCTGGCAGCGAGACATCGATGGCCTCGGCGTTCAAACGGGCTTGCAACTGGGCTTCGGCCAGCGCATCACGGCGCGCATTGAGCGCGGCTTCGATCTGCTGCTTGGCGGCGTTGATCAGCGCGCCCTGCGCCTTCTTGGCGTCAGGATCGAGCTTGCCCAGGCCCTTCATCAATTCGGTAATCTGGCCGGTCTTGCCCAGGTATTTGGCTTTGGCGTTTTCCAGTGCGGCGGCGTCATCGTGGGCCGCGTCGAAATCCTGCACTGCAGAGGCGACGAGTTGTTCCAGGGAGTCCATGCGTTTTTCTTGTCCTTGAATCAAAAACGGGGCACAGGTGTGACCCTTGCCCCGTTCTCTTGCACAAACCGATGCTTAATTAAGCAGCGATTTTAGCTTTAACGATGTTAACAATCGCAGCGAAGGCTGGCTTGTCCATCACAGCCATATCGGCCAGAACCTTGCGGTCCAGTTCGATCGAAGCTTTCTTCAGGCCGTTCATGAAGGCGCTGTAGGTCACGCCATGCTCACGCGAAGCGGCGTTGATACGGGCGATCCACAGACGACGGAAGACGCGCTTCTTGTTACGACGGTCGCGGTAGGCGTATTGGCCAGCGCGCATCACTGCTTGCTTGGCAATACGGTAGACCTTGCTGCGACGGCCGCGATAGCCTTTGGCCAGGTTCAGTACTTTTTTGTGACGGGCACGCGCAGTAACCCCACGTTTTACTCGAGGCATAGTAGCTCCTTAATTGAGTGTGAGATTAAGCGGATGGCATCATTGCGTAGACGCGCTGGACGTCGGTCGCATCGATGTTACGGGTGCCGCGCAGTTGACGCTTGTTCTTGGTCGTCTTCTTGGTCAGGATGTGGCGCTTGAAAGCCATACCCGATTTAACGGTACCACCTGGACGCACGCGAAAACGCTTTTTCGCGGAGCTCTTGGTTTTCATTTTTGGCATAGATGTTCTGCCCTCTCGGACAGCTCCTATTAAACAGGATTACAGGTGGTGACCCAGTGTCACGCTTAGATGCCTGCTCTCACTTGTTTGTGCAGCGGATGCGAGTCCACTACATTTACTACAGCCGGCAATTATAGCCCACTTGGCGCACTTGCGCACCAAATTTTAGCAAGCCCAAAAACGTCATTCCCGCGAAAGCGGGAACCCATGCTGAGCGTGCCATCACGCGTTCTATGGATTCCCGCCTGCGCGGGAATGACGAATTGAAACTAAGATTGTTATTTCTTTTTCTTCGGCGCCAGCACCATGATCATCTGGCGGCCTTCCATCTTCGGGAACTGTTCGACCTGGCCGAACGGCTCCAGGTCGGCCTTCAGGCGCTCCAGCATGCGGAAGCCGATATCCTGGTGCGCCATCTCGCGGCCACGGAAGCGCAAGGTGATCTTGGTCTTGTCGCCGTCCTCCAGGAACTTCACCAGGTTACGCAGCTTGATATTGTAGTCGCCGTCATCGGTGCCCGGACGGAATTTGACTTCCTTCACGGAGATGACTTTCTGCTTCAATTTCGCTTCGTGAGCCTTTTTCTGCTCCGAATACTTGAACTTGCCGTAGTCCATCAGACGGCATACCGGCGGGGTCGCGTTCGGCGCGATCTCGACCAGGTCAACGTCTGCCTCTTCCGCCAGGCGGAAGGCTTCGGCCAAACTCACGATACCGAGTGGTTCGTTATCGACCCCGGTTAAACGCATTTGCGGGGCAGTGATTTCGCCATTGATGCGATGCGACTTTTCAGTAGCTATGGTATTTCCTTTTTAAAGTCCGGTAGAAAGGCCGGCGATCAGGCTTTGTTGGCGACGTCCTGCTGGAGTCGCTCGATCAGGGCATCGACGGACATGACGCCCAGGTCGACATTGCCCCGTGCTCGCACGGCCACGGTATTGGCATCCCGTTCCTTGTCGCCCACAACTAGAATATATGGCAACTTTTGGACGGAATGTTCGCGTATTTTATAGGTTATTTTCTCGTTGCGCAAATCGGTCTGCACGCGGAACCCGCTGCGGCGCAGCTTTTCAGCCACTTGCTGCACGTAGTCCGCCTGCGCGTCCGAGATGTTCAGCACCGACACCTGCACCGGCGACAGCCACACCGGCAGCGCGCCCGCGTAGTTCTCGATCAGGATGCCAATGAAACGCTCCATCGAACCGACGATCGCACGGTGCAGCATGACCGGCACCTTGCGGCTGTTGTCGGCCGCGACGTACTCGGCGCCCAGGCGCTCCGGCATGAAGAAGTCGACCTGCATGGTGCCGACCTGCCACGGGCGGCCCAGCGAATCCTTCAGGTGGTACTCGATCTTCGGGCCGTAGAACGCGCCCTCGCCCGGCAGCTCGGTCCAGGTCACGCCGCAGGCGCGCAGGCCGGCGCGCAGCGCTTCCTCGGCCTCGTCCCAGATGGTGTCGGTGCCGATGCGGTTGTCCGGGCGCAGGGCCAGCTTGACTTCGATGTTATGGAAGTGGAAGTCCGAATACACTTCCATGGCCTGGGTGTGGAAGGCCACCACTTCCGGCTGGATCTGCTCGTGGGTGCAGAAGATGTGGCCGTCGTCCTGGGTGAAGCCGCGCACGCGCATGATGCCGTGCAGCGCGCCCGACGGCTCGTTGCGGTGACACTGGCCGAACTCGCCGTAGCGCAGCGGCAGGTCGCGGTAGGAACGCATATTGCTGTTGAAGATCTGCACGTGGCCGGGGCAGTTCATCGGCTTCAGCGCGTACGAGCGGTTTTCCGACTCGGTGACGAACATGTTCTCGCGGTAGTTGTCCCAGTGGCCGGTCTTGCCCCACAGGCTGGCGTCCAGGATCTGCGGCGCCTTCACTTCCTGGTAACCGTTGACCTGGTACTTGTGGCGCATGTACTGCTCCACCTGCTGCCAGATGGTCCAGCCCTTCGGGTGCCAGAACACCAGGCCCGGCGCTTCGTCCTGGAAGTGGAAGAAGTCGAGCTGCTTGCCCAGCTTGCGGTGGTCGCGCTTTTCCGCCTCTTCCAGTTGGAACAGGTACTGCTCCTGGTCTTCCTTCTTGGTCCAGGCGGTGCCGTACACGCGCTGCAGCATTTCGTTCTTGCTGTCGCCGCGCCAGTAGGCGCCGGCCAGCTTCATCAGCTTGAAGACTTTCAGCTTGCCGGTCGACGGCACGTGCGGGCCGCGGCACAGGTCGGTGAAATTACCTTCGGTGTACAGCGACACGTCTTCATTGGCCGGGATCGAAGCGATGATCTCGGCCTTGTAGTGTTCGTTGATCGACTTGAAGTACGCCACGGCCTCGTCGCGCGGCAGCACCTTGCGGGTGACCGGCTCGTCCTTCTTGGCCAGCTCGGCCATTTTCTTTTCGATCGCGACCAGGTCGTCCGGGGTGAACGGGCGCTTGTACGAGAAGTCGTAATAGAAGCCGTTTTCGATCACCGGGCCGATGGTCACTTGCGCATCGGGGAACAGTTCCTTGACGGCGTAGGCCAGCAAGTGGGCGGTCGAGTGGCGGATGACGTCCAGGCCTTCGGGATCCTTGTCGGTGATGATGGCCAGGTCGACATTCTTGTCGATCAGGTAGGAGGTGTCGACGACTTTGCCGTCCACCTTGCCGGCCAGGGCAGCCTTGCCCAGGCTGGTCGCAATGCTGGACGCGACTTGGGCCACGGTGACCGGAGCGTCGAACTCGCGGGCAGAACCATCAGGAAGGCGAACTGAAATCATGGTGATCTCCTAAAAAATACGGACGAAAAAAAACGCGGGCTAGCCGCGTTTTTCTCTTTTAGACAAGCAAAAGAATCCCGTTGACTAGCGTCACTCCCAAAGCTTGGTAGTAGTTCGCGGTGTCATAACCGTGATTGCCTTTCTCGCTCTTACATGTTCTGGTGGGCGGTGAGGAATTCGAATCCCCGACCCCTTGGATGTCGACCAAGTATTCTAACCAGCTGAACTAACCGCCCGTGGTACTGCTTTAAATTGTCGTACTGCGAATTCTGGTGGGCGGTGAGGAATTCGAATCCCCGACCCCTTGGATGTCGACCAAGTATTCTAACCAGCTGAACTAACCGCCCGAAGACCAGCATTATAGAGAGGGCGCAAAAGAAAAACAAGGGTAATCATGGGAAACATTTCAACCCATGCCATGAAAACCCGGCGCCAACGCTGGAGACATACAGTAAACTATGGGCTTCTCCAAACTCTTCAAGCCTCATGCAAGCGCACACCCCGCCCACCACGCACTCGCCTTCCGCCCATTTGCACGAACACCGCGACGGCGACGCCAGCTACGCCCACTACACCGTGCAGCGCAGTCCGTCCACGCTGGCGTGGTCGCTGGCGCTGACCCTCGGTTTTGCAGTGGTCGAGGTGGTGACCGGCTTCATGTCCAATTCGCTGGCGCTGATTTCCGACGCCGGCCACATGGTCACCGATGCCGCCGCGCTGGGCCTGGCGCTGCTGGCGCAACTGATCGCCAAGCGGCCGCCGTCGGCGCGCCATTCCTTTGGCTTTGGCCGCGCCGAAGCGCTGGCGGCCTTCGTCAACAGCCTGGTCATGCTGCTGCTGGTGGGCTGGATCGCGTATGAAGCCTTTGCCCGCTTCTCGCAACCCGAGCAGGTACACGGCGCAACGGTGTTCGTCGTCGCCGGCATCGGCCTGCTGTTGAACCTGGGGCTGGCCTGGCTGCTGTCGCGCGGCGACAGCAATATGAACACGCGGGCGGCGCTGGTCAACGTGCTGGGCGACCTGCTGGGTTCGGTCGCCGCCCTGGTGGCCGGCGCCGTGATCTACTACACGGGCTGGATGCAGATCGACCCGCTGCTGTCGTTGTTCGTCGCGCTGCTGATCCTGAAATCCACGCTGGGCGTGCTGAAGGAGTCCTATCATTTCCTGATGGGCGGCGTACCGGAACAGATCGATTATCTGAAGGTGGGCGCCGACCTGGAGCAGATCGACGGCGTGGTTTCGGTGCACGACTTGCACATCTGGGACATGTCGCCCGGCCAGCCGGCCCTGATCGGCCACGTCGAAGTCACCAACCTCGCCTGCTGGCCCGCCATCCTGCACGACATCAAGACCATGCTGCTGGAAAAGCACGGCATCGACCACATCACCTTGCAGGCCGAGGTGGCATAAGCGCATGCAGAATTTCGAAAAACGCCGCGACCGTTACAACGCCTTCGCATCCTTTGCCAACCCGCTGGTCAACCTGAGCTTCGAACTGGAGGTGCCGGACTTCCGGCCTTACTGCAAGGCGCACGGCCTGCCGCCGTTTCACTTCTTCCTGTACCACGTGCTGCACGCGGTCCAGGGCATCGACAATTTCATGTACCGCATCCACCAGGGCGAGGTCATCAAGATCAAGGATTTCTGGGCTTCGTACACGGTGATCAACCAGGACCAGAACCTGAACTTCGCGCGCTTCGTCATGGCCGACGACCTGAAGGAATTCATCGCCCGCGGCCTGGCCGCCAAGCGGGCCGCCGAATCGAGCGCGCCCATGATCAACACCAACGAAGACCTGAGCGCCTACGAGCAGCGGCGCAATGTCTTCATCACCTGCATGCCATGGCTGAAGCTGTCGGCGATCGAGCATCCGATTTACGATTACAGCAGCTACGACATCCCCTCGCTGGCCTGGGGTCGTTTCAGCGACCCGCGCGCCGACGGCAGGCTGGCGCTGACCATGTCCGTGCAGGCGCACCACGGCTTTGTCGACGGCTACCACGTCCACTTGCTGGCGCAAGCCATCGCCGCCCGCATCGCGCGCACGCTCGCGGACTAAGGCAGCCGCCGCGGCGCCAGCCTGGCCTGCCAGCGCAAACGCCGGGCGCTGCGGCCGGCGGGCGGCAAGGCGCCCGCCACTGCGGCTGTTATGCGCGGCGCGCCTCCTGCACGCCGGAGACTTCGGCGATCGCGCTCAGCGCCTTGTGCAACTGGGCGGTGGCGCCGATTTCGGCGGTGAAGGTCATGCGCGCCAAACCCTTGGCGCTTTGCGTGTTCACGCCGATCACGTTGATCTTCTCGCGCGAGAAGACCTCGGAGATATCGCGCAGCAAGCCCTGGCGGTCGCTGGCCAGCACGAAGATGTCGACCGGGTAGACCGTGTCCGACGAGGTGCGCCCCCATTCGGTGACGATCACCCGCTCCGGCGCCTTGGCGCGCATCTCGGCGAAGTTCTTGCAGGTCAGGCGGTGGATGGACACGCCCTTGCCGCGCGTGACGAAGCCGACGATGCTGTCCGGCGGCGCCGGCTTGCAGCACTTGGCCAACTGCGTCATCAGGCCGTCCGTGCCGACCACCAGCACGCCCGACTTGGCGCCCTGCTCCGTGCTGGATGCGCGGCTCTTGCCGAGGAAGACTTCATCCACCGGCTCGGCCGGCTCGCCGCTGTCGTGCAGCGCCTGCTCGATCTGGCGCAGGCTGAACTCATCCTTGCCGACCGAGAGGAACAGGTCGTCCACCTTGGCGAAGCCCAGCTTGTTGGCCAGCGCTTCCAGGTTGACTGCCGTCTTGCCCTCGCGCTGCAGGGTCTTCTCCACCACGGCGCGGCCGTGCGACAGGGTTTCCTGCATGTCGATGGCGTGGAACCAGGCGCGAATCTTGGAGCGCGTGCGCGTCGCCACCGTGTACTCGTCGCTGAGCCAGTCGCGCGAAGGGCCGGCCGTGCCGGGCGCGCCCTTGGCGGTGATGATCTCGCACGTCTGGCCATTTTTCAGCGGCGTATTCAGCGGCACCATCACGCCGTCGACACGCGCGCCGCGGCAGCGGTGGCCGACATCGCTGTGCAGATGGTAGGCGAAGTCGATCGGCGTGGCGCCGACCGGCAGTTCGATCACGCGCGCCTGCGGCGTCAGCACGAAGATGCGGTCGTCCAGCGCGGCGGCCTTGAGCTTTTCCACCCACTCGCGCTGCTGTTCTTCCTGGCCGACCACGGCGTCCGCCACGTCGGTCTTCCACGCCAATAGCTGGCGCAGCCAGGCGATCTTCTCGTCGTACTGCTGGCCGGTGAAGTTGGAACCGCCCGCCTCCTTGTAGCGCCAGTGCGCGGCCACGCCGTACTCGGCGAAGCTGTGCATTTCCTGGGTGCGGATCTGCACTTCCAGCGGCCGGCCGTCTTCCGCCGTCACCACCGTGTGTAGCGAGCGGTAGCCGTTCGGTTTCGGCCGCGAGATGTAGTCGTCGAACTCTTTCGGGATCGGCGTCCAGATGTTGTGCACTACGCCCAGCACGGTGTAGCAGGTCTTCACGTCCGCCACGATCACGCGGAAGGCGCGCACGTCGTACAGGTCGGTGAAGTCCAGCTCCTTGCCCTTCATCTTGCTCCAGATGGAGTAGATGTGCTTGGGTCGGCCGAACACTTCGGCCTGGATGCCGGCCGACGCCATTTCCGACTTCAGGCGCTCGATCGCGCTGGTGACGAAGCCTTCGCGCATCACGCGCTTCTCTTCCAGCATCTTGGCGATGCGCTTGTAGGTCTCCGGCTCGATGAAGCGGAACGACAGATCCTCCAGCTCCCACTTGAGCTGCCAGATGCCGAGGCGGTTGGCCAGCGGCGCGTACAGGTCCAGCGTTTCGCGGCCGTAGGCGCAGGTCATGTCATTGAACAGCTTGAGGTCGGCGAAATAGCGCAAGGTGGTCACGCAAGAGGCCAGGCGCACCAGTACCACGCGCATGTCGGAGGCCATGGCCAGCAGCATCTTGCGCAGGGTCTCGACCTGGGCCACGGCCAGTTGCTGGGCGCTGCGGTTGCGCCCCAGGCCGGCGGCCGGCGCCGCGCCCTGCAGGCTCTGGTTCTGCGTCAGCTCGCGCAAGCGTATCAACTGGCGCACACCGGACACCAGGTCATTGACCTCCGCGCCAAAGCGCGGCTCGATGACGTGGGCTTGCTCAGGATCGAGCAGGGTCAGCTCGAACATCAGGCCGGCGATGCGGGTCTCGACGTCCGAGCGCAGGAAGGCCAGCGTGCCGGCCACGCCGACCGAGAAGTCCAGCGCCGGCTGGCCGCTGGAGCCGATCTGTTCGCCGTAGGCGGCACCGGCGAATTCCAGCGCGGCCAGCATGCGCGCGCTGTCGTCGGGCGACAGGCCCTGCAACAACTGTTCCGAGGTAGCGCTGTTCAGCGCGGTAGTGGAAACCATACGACTCCTAGCGCAGTGCGGCGGTGACGACGATTTCGACCAGCACTTTCGGATCGTACAGCCGGGCTTCCACGGTGGCGCGCGGCGGCGTGTGGCCATGCGCGACCCAGGCATCCCATTCCTCGTTCATGCCGGCGAAGTCGGCCATGTCCTTGAGGTAGATCTGGCAGCTCAGGATGCAGGTCTTGTCGCTGCCGGCTTCATCGAGCAGGCGATCGACGTGGGCCAGCACTTCGCGGGTCTGGCCCTTGATGTCGGCCGACAGGTCGTCCGGGACTTGCCCGGCCAGGTAGACGGTGTTGTTGTGGATCGCCACTTCGGACAGGCGTTTGCCCACGTGCAGTCGTTTGATTTCCATGATTCTCAACCTAACAGGAATTGCTTGGCGATCGCGATCTGATCGTCGTGTATGAAAGTCGGCGCGTGGCCGACGTGGGGAATTTCCACCAGCCGCGCCTTGGGGCCGCGCTGCGTCATCTCGTACGCCGTTTCCGGCGACAGCAGGTCGGACTCGGCGCCGCGCACCAGCAGGGTCGGGCAACTGATGGCGTCATACGCGGCCCACAACATGGCTTGCGCCGCTTCGGCCGATTCCGGCGTGGCCGAACGGAACGGTAGCGCCAGGCCCATGTCGTAGTGGCGCACCCATTTGCCGTCCTTATCCTGGCGCAGCACGTCGCTGGCCAGCTTGTGCCACTCGGCGTCGCTGTGCTGGCCGAACGGCAGCGAGACGTCGCGGATGAACTGGGCCGCCATCTCGAAGGTATCGAAGCGCAAGTCCTGGCCGATGTAGTCGCCGATGCGCTGCATGGCGGCCGGCGCCAGCACCGGGCCGATATCGTTCAGCACCAGCTTGCGCACTGGGTTGCCCGGCAGCGAAGCGAGGCCGATGCCGATCAGGCCGCCCATCGAGGTGCCGAACCAGTCGACCTGCTGGCTGTCGTCGTCCGGCAGCACGCGGGCCAGCAGGGTGACGATGTCGCTGACATACTGCGGAAGGATGTACTGCTGCGGATTGGCCAGCCAGCCGGAGCGCCCGCGGCCCACGATATCGGGGCAGATCACGCGGTAGTCGGCGGCCAGGGCGCGGGCCAGGTAGTCAAAGTCGTCCGCCACGCGGGTCACGCCGTGCACGCAGACCAGCACACGGGGATTGTCCGCATCGCCCCACTCCTTGTACGACATGCGATGCAGGCCGCCCAGGGAAATGCATTGCACAGACTTTATTTTCGCTTCACGCATGCGCCGTCCTCGAAGGTTCGATAATGTACAGAAGTGTCATTTTACCGCGTTGTGATTAAAATCATACCGATGCATCCCCTAGCCCGACTTTTTTCTTTCCCCACCCTGTAGACAGAGGACACTATGGCAAACAAGACTTTGAGCGGCAAGACCGCGTTGGTTACCGGCTCCACTTCCGGCATCGGCCTGGGCATCGCCCGCTCGCTGGCGGCGGAAGGCGCCAACGTGCTGCTGAACGGCTTCGGCGACCGCGCGGAAATCGCCAGGCTCGAAGCGGAACTGGCCGCCGAGTTCGGCGTCCAGGTGGCCTACCACAATGCCGACATGACCAAGCCGGCCGAGATCGAAGCCATGATCCAGTTCGCGGGCGAGCAGTTCGGCGGCGTCGATATCCTGGTCAATAACGCCGGCATCCAGTACGTGGCCAACGTCGAAGACTTCCCGGTCGAGAAGTGGGACGCCATCATCGCCATCAACCTGAGCTCGGCCTTCCACACCTCGCGCCTGGTGCTGCCGCGCATGCGCAAGCAGAACTGGGGCCGCATCATCAACCTGGCCTCGACCCACGGCCTGGTGGCGTCGGCCGGCAAGTCGGCCTACGTCGCGGCCAAGCACGGCCTGCTGGGCCTGACCAAGGCCAACGCCCTGGAAACCGCCACCACCGGCATCACCGTCAACGCCATCTGCCCCGGTTTCGTGCTGACCCCGCTGGTGCAAAAGCAGGTCGACGACCGCGCGGCCAAGGACGGCATCAGCAACGAGCAGGCCAAGAAGGCCCTGCTGGCCGACAAGCAGCCGGCCGGCGAGTTCGTCACGCCGGAAGAACTGGGCGCGCTGGCGGTGTTCCTGTGCTCGGACGCGGCCAAGCAGGTGCGCGGCGCGGCCTGGAACATGGACGGCGGCTGGGTGGCCCAGTAACGCCCCCCATAAGAGATATCACCTGGGTGAATGCGGTTAACCACAATGGTGATGTCTCTTATTTAGCGGCATGATGGCATCCTCATCAGTAAAACCGCACGAGGAGACCCCGTGAAAAAGCCATTCTATAAAATCCTGTACGTCCAGGTGCTGTTCGCGATTGCCTGCGGCATCCTGCTGGGGATCTACTTCCCCTCCGACGCCACCGCCATGAAACCGCTGGGCGACGGCTTCGTCAAGCTGATCAAGATGATCATCGCGCCGGTGATCTTCTGCACCGTGGTCTCCGGCATCGCCGGCATGCAGGACATCAAAAAGATCGGCCGCGTGGGCGGCAAGGCCCTGCTCTACTTCGAAGTGATTTCCACCTTCGCGCTGGTGATCGGCCTGTTCGTGGCCAACATCCTGCGTCCCGGCGACGGCTTCAACGCCAACCCCGCCACGCTGGACACCAAGTCCATCGCCGAGTTCACCGAAAAGGCCAAGCACCAGTCCACCGTGGACTTCCTGCTGAATATCATCCCCAACACCGTGGTGGACGCTTTCGCCAAGGGCGACATCCTGCAAGTGCTGCTGGTGGCCATCCTGTTCGGCTTCTCGCTGTCGCTGCTGGGCGAGCGCGGCAAGCCGGTGACCAAGCTGATCGATGAAGTGGCGGCCGCCATCTTCGGCGTGGTCGGCATCATCATGAAGGTGGCGCCGCTGGGTGCGTTCGGCGCCATGGCCTTCACCATCGGCAAATACGGCATCGCTTCGCTGCTGCCGCTGGCCAAGCTGATGGGCTGCTTCTACCTGACCTGCTTCCTGTTCGTGATCGTGGTGCTGGGCACGGTGACGCGCCTGACCGGCTTCTCCATCCTCAAGTTCATCAACTACATCAAGGAAGAACTGCTGATCGTGCTGGGCACCAGCTCGTCGGAATCGGCCCTGCCTTCGCTGATGACCAAGCTGGAGCGCCTGGGCTGCTCGAAATCGGTGGTGGGCCTGGTGGTCCCGACCGGCTACTCGTTCAACCTGGACGGCACCAACATCTACATGACCATGGCCGCCCTGTTCGTGGCCCAGGCCACCAACACCGACCTGACCCTGACCCAGGAACTGACCATCCTGGGCGTGGCGATGCTGACTTCCAAGGGCGCATCGGGCATCACCGGCGCCGGCTTCATCACCCTGGCCGCGACCCTGGCCGTGGTGCCGACCATCCCGGTGGCCGGCATGACCCTGATCCTGGGCATCGACCGCTTCATGAGCGAATGCCGCGCGCTGACCAACTTCGTCGGCAACGGCGTGGCCTCGGTGGTGGTGTCGAACTGGGAACACGAACTGGATCACGACAAGCTGAAAGCCGAGCTGGCCAATCCGGGCTCGACCGTCACCGATCCTGACCTGCAACCGCTGGCCCGCGCCCACTAAGCCGCGCCTGGCGATCGCCCAGCCCGCGCCTCCGCCAGGAGCGCGGGCTTTTTTGTTCATAAACGGACGCGCACTGTCCGCTAATGAACAGCGCAGCGTGGCAAAATGCCCCGGCAGCACATGGCACACCATTTGCTGAACTGCTTTCATCATTTGAAAGGAGACTTGTATGCCGGGACTGAGCCTCTTGCCGCTGGCCGCGGCCGCCCTGCTGTCCGCCACCGGACTGGGCGAGCAGAAAAACGAATCCAGCATCGCCGTCGACATGAACGCGCGCGGCCAGATGGCCGGCGTGATCCAGGACCAGGATTACCACCAGCGCGCCGTGCTGTATGACCACAAGCTGTTCGAACTGGGCACGCTGGGCGGCGAGGACAGCTACGCCAAGGCCCTCAATGCCGCCGGCGAAGTGGTGGGCGCGGCGCAGAACAGCGCCGGCCGCTGGCGCGCCTTTGCCGTCCGTCCCGGCGAGCGCATGCGCGACCTCGGCACCCTCGGCGGCGCGACCAGCTATGCCGCCGCCATCAACAACCACGGCCAAGTGGCCGGCTATGCCGACACGGTCGAGGAAGACTTCCACGCCTTCGTCAGCGACGGCGAGCACGCGCCGGTCGATCTCGGCACCCTGGGCGGCAAGATCAGCTACGCGGCCGGCATCAACAATCTCGGCCAGGTGGTCGGTACCGCCGCGCTGGCGGATGGCTACCGCCGCGCCTTCCTGTACCAGCCCGGCGCCGGCATGCAGGACCTGGGCACCCTGGGCGGCCGCGCCAGCACCGCCACCGGCATCAACGACCATGGCGCGATCGTGGGCGCGTCGGAAATGCCCGACCGCCGCTGGCATGCCTGCATGTGGGAACACGGGAAGATGACCGACCTGGGCGCGATGATAGGCTACGGCGACAGTTTCGCCACCGCCGTCAACAACGCCGGCCACGTGGTGGGCACCATCCTGCTGGCCAGCCGCGAGCGCCGCGCCTTCGTCTACCGCGACGGCAAGATGACCGTCCATCCGGGCGGCTTCGGGCTCTACCTGGTGAATGCGATCAATGGACAGGAACAGGTGATCGGCGCGCGCTTCGACGGCACGCGCCTGGAGGCGGGGACCATGCATTCGGCCAAGCCGGCCGCCGTCACGCACGGCGGCAGCGACCTGGTGACGGCGATCTTTGTGATACTGACGGCGGCCGGCGGCGTGGTGGTCTACCGCCGCCGCTACCGCGGCATTGCCCTGCCCGCTTAAACCGCCGACAGGTCCAGCTCGACGCCGGTGGCGGCCTGGATCTGCTCCTTGCTCACGCCCGGCGCCAGTTCCGTGACTTTCAAGCCGCGATCGGTGACTGCCATCACGCCCAGGTCGGTGATGACGAGGTCGACCACGCCCACGCCGGTCAGCGGCAGATCGCATTTCTTCAGCAGCTTGTGCGAGGTGCTGCCGTCCTTGGCGGTGGCCACGTGCTCCATCAGCACCACCACTTTCTTGACGCCAGCCACCAGGTCCATGGCGCCGCCCATGCCCTTGACCATTTTCCCGGGAATCATCCAGTTGGCCAGGTCGCCCCGCTCCGACACCTGCATGGCGCCCAGGATGGCCAGGTTGATTTTGCCGCCGCGGATCATGCCGAAGGAATCGGCCGAGCTGAAGTAGGCGGCGCCCGGCAGCGCGGTCACGGTCTGCTTGCCGGCGTTGATCAGGTCGGCGTCGATTTCGTCCTCGGTCGGGAACGGGCCGATGCCGAGCAAGCCGTTTTCCGATTGCAGGAACACTTCCATCCCTTGCGGGACGTAGTTGGCCACCAGGGTCGGCAAGCCGATGCCGAGGTTGACGTAGAAACCGTCCTGCAGTTCTTGCGCCGCGCGCGCGGCCATTTGGTCACGAGTCCATGCCATGATGTGTCTCCGTTGTTCTTTAGTTGGCGGCGCGGATGGTGCGCTGCTCGATGCGTTTTTCCGGCGTGGCGTTGACCACGATGCGATGCACGTAGATGCTCGGCAAATGAACCTGGTCCGGATCGATCTCGCCGGTTTCCACCAGGTGCTCGACTTCGGCGATGCAGACCTTGCCTGCCATGGCCGCGTTCGGGTTGAAGTTGCGCGCGGTCTTGCGGAACACCAGGTTGCCGGCCTTGTCGGCCTTCCAGGCCTTGACCAGCGCAACGTCGGCCACCAGGCTGCGTTCCATCACGTATTGTTCGCCGTCGAATTCGCGGATCTCCTTGCCCTCGGCGACGATGGTGCCGACGCCGGTCTTGGTGAAGAAGGCCGGGATGCCGGCGCCGCCGGCGCGCAGCTTCTCGGCCAGCGTGCCTTGCGGCGTGAACTCCAGTTCCAGTTCGCCGGCCAGGTACTGGCGCGCGAACTCCTTGTTCTCACCCACGTAGGACGCGATCATCTTTTTGATCTGACGTGTTTCCAGCAACTGGCCAAGGCCGAAGCCGTCCACGCCGGCATTGTTGGAAATGGCGGTGAGGCCGGTGACGCCGGAGTCGCGCAGCGCGGCGATCAGCGCTTCCGGGATGCCGCACAGGCCGAAGCCGCCGACCGCGATCGTTTGCCCGTTCTGCACCACGCCGGCCAGGGCGGCGGTGGCGTCCGAATAAATTTTGTTCATGGGTGTCCCCTGTTTGTGTGTTAGCGATACGGCGAACCAGCATAGAATACGCACATCAAAAGTTCAATACCGTAGAAATACCTGCGTCCTATGCCTAAAGCACTATGAACGGCCCGCCGATTATCGATTACGAATCCGTGTTCCTGCACGCGCCGGTCGGCATGTGCATCTCGGAGAACCGCGTCATCCACACCTGCAACCAGGCGCTGGCGGCGATGTTCGGCTATGCGCGCGGCCAGCTGGAAGGCCTGTCGTTCCAGGCGCTGTATCCCACCATGGACGAGTTCCTGCGCACCGGCGACCGCATCATTCCCATCATGAACGCCAAGGGCCGCTATTCCGACGAGCGCATCATGCGCCGCGCGGACGGCGAATTGTTCTGGTGCCACGTCACCGGCCACGCGATGCGGCCGGGCGAGCCGCACGGTCCCGGCATCTGGACCTTTGAAGACGTCAGCGAAAAGCGCCCGGTCACGGCCGAGCTGACGCCGCGCGAGCGGGAGATCGCCGCCCTGCTGGTGGAGGGCAAGACCAGCAAGACCATCGCCCGCCAGATCGACCTCAGCCCGCGCACGGTGGAAATGCACCGGGCCAGGCTGATGCGCAAATTCTCGGCCGCCACGTCTTCCGAGCTGGTGCACAAACTGGTGGGCGTGCAGCTTTGACGTCGTGCCCGCGTCCGCGGGCACCCATGCCGAGCCTGCCTGCAGGCGTTCCATGGATTCCCGCCTGCGCGGGAATGACGCGGCAGGCTCACGTCGCGCTCATGCCACCGTCGGCCGAGCTGGCGCACAAGCTGGTGGGCGTGCGGCTTTAACGTCGTGCCCGCGCCCGCGGGCACCCATGCCGAGCCTGCCTGCAGGCGTTCCATGGATTCCCGCCTGCGCGGGAATGACGCGGCAGGTTCACGTCGCGCTCATGCCACCGTCGGCCGAGCTGACGCACAAGCTGGTGGGCGTGCAGCTTTGACGTCGTGCCCGCGCCCGCGGGCACCCATGCCGAGCCTGCCTGCAGGCGTTCCATGGATTCCCGCCTGCGCGGGAATGACGCGGCAGGCTCACGTCGCGGTCATGCCATCGTCGGCCGAGATGATGGCGCCGTTGATGAAGTTGGAATCCTCGCCGGCCAGCAGCAGCAACAGGCCGTCGAGGTCTTCCGGCTTGCCGGGCCGCTTGCGCGGCAACATTTCGATCAGCCTCTGCCCCTGCTCGGTGGCGAAATATTCCTCGTTGATTTCAGTGGAGATGTAGCCGGGGCAGATGGCGTTGGTATTGATGCCGTAGCGGCCCCACTCCACCGCCATGGCCTTGGTCATCTGCACCACGCCGGCCTTGCTCATGCAGTACACGCCGATCTGCGGCAGCACGCGCAGCCCCGCCACCGAGGCGATGTTGATGATGCGGTGCTGCTTGTTCGGATCGCCCTTGGCGCGCGCGATCATGCGCTTGGCCGTTTCCTGCGCCACGAAGAAGGCGCCGCGCAGGTTGGTGTCCATCACGAAGGCATAATCTTCCGGCGTGACGTCGATCAGGCGCTGGGTGGTCGACACGCCCGAGTTGTTGACCAGGATGTCGATCGGCCCGGCCTCGGTCTCGGCGTGGGCGATGGCCGACTTGATGCTGGCGTAATCGGTCACGTCCAGGCTGACCACATGGGCGGCGCCGCCATCGGCCTCGATCTCGGCGCGCAGCTCTTTCAGGCGCTCGGTGCGGCGCGAGGCCAGCACCACTTGCGCCCCGGCGCGCGCCAGCACCTTGGCGAAACGGGCGCCCAGGCCGCTGGAAGCGCCGGTGATCAGCGCGATCTTTCCCTCAAAATTGACTTCTATGCCCACGGGCTTGCTCCTGAGTGTGACGGTACAGTCGTAATGATTACACAATTATCGCCAGTATTAGATTGCGATGTCTAATAATGTCGAAGACAATGGCGCCACACGCAATCCAGACGACAAAAGAGCACGTTCGTGCTAAAATTTTTTTATTCATCACTATAACTACAAACCATGACACAGCCTCAAAACCTCGTAGAACAGTATGGCCCGCGCGACGCGATGGAATATGACGTCGTCATCGTCGGCGGCGGCCCTGCCGGCTTGTCGGCGGCCATCAAGATCAAGCAACTGGCGGCGGCCAAGGGCCAGGAAGTCTCGGTCGTCGTGCTGGAAAAAGGCGGCGAGCTGGGCGCCCACATCCTGTCCGGCGCCGTGATGGACCCGCGCGCCCTGACCGAACTGATCCCCGATTGGAAAGCACAAGGCGCGCCGCTCAACACCCCGGTCACCGAAGACCGCGTGCTGTTCCTGACCGAGACCAAGGCTTACAAGACGCCCAATTTCATGGTGCCGAAATGCTTCGAAAACCACGGCAATTATGTGATTTCGCTGGGCAACGTGGTGCGCTGGCTGGGCCAGCAGGCCGAGGCGCTGGGCGTGGAAATCTTCCCCGGCTTTGCCGCCGCCGAAATCCTGTACCACGAGGATGGCTCGGTCAAGGGCGTGGCCACCGGCAACATGGGCGTCAAACGCGACGGCGAGGCCGGTCCCGACTTCCAGTTGGGCATGGAACTGCACGGCAAATACACCCTGTTCGCGGAAGGCGCGCGCGGCCACCTGGGCAAGCAACTGATGGCCAAGTATGACTTGAACAAGGGCAAGGATCCCCAGTCCTACGGCATCGGCATCAAGGAACTGTGGGAAATCGATCCAGCCAAGCACCAGCCCGGCCTGGTGATCCACACCACCGGCTGGCCGCTGGACACCAAGACCTATGGCGGCTCCTTCCTGTACCACCTGGAAAACAACCAGGTCGTGGTCGGTTACGTGGTCGGCCTGAACTACGAGAATCCTTATTTGTCGCCGTACGAGGAATTCCAGCGCTATAAGACCCACCCGGAAATCCGCCAATTCTTCGAAGGCGGCAAGCGCATCTCGTACGGCGCCCGCGCGATCACCGCCGGCGGCCTGCAATCGCTGCCCAAGCTGGTGTTCCCGGGCGGCGCCCTGATCGGCTGCGACGCCGGCTTCCTGAACATGAGCCGCATCAAGGGCAGCCACGCCGCCATCAAGTCCGGCATGCTGGCAGCCGAAGCGGTGTGCGAGGCGCTGGGCGCCGGCCGCCAGGGCGACGAGCTGGCCAGCTACCCGGCCGCCTTCGAGCAATCCTGGCTGCACGAGGAACTGCATGTGGCGCGCAACGTCAAGCCCTGGCTGAACACGGGCCTGTACCTGGGCTCGGTGATGACCTACATCGACCAGGTCGTCTTCCGCGGCAAGGCGCCATGGACGCTGCACCATGACCACGCCGACCATGAATGCCTGAAGCCGGCCGCGCAGTTCCAGCCTATCGCCTACCCCAAGCCGGACGGCAAGCTGACCTTCGACCGCCTGTCCTCGGTCTTCATTTCCAATACCAACCATGCGGAAGACCAGCCCATCCACCTGACGCTGAAGAACGCCAGCGTGCCGGTGGAAGTCAACCTCAAGCAGTATGCCGGCCCGGAACAGCGCTACTGCCCGGCCGGCGTGTATGAATTCGTCCGCACCGACGACGGCGCCGACCGCTTGCAGATCAATGCCCAGAATTGCGTTCATTGCAAGACCTGCGATATCAAGGACCCGACCCAGAACATCGTCTGGGTGACGCCGGAAGGCGGCGGCGGCCCCAACTATCCGAACATGTAACACATCAGCAACATGGCCATCACCAGCGCGGCCGGCGGGCCGCGCTGTTTTTTTGTGCATGCAAGCACGATTTCTTGCCCCGCCCCGGCAATCGGACCATAATCGGCAGGATGTAAACCGTGGTAAACCGGGGCCGCCCCGCCCTTGTTACAAATTTTTTAGAAAATTTCTTCACGGCATTTAATGTCCTCCAAGATACGGTCGTCTTGTACTTGGGAGAGCATAAAGAAGACCTTGCTCCGAACTGAATCCACCTACCAGGAGTTATTTCATGCTGAGCTTACACACCAACGCTGCGTCCCTTTCCGCGCAGAATGCAATTACCCGCACCCAGTCGCAACTGTCGACCTCGCAGACCCGTCTGAGCACCGGCTTCCGTGTCAACTCGGCAATGGACGACGCTGCCGGCCTGCAGATCGCTACCCGTCTGCAATACCAGACCAGCGGCATGACCGTTGCAATGCGCAACACCCAGAACTCCATTTCGATGATGCAAACCGCTGAAGGCGCGCTGAACGAAACCACCAACATCCTGGTCCGCATGAAAGACCTGGCCACCCAGGCAGCCGACGGTTCGTCGAACAGCAACGACAAGAGCGCCATGCAGTCGGAATTCGACGCCCTGACCAACGAACTGAGCAACATCGTCGGCAACACCTCGTTCGGTGGCCAGAAGCTGCTGCAAAGCGGCGGCGGCACCTTCGACGCGTCGGTGACCTTCCAGATCGGCGCTTCGACCGCTGAAAAAATGACCGTCGACCTGTCGACCAGCGTGAACGCCATGCACACCGCCCTGCAAGCCGCATCGACCGAATACGACGGCACCGGCGCCACCACCAGCGGCACCACCGGCACCGAACTGACCAGCAACGCCTCGTCCACCATCGACGCCCTGGCGTCGGCGATCGACTCCGTGTCGACCGTGCGTTCGGCCCTGGGTGCGACCTCGAACCGTCTGGACCACGTCTACAACAACCTGGCCAACATCTCGACCAACACCAAGGCCGCTAGCGGCCGTATCATGGACACCGACTTCGCGACCGAATCGTCGAACATGACCTCGGCCCAGATGCTGCTGCAAGCCGGCACCGCGATGCTGAAGCAGTCGAACAGCACCTCGTCGCTGGTTATGTCCCTGCTGCAGTAATAATCGTAGTACTATCCGGATACGAATACGTCTCCGGATCAACAAGGGCCAACCGGATTCTGTTCGGTTGGCTTTTTTTATCCCCGTCCTCCTGGAAAGCAAGCCTGATGGCTTTAGACCGCATCGGATCCCCTCTGCGCCCGACCGGCGCCCCCGACCGGCAGCCTGCACAGCAGCCCGGGCAGGTCGCGCCCGCCGCCGGCGACGCTGCGCTCGAACACGATTTCCCGCTCACCCCGCTGCTGCCCGACGCCGCCGTCGGCCCCGGCGCGGTGGGCACCATCCTGGACGAGGCCGACGTCCACGCGCTGCCGCCCGGTGGCCTGGAAGCGCTGGCCGACGCCCTGGCCGAGGTGCCCAGCGCCTCCGACCCGGCGGCGATGCGCCCCAACCAGCTCTTCCTGTCGCGCCAACTGGTCTGGCAACCGCCCGACACGGCCGCGCTGGCCGCGTCCTGGCAAATCATGGTGCGCACCTACAGCGAACAGCGCGCGGCCTGGCTGGAGCAGACCAGCGGCCAGCACCTGCCCGCCAGCCTGTTCATGAGCGACCAGATCCCGGCCGGCACGACCGACGGCCGCCCCGGCCTGCCCATGGTGACCGAAATGGAACCGTGGCGCTTTGCCGTCTACGCCTGGGGCGCCGAGCGCCTGGTGCTGAAAGTGGTGGTCAAGGACGATGAAGAATATGAACGCGACCGCCGCAAGCGTCCGCGCGTGGCGCTGCGGCTGGAACTGATGCTGCCCGGCCTGGGCCGGGTGGTGGTGCAGATCGAGCCGGCCGACGGCAACGCCGTCGTGGTCGAAGTGGGCGCGGCCCAGAACGCGGCCATGCAGCACATGCGCGACATCTTGCCGCAATTGGCGGCCACGGTCGGTCGCGCCGGCCTGACCATGCTGCGCTGCCGGCTGCGGCGCGAACTGCCGCCGTCCAGCGCTGAACATCCCTACCCCAGCCGCCTGCACACCGCGGCCCTGACCCACGCGCTGTTCCGCGCCATGGCCGAAGTGGCCGTGCTGCTGTCGCGCCCGACCATCCCCGACGACCAGCAATTCGCCAGCGTCTAAACTTCGGGGTCAGTTCCGACATTCGGACACGGGCTCTGCCGTAAGCGCGCTTACGGCAGAGCCCGTGTCCGAATGTCGGAACTGACCCCGGGGTTTTAGCCCACGGTGCCGATGATGCTGACTTCGCGGTTCTCCGGTATCTCGTTGTAGGACAGCACGTGCAGGCCCGGCGCGAACAAGCGGGCGTAGCGCGCCAGCAGCGGACGGATCTGCGGCAGCACCAGCAGCAGCGGCGGCGTGGCCTGCTGCTTCATCTGCTCGCGCGCCACCGGCATGTTGACCTGCAACTGCGCCAGCAAATGCGGATCGATCGGATAGTTGTCGAGCACCACCTTGCCGCTCTGGCGCGCCTGGTTCAAGGAACCCAGCAGCATGTTCTCCAGCTCGCCGCCCAGGTTGAAGGCCTGCATCTCGGTCTTCTGCCCGAACAGGCCGCTGACGATCTGGCGCCGCAGCGCGCAGCGCACCTCGGCCGCCAGCAGGATGGGATCCTTGGTGGTTTCCGAACTGTCCACCAGGGTGGTGGCGATCGGCACGATGTCTTTCAGCGACACGTTTTCGGCCAGCAGCACGCGGAACACGCGCAGGATCTGGGTATGCGTCAGCGCCTTGTCCAGCGAGGCCGCCAGCTTGGGCGACAGCGCCGTCAGGCGGTCCATCATGGCCGGCACGTCTTCGTGGCGGAACAGCTCCGGCAGGTATTCGCGGATCAGCTTGGACAAATGGGTGGCAACCGCGCTGGCCGGTTCCACCACCTGGTAGCCCAGGCCCAGCGCATTGGCCTTCTCCGCGGTCTCGACCCAGATCACCGGCATGCCATAGGCCGGCTCGGTGCCGGGAATGCCGTCGATCTGGCCATAGATGTTGGGCGACGGGATGGCCATCAGCCGGTCCGCGTACACCTCGGCCTGGGCCACCACGCTGCCAGAAAGAATGATGGAATACTGCGACGGCTTGAGACCCAGGTCGTCGCGCACCGAAATGGCCGGCAGCAGCAAGCCCATGGATTCCGAAATGCTCTGGCGCACGCCGCGCACGCGCTTGGTCAGCGGCTCGCCGTGCGCCTTGTCGATCAGGTTGACCAGCTTGTAGCCCAGCGCCACCTGCAGCGGCTGCACGGTCGGCAGGGTGTGCCAGTCCAGCTCGGGGCCGCGGTCCTCGCGCAGCGCCGCTTCGATCGCGTCAAGATTGGTGGTGGCCGGTTTGTCCACCCGCTGCAGCAGCCGCCAGCCGACATAACCGAGCACCAGCGCGAACGGGGCGAACACTTCCCACGGCATGCCCGGCACCAGCGCCAGGATCAGCATCATGCCCGAGGCGCTCAGCATCACCTGCGGCGACGCCAGCACCTGGTTGCCCACCTGGGCCTCGAAGTCGCCCGAGTCGGAAATGCGGGTCACCAGGATGGCGGCGGCCGACGACAGCAGCAGCGCCGGGATCTGCGCCACCAGGCCGTCACCGATGGTCAGCAGCGCGTACTGGCGGAAGGCGTCGCCAAACGACATGTCCTGCATCAGCGAGCCGATCGCCACGCCGCCCACCATGTTGATGATCAGGATCAGGATGGAGGCGATGGCGTCGCCGCGCACGAACTTGGAGGCGCCGTCCATGGCGCCGTAGAAGTCGGCCTCGGTGGCCACTTCCTGGCGGCGCAACTGGGCTTTTTCCTGGTTGATCAGGCCGGCGTTGAGGTCGGCGTCGATGGCCATCTGCTTGCCGGGCAGCGCGTCCAGCGTGAAGCGCGCCGACACTTCCGAGATGCGCTCGGCGCCCTTGGTGACCACCATGAAGTTAATGATCATCAGGATCACGAACACCACGATACCGACCACGTAGTTGCCGCCGATGACCACCTTGCCGAAGGCTTCGATCACCTGGCCGGCCGCCGACGTGCCCTCGTGGCCGTGCAGCAGCACCACGCGGGTGGAGGCCACGTTCAGCGTCAGGCGCAGCATGGTGGTGCCGAGGATCACGGTCGGGAAGGCCGAGAAGTCCAGCGGCCGCCGCGCCGACACCGAGGTCAGGATCACGATCACCGCCAGCACGATATTGAACGTGAACATCACGTCCAGCAAGGTGGGCGGCAACGGCAGGATGATCATGGCCAGGATGGCCAGCAGGAAGGCCGGGGTGGCGAACTTGTGGCGACGCGCTTCCGCGATCAGCGTCTGGAGAAAATTCACTGCTTAACCTCGCTCATGGATGTGGGGACGGCAACGTCCTTCGGATAGGCCGGCTCGGCCTGGCGGCGGCCGCTACGGAATGCTTTCAGTTGCAGCACATAGTTCAGCACCTGCGATACCGCCTGGTAGAGCTGCACCGGGATCTGCTGGTTGACCTGGCTGGTGTTGTAGATGGCGCGCGCCAGCGGCGGCAGCTCCATCACCTCGATCTTGAATTCCACCGCCAGCTGGCGGATGTACAGCGCCATCTCGTCCAGGCCCTTGGCGATCACGAACGGCGCCTCGGCCCGCTCGACGTCGTACTTGAGCGCCACCGCGTAGTGCTCGGGGTTGACGATCACCACGTCGGCCGTGGGCACGGTCTTGCGCGCGCTGCGCCGCGCCAGCGCCCGCTGCAATTGGCGGATGCGGTTCTTCACTTCCGGCCGGCCTTCCGTGGTCTTGTGCTCTTCCTTCAGGTCCTGCTTGCTCATGCGCTGGCTCTTGGCGAAGAAATAGGCCTGGGCCGGCACGTCGATCAGCGCGAAGATGATGAACACGGCCACCAGCGACATCAGGCCGTCCAGCATCAGGCTGGAGCCGGACAGCATGGCCTGCGACATGGGCATGTTCTGCAACTGCACGTAATCCTTGACGGTGGAGCGCGCCACATGCACCAGCACGGCGATCAGCACGCCGGCCTTGCCGATCGAGATCAGCAGCTCGGTGCCGTGCTTGGCGCTGAACAAGCGGCCGATGTTGGCGGCCGGGCTCATGCGGCTGAACTGCGGCTGCCAGTGGCGCGTCGAGATCACCCAGCCACCCGGCACCATGGCGCCCAGGATGATGAACAGCGGCACCACGAACAGCGGCAACACCATCTTGATCAGCAGCCAGGCGGCGCTGCTGAACACGGTGGACAGGGTGTTGTCGATCGCGCCCGTGCTGTCCAGCGGCGCAAAGCTCTGGTGGAAGATTTCGTGGAACTCGGCCATGTAGCCGGGCAGCAGGTAGACGAACAGCTTGAGGCTGACCAGGATGCCGATCGCGGTCGACAGGTCGCGCGACCGCACCACCTGGCCTTCCTGGCGCGACTTCTTCAGCTTTTGCTGTGAAGCCTTCTCGGTCTTGTCGCCCGTGCTGCTCTCGTCAGCCATGGAGGGCCACCTGCATCTGCTGGCGTATCATCTCCAGCACCATGTTAGTCATGCGCACGTAGTGCTCGGGGATGAAACGCACCACCTGGGCCAGCATCAGCAGGCCGAAGATGGTGATCACGGCAAAGCCCAGCGCGAACAGGTTGAGGCTGGGCGCCACGCGGTTGAGGAAGCCAAAGCCGAGCTGCACCACCAGGGTGGAAAACACCACCGGGATCGCCAGCAGCATGGCGGCGGAAAAAATCCAGGCCACGTTGTAGGCCACCGCCTGCATCAGCATGGGACCGAAGCCCTGCCCCATGGGCCAGGCCTTGAAGCTCTGGCCGATGATGTTGGTGATCACCAGGTGGCCATCGATGGCAAAGAAGACGATGATGGCCAGGGTCGACAGCAGCGCCGAGGTGACGTCCGAGGACTGGCCGTTCATGGGGTCGTTCATCACTGCCATCGACAAGCCCATCTGCGAGGACACCAGGTAGCCCAGCACGCTGATCACCGACATCGCGAAGTGGAAGGCCAGCCCCAGCACGAAGCCCAGCAGCCCCTCTTCGGCGGCCGTGACGATGCCGTGCAGCGAGAACGGGTCGATGGCGCCCGGCCCGCTCACCACGCCACCGCTCAGCGGCAACATCAGGATCGCCAGCACCAGCGCCAGCAGGATGCGCACCGTCACCGGCGTCACCGCCTCGCCCAGCACCGGGGCGCCGATGAACATCGCCAGGATGCGGCAGAACGGCCACCAGATGGCGGTCAGCAACGGCAGCAGCTTGACGAGGATGTCTTCCATGACGGCGGGCTAGCCGACCAGGGTGGCGGCGCGGGTGAAAATCGAGACGCAAAAGTCCATCAGGTAAGTCGCCATCCAGCGCCCCGCCAGGATGATGGCCAGCAGCGTGATCAGCAGCCTGGGCAGGAAGCTCAGGGTTTGCTCGTTGATCTGGGTGGCGGCCTGGAACAGCGCCACCAGCAGGCCGGTGATCAGGCCCGGCACCACCAGGACCACCACCAGCAGCATCACCATGTGCAGCGATTCGACCACCAGGTCGACAGCAACGTCGGGAGTCAGCATCACGCTCAGCCTTTCAGTACGCCTGTATGCTCGTCACGAGCGTATTGACGGTCAGGGTCCAGCCATCCACCAGCACGAACAGCAGCAGCTTGAACGGCAGCGAAATCACCAGCGGCGACAGCATCATCATGCCCATGGCCATCAGCACCGACGATACCACCAGGTCGATCACCAGGAAAGGAATGAACAGCATGCAGCCGATCTGGAACGCGGTCTTCAGCTCGGACAGCACGAAGGCCGCCAGCTTGACGGTGAAGCCGTGCTGGGCCGGCTCGGCGATCTTGTCCTCGCCGGCCAGGTGGGCGATCTGCTGCAGCGCCGCCTTGCTGGTCTGGGCCAGCATGAAGCGCGAGATCGGTTGCTCGGCCGTCTTCAGCGCCGTCTCCAGGCTGATCTTGTCCTGGTCGTAGGGCACGAAAGCCTGGGTCCAGACTTGCTCGCCGACCGGCCGCATCACCAGCAGCGTGAGGATCAGCGCCACGCCGGTGATCACGCGGTTGGGCAAGCCCTGCTGCAGGCCCAGGGCCTGGCGCAGCAGCGACAGCACGATCACGAACCGGGTAAAGCTGGTCATCATCATGACCATCACCGGGAGCAAGCCCAGCAGGGTCATGATGACCAGGATTTGCATCTTGACCGTCAGTTCGGTCTTCGCTCCCGGCACCACGTTGGCCAGCAGGTCGACCGCGTGGGCCGGTGCGCAAGCCAATCCCAGCAATACGGCAAGAACAGGCGCGCCGGCCCGCAGCCGGCGCCACTGCACGTTCAGACTCCAGGTCATGAAGTCATCATGTCCAGATTCAGGCCGTCCAGGTCGAGCACTTTGAGGCCGTAGTTTTCGCCCGCCACCACCACTTCGGCGCGGCCGATGGCCGTGCCGTTGACCTTGATGACCAGCGGCTCGCCGGCCAGCACGTCCAGCTCCACCACGCTGTCCGGGCCGATGTTCATCAAGTCCTGCAGCGAGATACGGGCCGAGCCCACCTCCAGCGTCAGCGTGACCGGGATCTTGCGCATCATGGCCGGCAGGTCGCGCTGCGGCGTCGTGGCCGGCAGGTCGGCCAGCTCGGTGCTGGGTTGATCGATGATCATCTCTTCCGACAGATCGTCCAGCAAGGCGTCGCTAGGGTTGGCTACGTTCATGTTCATCATTATTCGGCGTCTTCAAAAGAGGTTAAACACAGTTTGCCTTTGTGCTCGGTAACGGCGGCCGTGAACAGCCGCGATTCCTCGAGCAAGACGTCGGCTCGGGTCAGGCTGATCGGGATGATAGCGCCAACCGTTAAATCATACAGGGTCCCCAGCGTGATTTCCTTGCTGGCCAGGCGGCCCACCAGGCCCACCTGCAGGCGTTGCGCCAGCGGCGCCAGGGCCTTAGGCTTCTTGCCGGCGTCGCGCCCGCGCAGCAGCCCGCGCAGCACGCTGGCCATCAGGTTCTTGTCCAGCGCGAACCAGAACTGGCCGCGCGCCCCGCTGCCGGGGTCGGCCAGCGAGACGGTGATGATCCAGGTGCCCTTGGCCGGGTGCGAGCCGGGCGCCAGCTTGAATTCATTGTCCGCCTCGGCGCCGCCCTGCTCGCCCGCCTCGGCGGTCTTGTCGTTTGCCGGCAGGTTGAGATCGATGCGGCCCACCAGGATGGCGCACAATTGTTGCCCCAGAACAACAGCCAGCCTTTCCTCGGTGGCGGTGACGCGCACCGCGCTCTCGTCGACCGCGGCGGCGTCGGCCTTGCCGCTGCCGTAGCGGTAATTGAGCACGCTGAGCAGCACCTTGCGCTCCAGCGAGAACGCGATGTGGCCGGCCGGCGCGGCAAAGCTGAGCCAGCGGCTGTGGATAGGGTCGCTGCCTTCCAGGCGGCTGAAGGCCACCGCTTCCACCTGCAAGCCGCCCCAGTAGCGGCGGTTCATCGGCAGGCGCATGGATTGCGCCAGGTCGTCGCGCAGTTGCTCGGCAAAAATCGGCAGCAGGTGGACGGGACGTCCCAGCAGGCATGGGTCCAGAACTTGATATTGCGGCTGTTTTGTCGTTGTCATGTCGTCGTGGCCATGTCGGATAATTCTATGCTACGCCTCCATCATCGCACTATCCAGCTAAAAACTGGTTACCCCCAGCGCAATTTTTTTAAAAGATTCCCAATAGTAACGTAAAGTCCGTAAGCTACGGTAGATATCAGCGCCGCAATGGCAGCACAGCATACATCATAATTCACATTATTTCCAATATACAATATTTGACGGTGTCGTTTGTCGAGTGCAGATATCACTTTACAGGATAGTTTCCAGCGGGTAAGCTTGCCCCGCACCATGAAACTGCCGCATTGCAACACATGAACGATTGCCGCTTAGTGAATGATTCATAAAGAATTTTTCTTTGGAAATATTGATTCCCATGCAGCAAACTCTTATCCGCGCCAGCACATGCCGGACAGCGCCCCTTACACTATCTTTCTTGCAAGACTGTGACATGGAACAACGGAACTGTAGCAGCTTGATCATACGCCGGCGTGATAAACACATGCGGGACTTGCTGCTTTCGGGCAATCTGGATATGGTAGGTGTTTCTGAGGAACGCCGTAAAAAACGCCAAAAAAACGCTGTTTAAAACGGGGGTAGTAAGATGAGTAACGGATTCTCCAGCCTGATACAAGCCGACCTGGCCGCGCTGACCGGCGCGGCGCAGAACCTGGCCCAGAGCAGCAATGCCATCGCCGCCGCCAACCAGTACGGCCCACAAGACACCCAGCCAGGCGCTTCCTTCGCCCAGGCCATGCAGGGCGCCATCGACAAGGTCAACACCCAGGACGCCGCGGCCAACCAGGCCATGGCCGACGTCGATGCCGGCAAGAGCGACGACCTGGTCGGCGCCATGCTGTCCAGCCAGGAAGCCGGCCTGTCGTTCTCCATGTTGATGCAGGTCCGCAATAAAGTAATGGGCGGCCTCGACGAGTTGATCAAATTACCGCTGTAACGTTTTTGCGAAAGCCCATCCGTGATTAACACCATCAAGTCCGCCTTCGAGCGCTGGCGCGCGAGCCCGGCCGCCCTGTCGCTGCCGCCCAACCTGCTGAAGAACCTGTACCCGCTGCTGTTGCTGGCCATCGGCGCCACTGCGCTGGTGCTGATGTATCTCTGGCATGACCAGTCTAACTACAAACCGGTCTTCGGGGCGCACGAAAAGGTGGCGGCCGCCGACATGATGAATGTGCTCGATGCTGACCACATCCCATATCGCTTGCATCCAGATTCGGGCCAGGTGCTGGTGCCGCAATCGATGCTGGGCAAGGTGCGCATGCTGCTGGCGTCGAAAGGCGTGACCGCGCAACTGCCGGCCGGCCTGGAACTGATGGACAAGAACGATCCGCTGGGCGTGTCGCAATTCGTGCAGGACGTGCGCTTCCGCCGCGGCCTGGAGGGCGAGCTGGCGCAATCGATCATGACCCTGGACGCGATCGCCCATGCGCGCGTGCACCTGGCCATCGCCAAGTCCACCTCGTTTGTCTCGTCCGACGGCGAAAAGTCCTCGGCCTCGGTGGTGGTGGCGCTCAAGCCGGGCCGCACGCTGACGCCGGAAGCCATCGCCGCCATCGTCAACATGGTGTCGGGCAGCGTGGCCAGCCTGAGCCCGCAGCGCGTGAGCCTGGTCGACCAGGCCGGCAACCTGCTGTCGGCCCACGTCGACCTGGCCGACGGCTTCGACGCCAACAGCAACGGCGACGAGGCCGCCAAGCGCTACCAGGACCAGATCAAGTCCAACGTCAAGGAACTGCTGGGCCCGGTCATCGGCGATGACAACTACCGCCTCAGCGTGACCGCCGCGGTGGACAATGACAAGGTCGAGGAAACGGTCGAGAAATACGGCGCCGATCCCAAGGTCACCAGCGAAGCCATGCGCGAGGAGCAGGACCGCAACCGCCTGGTGATGGGCGTGCCGGGCTCGCTGTCCAACCGGCCGCCGCCAGCGGCCAATCCGGCCGCCGCCGGTGCCGCCGCCGATCCGAACGCGCCGGCCGCCGACGGCACCGTGCCGCAGCAGCCGGACGGCACCGCCCGCAAGAACGCCACCACCCGCCAGTACGCCTATGACCGCAGCATCACCCAGACCAAGCGCAGCCGCGGCCGCCTGGAAAAACTGAGCGTGGCGGTGGTGCTGGCGCAAGCCGCCGCGCCCACGCCCAAGACCGGCTGGAGCGCGGCGGAAATCGCCAACATCGACCGCATCCTGCGCAACGGCCTGGGCATCAACGCCGAGCGCGGCGACCAACTGGTGGTGTCGGCCATGAACTTCCCGCCCAAGGTGGCCGCTGCCGCCTGGTGGGAAGAGCGCGACAACGTGGTCGACATGAGCACCTGGGCCATCTACGCCGTGGCCGCCCTGCTCGCCTACCTGCTGATCGCCCGTCCCCTGCTGCGCATCGCCAACGCCCGCCTGATGCCGGATCCGCGCGAAGCGGCCCGCATCGCCGCCGAGCGCCGCGCCGCCGAACAAGCCGCCATCCAGGCCGCCAAGGAAGCCAAGGACGAGCAGGCCGCGCTGGCCGGCGAGGCCGCGCCGGGCGCCGCCCCGGTCCTGCCGGGCGCCGCCCAGCCGGGCATGCCGGTGGTGCCGCTGCTGGAAAACTACGACCTGCCGCCGCCGGGTTCGGCGGTGGACGTGATGGTCGATCACTTGAAGGTGCTGGCGGCCAAGGAGCCGGAGCGCGTCGCCGAAGTCGTCAAACAATGGATGCAGAAAAATGGCCGAGTTCAACAGTAAGATGGATGATGAGATCGAGTACCACGCCGGCACGGGCAAGCTGACGCCGGTGGAGCAGGCTGCCATCGTGCTGCTGAGCATAGGCGAAGAGCCGGCCGCGGCCGTGCTGCGCTGCCTGTCGCGCGAGGAATTGCTGGAAGTGACCCAGGTCATGTCGCGCATGAGCGGCATCAAGGTGGAATCGGTCAAGCACGCGATGCAGCAGTTCTTCGACGATTACCGCGAGCAGTCCGGCGTGCATGGCGCCTCGCGCAGCTACCTCAAGCGCTCGCTGGACCTGGCGCTGGGCGGCGACCTGGCCAACACCGTGCTCAACAATATTTACGGCGACGAGCTGCGGCCGAAGATGGCGCGCCTGCAGTGGGCCTCGCCCAAGTGGCTGGCCGAGTACATCTCGGCCGAGCACGTGCAGATGCAAGCCGTGTTCCTGGCCTTCCTGCCGCCGGCCCTGGCCGGCCAGATCATCGACGCCCTGCCGGCCGACGGCCGCGACCTGGTGCTGCTGAACCTGGCGCGCCTGGACGAGATCGACCGCGACCTGCTGCTGGAACTGGACGAGCTGGTGCAGCGCTGCCTGAGCTCCTTCGATTCGCAGAGCACCAGCGTGGAAGGCATCCGCCAGACCGCCGAGATCCTCAACCGCCTGCCCAACAACCGCCAGCAGATGGTGGAACTGCTGCGCGCCCACGATCCGGACGTGGTGGCCCAGATCGAGCTGTCGATGTACGACTTCTTCATCCTCGGCAACCAGACCGAACAGGCCATCACCCGCATCCTGGAAGACGTGCCGCTGGAACAGTGGGCGATCGCGCTCAAGGGCGCCGAAACCTCGACCCGCGATGCCATCTTGAAAACGATGCCGAAACGTCAGGCCCAGGCGTTCGAGGACATGATGCGCCGCGCCGGCCCGGTGCCGATGTCGCGCATCGAGCAAACCCGCCAGGAAATCATGGCCACCGTCAAGGCGCTGGCCGACGCCGGCGAAGTCGAGATCCAGTTGTTCGCGGAACAGGTGGTTGAATGAAGGCGTTCCGCCCCTACCGCTTCCCGCCGCTGGCGCAGTTCACCGCCATGGCGCACCGCGCGGCGGCCAACGGCGACGACAGCGGCGCCCAGTGGGCGGCCTCGGTCAGCGAGGGCTTTGAGCAGGGCCAGCGCGACGGCTACGAAATCGGCCTGGCGCGCGGCCAGGAAGACGGCTTCGAAGTGGGCCGCCAGCAGGGCCAGCAGCAGGGCCGCGAGGAAGGCCGCCACGAAACCCTGGTCACCTACGACCAACTGGCGCGCCCCGTCGATGCCATGCTGAAAGGCTTGCGCAAGCTGCGCGCCGATTACCACGCCGCCCAGCGCAAGGAAATGGTGGACCTGGTGGCGAAAGTGGCGCGCCAGGTGATCCGCGCCGAACTGGCTTTGCAGCCGGTGCAACTGATGTCCCTGGTGGAGGAAACCCTGGCCTCGATGCCGCCCACCCGCGAGGAAATCGACGTCTACCTGAACCCGGAAGAATTGCGCCGCCTGTCCGAGCTCGATCCCAAGCGCGCCAAGCGCTGGAACATGATCGCCGACGCCCGCCTGGACCCGGGCGAATGCCGCATCCGCGCCGGCGACAACGAGGTCGACGCCGGCTGCCACCAGCGCCTTGCGGCGGTCATGGAACAGGTCGATAATCAATTGCAAATCGCCGACAGCACGGACGAAGCGGAGATCGAAGAGTGATCGCGGATGCCTTACGCAACCTGGAACTGGGCACAGTCCCCATGGCGACCCCGACCGGGCGCCTGGTGGGCGCGTCCGGCCTGTTGCTTGAGGCCGTAGGCTGCCCGTTGCACACCGGCCAGCGCTGCCAGATCGAGACTGTCGGCGGCGAGTGGCTGGACGCCCAGGTGGTCGGTTTCCGCGACAAGGTGTCTTACCTGATGCCGTTCAAGAAAGCGGTGGGCCTGACCACCGGCGCCCGCGTGCTGCCCGCCCCCGACAAGACCAGCTTGCAGATCGGCCCCGGCTGGCTGGGGCGCATGGTCAACGGCCTGGGCGAGCCGATCGACGGCCTGGGCAAGCTGGGCGGCGATTTTCCGCTGGAACCGCAGCCGCCGCGCGTGCACCCGCTGCGCAAGAAACCGGTGACCGAGCCGCTGGACGTGGGCGTGCGCGCCATCAACGCCATGCTGACCCTGGGCCAGGGCCAGCGCGTGGGCCTGATGGCCGGCTCGGGCGTCGGCAAGTCCGTCCTGCTGGGCATCATGACGCGCCAGACCGTGGCCGACGTGGTGGTGGTCGGCCTAATCGGCGAACGTTCGCGCGAGGTGCGCGAATTTGTCGACATGTCGCTGGGCAAGGACGGCCTGCAAAAAGCCGTGCTGGTGATCGCCCCGGCCGACGAAAGCCCGCTGATGCGCATCATGGCCACCGAGCTGTGCCACTCGATCGCCGCCCACTACCGCGACCAGGGCAAGAACGTGCTGCTGCTGGTCGATTCGCTGACCCGCTACGCGATGGCGCTGCGCGAAGTGGCGCTGGCGCTGGGCGAGCCGCCGGCCACCAAGGGCTATCCGCCGTCGGTATTTTCCAACCTGCCGCAACTGGTCGAATCGGCCGGCAACGGCGAGCAGCCGGCCGGCAGCATGAGCGCCATCTACACCGTGCTGGCCGAGGGCGACGACCAGCAAGACCCGGTGGTCGACACCGCCCGCGCCATCCTCGACGGCCACATCGTGCTGACGCGCGAACTGGCCGAGCGCGGCCACTACCCGGCCATCGACATCGCCGCCTCGATCAGCCGCTGCATGACGCAGGTGATCAGCCAGGAACACATGCTGGCGGCGCGCGCGCTCAAGGCCAGCATGGCGCGCCACGAGCGGGTGCGCGACCTGATCCCGCTGGGCGCCTACGTGCCCGGCGCCGACCCCATCACCGACAAGGCGGTGCAGTTGCACCCCATGGTCGAAGAATTCCTGTGCCAGGGCACCAAGGAAGCTGCCCCGCTGGCCCCCTGCGTCGCCCAACTTGAAAGGCTGATGACCCCATGAGCCAACACCACCTCCGCAACCTGTCCACCCTGGTGGCCCTGCGCAACACGGAAGTCGAGCGCCTGCAGACCGAGATGGCGGAAAAGGCCAGCGTGCGCGAGCGCTACCAGAAGAACCTGGAGCGCCTGACCAGCCTGTACACCAACAGCGGTCCCAGCGGCAACCTGCACCCTGCCCTGGCCGGCAACTGCGGCAACTACAAGCAAGCCGTGATGGCCATGGCCGACAGCCACCGCCTGGACTTGCACATGCACGAGGCCGACATGGCCGTGAAACAGCAGGCGCTGAACGCGGCCTGGGCCAAGCGCGAGGTGCTGGGCAAGGTCTTGAACAAGCAGCAAAAGCTGGTGGTCAAGGAACAACACGTCAAGGAACGACGACAACATGATGAATTGGCAACCCAACTGTGGCTGCGCGGCCAAAAATAACTGCAGTTACAAAAAATACCGGGGAATATTTTCATACGGAAACGATTAAGGTCGCCCTATCCCGGGGTACACTTCACTTATCCTTTCCAGGAGCACGACCATGTCCACCATTAGCAGCCCGACTTACGATCCGACCACCACCGCGACCAACCTGGCCAACGCCTATGTCGCGCCGACCAAGGCGATCCTGGACAAGGAGTCGGCCAAGGCCAGCGCCACCGACACCGCGCTGACCACGCTGGGCAACGCGCTGAGCACTTTCCAGACCGCGCTGAGCGCGCTGGGCAACAGCACCACCTCGGTGGCCGCCAACTCGGCCACGGTCAGCAACAGCACCATCGCCTCCGCCACCGCCAGCTCGACCGCCGTGGCCGGCACCTATTCGTTTTACGTGCAGCAACTGGCCACCGCCGGCCAGGTGTCGTACAACGTGGCCGACAGCGCCGCCACCAACGCCGGCTCCATGAACGTGATGCTGGCCGATGGTTCCAGCTTCCAGGTCGACCTGGCCAATGCCGACACCAACCATGACGGCGTGCTGAGCGCGCAGGAAGTGGCGGCCGCCATCAACGCGGCCACCAACAACGATTCCCGCATCACGGCCTCGACCATGACCATCAACGGCCAGCAGCAACTGGTGCTGAACTCGAACAACACCGGCGCCGCCAATGCCGTGGCCGCGATCGACACGTCCGGCCTGGGCGATCCCGGCCTGGCCGCCGCGCTGTCGGCGCCGACCGTGCTGACCACCGCCAAGGACGCCATCATCCAGATGGGCGGCCAGACCGTGCAGCAAGCCTCGAACACCTTCAGCGTGATCGACAACGTCAAGTTCACCATCACCGGCGCCCAGGCGGCCGGCGCCAACCCGGTCACGCTGACCGTGGCGCCGGACAACAGCACCACCGCCAACAATGTGCAAAGCTTCGTCAACGCCTACAACACCCTGATGGGCGTGTTCAGCTCGCTGACCGCGGCCGGCGACCACACGGTCGCCGCGTCCACCTCGGGCGCCACCGACACCGTGCCGACCCCGACCGCGGAAGACGCCGCCTTTTACAACGACGCCGGCGTCACCGCCCTGCAGGACCGCCTGGGGTCGGCCCTGCGCGCGGCCACCGGCGGCATCTCGCTGATCAACTTCGGCATCTCGGCCAACAAGGACGGCACGCTGAGCGTGGACACCGGCCGCCTGAACAAGGCCATCGCCGCCAACCCCGGCCAACTGGACACGCTGTTCGGCAAGGCCGGCATCGGCATCGACAGCGGCGTGCTGGGCTCCATGAACAAGCTGGCCAACGCCTGGACCGGCAGCACCGGCTACATCGCCTCGCGCCGCGACGTCAACACCCGCCAGGAAAAGGACATCAGCAACCGCCAGGACGCGCTGCAGGCGCAGTTCACCAGCGCCTACCAGCGCTACCTGGCGCAGTTCACGGCGCTGCAACAACTGCAGTCCACCATGACCAACACCTCGAACATGTTCACGGCGATGTTCTCGCCTAGCTCGTCGAGTTAATCCCGCATCACGTTTCACAACCAGTACGGTGAACACCATATGAACCAGGAAGCCTACAGCAGTTACCACGCCACCAATCTCGATTCCCAGGTCGCCCGGGCGTCGCCGATCGAGCTGGTGCTGGTGCTCACCGACGGCCTGCTCGAAGAGCTGGCCCGCGCGCGCGGCCACATCGTGGGCAAGCGCTATGAACTCAAGGCGGTCAGCCTCAACAAGTGCACCGACATCATCAACGGCCTGGCCAGCTCGCTGGACTTCGACAACGGCGGCGAGGTGGTGGAAAACCTCGGCCGCCTGTACGACTATTGTGCCGGCCGCCTGTACACGGCCGGCGTCAGCCTGGACCCGGCCATCATCGACGAAGTCGTTACCCTGCTGACCACCATCAAAAAAGGCTGGCTGGGCGTGCAGGCCAAAAATGGATAGGCACCGCACTTTGCTGCAAATGACGCAAAAGATGAGCGCCGCCATCGCCTCCCAGGACTGGAAGATGCTGGCGGCGATTAACACCTTAATGGCCACCACGCTGCCGCAGATGGCCGCGCAGGGACCGTGGAGCAGCGCCGAGTGGGCCGCCCTGTCGGCGCTGCGGCAGATGCACAACGAGGCCGTCAAGCGCTGCGACCAGGCCACCGAGGAGCTGGGACGGCGCCTGACCGAAATGCAGGCCAACCGCGAAGGCTGGCTGGCCTATGCCATGGAAAGCGAACAAGCAGCAGCAACCGGAACCCAAGCATGAACATGAATCTCAGCAGCGCGACCGCCGCCAAGGCGGCCAAGGTCGACTTCACCGCCCCGGTGGCCGCCAACAATGGCCAGGCCGCCAGCGCGGCGTCGGCCGTCAACGGCAATGCCGGCAAGCGCGCGGCCGCCCAGGACGACAACGACAACAGCGCGAAGAACAGCGCCGCCCCGGCCCCGGCGCCCGCGCCGGCCCCGCCCGCGGCCCAGAACAATGCGGCCAGCGCCGCCCAGAACAGCCAGCCCGCCCCGCCGGCGGCCGGCGCTGCCGTCGACCAGGCGCAGCAGGCCGCGGCCACCCCGCTGTTCGCCCAGTTGCTCAACCTGGCCGACCAGGACAGCGCGCCGGCCGACGACAAGCACAGCGACAGCAAGACCGACAAGACCGATAGCGACGCCAGCGGTTCCGGCACGGCCGCCGCCAGCAGCGTGCTGCCGGCCATGGTCAGCTCCCTGCTCAACCTGGCTGCCGCGCCGGCTCCGGCGCCAGCCGCCATGGGCGCCGCCGCGGCCGACGGCAGCCGCATCGATGGCGTCAGCGCCACCGCCACCCTGAGCGGCGCCGCCACCCGCCTCAACCTGGCGGCCGTCAGCGTCGCGGTCACCCCGGGCACGCCGCCGGGCGCCGACGCCGCTGCTGCCGCCCAGCCGGGCGCCGCGGCCGGCGCCGACGCGGCCGCCGCCCAGCCCGCCCAGGCGGCAGCCCCGCTGCAGCCGCAGAACGTGTACACCCTGGCCAGCAACGCCAACGCGGCCGCCGCCCAGCAACTGGCCGCCGATGCGCAGGCGGACAGCCGGCCCCCGGCCGCGGCCGGGCGCACTGCCCCGGCGCCGGTCGACGCCGGCGCGGTCGACGCGGCCGCCCCGACGCCGCTGCCCGCCCCTGCCGCGCCGCGCGCGGCGGTCCGCTATGCCGACGTGGCCGCTGCCGCCAGCGCCGCCAATACCGCCGCCCAGCCCGGTGCCGCCGCCAAGGACGACAGCGCCAACCGCGGCAATGCCAGTCCCGCGCCGGTGGCCGGCCTGGCCGTGGCCAGCGCCGCGCCGGCGCCGGTGGCCGGCCAGGGCCAGGCTGCCGTCAAGCTGGCCGGCGCGCCGGAACAGTGGCAGCAGCCGCTGCGCGAAGCGCTGGGCGACCGCCTGCAGTTGCAACTGCAACGCAACAACGACCACGCCGTCATCCGCCTCGACCCGCCCAACATGGGCAGCATCGAGATCTTGATCCGCCACAGCGCCGGCGCGCTGCAGGTCAACCTGACGGCCAACAACAGCGAGGTGGTGCGCCAACTGAACACCATCGGCGACAGCGTGCGCCAGGACCTGTCGAACAACCGCCAGTTCAGCGACGTGGCCGTGACCGTGTCGTCGGCGCGCGCCCAGGCGCAGGCGCAGTCCGACCAGGGCGGCCGCAACGGCCAGCAGCGCGAGCAGGAACAGGGCCGCGCGCCGGGCCGCGCGCTGGCCGACGATGACACCACCGCCACCTTTGCCATGACTGACCGGGAGTAATCTGCACAATGAAGAACATGAAAATCATCATCGCGTTTGTACTGGTCGCCGTGTTCGGCGCGGCAGTGGCAGGCGGCGCAGTGTGGTACATGTCCAGGGGGAACGACGCTGTCGCCGACAGCAAGGATAAGAAAGCCGTCAAGAAGGAAGACAAGAAATCGGACCAGCCGCCGAAATACCTGACGGTCGATAAAGTGGTCATCATGCTCAAGCGCCAGCCGGCCGACGCCGTGACCCACTACCTGTCGGCCGACCTGGTGGTGGCCACCGACGCCAAGCGCGAGAAGGAAGCCAAGGAAGATTTGCCGATGCTGCGCAGTGTGGCCGTGCGCACGCTGTCGGCGCTGCCGATGGCCACGGCGCAGGTGATGACCATCGACCAGTTTGCCGCGGAGTTGAACAAGGCCTTCGAGGCCGCGTACGCCGACCAGGGCCGGGACAAGCCGTTTTCGGAAGTCATGATAGGCAAGCTCATCATCGAGTAAGCCCACACAGCATGAACACGAGTGGAGCGGGCATGGGATATGTAGAGCAATTTGCAGAAGCTTATGCCGAAAGCTACGGCGAAGGCGGCAGCACGCCGCCGTCGCACAGCGTGGCTGACGAGCAGAAGCATCTGCTGGCGTATGCGCCGCTGGTCAAGCGCATCGTGCGCCAACTGAATTCACAGATCGCCGGCGCGATCGACCGCGACGACATGGAGCAGATCGGCCTGATGGGGCTGCTGGAAGCGCTGCGCCGTTACGGCGAGCCGGACGCCGCTTTCGGCAGCTACGCCAGCCTGCGCATCCGCGGCGCCATCCTGGACGAGCTGCGCCGCCAGGACTGGCGCCCGCGCGCGGTGCGCCAGCAAAGCCACAAGCTGCGCGACGCGGTGCGCGCCCTGACCCGCAAGCTGGGCCGCGAGCCCAGCGAGCCGGAAATCATGGGCGCCCTGGGGCTGACGCCGGAAGCCTACCAGGCTTACCTGCTGGATGAAAACGCCGAGACCATCGGCAGCTTCGACGAGGCGCTGCAGGACACCATGGGCGGCGACAGCGCGCCCAGCCCGGAAGAGCAACTGCTGGTGCGGCGCAGCCTGGAGCAGGCGCTGCGCGGGCTGGATGAACGGGAGCAGCGGGTGGTGCAGATGTACTATGAATTCGAGCTGAGCTACAAGGAAATCGCTGCCGTGCTGGACTTGACCGACGCCCGCGTCTGTCAGCTCAACAAGGCGGCGCTCAACAAAATGAAAGCAGTGCTGCAAAACGCCTGACGGGGCAGGCGTGGCAGAAATCAGAAAAATGACGCGGAAAGGCGAATCATCATGCAGCAAATAATCGGCATCATCATCACGCTGGGCGCGGTGTTCGGCGGCTTCATCATGATGGGCGGGGCGTTCCATCAGATCTGGCAGCCGAACGAACTGTTCGTCATCGCCGGCGCCGGCCTGGGCGCGCTGGTGCTGGGCAATCCCACCCACGTGCTGAAGGAAATGGGTACCCAGCTCAAGAAAGTCATCACCCGCAAGAAGTACGATTCCGAATTCCAGCGCCAGTTGCTGCTGCTGATGTACGAACTGCTGCAACTGGCCGCCGGCGGCCTGAAGGCGCTGGACGCCCACGTCGAGGCGCCCAAGGAAAGCCCGCTGTTCCAGCGCTACCCGCGCGTGCTGGAAGAACCCAAGCTGCTGGCCTTCATCGTCGACAACTTCCGCCTGATGGCCATGGGGAAGATCAACGCCCACGAACTGGAAGGCGTGCTGGACCAGGAACTGGAAGCCATCCACGAAGAGCTGAACCAGCCGGCCAAGTCGCTCGGCAAGATCGGCGAGGCGATGCCGGGCTTCGGGATTCTGGCCGCCGTGCTGGGCATCGTGATCACCATGAACACCGTGAACGAGGGCGCGACCTCGGGCGACATCGCCGAGCACGTGGGCGCCGCCATGGTCGGCACCTTCATCGGTATTTTCTTCTGCTACGGCTTGCTGGACCCGCTGTCCAACATGCTCAAGCAACTGGTCAACCAGGAAGGCGCCAACAAGGAAACCGTCAAGGTGGTGCTGGTGACCCACGTGGCCGGCAAGCCGCCGCTGCTGGCGATCGACGCCGGCCGCCGCCTGGTGCCGCTCAACATCAAGCCGAGCTTCGCCCAGTTGGAGCGCTGGATCAACGACCTGGAAGGCCGCGACAGCGCGCCGTCCGACGACAGTGGCCGCCGAGGAGGACGTGGTGCTAAAGCCGCATGATAAAGGGGACCAGACCATCGTCAAGCGCGGTGGCGGCAAGCACGCGCACGACGAGCACGGCGGCGCCTGGAAGGTGGCCTTCGCCGACTTTTGCCTGGCGCTGAGCTGTCTGTTCCTGGTGCTGTGGCTGATGGCCTCGCGCAATACCGAATCGCTGCAACAGATCCTGACCGAGGCCGACGGCGCCAAGACCGACCAGGGCAAGGGCGTGATGCCGGAGCAGGTGGGCGGCCCGCGCGGCAGCCTGATCGACCGCTTCCCCATGCCCCACTTCGGCAACACCGAGACCGAGGGCAAGGCCAAGTCCAATGCCGAGCAGGTCTACACCCCGGCCCAGCCCAGCGCCAAGGTCAAGTACGACACGCCGACCGACCTGGAGGCGCTGTCGCGCGCGCTGGCCAAGCTGAGCCAGGAATTCGGCCTGGCCAGCAACCTGGAATCGGTGGTCACCCCGTACGGCCTGCGGGTGATGCTGCACGATACCGACCGCCAGGGCATGTTCGTGCGCGGCAGCGCCGTGCCGACCGATAAGTTCCGCGCCCTGCTGCGCAAGATGGGGCCGCTGTTCGCGGCCATGGACAACCAGATGCTGATCGTCGGCCACACCGACTCGCTGCAGTACGCCGACACCAGCTACGCCGCCTTCTCCAACTGGACCTTGTCGGCCAACCGCGCCATGTCGGCCCGCGCGCAGTTGCTGGCCGGCGGCATGAACCGCGAATCGGTGCTGCAGGTGGTGGGCATGGCCGACCGCGCGCCGCTGGACATCAAGCGCGCCGACGCCGGCGTCAACCGCCGCATCGAGCTGCTGATCCTGACCACCGCGCAAGCCAAGACCATCGCCGCCATGTTCGGCATGCCGGACGCGACCAGCCCGCTGACCGAGGACGTCGACACCGCCCTGCCGGACCAGTCGCTGCTGGAGCGCCTGCGCGCCAAGCTGGGCGGCGCCAGCCCGTACCGCGATCCCCGCCACACCAAGTAAGCACCGTATGGAAACCAAGCCAACCAGAGGCACACGTATGAGAATCACCAGCCCCAGCGCGGACGGCGTCGCCGTCCAGCGCGTAGCCGAGGTCGTTGCGCCGGACGCCGCCGAAGCGGTGGCCGCGCCGCCGGCGCCGGCGCCGCTGCAATCGGCGGTGCTGCAGCCGGCGCTGCAAGCCATGCGCGAGATGCCGGAAATCGACCAGGAAAAAGTGGACATGCTGCGCAACGCCCTGGCCAAGGGCGAGCTGCCGTTCGACCCGGGCAAGCTGGCCGGCCTGATCCAGCGCTTCCACGGGAGCGAGAAGTGAGCATCAGCCGTGCCCCGGCGCGGCCGGCCGCGCCGCCCGCCGCCGCGGCCAATCCGCGCCAACTGGCCATGCGCGAGCTGCTGGCCGGCGTCGCCGACGACACCGCGGCCTATGCCACCCTGCAGGATTTGCTGCAACAACAATTCCAGGCCGCGCTGCGCCACCAGGCGACCGAACTGGGCGCCGTGGCCGCGGCGATTTCCACCCTGGTCGACCAGATGCAGGCGCGGCGCCAGCAGCGCGTGGCGCTGGTACAACGTTTAGTTGGGTCAACTGGCAATATGATGCAGGCTTTTGCCTTGCTGAAAAATACTGCTCGGGAGAAAATGGAGCAGGATTGGCAGGCCCTGGAACGGGCGGTCATCGAATGCAAGCGCCTGAGCAAACGCAATGGCGACTTGCTGGTTGAGCAATACACCATCATGCAGCGGGTGCTGCATGGCGAGGAGCACATTTATGCGCCAGCTTAGCGGCACGCAAGCGACCGCACCGACCGCGCCGACGGTCTCGAACATGACGGCCAGCCGCCCTGCCGCGGCCCTGGGCGGCAGCGCCATGCCGGACGCCTTCTCGCAGGCGTTTCAACAAATACAGAGCGACGTAAACAACTACATCATTAAGGGCGACGGCGGATTTATTAGCGCTGCGCCCTCGTCCCAGGTCATGGGCCTGCAAGCCATGGCGGTGCGCAACCGCGCCGCCGGCGCCATCGACGGCGACAGCGACAGCGGCCTGCCCAGCGACGTGCAGCAGCAATTCCTGGCCTCGATCAAGCCGTGGGCGCAGGAAGCCGCGGACAAGCTGGGGGTGTCGCCCGACGTCGTGGCGGCCCACGCGGCGCTGGAGTCGGGCTGGGGCCAGCGGCCGCTGCGCAACGGCACCGCCAGCAGCAACAACCTGTTCGGCATCAAGGCCAACGGCAACTGGCAGGGTGAGGTGGCGGCCGCCAGCACCACGGAATACGAGCACGGCGCCATGCTGAAGAAGACCGAGCGCTTCCGCAGCTACCCGGACGCCGCCAGCGCCTTCCGCGACTATGCCGACATGTTGAGCAGCAATCCCCGCTTCCAGGCGGCGCTCAACACCGGCAGCAATGCCCATGCCTTCGCCAGCGCGCTGGCCAAGGGCGGCTATGCCACCGACCCGGCCTACGCCGACAAGCTGAGCAAGCTGGCCGCGCGCCTGCAGCGCGCCGGCGGCGTGGCCGGCCTTACCGCGACGGGGAACTAGGGGTGGCCGGCATGTCGACAGGTTCCACCGTGCCCGCCCCGGTGACCCGGGTGCGCAGCACCGTGCCGCTGGCATTGCGCACCCGCACCACCGAACCGCGCGCGCCCGCGTCCAGCGCCTCGCCCGCCATGCTGACTTCGATCTGCTCGCGGCGGGCGACGATGCGCACCGTGTCGCCGCGCTTGACCACGGTGGGCGCGCTGAGCACCGACTTGCGCAGCACCTCGCCGGCGCGCAGGGTGCGCTTGGCGCTCATGCCGACCGCGTCCTGCGCATCGGCGAGGCTGTCGGCGATGTTGGAAATGTCGTGGCGCTCGAGCAGCACGTCCTCGTCGGCCAGCGCGCGGCCGGCCGGCACGTCGGCAGCGGCCACCACCACGCGTGCCGACACCTGGGCGCGCACCACGAAGTCGTACCGCCAGCCGTCGCCGGCCGCGTTGCCGTTGACGCCGGGGCAGATGGCCACGAAGCGCATGCGGCTGGGCAGCCGGGTGTCGGCCGCCTCCACCGTCACGCCCTGGCGGCAGGCGGCCAGCGGCCGCGTGCCCGGCAGCACCGCCACCGTGAACTGCGGCTCGCTCAGGCCGGCGCTCTCGGTCCAGCGCGCCAGGTGGCGCTTGGCAGCCGCTTCGACCAGGGCCGGCACCTGGGCGGCGCTGACCGGTCCGGCCGGCGCCGGCTCGGCGGCGCCGGCCGCAGAAAGTTGCATGCAAATCAGCAACACCGCACGCAAACCAGTTACAATAGATTTGTTGATCATGAGCAATACCTTTACTATGATGCCGGTTACCGTATGTGGCCGCCATTCTACAGACACAGGGGAAGATTATGGGCATTAACTTCAAGGATGTGACCGGCGTGCATGCCGACGCGCTGCACCTGCGCACCGAGCGCACGCGCATCCTGGCCGCCAACATTGCCAATGAAAACACGCCCGGCTTCCAGGCCCAGGACATGGACTTCGCCGCCGCCCTGGCCAACGTCCAGGCCGAGGCCACGGGCGAGGTCGGCGGCGACCCGGAGGCGGCGCTGATGTACCGCGTGCCCTACCACCCCACCCGCGACGGCAACACCGTCGAGATCGGCGTCGAGCAGGCGGCCTTCTCGCAGAATGCCAGCGATTTCCAGACCAGCCTGACCTTCGTCAGCATGAAGTTCAAGGGCCTGGCCAAGGCCATCAACGGCCAGTAAGGAGTCCGCATGTCTTTCAAGAATATTTCCGATATCGCCGGTTCGGCCATGGCCGCGCAGTCCGTGCGCCTGAATACCATCGCCTCCAACCTGGCCAACGCCGATTCGGTGGCCGGCACCGAGGCCGACACCTACCACGCGCGCAAGCCGGTGTTTGCCGCCGTGATGCAGGACAGCCCGAGCGGCATGGACAGCGCCGGCGGCAAGGTGCAGGTGCTGGACGTGGTGCAGTCGTCCGAGCCGCTGCGCAAGGTGTACGAGCCGGGCAACCCCATGGCCAATGCCGACGGCATGGTGTTTTACCCCAACGTCAACGAAGTGGCCGAGATGACCGACATGATGTCGGCCTCGCGCGCCTTCGAGACCAATGTCGAAGTCCTGGGCCGCATCCGCACCATGCAGGCCTCCCTCCTCAAACTCGGTGAAGGTTAAGCCATGACAGTCAGTCTCCTCAACAACGGCAGCACCAGCAGCACCACGTCCGGCAGCGCCGGCAGCGCCATCGCCGCCAGCGGCAGCGATATGTCGACCATGTTCACCAAGCTGCTGGTGGCCCAGATCCAGAACCAGGACCCGCTGTCGCCGACCGACCCGTCGCAGTTCGTCCAGCAACTGACCCAGTTGTCGCAGACCGAGTCGCTGCAAAGCCTGACCAGCATGATGAGCGCCAACAACAGCGTGCTGCAGAGCATGCAGGTCTTGTCGCTGGGCGGCCAGGTGGGCTCCAACGTGATGGCGTCCACCTCCACCGTCACCCTGGACGGCAGCACCAGGGTCGACGGCCAGACCACGCTGGCCTCCTCCAGCAGCAAGACCACGCTGGAACTGACCGGCGCCGACGGCGTCAAGCACGACATCGACCTGGGCTCGCAAGCGCCCGGCACGGTGGCGTTCAGCATCGACCCGACCGCGCTGGGCCTGCCGGCCGGCACCTACACCATGTCGGTGCAGACCAGCAGCAAGGAAACTCCGGGCATCGAAATCCAGGGCCGCCTGAACAGCGTGCGCCTGGCCGCCAGCGGCAGCGTGATGCTCAACGTCGCCAACGTCGGCGACGCCGCCACCACCGCCATCACCGCGTTCAACGGTAAGTCTACTGCCACTCAATCCAGTCTCTAAAGGAAGGACTCCAACATGAGTTTTGATATCGCATTGTCTGGCATTCAGGCCATTAACGAAGCGCTGGACACCACCAGCCACAACATCGCCAACGCCGGCACCTACGGCTACAAGTCCAGCCGCGCCAACTTCGGCTCGCTGGTGGCGGGCGACCAGATGACCGGCGTCCACATCGGCTCGACCACGCAGAACATCGGCCTGCAGGGCGGCATCCTGAACACCGGCCGCGCGCTGGACGCCTCGATCAACGGCGCCGGCTTCTTCATCGCGCGCGACGCTTCCACCAATGAAATCCAGTACACCCGCGTCGGCATCTTCGACGCCTCGACCGACGGCTTCCTGGTGGATGCCTCGGGCCGCAAGGTGCAGGGCTATCCGGTCGACCCCAAGACCGGCAACGCCGGCGCCCAGGGCGACATCGCGATTCCGACCGGCGCCATCCCGGCCGTCGCGTCGACCAAGATCACCTACGTCGGCAACATTTCCGCCGACTGGACCGCGCCGACCACCGCCTGGACCCCGCCGACCTCCGCCGCCAACGCCCCGGATCCGGCCAGCTTCAACATGTCCAAGGCCTCCGTGGTGTACGACACCCTGGGCGGCAAGCACACCCTGACCCAATACTTTGTGCGCGGCACCGACCCGGCCTCGGTCGACGTGCACTACGTGCTGGACGGCGTGGAAGAAGGCGCCCCGGCCACCCTGACCTTCGACCCGGTCACCGGCCAGATGACGGTGCCGGATCCGGCCACCGGCGGCACCGCGGTCGCCCAGTTGAGCGCGGCCGGCGCCATGGCCAACGGCGCCACCCTGAACGACATCACCATCAACTACACCGGCACCACCGGCTTTGCCGGCGAAGCCACCACCTCGACCAACAACGCCGACGGCTATGCCTCCGGCACCTTCAGCGGCGTGGCCCTGGGCCAGGACGGTTCGGTGATCGCCAGCTACACCAACGGCCAGAAGCAGACCGTGGGCCGCCTGGCCATCGCCACCTTCCCCGACGAAGGCAAGCTGACCGCCATCAGCGACACCAGCTGGGTGCAGTCCACCACCTCGGGCTCGCCGCTGGTCACCGCGCCGGGCGTGGGCATGGCCGGCTCGATCAACGTCGCCTCGCTGGAGCAATCCAACGTCGACATCACCTCGGAACTGGTCGGCCTGATGACCTCGCAGCGCAACTACCAGGCCAACTCCAAGGTGATCCAGACCGAGAGCACCATGATGCAGTCGCTGATGCAGGCCATCTAAAGGGCCACGGTTAAATGGATGCGCTGATATACACCGCCATGAGCGGGGCCGAGCGGGCCCTGCGCGGCCAGCAGGTACATGCCAACAACCTGGCCAACGCCGACACCGGCGGCTTCCGCGCCAACCTGGAGCTGGCCGCGGCCCAGACCGTCAACGGCTACGGCTACGACGACCGCCACATGGCGCAGTTGCAGGCCAACGCGGTCTCGACCCGCCAGGGCACGGTCAAGGCGACCGGGCGCGCGCTGGACGTGGCGGTTTCCGGCAACGGTTACCTGACCGTCGACGGCCCCAGCGGCGAGGCCTACACCCGCAACGGCAACATGACGCTGGACGAGACCGGCACCCTGCGCATCAACGGCAACGTGGTGCTGGGCGAAGGCGGCCCGATCTCGGTGCCGGAATACACCAAGATCGAGGTCGGCTCGGACGGCACCATTTCCATCCAGAGCCCCGGCGCCACCACCATGCAGGTGATCGACAAGCTGCGCCTGGTCAAGGCCGAAGGCTCGGAGCTGACCAAGGACGCGGCCGGCCTGCTGGTGGCGCGCAACGGCCAGCCGCTGGCCACCGACGCCACCGTCACCCTGCAGCCCGGCCACCTGGAGGGCAGCAACGTCTCGGCGGTGGAGGAAATGATCGCCACCATGAGCCTGAGCCGCACCTTTGAAGTCCAAATGAAATTACTGTCGTCCAGCGACACGATGGCGCAGACCGGCAACCGCCTGATCAGCGGCACCTGACCTAACCCTACAGGGAGTAACCATGAATCCAGCAATGTGGATCAGCAAGACCGGCGTGCAGGCGCAGGACGAAAAACTGCAGGCGATCGCCAACAACCTGGCCAACGCCAACACCGTCGGCTTCAAGCGCGACCGCGTGGTATTCGAAGACCTGTTTTACTCGGTCGAGCAGCAGCCGGGCGCCCAGCGCGCCGACAACAACACCCTGAACCCGTCCGGCGTCCAGTTGGGCAACGGCGTGCGCATGGTCGGCACCCAGAAGGTGTTCACCCAGGGCACGCTGCAAACCACCGGCAACCAGATGGACGTGGCGGTGATGGGCAACGGCTTCCTGTCGGTGCGCCAGCCCGACGGCACCACCGCCTACACCCGCGCCGGCCAGTTGCAGGTCGACGCCAACGGCATCCTGGTCAACGCCAACGGCCTGCCGCTGATCCCGCAGATCACCGTGCCCAGCAACGCCACCGCGCTGACCATCGGCGAAGACGGCACCGTCTCGGCCACCATCAACGGCAGCGCCACCCCGTCGCAACTGGGCCAACTGACCCTGACCAGCTTCATCAACCCGACCGGCCTGCTGGCCCTGGGCGAGAACCTGTTCGCGGAAACCCCGTCCAGCGGCACCCCGACCGAGGGCAAGCCGGGCGACGGCGCGCTGGGCAAGATCAAGCAGGGCACCCTGGAAGGCTCGAACGTGCAGGTGGTGGAAGAAATGGTCGACATGATCGCTGCCCAGCGCACCTACGAGATGAACACCAAGGTATTGAGCGCGGCCGACAACATGCTGCAATACCTGTCGCAGGCTGCACGCTGATGAAACCCGCGCTGCAAGCCGCCCTGCTGCTGGCGACGCTCGCGCTGGCCGGCTGCGCCCAGTTGCAGCCGCCGGCCGTGCGGCCCGGCCCGCAGGACGACACCCCGCCGGCCGTGCGCGCCACGCCCAAGGGCACCTCGGGCGGCGTGTACAGCCCCGACCTCGGTCTGTCGCTGACCTCGGACAGCCGCGCCTTCCGCGTCGGCGACGTGGTCACCGTCAACCTGCTGGAAACCACCCAGGCCAGCAAGAAGGCCGGCACCAGCTATTCCAAGAGTTCGGCCGACAACATCAACGCGCCCAGCCTGCTGGGCAAGACCTTCCCCAAGGCTGGCGTCGGCCTGGGCGCCTCCAACAACTTTGCCGGCGACGCCACCAGCACCCAGCAGAACGCCCTGACCGGTGCCATCACGGTGATCGTGCAGGAAGTGCTGCCCAACGGCCTGCTGCGCGTGTCCGGCGAAAAGATCCTGACCCTGAACAATGGCGAAGAATTCGTGCGCCTGCGCGGCTACCTGCGCGCGGCTGACATCGACGCCGACAACCAGGTGTCGTCGCAGCGCATCGCCAATGCCCGCATCGCCTACTCGGCCCAGGGCACGCTGGCCGATTCCCAGCAGCCGGGCTGGCTGTCGCGTTTCTTCAACGGCCCATTGATGCCGTTCTGAGTGTTACTGAATAACGGGTGCCCCCATGAATTTCCGCAAGCTTAGCCTGGCCCTGCCCCTCGCCCTGTGCCTGGCCGCCGCCGCCCTGCCCGCCCAGGCCGCGCAGGCGCTGCGCAACCTGGTCGCCATCGAAGGCGTGCGCGACAACCCGCTGGTCGGCTACGGCCTGGTGGTCGGCCTGAACGGCAGCGGCGACTCGACCCAGGTCAAGTTTTCCAGCCAGTCGGTGATCAACATGCTCAAGCAATTCGGCGTCAAGGTGCCGGACGGCCAGGACGCCAAGGCCAAGAACGTGGCCACCGTGATGGTGTCGGCGGTGTTCCCGCCCGGCTACCGCAAGGGCCAGAACATCGACGTGGTGGTGTCGTCCATGGGCGACGCCAAGAGCCTGCGCGGCGGCGCCCTGCTGCTGACCCCGCTGCGCGCGGCCGACGGCGAGGTGTACGCGCTGGCCCAGGGCAACGTGGTGGTGGGCGGCTTCAGCGCCCAGGGCAAGTCCGGCTCCTCGATCACCGTCAACACCCCGACTTCCGGCCGCATCCCGAGCGGCGCCGCGATCGAGCGCGAAATCCCCACCGACTTCGCCGCCAAGCCCAGCGTGCGCCTGTCGCTGCGCCACCCGCAATTCCAGACCGCGATCAACATCGTCGACGCCATCAACAAGAAATTCGGCGACATTGCCACCGCCAGCGACGCCACCAGCGTGGACGTGGTGGCGCCGGCCAACCCGACCCAGCGTGTGGCCTTCATGGCCAAGCTGGAAGCCATGAACATCGAGGAAGGCGAGGAAGCGCCCAAGGTGGTGTTCAATTCGCGCACCGGCACGGTGGTGATCGCCGAGGGCCTGCGCGTGCGCGCGGCCGCCGTGACCCACGGCTCGCTCAAGGTGGTGATTTCGGAAAGCACCAAGGTCAGCCAGCCCAATGCCTTCGGCCAGGGCCAGACCGTGGCCACGCCGCAATCGCAAGTCTCGGCCGACCAGGACCGCGCGCAAATGTTCAAGTGGCCGGCCGGCGCCAAGCTGCAATCCATCATCGACGTGGTCAACAGCCTGGGCGCCACGCCCGACGACATCATGGCCATCCTGCAGGCGCTGGACCAGGCCGGCGCCATCGAAGGCGAACTGGTGGTCATCTAAGGAAACGACATGAGCTTCGATCCCAGCAAGTTCGCCCCTGCCGGCATGCGCCTCGGCGTGGCCGACCAGCTCAACGACACCTATGTGGCGCCGCAGGCCGCCGCGGCCGGCGACCCGGTGGACCCGGCCTACCGCGCCAAGGCCACCCAGGCGGCGGTCAAGTTCGAGAGCTTTTTCATCGGCCACATGCTGCACCAGATGCGCGAGGGCGCCAGCGCGCTGGCGGCCGACGACAGCCCCGGCAAGAATGCCATCGACAAGGACATGCTGGACATGGCCGACAACCTGGTGGCCGACCGCCTGGCCAGCCAGCGCTCGTTCGGCGTGGCCAACATGATCTTGCGCCAGTTGTTGCCGCAAGCGCCCTCCCGGCCGCCGGTCGCGGCTGCCGATGTTGCTCAATCGCAAAATTTGCAGGCGACGCTTAATTCCTCCAAGTAAGCGGTCGCCCGTTATTGTTATCGGGCCGGTTGCCCTGTGGTTTAACCGGTCCCATGGCCTTCACCAGGAAAGACCTGCTTCATGACCATCACCTACAATGCCCTGTCCGGCGCCCTGGCCGCCCAAGCTGCCCTGAACACGGTCAGCCAGAACATTGCCAACTCGCAGACCAAGGGCTACACCCGCCAGGGCGTGCTGCTGCAAGCCATGGCCACCGACGCCTCGCCGCTGTCGCCGGGCAATGGCGTGCAGATCGGCTCGCTGCTGCGCTTCAGCGACAACTACAAGCTGCAGCAGTTGTGGCGCTCGAATTCGGACCAGGGCCAGTATGCCCAGGTCCAGCCCTATCTGACCCAGATGGAAACGGTGATGAGCGACAGCACGTCGAGCATCAGCTACGGCGTCGACAACTTCTTCAAGGCGCTCAACGCGGCCGCGGTCGACCCGACCTCGACCCCGCTGCGCCAGCAGGTGATCACCTCGGCCGACTCGATGTCGCAGCAGATCAACGCCATCTACAACGTGACCGCCAACCAGCGCATCTCGATCCAGCAGCAGCAATCGGCCATTCTGCCGTCGCTGAACGAATCGCTGGCCAGCATCGCCGCGCTGAACCGCAAGATCGTCGACGTCGGCGCCAACGGTTCCAACGTCTCGGGCCTGGAAGACCAGCGCGAACAACTGATCGACGGCGTGGCCGCCCAGGTCGGCGTGGAAGTGCTGAACAACCCGGACGGCAGCGTCAGCCTGTCGCTGAAGAGCGGCCAGCCGCTGGTGGTCAGCGACATGGCCGCCAAGCTGTCCTACGACAGTTCCAGCGGCAGCGCCGTGCTGATGCTGAAGTTCGCCAACACCAATTTCCGCCTGGACGACACCAAGGTGGGCGGCCAGTTGGGCGGGCTGGGCGATTACCGCGACAATACCCTGCTGCCGCTGCAGCAATCGATCTCCGACCTGGCGCAGCAAATGTCCAGCAAGATCAACGCGCAACTGACCCAGGGCTACAAGTCCGACGGCACGGCCGGCGAGCCGCTGCTGGTGTACAACCCGGCCAGCGCGGCCGGCCTGCTGGAAGTCACCAGCGGCTTCCAGGCCAACGACCTGGCCTTCTCCAGCGACGGCACGCCTGGCGACTCCGGCAACCTGCAGCAACTGATCGCCATCAAGGGCCAGCCGGTCAACCTGACCTCGCTGGGCTCGGTGCTGCTGGGCGACGCCGACACCCAGTTGGTGGGCAAGCTGGGCATCGACAGCCAGCAGAACCAGTCGCAACTGACCACCGCCACCACCGTGCGCAACCAGGCCGAGGATGACTGGAAATCGACCAGCGCCGTCAACACCGACGAGGAAGCGATCAACCTGACCGAGTTCCAGAATATGTACCAGGCCAACATGAAGGTCATCGCCGTGGCCAACACCCTGTTCGACGCCACGCTGTCGATGTTCGGTTCGTAAAGAGGAGCCTGTAATGCGTATCGCCACCAGCCAATTCGAGGCCACCATGACCCGCGCGCTGCAGAGCAATCAGAGCGCGATCTCCTCGCTGACCCAGCAGATGGCCAGCGGCAACCGCATCCAGGTGCCGTCCGACGACCCGATCGCCAGCGTGCGCCTGTCGCGCCTGGACCGCGAGGAAGCCATCATCGGCCAGTACCGCGACAACATCGCGGCCGTCAAGATCCGCCTGTCGACCAACGAGACCTTCTTGCAGAGCATGGTCAACGACATCACCCAGGTGCACGACCAACTGGTGTGGGCGGCCGACGGCAGCAACACCGGCGCCGACCTGAAGTCCATGGTGTCCACCCTGTCCTCGCTGCGCGACAGCCTCTACTACAGCAGCAACGAGAAGGACCAGGAAGGCCGCTACGTATTTTCCGGCACGCTGACCAACACCGCCGCCATCACCTACGACCCCAACGCGCCGGTCGGCTCGCGCTACACCTTCACCGGCAACACCGACCAGCAGAAGGCGGTGGTCGGCAACGGCATCGCCCAGACCATCAATGCCGACGTCTCGGGCGTGGAAACCTTCCTGAATCAACTGGACAGCACCATCGACCAGTTGTCGCAGCCGGGCATCACGGCCGCCACGCCGGGCGTGCAGGCGGCCATCGCCGCCAACATGGATGGCGCCACCACCGCCCTGGCGCTGGTGTCGAGCAAGATCGCCGGCCTGGGCGGCGCGCAAAACGTCATGGATACGCTGGACAGCAACCACGCCAACGTCAGCCTGTCGAACCAGAAAGCCATCCTGGACCTGGGCTCGCTGGACTACAGTGCGGCCGCCACCCAGCTAAATGGCTACAATCTGGCGCTGCAAGCCACCTACAAAGCCTATTCCAAGATCAGCAACCTGTCCCTGTTCAACTCCTTGTAATTTCGCTTAGCGTATGCAGATCACGTCCACCACCACTCCTCAAGTCATTGTCCCTGGCCAGAACAATACCGCCAGCGCCAGCAATGCGGCGGCGGTGGACGGCACCGCGCTGGGATTGAACGGCGAAAACGCGGCCACCGCCACCCCGGTCACGCCGACGCCGACCGCGGCGGCGCCGCTGCGCCGCGGCCTCAACAACTGGGACCAGCCGCTCCAGGACGACATCTCGGGCGCCCAGCAGGCGCTGGACTTCCTGGAACAGAGCGCGGCCCAGTTGCGCAGCCTGAAGGCCGACCTCAGCGCCCGCCTGGCCAGCCGCCAGCGCAGCGACGGCACGCTGGACGCGCGCGTGCGCCAGTTCGCCAATAGCTGGCGCAACCGCAACAGCGCGTCCGGCGGCACGCTGGACGCCAAGCTCAAGTTCAGCAACCGCGGCAGCACCACCCGCTTCACGGTGCGCGGCATGAGCCTGTCCAACCTGCGCAGCGGCGCGCGCGAAGTGCTGGCGATTGCCGTCGGCGGCAAGAACCTGCAATCGGTGGTGCTGGAACCCGGCCTGAGCGACGACGAGATCGCCCAGCGCCTGGACGATGCGCTGGCGCCCAGCGGCGTGCGAGCCGACATCAGCGACGACGGCCAACTGGAATTCTCCACCTCCGAGGACCAGTGGGCCAATGTGCGCGACACCATCGCCGTGCAGGGCGGCGGCATCCGCTTCCCGACCGGCCAGCTCAACCGCGTCAAGGCCGACGCCGAAGCGCCGGCGGTGGACCCGGATAGCTGGCAGACCTCGGACGCCGACGCCATCCGCAACACGCTGCAGCAGGTGGTGCAAGCCCTGGTCACGGTGGAACAGGCGATTTCCTCGGTCCACGTGGCGCTGTCGCAGGTGGGCGAGCGCGTGCAGAGCGCCAGCCCGGACACCAGCACCAGCAGCATGACCCAGGCGGCGCAGAATTTCGTCACCACCGCCAAGCAGCCCGGCTACCAGTCGCTGCTGTCGATCACCTCGGCCCTGGCCGGCATCAGCCGCGAGCGCGTGCTGTCGCTGCTGAGCCTGCGCTGATCAGTTCAGCCGCGGCACGCCGCGCTGCGCCAGCGCGCTGAACTCGGCCGCCGGCAAGGCGCCGGCATACACATACCCTTGGGCATAATCGCAGCCGGCCATGGCCAGCAGGCTGCCCTGGGCCGCCGTTTCCACCCCTTCCGCCACCACCCGCAAGCCCAGCTTGTGGGCCATCAGGATCAGCGCCTCGCACATGGCCAGGTCGCCGCTGTCGCTGGCCAGGTGCTGGATGAAGCTGTGGTCCAGCTTGAGCAGGTCGATGCCGAAATGCTTGAGGTGGGAGAGCGAGGAATAGCCGGTGCCGAAATTGTCCAGCGCCACCTGCAAGCCCATCTCGCGCAGTTCGCGCAAGCGCTGCCCGACCTGGGCTGAACTGTCCATCAGCACGCCTTCGGTGATTTCCAGCACGATGCTGCGCGGCGTCAGGCCCAGCTCGCCGGCCAGTTGCAGCCAGCCGACGTAGAGCGCGGGGTCGCCGCGGAACTGCGCCGGCGACTGGTTGACGCTGACCTGGAAGCCGGGGTCCAGCTCGTCCTGCCAGCGGCGCGCCTGGCGGGCGGCGCTGCGGAACACCCAGTCGGCGATGTCCACCATCAGCCCGCCCGACTCGGCGTACGGCAGGAATTCGGCCGGCGCCAGCAGCCCGCGCTGCGGATGGCGCCAGCGCAGCAGCGCCTCGGCGCGCTCCACCTTGCCGCTGCGCAGATTGACGATGGGCTGGTAGTGCAGCTCCAGTTGCTGCTCCGACAGCGCCGCGCGCAAATCGCTGGCCACCTGCTGGCGCGCCTGCGCCGCCCGCTGCAGGTCGCCGGTGAAATAGCAGTAGCGGTTGCGCCCGCCCTGCTTGGCCGCGTACATGGCTTGGTCGGCCTGGCGCAGCAAGTCGTCCGCCGTGGCGGCGTCGCCGGGGAACAGGGCGATGCCGACGCTGGCCGAGACGGCCGGCGCCGCGCCCTCCAGCGCGAACGGCCGGTTCAGCAGCGCCAGCATGGTTTGCACGATGCGGTCGATGCCGGCCGGACGCTCCAGCCCGGACAGGATCACGGTGAATTCGTCGCCGCCCAGCCGCGCCACCGTGTCGGCCGCGCGCACGCAGACGGCGATGCGGCGCGCAGCCTCGACCAGCAAGGCGTCGCCCTGCTGGTGGCCCAGCGTGTCGTTGACCTGCTTGAAGCCGTCCAGGTCGATGAACAGCAGCGCCAGTTGCAGTTTTTCGCGCCGCGCCTTCTTCATTTCCTGGTTCAGGCGGTCATGGAACATGTGGCGGTTGGGCAGCGCGGTCAGCGCGTCGAAATTGGCCTGGTGCCAGATCTGCTCGGCCGAGGCGCGGGTGTCGGTGATGTCGCTCACCAGCGCCAGCGCGCCCAGGTAGGCGCCGTCGGCGTCGAAGATGGGATTGGTGGCCAGCGTGGCCCACAGCTCGCTGCCATCCTTGCGCAGGAACTTGAATTCGTGGCGCTCGGCCACGCCGTCGCGGCGGCGGGCGATATTGCGCTCCAGGATGGCGCGGCCCTCGTCGTCCATGAAGCTGACCAGCGGCTGGTCCAGCATTTCCTCGATGGCGTAGCCCAGCATGCGCGCCATCTTGGGATTGACAAAGCTGGTGCGGGCGGCCGCGTCGATTTCCCAGATGCCTTCCTCGGCGTTGTGGACGATGCGGCGGAAGCGCTCCTCGCTGCGCTCCAGCGCCGCCAGCTTGCCCTCGGCCAGCTCCAGCACCACGCGCAGCGCCTGGCCGCTGCTGTCGGCGCTGGCGCGCAGGGTGACCGGAAAGCCCTGCTGGTGGCGCGCCCGCGTCAGTTGCAGGTCGCAGGTCTCGGGCTGGCTGCTGTTGAGGGCCTGGCGCACGAAGTTGTCGAAGTCTTCGTGGAAGCGCGGCGCGATGAACTGGCGGAACGGCAGCCGGCCCGGATTGGCGCGCGGGATGCCCAGCAGGTCGGCGCCGACCACATTCATCTGCAAAATCGTGGTGTCGAAGTCCAGCACGAAATAGCCGACCGGCGCCAGCAGGTAGATGTCGTTGAAGTAGTCCGCCTCGGCGCTGCTGGCGTCCCGGTTGGCGGCCGCCGGGCCGGCCATGCTGGCCATCATGGCGGCATACGGGGCGACCGCGGCATCCTCGGCCAGGACGGCCATGCCGGCCAGCCCGTCGAGGCGGTCCCCGCTGATGGGCTGCCTGCGGCCAGGCGTTTCAGTGCTGGGTGCTTGCATAGGCTTCTCCATACCCACCCCTCTGATGATGTCTTCAGACTAACATCTCACCGGGGCGATGTCGAGTAGCGGCCTAGCGGGAGCGGTGCAGGCGTTGCTCGGCGCGCCGTTGCAGCGCTTCGAACAGCAGGCTCAGCACCCAGTAGATGGCGGCCGCCGCCAGGTACAGCGGCAAGGGCTGGAAGGTGGTGGCGATCACTTCCTTGGTCGACAACATCAATTCGGTCAGGGTGATCACCGAGACCAGGGAGGTATCCTTGATCAGGGAAATCAGGGTGTTGCTCATGGCCGGCACGGCGACCCGCAGCGCCTGCGGCATCACCACGTAGCGCAGGGTCTGCCAGTAGCCCAGGCCCAGGCTGGAGCTGGCCGCCCACTGCCCCCGGCTGACCGCGCCGATGGCGCCGCGCAGGCTTTCGGACAGGAAGGCGCCGGCGTTCAGGCTCAGCGCCAGGATGCCGGCCGTGACCGGCGTGAATTCGATGCCCACGCTGGGCAAGCCGTAATAGATGACGAACATCTGCACCAGCAGCGGCGTGCCGCGCATCAGGCTGACATAGACGTGGGCCGGCCAAGCCAGGGCGCGGCGCGGCTGGATGCGCAGCACGGCCAGCGGGAAGCCGATCAGCAGCCCGCCAACCATGGCCGCCAGCGCGAACAGCACCGTGTAGCCGGCGCCGCGCAGCATCACCGGCGCGGCTTCGCGCAGCAGCTCCAGCCACTCCATCAGGGCGCCTTGCTGACGTCGGTGCCAAACCACTTGAGGGAAATGGCTGTCAGGCTGCCGTCGGCCGCGGCGGCGGCCAGCGCCTGGTCCAGCGCCTGCTTGAATTGCGGGTTGCCCTTCTTGAACGGAATGCCCATGCGCTCGACCGCGCCGACCCGGGCGCCGGCCTTGATCGGCAGCCTGGAGATCTTCAACAGGTAGGCCGACATCAGGCTGTCGTTGAGGGCGGCGTCGATGCGGCCGGCGGCCAAGTCCGCCATGGTGTCGGGCGCCGCCGCATAGCTGCGCACCTCGATGCCGGGCACGGCCCTGGCCTGCTGCTCGTAGACGCTGCCCTGCCCCACGCCCAGCTTGTGGCCCTTCAGCTCGGCCAGCGATTGGTAGCCGGCGCGGTCGTCCTTGCGCACGATGAGCTGCGGCACCGAGTAAATATAGGGCACGGAAAAATCGAACGCCTGCTCGCGCTTGGGATTGATGCCCACCTGCGAAATGATCACGTCGTACTTGTTGGCCGCCAGCCCGGCCAGGATGCTGGCCCATTCGCTGGTCACGAATTCCGCCTTGACGCCCAGCCGCGCGGCCAGCAGGCGCGCCACATCGACGTCGTAGCCGGCCAGTTCGCCATTCTTTTCGCGGTAGTTAAACGGCGGATACGTGCCTTCCATCGCCACCTTCAGCGTGCCGCGCGCCTTCACCGTGGTCAGCAAATCGGCCGCGACGGCGGGCGCGGTCCATGCCGCCGCCAGCACAAGGGCCGGCATCAGCTTGAAGATGAAATCGCGTTTGTGCATGGCATTCCTTGTCAGAGCGGGCGCGCTACCAGGCGCCCATGCGGCGGCGCACGCCGAAGTTGTGGCCGACCACCAGCACGGAACTGGCGATCAGGCCGCTCAGGCCTATCATCAACTGTACCAGCTTATCGTCGGGCAGCACCCACAGCGCGCCGGGCGGCGCCGCGTCCAGGCGTGCTGCCGCCAGGATAAGCGGCGCCACCCAGGCCGCTTCCGGCGTAACATCCAGGATCACAGCGCCGTCCTGCGTGGTCTGCATATAGATTTCGCCGCCTTCCGCCAGCGTGAAGCAGACGCCGTAGCCGGTCTCGTGCTTGCCGATGTGCTGCTGCATGGCCTGGTTGTGCTCTTCTATCCACAGCTCGACATCGGCGGGCGTTTCCAGCCCGGTCCACGGCACCGGGCGAAAGCGTGGCGGCTGATTCTGGTCTGGCATGGTGATCCTGTAGGCTGACTAAGCCGCCAGTGTAATCGATGGGAGGTGCAAGATGAAATACCTGTACGGACAAGGGCCGGGGCGCAGGGACTATGTGTCCGAGTTCACCCGCTTCATGGAAGGCTACCTGGCGCAGCACCCGGAAGTGCGGCGCGACCAGGTGCTGGGCTGGCGCATCTTCTGGGAACGCTTCGTCAATCCACAGGAGATCGACCGCGAGATCAAGGCCGACATGGCGCGCCCAGCCTATTACTACGATTAACCCTTCCAGGTGCGCTGCAGGCCGGTGTCGGCGTGGATCCAGCCGCCCTTGGGACCGGCGCGGTAGTAAAAGCCCACGCCGCCCTGGCGGAAGCTCTTGACCAGCCCGCCCAGCACCTCGGCATTCAAGTTGGCCAGGCGGATGTCGGCCGCGCGGCCTTCCATGTGCAGCGACTGGCGCGCGGCCGGCACGCCCTGCTCGCGCAGCTTCTGGTTGGAGGCTGGCGTGCGGTAGCCCGACAGGATCTCGATCGGCGAATCGATGCCGTAGCGCTGCACGAACGCCTGGGTGCCCCACAGGGTTTCAAACAGCTTGGGATCGATGCGGCGGGTTTCCTTGCCGTTGACGTCGCGCAGCAGGTGGCACAAGTCTTCATAGGCCGACTCGATGATTTCGCCATCCTTCCAGTACAGCAGCTTGGCGCGCTCGCCGCTTTGCGGGCGCACCACTTCGATGGTGCGCGGCCGCAGCCAGAATTCCAGGTCCAGCGCCTGGGCGTCGAAGATGTCGGGCGGCGGCGCCATGTCGAGGCCGGACGGCGCCGATTGCTCGGCCGCGCGCGGCATGCTGGACGCCGCTTGCGCCGTGGCTGGCGCGGGGTGGGCGGCCGGCCTGGCCGCGCCGGCCGTGCTGCTGTGCCGCACGGGACTGCTGGAGGCACATCCGATCAAGGGTACCGACAACAAGCCCGCTGCGGTCAGCCCCAAACCCTGCTGTAGAAAATCTCTGCGCGATGCCATGGCCTATCCGTGAAAAACAATGCCGTTACTATAGCCCATGCAGAGGGAAATGAAAAAGCGCTTAACTTACGCTTAAGAAAGCTGAAGGGCAATGGAAGCCACGCCCAGTCATCAGAATATTGAATATTAAAAATAAATACGGCGGATACGGTTATACAGAAAAATAATGGCCGGCATTCTAACAATAAAGTATCCATATATGATGCGGCGCAGTATAGTGGACTCATACAAGATTCGTTTTTCGAACGAACTAAATCTCACTGACTACTTACTGAATTGGAGCCCATCATGATCGTACGTTCTATCGCCGCCCTGTCCCTGATCCTGCTGTCCACCGTTGGCACCCACGCTGAAGCCGCCACCGCCACCCCGCGCCTGGCTCCGGCCGACTGCGACACCCCATCCTACCGCAACACCTGGCAACAAGATGAACTGCAAGGCGCAGTCAAGGTGGCCGTGCTGGTGGATGCCAGCGGCAAAGTGCAGCAAACCAAGGTGGTTTCCTCGAGCGGCTACGCGGCCCTGGACGGCGCCTCGCTGCGCGCCAGCACCAGCTGCAAATTCAAGCCGGTGACCAGCGGCAGCGCCCCGGTGTGGGAAGAAGTGCAGTACAAGTGGGTACTGAACTAATCGCCTGAGCGCCCGCCTGCTCAGGCGGCCTGCCGCGCCGGCGCCAGCAGCGCCGCGCGCGGCTCGTCCAGCAGATACCCCTGCACCTGCAGGGGCACCCCTTCCACCTCGCTCAACTGGCGCAAGGCCGCCAGCGCTTGCGGGGTTTCCACCCGTTTGAACACCAGCCCCACCTTGGCCGCGGCGCAGCGCTGCAGCAACTCGCGCAGCGCCTGCGGTTCATGCGCGTCGCGCGCATCCAGCTTGAACACATCCGGCCGCAACCGGTCCAGCACGTGCAGGGCGTCGCGCGGGCCGGCCACGTTCACCGCAAAGCGGAAACCGTTGCGGCGGTAATTGTCCGACACATAGTTCAGCAGCCAGCCCTGCTGCGGCGTGGCTGCCGGCAGTTGCAGCACCACGCGCTCGATCGGCAATTCCAGCGCGTCGAGGATGCGGCGGAAAGCGTGGCCGTGGTTGCTGGAGACCGCGCTCAGCAGGCGGTCGTGCACGTTCAGGTACAAATCGGCGCGCGCGTTCTCGGCGCCGTCGGCCTGGCGGAAGAAATTGATGGCGTGGAGCATGCGGCACAGCCGGTCCAGCTCGATCGATTCATCGTCGCTGGCCGCATGGTCGAGCAGCTTCCACAGCGACAGGCCCTGGTCTTGCGCCGACACGCTGCGCGCCAGGCCCTCGTAGGCCAGCACCGCGCCGCTGTCCAGTTGCCGGATAGGCTGGAACGCGCTGGTCATGGTGCAGTTGAAAAATTTACCCTGCGCCTTGCCCTCGTGATCGAGCCAGATGCTGGAAGCGGCGCCGCCGGATAGGCGGGCCAGATACTTTTGCAGGATGGGATATGGCATGGAACTCCTCGCGGTGCTGACAATGCCGACAGCGTAGGCCCGCGCGCGCGAAATCAGAACGAATGCTTTCGCCTATGGTTATGCCAAAACATTCGTTCCGCCACGCGCGCCGGCGCCGCTATCGTGAAGCCTGGTCCACTTCCTCCCCTCACCATGTGCCAACTCCTTGCAATGAGCAGCAGCAAACCTGCCGCCGTGGATTTTTCCTTTGCCGGTTTTTCCGAGCGCGGCAATGAACACAAGGATGGCTGGGGCATCGCGCTGCACACGGCGCGCGGCTGCCGGCTGTACACCGACTACCTGCCGGCCATCGCCTCGCCGCTGGCCGCGCAATTCAAGCGCCACCCGGTCAAGGCGAAGAGCGTGGTGGCCCACATCCGCAAGGCCACCCAGGGTCGCGTCTCGCTGGAAAACAGCCACCCGTTCACGCGCGAGCTGTGGGGGCAGACCTGGTCCTTCGCCCACAATGGCGACCTCAAGCTGTTCAATCCCAATCCCAGCCTGTACGCGCCCTGGGGCGACACCGACAGCGAGCGCGCCTTCTGCCACCTGCTGTCCGGCCTGGCGCTGCGCTACGCGGCGCAGCCGGAACGGCACGTGCTGTACGCCGCCGTCGCCACGCTGGCTGGCGAGATCGCGGCCCACGGCAGCTTCAACTTCCTGCTCTGTAACGGCGAACTGCTGTTCGCGCACTGCAGCACCGACCTGCACGTGGTGACACGCGAATACCCGTTCTCGGTGGCGCACCTGGTCGATTGCGACCTCAGCATCGACTTCAGCCGCCACAACCACCTGGACGACCGCATCGCCGTGATCGCCACCCAGCCGCTGACCTCCAACGAACCGTGGACGCGCTTCGCGGCAGGCGAACTGAAGCTGTTCGCCGGCGGCAGGGAAGTGGGAGCGGCACCGGAACAGCGCCAGGCGTATTGGCTGAACATGGCCTGCTGATCTACAGGCCGGCCAAGCCGCGCTCAGGCCGTATTGCAGTTGCAGAAGCGCTTGCGCTTGGGGGCGTTGGGACAACTGGCGTCCTCGTCCAACTGCTTCCAGAAGAACACCGTTTCCACGCCGTAGGGCGAGCGCACCTTGCCCGCGTCGGTATAGCCGCGACCGGCAAAAAAGTCCTTGCCGGTGGCCGTGCTGTGCAGTTGCAGCGCCTTCACGCCCCAGCTACAGGCCTGCTCTTCCATCTTGCTCAACAGCGCCTTGCCATAGCCTTTGCCGCGCACCTCGGGCAGCAGATAGCACAGGGCCAGCTTGCCGGCGCCGGTCAGCAGCGCGACGCCGACGACCTGGCCTTCGCTGACAGCCACCAGCGAAAAATTGGTCGGCGAGCTGAACCAGTTCGCCACCATCTGCGGGGTTTTGTTGCCCAGCCAGGCGTCCAGGATGGCGGGATCGTTTTTATGATCCAGTTCGCAGCATTCCGAGATCGACCGGCGCAACACTGTGCACGCTGCCTCGGCATCCGTCGACGCAGCAATACGAATTTCAAGACTCATGTACGCTCACAAAACATTTCTCAGCAAAGTGCATGGGACGACTATACACCAAGCGACGCCGGGCCGTCGGACGCTGCCCGGGCCGGGCGACAAGCGGCATTTGCATATTACGAAAAATTCGTATCTTTTCGGTGCGAAATTTTACACCATGACTAGTCTCTGATAAGGAAAGCTCATTATGACCAAGAAAAATACAAGCCGCCGCTTCGTGCTGACTTCCTTGCTGGCCGCCTCGGCCGCCGTGCTGGGCCTGCCGCTGCAAGCGCAGGCGGCGGAAGTCGTGCTGCTGAACGCCTCGTACGACGTGGCGCGCGAACTGTTCAAGGACATCAATCCCGCCTTTGTCGCCGAGTGGAAGAAGAGCACCGGCGAAACCGTCAGCGTCAACCAATCGCACGGCGGCTCGTCCAAGCAGGCGCGCTCGGTGGCGGATGGCATGGAAGCGGCCGTGGTCACCATGAACCAGGCCAACGATATCGACATGCTGGCCGACCGCGGCCTGGTGGCCCAGGACTGGGCCAAGAAATTCCCGCACAACGCCGCGCCGTTCTACTCGACCATGGTGTATTTGGTCCGCAAGGGCAATCCCAAGCAGATCAAGGACTGGACCGACCTGGCCAAGCCGGGCGTGAAAGTCATCATCCCGAATCCCAAGACCGCCGGCAACGGCCGCTACACCTACCTGGCGGCCTGGGGCTCGGTGCTGAAGAAAGGCGGCACCGAAGCGCAGGCGCGCGAGCTGGTCGGCAAGATCTTCCACAACGTGCCGGTGCTGGACGCCGGCGGGCGCGGCGCCACCACCACCTTCACCCAACGTGAAATCGGCGACGTGCTGGTCACCTTCGAGAACGAGGTCAACCTGGTGCGCGCGGAATTCGGCGACAAATTCGACGTGGTCTACCCGTCCATCTCCATCCTGGCCGAATCGCCGGTGGCGGTGGTGGACAAGGTGGTGGACCGCAAGGGCATCCGCAAGGAAGCCACCGGCTACCTGAACTTCCTGTACAGCGAGCAGGCGCAGGACATCATCGCCAAGCACTACTTCCGTCCGCGCTCGGAAACCGCGTTCAAGAAGTACAACGCCAACTTCAAGCAGATCAGCCTGTTCACCGTGGACGACGTGTTCGGCGGCTGGAAAGCCGCGCAGAAAAAGCATTTCGACGACGGCGGCGAATTCGACAAGATCTACCAGAGCAAATAACAATATACGGATAGATTCGTTTGCAAGCGGCCATCCGACCCTTAATCTGCAAGGGTAGTAACTCAACGGATAAAGGAAACCCGATGGCCATTTCTGAAATCAACGTACGTAACCAATTCCGCGGCAAAATCAAGGAAATCATCTTCGGGCCGGTCGTTTCCGAAGTGGACGTGGAAACCCAGCACGGCATCGTCACCTCGGTGATCACCTCGCGCTCCATCCACGACCTCGATTTAAAAGTCGGCAGCGAAGTCATTGCCCTGGTTAAATCAACCGAAGTATCAATCGCCAAAGTTGGTAATTAACCTCCAAACCCGGTAGGCCGCCACCCCGGCCATTGTGGTAAAAAAGCCCCGCGACGCGCCCGTCCCGGGGCTTTTTTCACTGGGCGCGAGCTTCCTTGCCTAAAAATAAGTGGAATCCGAAGCTTAGATACAATAGACGAGAAACCACTTTAATGTTATCTTCTATCCTTAGGAAATATTGCCTTACGGCATGCGCGCGCCGCCCTGGCGCCCCGATAACGCCCTTCCCTCGAATACCTCTATGCTGAAGAAATGTATTGCTGTATTGCTTAGCTCGTTTACCGCGGCAGCGTTCGCCGCGGTGCCCCTGGGCTCGCAGTCGGTGCTGGTCGTCGAAGACGGCGGCAAAGTGCTGCTGGAAAAGAACGCCAACGTGCAAGTCCCGATCGCCTCGCTGACCAAGCTGATGACCGCGATGGTGATCCTGGACGCCAAGCAGGACATGGATGAACAGATCAGCATCGACCGCGCCGACGTCGACACCCTCAAGCACAGCACCTCGCGCGTGCCGGTGGGCGCCGAACTGTCCCGCGCCGACGTGCTGCAACTGGCGCTGATGTCCTCCGATAACCGCGCCGCCGCCGCGCTGGCCCGCAACTATCCGGGCGGCCTGCCGGCCTTCCACTCGGCCGTCAACGCCAAGATCCGCGCGCTGGGCATGACCCAGACCGTGCTGGAAGAGCCGACCGGCCTGTCGCCCAACAACCGTTCCACCGCGACCGACCTGATCAAGATGGCCACCGCCGCCTCGGCCTACCCGGACATCCGCCGCATCACCACCGACACCAAGGACGTGATCACGGTGAAAGGCCGCAAGGTCGAGTACCACAACACCAACCGCCTGGTGGGCGCCAAGGGCTGGGACGTGGGCCTGTCCAAGACCGGCTACACCGAGGAAGCGGGCCGCTGCCTGATCATGCGCATCAAGTCGGCCGGCAAGAACGCCACCCTGGTGCTGCTGAACGCCAAGGCCAGCTCGGCCCGACTGATGGATGCGTGGAATATCCGCCGCTTCATTTCCGGTTCGGAGGACGAGCCCAAGGTCATGAAAGTCTCGGCCACCCGCCACAAGAAAGCCGGCAAGGGCAAGCACATCCGCCGCGCGATGTAAGCTCTCAGTTGCCCAGCAGCGCACGCAGGCCGCTCGCGCGCTGGGTGCGCTGGGCGATGGCGTCGAGCAGCACCTGGCTGTTCGGCGTCAGCAACGTGAAGTAATCGCGGGCGCGCGTGATGCCGGTGTAGATCAGCTCCCGCGCCAGCATACCGCCGCCCTCGCGCGGCAAGGCCAGCACCGTGTGCTGGAATTCCGATCCCTGCGACTTATGCACGGTCATCGCGAACGCGGTTTCCACGTTGCGCAAGCGCGTGGCCAGCACGCTGCGCACGCTCTCCCCTTCCGAGAAATACACCCGCAGCGCGCCCGGCCGTGCCGGATCGGGCAGGGTCAAGCCGATATCGCCGTTGAACACACCCGTCGCGTAATCGTTGCGGGTGACCATGACCGGCCGCCCCACATACCATTCGCCGGCGCGCTTGAGCAGCCCGGCCGCCTGCAGCTTGTGCGCGATCGCCTCGTTCAAGCCGGACACGCCCCACTCGCCGTCGCGCACCGCGCACAGGATGCGGAAGCTTTCGAAGCGCTTCAGCACGGCCAGCACGGCGCCGTCGCTGTCCGGCGCGCCGGACTGGATCAGTTGCAGGTAATCGCGGTAGCCGCCCAGCGCCAGTTGCAGCAGGTCGGCCGGTTGCGCCAGCTCGGTCCAGGCGACCTTTCCGTCCTGTCCCGCGCGCAGCACCTCGACCGCCGCGGCGGCATTGCCGGCATTGACCGCCTGCGCCAGCGCGCCGATCGGGCCGCCGAAGCGCCGGCTCTCGCGCAGCATCACGGTCTGCTGCGCGATCGGCCCACCGTTGCCGGCGTAGCTGTCGGGGGTGCGCTGGCCGGTGCAGGCTTCCACGTAGGACAGGGTCTCCGGCAGGTAGCCGCCCGCCTCGGCGTTGTGGCACAGGTCGCCCAGCACGGCGCCGGCCTCCACCGACGCCAGTTGGTCCTTATCGCCCAGCAGGATCAGCGTGGCCTGGTCCGGCAGCGCGGCCAGCAGGGCTGACATCATTTCGAGGTGGATCATGGAGGCTTCGTCGACGATCAGCACATCCACGTCGAGCTGGCGGCCGGCGTTGTACTGGAAGGCGCGGGTGTCGGGCCGCGCGCCCAGCAGGCTATGCAGGGTGCGCGCCGCGCCCATGCGGCTGGCCAGTTCGCGCAGCGGCAGCGCGGCGCCGACTTTTTCCGCCAGGTCGTCCAGCGCCACGTCGATCGATTGCTTGAGGCGGGCGGCCGCCTTGCCGGTCGGCGCGGCCAGCGCCACCCGCAGCCCGGCCTGGCGCGCGCCGGCGGTGGCGAACAGCAGGGCCAGCAAGCGCGCCACGGTATAGGTCTTGCCCGTGCCCGGCCCGCCGGTGATGATGCCCAGCTTGCCGCGCATGGCCACCGCGCAGGCCACCTTCTGCCAATCGGTGGCGCCGCCGCGCGCCGCGTGCGGGAACAGGATATCCAGCCAGCGCCGCACCGCGGCCGTCTCGGCTTCCGCGTCGAGCGGCGTGACGCCGCCCAGCGCGCGGCCGCGCACCGCCATCGCCACCTGCATCTCGTCGCGCCAGTAACGGCGCAGGTAGAGGCGTTCGCCGTCCAGCACCAGCGGCTGCTGGAAATCGAGGTCGCCCACCGGCCACACCTGATCGCAACCGGCCAGCAGCGTGCGCCAGGCAGCGGCGTTTTTCGGCCAGGCGCCGGCGGCCGCGCGCAGGTCGCGCCATTCGTCGGCGCTCCAGCCCAGCAGCGCGGCCGGATCGGCCGACAGCTCGCTCAGCATCAAGCAGCTATGCCCCCGTCCTTCCAGCTCGGACAGCAGCACGCAGGCCAGCATCAGTTGCGGCGAACTATTGCCGACCGACGCGATGAAGCGCGCAAAGGCGCCGCTCAAGCGGCGCAACTGGCCGGCTTCGGTCAGCCGTTCGACCTGTTCAAACAGCGCGGCGGATTCGTCGATACTCATGGGGCGTCTTCCAGCAGTTGATCCAGTCCGTCCAGCAGCGCCAGGTCCGGCGCGATCCAGTAGCAGCCGCGCGTGTGCGCATTGCCGATCCCGCGCAGGAACAGGAAGATGGCGCCGCCCAGTTGCGTGGCCGGGTCGTAGCCGTCGCCCAGGCGGCTTTGCAGCAGCCGGTGCAGCGCCAGCATGTAGATCGCGCCCTGGATGTCGTAGCGGTGTTCGGCCATGGCGGCCACCAGCGCCGGCTCGCGGTACGCGCTATCGCCGCCGCCCAGCGCGTTGGATTTATAGTCCAGCACCCAGTAGCGGCCTTCATGTTCGAACACCAGGTCGGCAAAGCCTTTCAGCATGCCGTGCAGCTCGCGCTCCGGCAGCGCCGGACGCTGGGCGCCGCCCAGCAGGTGCTGCGCGCACAGGCGGTCCAGCGCGCCGGTGCCGAGGCGCTCGCTGGGGAACCAGAACTCCATCTCCGGCAGCGGCGACACGATGGCGCGCAGCGGCGCGTTCAGGTAAGGCAGCGGCGTGCGCGCGATCTCGCACAGCCAGGCCAGCGTATCGTCCAGCCGGTTGCCCCAGCCAGCCCGTTCGACGCGGCGCGCCAGGCGCGCGGCGAAGTGCTCGTCGTCGACGATGGCGAAGCCCTCCTGCCCCATCCACTCCAACTGCTCGTGCAGGAAGTTGCCGGGCACGGAGCCGCGCGGGAAACGGTGCCACGGCGCGTCTTCCACGCGCGCGGGCAGGACGATGGCCGGCTGGTCGCCCTCTTCCAACAGCTTTTCCTCCAGCGCGTCGCGCGGCACCGGGGCCGTGGCGCCGATCACGCCGGTCGGCCCGGTGCGCCGCGCCAGCGAACTGAAACTGCCGACCGACCAGTCGCGCTCGAAGTGGCCGGCATACTGCGGCGCATCCAGCAAGGGCGGGCGCTGTTCGATGCGGCTCAGGCGCGTGAACTGCTGGCGCTCATGCAGCGTCACGATCTGAATCGCCGCGCAGCCGGCGCAGGCCTGATGCCAGTGGTTCATCATCAGGTCGGACGGCAGCGGCGCGCCGCCGGTCAGCAGATAGCCCAGCGCCGATTCGTGCAGCGTGTTCTCGCCGGCCTTGCGGCTGCACAGCGCGGTCACGCCCAGCCACAGGAAATGGCGCGCGCGCGTCAGCGCCACGTACATCAGGCGCAAATCTTCCTGCAGGCGGGCGCGCTCCACCAGCTCCATGGCCGTGTCGGTCAGCGCCATGTCGATGCGGCGCACGCCATCGTCGTCGCTGAATTCAAAGAAGCTGCGGTTGCGCCGCTCCACCTTGCGCGCGGTGACGGCAAACGGCAGGTACACCAGCGGGTACTCCAGGCCCTTGGACTTGTGCACGGTGATGACCTTGACCAGTTCCGCATCGCTTTCCAGCCGCAGCACGCGCTCGTCGCCGGCGCCCTCGCCGCCTTCGATCTGTTCCGCCAGCCAGCGTATCAGCGCCTGCTCGCCGTCCAGTTGACGGCTGGCCGCTTGCAGCAGTTCGGCCAGGTGCAGCAAATTGGTCAGGCTGCGCTCGCCGCCCGGCTGCTGCAGCAGGGCCGCCGGCAATTGCAGTTCGTGGATGAAGCGGCGCAGCATGGCCAGCACGCCCTGCCGCTGCCAGACCACGTGCAACGCCTTCAGTTGCTCGACACGCTGCTCCCACGCCAGTTCGTCCGACGACAGGCGCGCCAGTTCGGCCAGCGGCAGCCCCGCCGTGCGGGTGGCGAAGGCGGCGCGCGCCAACGCGCCGTCGAGCGGATTGGCGACCGCCGACAGCCAGCGCAGCACGTCGGCCGCTTCCTCGCTGTCGGTGACGGAATCCTTGTCGGACAGGTAGACGCTGGCCACCTGCCGGCGCTGCAGGGAGCGCCGCACAGCGGCAGCCTCCTTGCGGTCGCGCACCAGCACGGCGATGTCGGCCGGCTGCAAGCGCTGGAAGCCGTCCGGCCCGTCGAAGCCCGCGCGCTCGTCGTTGAGCCTGGCGACGATGTCCTCGGCACATTGCTCGGCGAAGAACTCGCGGTAGCTGTCGGCCTTCAAGTCCTGGGCCGCGCTGCAGGCCAGGATCAGCGCCGGCACATCGCCGCCCGCATCCACCATGCGCTCCTTGCGCCCCTTGGCATCGACCGCTTCGAACGGCAGCGGGTTCTCGCGCGTGGCCGGATCGCGGAAACGGAAGGCCCCGCGGGCAAAGCCTTCGTCCGACGTGCGGCCTTCCGCGTGCAGGAACAGGTGGTTGACCGCGTCCACCACCGGCCCGGTCGAGCGGTAGTTGGTGCCCAACTGGTAGTGCCGGCCGCTGGTGGCGCGGCGGGCCGACAGGTAGCTGTGGATGTCGGCGCCGCGGAAGCCGTAGATCGACTGCTTGGGATCACCGATCAGGAACAGCCCCGTTTCGGGATCGTTGTCCGCAACGCGGTACAGCAGGTTGAAGATCTGGTACTGGTTGGGCGCCGTATCCTGGAATTCATCCACCAGCGCCACCGGGTACTGGTCGGTGATGCGCTTGCGCAGCGCGGCCGCGTTCTCGCCCTGCAGGGCGGCGTTGAGGCGGTCCAGCATGTCGGCAAAGCCGAACTGGCGGGTGCGCTTCTTCAGCTCCGCCATGCGGTCGGCCACGGCGGCGGCGGCGTGGCGGTACAGCGCGTGCGCCAGCGGCTCGATCTCGTCCAGCGCCGCCTTCAGCGCTTCGACCGCATCGAAGTCGTCCGGCACGGCCGCGCTGAAGTGCTTGGCGTAGGCGTCTTCGATGCCCCAGGGCGTCAGGCGCTTCCAGGCCGTATCGGAAATGTCGGGCATCACGCTGGCCGGGTTCAGCGCCCACTCGCGCAGGCCGTTGAACCAGCTTGCCAGCGAATCGGCGCGCATCTTGTTACCGTTGAAGCACTTGGGATCGGCCGCGCGATGCTGGGCGATCCACTGCTCCATGCGGCTGGCGCGTTCGTGCCAGCCGGCCTTCAGGCTGGCCAGTTGCGCCTGCTGCGCGCGCTGCACGGTGGCGATCAGGACGCCCAGCGGCTGGCCGCGGCCCGAGGCCAGGTCGTCGCCGATGATGTCGGCGCGCTTGAGCAATTCGCGTATCGCGTTCTTCAGCGCGCCCACGTCGCTCCAGCAGGACAGCAACGCTTCCAGCGAGGCCGCGTTCAGCGGATACACCTGCTGGCGCCAGTAATCGTTCGCGGCATCCTCGAACAAGGCCTGCTCGTCGCTGACCAGTTCTTCGTCGAACAGGTTGCCGCTGTCGAAAGCGTGCTCGCGCAGCATGCGCTGGCACCAGGCGTCGATGGTGAAGATGGCCGCTTCGTCCATGGTTTCCGCCGCCAGTTGCAAGCGGTGCGCGGCCTGCTGCTGTGCGCTGCGGTCGGGATAGGATTCCAGCAGTGCGTCCAGGTAGTCGTCGCGCTGCGCGCGCTGTTCGTGGCTGCGGAAGTAAGCTGCCGCTTCCACCAGCCGTTCGCGCACGCGGTTGGACAGTTCGCGCGTGGCGGCGCGGGTGAAGGTCATCACCAGGATATCGGCCGGCATCAGCGGGCGCTTGTAGCCGTTCTCGCCGCCATGGCCCAGCACCAGCCGCAGGTACAGCGCGGCGATGGTCCAGGTCTTGCCGGTGCCCGCGCTGGCCTCGATCAACCGCGAGCCATGCAGCGGGAAGGTCAGCGGCGCAAGCTGGTTGGCGGTGCCGCTCATGCTGCGCCCTCGCCGTCGATGGCGGCCAGCGTGATGTGCTGTTCCAGCCAGTCCGCCAGTGGGCCGTACAGCGCGCGCGACACGTCGTCAAAATCCGGTTCGGCGCTCAGCGCGGCAAAATCCGGCCACAGGCGCGCCAGGCACAGGTCCTCGCTCTCGCCGTTGATGTCGAAGCCGCCGTCGTACACGGCGCGCGGGTCGCCCTCCCGCACCAGCGCCAGCGCGGTCTTGCAGGCGGTCGGCAAGGGCCGGTTCATGCCGTCGCGCCACAGGCAGACCAGCTCGCGCAGGGCTTCCTGCGCCTGCGCCTGGTCCAGCGGCCGCATGGTGACGATGGCGTCGCGCGCCACCAGGTGGCCGGTGACCGGCATCCCGGCCGCCGCCACCGCCAACTGCCGCAACCACATGGCGATCAGCTTGTCGCCGCGCGGCCTGCCCTGCTTGTCGGCGACGCGCGACGACATCTGCGCCAGCCACACGGTCTCGCTGCCGTCGCTGCGCAACTGATCGATCCAGTCGTCCAGCGGCACGCCGGCCAGCACCAGGTTCAGCGCCACCTTGGGCGCGGCCAACCGGTAATGGTTGCGCAAGGTGAGCCAGGCGCAGCGCACCGGCACCAGGTTGGCCACCAGCTCGCGCTGGTACTGCTGGCCGATCAGGCCGATCGGCAGCACGCCTTCGCGCGCCAGGCGTTCGGCGCGTTCGCTCAGCCTGTCGTAGACCTGCTCCAGCTCCTCCGGCTCGTGGCCGTCGTCCAGCATGGTGTCTTCCAGCAGGTAGCGTTCCAGCGCGTTCAGCGAGAACGGTTCCTCGTCCTCGCCCACCAACGCCGCTTCGCCGAACATCACGCCCAGGCGCTCGCGGAAGAAGTAGCGCACCGGCTGGCGCAGGAAGTTGTTCAGGCCCGCCAGCTTGAGGCGGAACTTGTCGTCGATTTCGAACGGCGGCAGCGCTGCGCTGCCTGCTTCATCCGGCGCCGCATTGTGCGCCGCGCGCCATTCGCGGGCATAGGTCAGCAGGCCGCCCGCTTCGAAATAACGGCGGCTGAACGGCTGCAAGGCGTGCTCGGTGGTGCGCGCGCGCAGGTCCAGTTGCCAGCCGTTGACCAGGTAATCGCGCAACTGCGACACCAGCACCGACGGCGGCTGCTCGCTGTTGTCGCGCACATTGCGGCCGACCCAACTGATGTACAGTTTTTCGCGCGCGGCCAGCACCGCCTCCAGCATCAGGTAGCGGTCGTCGTCGCGGCGCGAGCGGTCGCCGGGGCGTGCCATGCCCGGCAAGGCCAGCAGGTCGAAATCGGCCTTGGGCGCGCGGCGCGGGAAATCGCCGTCGTTCATGCCCAGCAGGCAGACCACACGGAACGGCACGGCGCGCATCGGCATCAGCGTGCAGAAGGTGACGCCGCCGGAGACGAACTGGTGGTTCAGCGTCGGCTCGTCCATCAAACCCATCCAGGCTTCGCGCAGCACGGCCAGCGGCACGGCTTCGTCGAAGGCCGCGCCTTCGCAGGTCTCCAGCCAGTTGTTGAGCGCATCGCCCAGTTGCGCCAGCGTCAAGCGGTCCTTCTCGTCGCTGGCCTTGAAGAAGGCCGCCAGCAGCGCGCGCGCCTGCACGCCCCACTCGGCCGGCGAGCGCGGCGCGGCCAGCACGGCCCGCCAGTGCAGCAGCGTTTCCACCAGTTCGGCCAGCGACCCGGCCAGGGCCGCATCCAGCCCACCCACCTCGGCGTAAGGTTCGATGCCGGCAAAGCTGCCGCCGTCGCCGCTGGCGTAACCCAGCAGCATGCGGCGCACGCCGAAGATCCATGCATTCTGCTCGCCCGCCGGTCCCAGCCCCAGCCCGCTGCGGTGCTGCTGGTCCAGCCCCCAGCGCACGCCGGCGCCCTCGATCCACAGGCCCAGCGTGGGCAAGTCTTCTTCACGCAGGCCGAAGCGCGCGGCCAGCGCCGGCACGTCCAGCAGGTCGCGCACCTCGCTCTGGCGGCAGCGCTGCTGCGGCAGGCGCAGCAGCCATTCCAGCGCCACCAGCAGCGGATTGACGCTGCGGTCGTTGACGTCGCCGATCTCGAACGGGATGTAGCGCGGATCGCTGCGCCGGTGCTGCGCAAACACGGCGTGGATGGCGGCCGAGAAGGTGTCGATGTCGGGCACCATCACCACCACGTCGCGCGGGCGCAGCGGCTGGCCGCTGGCTTCGGCGTCGGCGAACATCTGCAGCAGGCGGTCGTGCAGCACTTCCACTTCACGCTGCACGCTGTGGGTGACGTGGAACTCGATGGAGCGGTCCTCATCCGGCGGCGGCGTGTGCGGATGCTCGGACAGCGGCAGCAGCTCGCGCACGGCCGCCTGCACCTGCGCCAGCAGCGTGCCGCCCTCGCCCTTGCTGAACAGGTCGACGCGCAGCGGCGCGGCAGCGCCCAGGTCGACCGCCGCCGTTTGCGCGGCTTCGTCGAATTCGTCCAGCATGCGCACGAAATCGCGGCCCTGCCGCCCCCAGCCGGCCAACAGCGGATGGCTGTGCGCGTGCAGTTCTTCCAGCGGCACCTGTCCCAGGTCCACGCCCTTGCGCTGCTGCTGGCGGTGGTGCGCGCTGCGCAGCAGGTCGCGGCCTTCGATGATGTCGCCCCAGTAGTACTGGCAGGGATTGGGCACGGCCAGTATCACTTGCGTGTAGCGCGCCAGCGCAGCCAGCGCCTGCAGGGTCTGGTACGGCAGCGCCGACACGCCGAAGATCACGATGCGGCGCGGCAGGCGGCCCAGCGGCTGCCCGCCCGCCGCGCTGGCGCGCACGAATTCCGTGTGCACCGAAGCCCGCCCCAGGCCGCGCTCATGCGGTTCGACATCGGCGATCACGGCGCGCCACAACTGCGCCTGCCAGCGCTGCTCGTCCGGCAGCGGCAGCGCCTCGCCGCGCGCATTGCGCAATTGGTCGCGGCCGGCGGCCCAGTCGTCCAGCCAGTCGGCGCGGTAGACCTGGTACTGGTCGAACAGGTCGGCCAGGCGCTCGGCCAGTTGCAGGCGGCGCTCGCCTTCGCCGTCGGCCAGGAAGTGGCGCAGCGGCGTGAACACGGGATCGGACAGCAGGACCGGCAGCAGCCGCATCAGGCGCCAGGTCAGCGGCCCCTTGTCGAAGGCCGAGCGCACCGGCACGCGCTCGCGGCCCAGCATGCCCCGGTAAGTCTCCCACAGGAAGCGGGCCGGCAGCGCCACGCGCGCGGCGGCGCACACGCCCATTTCCTCGGCCAGCGCGATCTTCAGCCATTCCGCCACGCCGTTGGATTGCACCAGGAAGATTTCCGGTTCCAGCGCCCCCAGCGGGTGATCGCGCAGCCATTGGAACACGGCGGCGCGCAACTGCTCCATCTGGTTACCGTGCAAAATCAGCAGACCGGGGGTGATACTCGGATGCATAAGGCTGTGGATGATGATCGAAGCGCTATTATCGCTCTAGCCCGGAGCGTAAGCCAGTAGTTCCTGTTCGATCAGCTCATCCAGCACGCCCAGCATGGCATGCATCTCCTGTACGATGCGGCGGGCATTGGCGGTGTCCGCATCCCTGCGCACCTGTTCCAGCGCCAGGCACAGGTCGCCGAAGCGCATGGCGCCCACGGCGCGCGCCGACGACTTGATGCGGTGCCCCAGCTCCGCCAGCCGCGCCAGGTCGCCCTGGCCCAGCGCGTGGTCGACTTCCTGCAGGCCGTCGCGGGCCGAGTCCAGGAACAGCAGCGCGTACTTGCGCATTTTGTCCGGCTTGCCGCCGAAGGTCTCGGCCAGCGCCTCGACTTCGAACATGCCGGCCAGGCCGTCTTCCGCCGGCGCCGCCGGGCACGGCACCGCTGACAAGCCGTCATTCCCGCGCAGGCGGGAATCCATGGGGCGCATGACCGGTGGCCCGGCATGGATTCCCGCCTGCGCGGGAATGACGGGAGGCGGCGCCGAGAAATAGGACGGCGGCGGCGGCGCCACCTGGCGCTGGCGCTCCCCCTGGCGCATCCACTTGGACAGCATGGTGAACAACTGCTTGGGCGCGATGGGTTTGGTCAGGAATTCGTCCATGCCAGCCTCCAGGCAGCGCTGCTTGTCGTCGCGGCCGGCGTTGGCGGTCATGGCGATAATCAGCGAAGCGGCCAGCTTGGGATGCGCGCGCACCAGCCGCGTGGTCTCGTAGCCATCCATGACCGGCATTTGCACGTCCATCAGCACGCAGTCGAAATGCTCCTTCAGCATCAGGTCGATGGCTTCCTTGCCGTTGTTGGCCACGCACACCGTGGCGCCCGCGTCTTCCAGCAATTCCTGTCCTACCTGCTGGCTGAAGATATTGTCTTCCACCAGCAGGATGGACGCGCCACGGATGGAATCCAGCACGTCGCGCTGCACCGATTCGTCGCTCGGCTGCAGGAACTGCACGCCCTGCATCAGGCGCGCGGTGAACCAGAAGGTGCTGCCCTCGCCCGGCCGGCTGTCGACGCCGACGCTGCCGCCCATCAGTTCCGCCAACTGCTTACTGATCACCAGCCCCAGCCCGGTGCCGCCGTAGCGGCGCGTGGTCGAGGTATCGGCCTGGTGGAAGGATTGGAACAACTGCGCCATCTGCCCGCGCGTCATGCCGATGCCGTGGTCGGTCACTTCGAAGCGCACGAGGATGTGGTTATCGTGCTCCTCCATCGGCCGCGCGCGGATGACCACCTTGCCGTTCTCGGAAAACTTGATCGCGTTGCTGACGAAGTTCAGCAGCACCTGCTCCAGCCGCAGCGGATCGCCGCGCAGTTGGTGCGACAGGCCGGGCCAGATTTCATACACCAGCTCCAGCCCCTTGGCCTCGGCGCTTTCGCTCAACTGGCTGGAGATGTTGGCCAACAGCGCGTCGAGCGTGAAGTCCAGCATCTCCAGGTCCATCTTGCCGGCCTCGATCTTGGAGAAATCAAGGATGTCGTTGATGATGCCCAGCAGGTGCTGGCCGGAGTGGTAAATCTTCTGCAGGTAGTCGCGCTGCTTGGGATGGGTGACCGATTTCAGCGCCAGGTGCGCCATGCCGATGATGGAATTCATCGGCGTGCGGATCTCGTGGCTCATGTTGGACAGGAATTCGCTCTTGGCCTGGTTGGCCGCATCCGCCTCGTCCTTCAGCTTGTGCAGCGCGGTCACGTCGGTCGACAGGCCGATCACGGCGGTCACCGCGCGCCCCAGCTCGATCGGCACCTTGACCGTCCACAGGTGCTGCACCACGCCGTCGGGGCCCACGTGCTGCGCCTCGCCCGAACGCTTGACGCGGTCGCCGAACACCGGCCGTTCCAGCGCCCACTCCGCGTCGGCTTCGACGGTCGGCATCAGTTCGCGGTCCAGGCGGCCGATGATCTCGTGCACCGGGCGTCCCAGCGATTCGGCCATGCGGGCATTGACGTACACGTAGCGCCGGTTCTGGTCCTTCATGTAGACGTGGGCGTCGACGTTGTTCAGCACGGTATCGAGCAGCACGCCCTGCTTGACCGCGCGCCGGCGCGATGCATACAGCACGAACAGGTAGCTGTAGATCAGCAGCGTGCCGGCAAAGCCGGTGCCGCCCGCGATCCACGGGAAGTACAGGTCGAAGCCGGTCAGCAGGTCGCTCTTGCGCGCCTGGAATTGCGCCTTCCACAGCTTGCCGTTGAAGTCGATCGGCAGCACGCTGTCGAAATACCGGTCGCGCTGGCTGGCGGGCGGCGACGTCGCCGTCAACAGGCCACGGTCGTTGAACAGCAGGTGGTCGCTCTTTTCGATGACCAGGCGGCGCTGCTCGACATCGTTGCTGCCGTCTGAGTACAGGTTCAGGTGCACCTGTCGCGAGCTCATCTCGTCGAGCGCGCCCTGCACCAGCTTGGGAATGCTGAAGCCTGCGCCCACCGCGCCGGCGTAGGCGGCGCGGCGCTCGGCGACGTCGTTCAGCGGCATGCCGCGCCGGTACACCGGCAACCACACGCCCAGGCCGTAATGCGGCACCGGGTACGGCACCACGATGGGCGTGCCGGAAGCGCCGATCAGGCCACTGTCGCGCGAGGCTTCCAGCAGCGGCCCGATGGCCGGCATGGCGGCGATGTCCACGCCCAGCCGGTCCTGCAGGGCGGCGCCCGGTTCCAAATAGGTCAGCACGGTGTACCCGCCGCGCCTGCCGGGCGGCTTGATGTCGAAGGCGGGATGACCTTGCGGCGCCACGCTGCGGTCGGCCCGGACCGCGGCCACGAAGGCGTCGCGCTCCTGGTCGCGGACGCGCGGCGCCCAGGCCAGCGTCTCGATGGCGGGAAAATAGCGCGGCAAATCCAGGGTTTGCACGTACTGATGGAATTCCAGGCGGGTGACTTCGTCGCTGGCTTGAAACATCGCGGCCAGGCTGCGCGTCAGGTCGGAATATGACTTGATGCGCGCCGCGATGCCGTACTGGGTGCTGCGCGCCAGGTTCTCGAAGCGCTGCTCCGCATCGTCATCGACGGTCTTTGACGCAGCGCCGTAGAGCACGCAGCCGACACCGAACGCGAGAACGCAGCCCGCGCCCCAAAACAGCAGGCGCGAATTGTTCGTTCTGGTATCCCCTGGCTTGAGCATGCGGCATCACTTTTTGAATTTGGGCATGGGGCCAGCATACTATTAATGAGGCCCACAAACCAGTGCAAGAATTGGTGAGAATTTGACCACAGAAAAAGGCCAATCGTGCGCACTTGAAAATTTATTTCCGATAATATTTTTTTGAATAGAAAGCCTGGAATGTCAATTGCAAAATTAATAAAATATTAAACCAAAATCTTTTTGCGGCATCGCACAATATCGCTTGACTCAGCGCCACACTAGGGTATCTTTTCAGCTTCCAGACCGACTCTTTGCCTACTTCCGTGCCTACCCCCAAAGTCCTCCTCGTCAACGACGACTCGGCCAGCCTGTACGCGCTGGAAAGTCTGCTGCTCGATGCGGCCGGCGAGCACTTGTACGAGCTGATCACGGCCGGCTCGGGCCAGGAAGCACTGCGTCAAGTCCTGCTGCACGAATTCGCCGTGATCCTGATGGATGTCAGCATGCCGGGCATGGACGGTTTCGAGACGGCCGAGGCCATCCATTCGCACCCGCGCTCGGCCGGCGTGCCGATTATTTTCATCACCGCTCACTACGCGGATGAAATCAACCGCCTGAAGGCCTATCAAAAAGGCGCAGCCGATTACCTGTTCACGCCCATCATCCCGCAAATCCTGCAAGCCAAGGTGGCGGTGTTCGTCGAGATGAGCAAGAAGAATATCCAGTTGCGCATCAAGAGCGAGCAACTGGCGCGCCTCAACCAGGACTTGCGCGTGCAGCGCCTGCAAGACCTGGAGCGCATCAACGCCGAGCTGGAACAGGAAATCCGCGAACGCAAGCTGGCCGAGCAGCGCGCCCACGAACTGTCCACGCGCGACCCGCTGACCAACCTGCTGAACCGGCGCGCGCTGATCCAGCAGCTCGAGCACGCGGTCGCCACTTCCGACCGCAGCGGCATCGGCTTCGCCCTGCTGTTCCTGGACCTGGACAAGTTCAAGCCCATCAACGACACCTACGGCCACGAGGCCGGCGACGAGCTGCTGCGCCAGGTGGCGGCGCGGTTGACGGCCTCGGTGCGCGTGGCCGACATCGTGGCGCGGCTGGGCGGCGACGAATTCGTCGTCCTCATCGAGGGCAAGTCAGCCGCCGCCAATGCCGCCCGCGTGGGCCGCAAGATCGAGCTGGCCTGCGCCCTGCCCTTCGACGTCGCCGGCCACCGCCTGAAGACGGCGGCCAGCATCGGCATCGCCATCTATCCGCAGGACGGCAGCAGCGCCCAGGCGCTGATGAAGAACGCCGACACCGCCATGTACCACGCCAAGCAGTGCGGCTCCACCCCGGTGCAGTTCTTCCATGAAGCGCTGAACGTGCGCGAGCGCGAACGCGAACAGTGGACGCTGGAACTGCGCAAGGCCCTGGCCGGCGGCCAACTGGAACTGCGCTACCAGCCGCAGATCGACCTGAAAAGCGGCCGCACGATGGCGGCCGAAGCCCTGCTGTACTGGCGCCATCCCAAGCTGGGCCTGCTGGAAGCCCAGCGCTTCCTGCCGCATGTGCAGGAGCGCGCGCTGCTGGACCGCATCGACAGTTGGGTCGTGGCGCAGAGCTGCTCCCAGGCCGCGCTGTGGCAAGGCTTGTACGGCAACGCCCAAGGCGGGCCGCCGCTGTGCATCTGGCTCAACCTGGCGGCGCCGCAGCTCCATGCCGACCTGCTGCAACAACTGCTGCCGGCGATACGCAAGCATGGGCTGCCGGCCGGCAGCATCGGCGTGGAACTCAATGAAAAACTGTTGCTGGGGGCGGCCGAACCGCTGTCGCAACTGCTGGTGCAATTGCAGGCCTCCGGCGTGCGCAGCGCGCTGGACGATTTCGGCAGCGCGCGCTCGTCGCTGGCGGCCTGCAAGCGCTGGCAACTGAACACGCTGAAGATCGACCCCAGCTTCATCCACGGCATCGGCAACGATGAAGGCGGCACCGACATCGTGGCCGCCGTAGTGCACCTGGCGCGGGCCCTGTCCATGCGCGTGGTCGCGCTGGGCGTGGACTCGCGCCTGCAACTGGAAGTGCTGCAGTCGCTGGGCTGCGACGCCTGCCAGGGCGATTTGTTTTGCCCGCCGCTGCCGGCGGCCGGGCTGCTGGAATACACCGCAAGTACCGAAACCACCACCCTCCCAAGCAACGAGGAGCATCCATGAATAACATGACCGACATGGGCGAACAACTGGACACCAAGCAGTTGCTATCCGTGCTGATGGCGCTGAAAAAAGGCGACCTGTCCGCCCGCATGCCGTCCGACTGGGTCGGCATCGCCGGCAAGATCGCCGACACGCTGAACGACATCATCGACACCAAGGCGCGCGTGGTGCGCGAGGTGACAGAAGTGAGCCGCGTGGTGGGCCGCGAAGGCCGGCTGACGCAGCGCGCCGAAATGCCCAACATGGCGGGCGGCTGGGCCACCATCATCAGTTCGGTCAACGCCCTGATCGACGACCTGGTGCGCCCGACCACGGAAATGGCGCGCGTGATCGGCGCCGTGGCGAAGGGCGACCTGTCGCAGACCATGGCGCTGGAGGTGGACGGCCATCCGCTGAAAGGCCAGTACCTGCGCGCGGCCATGACCGCCAACACCATGGTGGAACAGCTCTCCTCCTTCTCGTCCGAAGTGACGCGGGTGGCGCGCGAGGTGGGCACCGAGGGCAAGCTGGGCGGCCAGGCGCAGGTGAAAGGCGTGGCCGGCACCTGGAAGGACTTGACCGACTCGGTGAACTCGATGGCAGGTAACCTGACTTCGCAGGTGCGTAACATCGCCGAGGTGACCACCGCGGTGGCGAACGGCGACTTGTCCAAGAAGATCACGGTGGACGTGCGCGGCGAGATCCTGCAACTGAAAGACACCATCAACGTGATGGTGGACCAGTTGCGCTCCTTCGCATCGGAAGTGACGCGCGTGGCCCGCGAGGTGGGTACGGAAGGTAAGCTGGGCGGCCAGGCCTATGTGCCGGGCGTGGGCGGCACCTGGAAGGATTTGACCGACAACGTGAACTTCATGGCGTCCAACCTGACCGACCAGGTGCGTAACATCGCGGCGGTGACCACCGCCGTGGCCAACGGCGACTTGTCCAAGAAGATCACGGTGGACGTGAAGGGCGAGATTCTCGAACTGAAAAACACCATCAACGTGATGGTGGACCAGTTGTCCTCCTTCGCCTCGGAAGTGACGCGCGTGGCGCGCGAGGTGGGCACGGAGGGCAAGCTGGGCGGCCAGGCGCAGGTGAAGGGCGTGGCCGGCACGTGGAAGGACTTGACCGACTCGGTGAACTCCATGGCGGGTAACCTGACCGGCCAGGTGCGCAACATCGCGGAGGTGACCACCGCGGTGGCGAACGGCGACTTGTCCAAGAAGATCACGGTGGACGTGAAGGGCGAGATTCTCGAACTGAAAAACACCATCAACGTGATGGTGGACCAGTTGAACTCCTTCGCCTCGGAAGTGACGCGCGTGGCGCGCGAGGTGGGTACGGAGGGCAAGCTCGGCGGCCAGGCCAACGTGTCCGGCGTGGCCGGCACCTGGAAAGACTTGACCGACAACGTGAACTTCATGGCGTCCAACCTGACGGGCCAGGTGCGTAACATCGCGGACGTGACCACCGCCGTGGCCAACGGCGACTTGTCCAAGAAGATCACGGTGGACGTGAAGGGCGAGATTCTCGAACTGAAAAACACGATTAACGTGATGGTGGACCAGTTGTCCTCCTTCGCATCGGAAGTGACGCGTGTGGCGCGCGAGGTGGGCACGGAGGGCAAGCTGGGCGGCCAGGCGTATGTGCCGGGCGTGGGCGGCACCTGGAAGGACTTGACCGACAACGTGAACTTCATGGCCTCCAACCTGACCGGCCAGGTGCGTAACATCGCGGCGGTGACCACCGCCGTGGCGCGCGGCGACTTGTCCAAGAAGATCACGGTGGACGTGAAAGGCGAGATCCTGGAACTGAAGGACACCATCAACGTGATGGTGGACCAGTTGTCCTCCTTCGCATCGGAAGTGACCCGCGTGGCGCGCGAGGTGGGCACGGAAGGTAAGCTGGGCGGCCAGGCCAACGTGTCCGGCGTGGCTGGTACGTGGAAGGACTTGACGGAAAACGTCAACCAGCTTGCGGCCAACCTGACCAACCAGGTGCGCGCGATCGCCGAGGTGGCGACCGCCGTGACGCGCGGCGACTTGTCACGTTCCATCCAGGTGGATGCGCGCGGCGAGGTGTCCTACCTGAAGGACAACATCAACGAGATGATCCGCAACCTGAAGGACACCACGCTGAAGAACGCGCAGCAGGACTGGCTGAAGACCAACCTGGCGCGCTTCACCCGCCTGCTGCAGGGCCAGCGCGACCTGCAGGCCGTGACCAAGCTGATTCTGTCCGAGCTGGCGCCCCTGGTGTCGGCCCACCACGGCGTGTTCTACATGATGGACTCGGGCGACACCGACGCCCGCCTGCGCATGATCGCCAGCTACGGCTACCGTTCCAGCCGCAAGCTGCCGACCTCCTTCCTGCCGGGCGAAGGCCTGGTCGGCCAGTGCGCGCTGGAGAAGGTGCGCATCTGGCTGACCGACGTGCCGCGCGATTACATCGTGGTGTCGTCCGGCCTGGGCGCGGCGCCGCCGACCAACATCGTGGTGCTGCCCATCCTGTTCGAGCAGCAGGTCAAGGCGGTGATCGAGATCGCCTCGCTGGACCGCTTCACCGAGACCCACCTGTCCTTCCTCGACCAGCTCATGGAATCGATCGGCGTGGTGCTGAACACCATCGAGGCGAACAGCCGGACCGAATCGCTGCTGACCCAGTCGCAATCGCTGGCGCAGGAACTGCAGCAGACCAACCAGGAATTGGCGGAGAAAGCGCGCCTGCTGTCCGAGCAGAACATCGAGGTGGAGCGCAAGAACCGCGAGGTGGAACAGGCCAAGCTGGCGCTGGAAGAAAAGGCCACCCAGCTCGCGCTGTCGTCGAAATACAAGTCCGAGTTCCTGGCCAATATGTCGCACGAGCTGCGCACGCCTTTGAACTCGCTGCTGATCCTGGCGCAGCAACTGGGCGACAACCCGGACGGCAACCTGTCGCCCAAACAGGTGGAATTCGCCAAGACCATCCACGGCTCCGGTTCCGACCTGCTGACGCTGATTAACGACATCCTGGACCTGTCCAAGATCGAGTCCGGCACCGTCACGCTGGACGTGGCCGAGTACCGCTTCCAGAACCTGCGCAACTACGTGGAGCGCACCTTCCGCCACATGGCGGAAGCCAAGCACCTGGGCTTCTACGTGGAGCTGAAGGACAACCTGCCGACCGCGATGATGACCGACACCACGCGCCTGCAGCAGGTGCTGAAAAACCTGCTGTCGAACGCGTTCAAGTTCACCACGCACGGCCAGGTGTCGCTGGCCATCAGCCTGGTCACCTCGGGCTTCACCAGCGACCACCCCAACCTGCTGCACGCGGATGCCGTGCTGTCCTTCGCCGTCAGCGACACCGGCGTCGGCATCGCGGCCGACAAGCTGCAACTGATCTTCGAAGCGTTCCAGCAGGCCGACGGCTCCACCGCCCGCAAATACGGCGGCACCGGCCTGGGCCTGTCGATCTCGCGCGAACTGGCGCGCCTGCTGGGCGGCGAGATCCGCGTCGAATCGGTGGTCGGCAGCGGCTCGACCTTCACCCTGTTCCTGCCGTATAACCGCGCCGGCTTCATCAACTACGACATCGCCCGCGCGCCGCAGGTGCGGCTGCCGACGCCGGCGCCGCAGGTGCTGTACACGGCGCCGCAATCGGCCGAGATCGTCCCCGATCACGATATCCAGGGCGGCAGCCTGAACGAGCTGGATGCCGATATCGACCAGTACAGTTCCAGCGACGACCGCGGCCTGATCGTGCCGGGCGACCCGTCGGTGCTGATCATCGAGGACGACGAGCGCTTCTCCAAGGTGGTGCTGGGCTTTGCGCGCGAGAAAAACTTCAAGGGCATCGTCACTTCCCACGGCGACTCGGCCCTGAGCCTGGCGCGCGACTACCTGCCGTCTGCCATCCTGCTGGACCTGGACCTGCCGGACATCGACGGCTTCACGGTGCTGGATCGCCTGAAGCGCGACCCCAGCACCCGCCACATCCCGGTGCACGTCATGTCCAGCCTGCGCGAGCGCGAGCGCGCGCTGCGCCTGGGCGCGATCTCCTACCTCAACAAGCCGGTCAGCAAGGAGGTGCTGCAGGAAGAGTTCAGCCGCATCCAGCGCTTCCTCATGGGCGGCAAGCGCAGCCTGCTGGTGGTCGACGACGAGCAGGCGCAGCGCGAGTCCATCATCTCGCTGATCGGCGACAACGACATCCACATCGTCGCCGTCGACACCGGCCAGGCCGCGCTCGATGCGCTGCGCGAGCAGCACTTCGACTGCATGGTGCTGGACCTGACCCTGCCCGACATCAGCGGCTTCGACCTGCTGGACATCATCGGCAAGGACGAGTCGCTGCGCGGCCTGCCGATCGTGATCAACACCGCCAAGGACTTGAACCGCAAGGAGGTGGCCAAGCTCAAACGCTACGCCAAGACCATCGTCATCAAGGATGCCCGTTCGCCCGAGCGCCTGCTGGACGAAACCGCGCTGTTCCTGCACCGCTCGCAGGCCAGCCTGCCGGAAGCGCAGCGCCGCATGCTGGAGGAAATCCATGCGGCCGAAGGCGGCCTGGCCGGACGCAAGGTGCTGATCGTCGACGATGACCTGCGCAACATCTTCGCCCTGTCCTCGCTGCTGGAGCGCCAGCAGATGCAGGTGCTGTTCGCCGAGAACGGCCGCGACGGCATCGAGGTGCTGGAGCGCGACCCGACCATCGAGATCGTCCTGATGGACATCATGATGCCGGAGATGGACGGCTACGACACCATGCGCGCGATCCGCCGCATACCGCGCTTCCGCTCGCTGCCCATCATCACCCTGACCGCCAAGGCCATGAAGGGCGACCGCGACAAGTGCATCGCGGCGGGTGCTTCCGACTACATCACCAAGCCGGTGGACGTGGCGCAGTTGCTGTCGCTGATGCGCGTCTGGCTGCACTGAGGACGCCGATGGGGTCATTGATATCGTCGATCAGGGCGGCGCTGCGCGGCGCCGAACCGGAACCGCCAGCGCTGGCGCAGGAGGCGCCGTCGCCCAGCCGGCCGCTGATCCTGCAAGCCGGCGGCAGCGGCCGGCGCCATTCGCCGTCCTCGGTGGAAGAGCTGGAACTGGAGCTGCTGCTGGAAGCGCTGTTCCAGTGCCACGGCTACGACTTCCGCGGTTACGAGCGGGCCGTGGTGGAGCGCAAGGTGCAGGCGGTGCGCGGCCAGTTGGAGCTGCCCACCATCTCCGCCCTGCAATCGCGCATCCTGCACGATGCCGGCGCCTGCCAGGCGCTGCTGCGCGCGCTGTACGTGGCGCCGGCGCAGATGTTCGACAATGCGCTGGAGGCGTCGATGCTGCGCATGTCGCTGGGCGTGTGCCTGCACGGCGCCGCGCTGCCGCGCGTGTGGCTGGCCGATTGCGCCGGCGCCCAGCAAGCCTGGACGCTGGCCATCCTGCTGGCGCAGGAGCAGCTTATCCAGCGCACGGAAATCTACGCCACGGTGGCCACCGACGACCTGTTGGCCGAAGCGCAGGACAGCAGCCTGCCGATGGACAGGCTGGGCGAGCTGCAGGCCAACTACGTGCGCAGCGGCGGCGTCGGCAAGCTGATCGACTATTTCGAGGTCAGCGACGACGGCCTGCGCGCGGTGCTCAGGCCGGAGCTGCGCGCCCGCATCACCTGGGCGCAATACAACCTGGTGACGGATGCCTCGTTCAACGAGTTTCAGATGATATTGGGGCAGCGCGCGCTGCCCGACTTCGGCCCGGTGCTGCGGCGCCGCGTGCTGCAGTTGTTCGACGACAGCCTGGCGCCGTTCGGCATGCTGGCCCTGGACCGTCCGCTGGACGAGCACGAACCGCTGGCGCGCCACTACAAGCCGCTGCTGCCGCACCAGCCGTGGTACAAGCGCATGGCCTGATGCCCCGTCATTCCCGCGCAGGCGGGAATCCATAGGCCGTATCCACGATGCTCAGCATGGATTCCCGCTTGCGCGGGAATGACGGTCAAAGGCAGCGAAATGACGGTCAAAAGCTGACGCAAGCGCTGGGCCGCCCGGCGATGCGGTCGCGCCAGGCCTGCAGGTGCGGCATGCCCTCCTGGCCCGGCCGGAATTTCATCAGCCGCGCAAACTCCAGCGCGCAGAACGCGGTGATGTCCGCGATAGTGAAGCGCTGGCCGGCCACATACGGCTGTGCGGCCAGGGTACGGTCCAGCCAGCGCGCCGTCTCGCGCATCTTTTCACCCTGCGATTGGCCGAACTCGGGAAACTGCGGTTGCTCCAGCGCCGCCAGGCCCGGATGCGTGTGCCGGATCTGGTTGGCGATGTGGTAGAACAGGTATAGCTCGACGCGGCGGTCAGTCATCTCGATGAAGGCGCGCTCGTCGTAGTCCTCGCCCATCAGGTTGGGCTCGGGCGCATAACCTTCCAGCCAACTGCAGATGGCGCGCGTCTCGCACAGGATGCGGCCATCGTCCAGCTCCAGCGCCGGCACGCGGCCGAAGGGGTTCTTAAGCAGGTAATCCGGGCTGCGGTTCTGCACCGCGCCCAGGTCGACCTGCACCTGGTCGATGGCCAGGCCCTTCTCGGCGATGAACATGGCGACCCGGCGCGGGTTGGGCGCGCGGGTGGAGGTATAGAGCTTCATTGGCGCGGCTCCTTACAAGGACTGTCCGGTTTCCAGCATGCCGCGGACGGCGGCCGTAAACCTGGCCGTGGCGTCGTCGCCGTCGTTGCGTTCGGCGCGCGGCGGCAGCAGGATGCCACGCTGCACGGCCGGGCGCTCGCCGATCAGCCTGAGCCAGCGCTGCAAATGCGGCAGGTCCTCCGCCGCCACGCCCGACCACGGGTGGGTCCGCACCCAGGCCCAGTTGGCGATGTCGGCGATCGAATAGTCGCCGGCCAGGTATTCATGCTCGGCCAGGTGGCCATCGAGCACGCGGAACAGACGGCGGCACTCGCCCTGGTAGCGGTCTATGGCCGGCTGTATCTTCTCGGGGAAGTAGCGGTAGAACACATTGGCCTGCCCCATCATGGGGCCGATGCCGCCCATCTGGAACATCAGCCATTGCAGCACACGGGAGCGGCCCTTGAAGTCGGACGGCATCAGCTCACCCGTCTTTTCGGCCAGGTAGATCAGGATGGCGCCCGATTCGAACACGGCAAAATTGTCCTCCGTGCGGTCGACAATGGCCGGGATGCGGCCGTTGGGATTAATCGCCAGGAACCACGGCTGCTTCTGTTCGCCGGCGGACAATTCCAGCGCATGCAGCGTGTAGGTCAGCTCCAGCTCTTCCAGCGCGATCGAGATCTTGTGGCCGTTGGGCGTGGCCGCGGTGTAGAGGTCTATCATGGTTCAACCTTTGTCATCGGGTGGGCGTAGCGAGATGATAATCCTGTTTGGGATTTGACATCGTTCCCGGATAGCCTTAGATTGCTCGCTGGCCCACAAGGCTCCCATTAACAATTTAAGGATTAGCATGCAACGTCGCTTGATTTCGCTCGCCGTCATGGCGCTGCTGGGCTTTACCGCTGGCGTCCCTACCCTGGCCGCCACCGCCCCTGCCGCCAAAGCCGCACAGGTCACCACCCAGCTCCCACGCAACGCCGTTCCCACCCATTACGCCGTCTCGCTGACGCCGGATGCGGCCAACAGCAGCTTCAGCGCCAGCGTCACCATCGCGCTGAACGTCACCCAAGCGACCGACAGCCTGACCCTGAACGCCACCGATCTCAAATTCAGCGCTGCCGCCATCAGCGCCGGCCCCGGCAAGGCGCCCGTGGCCGCCAGCAAAATCGACGTCGATGCGGACAAGCAGACCGCCACCTTCCACTTCGCTGACACCCTGAAGCCGGGCAGCTACCAGCTCAAGCTGGACTACACCGGCGTGATCGGGACCCAGGCCGCCGGCCTGTTCTCGCTGGACTATGAAAACGGCGGCGCGAAGAAACGCGCGCTATACACCCAGTTCGAAAACTCCGAAGCGCGCCGCATGATCCCGTCGTGGGACGAGCCCTTCTACAAGGCCACCTTCGCGCTGGAAGCCACCGTTCCCGCCGGCCAGATGGCCGTGTCCAACATGCCGGTGGCATCGACCACCAAGCTGGCCGACGGCCGCGAGCTGGTGCGCTTCGCCACCACGCCGAAGATGTCGACCTATCTGCTGTTCTTCGGCCTGGGCGAATTCGACCGCGCCACCGCCATGCAGGACGGCGTGGAACTGGGCGTGGTGACGCAGAAAGGCACGCTGTCGCAGGCGCAGTTCGCGCTCGATTCCTCGCGCGCCGTGCTGAAGGAATACAACGACTACTTCGGCACCAAGTACCCGCTGCCCAAGCTGGACAACATCGCCGCGCCCGGCCGCAGCCAGTTCTTCGGCGCGATGGAAAACTGGGGCGCCATCTTCACCTTCGAATACGCGCTGATGCTGGACCCGCGCATCGCCACCCAGTCGGACAAGGAAACCTCCTTCCTGGTGGCCGCGCACGAAATGGCGCACCAGTGGTTCGGCGACCTGGTCACCATGGCCTGGTGGGATGACCTGTGGCTGAACGAAGGCTTCGCCTCGTGGATGGAATCGCGCACCACCAACCGCCTGCATCCGGAATGGAACTGGACGCTGCGCGCCATCGGCACGCGCGAAAAGGCCATGGAGCGCGACGCCCTGTCCACCACCCACCCGGTGGTGCAGCACATCGCCACGGTGGAGCAGGCCAGCCAGGCCTTCGACGCCATCACCTATGAAAAAGGCGAGTCGGTGATCCGCATGCTGGAAAACTATGTCGGCGACGAGACCTGGCGCGCCGGCGTGCGCAGCTACATCGCCAAGCACAAGTACGGCAACACCGTTTCCGACGACCTGTGGAGCGAGGTGGAAAAGGCCGCGCACAAGCCGATCACCGCCATCGCGCACGACTTCACCCTGCAGCCGGGCGTGCCGCTGATACGCGTGTCGGACGCGGTCTGCAAGAACGGCAAGACCACCATCGAACTGACCCAGGGCGAATTCAGCAAGGACAAGGAAGACAAGAAGCCGCTGAGTTGGCGCGTGCCGGTGATCGCGCAGACCGTGGGCGGCGCCACCGTGCGCACCGTGGTCGGCGGCGGCAAGGCCAGCATGACCTTGCCGGGCTGCGGCGCGGTGCTGGTCAACGCCGGCCAGAGCGGCTACTACCGCACGCTGTATTCACCGAAGTCGTTCGCGGCGCTGGCCCAGGGCTTCGCCGCCATGCCGGCCCTCGATCAACTGGGCCTGCTGGCTGATAGCTGGTCGCTGGGCATGGCCGGCCTGATGCCGGCCTCCGGCTTCATGGACCTGGCCGACAAGGTATCGGTGGACGCCGTCCCCGAAGTGTGGGAGCGCATCGCCGGCGTGCTGGCCGGCCTGCACGGCAGCTACGAGAACAAGCCGCAACAGCAAGCCGCGCTGGACCGCTATGCGCGCGCACGCCTGGCGCCGGTGCTGGCCCGCATCGGCTGGACCGCCGCCAAGGACGAAGCCGCGCCGGTGGCCAACCTGCGTGAAACGCTGATACGCGCGCTGGGCGAAGTGGGCGACGAAGGCGTGATCGCCGAAGCGCGCCGCCGCTACGCGGCCGCCGCCACCGACAAGGAGGCCATGCCGCCCGCGCTGCGCCGTCCTATCCTGGCCGTGATCGCCGCCAATGCCGATGCCGCCACCTGGGACCAGTTGCACGCCAGCGCCAAGGCCGAGCAATCGAGCATGATCAAGGCCGAACTGTACGACCTGCTGGGCGAAACCAAGGACAAGGCGTTGGCGCAGCGCGCGCTGGACCTGGCCGTGAGCGACGAGCCGAGCGCCACGTCGAGCGCCTCGATCATCAACCGCGTGGCGGGCGACCATCCCGACCTGGCCTTCGATTTCGCCCTCGCCCACCACGAACAGGTCGACAAGCTGGTGGACGCCACCTCGCGCAGCCGCTACTTCCCCGGCCTGGGCAGAGGCTCGGCCGATCCGGCCATGATCGGCAAGCTGCAGGCCTACGCCCAGCAGCACCTGCCGGCGACGGCGCAGGGCGATACCAAGACGGCCATCGCGGCAGTCGAGTACCGCATCAAGGTGCGCAGCAAGCGCCTGCCTGAAATCGACGCCTGGCTCGCCAAGCACGGTTAAGGGCAAAAAAAAACCAGCGTCATCGCGTGATGATGCTGGTCGAAAAACGCTCGAAAGCGTGGGGATGTCACGGAGATCCAGACGGCATGCCACCGCCTGAAAAAAATTTGTGCCGGGCTTGGTCAGGTCCGGCAGCCTGGCGCAGGATATTGTCCGTGCGCTATGTGTGCTACTTTGCCAGCGTTCGCCGCGCACAGGCTTAGGACTTGATTAAGGAAAGTTGGAGGGTGCCGGTGATGAAGGCCACCGGCCAAGCCCGCTGAGTCGTGTGCCGTGATACCGTCCACCGGCTTGGATGGCGGTTCAACTGGCGCACGCTGAAACCAGCGGACGGATATTAATCGGACAATATTACCGCCACATGACGCACTTCTTGCAACGCTGTTTCACCCTCGCGGCGCTGGGCGCGCTGGCCGTCGCTTGCGCACCGCTGCCGCCGTCCGCGCCGCCCGCCAGCGCAGTCGCGCAGACGCCGGCATCGGTCCCGGCACGCGCGCCGGCGCCGGTCGTAAAGCCGCCGGTCGCGCCTGCACCGTCACCGGCCCACGCCGTCCCGCTGCTCAATATCGACGCCAGCCATTCGCTGATCGCGGTCACCGTGCGGCGCGGCGGCATCCTGGCGCGGCTGGGGCACGACCACGTGGTGGCCAGCCACACGGTCAGCGGCACCGTGTCGCCGTCGCAGAACCGCGCCGACTTCCAGTTCCGCGTCGATCAACTGACGGTCGATGAAGCCAGCCTGCGCGCCATCGCCGGCCTGGAAAAGCAGCCGTCAGCCGACGCCATCGAAGGCACGCGCCACAACATGTTGACCAAGGTACTGGAGGCCGATCGTTACCCGCTCGTGACCATCCACGCCGAATGCGCGGCCCTGGGTCAGCCGCTGCAAGCGGCCATCACCCTGCACGGGGTCACGCGCCGCATGGCCGTCCCGGCTGAGCTGCATGAAGAAAATGGCGCCATCTCCGCGAAAGGCACCATCCGGCTCAGGCAGACCGACTTCGGCATCACGCCATTCTCGGTGATGGCCGGCGCCATGGCCGTGCAGGACGAGCTGGAAATCCGTTTCGACCTGACCGCCAGATAAAAAAAGGCCCGCAGCCATTGTGAGGCGCGGGCCGGAAGTTTTCAAATCGGGAGAGACTTGAAAGAGCAAGCACAGTATCGCCTTCCTGCATGACGCCACGATGACATGGCGGCTCCCGAACACACTTTTTTTAACGCGTCACCATCAGGCGCAGACCGAGGCCGACGAAAATCGCGCCGGCCGCGCGGTCCATCCACATGCCCGACTTGGGATGGCGGTTGATCCAGGCGCCCACCGCGCCGGAAAAATAGCCCAGCAGGCCAAACAGCACCACGCCCTGCGCGGTGAAGAGCAGGCCCAGTTGCGCGGTCTGCCAACTGGCGTCGCCGCGCGCGGCGTTGACGAACTGCGGCAGGAAGGACAGGAAGAACAACACCACTTTGGGATTGATGGCGTTCGCGAACAAACCTTTGGTGAACAGCTTGCCCAGGCTTTCATCCGGCAAGGCCGTGCCATTGCCCACGCGGGCGCCGCCGCGGCTGCGCAGCGCGCCTATACCCAGCCAGATCAGGTAAGCGCCGCCGGCCAGCTTGAGCGCGCCGAAGGCCAGCGGCGACGCCTTGATCAGGGCGCTCACGCCCAGCGTGGCCAGCAGCGTGTGACTCAGGCAGCCCAGCGCGCAACCGAGGCCGAACGCCATGCCCTGCCGGCGCCCGCGCGACATGCCGACGCTGAGCACCATCAGGTTGTCCGGACCGGGCGAAATCGTGATCAGCAGCGCGGCGCTGATAAAGCCGATGAATTGTTCTGGTGAGATTAACAAGATGCTTACCCTGTGTGCAAAGCTGCATCATAACCGGATCGGACAAGACTTGGCTAAAACGGCAAGTTCTCGTTTAGAATGAAGGGATTACCTCTCCGAAGCGGCGGCCCACGTTAATGACTACAGCTTGCAAGATTAATGTATCCCCTACACTAGCCGTGCACGCCCGCCGTTACGCCCTGCTGCTGATCGCCTGCCTGTGCTGCCTGTTGGGCGGCGTGGCGCGGGCGCAGGCGCCGTTCCCCATCGCGCTGACCAACGCCAGCATCGACCTGGCCGTGGCCGGCAAGCTGTACGTGGACCAGGGCGAGCCTTATCCGGCCGATGCCGGCGGTCTGCCGAAACTGCTGGCCAGCCTGAAGCCGGCCGCCAAGGTCGATCTGCTGGGCGGCGGTTACTGGTTGTACGCGGAACTGCGCAACGACAGCCGCCAGCCGGCCTGGGTCATCGATCCCAACGACACCCTGATCGACATGGTGGACATCCAGGTCTACGGCGACGACGGCAGCATCCGCCAGGTGCTGACCGGCTACCGCCAGCCGCATTCCTATCTTCTGCACTACGGTAAGGACGTGGACCTGCAGCCAGGCCAGCGCTACCAGGTGCTGATACGCTTCTCCAGTCCGTATTACGCCCGCAATCCGGTGTTCTCCGTGCTGCCGCGCAGCGCCTACCAGCAACTGGTGGCGCGCGAGAACGTGTTGATCATCGGTTCGGTCGGCGCCCTGCTGGCGCTCGCCGTGTTCAACTTCTTCATCTTCTCGATCACGCGCGACCGCTCCTCGCTGTACTACTCGCTGTATGTGCTCAGCTACGCCACCGCCTGGGCCATGACCTTTCACCTGACGGCCGACCTGTTCGACTGGCACAACCTGCACTGGCACTATGTCTTCTTCTTCCTGCTGCCGGTACTGAGCACGCTGTTCTACACCACCTTCCTGCGGCTGAAGGAAAATGCGCCGCGCCTGTATAAGCTCAGCCGCATCAACCTGGTGCTGCCGCTGGTGCTGCTGCCGAGCTGCTTCCTCTACCTGCGCTATGCGCACACGCTGGCCACCATCGCCATCACCATCTGGATGACGCTGGCCCTGACCAGCGGCATCGTGGTCTGGCGCCGCGGCTATTATCCGGCCCGCTTCTTCGTGCTGGCCTTCATCGCGCTGATGGTGCCGGGCCTGATCATCCTGCCGGCCAACGTCGGCCTGATCCCGGCCGTGGTCAGCAACGCGCAGTTGTTCACGCTGTTGGGCGGCACGCTGGACGGCGTGCTGCTGGCCTTCGCCCTGGCCGACCAGATCCGCCTGCTGCGCAATACGCTGGAGCAGCGTGTGCAGGAACGCACCGCGCAGCTCAGCGAGGCCAAGGAGCATGCGGAAATCGTCAGCCGCCACCGCATCGACTTCCTGTCCGCCATGAGCCACGATATCCGCACGCCGCTGGCCGGCGTGATCGGCATGATCAAGTTCGCCATGCGCGACCAGTCGGTGCGCGGCCGTACCGAAGAATACCTGCGCATCGCCCTGCAGAACAGCGAATCGCTGCTGGCCATCCTCAACGACATCCTGGACTTTTCCAAGATCGACGCCGGCCGGCTGTCGATCGAAACGGTGGACTTCGATCTGATCGAGCTGGTGGATGACGCCATCGGCATCCTCAAGGCCCAGGCCGACGCCAAGAGCCTGCTGCTGCGCAGCGACCTGGCGCTGGACCTGCCGCGCTACGTGCGCGGCGATCCGACCCGCGTGCGGCAAATCCTGCTCAACCTGCTGGGCAACGCCATCAAGTTCACCGACCGCGGCGAAGTGCGGCTGGATGTCTCGGCCATGCAGACCGCCGACGGCCACGCCAGCGTCACCTTCGACATCAGCGACACCGGCCCCGGCATCCCGGAAGAGGTGGTGCCGCGCCTGTTCCAGAAGTTCGAGCAGGCCGACCATTCGACCACGCGCCGCTACGGCGGCACCGGCCTGGGCCTGGCCATCTGCAAGGAACTGGTGGAACTGATGCGCGGCGCGATCACGGTGCAAAGCAGCGTGGGCGTCGGCTCCACCTTCAGCTTCACGCTGCCGCTGGCCCTGGGCGACATGCCGGCGCACGACACCAGCGCGCTGCCACGCAAGGAACACCACGCCTACCGCCTGCGCGTGCTGTGCGCCGAGGACGTGCGCACCAACCAGATCATCGTCAGCACGCTGCTGGAAAACATGGGCCACGACATCCGCATCGTCGAGAACGGGCTGCAGGCGCTGCACGCGCTGAGCACGGCCGCCTACGACCTGGTGCTGATGGACGGCCGCATGCCGATGATGGACGGCGAGCAGGCGGCGCGCCTGATCCGGGCCGGCGGCAGCGAAGACTACCGCGTGCTGGAGCCGGACATTCCCATCATCGCCCTGACCGCCAACGCCAGCGACCATGACCGCGCGCGCTACCTGGCGGTCGGCATGGATGGCTTCCTCAGCAAGCCGGTGGACGAGCGCCTGCTGTACGATCAACTGGAAAAGATCATCGCCCTGCACCTGAGCCGCGGCCGCAACCTGCGGCCAACCGACGCCGCGCGCCTGGCGGCCGAACGCACGGCGGCGCTGGACGAGCAGTTCGGCGTGGCGCCGGCCGGGGCGCCGCGCGACGACGGCACGGTGCAGATCATGCCGCTGGCCGGCATGTCGCACAAACATGTCCAGCGCATCACCCAGGCCTTCCTGGATGAAGCGCCGCGCCGGCTGGAGACCGCGCGCGCGGCGGTCGTGGCCGGCAACAGCGGCGCGGCGGCGGCTGCCCTCCACGCGCTCAAGGGCAGCGCCGGCTACCTCAATTCGACGCAGCTCCATTCCCTCTGCCACAAGATGGAAGCGGCAGCGACGGCCGGCGACCTGCTGGAAGTGATCGACATGATGCCCGACGTGGAAGCCGCGCTGGACAAAGCCTGCGCCGACCTGCGCAACGCCGCCGCGGCCTGATTTTTGCGCCGCTTACTGCAGAGTTGGCGGTTTTCCGCGACAATAGCGGGCTGAGTCCTCACAAGCATCGGAAAATCCCATGACTACCCTCCCCTGCGCCAACGCCGAACTGGCGGCGCGCGACGGCCTGCCGCCCGATGCGCGGCGCTGGGCCATGCTGTCGGTCGCCATCGGCGTCGGCATGGCTTCCCTCGACACGGCGATCGCCAACACCGCGCTGCCGGCCATGGCCGCCGAGCTGCACGCCACGCCGGCCGCTTCGGTCTGGATCGTCAACATTTATCAACTGGCCATGGTGGCCACCTTGCTGCCCTTCGCGGCGCTGGGCGAAATCGTCGGCTACCGGCGCGTGTGCCTGTTCGGCCTGGCCCTGTTCACCGCCGCCTCGCTGGCCTGTTCGCTGGCCTGGTCGCTGCCCACGCTGGTGGCCGCGCGCCTGTTCCAGGGCATAGGCGGCGCCGCGCTGATGGGCGTGAACACCGCGCTGCTGCGCGTGATCTTCCCCTCGCACCTGCAAGGACGCGGCTTCGGCTTCAATTCGCTGGTGGTGGCGGTGGCCTTCGCGGTCGGCCCGACAGCGGCCTCGCTGATCCTGGCCGCGTCGTCCTGGCCCTGGCTGTTTGCCATCAACGTCCCGCTGGGCGTGGTCGCCGTGCTGCTGGGCCGGCGCGCGCTGCCGGTCTCGCACCAGGCCGGCCACAAGCTCGACGCCCTGACGGCGGTGTACAACGTGTTCGCCTTCGGCCTGTTGATCCTGACCTTCGGCGAAGGCGCCCACCAGCAGGGCTGGCGCACGCTGCTGCCGGAAATCGGCGCCACGCTGCTGTTCTTCTTCCTGCTGCTGCGCCGCCAGGCCGGCCACACGGCCCCCATGCTGCCGGTGGACTTGTTCAAGCGCCCGCTGTTCACCCTGTCCGCGCTGACCGCTGTCTGCACCTTCGCCGCGCAAGGCCTGTCCTTCGTCTCGCTGCCCTTCTACTTTGAAACCACGCTGGGCCGCTCGCCGATCGAAACCGGCTTCCTGATGACGCCCTGGGCCGCGCTGGTGGCGGTGATGGCGCCGATTGCCGGCCGCCTCAGCGACCGCTATTCGCCCGGCGCGCTGGGCGGCATCGGCCTGGCGCTGCTGTCCTCCGGCCTGGTGGCCATGCTGATGCTGCCGGCCCATCCGTCGGTGCTGGACATCTGCTGGCGCATGGCCTGGTGCGGCATCGGCTTTGGCTTCTTCCAGGCGCCCAACCTGAAGGCGATCATGAGCAGCGCGCCGCCGGAACGGGCCGGCGGCGCCAGCGGCATCGTCGCCACCGCGCGCCTGATCGGCCAGGCCACCGGCGCGGCCCTGGTGGCCTGGTGCTTCACCATCTCGTCCAGCCACGGCACCTCGTACGCGCTGATGCTGGGCGCCGCCTTTGCCGGCGTGGCCAGCATCGCCAGTTTCTCGCGCCTGGTGGTGGCCAGGTAATCAAGCGCCGGTCCTGCAGCAGGACTGCTACACTGCTGCCATCAATCGAGGAGATGGCAGCATGTCCAACCGCACGCTCAACCTGACCGATACCCTGTACGACTACGTGCTGGGCCATTCGCTGCGCGAACATCCGGAGCAGGCCGCCCTGCGGGACGCCACCCGCGGCCACGCCCGCGCCAGCATGCAGATCTCGCCCGAACAGGGCCAGTTCATGGCCCTGCTGGTCAAGCTGATGGGCGCGCGCAACACCATCGAAGTCGGTGTGTTCACCGGCTACAGCGCGCTGTCGGTGGCGCTGGCGCTGCCGCCGGAAGGCCGCGTGCTGGCCTGCGACATCAACGAGGAATACGCGGCCATCGGCCGGCCCTACTGGGAACGCGCCGGCGTGGCCGGCAAGATCGACCTGCAACTCGGCCCGGCGCAATCGACGCTGCAAGCCCACCTGGGCGATGGCGAGGCAGGCCTGTACGACTTCGCCTTCATCGACGCCGACAAGATCAGCTACGACGCTTACTACGAACTGTGCCTGCAACTGGTGCGGCCCGGCGGCCTGCTCATGCTGGACAACACCCTACGCGAAGGCAAGGTCGCCGAACGCGCCAGCGACGAAGACGTGGCGGCGCTGCAGGCGCTGAACATCAAGCTGCTGCACGACGAGCGCATCGACCTGTCGCTGCTGCCCCTCAGCGACGGCATCACGCTGGCCCTGAAGCGCTGATCACTTGGGCCGCGCCGGGCGCAGCGCGGCGTCCGGCTTGCTCAGCCAGCCGGTGCGCAACTGGCCGACCGCCACCGCCACCGCGCGCGCGACATTGCGCACCTCTTCCTGGAATTTCTCTTCGCGGTCCAGTTGCTGGTGGCTCTCGGCATAAGATTCGTAATAGCCGATGTAGCGGTCCAGCGCCGACAACTGGCCGGCGTCGATCAAGCCCATCCAGTCGAGCCAGTCGGCCAGGTTGCGGCGCAGGCTTTCCGCGCCCGCCACGTCGCCATGCACCACCAGGCCGTAGGCGCGGCCGGCCAAGTGCTTGGGATAATCCCAGCCCGCCAGTTCCAGCGCCTTGGCTGCGGCGGCATCCTTGCCGTGCGTGCTGCTGGGATCGGGATTGCCGCCGTCGGCACACACCAGCCGGTCTATCATCAGCTTCAGCACGGATGGCGCCTGATACCAGTAGGTCGGCGTCAGGATGATGACGCCGTGCGCCGACACCCATTTCTCGTAGATCTCGGCCATCCAGTCGTTGGTCTGGCGCAGGCCGTGGTTGGGGTAGCAACTGCACGGCCAGTGGCACAGCGGCATGGCGGTGGACACGCAGCCCTTGCAGGGATGGATATGCTTGTCGTAGCCCGATGTCAGTTCGCTCAGGTCCAGCACATCGGTGTCGATATCGGCTTCCGCCAACGCTTCCCGGGCCCATAAGCTCATGCGGTAGGTCTTGGAAATCTCGCCGGGACAACTGCCGTCGTTGCGCGCCGCGCCGATGATGAGCAGGACGCGCGACTTGGTCTGCGGGTCCTTCTGCCGCTGCTCGGCCGCCAGCAGGCGGTCGCGCGTCTGCTTCCATTCCACCGACAGGTCGTAACCGGGATCGGCAAAACCGTCGCCAGCCTCTTGCGTGACGGGCGACTTGTGCTCGTCGTGGTAATTGGTCCAGGCGATTTCCTCCACCCGCGCCAGCGCATCCTGCACCGGCCCAAACGCCGGATCCTGGAAAGCGCGCATGAATTGCAGGTGAAATTCCTGGCGCTCCAGCATCGGCGGCGCCTGTCCTTTTCTGACTTCAGGCATGGTGGTCTCCTGTGAAGCCTCAGAGTGGCACGGCAGCGGTACAGGCTCTGTACGCTGACGCACGCTGACGCTCATCCGCGCGGTCCTACAAGGCTGCGGCGCGTGCGCCTACTTTCCCGTCCGCTGGGGCGGCTTAGCATACAAGCCTGAATCACCAAAGGAGAGCCATCATGAGTCCGAAACCCGATGAAAGAGGCTTCAAACCCGGCGCCAATATGCCGCACGGCGACTACGATCCGAACAAGGAAGGCATGTCCGACAGCGGCAACCACGCGGTCGGCCATCCCGGCAACGACACACCCTACGGCTACCAGAACGAACAGCAGGGCCGCGGCCCGGCCCGTTCCGAACAGGCGCTGCAACAGGACAACCAGAACCGCGCCGATGAGCGCAACCTGCAGAGCGCCGAGGATGCCGCCAAGGCGGCCACCCACCGCGACAAGACCACTGGCCTGCGCGGCGACGACTACACCAAAAACAACCGCGAAGGCGGCAAGCGCTGATTCCAGTTTACCGGACATGGATTTCCTGTAAAATGGAATCCATGGACATCAATCTGTTGATCGCCCGCCGCGTGCGGGAACTGCGCGATGCGCACAAGCTCTCGCTCGATGCGCTGGCTGCCCGCAGCGGCGTCAGCCGCTCCAATATCTCGCTGATCGAGCGCGGCGAAAGCAGCCCCACCGCCGCCGTGCTGGACAAGCTGGCCAGCGCGCTGGGCGTGGCGCTGGCCGCGCTATTTGAAGACAAAGGGGCGCCGGAGGACGAACCGTCGCCGGTGGCCCGCGCGGCCGACCAGCCCATCTGGACCGATCCCGCCTCCGGCTACCTGCGCCGCAGCCTGTCGCCAGCCGCGCCCTCTCCCTTGCAACTGGTGGATGTGATCTTCCCCGCAGGGCAGCGCGTGGCCTACGACAGCGTGCCCCACAACGCAGACATCTACCAGCAAGTGTGGATGATAGAAGGCAGCATGGAAATCAGCGCCGGCGGCCAGCAATGGCGGCTGGACGCCGGCGACACGCTGGCCATGCGCTTGGACCGGCACATCGTTTATCACAATCCCACCCGCAAGCAGGCGCGCTACCTGGTGGCGCTGACCACCCAACCGACACTCAGGAGAACTGCATGAATCAGGCCCCGCAAGCCGCCGTCACGATACGCTGCATCGAGGCGGACGAGGCGCGCGAGCGCGCCGAAGCGCTGGCGCAAGCCCTGTCCGATGTGCTGGTCGATTGCGTGGAAGGCGGCGCCTCGGTCAGTTTCATGCTGCCCTTCCCGCGCGAGAAGGCGCTGGCGTTCTGGCGCGGCGTGCTGCAGGACGCCGCGCGCGAAGAGCGCATCGTGCTGGTGGCGCAGACGGTGCAGGGCCGCATCGTCGGCACCGTGCAGTTGATCACCGCCCTGCCCGACAACCAGCCGCACCGCGCCGACGTGGCCAAGATGCTGGTTCACCGCGACGTCCGCCGCCAGGGCGTGGCCGCGCGCTTGATGGCGGCGGTGGACGACGCCGCGCGCGCCGCCGGCAAAACCGTGCTAGTGCTGGACACCGTCACCGGCGGCGACGCCGAGCGCCTGTACCGGCGCGCCGGCTGGCAGGCGATCGGCTCCATCCCCAACTACGCGCTGATGCCGGACGGCGCCTACTGCGGCAGCACCTTCTTCCACAAGCAGCTTTAGAAGTCCACTTCGCCTTCGATCACGGCCGGGTAGCCGGTCATGGCGCGCGAACACTGCATACCGGCCATGACGGCCGCCTCCACGCAGCCGGCGTTGATGCCGGTCTTCAGCCAGTCGCCGGTCAGGAACAGGTTGCTGAAGCCCGACTGGTCGGCCTGCAGGCGGTACTTGGTGCTGTTCACCACCGACATCACGTAGCGCTCGGACGGATCGACGTTGGCGCGCCAGTACTGCGCATCGAAGCGCTGCACGCCAGTGGCTTCGCTGCCGTCCACCAGCCACTGCCACGGAAAGGCGCCGGCCGGTCCCGCCGCCGACCACAGCGACGCGATCTCCTGGCTGAGCTGGTGGATCGCGCCTTCCTTGGCCCGCTGGGCCATGCGCTGCGGGAAGCCGTGGTCGCTGACCGGCGGATAACTGTCCACCGGCAGCGCGCTGCAGAAATAGGACACGTTGCGCGGGTCCAGCGGCGCCGGCCAGTCTTCGCGGCACAGCAACTGGTCCATCGGCGCCCAGGTGTCGAACGGCTCGGCGAAACCGCTCAGCACCGGCTGCTGGCCCTGCGGCTGGTAGGTCCAGCCCATCTGCGCCAGGTCCTTGTTCAGCCAGACCTGGTAGGCTTGCGTGGCCACCGTCTGCACTTTTTCCGAGGTGGCCAGCAGCGCCGGGCTTTGCGCCAGCAACTGCGGGCACAGGGCCGGCAGCGAACCGATGGAGATGCCGAACACCACCTGGTCGAAATCGACGCCGCGCTTCAGCGTCACGGTCGGCAGCTCTTCGTGGAAGGCTTCCTTGTACACGTCCGGCCAGTCGGTCCAGTAGGATTCGAGGTTGATGCCTTTGGCCTGCAACAGCTCGGCCTGGGCGGGATCGATCTGCGGGTAGCGCGGTTCGCTCGGCCAGCAATCCAGTCCCTTGACCGGCACCAGCGGATCGTAGTCCTGGCCGGACAGCTTGACCTGCCGCGTCATGCGGATGCTGCCGATTTCGCGGCCGTCCGGTACCAGTTCGTCCACCTTGTGGAAGAACTTGAACTTGACGCCGCGCTGCTTCAGCACCTGGTACATGGGCGTAAAGATGGTGTCGCCCATCCCCGCCTGCATCTTGAACATGATGCCGCCCTTGTAGGCCAGGCCGATGCGCGCCATCGCGCGCAGCATGGTGCCCGCTTCCGCGTCCGGCTTGCCGAAATCGCCATTCTCGTAGGCGAAGATCAGATCGTAGAACCCGCGCACCGGCGCCGAGTTGACGCAGTACTTTTCGTCGCCGCCGTGGATGCGCAGCCACTCGCGGAAATCCTTGTCGTTGATGACGTCGAAGCCGTTCCTGATCACGCCATCCTCGAACACGCCCTTCATCACCGTGATGCCCAGGTCCAGGCAGATGAACAGGCGGCGCACGTCATCGGCGATGTCGCCCTGCGCGTCTTCCACCACGCCGCGGTAGCGCGCCTGCAGCTTGCCGCGCACGCCTTCCAGCGCGCCCGCCAGCGCGCGGTGCTGGCCTTCCGTGTGCGCCTTGGCGTCCGGCGGCAGGTTGGCCGCCATGCCGGACAGGGCGCTGCCCAGCAGCGACACGTCTTCCATCAGCTCGTGCACGGACGAGGTCACGCCCTCCGCCAGGTGATGCAGCCAGTCGGGAATGATGCCGGTGTGGTGGGGATGCGGCGGCAGTTGCAGTTCGCGGGTCAGCTTGTCCAGGCCATGTATCCACTTCTCGATCCAGCCTATCATGGCGATGGCCATCTGCCACAGCGTGATCTTTTCGTCGCCCTCGCCCGGCTCGCCCGGCAGCGTCGGGAACACGATGGACCAGTTGTGCCACTGGTCGCCGACCTGCTCCGACAGCGCCACGTAATCGTGCTGCTTGAAGGCGTCGCGCCAGGTCGCCAGCGGCGAACCGGGAGGGCGGTCCAGCGCCGCATAGGCCGCCTTGATCATCTTGAAGGCATTGGCATAGAAGCCGAACCAGATGTGCAGGCCATGCTCCTCGATGCGCTGGCCCAGTTGCGCATTGCGGCCGCTGGCGCCCTTGCCGCCCAGGCGCCAGCCCTGCTGGTAGACGGTGATCTCGTAGTTGTTCTGCCAGCCCGGCTGGTCGCTCAGGTAGTAGGCCGTGGTCATGGCGCCGACGCCACCGCCAAGGATGGCGATCTTTTGCGGCGCGATGCTGGAATTGTCGACCAGTTCCTCGCCCGGCTGCGCGGTGAAATCGAAGTTCAGGTTGTACGGCAGGATGGCGGCCTGCGGCCCCAGTTGCAGGCCCAGCGTTTCGTTGAGCGGGAAGCTGTCGAAGGCATGCAGCACGCACTCGTATTCATAGCCCAGCAGTTTGCCGCTGTGGATCTTGTCGATGGTGGCGGGCGCCGCCAGGATCGCCTGGTACACCGCCTTCAGGCCGGCGCTGTCCGGGAACTGCTTGAGGAAGATCTGGTCGATGCGCGGATTGCGCAGCAGCGACACGATATCCTCCCAGCCGGCGACATCGAGGTTGAAGAAGTCGGGGATGGACAGGAACAGCGCGATCGCCTGCTCGATCAGATCCAGCACGCTGGTGACGGGCTGCTCGATGCCGGTCTTGCGCGTGGCGTTCACCTCCATCAGCGGATGCATGGCGATTTTTGTCTCCGGGCTGAAAGGCTGGAAGCCCTTGGCCGACAGCGAACAACGCAGCGGCTCCGTGCCGGCCTGCGGAATCTCGTACTCGCACAGGTACTTGGGATAGCCGAACAGCTCGCGGCCATTAATCAGCGCCATTGCATCGTCGACGAAGATGTGCGCCGGGTAGTAGTAAATGTGGGACAGCTTGCCATCCTGGTCCATGGCGCCGACCATGATCCAGGTGACGATATCGATCTCGGTGATCCAGCCCTTGGCGTGGTCGACCGGCGCCGCCGAATCGGCATGGTTCACGCGCGTGAAAGTCAGCAGCACGTAGGGCGAGAGCGCCTTGAAGTGCATGCGCTGGCCGGCCACGGCGTTGAGCGTGTCGTCCAGCGTGGCCTGCAGCTTGGCCAGATCGCCCTTGACGAAAAAGCCGTACATCTCCGAGTTTTTCAACTGCAGCGGCGAATGCATCATCACCGAACCGCCCTGATAAATGTATGAAGGTCTGGTTGCCATGGGGCCTTTAATATTAAGAGTTAAACAATCAGCACAGTGTAGTTGCCTAAAACCAAATGAGCAACTGGGTGGTAGGATGTGACTACCACGATAGGAGAATTAGCTGCATGGGTCGCGATCATCATGAAACCAGGGCATGGGTGCGCATGCCGTCCGGACGCCGGCTGGATCTGCTCGATCCCACGCCGTTCGACTGGGACGACAGCGACCTGGCGCTGGGCCTGGCGCGCACCTACCGCTGGGGAGGCCACTCGGCCTGGCCCCTGCCTTTGTCGGTGGCCCAGCACTCGCTGACGGTGATGCATTTGCGCGCGGCCGCCTGCGCCTCGGCCGGGCTGGCGCTGCCGCCGCTGGCCGCGCTGCGCGAACTGCTGCACGATGCGGAAGAAGGCTTGCTGGGATTCGATTGTGTGTCGCCGCTGAAGCCCTTCCTGGGCGCCGCATTCAAGACCTTGTCGGTGAAGCTGGAAGCGGCGGTGTTCATCCGCTACGGCCTGCCCAACTGGACCGCCAAGGAACACGCGGCGCACAAGATGGCTGATCGCCTGGCCGCCGCCAGCGAAGCGGTCCATGTGGCCGGCTGGTCGGCGCAGGAAGTGCAGCAAACCTTGAAGATCGCCGTCCCTTCGCTGCACGACGATCCGCTGCACGCCATCTACGGCGGCACGCCGTGGGAACCATGGCCGCCCGCGCTCGCCGCCGAGCGCTTCCTCACCGAGCTGGACCGGTTGAAAACCCTCAGCGCGTAGCGCGCGGAGAGTATACTTGGTTCACTGCCTGTTATCCCTTGGGAGGCTGGTATGAACAAAGTCCTGGGCGTCGCGTTCGGCTTGGCCGCGTACGTGATCTTCCTCTTCTCTTTCCTGTATGCCGTCGGCTTCGTCGGCAATTTCATCGTCCCGAAGTCAATCGACTCCGGCGTCGACACCAATCTCGTCACGGCGGTCGTCATCGATTTGCTGCTGCTCGGCGCGTTCGCCATCCAGCATAGCGTGATGGCGCGCCCGGCGTTCAAGGCCGCCTGGACCAGGCTGGTCTCGCCCAGCATCGAGCGCAGCATCTACGTGCTGGTGTCCAGCCTGTTGCTGCTCCTGCTGTTCTGGCAGTGGCGGCCTTTGCCCCAGACCATCTGGGAAGTCCATGGCGCGACCAGCGCCGTGCTGATGGTCCTGTTCTGGCTGGGATGGCTGGTGGTACTGCTCTCGACCTTCATGATCAGCCATTTCGACCTGTTCGGCCTGCGACAGGTGCTGCTGAACATGCAGGGCAAGGCGTACGCGCTGCCGCCGTTCACCACGCGCGGCTTCTACCGCTTCGTGCGCCATCCGATCATGATCGGTTTTATCGTCGCCTTCTGGGCCGCGCCGGCCATGACGCTGGGCCATCTGATCTTCGCGCTGGCGACCACCGGCTACATCCTGATCGGCATCCAGTTCGAAGAACACGATCTGGCCAACGCGCTGGGCGACGCTTACCGGCAGTATCGCGAGAAGGTGCCGATGCTGTTGCCGTGGCCGAGGAAGTGAGGTCAGGTATGCTGATAGGGGCGCGCCTCGCTGAAGCGCGAATAGCTGGTGTTGTTGCGGAAGCCGAGGAAGATCGCCAGCGTCAGGCCGAACAGCGTGAAGGAGCCGGTGCTGAGAAGGGAGCGGCCGACCATGGCGGACACTCCTGCCCGCGTCAACATGTCGTTCCCATGCATCAGTATTTATGCCTCGCGGCATAGCCATTCTGCGACAACGTAGAATGCCGGAATGGACGCTCCCGAAAACCGCGCGGCGCAAGACCGCCTCAAAGACCTGGTTGCCGGCCTGTCGCTGGCCGGCCTGCTGCTGCCCGAAGCGGTGGCCTATTCCAGCATTGCGAACCTGCCGCCGCACATGGGCATCATCGCCCTGCTCGCCGGCCTGGTCTGTTACGGGCTGCTGGGCACCAGCAGGTTCGCCATCGTCTCGGCCACCTCGTCTTCGGCCGCAGTGCTGGCGGCAGCGACATCGACCATGGCCAACGGCGATCCGCTCCATCGCCTGATGCTGACCGGCGGGCTGGTGATCTGCACCGGCGTGGTCTTTCTGTTGGCCGGCGCGGCGCGCATGGGCAGCGTCACCGACTTTATTGCCAAGCCGGTGCTGCGCGGATTTGCGTTCGGCCTGGCGATCGTCATCATCCTCAAGCAATTGCCGAAGATGCTGGGCGTGCAGCCGCAGCATGGCGACCTGCCGCACTTCGTTCCCGAACTGTTTTACCGCGCCGCGGAGTGGAACCACTACGCCATCGCGGTGGGCGCGATCGCTTTGCTGATGTTGTTCCTGCTGTCGCGCCTGAAGAACGTGCCGGGGGCGATGGTGGTCATCATTCTCGGCATCGCGGCAAGCCGGTGGCTCGACCTCGGAGCACACGGCGTCGGCATTGTCGGCCACATTGCCTTGCAACGGCCCTCCCCTGCGCTGCCTCGTTTGGCGCAAACCGACTGGTTGCAAATCGCCGAACTGGCGATCGCGATGGTGCTGATACTGTATGCCGAGTCGTACGGCTCGATACGAAACTTCGCGATGAAATATGGCGATCCCATACAGCCGAACCGCGACTTGCTGGCATTGGGCGTGGCGAATTTCTGCTCGGGCCTGTTGCAGGGCTTGCCGGTGGGTGCAGGCTACTCGGCGACCTCGGCCAATGAGGCGGCCGGCGCCGTGTCGCGCCTGGCGGGCATGGTGGCGGCAGCGGCGATTTTCATCGTCGTGATGACCCTGCTCGCCCAAATCGCGCTGACGCCCGAGCCGGTGCTGGCGGCGATCGTGATCCATGCCGTCAGCCATGCGCTCAAGCCCGCCACTTTCCGTCCCTATTTCCAGTGGCGCAGCGACCGCCTGGTGGTCATTGCTTCCGTGCTCGGCGTGCTGGTGCTCGGCGTGCTGGATGGCCTGATGGCTGCCATCGGCGTCAGTATTTTGATGATGCTGCGGCGGCTATCCGATTCGCGTTTGTCCGTGTTGGGCCGGCTGGGACAGGGCCATGATTTCGTCAGCACCAGCTTGCATCCGGAGGCGGTTCCTGTCCCCGGCATCATTATTTTGCGTCCTGAAGAACCGCTGTTTTTCGCCAATGTCGAACGCATACTGAACCAGGCGAGGCAACAGATGGAGCGCGCGTCCCCGCCAGCACATACCGTGATCCTGAGCCTGGAAGAATCACCCGACCTGGACAGCTCCAGCCTGGAAGGCCTGCGCGACTTCGCCAGGTTCGTGTATTCCCAAGAAAAGCATTTGCTGCTCGCGCGCCTGAAGGGATCGGTGCAGGACATCCTGAAGCGGGCCAACATGCCCGAATTGCCGCCGTTGTCAATTACCGATCTCAGCGTTGATGATGCGGTGATGACAGCCTTAGCCCGCGATGTTGCCTTGAAGAACACAGCCAATTCCTGATAGGAAAATTAAATACATTATTTACATCATCAGTGTTAATCTCAACAACTCCTGCGGCGATGCCGCTTTTCTTGGGGATGTGAACATGAAGCTAAATAAAACGATGGCGGCAGCGGCCACGCTAGCCCTTTCACTGTCTTCCGGCATAGCATTCGCCGCCGACCCACCGTGCTCTCCATCGGCAATCACGGTGAGCGGAGCGGGTTCCGTCAGTTGTCTCGGCTATTTCGACGGCAACCTGAACGGTAACGCTGCCACCTGGACGGAGGTCAATACCAAATTATCGTCGTGGGGCGTGGACCTGACCGGTGCGGTCTCCACCAGCAACATGGTCTCTGGCTTGAGCGGCACCACCTCCTTCTCTTTCGGGCAGACCTTGTATGGCGACACCATTATCGGCGTCCACTACGGCAACATCAAAGTGGGAACCGGTCATGACGCCACGACCTACAACGATTTGACCGCGTTCTACCGCTTCGACGCCGGCACCACGGGCATCACCACCATTGGCAACAACATTGCTTCGATCTCGAATGCCACTCTGTACTCGACCGGCACTCCGACCACGGTGCCAGAGCCCGAAACCTATGCCATGATGCTGGCGGGTATCGGCATGCTAGGCATGATCGGCCGCCGCCGCAAACAACGCTGATATTCAGCGCTTACCAAAAGACCGTCCGCAGGACGGTTTTTTTTCGCCATCACCACATGTCCGTTTCCGGACAAGGGTGGGCGCAGCCGGGCAGGAGACGCGCGGCGCTTCCGATGCAGGTTGTTGATTTATCAGGCATTCGGCCGCACATCGCATCACGGCACAGCGCTTGCACAACGGCCGGTGCGGACGTCCTTTCACGCCGCATTTGCGACCTTAAAAATTATTCTTTGCCTGATCGCCCTCGTCCCTCGCTCAACCAAGCCATGCCTGCCGAGCTTCGACAGCGCATGACCGAAGTGGGGCAATACTTGAACTTCTCCTTTGAAAAGGTGGAGCGCCTACCCGGCAATATCATGTACCTGAAGCTCAACGGTTTCTTTGCAGCGGATATCGGCAAGGCCGCCGCGACCGCCGCCATGAATTTGGCAGCCAATGGCAACGCGATGATCATTGACCTGCGCGACAACCGTGGCGGCGACCCGCGCATGGTGGCGCATGTGGCCAGTTACCTGCTTGGCGATGAGAAGGTTCATCTGTCGGACATCTACTTCCGGGCCGATAATGAAACCAATTCTTTCTGGAGCGATCCTGCCGTTCCAGGCGCGCGCTTTGGCGCAGAGAAGCCGGTCTATGTACTGACCAGCGGCGAAACGTTCTCCGCAGCCGAAGATTTTACATACAACCTCCAGGCCATCAAGCGCATCACCGTAGTTGGTGAAACAACCGGAGGCGGCGCCCATCCGATACAGCCGTTCCGTATCGATCAGAACCTGGTCGCCGTGATACCGGTAGGACGCTCGATCAACTTGATCACGAAAGGCGATTGGGAAGGTTCTGGCGTTAAACCTGACGTTGCCATCGCCGCGGACAAGGCCCTGACCAAAGCCAATGCGCTGGCCCTGCGTCAGGTTCTGCCAAAAATCAACAACCCGCAAGAGCGGTCCATGCTGGAGAAAAAGCTCACCGAGCTGGAAACGGCTTTGTAAATCGGCTTTGTGAATCTTTACTGACCAGTTAGGCGGTATCCGCGCGTTATCACAGGCGCGGATGCCCTAGCTTCGATCCACGATCTTGCAAATCAGGCCGCCATCGAAGGCAAATTCAGATTCGCCATTCAAGTCCAGCACGGTTCCCGCACACGGCCCGCCTGGAATATCCACAGCAAGCTGGCCACGATACGCAATGGTCACGATGACCGATTCCGCGCCTTGTTTGATGGCCGTAATACGCTGTTCGCGCTCAGAAAACATGCCCTTGGCTTGTTCGGCTAGCTGCCTGAATTCGCCAATGCCGGACGCTTCAGCAGTACGGTGATTACCTGACCAATTCTCAAATCGAACCTCGGGTGACAGGTGCTTTAGCATGCCGTCCACGTCGAACGCATTGTAGGCGGCGATGTATTTTTGAATCACCTGCACCTGCTCGTTTGCCTGCATATCTCCTCCACCAAAATATTGATTATTCAACAATATCATTGTGTTTAATTTTCTGCAACCTCAATTATTAACACGGCCAATTGTGCTATTCACGGCAGTCCCTATGCTCCGCAAGCGTTGGCTTTCGCCCCCAAAGCCGCCGGTGGAATTTTCAGCGGAATGTTATTTTTGGACTGAAATTCTGATCTCTGGTTCGTGGCAAGAAACAACATCAATAATATGATTGAGGCAAAAAATTCCCCAATGAGTCATTGGTCCAGGATAACTCTTATCGGCAAAAGTCGCATCTCTAACAAAATCAAGATATCTTGACTTCGAATACTTAACAAAATTTCTTCCTTCAAAAACCTCGTAATTATCAACGGTTGTATAACTTTCATTACGAACGGAATAGGCCACGTAGCTAGGCCAATGCAATGTGAATATCTTACACCCGCTCACATGCTCAATTGGGCTGCCTAGAGGCAAGTTTAAGTCCAATGCTTCACTTAAAGGACGTAATGCATCAGGCGATGCAGGTAGCGTAAACGCCTCAAAGATTTCCAAGCTCAATTCGTTATCACAAGGCTCGCTTATGCTGTTCATAAACAACCATTTGCAACCTTGGATTTCACTTTCGAAACTCATAAATGTTCACTCAATATCTAACTCACGGTCCTGTACTGGCCGTATCCGGCTTAGGCATAAAACGCCCATACATTTGGCGAGACTTCGGCAGCGGCAAATCGAATCTCTCCGATGGGTCTGTCGATTCGATACACGCTGAAGCGATGCGTCTGAGCGGGATAATCAGGATGTGGCAATTGGATGGGGTCATATTCAGCAGCTACCCATTTTTGCAGCCAGACATTCTCTCCATCTAGGGTGAATGACTCGCCCTCTGCAACGATACCTTTAGTCGTCCATCGAAATTCTGCCACCTAATCTCCAATCTTGTATCAAGGTCCGTTGTTGGCCGTGTACAGCCAATTAGTGGTGGTTATTCTTCCTTTGAAACACTTCCTTGACCATGCCGATGAATTGAGAACTGCCGAGATCACCGGCGACAAAATGTTCGGCGGCTTCAACTAACATTCGTAACTCTATCAATCCACCCAAGCGACGTTCAAGGTCAGCTCTAAGTCGCTGGTCATGTCCAGGAAGAAAGTGGCCCTTAACCGGCTTGCCCTCGCATCCGCATGCACATTCCATAAAATCCTCCTCAATTCACTGCTGCTCATTTTATCGTCAAGTATTGAGACCGGCAGCTCCTGGCCGGTTGCGCCTCAAAGCCCCAATCGATTGCTAGTCGGAAGCTCCTTTGTACAACCACCTAATTGCGCGCGCGTTAGAAATACGGATGGCGCCCCTTCTGCGTAGCTACCAACCTCATAAGGGTCGAATTCGAATGAAATACCGACCGGCGTCGGTTTAAACTTCGGTTCATTGCGCATGCTTAGTGCGCCGTTCTCGGCCGACGATAAATTTTGCGCCCTCAACTTTGCGACGATCAACGCAGAGACTTTCGCTTGACACGCTTGGCTTGGTACGATGAAGGAGCTTAGTTTGAGCTCCTTCCAGTTTCGGTCTTCGGGACGATAGTGGCGGATGAGCGAATAATAATTTCCATGTGGAGTGCCCAAGTTGTAGTTCCAAATTCCAGCGGAAAGCGACTTCAGTGCCCCAGAATTCCAGGTCACTTTGACGCTGTTTGCACACTCGATGTCGCCCTCACAGGTCCCCGCCTGTTGCCGTACCCAGTCGTTGGCTTGCGGATCGTTCAGCAAAGGAAAAATCGCAGAAAAAACAAACTGGCGCTTGTCGCCATTTGCTTGTGCTTCTTGAGAAGGCCGCGTCACGATCACTGAATGGTAGAGCACGGTCCGTTGAATTTTCAATGACATCGTCTTGCCCAGCTTCGCAGATGTCCAGGTCCCCACACCACTTAGCCGATCCGGAGCCAGCGCAATCAAAAATTTTTCCTGCTCTTCCTTCCCGAGATCGCCCTTCCAAGACAACGCTATCCGGTCGTCTGCGCGGTGCTCAGCGGCGAGCGAGATGACCTGGCCAGTAAAATGCGCGGGATACCAATATGCATTACCAAGTTCCGGAGCCGAACCATCAGCCGGCGACGCTGGACGAGGATAGCCAAGTTCCATCTGGAAGCTGGTGCCGTCTTCAAAACGCCCATCGTAAAGGCCGCCAGCCTCCCGTTCAACCCGGTCCCTTGCGTTAAGCAGATCGCCGTGTATCGGTTCTGCGAAGGCAAAATGGAATAAACAAAGTGGAATGCTAAGGAATCGTTTTTTCATAGCTTCAAATTTGTGTGACACCGTACCTGGCACTAACGGCACTTGTGGCCGGGACACGACATGCTAACTACTTGAAATTTGTTTTCTTCGATATATAAAAAGCAACAATTGCCCAATTACAGAGATAGTGACTATCACTAGTATAGACAAAAGAGATGGATGATTATTTTCACCTATTTTTTCCTGAACCAATATTCCTGCACTGATCGCCGCACCGAAAACCATCCCTTCAGGAAAGCGGGAAACTAGAGCAGACATTCTTTTCCCTTTCTGAAAATTCACCCAAACGAAAACTATTTCGTAAATCAAAATTCCGCAGAGGCAACTTAAAAATGCTGTCATTATTATCCTTTCGATTTAGTCCGCATTTCCGATTGCTGATAGCAACGTAGATTCGGTGGTGAAAAACAGTCGTATCAAGTCGGCACTGTGTAGCCTAACAGTTTCCCAGCCTGAAAGGTTCACACTTTGTCACTGAAAATTCTATCGCCGCAGCGGATCTACAATACCGTCGGATTGAAAGACCGCGATATCCAATACGACAAGCCAGCCTAACTGGCGTTAGCACCTACTGGCTGCCGATCATCCACACTTAGTCAGCTCCACACTTTGAAGGACAGCTTGTGGCCGCTATGTGACGACTTAGTGCATCATCAGCGCATAGAGCTCTGCTACTCGCTCGACCGTAATGCCTGCTTTTTGTTCGATAGCGAGGGGGTGGTCAGAAGATTGCAGCTCAATGAATGGCCGGATGCCGTCGTCCCTCAGATGCACATTGGTCTTCAAGCTCGTCGTGTCAGGGTAAGGCTTTATCCAAGCGTTAAGCCAACCAAAAAAAGGACCGATATGTGAACGCTTCTCCGACTCATAGCACGCTACCCATTCACGGTAACTGGCCTGGCTGAGCGATACCCAAACACCCCAACTGAATGGCTCTACCTCACCGATGACGGGAATTTCTAAACATCCCCTAACGAAGAAAAACTCCTCGTCAATTACGCAGTCGTCAGTTCCTAAATGGCATCGCTTCTCTCGTTCCTCGGCCGGGACTTCGTAGTAGCTGAGCGGGGCGTGCGCACCAAAGCTAGGCATACCTTCATGAACGTCGCCGCAGGATGCACACTTAAAAGAGAACATCACTATTTAAATTCCTCAAAAAAAAGACACTTAAGAAAATAGCGAGCGTCGGCTCCTGGCCGACTACTGCCAGACGCGTATTGTTCATTCGAACACCTTTAAGCCCACTGGTTTATTATTGCAGTAGTACTTGCGCATGAAATCCTGATGCAAGTTCTCAGTATGCGCTTTGTCTTCGGAGCAATAGGCGGAGAACATCATCAAATAGTCTTGCATCATCTCAGGATTGTCGCGAAGATCGTAGACTTGGCTAACACGTCCGGATTTCGATACCGCCACGGCAAAATCCCCTAGATGCTCGTTGAAGAAAATCCAGCAATTTTCTGCCTCAAGCAAATCACCAGACAAGCTCCCGCAACTCCCGTGTGCTAGTTCTTTTGCAGTTTCGAGATCGATAATTGTCATGGATATTCCTTAGTTCACAACGTCCGTTATGGGCCGCTAACAGTCGGCGGTAGCAAGGCCATGTATGGCAATGACTTCGCACAATGCTACTGGTTTTGCTCCTTCTACGAGTGCACCTTTGGTCCCTATTAATACTCGTTCTCGGTGATATGACTCATTGTCCAGATTTACGATGTACATCATCGCTCGCGCAGTGTTAGGTACTTCTCCTTCCGGAAGTACATTACCTTCGTCAGAAAGAAACTCCGGCCAAATCATCCAAATGCCATCAGTAGATGGGTCGTCTCCTTCATACAGAAAATCCCACCGAGTGTGCTGATGCGGCGAAGCTTTTCGACCGCCTTCATCGGCTGTAAGGAACCGATATGAGACTTCAAAAGAAGGCTTTCTTCCAGACCGTGCAGAATACGATGTCATCACATTCACTCAGCAAATAAAATCTGAACGGCGGCTTTTGGCCGAAAACACTCACTTAGCTTTGGGCGATTCCGTTCCGTTCTTTTTCGTATCTACGATAAGAACGTGTTTATCAACAGCTCCGGTCTTTTGTTGCTTAACTACCTGCACCGCTACAGGCTTTGTATCGTGTACGGAACGCGGGGGTCTTGGAGCGAGCATAAGTTTTCCAAAGTTTTATCTGAACAACCACATGGTATTTTTTGCTCGGGTTTTCAAGAGGCCATGCCTCAATGTCTGTTGCTGGCCGGAAACCGTCAATCATCGCCGCCATGACCGCCGACTGCCGCAAGAAAAGCGATTAGAAAACAGGCCCACCAAAGATAATACGCTGCACCTAGAGTCACTGCCACTTGACTCCCGCTTTCATCTACAGCCATCTGCCTAATACCCAATGCGGTCGCTCCCATCAAGAAGCCCGCCAAAGCCATCCACCGCGAGACGGTAGGAATTTTGAACAACAACACTAAGGACAACAGCAGACAAGGATTGGCATACCAAGCCAGAACACCATCGAAAATTCCAAGCCAACCAAGCAAGAGTATAGTCAGCCCTGAAATGGCATCTCCATTTTTATCTTCATAGATGCCATTCATCGAAAGCGATAAAGCGTACATAAGAATACATAGGAAAAAGCATTTGATCTTACTCAAACGGAACAGCGTAATCGTTTTCATTTATGCGTCTCGTGTGAAACAAAGCCAACGTCTGTTTAGTTTTCACCAAACGATTTCCAGCTTGGTAATTTATATTTTCTTTTTCCAAACTCGTATTGGACGGCCATGATAATCCCAAACGTCAAGCCAGCCGAAGCTGAAATTTCTATCGCATCGATCCCTGCTTTCCCCTTGCTCGACCAGAAAAAATTCCACATAAACACACCCCATAACGCACCAAAGAACACTCCATTGATGAGCATATTGAGAATAAAGGATATAAAGTGGGGAGGAGGAATTTCTACTCCCATCCGCCACAAAATCTGAAACAAGGGAGGACGATATATACTAGTCTGGATGCCGGTACGGCTCAAAACCGCTAGGAACTGCGCACATCGATCTTGGAATGTCATGATAGATGAGGTAAAGTTTCCGAAATAAAACTATATCAGCTTTCACGCCAGCAAAATGCGTACTTTGTAACGTTGCACATCAGCCACCTTTGCCATTTGCTGACGCAACCATCACTCAGCTTCACTGGCGGACTAACGCACAAGGTATCGAATTGAGACGCACAGCGCTGCTTTTGTCCCTCCTGCTATTGATGACGGGTTACTGTTGGGCGCCAGCGCGCGGCGCGGAGCTGCGCATTCTGGTCGAGGATGATGCTGAGCCCTTTTCCCGTAAGGATGGCAACGGATATGCCAACGACATCGTGAAGGCGGCCTTTGACGCGGTCGGCGTGCAAGTGCAGTTCCAGGTAGTTCCCTACGCGCGCTGCAAAGCGGCGGTCCTGGCCGGAACCGAAGCTGCCTGTTTCAGCATGTCGCGGAGCGAGACCTTGGCCGGCCTGGTCAAGTTTTCCAACGCTCCGCTTTTCAGCGTGACGCCGATCTATTTCCAGAATCGTGACCATCGATTGGCCGCAAGGAGCGAAGCCGAGTTGGGTAACGGCGCCGTTGTCGGCATCGTCAACGGCTACGAATATCCGGAATCGGCGTTGAAGGCCCAGGCCAGAGGCGCGCGGTTTGAGCCTGCGCGCACCGAGCAAATCAACCTGAAGAAGCTTGCGCTTCATCGCATCGACACTGCCCTGGTGATGGAGAACAGTTTGCGCGGCGCGGAATTCTGGGTGCGCGATGCCGGCGTATCCGGACAGGTCATTCCGACATTCCACAGTACCTCGCTCGATTCCTTCATTGGTTTCAGCACGCGCCATCCACAAGGGATGACGGCACTGGACCAATTCAACCGGGGCTTTGCGCTGATCCAGGCCAATGGCACTGCGAGGAAGATATTCGAGAAGTGGTCATCAAACCGCGCATGGTCTGGAAGTTGATGTGCTATGGCTGCTTGAAGCAGACGTTGCACGCATTCTCGGTAAAGCGCCGTTGGCAGTATCGCTTCCCGGGAGTCTCCTGTTCGAACTTTTTATATTCCTGGCAGGTCTCCGAAGACAGCCGGACTTCAGGCTGCTGGAATTTCACGCCCTGCTGATCGCCAATGCTGATCCGGGACCCGTTGTCGTCAGATCGCAATTCGATTGAACTATCCTTGGTCCACAGTTGCAGGGCACTGGCCTGCACCTCGTCTGGTCCTGCTACAAATAACGCTGCCTGGCGAGTTTTGGAGTCCAAAGTCAGCATCGCATTACTGCCGTTATCCTGCGTGACGTAGCCCCCGCGTTCTATACCCTGCTCATCATAAATGATCAGGCCGGACGCCTTCGATCCGCGTTTGAGCACACGCCCGCCTGCAATCACCGCATCCGGCACGTCACCACCCAAGCGGGCGCGCACTGTGCCGTTGAAATCGACTACGACGACTTCTCTGGCCTTAACGCTGTCGAAAACCTCTTGTTTCAGACTGCCCCCTGCAAGTGCACCGCCGCCGACTGCGAACAAAAGCCCCAGCAGCCATAATCTATTTTGCCTGCCAAGCTGCTTACGCAAACGCGCATTTTCCTGCTCACAGATTTCGACGCGCTCTTCCAGACTTTGCATTATGCCTCCCATGATTAACAAGATTGGCAAGCATAGCAATTTCTTGGCGCAGCAAATGCGCAGATTGTTGCGTTCAGATCGGATCGAACATCTTGCGGTCGATGTAGCACCAGCCCCAGGTCTCACCAGGCTCCTTGGAACGCATGATGGCGTGGCCGGTTTCCATGAAGTGGCGGGTGGCGTGCTTGTTCTTGGAGTTGTCGCAGCAGCCGGTTTTACCGCAGACCATGCACACCCGCAGGTGTACCCAGGTGTCTCCGGTCTTCTGGCATTCTTCGCAGCCTTCCGTGTTGGCGCTGCGGGTCTGGATGTCGCCAAGGTGGGCGCAGGTATTGCTCATGGTCGGACTCCTAACAAGGCAAGAGCCATCGACTATACCTAACTAATGGCGGCGATGTCGAGCACATCGCCGCCACATCAGCTCTGCTAGAAGTGATACTCCGCGCGTATCATCGGCGTCCTGGCCAGGTAGCCCTGGCCGCCGGTGGTGGCCGACGTGTTACCGAACTTGTTGCGCCAGTACTGGTATTCCACGCCGACGCGGAACACGTTCTTGGCCTTGCCCAGCGCCGCGCCCGCGTCCAGCATCAACTGCATGTCGACGTTGGTTTCCGGGCCGGTGTCGTTGCCCACTTCGTCCTTGCCCTTCTGCCCCAGGTAATTGGCATAGCCTTCGAAGGACAGCAGCGAACCAACCGGTATGCCCCATTCGGACGACAGCATCGCATGCGCCTTGTAGGTATAGCGTCCAGTCACATTGGAGATCGGCGGGAACGCCCCGCTCGGCGCATTGCTTTCGTGGACCAGGAACAGGCTGGTGTTGAAGTGCCCCGCCGGCACGTCCCACATCAGCGTCGGCCCCAGCACCAGCATGCGCTTGCGCGAGTTATAGCCCACGTCGTTCTTGGTGTTGACGTCGAAGCCGCCCGTGATGCCCAGGCCGCGCACCACGCCGAACTTGAAATCGGAGCCGGTGACTTTGCTCAGGTCCACCGTATTCCGGTACAGGATATAGGCTTCGTTGGCGCCCGAAGTCTGGTTCAGGGAGCCAGGATCGTTTTTATCGGACATCAGGAAGTCGGCGTTGAAGTAATTGGTGCCGTAGGCATAGCCGCTTACATGCGTCAGCGCCAGGATGTTTTTCGAAATATCCTTGGGATTGAACGGCTCCGCGAACTCTGTGCCGTAACGCCAGCTCACCGCCGTATCGCTCCAGTCGGCAGCATGGGCAAGGCCCGACAGCGCCACACACGCAAGGCACGCCACTTGAGGAATCTGTTTAGTTTTCATTGTTTTCCTTTGTAGACTCAGCCAGCGCCGAGGTAGATGAACTTGAAGGTGAAGACGCAGGCGATGGCCCAGATCACCGGGCGCACTTCGCGCACGCGGCCAGTCAGCAGCTTCAGAATCGCATACGAAATAAAACCGAAGGCCACGCCCAGCGCGATCGAGTAGGTGAACGGCATGGTCAGCGCTGCGATGGCCGCCGGCACGCTTTCGGTGGTATCGCTCCAGTCGATGTCCACCAGTTCGCGCAGCATCAGGCAGGACACGTACAGCAGCGCAGGCGCCGTCGCATAGCTGGGCACCACGCCGGCCAGCGGCGAGAAGAACAGCGCGGCCAGGAACAAGACGGCGACAGCCACCGCGGTCAGGCCGGTACGGCCGCCCGCCTGTACGCCAGCCGCGCTCTCGATATACGCGGTGGTGCTGGACGTGCCGATCACGGAACCGACCGCGATCGCGCAGCTATCGGCCATCAGCGCCTTGTTCAGGCGTTCCATCTTGCCGTTGACGAGCAGGCCGGCGCGGTTGGCCACGCCCATCAGGGTGCCGGTGGCGTCGAACAGCTCCACCAGGAAGAACACCAGCACCACGTTCAGCAAGCCCACCGACACGGCGCCCATCACGTCCAGCTTGAACAGGGTCGGCATGATGGAAGGCGGCGTATCGATCACGCCATTGAACTGGTTACCGGCGACGAAGAAGCTCAGCACCGTCACGGCCAGGATGCCGATCAGGATCGCGCCTTTCACCTTCAGGCGATCCAGCGCCACGATGATGAAGAAGCCAACGATGGCCAGCAGCGTCGGCGCCTTGTGCAGGTCGCCCACGCGCACCAGCGTTTCAGGACTGCTGACGACGATACCCGCGCTCTTCAGCGAAATCAGGCCCAGGAACAGGCCGATGCCGACGGTGATGGCGGTCCGTATCGAATGCGGTATGCCATTGACGATGATTTCCCGCAGCTTAAACGCGCTGATGAACAGGAATAGGCAGCCCGATATGAACACCGCGCCCAGGGCCATCTGCCACGGCATGCCCATGCCCTTGACGACCACGTACGCGAAGTACGCATTCAGTCCCATGCCCGGCGCCAGTGCAATCGGATAGTTTGCGTACAGGCCCATGATCAGGCAGCCCAATGCGGCCGCGATGCAGGTGGCAACGAAGACAGCGCCTTTGGGCATGCCGGCGTCGCCGAGGATGGATGGATTGACGAAGATGATGTAGGCCATCGTCAGGAAGGTGGTCAGACCCGCGACCAGTTCGGTACGTACATCCGTACCGTTTTCTTTCAGCTTGAAGCACTTCTCCAGTAATAACATGATGTCTCCGTGTTCTGTTTTTTATGTGGATCATCCCTGCTAAACATGGCAACAGCCGGGATGACCATATCGCTTAACCGCCCAACATCCCTCCTTCTCAAATAAATTGGCCTATCTTCGCGACCACCGCCTCGCGCACCGAACCGGTGACGACAAAGGAGCGCGCCATTTCAAGATCGTTATGGAACCAGCGGTCGCCATCCAGGCAAGCCGGAATCTGGCAGCGCACCGACTCATATGCCGCCTGCGTGCCCTTGCCGAGCACGAAACCGGGCAGCAGGTTTTCGGTCATGGTCAACGCCTGCGACGCCAGCAGCATCTCCACGCCGACGATGTACTGCGTGTTCTGCACCACGGTGTGCGCCTTGCGCGCGCACCAGGTCGAATTGGATACGTGATCTTCGCTGTTGCCCTTGGCCGGGATCGAATCCACGCTACCCGGCATGCACAGCGTGCGGTTTTCCATCACCAGTGAGCTGAGCGAGCATTGCATCACCGGATAGCCAGTGTTGACGCCTCGGATGCCGGACATCAGATTGCGCGGCAGGCCCCAGGACAGCGTCGGATCGATCAGGCGTGCGACGCGGCGTTCGACGATGCTGCCCAGATCCGCCACCGCCATCGCCAGCAGGTCCATGGACTGCGCCAGGTACTGGCCGTGGAAATTCCCGCCCGAGATGATCTCGAAACCGCCGCCATCCTTGCCGAAGATAAGCGGATTGTCGGTGGCCGAATTGACTTCCTTTTCCAGGATGGTGTCGATGTAGTCCAGCGCATCGAACACCGGGCCGTACACTTGCGGCGAGCAGCGCAGCGAGTACACGTCCTGGATGCGCGGCGTGTAGGGAATATCGGTGCGCCGCAGCTCGTCCGGGAACTGCACGGCGCGCGCCTCGTGCGTGGTGCGGGTCGAGCCTTCGAGCAGATTGCGCATGATGGCCGCGGTCTTGATCTGCCCCGCATGCGGGCGGGCCTCGTGGATGCGCGGGTCAAAGGCCGACATCTCGGCGCGCATCGCTTCCAGCGTCAGGCCCAGCGACAGGCAGGCGTCCGACAGCAGGTTGCGCGCATCCTTCGCGGCCAGCAGCGCCACCGCCAGCGACACGGTGCAGCCATTGATGAGCGCCGACGCATCCTTGGCCTTCAGGTCGAACTTGACCGGCCCGACGCCGGCAGCTTCGATCGCCTTCGGCGCCGGCATGCGCTCGCCCTTGTACATCACCTCCGCTTCATCGAAGCCGGCAATGGCGGCAGCCAGGTAGGACAGCGGCGCCAGGTCGCCCGAGGCGCCGACCGATCCCTTCTGCGGCATGACTGGATGAATGCCGGCGTTGACGAAGGCCAGCAAGCGGTCCACCACTTCCACGCGCGGCGCCGAATAATTGGAGGCGAAGGCATTGGCGCGCAACAGCATGGTGGCGCGGCTCACTTCTTCGGAAAAGGGTTCGCCCATGCCGCAGGCGTGGGCCTTGATGAGTTGCGTCTGGAACAGTTCAATGTCCTGGACCTTGACGCGGGTGTCTTTCAACAGGCCCACGCCGGTATTAAAGCTGTACATCATCGGCGCTTCATCGTGCATCCAGGTCGCTTCGATATAGTCGCGGCTTTCCTTCAACGCGGCGCGCGAGGATGCGGCCAGCTTCACTTCGATGCGATGATCGCGGGCGACAGCGACAACCTGCTCCGGCGTCAGGTTGAATCCATTGATGGTGGTAGTAGTCATGTTGGTTCCTTATCAGTTCGCGCCTGCGGCGAACCATGCGCCCAGTTCGGCGCGTTCTTCCGGCGTGATGTTGGTCATATTCCCGATCGGCATAGCCTTCAGCACCACGGCCTGCTGGTTGATCTTCGCCGCGTTCTGGTGGATCAGGTCGGGCGTGTCGAACTTGATGCCGGCAGGCGCGGTGGCAAAGCCCGGCTGCGTCGGCTGCGAAGAGTGGCAGCTTGCGCAGCGCTGGCCGATGATGGCTTGTACGCGGTTGAAGTCCGGCGCGGCGGCATGGGCAGCAACACCGGCATGGCCATCGGCATCGGTGGCAGCCACGGTTGCAGCTGCAGGCACCGGCGCAGCGGCGGGATGCGGCGCAATCACCACGGCAACCGCAGCCAGGATGGCGACGCCGGCAGCCGGATAGCCCCAATGTTCCTTGCCATGGTGGCGCAGGTTGAAGAAGTGACGTATCAGCACGCCGGCCGCGATGATCGCGCCCAGCAGCGCCCAGCTATACGGATGGCTGTACGTCATCGCATAGTGGTTCGAGATCATAATCAGCAGCACAGGCAGCGTGAAGTAGTTGTTGTGCACCGAACGCTGCTTGGCCTTCTTGCCGTGCACAGGATCGGGCGCCTTGCCCTGCTCCATCGCCTGCACCAGCTTGCGCTGGCCGGGAATAATCAGCATCAGCACGTTCCCGACCATCATGGTACCTATCATGGCGCCGACGTGGATGTAGGCCGCGCGCCCACTGAGGAAGCGGGTCAGCACGAAGGCCATGCCGACGATGAACACGTACATCACCACGCCCAGCAAGCCTTCCTTCCGGCCCAGCGGCGAGCGGCACAGCGTGTCGTACACCACCCAGCCCAGCACCAGCGAACCGAGGCCGATGCCGATCGCCTGCCATTGCGACAGGTCGGCCACCGACTTATCGATCATCATCGCCGACGCATTGAAGTAGTAGACGATGAACAGTAGCGAAAATCCGGACAGCCAGGTGGCGTAAGCCTCCCATTTGAACCAGTGCAGATCCGCGGGCAGCTCGCCCGGCGCCACCAGGTATTTTTGCGGGTTATAGAAGCCGCCGCCATGCACCGCCCACAGCTCACCCGACACGCCTTTTTTGGCCAGGTCGGAACCCGGCTTGGGCGGACGTATGCTGTTGTCCAGCCAGACGAAATAAAAGGACGCGCCTATCCAGGCGATCCCGGTGATGAGGTGCAGCCAGCGCACCAATAGATTGGCCCAATCGACGCCGTAAGCGAGCAATTCCATGTCTTCCTCTTCTTCTAGGATTTAGCTCGTCTGCCACCGCGGGCGCTCCAGACGACGGGGAAGGACTCCCCTTTTGGCCGCGAACCGTAAAGCTCCGCTGCGACCGGTTGAACACCGCACGCAGAACGCGCACGGTATGGATGGAACAATAAACTAATTCTGGCTTTTCTTATCCGGGTAGCCGTATATTAAAAATAGGTTCCCCGTTATAGATACGACATCATGGCCCAACTTCCCGAGCATTTAGACCTGCATCTCATACGCATCCTGTACATGCTGCTGTGCGAAAAAAACGTTTCGCGCGTGGCGATGAAACTCGACCAAACCCAACCCTCTGTCTCGGCCGCGCTACAGAAATTGCGCGACCTGACCGGCGACCCGCTGCTGGTGCGCGGCGGGCGCGGCATGGTGCCCACCCAGCACGGCGAAAGCCTGAAGAAGCCCGCCAAGCGCATCCTCGACGAAGTGGGACAACTGTTCCTGCAGAAGACGCCCTTCGCCTCGCAGGAGGAAGGCCGCACCTTCCGCATCGGCGCGCCGGACTACCTCGATGTGCAGTTCCTGCCCAGCGTCGTGGCCCGCCTGCGGCGCGAATCGCCCAAGAGCCGCATCGTCATCCACAGCCTGGGTGCGGAGGTCGATTCGATCCGCATGCTGTCCGACGGCGACCTCGATCTCCTGATCGGCAACTGGGACCAGCCGCCGGAACACCTGCACCTGTCGCGCCTCTTTGAAGACCGCATCGTCTGCGCCATGCGCGCCGATGCGCCTTACGCCAAGCGCACCGGCGCCAACGACATGACCCTGGACGATTATCTGAGCCTGCCGCACGTCGTGCCCGCGGCTACCCTGCCCGGCTTCGGTGGCGTGATCGACAGCCACCTGGCGCAGCAGGGCTACCAGCGCAACGTGGTGGTGGAATCGGCCTATTTCAGCCTGATTCCGTACATGCTGACCCAGACCGACATGGTGCTGACCACCGGCCGCCAGTACCTGCGCTTCTACGAGCGCAACCTGCCGATCAAGACCTTCGAAGTGCCGCTGCGCTTCCCGCCGATGCGCTTCTACCTGCTATGGCACGAGCGCGTGCACCAGGCGCCGGAACACAAGTGGCTGCGCGACCAGGTGACCCAGGCCGCGCAGGCGTTGATCTCGAAATAAGCCCGCCTGCGTGGTAAACTGACAACACATCCCATAAGCCGGGGCTGAGTCCAGTTATGGCTCCGGGCATATATAAACTCCCGCCCCGGCATATATCATCGCTCTTATATCACGCAGTCCCCGGATACCAAGAGGAGACAGGCCTTGCCTGAACAACGATGACCATCACACTACAAGATCTGAACCGCTGCGGCGCCGAGGAGTTCACCGCGCTGCTGCACGGACTGTACGAGCACTCGCCCTGGATACCGCAGCGCGCCGCTGCCCAGCGCCCGTTCGCCACGGTCGCCGCGCTGAAACAGGCGCTGCAGGGCGTGGTGCGCGCCGCCAGCGAAGAAGAACAACTGGGCCTGGTCCGCGCCCACCCGGAACTGGCCGGCAAAGCCGCGCTGGCCGGCGAGCTGACCGCGGAATCCACCGGCGAGCAGGCGCAGGCCGGGCTGACGCACTGCAGCCCTGAAGAACTGGCGACCCTGCACAAGCTGAACGCCGACTACAACGACAAGTTCGGTTTCCCCTTCATCCTGGCGGTGAAAGGCCCGACCGGCCAGGGCCTGAGCCGCCAGGAGATCATCGGCCACTTCAGCCGCCGCCTGCGCTCGCAGCGCGACGACGAGCTGGCCGAATGCCTGCGCCAGATCGGCCGCATCGCCGAGATGCGGCTGAACGCGCTGATGGATATCGAATTGCAGTTCGGCCCCACCATCATGGAATGGGCCGAGACGCTCGCGGCCTGGAGCGACGATGTCGGCGCCCTCACCTGCGCCTACATGACCGAGGCCCATCGCAAGACCGCCGCCCAGTTGGCGCAGTGGATGCGCGAAGCCGGCATGGAGGTCGAGATCGACCCGGTCGGCAACGTGGTCGGCCGCTACAAGTCGGACCGGCCGGACGCCAGGACTCTGCTGACCGGCTCCCACTACGACACGGTGCGCAACGGCGGCAAGTACGACGGCCGGGAAGGCATACTCCTGCCCATCGCCGTGCTCAAACACCTGCACCAGCGCGGCGAACGCCTGCCCTTCAACCTGGAGATCATCGGCTTTTCGGAAGAGGAAGGCGTGCGCTATTCCAGCACGTTCCTGGGCAGCACCGCCGTCATCGGCCAGTTCGACCTGTCCCTGCTGGACAAGACCGATGCCCAAGGCATCAGCATGCGCGAGGCGCTGACCACCGCCGGCCACGATGTCAACCGGATCGCCTCGGTGGCGCGCAAGCCGGAAGACATTCTCGGCTTCGTCGAAGTCCATATCGAACAAGGGCCAGTCCTGCTGAACGAGGGCTTGCCGATCGGCGTAGTGACCTCGATCGCCGGTAGCTGCCGCTACCAGGTCGAACTGACCGGCCTCGCCAGCCATGCCGGCACCACGCCGATGACCATGCGCAAAGACGCCGCCGCTGCCGCCGCTGAAATCGTGCTGTACGTCGAGGGACGCTGCAACCGCGAGCCTTCTCTGGTTGGCACGGTGGGCCAGTTACAGGTGCCGGACGGCTCGGTCAACGTCATTCCCGGCGCCTGCAAGCTGTCGCTGGATATCCGCGCCGCCGACGATGCCACGCGCGACGCCGCCGTCAAGGACATCCTCAACCAGGCCGAGGCGATTTGCGCCCGCCGCCAGATCCAGCTCAAAGTCACCAGGATCATGCAGGCGCCCGCCGCGCCCTGCGCCCCCTGGCTGGTCGAACAATTCGCCGCCGCAGCCGCGCGCGCGGGCGTCGATGTCCATTACCTGCCGTCCGGCGCCGGCCACGATGCGATGGCGCTGGCGCGCATGACCGACGTTGCCATGCTGTTCACCCGCTGCGGCAACGGCGGCATCAGCCACAATCCGCTGGAAACCATGACGGCGGACGACGCCGAGATTTCGGCGCAGATCTTCCTGGACTTCCTGCGCCAGTTCCAAACCAAGTAATCGCGGAGCACATCATGTCTGAACCTATCCGTTTCTTTTATCAGGGTGAGATCCGCTCCGTGAACGGCGGCGATCCTACCCGCACCCTGCTCCAGCACCTGCGCGAAGACCTGCACTGCACCGGCACCAAGGAAGGCTGCGCCGAAGGCGACTGCGGCGCCTGCACCGTGGTGGTGGCCGAACTGGACGCGCAGGGCGAAGTCGCCATGAAGTCGGTGAACTCCTGCATCCAGTTCCTGCCTACGCTGGACGGCAAGGCAGTCTTCACCGTCGAAGACCTCAAGCAGCCGGACGGCAGCCTGCACCCGGTGCAGCAGGCGCTGGTGGAATGCCACGGCTCGCAATGCGGCTTTTGCACGCCGGGCTTCGCCATGTCGATGTGGAGCCTGTACCTGAAGCAGGAGGGGCGGCAGGAAGCGCCCTGCCGCAAGACCGTGGATGAAACCCTGTCTGGCAATCTTTGCCGCTGCACCGGCTACCGTCCGATCATCGAAGCGACCTACCGCATGGGCGAACTGCCGCCCGTCAGCTTCGACCGCGCCGCGCTCAAGGCGCAACTGCAATCCATGCAGCGCAGCGAAATGTACAGTTACACCCACGACGGCAATACCTTCTACGCACCGCGCACGCTGGCCGAACTGGCTGCCGTGCGCGCCGAAAAGCCGAACGCCACCATCGTCGCCGGTTCCACTGACGTCGGCCTTTGGGTGACCAAGCAGATGCGCAACCTGGGCGACATCATCTACGTGCGCCAGGTGCGGGAGCTGCACCGCCTGGAAGAAAAAGACGGCTGGCTGACCATAGGCGCCGCCGTTTCGCTGAACGATGCGTACGAGGCAGCCTGCAAGCACTACAAGGACGAGCTATACGAAATGTGGCAGCGCTTCGCCTCCCAGCCGGTGCGCAACACCGGCACGCTGGGCGGCAGCGTCGCCAACGGTTCCCCCATCGGCGACTCGGCGCCGTGGATGATCGCGCTCGGCGCGGAGATCGTCCTGCGCAGCGATAAAGGCCAGCGCGTCCTGCCGCTGGAGAAGTTCTACCTCGACTACATGAAGAAGGATTGGCAGCCGGGCGAATTCGTCGAAGCCATGCGCATTCCGCTGCCACGCAAGGACGTGGTGTTCCGCACCTACAAGCTGTCCAAGCGCTACGACCAGGATATCTCGGCCGTATGTGCAGCCTTCACCTTCACGCTGAAGGACGGCGTGGTCAGCGACGCCCACATCGCCTACGGCGGCATGGCGGCGACCTCGCGCCGCGCGCCGCTGGCCGAAGCCGCCGTCAACGGCAAGCGCTGGAGCGAAGAGACGCTGAAGCTGGCCATGGCCGCCCTGGCCCAGGATTACACGCCGTTGACCGACATGCGCGCCACCGCCGGCTACCGCATGAAAACCGCACAGAACCTGCTCAAGCGCTACTGGCTGGAGACCAACCCGGACGCCGCGGAACCTGTACAATCGATCAACGCCTACCGCTACGCTGAAGGAGTACCAGCATGAACAGCAAAACGGAAGCCTTCCTGACGCAGCCCGTCACGCAAGCCTGGGCCGAAGTCGGCCGCCCGCACCCACACGAATCGGCAGTGCTGCACGTACTGGGCGAAGCCACCTACACCGACGACATCCCGGAAGCGCAAGGCACGCTGCACGCCGCGCTGGGCATTTCGTCCAAGGCGCACGCCAACATCCTGTCGATGAATTTCGACGCCGTGAAAGCCATGCCGGGCGTGGTCGCGGTTTATACCGACAAGGACATCCCCGGCACCAACGATTGCGGCCCCATCATCCATGACGACCCTATCCTGGCCGACGGCCGCGTGCAGTACATCGGCCAACCCATCTTCATCGTGGTGGCGGACACGCATGACAACGCTCGCCGCGCCGCAAAGAAAGCCGTCATCGAGTATGAAGAACTGCCGGCCATCCTGACGCCGAAGGCCGCGCGCGATGCGCAATCCTTCGTGGTGCCGCCCATGCACCTGGCGCGCGGCGACGCCAAATCGGCCTTCGAACGCTCTCCGCGCAAGCTGAAAGGAGAACTGCACGTCGGCGGCCAGGAACAGTTCTACCTGGAAGGCCAGATCTCGTACGCCGTTCCGAAAGAAGGCGGCGCCATGCATATCTACTGCTCGACCCAGCATCCGACCGAGATGCAGCATGTGGTCGCGCACGCCCTGCACCGCCATTCGCACGACATCACGGTGGAGTGCCGCCGCATGGGCGGCGGCTTCGGCGGCAAGGAATCGCAGTCGGCCTTGTGGGCCGCCTGCGCCGCCATCTCGGCCGCGCATCTGCGCCGCCCGGTCAAGCTGCGCGCCGACCGCGACGACGACATGATGGTCACAGGTAAGCGCCACTGCTTCTACTACGAGTACGAAATCGGTTATGGCGACGATGGCCGCATCATCGCCGCCAAGGTGGAAATGGTGTCGCGCGCCGGCTTCTCGGCCGACCTGTCGGCGCCCGTCGCCACCCGCGCCGTCTGCCACTTCGACAATGCCTACTACCTGGGCGACGTCGATATCCGCGCCATGTGCGGCAAGACCAACACCCAATCGAACACCGCCTTCCGTGGCTTCGGCGGCCCGCAGGGCGCCATCGCCATCGAATACATCATCGACGAAATCGCCCGCAACCTCGGCATGGATGCGCTGGACGTCCGCAAGATCAACTTCTACGGACGTAACGATGAGGAAGGACGCAACGTCACGCAGTATCAGCAGAAAGTGGTCGACAACGTCATCCACGAGCTGGTCGCGCAACTGGAGCAGGAAACGGACTACCGCAAGCGTCGCGAGGAAATCGATGCTTTCAACAAGACCAGCAAAGTGTTGAAGCGCGGCCTGGCGCTCACGCCGGTCAAGTTCGGCATCGCCTTCAACGTCACCCATTTCAACCAGGCCGGCGCACTGGTGCACATCTACACCGACGGCTCCGTGCTCGTGAACCACGGCGGCACTGAAATGGGCCAGGGCATCAACACCAAGGTCTGCCAGGTGGTCGCGCATGAACTGGGCATCGACCTCGCCATGGTGCGCGCCAGCGCCACCGATACCAGCAAGGTTGCCAATACCTCGGCCACCGCCGCCTCCACTGGCGCGGACCTGAACGGCAAGGCTGCGCAGGATGCCGCCCTTACCATCAAGAAGCGGCTGGCGGCATTCGCTGCCCAGCGCCATAACGGCGACGCGGACAGCGTGCGCTTCGAGAACAACTTCGTCCACGTCGGCACGGAATCGATACCGTTCGCGGAACTGGTGCAAAAGGCTTACCTGTCACGCGTCCAGTTGTGGTCGGACGGCTTTTATGCCACGCCCGGCCTGCATTGGGATCCGAAGACCATGAGCGGCAATCCCTTCTCTTACTATGCTTACGGCGCTTCTGTGTCGGAAGTGGTGGTCGATACGCTGACCGGCGAATGGAAACTGCTGAAGGCCGATGCGCTGTACGATGCCGGCAATTCGCTGAACCCAGCCATCGACCGCGGCCAGGTCGAAGGCGCCTTCATCCAGGGCATGGGCTGGCTGACCACCGAGGAACTGTGGTGGAACCCGGCCGGCAAGCTGATGACGCATGCGCCGTCGACCTACAAGATCCCCGCCGTGTCGGACTGCCCGGAGAACTTCAACGTTCGCCTGTACAAGAACCGCAACGTGGCCGACAGCATCCACCGTTCCAAGGCGGTCGGTGAACCGCCGCTGCTGCTGCCGTTCTCGGTATTCCTGGCGATCCGCGATGCGTGCTCCAGCGTGGCCGACCACCGCTACAATCCGCCGCTGCGCGCGCCGGCCACCAGCGAAGCGATCCTCGATGCGATCAGCGCCGTGCAGGATGCAGCGGAAGCGGCGAAAGCCGGCGCCTGAGGTGTCGTCATGTCCTCGTCTTACACCATGAATGCGATGACGGCGGCCGCCAGTTGCGACGAGCCGCGCGTGCTGGTCACGGTCGCGCAGACTGCCGGCTCGGCGCCGCGCGAGCCGGGGGCCAAGATGCTGATCACGGCACACGAAGCCTACGACACCATAGGCGGCGGCCACCTCGAAATGGTCGCCACCGAAATCGCACGCGAAATGCTGGCCATGCCGGCTGGCGAACTGCGCGCCCAGCGCCGCCTGGAACGCTACGCGCTCGGTCCCAGCCTGGGCCAATGCTGCGGCGGCGCGATGCACCTGGCATTCGAGCGCATCATGCCCGAAGCGGGCAGCCATTTCAGCACGCTGGCCACGCGCTGGCGCGGCGGCGACGATAGTTGGCGGCTGGTGTCGCTGGACAGCGCCGAACCGGCCAGCATCTACGACGGTTCCGGACGCCACTTGTCCGGCCCCGGTCCGGCGGTGCTGGCTTGCCCCGGCCCCGGCGTCGACTGCAAGCTGCGCATCGACGATTACGGCCACCGCTGGCTGATCGACGCCTGCCTGCCGTATCGCCCTCACCTCTACCTGTTCGGCGCCGGTCATGTCGGCGCCGCCATCGTGCGGGCGTTGGCCGAGCTGCCTTGCCACGTCGTCTGGGTGGACGAGCGCGAAGACATGTTCCCCGACCGGATTCCCGCCAATGTGCGCGTGGAAGCGACCGATACACCGGAAGCCGTGGTGGCCGAAGCGCCGGCCGGCGCCTCCTTCCTGGTGATGACGCACAATCACGCGCTGGACCAGATGCTGTCCGAGCACATCCTGCGGCGCACCGATTTCACCTGGTTCGGCCTGATCGGCTCGAAGACCAAGCGCGTATCGTTTGAACGCCGCCTGCAGGAACGCGGCATCCCGGCCGCCCGCCTGGCCGACATGACCTGCCCTGTCGGCATGCCTGGCATCCAGGGCAAGGAACCCGCTGTCATCGCCATCGCGGTCGCTGCCCAGCTCTTGCAGGTCTGGGAAGCCGCAGCCGCGGCGCCTTCACTCTCCGGCAGCGCCGGGGCGGGAGCGCGCCTTCCGACATCAGTCGCATAACCCTCCCCGAACAGCACCGGGCGCCCTTCGCGCCTACCGTTTATCAAGGACGGCCATGTCAGTCGCGCGCCGCCAACGCGCGCGCGTCAACTGGCGTCCGCAATATCAGGAGTACATATCATGGCATCGACTTTTCAGGCCTACCGCGCCAGCCTGCTGCATTTCAGCGACGATCCCGCTTACCACGCCAACGCCCTGCACTGGCACGAGGACGGCCTGCTGATCGTCAAGGACGGCAAAGTCCACCTGGCTGGCGACTTCTCGCAACTGATAGGCTTTTTGCCTGAAGGCGCCTCGCTGCGGGACTATCGCGGCAAGATCATCATGCCCGGCTTTATCGACACCCATGTGCATTATCCGCAGACCGACATGATCGCTTCGCCGGCGCCGGGCCTGCTGCCCTGGCTGGAAAAATATACCTTCCCGACCGAACGACAATTCAAGGACTCGATGCACGCCTCCGGCGTCGCCAGCTTCTTCCTCGATGAGCTGACACGCTGCGGCACCACCACGGCCATGGTCTACTGTACCGTGCACCCGGAATCGGTCGACGCCTTCTTTGGCGAGAGCGAAAAGCGCAACCTGCGCATGGTGGCCGGCAAAGTGCTGATGGACCGCCACTGCCCGGACTTCCTGCAGGACACCGCCGAAAGCGGCGCGCGCGAAACGGAGGCGCTAATCAAGCGCTGGCACGGGCGCGGCCGCCAGATGTACGCCATCACGCCGCGCTTCGCGCCGACGTCCACCGAAGGCCAGCTTGAATTGGCAGGCGAACTGGCGCGCGCTTATCCCGACACCTATCTGCAAACCCACGTCGCCGAAAATACCGACGAAGTGGCCTGGGTTCGTTCGCTGTTCCCCAACGCCCGCAGCTACATGGACGTGTACGATCACTTCGGCATGCTGCGTCCGCGCTCGATGTACGCGCACTGCATCTGGCTGGACGATGCCGATCGCGCACGCATGGGAGAAACCCGGTCCGCAATCTCGGTCTGTCCGACTTCCAACCTGTTCCTGGGCAGCGGCCTGTTCGACTTTGAACGCGCCGACGCGCAGAAAGTGCCGCTGTCCCTGGCGACGGACGTCGGCGGCGGTACCTCGTTCTCCATGCTGCAAACCATGAACGAAGCCTACAAGGTAGCGCGCATGGCGGGCACTTACCTGCCGGCGGCCCGCATGTTCTACCTCGCCACGCTGGGCGGCGCGCGCGCGATGCAGCTCGAAGGGACCATCGGCAGCTTCCTGCAAGGTGCAGAAGCCGACTTCATCGTGGTGGACCCGAAAGCCACGCCATTGCTGGCTCGCCGCACCGGGCGCACCGATTCCATCGAAGAGTTGCTGTTTGCGCTGGCGATGCTGGGCGATGACCGCGCCATCGCCGCTACCTACGCAGCCGGCGCAGTCGTTCACGAACATCAAGGTCAAGGAACCAGACGGCCACGATAAACGGCAGCGTGAAATATGGCAGCGACAGCCTGCCGAACAGAATGGCCATTGCGATGCTCAGCGTTGCAGCGGCCATTTTTTTCGGCCAGGCGCATTGGCGCCTGGCCAGCGCCAGCGTGGCCAGGACACTGTTCACGCCGGCGCCACTACCCTGCGCGGCGATGCCGCTGTGCGGCCAGACGACTGCCGTGGCAGCGACCGTCAGCCATGCTGCGCCGGCTGCCAGCAGTGTAGTCACGGCGAGGCGCCAATCGCGTTTTGCCATCGTCATCCACAACAGCATGCCCGACGGTGCAGCGACGAATGCCACCTGCCCCAGGCAGGAAAACAGGTATACCGGCAGCTCGCCGTCCGCAATGGATAGACCGCTGGCCACGGCCGCCATCAAGGGCGACGGCACGGACTCCAGCCGGCAGGCGTCCGGGACGATGGCGGCCGTCAGCCACATCATCAGGACGAAGGGAAATGTCAGCGGCGGTATCCGCAGGCGAATCAATGCCTGCGTCAGTGCGACAGTCAGCGCGCTCAGGGCGACGGTCCAGATCAGCAGCATGGCGTCAACGCGATACAGCGCGCATAGGCCGATGCCGGTCAGCGCGCCGTTAAAGCTGTATAAACCACTGTCGCGCGAGGCTTGAGGAAGGTCCAGCGCCCATGCGCTCACGGAGGCGGTGCAGACGCCGATCACGCACCCCGCCGCCATTGCCGGTGCGCTCAGGTAGAGGCACAACAGCAGCATCGCGCCGAACGCTGGCGTATCCTGCAAGTAGATCTGCCCTATGCCGATGAATTGGCGCTGCAACACCAGGGGCACTGCAGCGCCACGGGACAACAGCGAGATCACACCGCTGCCGGTTCGCCATCAGGCCAGATCTGCGCGATGCGCAGCAAATTGGTGCTACCCGGCTGGCCAAACGGCACGCCGGCCGTGATGGCAATCTGGTCGCCCGCCTGCGCCAATCCCTCACGCCGGGCAGCTTCGCAAGCCGCCGCCACCATGCGGTCGACATTGCGCACGTCCGGTCCGACCATCGAATGCACGCCCCAGGCCAGCGCAAGGCGCCGCGCGGTGGACAGCTTGGGCGTGATGCTCAGAATAGGCGCCATCGGCCGTTCGCGCGAGGCGCGCAGGCTGGTGTGGCCGGAACTGGTGTAGGTCACGGTCGTCACCGCGCCGACGATCTGTGTGACATCGCGCAGCGCCGAGCAGATCGCGTCGCCGCTGTTCGGCATCGGTGCCTGGTTCTGCGCGTCGATGAGTTGGCGGTACAGCGGGTCTTTCTCGACTTCGCAAATGATGCGGCTCATGATGGAAACGGCTTCCACCGGATAGGCGCCACTCGCCGATTCAGCCGACAGCATGACCGCATCCGCACCGTCGTAAATCGCGCTGGCCACATCGGAGGCTTCGGCGCGGGTTGGCACCGGCGCCGAGATCATCGATTCCAGCATCTGGGTAGCGATGACGATAGGCTTGCCCTGCTGGCGGCAAGCGCGCAGTATGCGCTTCTGCACGCCGGGCACGCGCTCAGGCGGCACTTCCACGCCCAGGTCGCCACGCGCCACCATCACCGCATCGGAAGCCGCGACAATGGCCTCCAGCGCATCCAGCGCCGCCGGCTTTTCCAGCTTGGCCAGCAGCGCCGCGCGGCCGCCCACGATGGCGCGCGCCTGTTCCAGGTCTTCCGGCCGCTGCACGAAGGACAACGCGATCCAGTCCGCGCCCATCTCCAGCGCGAATTCCAGGTCGCGCATGTCCTTGGCCGTCAAGGCGGGAATCGGCAGCACCACGTCCGGCACGTTGACGCCTTTGCGGTCCGACAGCACGCCGCCGGTGACGACACGGGTGCGGATCACGCGGCGATCCTCGTTGGCCAACACCTGCAACCGCAGCTTGCCGTCGTCCAGCAACAGCGACTGGCCGGCGTCGATGACTTCGAACAGTTCTGGATGCGGCAGGCAGACGCGCTGCGCGGTGCCCGGCACCGGATCACGGTCCAGAACGAACTCCTGCCCTGCCGCCAGCGTCACGCGACCGTCGGCGAATTGCCCGACGCGCAGCTTGGGACCTTGCAGGTCCGCGAGAATCGCAATGGGACGGCCGGCAGCACGCTCGATCTCGCGCACGATATTGCAGCGCGCCTGATGATCCTGGTGCGTGCCATGGCTGAAGTTAAAACGGAACACATCCGCACCCGCTTCAAACAAGGCCTGGATGGCTTCCTTGCTGCTGCTGGCCGGACCCAGCGTGGCCACGATCTTGGCCTGACGTTGACGTCGCATGTTGTTCTACTTTCTACAGGATTAAAACGGCGCGGAAATCGTTGACGTTGGTGCGCGTCGGCCCGCTGACCACGAGGTCATTCAGGGCGCTGAAGTAGCCGTAGCCGTCGTTGTTTTCCAACAGCGACTTGGCCCGCAGTTGCTGCGACTGGCCGCGTTCCAACGTATCCGGCGCGTACAGCGCACCAGCGTTGTCCTCGGACCCATCGATGCCGTCGGTATCGCAAGCCACCGCGTAAATGCCCGGATGTCCGTCCAGCGCTACCGCAAGGCTGAGCAGGAACTCGGCATTGCGCCCGCCACGCCCCGCACCGCGCACCGTCACTGTAGTCTCGCCGCCGGAAATGATCACGCAAGGCTTCTGGAACGGCTGGCCGCGTGCCGCGACCTGGCGCGCCATCGCCGCATGCACCATCGCCACGTCGCGCGACTCGCCTTCGATCCCGTCGGACAGGATGTAGGGCGTGATGCCGGCCGCGCTGGCATGCGCGGCTGCCGCTTCCAGCGCATCCTGCGCCATCGCGATGACGTGATGGCTGTTGCGGGCAAAGCGCGGATCGCCAGGCTTGGGCGTTTCGCCCGCGCCGGACTCCAGGTGCTCGTGCACATTGTCGGGAATCTCGATCGCGTACTTGCGCAGCACCGCCAAGGCGTCGGCACAGGTGGTCGGATCCGGCAAGGTCGGCCCGCTGGCGATGATGCCCGGATCATCGCCAGGCACGTCCGAGATCAGCAGCGTCACCACGCGCGCCGGCGCGCAGGCCAACGCCAGGCGACCGCCCTTGATGGCCGAAAGGTGCTTGCGCACGCAATTCATCTCGGCGATGGTCGCCCCGCTTTTCAGCAGCGCGCGATTCACCGCCTGCTTCTGCTCCAGCGTGATGCCGGGCGCGGGCAAAGCCAGCAAGGCCGAGCCGCCGCCGGAAATCAGGCACAGCACCAGGTCGTGCTCGCTGAGGCCGGACACCAGTTCCAGCATGCGGCCCGCCGCGGCGCGTCCCGCTTCGTCCGGCACCGGATGCGCCGCCTCCACCACTTCGATACGCTGGCAATCCACGCCGTGCCCGTAGCGGGTAACCACGAGGCCGGAGAGATCGCCTTTCCAGTTCTGCTCGACGGTACGCGCCATCGCGGCAGCGCCCTTGCCGGCGCCGATGACCAGCGTGCGGCCCTTCTCCGGCGGCTCCGGCAGGAAGCCCGGCAGGCATTTCTCCGCGCTGACGGCGCCGACCGCGCTGCCGTACAGGTCCAGCAGGAATTGACGTGGATTGAAGGTGTTCATTTTTCGTCGGCGATCTGGTGGTTGGACATGATTTCAATCGCGCGGCACAGCGCCGAATGGTCCATGCCGCTCAAGCCATTGGCGGCGCAGGTATTCATCAATTCCTGCGCCATCGCGGTATTCGGCAGCGATACGCCCATCGCTTTCGCGCCCTGCAGCGCCAGGTTCAGGTCTTTCTGGTGCAGCGCGATGCGGAAGCCGGGCGCAAAGGTCCGCTTGACCATGCGTTCGCCATGCACCTCCAGGATGCGCGAATTGGCGAAGCCACCCATCAGCGCGTTGCGCACCTTGGCCGGATCGGCGCCGGCCTTGGACGCGAACAGCAGCGCTTCCGCCACCGCCTGGATGTTCAGCGCGACGATGATCTGGTTGGCCACCTTGGTGGTCTGGCCGTCGCCGTTGTCGCCAACCAGCGTGATGTTCTTGCCCATCAGCTCAAACAGCGGCTTGACCGTGTTGAAGGCCGCTTCCGAACCACCGACCATGATGGTCAGCGTGGCCGCCTTGGCGCCCACTTCGCCGCCAGACACCGGCGCGTCCAGGTACTCGGCGCCCAGCGCCTTGATCTTCCTGGCGAACGCCTTGGTTTCGATAGGCGAGATCGAACTCATGTCGACCACGATGGTGCCGGGACGCAGGCCCTTGGCCACGCCCTCCTTGCCGAACAGCGTTTCTTCCACGTGCGGCGTATCCGGCACCATGATGATGATGACGTCGGCGCGCGCCGCGACTTCGGCAGCCGAGGTGCACACCGTGGCGCCGCCTTCCACCAGCGCGAACGGCGGGTTCTTCAGATCGTGCAGGTACAGCTTGTGACCGGCGTTCTGCAAGTGTTGCGCCATAGGGCCGCCCATGATGCCAAGTCCGATAAATCCAATGCGGGACATGATGTCTCCTTATCTAGTGGTTAAACGCAGTTGTTAAACGCCGTGGGCAGCGCGCCAGCCGAGGCCAGCTTCGGTGCCCGCGCGCGGTTTGTACTCGCAGCCTATCCAGCCGTCGTAGCCCAGCGCTTCCAACTGGCCGAACAGGTACTGGTAATTGATCTCGCCGGTGCCCGGCTCGTTGCGGCCGGGGTTGTCAGCCAGTTGCACATGGCCGATCAGCGGCAGATGGTTCCTGATAGTGTTCGCCAGTTCGCCCTCCATGCGCTGCATGTGGTAGATGTCGTACTGGATGAACAGGTTGTCCGAACCCACAGCCTCGATCAGCGCCGCCGCTTGCGCGGTGTGCGACAGGAAGAAGCCAGGAATATCGAAGGTGTTGATTGGCTCGATCAGCAGGCGTAGGCCTTCATTCTCCAGCGCTGCGGCGGCGAACTTCAGGTTTTCCACCAGCGTGGCCTGCGCATCCTGGCGTGTCGCGCCTTGCGGCACGATGCCGGCCAGGCAATTCAACTGCCGGACGCCCAGTTCCCTGGCGTAGGCGATGGCAGTACCCACGCCGTCGCGGAACTCCTGCACGCGGTTCGGGTGGCAGGCGATGCCGCGCTCGCCCGCATCCCAGTCGCCGGCCGGGAGATTGTGCAGCACCAGCTCCAACTGATTGGCCTTCAAGCGCTCCGCCAGGTCGCGGGCGCTGTAGGGATACGGGAACAGGAATTCCACCGCCTTGAAACCGGCGCGGGCGGCCGCCTCAAAGCGGTCGAGAAACGGCACTTCATTGAACAGCATGGTCAGGTTGGCTGCAAGCTTGGTCATGTCGATTCCTCTCAGTCCAGCAGGGAGATGGCGGTAGGCGCGTCGGCGCCGCTCAGTGCCAGCTCTTCGAATTCGTTGATCTTGTCGATGTCGGTGCCCATGGCGATATTGGTCACACGCTCCAGGATGACTTCCACCACCACCGGCACGCGGTACTCCTCCATCCACTTGCCGGCTTGCTCGAAGGCGGCCGGCAAGTCGTCGGCATTGGTGACGCGGACCGCCTTGCAGCCCAGGCCTTCCACCACGGCGACGTGGTCGACGCCGTAACCGTTCAGCGACGGCGCATTGATGTTTTCAAAGGCCAGTTGGACGCAGAAGTCCATGTCGAAGCCGCGCTGCGCCTGGCGGATCAAGCCCAGGTAGGAGTTGTTGACCACCACATGCAGGTAAGGCAGCTTGAATTGCGCGCCCGCCGCCAGCTCTTCGATCATGAACTGGAAGTCATAGTCGCCGGAGATGGCCACCACTTTGCGCTGCGGATCGGCAGCCACCACGCCCAGCGCGGCAGGAATGGTCCAGCCCAGCGGGCCGGCCTGGCCGCAGTTGATCCAGTGGCGCTCCTTGTACACATGCAGGAACTGCGCGGCGGCGATCTGCGACAGGCCGATGGTGCTGACGTAGCAGGTCTCGCGGCCGAAGGCCTTGTTCATTTCTTCGTACACGCGCTGCGGCTTGACCGGCACCTGCTCGAAGTGCGTCTTGCGCTGCATGGTGCGCTTGCGGTCCTGGCATTGGGCGACCCAGGCCGACCGGTCTTTCAGCCTGCCTGCGGCCTTCCATTCGGTGGCCACTTCCACCAGCAGTTGCAGCGCCGCGCCGGCGTCGGAAACGATGCCGAAGTCCGGGCCGAACACGCGGCCGATCTGGGTCGGCTCGATATCGATGTGGACGAACTTGCGGTCCTTGGTGTACACCTCGATGGAGCCGGTGTGGCGATTGGCCCAGCGGTTGCCGATGCCGAATACGAAGTCCGAAGCCAGCAGTGTGGCGTTGCCGTAGCGGTGGCTGGTCTGCAGGCCCACCATGCCGACCATCAGCCTGTGGTCGTCGGGGATCACGCCCCAGCCCATCAGCGTCGGCACCACCGGCACGCCAGTGATTTCGGCAAACTGCTGCAACAGCGCCGACGCATCGGCGTTGATGATGCCGCCGCCCGCCGTAATCAGCGGGTACTCGGCGTCGTTCAGCATCTGCATCGCCTTCTCGATCTGGGCGCGCGTGGCCTTGGGCTTGTAGGCTTCCAGCGGCTGGTAGGTGTCGGGGTCGAATTCGATTTCGGCCATCTGCACGTCGAACGGCAGGTCGACCAGTACCGGTCCTGGACGGCCGGAACGCATGATGTGGAAGGCTTGCTGGAACACCTGCGGCACCAGCGCCGGCTCGCGCACCGTCACCGCCCACTTGGTGACCGGCTTGGCGATGGCTTCGATATCGACCGCCTGGAAGTCTTCCTTGTACAGGCGGGCACGCGGCGCCTGGCCCGTAATGCAGAGGATAGGTATGGAATCTGCCTGTGCCGAATACAGGCCGGTAATCATGTCAGTGCCGGCCGGCCCGGAGGTGCCGATGCAGACGCCGATGTTGCCGGCCCTGGCGCGGGTATAGCCTTCGGCCATGTGCGAGGCGCCTTCGACGTGCCGCGCCAGTATGTGCTTGATGCTGCCCTGCTTCTTCAAAGCCGCGTAGAATGGGTTGATCGCGGCGCCCGGAACGCCGAAGGCCTGGTTCACGCCCTCCTTTTCCAAAACGATCGCCGCCGCTTGCGCTGCTGTCATGCGTGCCATTGTTGTCCCCTGCTTGGTTGAATAGATGATTCATCGTAGCGGCTGCGGCGCTCATTGATAAGAACACAAATCCTCGTTTCATTCGATACTCCAGGTAGTGAATAACTGTGGAATAATCGGCACATGGACAAACTCACCCAAATCCAGGCCTTCGTCGACGTGGCCGAACACGGCAGCCTGGCGAAAGCCGCGCTGGGCCAGCACATCACGCCGGTGATGCTGGGCCGCCGCATCGACGCGCTGGAAAAGCGGCTGGGCGTGAAGCTGATGCACCGCACCACCCGCCACCTGACATTGACCGAACAGGGCGCGATGTATCTCGACCACTGCCGCAAGCTGCTGGCGGAGATGGAGCATGCCGACCGCATGGTGTCCGAAGGCCGGCACCGCGCCACCGGCCACCTGATCGTTTCCGCGCCCGCCGCGTTCGGCCGCAAGCATGTCGCGCCGCACGCCTCCGGTTTCGTGCAGACGCATCCGGACGTGCGCATCTCCTTCAACCTGACCGACCGCGTGGTGGACCTGGTGCGCGATGGTTATGACCTCGGCATCCGCATCGGCGGCGTCATCGATCCCAGCTTCGTGGCGGTCAAGCTGGCCAGTAACCGCCGCGTGGTCTGCGGCACGCCGGAGTATTTCGAACGGCACGGCATCCCGCGCACGCTGGACGACCTGGCGCGCCACAACTGCCTGGCCTTCAACCTGCAAGGCGGCCAGCAGCGCGGCTGGTACTTCCAGGACCAGGGCAAGCAAGTGACGGTGCGGGTGGAAGGGAATTTGAACTGCAATGACGGCGAGCTGCTGCACCGCTGGGCGATGGAGGGACTGGGCCTGGCGTGGCGTTCGTCGTGGGAGATCCAGGCGCAACTGGCGTCCGGCGAATTAATCACGGTGCTGGACGATTACGCGCTGCCGCAGTACGACATCCTGGCCGTCTATCCACAGCAGCGCAACCTGCCGGCCAAGGTGCGCTTCTTCATCGACATGCTGAAAGAGATCTACGCGCGGCCCGGCTATTGGCTGGGAGAGTGAATCCGGAATTCCGTGTTATATTTTTAATTTTTCCGGAAGCCAACATGATTGTCGGGATAGATCTTGGTACCACCAACAGCTTGATCGCCGTATGGGAAAACGGCGCGCCGCGCCTGATAGCGAACAGCCTGGGCGACGTCCTGACGCCATCCTGCGTCAGCCTCGACGACGACGGCACCATCCTGGTCGGACGCGCCGCGCGCGAACGCCTGCAGACCCACCCCGACCGCACCGCCGCCGTGTTCAAGCGCTACATGGGCAGCGACAAGACCATCCGCCTCGGCGCCCGCAGCTTCCGTCCCGAAGAACTGTCTGCGCTGATCCTGCGCGCGCTGAAGGAAGACGCCGAAGCGGCGCTGGGCCAGCCGATCACGGAAGCGATCATCACCGTGCCGGCCTACTTCTCCGACGCCCAGCGCAAGGCCACGCGCGCGGCCGGCCAACTGGCGGGCCTGAAGGTGGAGCGCCTGTTGAACGAACCGACAGCGGCGGCGCTGGCTTACGGCATTCACCAGCGCGGCAGCGAAACCAAGTTCCTGGTGTTCGACCTGGGCGGCGGCACGTTCGACGTGTCGGTGCTGGACCTGTTCGAAGGCGTGATGGAAGTGCGCGCATCGGCCGGCGACAACACGCTGGGCGGCGAGGACTTCGTGCTCTGTCTGGTCAACCATTTCATCGGCCACCACAAGCTGCCGGCCAGCCTGAAGAGCGATGCGCAGTTCATGCAGCGCCTGATCGCCCAGGCCGAAGCGGCCAAGCGCGCGCTGAGCGAGAAGCCGTCCGCCGTCATCAAGGTGGCGCATGGCGATACCGAATACGAGCTGGAGATCGACGAAGCAACGCTGGAACGCATTTGCGTCGAACTGCTGCGCAGGCTGCGCGATCCGGTGGAACGCGCGCTGCGCGACGCCAACCTGCGCATCCAGGAACTGGACAACGTGGTGCTGGCCGGCGGCGCGACCCGCATGCCGCTGGTGCGCAAGCTGGTGGCGCGCATGTTCGGCCGCTTCCCCGCCTGCGACATCAATCCCGACGAAGTGGTGGCGCTGGGCGCCGCCGTGCAGGCCGGCCTGAAGATGCGCGACGCGGCGCTGGACGAGGTGGTGATGACCGACGTGTCGCCCTACTCGCTCGGCATCGAGGTGGCGATGCAACTGGGCGACGGCAGCTATTCCTCCGGCCATTTCGATCCCATCATCGAGCGCAACACGCCGGTGCCGGTCAGCCGCGTCAAGCGCTATTCGCCGGTCAGCGACAAGCAGAAGCAACTGGACCTGAAGATTTACCAGGGCGAGGCGCGCATGGCCCGGGACAACATCCAGCTCGGCATGCTGACCTGCCCGCTGCCGGCGCGCGGCAAGGATGAAAGCAGCGTCGATATCCGCTTCACCTACGACATCAACGGCCTGCTGCAGGTGGAAGCCACGGTGGTGCAGACGCAGCAGAAGCATACGCTGGTCATCGAGGGCAATCCAGGCCTGCTGTCGGAAGAGGAAATCGCGGCGCGCTTTGCCGCGCTGTCCGAGTTGAAGATACACCCGCGCGACCGCATTGAACACCGCACCCTGCTGGCGCGGGCGGAGCGCCTGTACCAGCAACTGCGCGGCCAGCCGCGCGATTACCTCGGCGCCCACATCCGCCGTTACGAGCAGGTGCTGGAATCGCAGGACCGGCGCGCCATCGATCCGATCCGCGCGGATTTCGAGCGTGTGCTGAACGATATCGAAGACTACAACTATACCAATCCGGTGTAAGGCATGAGCATCCCCTTCCTGGAACGCCTGGGCCTGACGGCGGACGCCGACGAACGCGCGGTTCGTCGCGCCTATGCCCGTGAACTCAAGCAGATCGACCAGGAAGCCGATCCGGAAGGATTCCAGTCGCTGCGCGCAGCCTATGAGCACGCGCTGGCATGGGCGCGCCGCCAGGCATACCAGGCGGCGCCTGAAGCCGCGCCAGCACAGGCGCCGGCGGCCGAGCCGCCAACGCTTATCACCGAGCCGGCCAGCGCGAACGAAGAACCGGAAGACGACCCCGGCGCGCTGGCGGAAGCGGTGTACGTCGAATTCCGTCAGCACTGCGAATCCATCCTTGCCGAACACGCGGATCCGCCGGATGCGCCCTGGGTGCGCGAGCTTCAGCACAGCCTGGACGATCCGCGCCTGATCGGCATCAGCGCGCGCGAGATCTTCGAGCATTACATTGCCTACCTGCTGGCGGAAGGTTGGCAGCCGGGCCATGAAGCCCTGCTGGTTGCCGCCACAAAGGTCTTCAACTGGAAGGACGACCGCCGCCGCGTGCTGAGCCTCGGCGACGCCGGCAGCGTCATCGACGACGCCATGCGCGAGCGCGAAACCTTCGACCTCCAACCGGGCGGTGTCAGGGAAGAACAGCGCCGCCTGATCGAGCGCCTGCGCGATCCCACGCCGCCCGGCACGCGCGAACTGGCGGTCCATGCGCCGTTGCTGGAATTGCTGGCTGCCCGCTATCCGAACTGGCTGATGCTGATCACCAGCGTGCCCAACATCCGCCGCTGGCGCCAGATGAACGAAGATATGCCAGCGTGGCGGCGCAAGCTGACCTTCGCCGGCCTGCGTCCATCCCGCACGCAGGCGCACGAAAAGCATAAGCGTGAGGGAAAGAGCAAGACCTCCTGGGTATGGCTGTGTATCGCCCTCCTGTGGGCGCTTTCGCGCCTGGCCTCGCACAGCGGCCACGATGATGCGCCGCGTGCGCCATCGGTGGCGACCATCATCAACCAGGGCGGCAGCCAGCTAGACAATGGCGACCTCGCCGCCGCCATTGTCACCTTCAACCGCGCCCTGGAAATCGCCCCCAACAACGCCGAGGCGCTGGCCTACCGCGGCCTGGCGCATGCGCTGAACGGCGAATTGGACCTGGCCGGGCACGACCTGGATCGCGCGGCGCAGCTCAGCACGACGGAACCCATGCTGTACCGCGCGCGCGGCGTCCTGGCGCGCAAGCGCAAGCGCTACGATGACGCCATCGAAGCATTTACCCGCTGCCTGCAACTGGACCCGACGCACATTTACACGCTGATGCAGCGTGCCTACACCTACGCGGAGAAAGCCGACTACGACAAGGCCCTGGCGGACGCCGACACCGTCCTCAAGCTGAAAAACGGCGATCATCTGAATGCCCGCCTGCTGCGCCTGTACATCCTGTCGCGGCAAGGCGTCAGCGATCAGGCCATTGCCGAGATCAACGCCTCCATCGCCGCCTTCCCGTCCGAGGCCGACGTGTATATCAACGCGGCTTATGCTTACGAGAACTGGAAGCGGCCCGGCGATGCGGTTGCGATACTGGACCGCGGCATACAGGCGGCGCCCACCGCCAGGCTGTACATGTTCCGCGCATTCATGCGCCCAGCCGGCGACCTTGCCGGCCGGCGCAGCGATTTCAACAGCGCGCTATCGCGCGATCCCAAACAGGTGGGCGCCGCGCGCAGCCTGGCCGAACTGGAATTCAACCAGCACAATCCGCAGCAGGCGATCGCGATTCTCGACAAGATACTGGAGCAGCCTGGCATGCCGGGCGAAGCGCGCGTGGAACTGCTGGCCACCCGCGCCATCATGTATGACAAAACCGGCAGGCACGCCCAGGCCCAAAAGGATATCGACGCCGCGCGGCAGGACACGCGAACAGCCGCGGATCTCAACAACCTGTGCTGGCGCCTGGGACAAAACAACGCCGCCCTGCCGGCAGCCCTGGACCTGTGCAACGCCGCACTCGCCAGCGAGCCGGATGATGCGGCCGCCCTCGACAGCAAGGCGCTGATTCTGCTGCGCATGGGCCGCTACCGCGAGGCGGCCGCCATTTACAGCCAGGCCATCGCCCGCAAGGACAGCATGGCCGGATCGTGGCTGGGCCGCGCCATCGCCAAACATCATCTCGGCGACGCCGCCGGCAGCAAGGCCGACGCCGCGCAAGCGCGCAAGATCGACGCCAAGGTGGACGCGAGTTTCGCGCTGATGGGATTGAAGCTGGATCCGGCCTGAGGCAGCCGGTCAGTCCTAAGTCTGAACTGTTCTTTTGGGAGAGGTGTTCCTATCGTGCGCTGCTTACACTGGTTTGAGCAGCAACCCAACCCACACAGGAGCACTTCATGGCAAACAGCAAACTGACCGTAGACAGCGTCATCACCGAAGACGGGACGCGCATTCATTTCAAGGACTGGGGCAGCGGCCCCGCCGTCGTGTTCAGCCATGGCTGGCCGCTGCAAAGCGCCGCCTGGGAAGACCAGATGATTTTCCTGGCCAGCCGCGGCTATCGCGTCATCGCCCATGACCGTCGCGGCCATGGCCTGTCCAGCCAGCCCTGGGGCGGCAACGACATGGATACCTATGCCGACGACCTGGCCACCCTGCTCAACGCGCTCGACATCAAGGACGCCACGCTGGTCGGCCACTCCACCGGCGGCGGCGAAGTCGCGCGCTACATCGGCCGCCACGGCAGCGCGCGCGTCAAAAAGGCCGTGCTGGTCGGCGCCGTGCCGCCGCAGATGGTCAAGTCCGACAGCAACCCGAACGGTTTGCCGATGTCGGTGTTCGACGGCATCCGCACCAGCGTGCTGACCGACCGCTCGCAGTTCTTCAAGGACCTGACCATTCCGTTCTACGGCTACAACCGCCCAGGCGCCAAGGAGTCGCAAGGCGTGCGCGATACGTTCTGGCTACAGGGCATGCAGTGCGGGATCAAGAATGCCTATGACTGCATCAAGCAGTTCTCGGAAACCGACTTCACCGCGGACCTGAAGAAAATCGACGTGCCGACGCTGATCGTGCATGGCGACGACGACCAGATCGTACCGGTCAACACCTCTGCCCGCGCCGCCGCCAAGCTGGTAAAAAACGCCACCCTGCTGATCTATGAAGGCGCACCGCACGGCCTGCCAACCACCCACAAGGATCGCCTGAACGCTGACCTGCTGGCCTTCCTGCAGTCCTGATCCCCGCTGCGGCCGACTAACCCGATAGGGTGAGCCGGTTCCCGCAGCAAAGCCGTATTTTCCGTGCGCGGCCTATCCTGCATGATGCCAGCTACAAGAACCATCACAGGATCAGCCATGTCGACCACCCAGGATTTGCGGCCGGCGCGCATCAACGCGCTCGGGCAGTTTGCGGCCTCGATCGCGCACGAGGTGCGGCAGCCGCTGGCGGCCGTCACGCTGAACGCGCAGGCCTGCCTGGCGTTGCTGGAGCAGGACCCGCCGCAAATTGAACAGGCGCGCGCCCTGCTGCGCACCGTGCTGCTGGCCGGCGCCGCCGCCGGCGACATCGTGCGCGGCCTGCAAGGCATGACCACGCGTGCTGTCCCCCAGCGCCAGCCATTCGCCGTCGATGCGGCGCTGCGCGACGTGCTGCTCCTGCTGCAGGGTGAACTGCGCAAGCACCGCATCGCGGTGCGCCAGGACCTGACGCTGCCGGCGCACCATCTGCACGGCGACCGCGTGCAACTGCAACAGGTGGCGCTGAACCTGGCGTCGAACGCAATCCAGGCGATGAAGGACGTGCACGACCGGCCGCGTGAGCTGGTCCTGCGCTCCGCCCTCGCCGGCGATGCCCTGCGCATCAGCGTGGAGGACAACGGCATCGGCATTGCGCTGCCGCTTTCCGAACGCATTTTCGATCCCCTTTTTTCCACCTGGCCCGGCGGCACCGGCATGGGCCTGGCGATCTGCCGCGACATCGTCGAAGCGCATGGCGGTCGGATCTGGAGCACCGCGCGCCAGCCGCACGGTGCGGCATTTCATCTCAGCTTCAAGGAGTACACAACATGGAACCCATCTCCATCCTGATCGCAGACGATCACCCGCTGGTCCTGATGGGACTGAACGCGCTGCTCGGCGCCATGCCGGCATTCCACGTGGCCGCGCAGGCCTGCGACGGCGAACAGGCGGTGGCGCTATACCGCGAACATCGCCCGGCGGTCGCCATCCTCGACCTCAACATGCCGCGCCTGGGCGGCGTCGAAGCCATCGAACAGATACGCGCTTTCGATCCGGCCGCCAGCATCGTCATCCTCACCACCTACCAGGGCGACGAAGATGTCTACCGCGCCCTGCGCGCCGGGGCAAAAGCCTACCTGCTGAAGGACAGCGGACCGGATCAGTTGACCGATTGCCTGCGCACTGTCGCCAGCGGCAAGCAGTTCCTGCCGGCCGCCGTGGCCAGCAAGCTGGCCGAACGCCAGACCAGCAGCCCGCTGTCGCGGCGCGAACTGGAAATCCTGGCGCACCTGGCCACCGGCAAGAGCAACAAGATGATCGCGCGCAGCGCGGCGATTGAAGTGGGCACGGTCAAATTCCACGTCAATAACATCCTGGCAAAACTGAACGTAGGTAGCCGCACCGAAGCCGCCACAGTGGCGGCCCGGCGCGGCCTGATCAGCGCGTTCTGATTACTTCGCCGGTACGGCCGCCAGCGTCTTGTGGCTGCTGGTGGTGCGCTGCGGCGCCTTGTGCACCATGGTATAGGCATAATCCACGCCCATGCCGTAAGCGCCCGAGTGTTCGCGCACGATGGCCATGACGGCGTCGTAGCTTTCGCGGCGCGCCCAGTCGCGCTGCCATTCCAGCAGCACTTGCTGCCAGGTCATCGGCACCACGCCGGCCTGGATCATGCGCTGCATGGCGTAGTCGTGTGCTTCCTTCGAGGTGCCGCCCGAGGCGTCAGCCACCATGTAGATCTCGTAGCCGCCTTCCAGCATGGCGGACAGTGCGAAGGTGGTGTTGCACACTTCGGTCCACAGGCCGGACACGATCACTTTTTTCTTGCCGTTGGCGGCCAGCGCGTCGCGCACTTTCTGGTCGTCCCAGGAGTTCATCGACGAGCGTTCCAGGATGTCCTTGCCAGGGAAGACATCCAGCAGCTCAGGGTAGGTGTGGCCCGAGAAGGCTTCGGTTTCAACGGTGGTGATGGTGGTTGGGATGCCGAACACCTTGGCGGCCTTGGCCAGCCCCACGGTGTTGTTCTTCAGCGCCTGGCGGTCCATCGATTGCACGCCGAAAGCCATTTGTGGTTGCTGGTCGATGAAGATCAACTGGCAGTTGGTCGGGGTGAGCACTTCTAATTTTGGATTGGTCATGATGGTTGTCCAATGTGGTAAAGGGAACCTTCATCTTAGAGCTACGCAGAGCGAAAAAACACTATCTAAATATATGCTCCGCACTAACCCTATCTCTGCTAATCTGCTCACACCAATGATAGCCCGGGATAGCCATGAGTACGACCGACGACACCCAGCGCGCCCAGTTGAAGGCGCTGAACCACGCCTTGCGCGACCTGCACAAGCAGCTTATCCATATCGAGACACAGTATTTCGGCGCGGTCGGCAGCCCGCTGGAACACCTGCAACTGATTACCAATCACCCGCACTTCGCCTGGCTGCAAAAGATGTCCGGCCTGATGGCCCAGTTGGACGAACGCCTGGAAGACGATGAACCTATCACGCCGGTCGAGGCGCAGGCCTTCCGCCGTTCGCTGGAAATGCTGATCGGTCCTTGCGAGGAAGGCGACCAGGAATTCCGTGCCAAGTACAACGCCCTGCTGCACGATGGCCCGGAACTGGTGATGGCGCACGGCGCCGTGCGCAAGGTGCTGGCGACTATCGGATGAACCGCCGGCGCAGCCAACGCGGCACCAGGCGTTTCCACGCCGGCTCGCCCGCGTAGATGCATTCCGCCGGCACGGTCAGGCTGACGCAGGTGCCTTCGCCCAGGCGGCTGTCGATGGTGACCTGGCCGCCGATGCGGGCGGCGCGCTCGTAAAAGCCGGTCAGGCCCCAGTGCCCGCGCCGGCCGCCTTCCAGCACTTCGGGTTCGATGCCCTTGCCGTCGTCCCGCACCAGCATGCAGAACTGCCGCGCGCCATAATCCAGCTCCACGTACACCGTCTTTGCCTCCGCGTGGCGGAAGGCGTTCATCAGCGCCTCGCGGCCGATGCCATAGCATTCGCAGGCGGAGCCAGGATCGAGGGCGCGCGGCGGGCTGATGGTGCGCATGCTGAATATACCGCCGCGGCTCTCCTGCAATACCTCGCCGACCAGCGCCAGCCCTTCTCCGAGATCGCCGTCGCGCATGGCGCCGGAGCGCAGGTCCAGCACTTCGTTGCGCCCCTCTTCCATCACCTTGTCGGCCATGGTCAGCACGCGTTCGATTCTTTGCCGCGTCACCGAATCGCCGGCCAGTCCGCCCAGCGCCGAATGGAAGCTCAGCACCAGGCCCTGCACGCTTTGCAGGAAGCTGTCGTGCAACGCGCGGGCGATGCGTTCGCGCTCCTCCATGCGGGCGGCGATGCGCTGATGCACTTGGCGCAGGTACAACCGGTACAACAGGTATAGCCCGCCCAGCGCGGCCAGCACGCACAGCGCCTTGAACAGCAGCGTTTGCGTGAAGGTCGGCAGGATGCGCACGGCGACCACCGCATCCTCTTCGCTGCACTGCCTGAACTGGTCGGTTGCAGCCACGCGGAAGCGGTAATCTCCCGGCGCCAGGTTGGTGTACGAGATTGCGCGGCGTGGGCCGGCTTCCTGCCAATCGTTGTCCTGCCCTTCCAGCTTGTAGCGGAAGCGCAGCGCTTCCGGCTTGCTGTAGCTGAGGGCCGTGTATTCGATGCGCAGGGCCGTGGTGCCGGCCGCCAGCACTACCGGCGCGGAAAAGTCCAGGTAGCGGCGGCCTTGCGCCGTCAGGTTTTCCAGCTTGACCACCGGCGGCGGTGGCGGCGGATAGGCGCGGCGGCTGTCCAGCCGGGCGACGCCATCCACCCCGACGAACCACAACTGGCCGTCGGCATCGCTGATCGCGGTAGGCACGCGCATCGAGGTGGCGGCAAAACCGGGATAGCCATCCAGCACGCCGTACAGCACGTATTTCAGCGGCGCAGCAGGCGCGGCCACGGCAGCCCGCCAGTCTGCCGCGCTGACATACACGACGCCCTTGCCGCCGTTGAACCAGTGGCCGCCGTCGGCGCTGACCGCCATGCCGGAAATTTGCAGCAGCACGTCGGGATCGGCCGCGTTCAGGCGGCGGAAGCGGCCATCCTTCAACAGCGCCAGGCCGCCATTGCCGGCAGCGACGACGTCGGCGCCCCCCGCCAGGAAGCTGATCGTGCCGACATCGTTGTCGTCGTCAGGCGCATAGCGCGTGATGCGGCCCTGGTCGTAATGGACGACCAGGCCGTCATTGTAGCCAAACCACATCTGCCCCTTGTAGCCCTGAGCCGAGAAGGCAATCCCGGAGGGCAAGCCCAATGCATCATGGCGCGTCCACGCGTGGTCCTGCCAGCGATAGGTGCCGTGGCGCGCGATCGACACCCACAGCGCGCGGCCATCGTCCACGATGCGCGTGACCGGCATGCCGGTCGGCTCGACCACATCCGGCGGATAATCGATAATCTCGATTTTGCCGTCCAGGCGGCGCTCGATGTGGTCGGTCCGCGCCATCAGCAGCGCACCATCGCTGCCCGTGCCCAGCCGGCCGAACGGCCCCTGCGTCTGACGTTCCAGCAGCACGGCGCCGTCGCGTCCCAGCCGCCACAGCTCGCCACTTGGCTTGGCCAGGGCCAGCACATGGCCGTCGGCGTCGCGGCCCAGGCTGACCGCGCGTTCGCCGCCGTGCAATTTCACCGGCAGCAGCCGGTTGTTGCGCAAGCGTTCCAGGCCGACCTGCGTGGCGACCCAGACATTGCCATCGCGGTCTTCGAACAGGAGGTTGCCGACCATGCTGCTCACCTGCCAGGACTGGTCCAGCCGGCTGTCGGCATCGGTCAGCGGCGAGATGACAGCCGCCGGCCGCAGGCCCACACCATCGGTGCGGCAGACGCCGGGGCAGCCTAGCGCCCAGTAATTGCCGTCGCGGTCGAACAAGCCGCTTTCCTGGCCTTCGGCGCGCGCCAGCCAGTCCGGGCGCGGCAACAGCGGTCCCTGGTGTTGCGGCGGCACCGGGATGAGCTGCTTGTGCGTGTCCAGCCACAGCCGGCCGTCCGGCGACTCGCTCAGGTTCACCGCTGCGATGCCCGACAACACCGAACGGAAGCGCGGCGCGCCGCGCGCCAGCACCAGCAACTGGTCGCCCGATGCCAGCCACAGTTGTGCGTACTGGTCCAGGATGAGGTTGGAGACGTTCACGGACGGCAGGCCATATTCCGCGTTCACCTGGCGCCAGGCGCCGTCGTGCAATTGCAGCAGGCCGCCGGTGGTGGCAGTCCACAGCACGCCGTCTTCGTCGTACACGGCGCTGAACACCGGCCCCATGGGTTTTTTGCCGACATTGGCCGGGAAGTGACTGACGCGCCCCTGGTGCAACAGGCTCAGGCCACCATGCATATAGCCAATCAGCAGGTCGCCGTTGCGCAGCGCCGTCAGCGCGGTGATCGAGCGCTTGGGCGCAGTCTGGCCGGCCGGCACTTCGTAGCGCTGAAAACGCATGCCGTCGAAACGGTATAAACCATTACTGGTGCCCAGCCACAGCCAGCCGTCCCGGGTTTGCGCCATGCAGGTGATTTCCCCCGGCGCACCGTCCTTGCCAGTCCAGATGTCGTGATGGTATTCGCTCAGGGGCGTGCCGGCGTCCAGCGCGTGCACCGCCGGCGACCACAGGCCGAGCAGCAGCAAAATCAAGGTGTAGTAGTAGCAGCGTGCCACGGCGGGGATAAGTTGTTGATACCAGTTAATATGATAGATGAAAATACTCCACATCAAAAATCTATCAAACACATAGATACAATTAAATTTACCAATCATTGTCCAGACCTTAATCTGGCGACTATCCCACTGCCGCAAAGGACAATGACCATGAATATCCCAGCCCGCCTCCGTTCCCTGCCACTGCCCGCCAGCGCCAGCGCCCTGGGCGCCGCTTTTGTGCTGGGCATGTTAAACCTGCAAGCCGCCGGCTGGCTGCTGTTCGGCCTGGGTGCCTTGGCCTGGGTGCGCCTGGACGCCAAAAACCTGCTGCGTTCCGACCTGTACGGCCTGGCGCCGGCGTTCGCGCTGCTGGCCTACCCGGTACTGGCCGGCAGCCAGGCCAGCGCTGGCGTCACCTTCGGACTGGCATTGCACGCGCTGGCCGTCTTCCTGATCCTGGTGAGCCGCCATGTCGCGGAAGAGACAAGCCAAGCGTTTTCTCAGCAAAAAGGTATAAACCAAGGTATTTAAAGTGGATTTTTCAGATATCCACATCAACTGTGGATAAAGTTGTTAATAAGGACCTCTTGACAGCCGAGAACGCCTGTAACGGCGGGCGTTTCTATAATTTGCCTATTCCACAGGCAGAAATTTAACCATTAAAAATCAATGAGTTACAAACCAGGAAAATGCCCGCGCCGTCATCCGCGCCAGCGCTTGAAAAAAATTTTTTTGTGCATAAGTGAGAAGCGCGACACCGCATCCGCTTTGCACCGCGAATTCTTTGACAAAAGTGCTGGCAAGGAATAGTGTGACTCTGGTGCTCGCCCCTCTTACTACCTTCGGGAACCTGCATGAATCAGCACGATGACGATACTGATTGGATGATAGACGACGAGGCGCCGCCCGCCGGACAGACACAGCCCGCCGGTACCGCCAACGCGCCCGCCGGCCCGCCGCCGTGGCGCGTGCTGATCGTGGACGACGACGTGGACGTCCATGTCGTTACCAAATTCTCTCTGAGCAACGCCTGCTTCCTGGGCCGCCGCCTGAGCTTTCTGCACGCCTACAGCGGCGAGGAAGCGCTGCATGTGCTGCGCAACACGCCCGACATCGCGCTGGTGCTGCTGGACGTCATCATGGAAACCAGCGACGCCGGCCTGCAGGTCGCGCGCCAGATCCGCGACACCCTGCACAACGACCTGGTGCGCATCGTGCTGCGCACGGGCCAGCCCGGCCAGGCGCTGGAGCACAGCATCATCCTGGATTACGACATCAACGACTTCTGGTGCAAGACCGACCTGACCACGCGCAAGCTGTTCACCACAGTGATCTCCTCGCTGCGCGCCTACGCCGGCCTGGAAGCGGCGCACCGCCATACGGAAGCGCTGAAGGTCGAACTGGGCCAGGCGCAACGCCTGCTGGCCGCGGTCGACCAGCATGCCGCGCTGGCCACGCTCGACAGCCGGGGGCGTTTCACCTCGGTCAACGACAAGCTGTGCCAGGTATTCCAGTTCAGCCGGGAGGAATTGCTGGGCGCCGAACCGCGCCTGCTGCACGCCCGTCCCTATCCGCCGGACCAGTTGGCCGACGCCCTGCAGGCGCTGAAGGATGGCGAACCCTGGACCGACGTGGTCACCGCCTGGCGGCGCGACGGCCAGGAAGTGCGTCTGCGGGTCACCGCCACCGCCGATCCGGGCGGTCCGGACCACCCTCCGCAGACCATTGTGGTCGGCAGCGTCCTGCCGCCGGCCCGCACGACGCTTTAAGTCTTCCTTAAGTAACGGATAGATAAAGCCTTTTTTCGGATATCCACAATAGCTGTGGATATCTATGTGGATAGGGACCACTTGACATTGCAGAGCGCCCTCAACCACGCGGTTTTCTACAAACTGCCTATCCAAACGGCAATTTCAAACCCATTTAAAATCAAAGACTTATATTTTCACGGATTGTAACAAGAATTGTTTTCAAAAAAAATCTTGCCAACATGATTTGTGCATAACCTCATGTCATTTATGCATTTTAATGGGAGGATTTTCGGCGCTGATCGGGGTGTAATAGCACCCGTTCGATGACTTGCGGAGCGACGTTGTGGGATTTCATATACTCGATCGCACACACGGTGTTGAAGCTGGTCTGCACCAGAATGCCGCGGTCGACCGCGGCGCTGCTTTCCTCGTCGCGGCGTTGGCGATAGGACGCGGTACCGGGCGGTTCCTGGCTCTCGGCTAACATAACGTTCATCATGATCCCTGGCTGAAAGGTTAAGGGCTGCCGCCCCATCGGTGATGCGCTACAGGAGTATGGGCGACATTGCGCGGAAGTCAATGTCAGGTTCCTATCATCCGACAATTAAAATGTTTCCACACTATAATTCTGCCTATGACTACCGATGCGCCACCTTCCCGCCCGTCCTCCCTGCTGGATTTGTTCCTGTCCTTTACCGTGCTGGCCTTGCAGGGCTTCGGCGGCGTGCTGGCGGTCGTGCAGCGTGAGCTGGTCGAACGCAAGCGGTGGCTGACCCCGGAGGAGTTCATCGAGGACTGGGCCGTGGCCCAGATCATGCCGGGGCCTAACGTGGTCAACCTGTCGCTGATGATAGGCGACCGCTACTTCGGCCTGCGCGGCGCGATGACGGCGCTGGCCGGCATGCTTTGCGTGCCACTGCTGGTGGTGCTGGCCCTGGCCCTGCTGTATTCGCATTACGGTAACTATCCCGGCGTGGCGGGCGCCCTGCGCGGCATGGCCGCGGTGGCGGCCGGCATGATCGCCGCGACCGGTCTCAAGCTGGGATCGGCGCTGAAAAAACATCCGCTGCCGCTGTGGCTGACCTGGCTGATCGCCGTGCTGTGCGTGCTGTCCACCCTGCTGCTGGGTCTGCCGCTGGCCTATACGCTGCTGGGCTTGGGCGGCCTGGGTTATACCCTCACCTGGCAGAAACTGAAAGGAGCGCGTATATGAACGAGGCGCCCCTGCACATCGTGCTGAGCCTGAGCGACTGGCTCAACCTGTTTGGCCACTACCTCCTGCTGTCGCTGCTGTCCATCGGCGGCGCGATTTCCACCACCACCGAGATGCACCGTTTCCTGGTGGTTGAGCACCATTGGCTGACCCAGGAACAGTTCAACAACTCAATCGCCATCGCCCAGGCCGCGCCGGGACCGAACGTGCTGTTCGTCGCGCTGATGGGTTGGAATGTGGGACTGAATGCGGGCAGCTACACGGCCGCGCTGGCCGGCGTGCTGGTCACCATGACCGGCATCCTGCTGCCGGCCACCACGCTGACCTACCTGGCCGCGCGCTGGGGACATCGGAACCGCGACCTGCTGGGCGTGCGCGCCTTCAAGCAAGGCCTGGCGCCGGTGGTGGTGGGATTGATGGTGTCGGTGGGCGTGATATTGGCCAGCGCCAACAACAATCCAGAGACCGACTGGCCCCTGTGGCTGATCTCGCTGGTCGCCGGCCTGCTGATCTGGCGCACCCGCATCCACCTGCTGTGGCTGCTGGCTGCGGGCGCGCTGATAGGCTGGTTCATACCGCCAGCCTGATTGCCACTACTGTCGAGAGGTCGTTTCAAAATGCGCGCGGCGAGGCACGGCGACGAAAACAGTGCGCCTGCACGGCCAGGAGCCGTAACGAAGCAGCGCGCTTTTTGAGCGGCCTCTTAGTTGGTCTTGATTGCTTCGACCGAGAAGGTCAGGGTCACGTCGTCGCCAACGTAAGGCGCGTATTTGCCGGCGTTGAACTCGGTGCGTTTGATGACCGCGGTGGCGTTGGCGCCGCAAGCCAGTTTCTTCAGCATCGGGTGGTCCATGCACTGGAAGTGGGTGATCTTCAGGGTCACCGGCTTGGTGATGCCTTTAATGGTCAGGTTGCCGTCAACGGTCGATGGCACGTCGCCTTCGAAGTTGAACTTGGTCGACTTGAAGGTGATGGTCGGGTACTTGGCGGTGTCCAGGAAGTCTTCGCCCTGAATGTGCTGGTTGAACAGTTTCGAACCGGTGTCGACCGACTTGGTGTCGATCACGGCTTCAACCGAGCCAGTCTTGGCAGCGCGATCCAGGGTGATGGTGGCCTTGGTGTCGTTGAAGCGGCTTTGCTGGGTCGAGTAGCCGAAGTGGCTGTATTCGAAACGCGAGAAGGTGTGGTTCTCGTCCGAGGTGAACGTGTCCGGCGCAGCGAAAGCGCCAGCGGAGATACCAGCAGCAACCAGCAGGGCAAAGATTTTTTTCATCGTATAACTCCTAATGTTGTGAACATGATTGTTCGAGTGAGGCCGATTATGCTCGCGCCACCAGGAGTTGTAAAACGAAAAATTTACCGGTTTACTATCGATAAAATCGATTATCCCCTAAGACGGAGGCCGCTCCCTCCTTCAGGGAGGACGACTGGTGCAGGATACGGCCCAGCAGGCGTTGTTCCAGCGCGGCGAAGGCGGCGCTGCCGCGCGCCCGAGGACGCGGCAAGTCCACTTGGAGGTCCAGCGTGACGCGGCCATCCTCGATCAGCAGCACGCGGTCGGCCAGTGCCAGCGCCTCCTGCACATCGTGCGTGACCAGCACCGCCGTGAAGCCGCGCGCACGCCACAGCGACTCGATCAACTGCTGCATCTCGATGCGGGTCAGCGCATCGAGCGCGCCCAGCGGCTCGTCCAGCAGCAGCAACTGAGGCTCGTGCAGCAGCGCGCGCGCCAGCGCCACCCGCTGCCGCTGGCCGCCCGACAGCTCGGACGGCCAGTCGTCGGTGCGCTCGGCCAGGCCCACCGTGGCCAGCGTGGCCGCCGCCGCGTTCAACGAGTGCGGCAGGCCGATGGCCACATTCTCCAGCACCGTCTTCCACGGCAGCAGCCGCGCTTCCTGGAACATGATGCGGATGCTGGCGGCGATGGCGCCCTGGCCTACCGCGATGCGGCCCTGGTCGGCCGCCTCCAGCCCGGCGATCGCGCGCAGCAGCGTGCTCTTGCCGCAGCCGCTGCGTCCCACCACCGCGACGAATTCGCCCGGCGCCAATTCCAGCCTGACGTCGTTGAGCACCGTGCGCCGGCCATAGGTCTTGCCCACGCCATCCAGCGACAGCGCCACGCCCCGCCTTCCCGGCGACGGCGCCGCGACCTGGCTGGCGTCCTCGCGCGGCAAGGCGCCGGTATCGAACAAAGCGGTAGAAACAAACATGAGGACTCCTTAACGGTAGGCGGGATTCCAGCGCAGGAAATGCTTCTCCATCCCGCGCGATGCCAGGTCGGCGATCTTGCCCAGCAGGGCGTACAGCAGAATCCCCACCAGCACCACGTCGGTCTGCAGGAACTCGCGCGCATTCATGGTCATGTAGCCGATGCCGGCCTGCGCCGATATGGTCTCGGCCACAATCAGCAGCACCCAGACCAGGCCCAGCGCAAAGCGCACGCCCACCAGTATCGACGGCAGCGCGGCCGGCAGGATCACGTCGCGGTACAGCGGCCAGCCGGACAACCCGTAGCTGCGGGCCATCTCGATCAGTCCCTGGTCGGCCGAGCGTATGCCGTGGAAGGTGTTGAGGTAGACGGGGAAGAACACACCCACCGCCAGCAGGAACAGCTTGGCCGTTTCATCGATGCCGAACCACAGTATTACCAGCGGTATCAGCGCCAGCGCGGGGATATTGCGTATCATCTGCAGGGTGGTGTCGAGCAGCGTTTCCGCGCGGCGGAAGCTGCCGATCAACAGGCCCAGCGCCAGCCCCGCGCCGCCGCCGACGGCGAAGCCGGCCGCCGCCCGCCACAAGCTGGTGCGCAGGTGCACCCACAGCTCGCCCGAGACGGCCAGCGTCCAGAAAGCCCTGGCCACCGCCCAGGGTTCGGGCAGGATGCGGCTGGACAGCCAGCCCAGTTGCGATGCAGCCTGCCAGCCCGTGATCAGCAGCACCGGCAGCACCCACTGCGCCCATGCGCTAGGCTTGTCTCTGGCGGCGCTCATCTCAGGCCGCCTTTTTCGGCACGATATCGCTGGCCATGATTTCGCCGAACGGCCCGGTCAGCGATTGCTCGCCCTGCGATTTGCCCTTGCCCAGCAGCGGAAACACCAGCTCCGCGAAGCGGTACGATTCTTCCAGGTGCGGATACCCGGAGAAGATGAAGGTCTCGATGCCCAGGTCCGCATATTCCCTGATGCGCGCCGCCACCGTTTCCGCATCGCCGACCAGCGCCGTGCCCGCGCCGCCGCGCACCAGGCCCACACCGGCCCACAGGTTGGGCGCGACTTCCAGCTTGTCGCGGCGGCCGCCGTGCAGCGCGGCCATGCGCTGCTGGCCCACCGAATCCATTTTGCCGAACGCCGCCTGCGCCCTGGCGATGGTTTCATCGTCCAGGTGGCTGATCAGTTCATCGGCTGCGCGCCAGGCTTCCTCTTTGGTTTCGCGGACGATCACATGCAGGCGGATGCCGAACTTCACGGTGCGGCCGCGCTTAGCGGCGCGGGCGCGGATATCGGCCAGCTTTTCCGCCACGGCGGCCGGGGGCTCGCCCCAGGTCAGATAGACGTCCATCTGTTCTGCCGCCAGTTCATGCGCCGGCTCCGACGAGCCGCCGAAGTACAGCGGCGGATACGGCTTCTGCACCGGCGGGTACAAGGTCTTGGCGCCCTTGACCTTGATATGCTTGCCCTCGAAATCGTAGCCCTTGTCGCCGCCCTCGCCCGACAGCGAGGCGCGCCACACGCGGATGAACTCATCCGAAATTTCGTAGCGCTTGGCGTGATCGGCAAACAGGCCGTCCGCTTCCAGCTCGCCCTGGTCGCCGCCGGTGACGACGTTGATCAGCAGGCGGCCGTTGGACAGGCGGTCGAAGGTGGAGGCCATGCGCACCGCCAGTCCCGGCGTGCTCAAGCCCGGCCGCACCGCCACCAGGAACTTGAGCTTGTGCGTCACATGGATCAGCGACGATGCCGCAACCCAGGCATCCTCGCAGGAACGGCCGGTCGGCAGCAGCACGCCGTCGTAGCCCAGCGTGTCGGCGGCGACCGCCACCTGCTTCATGTAGTCGGCATCGACGGCGCGCGCGCCTTTCGAGGTGCCAAGATAGCGGCTGTCGCCGTGGGTGGGAATAAACCAGAAGACATTCAGAGACATGATGGTTCCTTATTGCGCCGCCAGTTGGGCATCCTTGACCGCGATGGTTTTCGGGATCAGTTTCAGATTGGAGAAGGTGTCGGCCAGTTTCTGCTGCTGCGTCACCACGTCGCTGCTGATCGGCTTGACGCCGTAGCTGTAGCGCGATTCGGCCAGCGCCACGATGTCCCTATCCAGCCCGGTCTGCGTCGACAGGATGGCGGCGACTTCCTTGGGATTCTTCGCGCCCCACTCGTCGACCTTGCCCACCTCGTCCAGCACCAGGCGGACGATCTCGCCATGCTTATCCGCGTAAGGACGGGAAGCCAGGTAGAACTGGTGATTGTTGACCAGGCCTTTGCCGTCGGCCAGCACGCGCGCATGCAACTGCTTTTCGGCGGCGGCCAGGAACGGATCCCAGATCACCCACGCATCCAGGCTGCCCCGTTCAAAGGCCGCGCGCGCATCGGCCGGCGGCAGGTAGACCACATCGATATCCTTGTAACTCAAGCCCGCCTTTTCCAGCGCCTTCACCAGCAGGTAATGGACATTGGAGCCCTTGTTCAGCGCGACCTTCTTGCCCTTCAGCTCAGCCACGCTGCGCAGCTTCGAATCCTTGGGCACGACGATGGCCTCGCTGCCCGGCGACGGCGGCTCGTTGCCGACATAAACCAGGTTGGCGCCGGCCGCCTGCGCGAAGATGGGCGGCGCTTCGCCCACCGTGCCGAAATCGATGCTGCCCACATTCAGGCCTTCCAGCAGCTGCGGCCCGGCCGGAAACTCGATCCACTTGACCGTGATATTGCGCGGCGCCAGGCGCTGTTCCAGCGTGCCGCGGCCCTTCAGCAACGTCAGCGTGCCGTACTTCTGGTAGCCGATGCGGATCTCCTGCTGCGCCTGCGCGGCGACCGGAGCGGAAGATGTGGCGGCCATCACGCCGGCGGCGAACAACAGTCCCAGCGTGTGGCGGCGGGCCGCGCGTTTGGATGCGATACTGCTCATGGAATCTCCTTCAATTAACGTGCGAGGCGCACCGGCTGCACCGGCGGCACATAAACTTCATCGACAACGCGGCTGCGGGCGCGCAAGCTGTCCGACAACGCATCCACACCGGCCTGCACGCGCCAGGAAATGGCCGGGTCCAGCGCGAGGCCGGTGGCATCGTTCCAGATGAGCTGCTGCCCGGTCGCATAAACACTGCTCAGCACGTGGCGCGCATCGAGCGCGTGCAGCACGGGGCGCAGCGCATAATCCAGCGCCAGCATGTGGGACTGGCTGCCGGCGGTGGCCAGCGGCAGTACCAGCTTGTCTTTCAACCCGTCCTGCGGCAGCAGGTCGAGGAAGGCTTTCAGCACGCCGCTGTAGGACGCCTTGTAGACAGGCGTGGCAATCACGATGGCGTCGGCATGGGCTACGGAGGCCAGCGCGCGCTTGATCGCCAGGTCATTGCAATCGGCGTGCAGCAAGGCCGTCGCCGGCAGGTCGCGGACCTCCAGCTTGTTGTGGCGATGGCCCAGCGCAGCCAGCTTGCCGCCCACGTAGTCCAGCAAGCGGCTACTGCTGGACGGCGTCGCCGGGCTGCCGCCGATAAGAAGAATGCTCATGGTGTGCTCCCCTGTTTTTATCGTCGCAGCCAGAATAAGTCCGCCCTTTTGAATTCAAAACGAATAGTTTTACGTTTTGATATGCACTTTCCTTCGCATGATTTTTCTGAATAAGGTAAGCAGGATTTCTTCGTGTACGGCCTTTGGTAGCGGATGCAATACTAAAAACACCGAACCTCTTACACGAACATACCATGTCTCAAGCCTTGCTTAAAACGTCGCAGGATCCTGCGTACGATCCGCTCAGCGTCGCTACCGTACTGGCGCAGCGCCCGCGTCCACACGCTGCACGATCCCGTCGACTACAAGATCCGCGACCTCGGACGCTATGCGCTCGATGGCACGCTGCCTGAACCTACCGCATACTCCTGATGGCTATCCCTCTCATCCGCATCGAGCATGCGAGCAAGTCCTTTGGCGATTTTCACGCCGTGCGCGACGTGTCGCTGGACGTGAACGAAGGCGATATCTTTGGCCTGATCGGCAAAAGCGGCGCCGGCAAATCGACCCTGCTGCGCCTGATTAACCTGCTGGAGCGCCCGGACACCGGCGCCATTACCGTGGATGGCCGCGAGCTGACTTCGCTCTCGCGGCGCGAGCTGCGCGAAGCGCGGGCCAACATCGGCATGATTTTCCAGCAGTTCAACCTGCTGCAAAACGCGACTGTGTTCGACAATGTGGCCTTCCCGCTGCGCATACACGGCGGCCGCACCACGCAGGAGATAGCGGCACGTGTGCGCGATTGCCTGGAGCTGGTCGGACTGAATGACAAGAACGGCGCCTACCCGGCGCAACTGTCGGGCGGGCAGAAACAGCGTGTGGCCATCGCCCGCGCGCTGGCCAGCGGACCGGCCGTGCTGTTGTGCGACGAGCCGACGTCGGCGCTGGACGCCGAAACCACGCGCTCGCTGCTGGCCACGCTCAAGGACATCAACCGCCGGCTGGCTGTCACCATCGTCATCGTCAGCCATGAGCTGGATGTGATCAGTGCGATCTGCAACCAGGTGGCCGTGATCGAGGATGGCGCCATCGCCGAACAATTCGCCCTGCACACCGCGGCCACGCAAGCCCAGCCCCGCAAGACGACGCTGGGCCGCGAACTCGCCGCGGCAGCCGCCACAGCGATGCATCCAGCCTCCCCGGCTGCTTCGGTCGCTTCACCTGCATCGACCGCCTCTGCTGCCTCGGCGACTCAGGCACCTCCCTCCACCACGACTACCTCGACCGATCCGGCGAATCAGGCCAGTGCGGCCACCGGCGCCGCCAGGGAGGCAGCCCATGTCTGAACTGATCTCTTCCCTGGCCGTGTCGGCCAACACCGTCGCCGCCATGCTGCCCGAGATGTGGGAAGCGCTGGGGCAGACGCTGCTCATGCTGGGCATCGGCCTGTCCATCGCAGTGCTGATCGGCGGCCCGCTCGGCATCCTGTTGTTCCTGGTGGCGGACGGCCAATCGCTGCAAAACCGCCCGGCCGCGCTGGTGCTCGGCTGGTTGGTCAATACCGTGCGTTCCTTCCCCTTCATCATCCTGCTGGTGGCGCTGGTGCCGTTCACCCGCATCATCGCGGGCACCTCGATCGGGCCGCTGGCCGCCGCCGTGCCGCTGTCCTTCGCCGCCGTGCCCTACTTCGCCCGCCTGGTCGAACAAAACCTGCGCGAAGTACCGCGCGGTGTAATCGAGGCCGCACACGCCATGGGTGCGTCCGAACTGCAGATCGTCCTGCGCGTGCTGTTGGTGGAGGCGCGCTCTGGGCTGGTGCTGGCGTTGACCGTGCTGGCCATCAGCTTCCTGTCGTATTCCGCCGTGGCCGGCGTGGTGGGCGGCGGCGGCATCGGCGACCTGGCGATCCGCTACGGTTATTACCGTTTCGAGACCGACATCATGGTGGCCACCGTGGCCATCCTCATCTTCATGGTGCAACTGATCCAGTTCACCGGCAACCGCATCGCCAAACGCATCGACAAACGTTAAAGGAATCACATGCATACCCGCCGCAACGCACTGCTGGCCGCGCTGGCCATCGCCTTCACCGTCACCGCCCACGCCAAAGATCCGAAAGAACTCGTGATCGGCACCAGTTCCGGTCCCTACGCCGACCAGCTCAAGCTGGGCATCAAGCCTATCCTGGAAAAGCAGGGCTACAAGGTCAGGCTGGTGGAGTTCAACGATTACATTCAGCCCAACTTCGCGCTGGCCGAAGGCTCGCTGGACGCCAACGTCTTCCAGCACATCGTCTACCTGAACAAATTCTCGGCCGATCACAAGCTGGCGCTGTCGGAGCTGATCAAGATTCCGACCGCACCGATCGCCCTCTACAGCAAGAAGCACAAGACGCTCAACGATGCGAAGGAAGGCAGCACCGTCGCCCTGCCCAACGATCCGACCAACCAGGCCCGCGCGCTGGTGCTGCTGGACCAACTGGGCTGGATCAAGCTGCGCGAGAAAACCGATCCCTTGCGCGCTTCCGAGAAAGACGTCGCAGCCAACCTCAAAAAGGTCAAGCTGGTTCCGCTGGAAGCCGCGCAGTTGCCGCGCTCCCTGCAGGACACCGACTATTCCTTCGTCAACGGGAATTACGCCGTCGCCTCCGGCCTGAAGTTAAAGGATGCGCTCATCACCGAAAAAATATCGCCGGCCTACGCCAACCTGGTAGCCATCCGTACGGCAGACAAGGACAAGCAATTCGCGAAGGACATCGCAGCGGCCTACCATTCGCGTGAATTCCTGGAAGTGACCAACAAATACTTCGCAGACTACGCCAAGACCGATTACCAGCTTGCGCTGGAAAAGCAATGAGCTGGAACGGGGCCGCTTCGACCATCTTCCTGGCCGACGTGCTGGGCGCCTACGACGTTTATCACGGCTGCGCTGCGGCCTTGCGGCACGCCGTGCAGGCGCCGCTATCCCAGCCACCGCCCAGGGCCTGGAACAGCGCGACGGTATCGGAGTAGCGCATGGCCCGGGCCTGGATCAGCGCGATGACGGCTTGCTGATAAGCCTGCTGTGCCTGCAGCACCGCCGGATAAGCGACGGCGCCCAGTTGCCACTGGCGCTGCGCAATCGTCAGGCTCTTGTGCGCCGCCTGTTCGGCGGCCAGCGCCGTTTGCAGCGCCCTGGCGTCGGCGTCGATCGCGTGCAGCGCGTCGGCCACATTCTGGAACGCCGTCAGCACCACGCTGCGGTACTGCGCCGCCGCCTGATCGTACAAAGCTTCCGCCGCGCGCTGCTGGTGCATCAGCGTGCCGCCTTTGAAGATGGGCTGCACCAGGTCCGCGCCTATGCTCCAGAAACCGGTGCCCGATTTGAACAATGTGCCGGTGGTCAGCGCCGAACTGCCCAGCGTCGCCGTCAGCGCGATATTCGGCAGGCGCGCGGCCTGGGCGACACCGATCTGCGCACTGGCGCCGTGCAGTTGGGCTTCCGCCGCGCGGACGTCGGGACGCTGTTCCACCAGCTTGGCCGGCACGGTGAGCGGCAGCGTTTCCGCCAGCTTCAGGCTGTCGAAGGCCGGACGCTGGCTGAGCGCCTCGCTGGGCAAGCGCCCCGTCAACACCGCCAGCAGATCGCGCTGTTGCGCCAACTGCTTTTCCAGCGGCGGCACGGTCGCCTCCACCTGCGCCAGCGCCGCTTCCTGCGCCGCGACGTCGGCCGCGCCCACCATGCCAGCGTGCTGCTGTTTGCGCACTGCGTCCAGTTGTTTGCGCGCCATTTCAACCAGTTCATTGGTGGCGTTTAGTTGGGCGCTCAGCGATGCCTCGCCTATGGCCGCGACCACCAGGTTGGAGGCCAGCGTCAGGCGGGCCGCTTCACGTTGGAAGCGGGCCACGTCGGCCTGCGCATCGGCCGCCTCGACCTGGCGGCACACGCCGCCAAAGACATCGGGCGTATAAGCGACGCTTAGCTGCGCCGTATGCAGCGTGTACAAATTGGTGCCGGATGCGGTCGGGCTGGCCAGCGGCTCCGCCACCTGCTGCCGCGTCGGATTCAGGCTCAGATCCACGCCCGGATAAAAACCGCCGCGCTGGGCCGCCGCGCTTTCGCGCGCCGCGCGCAGCGCCGCGTCAGCCGCCTGCAGATCGGGGTTGGCGGCCAACGCCGCCTGCACCAACTGGTTCAGCGCATCCGAACCGAACACGGTCCACCACTGCGCCTCCACTGCCTGCCCTTCCACGTAATGCTGCGCCGCACCGCCATTGACTGCCGACGCGACGGTCTGCGCTGCCAGCGGTTCAGCGGTGTAGCGCTGCGTCGCCGGCGCTGCGGGACGCACATAATCGGGGCCAGCAGCGCAGCCGGCCAGCAAAGCGGCACCGATGCCCAGCGCCAGCCTGGCGCTCAATCCGGTCCGCGTTTCGCAAGCCTTCGCTGCATGCTGTGCCAATACGGTCTTTTTCATCAGCCTTCTCCTTCGACCGTTTCCAGGGTCACTTTACCGTCAGGGCGCTGGCGCCGCGCGACCTGGTCTTCAATCAGGTAATACAGCGCCGGGAACAGCACCAGCGTCAGCACGGTCGCCGTCACCAGGCCGCCGACCACCACTGTGGCCAGCGGACGCTGCACATCGCTGCCCAGGCCATGCGCCATCGCGGCCGGCACCAGGCCCAGCGCCGCCACCGTCGCCGTGGTCAGCACCGGACGCACGCGCTCGCGCGCGCCGTTGATCACCGCCGTCCGCAGATCGTCGGGCGACAGCTTGCGCCAGCGGTTCAGGTTGGCCAGCATGACCACCGCGTTCAGCACCGAGACGCCGAACAGCGCGATAAAGCCCACCGCCGACGACACGTTCAGCGTCATGCCGCGCAGTTGCAACGCCACCAGGCCACCCAGCAGCGACAGCGGCACGGCCAGCAGAATCAGGCCGGGCTGGCGCAGGTTGCCGAATTCCGAGAACAGCATCACGAACATCAGCGCCAGCACCGCCGGCACGATCACCGCCAGGCGCGCCTGCGCGCGCTTCTGGTTTTCGAACTGGCCGCCCCAGGTGATCTGGTAGCGCGAGTGATCGTACGGCACCTCGTGCTCGATGCGCGACTGCGCTTCGGCCAGGAAGGACGACAGGTCGCGGCCGCGCAGATTGGTGCGCACCGTCAGGTGGCGGCGGCTCATCTCGCGCGTGATGGTGGTTTCGCCTTCGTTCAGGCTGATGTGCGCCACCTGCGCCAGCGCCACATGGGCGCCGTTGGCCGCGTTCAGCACCAGGTCGCCGATGGCCTGCGGATTGTTGCGGGTATTGCCGCTGAAGCGCGCCGCCACGTCGTAGCTATGGTCGCCCACGAACACCTGCGTGACCGGGCTGCCGCCTATGCCGGTCTGGATCAGCGTCATCACATCGGCCACATTGATGCCCAGGCGGGCCGCCGCCGCGCGATCGACATCGATACGTACCTGCGGCAGCGGCGGCTCCTGGTCGATGATGACATCCTGCGCGCCCGGCACGGTGCGCAGCAAATGCTCGACCGCGCTGGCCAGCTTGCGCGTTTCATGGAAGTCTTCGCCGTAGACCTTGACCACCAGGTCGCTGTGCGCGCCGGCCAGCTTGTCCAGCACCCCGTCTATCATCGGCTGCGAGAAGCCGACTTCGGTGCGCGGCAAATCCTGGTAGCGCGCGGCCAGCTTGTCGATCAGGTCCTGCTTGCTCATGCCCGACGGCCATTCGCTGTACGGATGCAGCGTCACCGCGCATTCGATGTGCGAAGGCGTGAACGGGTCCGTGCCGTCGTCGTTGCGGCCCAGTTGCGTGACCACATGCGCCACCTGCGGCTCTTTCAGCGTGGTTTCGCGCAGCGCGTCCGCCATCTGGGTCGCCTTGGTCATGGAGATCCCCGGCGGCAGCGTCACCTGCAGCCAGATCGATCCTTCGTCCAGCGACGGCAGGAAATCGCGGCCGATGGCGCCGCCCAGCAGGATCACGCAAGCCAGCGTGGCGCCGGCCAGCCCCAGCACCAGGCGCGACTTGCCGACCAGTCGCTGCAACAGTGATTCATAGCGCGGCATCAGCCATTCCAGCAGCGGATTGTGGAAAATCTTGCGCGGCTTGCGGAACGCCCAGTAAGCCATGCCCGGTATCAGCATCATGGTCATCAGCAGCGCCCCCAGCAGCGCAAAGCCGACCGCGAAGGCCATCGGCGAGAACAGCTTATATTCGATGCGCTGGAAGGCGAACAGCGGCAGGTAGGCGATCATAATCACCAGCATGCCAAAGAAGGTCGGGCGCATCACCTGCAGCGTGGCCTTCATGGCCGAATGGCCGGACATCAGGCCTTCCGCCTGTTCCTCGCGCTTGCGCAGGATGGCTTCCAGCACGAAGATGGCGCCGTCGACGATGATGCCGAAGTCGATCGCGCCCAGCGACAGCAGGTTGGCAGGCACTTTGAAGTGATGCATCAGGATGAAGGCGATCATCAGCGACACGGGAATGGTCACTGCCGCGATCAGCGCCGCGCGCGGGCTGCCGAGGAACAGCACCAGCACCAGCGTCACCAGCACCACGCCTTCCACCAGCGTCTTGCCGACCGTGTGCACGGTGGCGTCCACCAGCGTGCTGCGGTCCATGTAGGGCACCACTTTCACATCCTTGGGCAGCAGGTGGTCGTTCAGGTCCTGCACGGCCTCGTGCACGCCAGTGATCACGCGCGACGGGTTCTCGTTCTTCAGCAGCAGCACAATGCCGGACACGGTGTCGGACACATGGTCCTTGCCCAGCACGCCGTGCCGTTCCTGATTGCCCAGCGTGACATTGCCCAAGTCCTTGACCAGCACCGGCGTGCCGTTCTTTTGCGCGACCACGATATTGCCCAGGTCATCGAGATTGTGGATCAGGCCCACGCCGCGCACCACCAGGCCCTGCTCGCCGCGCGTCAGCACGCTGCCGCCGGCGTTGGCGTTGTTGGCCGAAATGGCTTGCGTGATCTGCGCCAGCGACAGGTTGTACTTGGACAGCTTGGCCGGATCGAACTCCAGCAGGAATTGCGTGGTCAGGCCGCCGAAATTGGAGACATCGACCACGCCGCTGGCCTGCTTCAGGCGCGGAATCACCGTCCAGTGCTGCAGCTCGGACAGCTCGCGCAGGTTGCGCGTCTTCGATTCCAGCGTGTAGCGGTAGATTTCGCCGATCGGCGAAGTCAGCGCGTCCAGCGCGGGCTGGGCGCCATACGGCAGGCTGACGCCGGAGATGCGCTCCTGCAGGCGCTGGCGCGACCAGTAGTCTTCCGCGCCGTCGTCGAACACCACGGTAATCAGCGACAGGCCGAAGGTGGACTTGGAGCGCATCACGTGCATGCCAGGCGTCCCCATGATCTCGCGCTCCAGCGGGATGGTGATCTGCTGCTCCACCTCTTCCGCCGCCAGGCCGTTAACCTGGGTGACCACCTGCGAGGTGGTGTCGGCGATGTCGGGATAGGCTTCCAGCGGCAGCTCAGTCCAGCAGTAGGCGCCGTATAGCGCCACCAGCAGGAAAATCAGCGAAACGATGCCGCGGCGGTTGAAGCACAGGGTGACGAGACGTTCAATCATTCAGCAGCACTCCATCCTTGACCACGATGCGGTCGCCGGCCTTGAGGCCGCCCAGCACTTCCACCTGTTCGCCGATCTGCGCGCCCAGCTTGAGGTCGCGCGGCACGAACTGCCACGGCTTGACTTCGACGAAGGTGCGGCTGGCGAAGCCGTTCTGGATCACGGCAGCCATCGGCACCACGATGCCGGAATGGGGATGTGCCTCCAGCGTGGCCAGCGCGAACATGCCGGGCTTGAGGTGGCCGTCGCGATTATCGAAAGGCAAGCGCACCTTGACCGTGCGGGTGTCCGGGTCCAGCATCTCGCCGACGTAGCGCACCTGGCCCTTCAGCGGATCGGGATAGGCATCGAGCTTGATGGCGGCCTGCTGGCCCACGTACAACTGCGACAAATCCTTTTCCTGCGCGTTGGCGCTGACATAGACGCGCGACAGGTCGGCCACCGTCATCAGCGGCGCGGTGGCGTCGTTCCAGTACGCGCCTTCGGCGGCGGCCAGTTCCACCACGCGGCCCGAGATGGGCGAGCGCACCGTCAGCTTGCCATCGGCCGCGGCGACGCCGGCGCGGCCGCCGGCCTGGTTCAGGCGCGCGGCAGCGCGGGCGGCTTCGCTGGCGGCCTGCTCGTAGTCGTTCTGCGCCTGTTCCAGGTCGCGGCGCACGGCGATGTCCGACTTGTCGAGTTCACGCTGGCGCTCCAGGTTGTGCCTGGCCAGGGTCAGCGCGGCCTGCGATTTGGCGGCGTCGGCGTTGGCCTGCGCGTAGTCCGGCGCATCGATCACGAACAGCACTTCGCCGGCCTTCACTTCATCGCCAAGCTGCTTGTTGAGGTGGACGATGCGGCCGGCCAGCGGCGGCAGCACCTTGACCAGGCGGGCGGGGTCGGCTTCCACCACGGCCGGCAGCGTGAACGGCACCGCCACGCTCTGGTCCTCGACCTGGGCCACGACCAGCGAACGGCGCAGCGGCGACTTCTCGGGGATGGTCAACAGCTCGCCCTCGTGGACCAGCGAGGCCACCGGTTCCGGGACCGGCGCTTCTTTCGCGTGCAGGCCGAACAGGCCCCAACCGGTCAGGCCGAAGGCGGCCAGGCCCAGCAGGCCGGGCACCAGTGCTTTTTTTAGCGATGCTTGTTGTTTCATGATGATTCTCCTGGATGCCGCGCGCCTGCGGGCGTAGCGCGGCCATCGCCCGCCGGCGCGGCGGGCCTGGTATGCAAAGTGGAAGGGGAAGCGCGGCGCTATGGTAATCAATTTTGCTGCACCGCATCCTGAATTCTTCTTCAGGAAAGCCGGTGCGATGACGCTGCTATACTCGGGGCCATGCACATCCTATTGGTAGAAGACGATCACAAGGCGGCCCGCTTGCTGGCGCGCGGCCTGGAGGAAGAAGGCTTCCGGGTCACGGTCGCGCATTCGGCGCAGGAAGCCGGCGCCCATGCGCTGAACGGCTTCGACATGGCCATCCTGGACTGGATGATGCCCGGTAAAGACGGCGTGGCGCTGTGCGCCGAATGGCGGCAGGCCGGACATCGCTTGCCCATCCTGATGCTGACGGCGCGCGATGCGGTGGCCGACCGCATCACCGGCCTGAATACCGGCGCCGACGATTACCTGACCAAGCCTTTCGTGTTCGACGAGTTGCTGGCGCGCGTGCGCGCCCTGCTGCGCCGCGTGGAACGGGCGCAGCCCGCCGCGCTGCAGGTGGCCGACCTGGTGCTGGACGCCGCCACGCGCGCGGTCAGCCGCGGTGGCACAGCGCTCGATCTCACGCCCAAGGAATATGCGATCCTGGAATTCCTGATGCAGCGCCCCGGCGCGGTGGTCAGCCGCCTGCAACTGGCCGACCATGTGTGGCAGACCGACCTGATCGCCATCGACAACCTGATCGACGTCCACATGAAGAACCTGAGGCGTAAGGTCGACGCGCCCGGCAAACCGGCGCTGATCGAAACCGTGCGAGGACGGGGCTTCCGCCTGGCGGCGCCGGAGGCCGGCGATGCTTAGCCTGCGCAGGCGCCTGGTGCTGGTGCACCTGCTGGCGGTGCTGGTGGCGGTGGGCGCCACGGCAGGCGTGGGCTGGTGGGTGTTGTCGCGGTCGGTCAACCGTCAACTGGACGCGGCCCTGCTGTCACTGGCCGAAGCGGAAGCCGGCATGCTGGCCGATGGCGACGGCAACACTCCTGTGCACATCCACGAATCGCCGGCCGGCAGCGCGCCGCCCTCGCTGACGCGGCTGGACCGGCTGGTGCAGATCATCGACGGCCAGGGCAAGATACTGGCCCGCAGCGCCAACCTGGGCTCGGAAAACCTGCCGGTCTCGCGGCATCTGCAGGCGCAACTGAACGCCGGCGAGACCGTGTTCGAAACCCTGCCCGACACCAATGAAGAACCGCTGCGCATGGTGTCAGTGCCGACGCTGGCGCACGGCCACCGTTACGCGGTGCAGGTGGCTGGCTCGCTGGACGACGCGATCCACATCCTGCGCTCGGCGTCCGAGCTGTTCCTGGGCATGTCGCTGGCCCTGCTGGTGGCAGTGGGCTGGGCCGGCGCGCGCCTGTCGAGCAAGCTGTTCGACGCCATCGAGAACATCGTCAGCCAGGCGCACCGCATCAAGGACGGCAACCTGGACCGCCGCCTGCCGCATCCCGGCGACGAGGACGAGGTGGGCCACCTGGTCGACACGCTGAACGCCATGCTGGACCGCATCGAGCGCGCCTTCGATACCCAGCGGCGCTTCACGGCCGACGCTTCGCATGAACTGCGCTCTCCGCTGTCGCGCCTACGGGCGGAAATCGAGATCACCCTGCGCCGGCCGCGCGCGAGCGAGGATTACGTCAACACCCTGCGCTCCTGCCTGGAGGAAGTCGAGCGCCTGACCACGCTGGTGGAAGAACTGCTGATGTTGGCCCGTATCGACGCCGGCCAGAATCGCGGCGCGCCCGAACTGGTGCCGCTGGCCGCGCTGGCGCAGAACACCATCGAGCGCCTGCAACGGGACCAGGAGGCCGACATCCGCCTTTCCAGCGACCTGCAGGAGGACGTGCAGGTCGACCAGGCCGTGATGGGACTGGTCCTGCGCAATATCCTCGACAACGCCGTGAAGTTTTCGCCGGCCGGCGGCAGCGTCGCCGTGCACTTGTCGCGCGGCGAAGGCGGCGCGGTGGTGACGGTCAGCGACCGCGGCCCCGGCATCGCCGCCGACGAACTGCCCTACCTGTTCGACCGTTTCTTCCGCGGCACCGGCGCGCGCGCCGGCGAAGTGGATGGCGTCGGCCTGGGCCTGGCGCTGTCGCAGGCCATCATGCAGGCCCACGGCGGCAAAATCGAAGTCGTCAACCAGCCCGGCGGCGGCGCCCGCTTCAGCATCCACCTGCCCTGACAGCGCTCCTGGCGGGGCGCCGCATGATATCGCTATATCGCGTAAAATGCCGGCTCAACCGGACAAGACGCTTATGAATATTTTGCTGACGCTGCTGCTGGCAGGCCTGACCATGGTCGGCCCGCTGGCCATCGATACCTACCTGCCCTCCTTCCCCGCCATCACCCAGAGCTTCAACGCCAGCCCGCTGCTGGTGCAGCAGACGCTGTCGATGTTCCTGTTCTGCTTTGCCTTCATGATGCTGTTCTACGGGACGCTGTCGGATTCCTTCGGCCGCCGCCCGGTAATCATGGTGTCGCTGGTGATGTACATCGCGGCTTCGCTGGTGGCGGCGCTGGCGCCGTCGATCGGCGTGCTGCTGGCCTGCCGCATCGTGCAGGGCCTGGCCGCCGGCGCCGGGTCGGTGGTCGGCCGCGCCATCGTGCAGGACCGCTTTGCCGGCGCCGAGGCGCAGAAGATCCTGTCGCACATCATGATGGTATTCGGCCTGGCGCCCGCCATCGCGCCGGTGCTGGGCGGCTGGCTGCAGGTCAGCTTCGGCTGGCGCTCGGTGTTCTGGTTCCTCAGCGCCTTCGGCGTCCTGATGCTGGTCGCGGTGCAGCGCGCGCTGCCGGAAAGCCTGAAGGCCGAGGACCGCCATCCCTTCCACCCGGTCGTCATCGCCAAAAACTACTGGAAGGTGCTGTGCCACTACCACTTCCTGCTGCTGTCCATCGCGGTGGGCATGAGCTTTGCGGGCGTGGCGCTGTACATCGGCTCGGCCGCCTACTTCGTGATGAACATCCTGCACCTGCCGGAAACCGCCTTCGCCTGGATGTTCGTGCCGCTGATTAGCGGGATGGTGATCGGCTCCGCGCTGTCGGGCAAATTCGCGCAGCGCTATTCGCGCAAGACCCAGGCCTGGATGGGCTACGCCATCATGCTCGCGTCCGGCGTCATCAACGTCAGCTACAACAGTTATTTCACGGCGGCCGTGCCGTGGGCGGTGATGCCGCTGTTTATCTACTCCTTCGGCCTGGCCTTGACCATGACGCCGCTGTCGCTGATCGCGCTGGAGTACTTCCCCAATAACAGCGGGCTGGCGGCCTCCATGCAGTCCTTCATCCAGATGCTGCTGTTTGCGCTGGTGTCCGGCCTGGTGGCGCCGCTGCTGTTCGACAGCGCGCTGCACCTGGCCTGGGGCGTGCTGGCCAGCGTGGTCGCCAGCCTGCTGGCCTGGGTGCTGGCGCAGGCCGGCAAGCCGGTCACCCACTGATCAGGGCCAGGGCGCGGGATCGACGTCCTCGTACTGCGGCCCACCCTGCTCCGGTTCCCTGGCCGGCGGCTGCGCCGGCGCTTGCGCCGGATTGCGCAGGCCCAGGATTTCCTTGCGCGACTCGACGAAGTCCGCGCTCGACAGCGGATGCGCCTTGTCCGGCCAATGCTCCACCGCCCAGGCCTGCAATTGTTCGAAGCGCTCCCACAGTTCGCCGACGAAGCGGCGGCGTTCCTCTTCCTTGTCCATGGTCCCTCCCGATAATGCACGAGTCTGTGGCAAACTGCCGGTATCGTCCGTACGCAAGATAACATGGAACTGCACATCGTCATCGAGGGCAAGAAAGACCTGGGCGGCCAGTTGTACCGGCAACTGGGCGACGCCATCCGATCCGGCCGCCTGGCCGATGGCCAGCAACTGCCGCCTTCGCGCCTGCTGGCCGCGCAACTGGGCCTGTCGCGCAAGACCGTCTCCGAAGTCTATACCCGCCTGACGCAGGAACGGCTGGTCATCGGCCGGGTCGGCAAGGGCAGTTTCGTCAGCGCCCCGCGCGATGCGCAGCCGCGGCGGCAGAGCGCGCACAACCTGGCCAGCGCCGCCACCGTCGCCCGCTGGGACGCCATGCCCCTGCCGCTGCGCGTGCCCTTTCCCGAGGGCCGCTCGCGCTACGAATTCGTCGGCGGCTGCATCTCGCCCGGCCTGTTCCCGCACGACGAATGGCGCCGCTGCATGCTGCATGGCCTGCGCCAGGACGCCAGGCACAGCGGCGTGTACGGCCTGACGCAGGGCGTGCCGGAACTGCGCGCCGCCATCGCCCATCACGCGGCCTATGCGCGCGGCGTGGTGTGCACGGCCGCCAGCGTGGTGGTGACTAACGGCGCCCAGCAGGCGCTGGACCTGCTGGGTCGCGTGCTGCTGGAGCCGGGCAGCGTGGTGGCGATCGAGGAGCCGGGCTACCCGGCCGCGCGCCGGCTGTTCGAGAGCCAGGGCGCGCAGGTGATCGGCATCGGCGTCGATGACGAAGGCATGCTGGCCGACGCCATCCCGCAGGGCACGCGCCTGATCTACGCCACCCCGGCCCACCAGTTCCCGCTGGGGATGCCGATGAGCGCGGCCCGCCGCGCGGCCCTGCTGGCGCGCGCGCTGGAGATCGGCGCCATCATCATCGAAGACGACTACGACAGCGAATTCCGCTACGAGGGCCGCCCCACCGATTCGCTGCAAAGCATGGACAAGCATGGCGTGGTGGTCTTCATCGGCACCTTCTCCAAGGTGATGGCGCCGGAGCTGCGGCTGGGCTACGCGGTGCTGCCGGAAGCCATCCTCAACGCCGTGCTCACCGCCAAGCGACTGAACGACTGGCACACCGCCAGCGCGCCGCAGCATGCGCTGGCCAAGTTCATCGCCGAGGGCAGCCTGGCGCGCCACATCCGCCGCTGCAGCGCCATTTACGCCAGCCGCCGCGACCGGCTGCGCGCGCTGTTCGGGCGCGAGCTGGCGCCCTGGTTCGAGCTGGTGCCGGCCAGCGCCGGCTTCCACCTTGCCGCGCTGTGCCGCCAACCCATCGACCTGGACTTGCTGGTACGGCTGGCCCGCCGCGCCGAGGTCGGCCTCTACTCCTTATCAAATTTTTATGCCGGACCGACAACGCGCCCCGGCCTGTTCTTCGGCTATGGCGCCATCGAGACGCTGGATATTGATGTCGCCTTGCTACGGGTGCGCGATATCCTCGCGCAAATGGAATAGGCAGCATGTAGAATGACGGATTACACCGTCATCAGCCCAACCACCGAATGCGTCTTACCTCATTTACCGATTATTCGTTGCGGACGCTGCTCTTCCTGGCAGCGAACAGGGACAAACTGGTTACCATCCAGGACATCGCCGACCTGCACGTCATTTCAAAAAACCACTTGATGAAGGTGGTGTATCAACTGGGCCTGTCCGGCCTGGTGGAGACGGTACGCGGCCGCAACGGCGGCCTGCGCCTGGCCAAGGAACCCAAGGACATCAACATCGGTGAACTGGTGCGCGCCACCGAGAGCGACTTCTTCATGGCCGAGTGCTTCGACCGCGACAACGACACCTGCCCGCTGACGCCGAGCTGCAAGCTGAAGAACACGCTGAACGCCGCCACCGCCGCCTTCCTGGCCGTGCTCGACCAGCAAACGCTGCAGGACATGCTGCCCGCCGCGGCCGCCGAGGCCAAGCCCGTGCGCATCCAGCGCAACGCGGCCCGTCACTGATTCAGGCCGCGTCCCTGCTCAGTTGCGGCAGGGACGCCATCAGGTCCGAGAAGCGCTGCCCTTGTATCATCACATGCTCGCGCAGCAGGCGCGCCGCCAGCTCGCCGTCGCCGGCCAGGATGGCCTGCACCACGCCGTCATGCTCGTGGTAGGAATTGGCCAGGCGGTCGCGCACCCGTAACTGCAGGCGGCGGTAAGGACGCAAGCGGCGATACAGCGCGCGCGTCTGCTCGATCAGGAACTGGTTGTGCGTGCCGGCGTAGATCGCTTCGTGGAACACTTCGTTCTTGTAGTAGTAGGCGTCGTGCTCCTGCGCGTTCAGCGCCTCCTGGCAGGCCTGGTGCGCGGCCAGCAGCGCCTGCTGCTCCGCCGGCGTCATGCGGCGCGCGGCCAGGCGGCCGCAGGTCGACTCCAGTTCCGACATCACTTCAAACATCTCCACCAGTTGCTGCGGCCCCAGCTCGGCCACGATGGCGCCGCGCCGCGGACGTATCACCACCAGCCCCATGGACGCCAGTTGTATCAGCGTCTCGCGTACAGGCGTGCGCGACACGCCGAAGCGCGCCGCCAGTTCGGTCTCGTCCAGGTGCTGCCCCGGCTTGAGCGTGCCGACGGCGATCATTTCTTCGATTTCTTCCCGCAGGGTGGCTGAATGGGTGGTCATGGTGTGCTTTCTGTATATCCGATCGCATTATATGACTTTAATTTTACTTGACAATGTATGCGTTCAAAGTATTCTTGTATACACAAAGCGCAAATCTGCATATAAAAATGATTTAAAACAACAATTCCCTATCCTTGGAGGATGTATGGCTGCAATCACCCGCAGGTCCGTACTGGCAGCCCTGGCCGCCAGCCCGTTGTTGATGCACTCCGCGTGGGCACAGGCCGCGCTGAAGATTTCCCACCAATTCCCCGGCGGTACGATCAGCGAGGGCGACTTCCGCGACCGCCTGACCCGCATGTTTGCCGCCGAAGTGGAAAAGCGCTCCAAGGGCGCGCTCAAGTTCGAGATCTATCCCGGCTCCTCGCTGATGAAGACCAACGCCCAGTTCTCGGCCATGCGCAAGGGCGCGCTGGACCTGTCGCTGGTGCCGCTGTCCTACGCCGGCGGCGAAGTCCCGGAAGTGAACATCGGCCTGATGCCCGGCCTGGTCACGTCCTACGAGCAGGCCTACGGCTGGAAGAACGCCGAAGTGGGCAAGGAGCTGGCCCGCATCCTGTACGAAAAAGGCATCGTGATGGTGAGCTGGATCTGGCAAGGCGGCGGCATGGCATCGCGCACCAAGCCGGTGGTCGACCCGGACGACGCCAAGGGCATGAAGATACGCGGCGGTTCGCGCGAGATGGACATGATGCTGAAAGCCGCCGGCGCCGCCGTGGTGACGCTGCCGTCCAACGAAATCTACGCCGCCATGCAGACCGGCGCGATGGAGGCGGCGCTGACCTCGTCCACCTCGCTGGTGTCCTTCCGCCTGGAAGAAGTGTCGAAAGCGCTGACCACCGCCCGCGCCGGCTCCTACTGGTTCATGCTGGAGCCGCTGATGATGTCGCGCGCGGTCTTCGACCGCCTGCCCAAGGACCAGCAGCAACTGATCCTGGCCGTGGGCGCGGAAATGGAAGCCTTCGCGCTCAAGTCCGCCAGGGAGGATGACCAGCAGGTGGCCGTCGTCTACCAGAAGGCCAACGCCAAGGTGGTGGACATGAACCCGGCCGCGCTGAAAAAATGGCAGGCCATCGCCCGCAGCACCGCGTGGAAGGATTACGCCGACCGCAATGCCAGTTGCGCCAAGCTGCTGCAACTGGCGGAGAAAACGCTGTGAGCCACGGATTCGAACTCGATACGGCGCGCGCCCCGGCCGCGCCGGACAACGCCATCATCGCCACCTTGACCACCTGGCTGGACAAGCTCAATCGCGCGCTGCTGACCCTGTCCATGATCGCCATCGTGCTGACGGCGGCGGTGCTGACCTACTCGGTGGTGTCGCGCTACTTCTTCCAGGCGCCTACCGACTGGCAGGATGAAGCCTCGGTCTTCATGCTGGTCGGCGTCACCTTCTTCTGCTCGGCGTGGGTGCAGCACCAGCGCGGCCATATCGGCATCGAAGCGATCGCCGGGCTGCTGCCGCGCCGCGTCAACGCCGTGCGCCTGTTCCTGGTGGACGTGGTGTCGACGTTGTTCTGCGCCTTCTTCTCGTGGAAGTCGTGGGCCATGTTCCATGAAGCCTGGGTGGACGGCCAGACCACTTCCTCGACCTTCGCGCCGCCGCTGTGGATACCCTATTCCATGATGGCCGCCGGCATGACGCTGCTGACACTGCAAGTGGCGCTGCAAACCCTGGCCCGCATGACCAACAAACCGGAGCGTGCAGCATGAGCGATCTCACCCTGGGCGCCCTGTATGGCGTCGTGACCCTGGTCGTGATGTTCTCCGGCCTGCCCATCGCCTTCGCGCTGGGCGTGGTGGCCGCCGGCTTCATGTACTTCTGCATGCCGCCCTCCTCGCTCGACACCATCACCCAGAACGTGTACGAAGAGATGGCGTCGATCACCCTGCTGTCGATTCCACTGTTTATCCTGAAGGGGGCGGCGATCGGCAAGTCACCGGCCGGCAAGGACCTGTACTCCGCCATCCACACATGGATGCACAGGATCCCCGGCGGGCTGGGCATCGCCAACGTCTTTGCCTGCGCGCTGTTCGCGGCCATGGCCGGTTCGTCGCCGGCCACCTGCTCGGCCATCGGTTCGGCCGGCATCCCGGAAATGCGCAAGCGCGGCTACTCGCCCGGCTTCGCGGCCGGGATCATCGCGGCGGGCGGCACGCTGGGCATCTTGCTGCCGCCGTCCATCACCATGATCCTGTACGCGGTGGCCGCGGAGCAGTCGCTGGGCCGCTTGTTCCTGGCCGGGATCGGTCCCGGCCTGCTGCTGGTGCTGCTGTTCGCCGGCTATGCCGTCTACCGCGCGCGCCAGGAATACAAGGCCGCGCTGGACATCTACCAGAAAGGCGGCGAGAAGTCGGCCTACCTGGAAGACGAGCATTTCACGCTGAAGGACAAGGTGGAAATGCTGCCGCGCGTGCTGCCCTTCATCATCCTGCTGATCGGCGTGATGGTCGCGCTGTACGGCGGTTTCGCCACGCCGTCCGAAACGGCCGGCCTGGGTGCGCTGCTGGCGCTGGCCCTGCTGGCCGGGATTTACCGCGTGTGGAAGCCCAAGGACCTGTCGCCCATCCTCGGCGCGTCGATCAAGGAATCGACCATGCTGCTGCTGATTATCGGCATGTCGCTGTTCTATTCCTACGTGATGAGCTACCTGCACATCAGCCAGTCGGCCGCCGCATGGGTAGTCGGCATGCACCTGTCGAAGTGGCTGCTGCTGGCGGTGATCCTGGTGATGGTGATCGTGTTCGGCTTCTTCCTGCCGCCGGTGTCCATCATCCTGATGACCGCGCCCATCATCCTGCCGCCGCTGAAGGACGCGGGCTTCGACCTGATCTGGTTCGGCATCGTCATGACGGTGGTGATGGAAATGGGCTTGATCCACCCGCCGGTCGGGCTGAATATTTTCGTCATCAAGAACATCGCGCCCGACATTCCGCTGAAGGATGTGATCTGGGGCGTGTTCCCCTTCCTGATGCTGATGGTGGCGGCGGTCGTGCTGCTGTGCTTCTTCCCCGCCATCGCCACCGGATTACCTGACCTGATCATGGGAGCCAAATGATGTCCTGGAACACCCTGCAGCAAAACCGCGAGGCCCGCCTGCAGCGCGCCCAGGCGGCGCTGGGCGCGGCGCTGGACGGCAAGAGCCTGCCGGCCGCGCGCATCGCCGACCTGCTGCACGCGGTTGTCGAATGCGGCGACCGCGTCTGCCTGGAAGGGAACAACCAGAAGCAGGCCGATTTCCTCGGCCACGCGCTGGCCCACCTCGATCCGCAGCGCGTCAACGGGCTGCACATGCTGCAGTCGGTGCTGGCGCTGCCGGAACACCTGGACGTGTTCGAGCGCGGCGTCGCCTCGCGGCTGGACTTTTCCTTCTCCGGCCCGCAGGCTGCGCGCGTGGCGCGGCTGGCCTCGGCCGGCAAGCTGAATATCGGCGCCATCCACACCTACCTGGAGCTGTTCAGCCGCTACTTCATCGACCTGCCGCCGCGCGTGTGCCTGATCGCGGCGGAAGCGGCAGACCGCCACGGCAACCTGTACACCGGGCCGAATACCGAAGACACGCCGGCCATCGTGGAAGCCACCGCGTTCAAGCAGGGCATCGTCATCGTCCAGGTCAACAAGCTGGTGGACAAGGTGCCGCGCGTGGACGTGCCGGGCGACTGGGTGGACTTCGTGGTGCAGTCGCCGCGCCCCTACTACATCGAACCGCTGTTCACGCGCGATCCGGCGCAGATTTCGGAGATACAGGTGCTGATGGCGATGATGGCCATCAAGGGCATCTACGCGGAATACGGCGTGCAGCGGCTGAACCACGGCATCGGCTTCGACACCGCGGCCATCGAGCTGCTGCTGCCGACCTATGCGGAATCGCTGGGCTTGCGCGGCAAGATCGGCAAGCACTGGGCGCTCAACCCGCACCCGGCGCTGATCCCGGCGATCGAATCGGGCTTTGTCACCTCGGTGCATTCCTTCGGCTCCGAGCTGGGCATGGAGGATTATGTGCAGGCGCGGCCGGACGTCTTCGCCATCGGTCCCGACGGCAGCATGCGCAGCAACCGCGCCATGTGCCAGGCCGCCGGCCACTATGCCTGCGACATGTTCATCGGCTCGACCCTGCAGATCGACTTGCAGGGCAACTCGTCCACCGCCACGGCCGGCCGCATTTCCGGCTTCGGCGGCGCCTCCAACATGGGCGCCGACGCGCGCGGCCGGCGCCACGCCAGTCCCGCATGGCTGAAGGCCGGAGAGCAGGCGCGCAGCGGCCGCAACACCATCCCGCGCGGGCAGAAACTGGTGGTGCAGATCGTCGAGACCTTCCGCGAGCATATGCAGCCGGCCTTTGTCGAAAGGCTGGATGCGTGGACGCTGATGGAGCAGGCCAGCATGGCCATTCCGCCGGTGATGATCTATGGCGACGACGTGACCCATATCCTGACCGAGGAAGGCATCGCCAACCTGCTGCTGTGCCGCACCGACGAGGAACGCGAACAGGCGATACGCGGCGTGGCCGGCTACACCCCGGTGGGGCTGGGCCGCGACCGCCGCATGGTGGAGAATCTGCGCGATCGCGGCATCATCACCCGCGCCGAGGATATCGGCATCGACAAGCGCCTGGCCACGCGCGACCTGCTGGCCGCGCGCAATATGAAAGACTTGGTGCGCGCGTCGGGCGGCTTGTACAACCCGCCCAAGCGCTTCCGCAACTGGTAAACCCGTCATTCCCGCGAAGGCGGGAATCCATACTCAGCATGGGTCCCCGCTTGCGCGGGGACGACGGCAGCGACAAGGAGTCAACTATGGAAACCCTGAACTACCGTTTTGAACAAGGCACCCGCCGCCTGCCCGCCGCACCGCAAGTGGTGGGCGTGGTCGGCTCCGGCAACCTGGAAGTGCTGATCGAGTCCGTGCCGCAGGACGGCGCCTGCACCATCGCCATCAGCACCGCCGCAGTGGGCTTCGGCCCGATCTGGGAAGCCGTGATGCGCGACTTCCACCAGCGCTGGGCGCTGGCCGACACCCGCATCTCGATCAACGACATGGGCGCCACGCCTGCCGTGGTCAGCCTGCGCATGGACCAGGCGGTGCAGACCATGCTGGGAGAAGCGTGATGAGCCACAGCGCCAGTTACCAGGAAGCGACCGCGCGCGAGCGCCTGCACCAGTTGTTCGACGCCGGCAGCTTTGAAGAATTCCTGCCGCCGTCCGAGCGCGTCATCAGCCCACACCTGGGGCAGTTGAATGCGCCGGTGGCGTTCGACGACGGCGTGGCCGTGGGCCACGCGCTGCTGGGCGGCCTGCCGGTGTACGTGGCGGCGCAGGAAGGCGGTTTCATGGGCGGCGCGGTCGGCGAGGTGCATGGCGCCAAGCTGGTCGGCCTGCTGCGCCGCGCAGCCGCCGACAAGGCCGCCGCCGTGGTGCTGCTGATCGAATCCGGCGGCGTGCGCCTGCATGAAGCCAACGCCGGTCTGATCGCCGTGTCCGAAGTGATGCGCGCCCTGCTCGACGCGCGCAATGCCGGCGTGCCGGTGATCGCGCTGGTCGGCGGCGCCAACGGCGCTTTCGGCGGCATGGGCATCGTCACGCGCTGCGCCAACGTGGTGGTGATGTCGGAAGAAGGCCGGCTGGCGATGTCCGGGCCGGAAGTGATCGAAACCGCCAACGGCGTGGAGGAATTCGATTCACGCGACCGCGCGCTGGTGTGGCGCACCACGGGCGGCAAGCACCGCTACCTGCTGGGCGATTGCCAGCGCATCGTCGCCGACGATATCGCCGCCTTCCGCGCGGCGGCGCAGGAAGCCCTGGCCGCGTTGGCCGGCCAGTCGCCGGCGCTGACGCTGGAAGCGCTGGAAGCCGAGCAGCGCATGCTGTCCGGCCGCCTGGCCAACTACGGCGCCCTGTCCGACCCGGCCGACATCTGGAGCGCGCTGGGCATACCGGACGCGCAGAATATTCCCATGCTGGACGTGGACAGCTTTATCGCGGCGGCTGCAACGCACCGCCAGGGAGTCTGAAATGGAATGGAAAAAACTGGCGGAGAAGCTGTTCCCCCAAGGTCATGCCATCGTCGAGAAGGATGAATTCCTGAACGGCAGCGCGCAGGTGGACGGCAAGGCAGTCGCTGTCATCGGCACGACGGGCCATACGCCGATCGGCGTGGAGATCGCGCTGGCGCTGGCGCAGGCCATCCTGCAAACGGTGCGCGAGCATCCGGGCCGGCCTATCGTGATGCTGATCGATACCCAGGGCCAGCGCTTGCGCCATCGCGATGAGATGTTGGGCATTAACAGCTACATGGCGCACCTGGGCAAATGCGTGGACCTGGCGCGGCGCCAGGGGCACAAGATCATCGGCCTGGTGTACGACCAGGCGCTGTCGGGCGGCTTCATCACCAGCGGCCTGATGGCGGACGCCTGCTTTGCCCTGCCCGACGCGACCATCCGCGTGATGGGCTTGCCGGCGATGGCGCGCATCACCAAGGTGCCGGAGGAAAGGTTGACCGAGCTGGCGCAGAGTAATCCGGTGTTCGCGCCGGGACCGGAGAACTACCAGCGCATGGGCGGCGTCGAGGCGATCTGGGAAGGCGACCTGGCGGCGCATCTGCGCGCGGCACTGACGCAGGACTATGACCGCGACCGGCGCAGCGCCCTGGGCCTGCAGCGCGGCGGCAGGCAGTTTGCGCAGTTGGTGATCGATGCGGTGGCCACAGGTGGACATGTACGCGCAGCCTGAACCGGCGCGGCACATTCTGGCCTGGCTGAATGCGCCGGGTTGGGACGCCGCCGTCGCTGCCGCGCGGCCGGAGCATGCGCCGGCGCTGGCGCGGTGGCGCGCGCAGGATTGGCCGCTGGTTGTCCGCCGCACCGATGCCGATGTGGCCGAAGGCGTGGTCTGCCTCGGTCTGCCATTGCCACCGGATGCCGAAACGGGCGCCAAGGTGCGGATTCCACTGCGCGTGCAGGCCGCAGCGCATGTCGCCAGATACAGCCCTGCTGTGGAGATGCATGTCGCGCGGCGTTCAGCCGGGGCTTTGGGCGAGCGCCTGGCGGCGCTGTGCGCGGATGCCGAGGGACTGGATTTGCGCGTGTTCGGATCGTTGGCCATGCAATCGTTGACCGGCCTGCCCTATTTGTCGCCTAGCTCGGATGTGGACGTGCTGCTACATCCATCCAGCCGCAGCCAACTGGAAGCAGGCGTGGCCGCACTGGCGCGGCATGCCGCGCGTCTGCCGCTGGATGGGGAAATCGTCTTCCCCGGCGGGCAGGCGGTCGCTTGGAAGGAGTGGCAGATGGCGATGACGCATCCGGCCAAGGTCATGGTCAAGGAACTGCGATCGGTGCGGTTGTTGGATACCGCAGCGCTGCTGGCCACGCTGGAGCAAAGCTGATGGGCACCGTGCGCGCATCTTCCCCGGCGATCCGTATCGCGGCGCCAGCGCAGTCGATGCAGGCCAAGCGCCAGTTCGCATGCTGGGTGGCGCGGCAGGCGGTGCGCAGCTTGTATGCCGAGCTGCGGCTTTATCCCAAGCCTGGCCTGGTTTCCATGGTCGACAGCGGCAGCCATGACGACATGGATGCGGTCACCTTCATGCGCAGCCTGTTCTCGCTGCGTCACTACTTCCGCAAGATATGCCTGGCTGGCTATAACGATGCCGCGTTCGCGGAATTGAAGCGGCTCGGCATCGCAGCGGAAGCCGACATGCTGAAGGCGACGCGCGGCGTCAACACCCATCGCGGCGCCATCTTCAGCCTTGGCCTGCTGTGCGCCACCGCCGGCCGCGCCCGCGCCCAGGGAACGCCGATGACGCCACCCGCCCTGCGCGCCGCCATGCTGATACGCTGGGGCGAAGAACTGGCCATGCACGCCGCGCCGCCAGCATCGGTGTCGGCCGCAGCAGCGACGATGGCGGCGCCGGCCCCGGTGGCGGCGTCGATGGCGACGAGATCGGCATCCGTCCCTGTGGCGGCATCGGCGGCTGAAGCATCGGCATCCGTCCCTGTGGCGGCATCGGCGGCTGAAGCATCGGCATCCGCCCCGGTCGCGGCATCGGCGGCTGAGGCATCGGCGTCCGCCCCGGTCGCGGCATCGACAGCGGCGGCATCGGCGATCGCAGCGGCGGTGGCTTGTGGTGCTGGCCATCCCCCGCTCAGCAATGGGCTCCTGGTTGCGGCACGCTACGCTGTCAGCGGCGCGCGCGAGGAAGGCGCGCTCGGGCTGCCTTCCGTCTTCGAGATCGGCGTGCGCGCCCTGCAAGCCTCGCACGCGCGCGGCGCCAGCCACAGCGAGGCCCGCATCGATGCCCTGTTCGCCCTGATGGCCCACGTCAGCGACAGCAATGTCTACCACCGCGCCGGCCCGCAAGGCGCGCAGATCGTGCGCGACCATGCGCAACGCTTCCTGGCGCTAGGCGGCACCGCCTATCCCCGTTGGCACGCCGAAGCGCTGGCCAGCCACCAGGTCTTCGTCGCGCGCCGGCTGTCTCCCGGCGGCGCAGCGGACCTGCTGGCGGCAAGCTGCCTGGTGCTCGCGCTCGGCGCAACGGACAGGCCATGAACCGCCTGCTGCTCTTATGCCCAGGTCAAGGCGGCCAGCATCCCGGCATGTTCGACCTCGCGCGCACCAGCCCGGTCGCCGCCGCCCTGCTCGACCGCATACAACCAGCATTGCCCGCCTCCGACAACGACATGTACGCCAATCGCATCGCCCAGCCGCTGATCGTCGCGGCGACACTGGCGATGTGGGAAGCGATCCGCGACTTCGCCCCCGCCCCCGCACTGCTGGCCGGCTACAGCATCGGAGAACTGTCGGCTTACGCGGTCGCCGGCGCCTTCACGCCGGAAGCAGCGCTGCAACTGGCCGCCCAGCGCGCCGGCCTGATGGACGATTGCCTGCAAACCCACCCAGGCCAGGCCCTGCTCGCCATCACAGGCCTGACGCTGGCGCGTGCAGCAAAACTGGCAGCCAATCACGGCTACCACCTCGGCATCGAAACGGAGGAAGACGCCTGCATCGCCGGCGGCCCGGCCGGAACGGCGGACGCGCTGGCGCAAGCCATCGCCGCGCTGGGCGCCCGCAGCACGCGCCTGCCGGTGGCGGTGGCCTCGCATACGCCCTACATGCAGGACGCCGTCGCGCCGTTCGCCCAGGCGCTGCAAGCCGTGCAATGGCAGCCGATCGCAACGCCGGTCCTGGCCGGCATCAGCGCCGCCGCCGTCCACGAGCAAGCACCAGCGGTCGATGCCCTGTCGCGCCAGCTATCGGAAAAAATCACCTGGCTGGGCTGCATGGACGCCGCTGCCGAAGCGGGCATCACCTACGCCCTGGAACTGGGACCGGGCGCCGCGCTCGCGCGCATGCTGCAAAACCGCCACCCGCATATCAACAGCCGTTCAGTGACGGACTTCCGCACACTGGACGGCATCCGCAAATGGCTGGACCGCGCCGCCGGCAATTGATCAGCGGTTGTTCTGGTTGGCCCAGGCGATGATGTTCTGCGCATCCATCGCGCCCGGCTGGCGCGCCACTTCGCGACCGCCCTTGAACAGCGCCAGCGTCGGAATACTGCGAATCGCGTAGCGCGCCGCCAGGTCCTGCGCCTGCTCGGTATCCACCTTGACCACGCGGAACTGTGGCTCCAGCCGCTGCGCGGCCTGCGCATAGAACGGCGCCATGGTCCGGCACGGACCACACCACGGCGCCCAGAAATCCACCAGCACGGGAATGTCGCTGCGCTCGATATGCTTGAGGAAGCGCTGGCTGGTCAGGTCGGCGGGCTTGCCGGTAAACAGCTCCTGCTGGCATTTGCCGCACACCGGCTGCGCCGCCAGCCTGGCGGACGGCACACGGTTCACCGCGTCGCAATGCGGGCAAACGATATGCAGCGATTCAGGATGGGTATTAGTCATAGCTCTGCTCCAGACGACGATGCCGGCAATGATAATGCAAGGATAAAAAAAATGCCGCGCACGGCGGACGTGCGCGGCATGCTGCGACGGCAAAACGCGGTCAGGCTTCCTTGCGCGCTGGCGCCTGTTTTCCGGACTGGCTGGGGGCCGGGGCGGTGTAGTGCTGCACCGCGTCCGACAGCTCCACTTCGATATCGGCGGCGATGCGCGACAGTTGCTGCTGGTAAGCGTGCAGCTTCTCAGCGGCCGGCTGCACATGGGCAGCCAACGCCGTGATGGCCTGCTGGCTGGCGAGGCTGGATTCTTCCAGCAGCGCCTGGGCCAACTGGATATGCAGGTCGCCGTACTGCTGGACCGTACGGAAGATGGATTTCGACAGACCGTTCAGGAACGACAGTTGCACTTCCAACTGGACGATGAAGGGGCTAACGGTGGTGGACAATGGATGCATGAGTGCCTCGAGAATGATTGAAGGGTGGTCCGCGTTTTGAGCGCGAATGCAAAGGCTACGATAGCCCGCTGTTCAACCATTGATCTACATCAGGGAAGCGCTTCTTGATGCGCCTTGACATGCTGCGGCGCGAACCACAGCTCCTTGCGCTGCAGCGGCGTCTCCGGCGTCAGCGAGGAATTGGGCAATTCGATGACGACGCGATGGTCCAGCCGCGCCTGGCGTATCAGCGGGCCATAGTGAAGCTGAAACAACTGCTCGAAACTGCCGTCGGCCAGCGCTTTCTCCAGCCCGCGCCGTACTTCCTCGGCCAGTGCCGTGTTCTTCTTGTTGACGAAGAAGTAATCGGCAGTCACGTAATGCACCGCCACGTAAGGATCGATGGCCAGCTCGGGATGGTGCGCGGCTTCAGCCCATATCTCGTTGACCGAGCGCGGCACCCAATCCAGCAAGCCGGCGTTGAGCAGGTTGAACAGCGTGCTGTAGACCGTGACCGTCTCCACCCGGATGCCGTTCTGGCGCAGGATCTGCACATCGGGCCAGTCCTCGCCCTGCCCGGCGGCGAACTTGCGCAAGTCTTCAACGCTGCGCACGCCGTTGAACAACTCCTTGCGGTCGGCACGCAGCATGCCAATGCGCCAGCCGATCAGGCCTCGCGTCAGCGGAATCCGCACCGGCAGCAGGCTCGCTTCGCGTTCGGGCGAGGTCATGGTGCCGACGATATCGATGCGATGGCTGTCCGATTGCAGTTCCACCAGCGCGCGGTTCTGCTGCATGCGCGTGTCCGACTGCTCGACGCGGTAATGGCCGCCGGCCTTGGCCAGCGCCAGCTTCAGCAGGGCCAGGCCGTATTCGCCGTGTTCGCCGTCGATGCTGTCCACGCGCGGATAATGGATCAGCAGCGGCTCCTCCGCCCACGCCTGTTGACCGGCTAGCAAACAAGCCGTCAACATTAAATGCATGACAAGACGCAGGCGAGACATGGCGTTGGCTTTCAATGATGAACCTAATTGAATGTTGCGCCGCCCCCAGCAAAGTGTCAATGCGACAAGGAAATATCGCCTATTTTTTCAGCAGCGCGTGCACGGCGACGGACATCCGTGTACACTGGAGGCTCTTGCCGAAGGGAAATTTCATGGCCATCGCCGCACTCAGTTCAGGAATCTCAGGTCTCAGCACCGCCCAGCGCGCGCTGGACAACAGCGCGCACGCGGTGGCCAACATGAACACCCAGGGTTTCCAGCCGGCGCAGGCGGTGTTCAGCGAGAGCAGCCCGGCCGGCAGCGGCGTCTCGCTGTCCCTGCGTGGCCAGGCCTTGCAGCAGGCCGACAGCGGGGCCCCCAGCGGCACCGATCTCGCCGCCGAAACCACCAACTCGCTGGTCTACAAGGCGCAGTTCGATCTGTCCGCCAAGTTGATCAAGACCGAAGACCAGAACCTCGGCACCCTGATCGACACCAAGGCTTGACAGGCTCCGGCCGCATCGGCCACATTGAGGTCTGCCGAGAGGGAGACCTATGATCAGAGACCAGGAAACGCTCAACATCCTGCTGGACAGCCTGCGCCGCTTCGTGCGCGAAGCGCTGATACCGCGCGAGCAGGAAGTGGCCGACAGCGACGCCATCCCCGCCGATATCGTGGCGCACATGCGCGAGCTGGGTCTGTTCGGCCTGTCCATCCCCGAGGAATACGGCGGCCTGGCGCTGACCATGGAGGAGGAAGTGCTGGCCGCGTTTGAAATCGCGCGCGCCTCCCCCGCCTTCCGCTCGCTGATCGGCACGAACAACGGCATAGGCTCGCAGGGCATCGTCATCGACGGCACCGAGGAGCAGAAACGGCACTGGCTGCCGCGGATGGCAAGCGGCGAAGTAATCGGTTCGTTCGCGCTGACCGAGCCGGGCGCCGGTTCGGATGCCGGATCGCTGTCCACCACGGCGGTGCGCGACGGCGACCATTACGTTATCAATGGCAGCAAACGTTTCATCACCAACGCGCCGGAGGCCGGCGTGTACACGGTGATGGCCCGTACCGACAGCAGCAACAAGGGCGCGGGCGGCGTCTCGGCCTTCATCGTCGAACGCGGCGCGCCGGGGCTTTCGCTGGGCAGGATAGACAGGAAGATGGGCCAGCGCGGCGCGCATACCTGCGACGTCATCTTCGATAACTGCCGCGTGCCGGCCCACGCCATCATCGGCGGCAAGGAAGGCATGGGCTTCAAGACCGCGATGAAGGTGTTGGACAAGGGACGACTGCATATCTCGGCGGTGTGCGTGGGCGCGGCCGAGCGCATGCTGGACGATGCGCTGCGCTATGCCATGGAGCGCGAGCAGTTCGGCCAGCCCATCGCCGGCTTCCAGTTGATCCAGGCCATGCTCGCCGACAGCAAGGCTGAAATCTATGCCGCGCGCAGCATGGTGCTGGATGCGGCGCGCCGACGCGACAACGGCGAGGACGTCGCCACCGAAGCGTCCTGCTGCAAGCTGTTCGCGTCCGAGATGTGCGGGCGCGTGGCCGACCGCGCGGTGCAGATACATGGCGGCGCCGGTTACGTGTCCGACTACGCGGCCGAGCGCTTTTACCGCGACGTGCGGCTGTTCCGCATCTACGAAGGCACCTCGCAGATACAGCAGTTGGTCATTGCGCGCAACATGATCAAGGCTGCGCAGGCGTCATGAGCGGCATCGATATCGAACACCTGCTGGCAGGACTGCCGCAACGTATCAGCGATATTCCGCGCCGCCGGGCCGCGCTGGCGCCGGATGCGCCGGCGCTGCACGACGGCCGGCGAAGCTGGAGCTATGCCGAACTGGCGCAAGCGGTCGACGACACTGCCGCGCAGTTGCGCGACTGGCAGCTCCGTCCGGGCGACCGCCTGGCCGTGGTCGGCGAAAACTGCGTGGCGCAAGTGGTGCTGACCTTCGCGGCCGCCGCGCTGGACGCATGGGTAGTGCACATCAATGGCCGCCAGGCAGGCCGCGAAGTGGACCTCATCCTGCGCCATAGCAGCGCGCGCCTGGCCATTTACACCACCGCCCCCGGCGATGCTACGACGGCGGCTGGCGCACCGCTGGCCGCTTCGGCGGCGCCGGCCACGGTATCCGCCGCAATGCACGCGGCAGCTAGCATCCCGTCGGCGGCTGGCGCGTCGTGGACCTCTTCGCCCGAAACCGTTGCGCACGCCGAGCGCCACGGGGCGAGCGCGTTGCCCTCGCCTTTCGGCCCATGGATGGTCGGTCCGCTCAATCCCCACTGCACGCCCGAACCCGTGCATGCCTCGTCGGCTGAACAGGTGGCGGCGCTGGTCTACACCACCGGCACCACCGGCATGCCCAAGGGCGTGATGCTCACCCATCGCAATCTGCTGTTCATTGCCGCCGTTTCCAGCACCCTGCGCGGTCTGACGCCGCAGGACCGGGCCTGGGGCGTGCTGCCGATCAGCCACGTCTACGGCCTGGCCTCCGTCATGCTGGGCACCTTGTACGCGGGCGCCTGCCTGCACCTGTGCCAGCGCTACACCCCCGACGCCATGCTGAAGGCGATCCGCGACGACCGCCTCACCATCGTGCAAGGCGTGCCCGCCATGTACGCGCGGCTGCTGGAAAAACTGGGCGGCGCGGCACAGCGCCTGCCGTCGCAGCTACGCTTCGCCTACGCGGGCGGTTCGCCGCTGACGCCCACGCTGAAGGCCGAGGTGGAGCAACTGCTGGGCGTCCCGCTGCATAACGGCTACGGCCTGACCGAGACCTCGCCTACCGTCAGCCAGACCCGCCTCGACCAGCCACGCAGCGACACCTCGGTAGGCCCGCCCATCCCCGGCGTCGACGTACGCGTCATGGGCAGCGACGGCAACGGCATCGGTGAACTATGGGTGCGTGGCCCCAACGTCATGCTGGGCTACTACCAGGAACCGGGGCTGACCGCCGCCGTCATGCGCGAAGGCGGCTGGATCAACACCGGCGACGTGGCCCGCCAGGATGCCGGCGGCGCCCTGTTCATCGTCGGCCGCACCAGGGAGCTGATCATCCGTTCCGGCTTCAACGTCTATCCGCTGGAAGTGGAGACGGTGCTCAACGCCCATCCGTCCGTGACGCAATCGGCGGTGGTCGGCCGCCACAGCGCCGACGGCAACGAGGAAGTCGTGGCCTTCGTCGAGATCGACCCGCGCCATCCGACAGATACGGACGCGCTGCAGCGCTACCTGGCAGATCAACTGGCGCCATACAAGCGGCCGGCAGAGATCATCGCCATGGCCGCCCTGCCTGCGGCGGCCACCGGCAAGATCCTGAAAGCCCAGCTCCGCCAACTGGCGAACAAACACTGAGACTCAATCGTGTTTTTCGTCCGCCCTGGCGGCGCAGCCGATCTGGACGCATATCAGTTTTACTGCAATACTCAGCACCAGGCCGAGGATGCCTATCAATTCCAACATGGCAGCTTCCGTGATTGAAGAAGAGACGCTTCACTTTAACGGCGCTGCCGGATTCGATCCAATATCAAATACGGCGGCCATCTATCTCGAAACGGCATAACGGTGATTTCGCTAAAACAGTTTAAATACTTTGTGGAGATCGTGGAGTCCGGCAGCTATTCGCGCGCGTCGGAAAAACTGTACATCGCACAGTCGGCGCTCAGCCGGCAGATCAAGGAACTGGAAGACGAGCTGCAAACGCAGTTGCTGGTGCGCGACTCGCGCCACATCGAACTGACGCCGGCCGGACAACTGTTCTTCGAGCGCGCCAGGCGCATCCTGGAAGACATCGACGACACCGTGGTGCAGGCGCGCCAGATCGGCGTCGGCGCGCAGGGCCTGATACGGCTGCAGCATTCCAGCTCGGTGATCCTGACGCCGCGCCTGACCGACGTGATGCGCCGCCTGCTGGACGCCTTCCCCGGCGTGACGCTGGACGTGAACATGGCGCCGTCGGAAAACCAGACCCTGGACATCGAAGAAGGCCGGGCCGACATCGGCCTGATACGGCTGCCCACCCTGCGCAAGTACCCGCACATCCGGGTGCGCGAGATCGCCAGCGAACGGCTGATGGTGGCGGTATCCCGGCATTCGCCGCTGGCGGCGCTGGACAACGTGGAACTGGCCGCGCTGAGCCAGGAATCGTTTATATCGATTCCCCACAAGGACCGCGGCGGCTTGAGCTACCTGGTGGCCAACCTGTGCCTGGAACAGGGCTACTTCCCCAAGCCGGCCCGCGCGCTGTCGCGCAAATCCTCCCAGCTCAACCTGATCGAGGCCAATCTCGGCATCGCCATCGTCCCCGAATGCATGCGCCTGATGGCGCCGGCCGGCGTGCGCTTCATCCCGCTATCGGAAGGCAAGCTGCACACGCAGGTCGCCCTGGTCTGCCGCCGCGAGGCCGATCCCCTGGTCGCCGCCCTCGCCGACGCCTTCGTGCAGGCCATGAACGGCGACTAACCGGGCGACTCCCGGCGCCGGTGTGTGGCAAACTAGGAGGCGTGTGCATCGTGTACGAGGACCAGCATGACCGACGGGCCTGACCAGAAAGAGCCGCCCCCATCCCCGCCGCAACGCCGCGTCGGCGACAGGGATCGGCGCGCGCCGCAAAACGATGGCAGCACGCCGCGCTACCTCGATCCCGGCGACACCGTGTTCAGCCTCTGGGGCCGCGTGCTGATGGCACGCTATCGCCGCTTCGCCGCCGCGGCCACCCGCCACATCATCCACCGGCCGCTGCACATCGGGGTTTCGGCCCGCATCTTCCACCCGGAACCCGGCGCCACCGGCCTGCGCAGCAAGAACCTGCAATATCTCGAAGAATCCATCGCCCAGTGGGTGATGTCGCGCGACGTGCTGGTGTTCATGATCCCGACCGTGAACACGGACGGCCTGCTCCACCCGTCCAACATCCGCCTGCGCGACTATGCCAAGCACCTGGACGGCCTGGTGCTGCAAGGCGGCGCCGACGTCTCGCCGCAAACCTATTCCGAAACGCCGACCCGGCCCGAATGGTCCGGCGACCGCGCGCGCGACATGTATGAACTGGAGCTGCTGCACGAATTCGTCGAAGCCGGCAAGCCGGTGCTGGGCATCTGCCGCGGCTGCCAACTGATCAACGTGGCTTTCGGCGGTACGCTGTACCAGGACATCGCCACCGACGTGCCCGATTCGCTGGCCCACGTCAACGCCGATTACGACCGCAACCGCCACGAGATCAGCTTCCCCGCCGGCTCTTCGCTGGCGCGGCTGTTCCGTGGCCGCACCGGCGGCCTGGTCAACTCCATCCACCACCAGGCCGTGAAAACGCTGGGGCGCGACATGGCGGTGGAAGCGCTCTCGGTCCCCGACAACATGATCGAAGCCATCCGCTACCGCAAGGCGCCGTTCGTGATGGGGCTGCAGTGGCACCCGGAATTCCACCGCGCCGGCGGCGTCGAACTGCTGGATTGCACCGGCATCCTCGATAACTTCCTGCGTGTTGCGCGCGAAACGCGTTTCTGAATAAATCCTCACCGGCCCGCGCCAGCCCGGTATAAACTAGCGGCATCTATACACAGGTGTCCAATGACCGGCTTACGCTGCGCTGCCACAATTGCTGCAAGCTGCCTGCTCGTTTCTGCGGTCTGCGCCGCGGATGAGACCATACGCGTCGCCTACAGCGAACGCCCTCCCTACACCATGATGCAGCCGGACGGCTCGCCGGCCGGCCTGTTGGGCACCGTCGTCGCCGCCGCCTTCCGCAGCGCCGACATCCCGGTCGAGTGGGTCCGCGTGCCGAGCAACCGCCAACTGCTGATGGTGAAAAATGCCGAGGCGCAGAACTGCGCGATCGGCTGGTTCTGGAAAAAAGAGCGCGAAGGCTGGGCCAAGTTCACCCGTCCGATCTACCGCGACCACCAGTGGCGCGTGCTGGCCAATGTCGCTTTCGCGGAGCGCGGCTACAGCACGCTGGAAGAGCTGACCCAGCATCACGACGTGCGCATCCTGGTCAAGGACAACTACTCCTACGGCGGCCTGGACGCCCTCATCGCCCGCTGGCAGCCGACCATGGCCAGTTCCGCCTCCACCACCGACAAGATGGTGCAATCCATCGCCAAGGGGTCGGTGGACATGATGTTCGTCCCAGAAGAGGAAGGCAACTACATCATGTCCAACCATCCAGCCGCGCAAACCGACCATCTGCGCCTGCTGTACCTGAAGGACATGCCGCGCGCGCCAGAGCGCTACCTCATGTGCAGCAAGGCCGTGCCGGACGAGGTGATCGAGCGGCTCAACAAGGCCATCACCTTCCGCTGATCAGTGCCCGCGGAAGCGGTGAATGGCCGCATCCACCATGCCTTCCACGCTGCCGCTGCGGTCGAACTGGGTGCGCAGGTAGTGCGCGTCGCTGCCTTCGTGCGTGACCAGCACCAGGTGCTGCAGCGCCGCCGTGCCGCCCAGCGAGGCGCCGTAACGCTCCATCTTGCGCAGCGTGGTCAGGATGTCTTCGCGCAGCGACAGGCTTTCATACGTCTTCGGATGGACGATGGTGCCGTCCAGGCCGAAGCGGCAGGCCTGGAAGCGGTTGTAGTTGTAGACCAGGTAGTCGTCCTCGGCCGGCGCTTCCTCGCGCCGCTCCAGCAGGTAGGCGCACAACGCCTGCAGGTAGCAGGCCAGCGCCGCCGCCCGTTCCACCGTCAGCGGCGTGTCGCACACCCGCAGCTCGATGGTGCCGTATTCCGGCTTGGGGCGGATGTCCCAGTAAAAGTCCTTCATGCTCTTGATGACGCCCGTGTGCTCCATCTTGGCGAAGTACTCGTGCTCAAAAGTGGACCAGTGTTGCATGAACGGCGCGCGCCCGCTCATCGGGAAGGCGAACACGGAATTCAGGCGCGCCGAATTGAACAGCGTGTCGTTGCCCTGCACGTAGGGCGACGACGACGACAGCGCGATAAAGTGCGGCACGTAGCGGCTCAGCGAGTGCAGCAGGAACAGCGCATCGTCGCCGGACGCGCAGCCGATGTGGACGTGCTGGCCGAAAATCGTGAACTGCTTGGCCAGATAGCCATACAGCTCCGACACTTCCTTGAAGCGCGGCTTGGCGAAGATGCGCCGCTCCGCCCATTTCTGGAACGGGTGGGTGCCGCCGCCGCAGATGCCGATGTTGAGCTGTTCGCCGGCCTGCACCAGCCGGTCGCGGATCTGGTGCAACTGCGCCAGCAGTTCGGTGTGGTTGGTGTGCACGTCGCTGTTAATCTCGATCATGCTCTCGGTGATTTCCGGCGTCACGTTGCCGGGGAAAGGCTTGCGCGCCAACAGGTGCAGCAAGTCCGGGCTGGAAGCGGTCAGGTCGAAGTCCGACAGGCTGACCAGTTGCAGCTCCAGCTCCACGCCCATGGTGAGCGGTTTCGATGATTTGAATGGTTCCAGCGCCATTAGCGTTCCTCCCTGGTGGCGGATTCGTTAGCCCAGATCAGCGCGCGCTGCGTGATCACCGGGCCGACCACTTCGAGCAGCAGCGTCATGGCCGCCAGCGCGGCCAGTTCGTCCACCAGCACGATGCCCATGTACTTGGTCTGTTCCAGCAGCAGCGTCACGAACACCGACATCGGCGACAGCGCGATCCCGGTCAACAGGCCCTTGCGCCACGAAATGCCGCTGACATGCGCGAACACCGCCACGCCGAACGATTTGACGATGAAGCGCGCCAGCAGCAGCACGGCCGCCAGCCCCGCGCCGTCGACCACGCGCTCCCACTCCAGCGTGGACACGGCAAACACGAACAGCAGCACCGTCAGCAGTTCGCCGATGCCGCCGAAATTGCGCTCGGTGCGGCTGAAGGCGACCCGCTTGTGGCGCGCGGCCAGGCCGAAGGTCAGCGTGGCCAGCACCGGCGACACGTCGAAAGCGCGCGCCATCGCCACCAGCAGGATCACGCCCAGCGCGAAGGCGATGGTGCCGTCCTGCGCCAGCGCGCCCAGGCGGCGCAGCACGGCCGGCACGATGAAGCCCATCAGCGCGCCCATGGCGGCCGACACCAGCAGCTCGATGCCGCTGTGCGAAATGGCCTGGGTCAGGCTGCCCGACGTCTGGAACACCCAGAAGCCGACCACCACCTTGAACACGAACACCGCCAGCACGCAGTTGATGGCAACCAGGTGCAGCACGCGCTCGGTGACCTGGCCGGAACTGTTTTCCTCGTTAATCACGCGCAGCACGCCGGCCGGCGAGGTCGACATGGCCAGCGACGCCAGCAGCAAGGAGGTCAGCGGCGGCATGCCGGTCAGGTGCGAGATCAGGTAGACGGCCGCAAAGGTGGCGGCCGATTCGAACAGGCCGCTGACCGCGATCCACGGATTGATGCGCAGCCAGTGCAGGTTCACGCGGTAGCCGAATTCAAACAGGATCAGGCCGAACGCCATGTTGGCCAGGATGGTGACGTTGCTGGACGCGCCGCTGCTGAGCGCATCGGGGAAGGCTTGCGCCAGCAGGAAGCCGATCAGGCCGTAGACGCTGATGCGCGGCAGGCTGGTCCAGCGGTGCACGAACTCGCCCGACAGCCAAGCCACGGCAACCGCCAGCGGCCAGCCCAGTTCAGTCAGGATGACCTGAATATCCGGCATGTACTTCTCCTCTTCAAAGATACCAGTACAATTCTGGTCGATATCGCGCCCCCTCACTGTGCGCTAGGGAACATAAGGAAGCAAACCATGGATTTAATCAGCGAACACGCCTGTTTCGGCGGAGTACAGCGCTTTTACCGGCACGATTCGCGCGAGATCGGGCTGCCGATGCGCTTTTCGGTGTTCATTCCGCCGCAGGCCGCGCACGGCCCCGTGCCGGCGCTGTTCTACCTGGCCGGCCTGACCTGCACCGAAGAGACCTTCATGACCAAGGCCGGCGCGCAGCGCGTGGCGGCGGAACTGGGCCTGATGCTGGTGGCGCCCGACACCAGCCCGCGCGGCGCCGGCGTCGCGGGCGAAACGGACATCTGGGATTTCGGCGTCGGCGCCGGCTTCTATCTCGATGCGACGCAGCCGGATTGGTCGCGCCACTATCGCATGTACAGCTACATCCACGAGCTGCGCGAACTGGTGGGCGCGGAATTGCCGGCGGATGCGCAGCGTATCGGCATCTTCGGCCACTCCATGGGCGGGCATGGCGCGCTGACCATGGCGCTGAAGCGGCCGGACGTGTTCCGTTCCGTGTCCGCCTTCGCGCCCATCGCCGCGCCCTCGCTTTGCCCGTGGGGCAAGAAGGCCTTCACCAGCTACCTCGGCGCGGACACCGCAAGCTGGGCCGGGTACGACGCCAGCCTGCTGATGACCACCATGCGCGCGCCCTTCCCCAACGGGATCCTGATCGACCAGGGCCTGGCCGACAAATTCCTGGCCGAGCAGTTATACCCGGAAGTGTTTGAGGCGGCCTGCAAGACCGCCGCGCAGCCGCTGCAACTGCGGCGGCATGCGGGTTACGATCACGGCTACTACTTCATCGCCACCTTCATGGAAGACCACCTGCGCTTCCATGCGCGCTGCCTGGGCCTGGCTACAGCCTGATCTCCGTGCCCAGTCGCTGCAGGAACTGCGCCAGCCACGCCGGATGCGCCGGCCACGCGGGCGCGGTGACGAAGATGCCGTCGGTGACCGCCTGGTCCACCGGGATGTCGGCGTAATTGGCGCCGGCCAGCTTGACTTCCGGTGCGCAGGCCGGATAGGCGGAGATGGTCTTGCCGCGGATGACGTCGGCCGCCGCCAGCAACTGCGCGCCGTGGCAGATCGCCGCCACCGGCTTGTTGGCGGCGACGAACTCGCGGATGATGTCGATCACGCGGCCATTGAGGCGCAGGTATTCCGGCGCGCGGCCGCCCGCCATCGCCAGCGCATCGTATTTGCCGACGTCGACGTCGGCAAAATTGGCGTTCAGCGTGAACAGGTGGCCCGGCTTTTCGCTATACGTCTGGTCGCCTTCGAAATCGTGGATGGCGGTCTTGACGGTGTCGCCCGCCTTCTTGCCGGGGCAGACGGCGTGCACCGTATGCCCGACCATTTGCAGCGCCTGGAACGGCACCATGGTCTCGTAGTCTTCCGCAAAATCACCCGTCAAAAACAGAATTTTCTTGGCTGCCACGGTAACTCCTTTCGAGAAAGTGAAGGGGCTGCGACGTTGCCGCCGCAGCCCCTCGATACTAACCCGGTTTTGTGTCGCCCTGCTTACGCGGCGGCGGCAGCCTTGCCCAGCACGGTGCGGATGGTCGATGCCAGGTCCTCGGCCGAGAACTTGGCCACGTAGGCATCGGCGCCCACGCCGCGCACGTGGTCTTCGTTGGTCTTGCCCGACAGCGAAGAGTGGATCACCACCGGGATCTTGGCGAAGCGCGCGTCCTGCTTGATCAGGCGGGTCAGCGTGAAGCCGTCCATCTCGGGCATTTCCAGGTCGGTCAGCACCATGGCCACGCGGTCGCTGATCGGCACGCCCTCGGCCTTGGCGCCTTCCGAGATCGCCTGCAGGCGGTCCCAGGCTTCCTTGCCCGACTTGGTCATGATGAAGTGGATGCCCATCGCTTCCAGGCCCTTCTCGATCAGGTTGCGCGCGACCACCGAGTCGTCGGCCGCCAGCACCACCGAGCCCGGCTTGAGCAGGATCTTGTCGCCGATGGTTTCCGGGTCCACGTCCTTGCCTTCCGGCGGCACCAGGTCGCGCAGGATGGTTTCCACGTCCAGCACCTGCGCCAGGCGGGTGTTCTGCACGTCGCCGTCCACGCGGGCGATGCTGGTCACGCGGCCGCCGGTCGTGCCTTCCGCCGACAGCACCTGGCTCCAGTCCAGGCGCACGATCTCATCGACCGATTCCACCGCGAAGGCTTGCGTGGTGCGCGCGAATTCGGTGACCAGCATGATGTTGCGGCCGGTCTTGGGGATCACGCCCACGATGCCCGGCAAGTCCAGCACGGTGATGATCTGCCCGCGCAGGTTGACCACGCCCAGCACATGCGGAGGCGAGCCGGCCACCGCGGTCACTTCGGGCATGGCCACGATCTCGCGGATTTTGAAGACGTTGATGCCGTACAGCTCGGAATGTTCGCCGTTGGCGTCGCCGCCCAGGCGGAACAGCAGCAGTTCGAATTTGTTGGAGTTGGTCAGGTTACTACGCTCATCAACTTCCTGTTGAACCGATTTCATGAATTCTTCTCCGTCGAGGTCCGCAATAGGAAACGCCCTGCACGTGGGTGCATTTCCATTGCTTTGCAGTATAACGTCTTGACGCAGCCTTGCGCCACGCCGGGAACGATATACAACGGCCGGCAATAAAAAAAGGAAGCCCGTGGGCTTCCTTTTACATTCTGGAGCGGGAGAAGAGTCTCGAACTCTCGACCTCAACCTTGGCAAGGTTGCGCTCTACCAACTGAGCTACTCCCGCAGAAGGCATGCATTATGCCAGAAACGCCGGCCCTCCGCCAGTGCCATAGCTCAACTTTTTACAAAACTTCCAATAGTGTAAGCTTAGCCTCGTTTCACTGAAGAGGATGAAGGATGGATTCGATCGAAGTCGTGCTGATCATGCTGCTGGCGGTGGTGGCCAGCGCCTATATCAAGCGCCTGCTGCCCAAGCCGATCCCGCTGCCGCTGGTGCAGATCGCGCTGGGCGCGGTGATCGCCGCCAAGTCTACGCACGGCGTGGACCTGGAGCCGGAACTGTTCTTCATCGTCTTCCTGCCGCCGCTGCTGTTCCTGGACGGCTGGCGCATCCCCAAGAGCGGCCTGCTGCGCGACAAGGGCACCATATTGGAACTGGCGTTCGGCCTGGTCGTGTTCACGGTGATCGGCGCCGGCTTCCTGATCCATTGGCTGATACCGGCCATGCCGCTGCCGGTGGCCTTCGCGCTGGCGGCCATCGTCTCGCCGACCGACCCGATCGCGGTCAGCTCCATCGCTTCCAGCGCGCCCATCCCCAAGCGCCTGATGCACATCCTGGAAGGCGAGTCGCTGCTGAACGACGCCTCCGGCCTGGTGTGCTTCCGCTTCGCGGTGGCGGCCGCGATGACCGGCGCCTTCTCGATCGGCTCGGCCACCCTCACCTTTTTCTGGCTGGTGGCCATGGGCCTGGGCGCGGGCGTCGGCGTCACCTGGGGCATCACCTGGGTGCAGCGCTGGCTGGTGCGCCACTTCGGCGAACCGCCGGGATCGCCCATCCTGGTGAATCTCCTGATTCCGTTCGGCGCCTACCTGGTGGCCGAGCGCCTGCATGCCTCGGGCATCCTGGCCGCGGTGGCGGCCGGCATCACCATGAGCTACGTCGAACTGAGCGGCCACGCGCACGCCAACACCCGCATCCAGCGCTCGGCCGTGTGGGACACGGTGCAGTTCTCGCTCAACGGCGTGATGTTCGTGCTGCTGGGCGAGCAGTTGCCGGACGTGTTCCAGCTTGCCGGCGCCTCGCTGGAGGAAAGCGGCCATATCAGCCGCTGGTGGCTGGTGGCGTACGCCTTCGCCATCACCGGCGGCCTGCTGGCGCTGCGCATGTTCTGGGTGTGGGCCTCGCTGCGGCTGACCATCTTCAAGCAAAAGATCCGCCACCGGCCGCGCCACAAGATCAAGCTGCGCCTGCTGCTGGCGACCACGCTGGCCGGCGCGCGCGGCACCATCACCCTGGCCGGCGTGCTGACGCTGCCGCTGACCCTGCCCAGCGGCGCACCCTTCCCGGCGCGCGCGCTGACCATCTTCCTGGCCTGCTCGGTGATCCTGATCTCGCTGCTGGTGGCCAGCATCGGCCTGCCCAAGCTGCTGGCCGGGATGACCTTCCCGCCGGAGCCGGAAGAGCAGCAGGAAGAAGACCTGGCGCGCCGCGCGGCCGCCAACGCCGCCATCGGCGCCATCGAAAAAACGCAGGTCGAACTGATGGAGGCCGAGGCCTGCGTCGATCCGGAAGTCTACCCGCAGGCAGCCGCGCGCGTGATCGCCTTCTACGAGCATAAACTGAAGGAAGTCGATCCCGCAGCGGAACAGGCCTGGCGCAAGACCGATTCCGCGGAAAAGGAATTGCGCCTGGCCGCGCTGGACGCCGAACGCCGCACGGTCTTCGACCTGGCCAGGCAAGACCGCATCTCGGACGAAATCTCGCGCAAGCTGGTGCGGGAGATCGACCTGATGGAAGCCCGCTACCGCTAAGCCGCCATGCTGCGTACACGAACCCAAACCATCATCGCCGTCGCCTGGCTGCTGTTCTGGGGATTGATGATTACCACCTCGGTCCAGGAATACCTGCGCGACCACCAGCACGGCATCTGGAAGCCGATACTGTGGGAATCCTCGTCGGCGCTGACCGGCACGCTGCTGCTGGTCATGCAGCGCAAGTACACCCGCAAGTACGACCACCTGATCAACTCGCCGGTGCGCTGGTTCGCGCGGCAGATGATGTGGCTGCCGGCGTACTGGGTCATCTTCGTGCCGATGGCCTTCGGCATACGGCACGCGGTGTACGCGCTGGTCGGTGAAAGCTATCCGCATGGCGGCTGGGGCGAGGTCTACCTTTACGAAGACGTGAAGATGACCATTTACTTCAGCATCTTCGCCGCGATCACCTTCGGCGTGGTGTCCTTTCACGCCATGCTGGAAGAGCAGTTGCGGGTGGAGCGCGTCAACGCCTCGCTGCGCGAAGCGCAGTTGCTGCAGTTGACGCAGCAGATGCAGCCGCACTTCCTGTTCAACGCGCTGAACACCATCTCCTCGCTGATGCACAGCGACGTGCAGCGCGCGGACACCATGCTGGTCCAGCTTTCCGACGTGCTGCGCGCCACGCTGGATGTGCGCGAACAGCACCAGGTGCCGCTGGACACCGAGCTGCGCCTGCTGCGCGGCTATGCGGCGCTGATGAGCGAGCGTTTCTCGGACCGGGTCAGCATCACCTGGCAGGTGGATGACAGCCTGCTCGGCTGCACCGTGCCGGTGATGAGCATGCAGCCGCTGCTGGAGAATGTCTTCAAGCACACCGTGGAAAAGCGCCGCCAGCCCACCGCCATCACGGTCAGCGTGCAGCGCGAACAGGACATGCTGGTGCTGCGCGTGGAAGACGACAGCGGCACCCTGCCGGGCGGCGTCGCGCCGGCCGAAGGGAGCGGCATCGGCGTGCGCAACCTGCGCGAACGCCTGGCGGCCCTGTATGGCGGGCGCGCCTCTTTCGACTTGCTACAACTGTCGCCCGCCGGCGTGCGGGCAGAAATCAGGCTGCCATGCGCATCATGATCGTGGACGATGAACGGCCGGCGCGCGACAAGCTGCGCCGCCTGCTGGAACAGGAACCCGGCATCAGCGCGATAGAGGAAGCGCGCGACGGCGTCGAAGCATTGGAGCGCCTGGCCGCATGCGCGCCGGACGTACTGCTGCTCGATATCCAGATGCCCGAGATCAGCGGACTGGATGTCGCCGCCTCGCTGCCGTCGCCGGCGCCGCTGGTGGTGTTCGTGACGGCGTTCGACGAATATGCCATCCGCGCCTTCGACGCCAACGCCATCGACTACCTGCTCAAGCCCTACGACCAGCCGCGCCTGCAGCGCGCCTTGCAGCGTGTGCGCGAGCGGCTGACCCAGCGGCGCGCGCTCAGCGGTGCGGCCGGTGCGATCGCTGCGGCCGGCGTTACCGGCAGCGCCGACGACACGCTCGTGCCCGCGCCGCCGGCCGCGGCACTGCCGGCAATCACCCAGTTGCTGATCCCCGAGCGCAGCGGCACTCGCATCGTCAAGGTCGACGCGATCCAGTGGATAGAAACCGCCGACAACTACGTCATCCTGCACACCGCCGACAGCGCGCCCTTGATGCGCCAGACGCTGGCCGGTCTGCTGGACAAGCTCGGCCCGCGCTTCCAGCGCTGCCACCGGCGGGCCGCCGTGCAACTGGACTGGATAGACAGCATCGTCAACCTCGACAAGGGCGATTGCGAACTGGTCCTGCGCGGCGGTGTCCGCGTCCCGTGCAGCCGACAGTACCGCGCCGAAGTCATCGGCCGCCTACAACCACAGGAGCCATCATGAGCCAGCCGCCTGACAACCTCCCCATCTACCGCGTCCTCACCGGCCCGGACGATGCCAACTTCTGCCGCCGCGTCAGCGAAGCCCTGGCGCTGGGCTATACGCTGCATGGCTCTCCCGCCCTGACCTTCAACGGCCAGAACGTCATCGTCGCCCAAGCCCTGATCTGGCCGGCCTGAGCCGGCGCCGCGCTTAACCGGTGGCCAGCAGCGCGTAGCCGGGGCGCGGCTGCGTCCCGGCGGCGGCAAATGTCCGCTTGCCTTTCAGCTTGAAGACGTGGACCGCGTGCGCCAGCCCGCGCGCCTGCTCCTGCAGGGATTGCGAGGCGGCGGTGGCCTCTTCCACCAGCGCCGAGTTTTGCTGGGTCGCCGTGTCCATGTGGGTGATCGCCGTATGGACCTGGGCGATGCCGCTGGTCTGTTCCCGGCTGGCCGTGGAAATGTCGGCCATCAGGTCGCGCACGCCATTGATGCTGTCGACCACGCGCTCCATCGTCTGGCCGGTCTGATCGGCCAGCTTGCCGCCTTCGGCCACCTGGGCCACGGCGTCATCGATCAAGCCCTTGATTTCCTTGGCCGCGGCGGCGGAGCGCTGCGCCAGGTTGCGCACCTCGGTGGTGACGACGGCAAAGCCGCGGCCTTGCTCGCCGGCGCGGGCCGCCTCCACCGCGGCGTTGAGCGCCAGGATATTGGTCTGGAAGGCGATACCGTCGATCACGCCGATGATGTCGACGATGTTGGCGGCGGCGCGGTCGATGGCGCCCATCTTCTCCACCATCTGCGACACCGCCCGCCCGCTCTCGCGCGCCACCTCGGTCGCCGAGATCGCCAACTGGTTGGCCTGCTGCGCGTTTTCCGCATTGTGCTGGACGATGGACGTCAGTTCCTCCATCGAGGAAGCCGTCTGCTCGATGGCGCTGGCCTGCTCCTCGGTGCGCGCCGACAGATCCATGTTGCCTTCGGCGATCTGGCTGGATGCGGCTGCGATGACGTCGGCGCCTTCGCGTACCGTTTCGACGATGCCGACCAGGCCGTCATTCATTTCCTTCAGCGCGGTCAGCAACTGGCCCGTCTCATCCTTCGACGACACTTCGATCTCGCTGCTCAAGTCGCCCTTGGCCACCAGGTGGGCGATATCGACCGCCTGGCGCAATGGCCGGGTGATGGAGCGCGTGATCCAGACCGCCACCGCAGCGCCAGCGAGGATGGCCAGCACGGCCAACCCGGTCAGCAGTCCGGCGGTCGAGCGGTACTTGGCATCGGCATTCTGTCCGTCCTGGACCAGCTTGCCGTTCTGATTCTGGACCATCGCTTGCAGGGCGTCGAAATAGCCGCGCTGGTCCTTGCGCACCTGGGTCAGCAGCCAGGTCGTGGCTTCATCCTTTTTTCCGGCCGCGGCAAGATCGAGGAAGGTTTTTTGCGATTTGCCATAGGCAGCCTTGGCATCGAGCAGCGCCCGGAGTTCCGCCTTGTCCGCGTCCGTTTTCGTCATCGCATTCAGCTTGTCGAAATTCGCCGTGTTTTGCTTCTTCCCGTCCATCACGGTCTGGAGTTCTTTCTGGATCTGTTCGGGGTCATTCCAGAGCAGCATGTTGCGCATGGCGCGGGCGTTGTGATTGACGATGTCCTGGATTTCATAGGCCAGCGCGGCCTTGGGATATTTGTCGTTGACGATGTTGCCGGTGCCGTCATTGAGCGTCTTCAGACTGGCGATGCTGAACCATAGGCTCGCGGCCAGAACCAAGAGAAGGAGGCCGAACGCGCCGCCCAGTCGGATACCGATCTTCCAATCCTTGATATTCATTCCGGAAATTCCCTTTATTAATAATAATTTCCAATGTGAAATGATATTAAAATAAGATACTGGTTTCCTCTATCGGCCCATCCTTATTCTCCCATCAGGAATTCCTGACATTCTCCGCTTCGCCCCGCCCTGCTCCCGGCTCGCCCCAAAACGCTGGACGCCTGCGCGCGCCCTCCTTAACCTGCCAGCATCGACCAAGGAGCCTGCCATGCAAAACAACCGCCTGTATTTCCTCGACTGGATACGCATCTTCGCCTTCTGCCTGCTGATCTTCTTCCACACCGGCATGTACTACGTGACCTGGGACTGGCACGTCAAAAGTCCCTACGCCAGCGACGCCATCGAACCGCTGATGATGCTGTCCTCGCCCTGGCGTCTGAGCCTGCTGTTCATGATTTCCGGCGTGGCCACCGCCTTCATGCTGAAGAAATTCCGCGTCGGCGCCCTGCTCAGGCAGCGCAGTTGGCGGCTGCTGGTGCCGCTGGTGTTCGGCATGCTGGTGATCGTGCCGCCGCAGTCCTACCTGGAAGTGGTGGAGAAAGTCGCCTATCACGGCAGCTACGGCGAATTCATGCGCCTCTACGTGACCGGCTACCACGGCTTCTGCCGCGGTAACGACTGCCTCATCATGCCGACCTGGAATCACCTGTGGTTCGTGGCCTACCTGTGGGCCTACACCATGGTCGGCGGCCTGATCGCCTGGATGCTGGGCGCGGAACGCCTGGCCGCGCTGTCCGACAAGGTGGGCCGGCTGCTGACTGGCTGGAAGATCCTCGTGCTGCCCATGCTGGTGCTGGCCGTGGCCCGCTTCACGCTGGCCGACCGTTTCCCGGCCACGCACGCGCTGATCGACGACTGGTACAACCACGCGCACTACTTCTTCATGTTTGCGCTGGGCGCCATGCTGGCAATGCAAAACGACGTCTGGCCGCGCGTCGCCGCGCTGCGCTGGACCAGCCTGGGATTGTGGCTGTTCGCGTGGGCCTTCACCCTGTGCTACTGGTCGATGCCGGAAGCGCTGCTGGCCGCGCCGGAAGTGCACGCATGGCGCACGGTGGCGCGCCTGATCTTCTGCCTCGACCAATGGGCGCCCATCGTTGCCATCTGCGGCTTCGGCTACTGCCACCTGAACTTCGACAGCGCCAAGCGCCGCTACCTGACCGAAGCCGTGTTCCCGGTCTACATCCTGCACCAGACCCTGATCGTGGTGATGGCGCACTCGCTCAAGCCGATCAAGCTGGCGCCGGGCATCGAAGGCGCGGCGCTGATCGTGCTGACCTTCACCCTCAGCTTCGGCGTCTTTGAAGTGGTGCGCCGCATCGCCGTGCTGCGTCCCCTGTTCGGACTGGGCCGGCTTAGCGCGTCAACGTCAGCGTATGTTGCGCCGGTCCCGGCAACAGCGGCGTCGCCTGCCCACTGACCCACGCCGCGCGGCCATCGAGGAACCACGGCGACAAAGGATGGCCGCTCTGCCCGCCGGGCATGTTGAAGACGCCCTGTTCTTCATGGCCGGGCGATACCGTCAGCCGCTCGGACTGGCCGAAGGTCGGCGCCGACACGCGCGGCATGTGCTGGTCGCCCGGCAGCATGTCCGGCGCCACTTTCAGGTAGCGGCCCAGCAGCGGGATCACGGCGGCAAACGGATGCGCGCTGGCCGCCGTGTTGCGCTGGCCCCAGGTGGCCCTGGACAGCGGCTGGCCATCCCTGGTCAGATCCTGGATCGCGCGGTCCAGCGCCGCCACCTGCAGCGTGTGCCAGTCGGCGTACTGCGGCGGCAGCCAAGCGGCTGGCTGCTGGTCCAGCAACCGCGCCAGCACCACCGGCCAGCGCGCCGTGATGGCGGCCATGCTGGCCTTGGCATCGATCTTCGCCAGCTCCGCATTGGCGCTGTCAAACGCGATGTCGTACAGCGCGTACATGAAAGCGCGGGCGATGCGGTAGCCGACCGAATCCACGCTGGCCCTGCCGTCCCAACTGTTCTTCAGCAGCGCCAGCGCTTCGGCGCGCTGGGCATTGCCGGCGACGGTGCCGGCATCCAGCGCGGCGATGGCGCGATCGCGCCAGCCGGCGAGGAACACGGCGCGGTCGTCCAGCGTGATCGCATACACCTTGTTCACGTCCGTTTTCGGTCCCAGCGCCGCCAGGTCGTCGCGCACCTGGTGCGTGCGCGCGCCGAGGTCATAGCCGCCGTCGCCGATCAGCGCCGCGCCGGCACCCGCCAACTGGCGGCTGTTGGCGGTGGCCAGGTGGCCCTGCACCGGATTGACCACCTTCGGATACTCGCCGGGATTCAGCCAGCCGCTCCACACGCCGGCCGGGTCATCGGCGCTCATCGGATAGGTGGCCGCCACGCCGGCCGGCGCGCGGCGCGGCAGCGGGCCGGCGATGGTCCAGCCGATATTGCCTTTATCGTCGCCGGCCGTGAAATTCTGCGCCGGGATGCCCAGGGTCGGCGCGATCGCCAGCGCCTCGTCCAGCGTATCGGCCTGCTCCAGCCTGCGCGCGTTGAAGTTGACGGCCGCCAGCGTGTGCGCGGTCCAGTGCAGCGCATAGCTGCGCCCCATCGCTTCGCGGATCGGGCCAAGCGAGGTTTCGCGCACCGGGAACCGCACCGCCGGCGCCCCCTTGACCAAGATGGTTTCCTCGTGCGTCACCGGGGTCTCCCAGCCGGCTTGCGTGCGCACCTGTCCCGGCTTCGACGGGTCGGTATCGAGCGCGATGAAGTCCATGTAATCGCCGTAGCTGTTGGTGAAGCCCCACGCCACGTGGCCATTGCTGCCGACGACCACGAACGGCACGCCCGGCAGCGTCACGCCGACCATGCGGCGCGAACCGCCCTTCGCGTCCGGGAAGACCAGCGCCGCGCGATACCAGGTATTGGGAAGCTGTATGCCGAGGTGCATATCGTCCGACACGATGGCCGCGCCGGTATCGCTGCGGCTGCCCGCCACGGCCCAGTTGTTGCTACCTACCGTGTTGAGGAACTGCGCCGCCGCCACGCGCTTCGTGTCCGGCGCGTCGGCCGCTTTCGGCTTGCCCCACCAGGCGGGCGGCGCGGCGGGAATGGCCGCATCGGCAGCGGGCATGCTGTCCGCATCGAGCGGCGCGTCCCATTGCGTGGACTCGGGCGCGAGGAAGGCGCGCTGCTCTTCGGTCGCATGCTCCTTCAGCCAGCCGCGCGCCAGCTCGCGCGGTTCCTGGCCGCCCTGCAGGTCGAAGTACATGGCCCAAACCACCAGCAGCGAATCGGCCGGCGACCAGGCGCGCGGCGGCAAGCCGATCAACGCGTATTCGAAGGGCTGGGCGCCCAGCGCATGCAAGCCGTCGTTGACGCCAGCCACATAGCGGTCGAGCAGCGCGCGGTCGGCGGCCGGCATGTTTTTCAGCGCCAGTTCGGCGCGCGCGCGGAAGCGGTGCAAGCGATGGGATTTATCCAGCGGCAGCGCGCGTTCGCCAAACAATTCGGACAATTCGCCCGCCGCCACGCGGCGCAGCAAGTCCATCTGGAAGTAGCGCTCCTGCGCATGCACGAAGCCGGTGGCGTAAGCCGTGTCGCCGCGCGTGGCGCCTGTGATGAGCGGCACGCCGTGCGCATCGCGCGCTATCGACGCCTGGCCATCCAGGCCGGCAACCTGGCGCGTGCCGTCCAGTTGCGCCAGGCTGGCGCGCAAATACAGCCAGCCGCCGGCGATCGCCAATACCAGCAAGGCCAACGCCGCCAGCAGCACCCGCCCGGACCATATTTGCAGCCGATTCTTTTTCATGCCGTCCCCGTTATGTAAAAATCATCAGTGGGGAATAGTGCCAGAGAATGCGGCGGGGTTAAAGCTCCAGCTCCCAGGTTTCGTTGACCATGTCGCAGCCGAAGGCATGCACCGGTTCTTCGGCCACCAGCGCATAGCCTTTGCTGCGATAGATCTGGCGCGCTTCCTTTTGCTGGTCGGTGGTCCACAAGCGCATCCTGCGGTAACCGGCGGCGCGGGCGAACCGGTGACATTCCTCCACCAGCCGCGAACCGAGGCCGTAGCCGCGCGCCTGTTCTTCCACCAGCAGCAGGCGCAGCTTGCCCACGCCTTCCTCGCCGCTGCGCGCCAGCGCGATGGAGCCGACCGGCTGGCCGGCCATCTCGGCGATCCAGCAGTGCTCCAGCTTCGGATCGTAATGGCGCTCGAAGTCGGCGCAGATCTGCGCCACCAGTTCGCCGAAGCTGGCGTCCCAGCCCTGCTCGGCCGTGTACAGCTCGCCGTGGCGGCGCGCGATCCATTCCAGGTCGCCGGCGCGGTGCGCGCGCAGCACGAAAGGCTGGGCGTACTTCATGCCGCTGTCCGTGTCCAGCAACTGGCGGATGGTGCGCATCGCATCGAGCATGCGCAACTGGTCGGCCTCGTCGAAACGCGCCAGCATGTCGCCCACTTCTTCGCGCGAACGACGGTCCAGCGGCGCGAACACGGCGTGGCCATGCCGGGTCATGTGCAGCAGCTTGGCGCGGCCATCCGTGGCGGACGGCACCTTGCTCACCAGGCCGGCGCTTTCAAACTTGGCGATGATGCGGCTCAGGTAGCCGCGGTCCAGGCCCAGGTCGCGGCACAGCGCGGCCGAAGGCTGGTCGCCGTGATGGGCCAGTTCGTACAGCACGCGCATCTCGGTCAGCGTGAACTCGCTGTGCAGCAGCCCTTCGCGCAGCACGCCGATCTGGCGCGTGAAAAAACGGTTGAACGAGCGGACCTCGGCGATACGGTCGGGGGTGGCGGGCATGTGCGGCTCCGGCAATCTTGACCGGACCGATTGTGCGACAGATTGTTGACTGCGTCAACAATCCCGATAAAGATAGTCCGCGCACAGAGAGCGGACCGGCGTCGTCCTAGCATGGCCCTTTTTAGGAGAACGCCATGTCCGATATGCCCGACATGCAGGATTGTATCGACGCCTGCACCAACTGCCACCAAGCCTGCCTGCAAACCGCGCTGACCTTCTGCCTCAAGCAGGGCGGCCGCCACGTCGCGCCCGAACACTTCCGCCTGATGATGGATTGCGCCGCGATCTGTGAAATGTCCGCCGACCTCCAGCTCGGCAATTCCCGTTATAGCGACCGTATTTGCGCCATCTGCGCAGACGTGTGCCACGCCTGCGCGGAAAGCTGCATGGACCTCGACGGCATGGAGGAATGCGTGCGCGCCTGCGAGGCCTGCGAGCGCAGTTGCCGCGAGATGGCCGCCTAGTAGATGGCGCGCGCCACTTCGCGCACGGAGCGCAGCAGCAGTTCCGCGCCTGGCGACAGAATATGGCCGTCCACCGTGATGATGCCGAAGGCGTCCATGCGGCACGGCAGGTCGATCGGCAGGATGTTCAGCACGCCCTGCGATTCGTAATACTTGGCCACCGCGATCGGCATCACGTTGAGCGCGTCGGTCTGCTGCAGCAGCGGTTTGATCAGCAGCACCGCCGTGGTGTCCACCACGTTGATCGGCACTTCCAGCCCGGCGCGGCGGAACATCAGTTCGCAGCGCGCGCGCAGGATGCTGCCCTGCGGCGGCAAGATCCACGGCTGGTTGGCGATGTCGCGCAGTTGCAGGTGCTTGGACGCCAGCAGCGGATGGCCGGGCCGCACCACGGCGCATGCCGGCTCATCGCTCAATTCCTCGTAGCTCAACCCTTCCGCGCTTTCGCGCTCGGGGATGCGGCCGATCATGAAGTCCAGGCGGCCGCGCTGTAGCTGTTCCAGCAGGACGTTGGACTGCTCCATTTCCACGCCGATGCGCAGCTTGGGCGCCGCCTGCTTGGTCTTGGTGATCGCTTGCGGCAGCAGCGCGATCCCCGGCGTCATGATGGTGCCGATGTCGACCTGACCGGTCAGGCCGGCCTTGATGGCAACGATGTCTTCGTGCGCCAGCGAGAGGCTGGTCAGCGCCATGCGGGCGTGACGTATCATGGTCTCGCCGTAAATGGTCGGCTCCATGCCGCGCGGCAGGCGCTCGAAGAGCTGCACGCCCAGCATCTCTTCCAGGTCCTTGAGTTGCTTGGAGGCGGCAGGCTGCGTCATGTGCAGCTCTTCGGAGGCACGGTGGATGTTGCGTTGTTCGTCCAGCGCGATCAGCAGCAGCAACTGCCGCGTTTTCAGGCGCGCGCGCAGAAACCAGTTCGGATTAGTGTCCATGGCTTGATGATATCATATTCGATATTGATGTTTGATATATATCGTTTATACGAATATCACTTGCACGCCGCGCTGGGGTTGGCTGCCGGGCCTTCCTTGGTCTGCGGAATGAATGGAATCGTGCCGTCCGGGTTGTACTTGAACTCTTCCACCGCCACCGAGCGGCGGTACTCGCCGCCGGTCGGCAGCTTGGCGTTGTGGTAGAAGATGTAGGACTTGCCGTTGAAGTCGATGATGGCCGTGTGGATGGTCTTCACCTTCTCGTTCTTGGACATGATCACGCCGCGGTAAGTCCAGGGGCCGGTCGCGCTCGGGCCGGTCATGTAGGCCGTCTCTTCCGGGAAGTTGCGCGAATAGGACAGGTAGTAAGTGCCGTTGTGCTTGTTCAGGTAGGACGCTTCCGTGAAGGCGTCCATGCCGACCGTGTGGATAGGCCCGTCGAACTCGGTCATGTTCGGTTTCAGCTTGGCCCACTTCAGCACCGTGTTGCCCCAGTAGAGATAGGCCTGGCCATCGTCGTCCTGGAAGATGGCCGGGTCGATGTCGTCCCAACTGATCGGCGTTTCCTTGGTCATGTCATTGGTGACCAGGGCCGAGCCGCGGGCGTCCACGAACGGGCCTTCCGGCTTGTCGGCCACGGCCACGCCGATGGCGCGGCCGGGAATAGTCGCGTGGTCGACCGTGCTGTAGAAGTAGTATTTGCCGTCGCGCTTGGTGATGTCGCCGGCCCAGGCATCGACCCTGCCCTTGGCCCATTTGAAGGCCGACGGCGCGAGCGGCACGCCGCGGTCCACCCAGTGTTTCATGTCGCAGCTACTGTACAGGCGCCACTCCTTCATCACGTAATCCTTGTCGGTGACCGATGCCTGGTCATGGCCGACGTAGAGATAAACGGTGCCGTTATCGACAAAGGCCGCCGGGTCGGCCGTGAAGGTGTTGGGAAACAGCGGATTGCCGGCCTGCACAGCGGCGCAGGCCAGCAGGCCCGCCGCGACGAACACGATACTTTTTCTCACTACGTTCTCCAGTCTCTGAATAATTATTTTTTTGTACCACTCAGCGTCATCACTCGCTGTACTACGCAGAAGACAAACAGCAATCCTCCGATTACGATCTTGGTCCACCAGGAACTCAGGGTGCCGTCAAAGGCGATCAGGGTCTGGATCGCGCCCAGCACCAGCACGCCGGTCAGCGAGCCCGCCACGTAGCCATAGCCGCCGGTCAGCAGCGTGCCGCCGATGACCACGGCCGCAATCGCGTCCAGTTCCGTGCCTTGCGCATGCTGGCCGTAGCCGGACAACATGTAGAACGAGAACAGCACGCCGGCCAGCGCGGCGCAGAAGCCGCTGAAGGCGTAGATCAGCACCTTGGTCTGTCCCACGCGCAGGCCCATCATCAGCGCCGACTGCTCGTTGCCGCCGATGGCGTAGATGGCGCGGCCGAACGGCGTCCAGTGCGCGACGTAGATCGCCACTACCAGCATCGCCACCGCGATCAGGGCGCTCGGCGACACGAAGCCGCCGAACAATGGCAACTGGGTCTGCGACATGGTCACGAACAGCGGGTTATCGATGGTGATCGAATCGATGCTGATCAGGTAGCACAGGCCGCGCGCCAGGAACATGCCGGCCAACGTGACGATGAAGGGCTGCAGCTTGAAGTAATGGATCATCGCGCCCATGCCGGCGCCGAACAGCGCGCCCAGCACCAGCGATATCGCGATCACCAGCGCCGGCGGCCAGTGCCAGGTTTGCAGCATCCAGGCCGAGATCATGGTGGTCAGCGCCAGCACGGAGCCGACCGACAGGTCGATGCCGCCCGACAGAATGACGAAGCTCATGCCGATGGCGATCACCAGCAGGAAGGCGTTATCGATGAACAGGTTGAAGATCACCTGCAGCGACAGGAAGCCGGGGTAGGCGGCGCCGCCCGCGCCCATCAGCACCACCAGCAGGAAAACGGTGATCAGCGAAGTGAAATAAGGGGAAGACGCGATACGCATCATGCATTACCTTTTGCGCGACGGCGCCACATGTTCTTGAATTCCGACGATTGCGACACGCACACCAGGAAGACGACGATGGATTTCACCACCATGTTCACTTCCGGCGGCAGGCCGATCGAATAAATGGTGTAGGTCAGGGTCTGGATGATCAGCGCGCCGATCAGGCTGCCGGCCAGGCTGAATTTGCCGCCGGCCAGCGAGGTGCCGCCCAGCGTCACCGCCAGGATGGCGTCCAGTTCCAGCAGCAGGCCGGCGTTGTTGGCGTCGGCGCTCTTGATGTTCGAGGTGATCATCAGGCCGGCCACGCCGGCGCAGCCGCTGCAGAACACGTAGACGAAGAAGATCAGCACGGCCGTCTTCAAGCCCGCCAGGCGCGCGGCCACGGGATTGATGCCGACCGACTGGATGAACAGGCCGAGCGCCGTCTTGCGCATCAACAGCGCGGTGACGATGAACACGGCGGCGACGATGAACAGCGAGAACGGCAGTCCCAGCAGGTAGCCGCTGCCGATGTAGAAGAACGGCTGGTAGTAGACGGTGATGATCTGGCCGTCGGTGAACAACTGCGCCAGGCCGCGCCCCGCCACCATCAGGATCAGGGTGGCGACGATGGGTTGCAGGCCCAGGCCGGCGACCAGCGCGCCGTTCCAGGCGCCGCACAGCAGCGCCGCGCCCATGGCGGCGCACAGCGCGATCCACATCGGCGTATTGGCCACGTAGTCGGGCACGCCGTTGTTCATGACCATCGTGCCGCCGATCAGCATGGCGGCGACGGTGCCACTGATGGCCACGGTGGCGCCGACCGAGATGTCGATGCCGCGCGTGGCGATCACCAGCGTCATGCCGATGGCCGCCAGAACCAGCGGCGCGGCGCGGTTGGCGATGTCGATCAGGCTGCCGTACAGGTGGCCGTCCTTGATCTCAAGGTGGAAGAAGCCGGGCACCAGCAGCAGGTCGATCAGCAGCAGGATCGCCAGCGCCGCCAGCGGGCGGAATAAGGGATGACGCACAAACATGGTGAGATTCGTTTTCGTTGGAGTTATGCCGGCCGCGCCGGCCGCCGCCAGGCGCGCCGTCGGCGCGGCATCGGCGGCGTTCCCGACGCCGGCCTGCGCAGCCGCGCGTTGTTCGCTGCCCTGCTTATGCATGGGCGTCTCCGGCGGCGATCACATGCAGCACGGTGGTTTCGTCCAGCGCGCCGCGCGGATACTCGCCGCCAGCCTTGCGGTCGCGCATGACGACGATGCGGTCGCTCACGCGCAGCACTTCCGGCAGTTCGGACGAGATGAACAGGATGGACAAGCCCTTGCGGCACAGCGCCGAGACGTAATCCATGATCTCCTGCTTGGCCCGCACGTCAATGCCGCGGGTCGGCTCATCCAGGATCAGCAGCTTGGGATCGGTGGCCAGCCAGCGCGCCAGCAGCACTTTCTGCTGGTTGCCGCCCGAGAGCGAACCGATAGGCGTTTCGATGCTGGCTGTCTTGATGCCCAGCGCCTTCACGTATTCCTCGGCCAGTTGCTGCTGGCGCTTGAGCGGAATCGCGCGCAGGATGCCGGCCCGCGCCTGCATCGCCAGGATCAGGTTTTCGCGCACCGACAATTCCAGGATCGCGCCTTCGTGCTTGCGGTCTTCCGAGCAGAAGCCGATGCCGGCGGCGATGGCGTCGCGCGGCGAAGAGAAGCTTTGTTCCTTGCCGTCGATGACGATCTTGCCGCTGTCCGCCTTGTCGGCGCCGAACAGCAGACGCGCAGCCTCGGTGCGGCCCGAACCCAGCAAGCCGGCCAGGCCCAACATCTCGCCCTGGCGCAGTTCGATGTCCATCGGTTGCAGCGCGCCCTTGCGGCTCAGGCCAACGGCGCGCAGGAAGGTCTGGAAGCGCGAAGCGCCCGCGGCCGGAGCCGCGGTGTCGGCGGCAGCAGCGGCAACCGCCGGCTCGGCGGCCACCGGCACGCCCACCATCTTGTTCACCAGGTCCACGCGCGACAGGTCGTTGCACAGGTACTCCCCTTCCCGCTCGCCGTTGCGCATGACCGTGATGCGGTCCGAAATGGCATAGGTCTGGTCGAGGAAGTGGGTCACGAACAGGATCGCCATGCCCTGGGCGCGCAGATTGCGCAGCACCTCGAACAGGCGGTCGACTTCTTTTTCATCAAGCGACGACGTGGGTTCGTCCAGGATCAGCACCTTGGCCGACACCAGCAGCGAACGCGAGATCGCCACCATCTGCTGGATCGCCAGCGGATAGTGCGCCAGCGGCAGCGACACGTCGATATGCACATGCATGCGCTGCTCCAGCAGCTCTGCCGCCTGCTGCTGCATGCCCTTCCAGTCGATGCGGCCGAACTTGCGCGGATAGCGGCCGATGAAAATATTCTCCGCCACCGACAGGTTGGGACACAGGTTCACTTCCTGGTACACGGTGGCGATGCCGAGGTTCTGCGCATCCAGCGTGGAGGTAGGCTGTATCGCCTGCCCCCCCAGCAGAATCTGGCCGCTGTCCGGCGTGTACACGCCGGTCAGCACCTTGATCAGCGTGGACTTGCCGGCGCCGTTCTGGCCCATCAGCGTGTGCACTTCACCCGGATACAGGTTCAGCGACACGCCGTTCAGCGCCTGGACGCCGGTGAAAGCCTTGCTGATGCCGCGCAGCTCCAGCACCGGCGCGGTAGATGTGGTCGTCATTGGATCAGTATTTACGGTTCGGGAATTCCTTGGCCGCGACGTCGGCAGGGAACACGCCCTCCTGCGTCACGATGCGTTTCTGTACCGGCTTGCCGGCCACGACATCCTTGGCGGTCTGCATCAGCAGAGGGCCGAGCAGCGGGCTGCATTCCACGGTGACGTTCAGCTTCCCGGCCATCATGGCTTCAAACGCGCCCTTCACGCCGTCGATGGAAATGATGATGATGTCCTTGCCCGGTTTCAGGCCCGCTTCCTCGATCGCCTGGATCGCGCCGATGGCCATGTCGTCGTTGTGCGCGTACAGCACGTTGATCTTCTTGCCTTCGGCCTTGAGGAAGGCTTCCATCACTTCCTTGCCCTTGGCGCGGGTGAAGTCGCCGGTCTGCGAACGGATCACCTTCAGCTTGGGATTGCCGGCGATGACTTCCTCGAAGCCCTTCTTGCGGTCCAGCGCGGGTGCGGAACCGACCGTGCCTTGCAGTTCAACGATGTTCAGCGTCGCGTTCGGCGACTTCTTGGCGTAGTCGGTCAGCCAGCGGCCGGCGCGGCGGCCTTCTTCCACGAAGTCCGAGCCGATGAAGGTCACGTACAGCGAAGGATCGCTGACGTTGACCGCGCGGTCGGTCAGGATCACCGGGATCTTGGCGGCCTTGGCTTCACGCAGCACGGTATCCCAGCCCGATTCCACCACCGGCGAGAACGCGATCACGTCGACGTGCTGGGCGATGAAGGAGCGGATGGCCTTGACCTGGTTTTCCTGCTTCTGCTGGGCGTCGGCAAACTTGAGGACGACGCCTTCCTTCTTGGCGGCTTCCTTGATGGAGTTGGTATTGGCAGTGCGCCATTCGCTTTCGGCGCCTACCTGCGAAAAGCCGATCACCAGCGGCTTGGCGGCGAACGCCGGGGCGGCCAGGGTGATGGCGGCAGCCATTGCGGTGGCCAGAACGGTTCTGCGATTGCATTTCATAACGTGGTCTCCGAGGGATTTTTAGTATGTGCCGTTGCCCATACTATGAGAAATAGAAATATCTAACCAATGATATTTTTAAAGTATGCGATATCTTTTTTGACATATCAGCGCAATAACCGCAGCCCATACAAGCCGCCGGCCACCGATCCTGCGCGGGCGACGAATTTGACGGACAGCTTGCCGTCCCGCGCCGCACCGGCCGGAATGGGGTAGTCGCGGGTGTACAGTTCCTGCGGCGCGCTGGCGTCCAGGGTCACTTCCGCCAGCAACTGGCCATTGATAAGGATATCGAAACGGCGTCCCGCATCGAATTTTGAATATGTCAGCCGCAGCACGCGGGCTTCGCCTTTTTTATCGCTCAGCTCATAGCTGAACCAGCCGGTGGCGTGGCGCCAGTGGCGGCCCTTGTTGACGCCGGAGTCCCCGCCTTCGGCCTTGAAGAAGTGATCCGATTCGGGCTGCTGCTCGCCCGGCGCCACCTGGTCGATGGTCTGGGCGTCCAGGGCCAGGCGCTCGGCCTCGTCCCGCGCGGCCTGGGCGCGCTTCTCGGCCAGGCCGGCCGGCGTCGCATACGGCCAGTAGACCACGTAGCGCGCGTCGTGCACGCGGAAGAACGGCACCAGGGTGGTCGGGCCGGACTCCACGGTCTGCACCAGGCCCGGCGCAGTGAAGGTCAGCGGCGCGCCCGGCACCGGGCGGAAGCGGCCGGCAAAGTCGGCGCTGTCGCTGACCATCACCGGCGCGGCCTCCAGCGGGCACACGGGGCCGGAGGCGATGTGGCCCATGCGCGTGTCGTCGGCCAGGTAGTTCAGGTGCTCGCCGGGGAAGGGATTGGTTTTCGCGGCCAGCACGATGGGGCCGTGCAGCACCGCGTAATAGCTCGACTGGTCCGGCATTTGTTCGAGGCGGGTCCGCATCGGCAGGTGGATTTCCACCTTGTCGCCGTCGCGCCACTGGCGGCGCACGTTGACGTAGCGGTCGGCGCCGATCGCCGCGGCGACCTGCTTGCCGTTGACGACGATGCGCAAGGCGCCCTGCTCCACCCACTCCGGATAGCGGACCTTGAGCGTAAAGGTCTTGTTGCCCTTGATGGTCAGGGTGCTGCGATCCTCGTCCGGGAAGCGGTTGGACTGGCGGATCTGCACGCCCTGCTCGCGCCAGTCCAGCGTGGAAGGAATGAACAGGTTGACGTACAGGCTGTCGCCGCGATGGGCGTAGATGAATTCACCGTACTTGGCGTGGTTCTCCAGGCCGGAGCCGACGCAGCACCACATGGCCTGCTGCGCCTGCGAATACACGCGGTAGTGGTTCGGCCGCATCGGCGTGAAGTAGACGAAGCCGCCGCTGCCGGGCCGCTGCGAGGACAGGATGTGGTTGTACAGCGCGCGCTCGTAGTAATCGGCGTAGCTGCCCCTGGCGTCGGTCCTGAACAGCAGCTCGGTCAGCTTGAGCATGTTGTAGGTGTTGCAGGTCTCCGGCCCTTCCACCTCGTCGATCATGGGCGAGAAATCGTGGATGTCGTGGAAGTGTTCCTTGACGCTGTTGCCGCCGATGGCGACGGTGCGGTGGTCGTGTACCGTCTGCCAGAAGAACTGCGCGGCTTTTTGCCAGTCGCGGCGGTCGGTGATATCGCCGATGCGCTTGAAACCGATGACCTTGGGGATTTGCGTGTTGGCGTGCAGGCCGGTGAGCTGGTCCTTGCCTTCTTCCAGCGGCTGCAGGATGGCCTGGTGCGAGAAGCGGATGGCCAGGTCCATGTATTTCTGCTGGCCGGTCATGTGGGCGACGTCGGCCAGCACTTCGTTCATGCCGCCATGTTCGGCGCGCAGCATGGACTGCATCTGCTCTTCGCTCAGGTGCGAGGTCAGGTCCAGCGTCCAGTCGCACAGGGCGATCAGCATGGCGCGAGCCTCCTGGTTGCCGGCCTGGAGGTAGGCGTCGCGCAGGCCCGCGTAGAGCTTGTGCAGGTTATACCAGGGCACCCACTTGCCGTTGACCGAGAAACTGTCGGCGTGGAGTTTGCCGTTGGCGATCTCGCGCCAGGCGGCCGCGCCGCCGGGAACGCCGCCGAGATAACCGTTGCCGTTGGCCTGCTGGCAGCGCTTCAGCTCGGAGACGGCGTAGTTCAGGCGCTGCAGCGCGGTGGCATCGCCCGTGGCGGCGTACATCAGGGACAGCGCGGACAGGTAGTGGCCGCCCATGTGGCCATCGAGGCCGCTGGACTCCCAGTTGCCATAGCTGGGCTGCTTGGGTGGGAGGCCGGCTTCGCGCAGGAATGGCGCCAGCAGGCGGTCGGCGTCCAGCGAGAGCAGGTAGCGCAGGTCGGTTTGCTGGGCTTCCAGGAAGGGGCTGGGGCCAAGGCGGACGGCGCTGAGCGCGAACAGCTCGGCGGTGCCCGCTGCCGCGCCGGCAGCGGCAGGCGCCGCCGCGCCCCGCGCCAGCACGCCCGGCGACGCCGCGGCTGCCGCAGCGCCGGCGGCAAGCTTCAGGGCGCGGCGGCGGGATGGTACGGCGGCCATCAGTTCGCAGGCAGCAGATTGCTGCGGTATTTGTTGAGATCCGCCGGATCAACGACCGGCCAGCCTTCCGCATCGAACTTCATTTCCATAATCTTCAGCTTTTGCAGGTAGTTGTCGGCCGTTTCATAGGCATGCAAGACCATGTAGTCCTTGCCGTCGATGGTGTAAGCGCTGTTATGCCCCAGCGCCTTCCAATCCTTGGTGCCGGTAATGACAGTGGTGCCGCCGCCCTGCAGCATGTCGACGCCGTTCCTGTCCAGGTAGGGACCGGCGACATTCCTGGAACGTCCCACCACCAAATAATAGGTGCTGTTCGCCTTCTGGCAGCACAGCCCGAACGATGCAAACAGATAGTAGTAGCCGCCCTTCTTGAAGATGAACGGCGCCTCGATCTCGTCCGGCGCCGACCGGGCGGCAGCGACCGACTCCGTGTGCAGGCGGCTGGCGATGGCATGCCATTCCTGCGGCTCGGCCAGGCCGGTCCAGTCGGCGTTCAGCTTGACCAGCTTCAGCCCACTCCAGAACGAACCGAACGCCAGCCACGCATCGCCCTTGTCGTCTTCGACCACGTTCGGATCGATGGCGTTCCAGTTGTCGCGCACCGGCACCGATTGCAGCACCATGCCCTTATCCTCCCAGCGGTAGTCGGGAGAATGCGGGTTCAGGGTTTTATTGACGGTGACGCCGATGCCGGACGTGTTCTTGCCGAATCCGGAAACGGAATAGTATAAATAGTATTTACCGTTATGGAAATGCACATCGGGCGCCCAGATATGGCCGTCGAAGGTCGGCGCCGCCTTCTTCGCCCACACCGGCTGGTCCGGGAAGATGCGGCCTTCCGGCGTCCAGTTTTGCATATCCTTCGAGCTGTAGAAGGTGATGCCAGGCCCGGTGCTGAATACGTACCAGGTATCGCCTTCTTTCGCCATCACGGGATCGTGGACGCTGACTTCCTTGGCTGTGCAGGCTGAGAAGGCCAGCGCCAACATCACCGCCGATAAAACAGATTTCATCACTTACTCCTCAACCCGTCATGCCCGCGCGAGCGGGAATCCATGGAACGCCTGTATGCCAGCTCCGCGTGGATTCCCGCTTTCGCGGGAATGACGTTAACTTCCGGTGCGCGCGCCCCAGATGGAAACGCCGTCCACCGATTGCGCCGTCCAGGTCACCACGAAGGCGCCGGCATTGGTATTCCACTGGCGCGACAGCACGCCGGTGAAAGTGCCCGTCGTTCCCAGCGAGAGCGTGATCTTGTTCCCGCCGTTGTACGTCCACGTACCGGTGACCGAACCGGTCACCGTGCCGTCCGCAGCCAGGGTCACGGCGGTCGACGTCTTGATCGTCGCCGAGATGTCCTTGCCGTGGTTGATCATCTTGTACGTGCCGGCCGCATCGGCCGCCGTCACGTCGGCCGATAGCGTGGTCGGGCTGAGGCTGAGCGGCGCGTAACGGAACGGCGACACCACCGGCCAGCCATCCGCATTGATGAACATCTCGTGCACGCGCAACTCGTGGTACTCGCCCCGGCCCGGGAAGCGCGTATGGAAGACCAGGAAGTACTTGCCTGCCGTCGCGTCATGGTACACCGTGGTGCCGCCGGGCGAGACATAGCCCAGCGCCGTGCCGGTTTCGCCGGCCGCCAACTGGAACTGGTAGTTCCCCATCAGTTTCTGGCCGTAAGGCGCAATGCTGGCGTCGTCGAACAGCGGCAGCGACGGGTTGGCTTTCACGGTCGCCATGTCGATGCCCTTGGCATCCAGGTACGGGCCATCCGGATTCAGGGAACGCGACAGGCGGATGTTGTAGCCGCCCGCCGCATCCAGCCCGCCGAAGGTCACCAGCATGTAGTAGTACTTGGTCTCCGGGCTGTAGAACACATTGGCGCCTTCGATGCGCGCGTGATTGCCGCCCATCAGATGCTTGCCGTAGCCCTGGCCCGGCTTCTGCAAGCCGGTCGCCGGGTCCATCTCCAGGATGAAGATGCCGCCCGAGTAGGAGCCGTAGATCATCCACAGCTTGCCGTTCTGGTCGAAGAAGGTGTTCGGATCGACCACGTTGGGCATGACCAGCGCGTTGTAGACGTTGACGCCGTCCGCGCTGACGCCCGTCATGCCCGACTTCAGCAGGATCTGCTTGTTGACGTACGGGCCGGCGACGTTGTCCGCCACCGAAACGCCCAGCGCCGACAATGGGGAATCGCCGCGGCAGGAGCAGTAGTACTGGTAGAACTTGCCGTCGGCGAGCTTGACCACGTCCGGCGCCCACAGGTCGGTGACCTGCGACCAGGCGAAGGTGTCCGCCAGCGCGGTGACCACGTTGTTGTACAGCGGGTTGGTCGCGGTGACGCCGTCGGCGATCTTGGTCCAGTTCATCAGGTCGGGCGTCTTGGCCGCGGCCAGGTGCGAGCCGAACACATAGAACGTGCCGTTCACGTTGATGAGCGCCGGATCGTGCACCGACGCTTCCGTGAAGCTGACCGCAGTCGGCGCCGGTGCAGGCGTCGGCGTTGGCGTCGGTGCAGGCGTTGGCGTTGGTGTCGGCGTGGGCGTTGGAGCCGGCGTCGGGGCTGGCGCCGGCGTCGTGCCGCCACCGCCACCGCCGCAACCCGTCAGCAGCAGCGCCACACCGCCGGCGATCGCCCGGCGGCGCGAGATCAGGATATCGTCCACGATCTTACTCCACAGCCACCACGATCACGGCCTTGGCTGGCACTTTCACCGTCAGCTTGCCGTCGGCGCCGGCGGTGGCGCTGAACGGGGCCGGCTTGACAGCTTGCGGCGCCTGGAAGGTGTTATGCGCGTCCATGGCGGCAGCGGTCAGCACATTGCCTTTGACAGCTTTCACCGTCTGGCCAGGCACATTCAGCGCCACGTCCGCCGGCTGGTTCGGGTTGGTGTTGACCAGTGCGACATACAGCTTGCCGTCCTTGCCGCGCGCAGCCGATGCGCTGATCTCAGGCACCTTGACGTTGCCCACGCTGTAGTCGGGATTGCCCTGCAGCGTGATCGGCAGCGAAGTCGCGCCCTGGAACGGCACATACATCTGGAACGCGTAGTAGGTCGGCGTCAGCAGCATCTTGTCGTTGTCGGTGATGATCATCGACTGCAGCACGTTGACCATCTGCGCGATATTGGTCATGCGCACGCGGTCCGCGTGGGCGTGGAAGATGTTGAAGTTCAGCGCAGCGACCACCGCGTCGCGCAGGGTGTTCTGCTGGAACAGGAAGCCAGGATTCGTGCCCTTCTCCACGTCGTACCAGGTGCCCCACTCGTCGACGAACAGGCCCAGTTTTTTCTCCGGGTCGTTCTTGTCCATGGCGGCGGTGTTGCGCTTGATGTGGTCTTCCATGCGCAGGGTGTTGGCCACGGTCGAGGCCCACTCGTTTTCCTGGAAGCCGGTCGAGGCGCCCTTCACTTCCCACTTGCCGGTCGGGATGGTGTAGTAGTGGAAGCTGATGCCGTCGGCCTGGCGCTTCACTTCCTTGCTCAGCACTTCGGACCAGGTGACGTCGTTATCGTTGCCGCCGCTGGCGATCATCTTCGGACGATACTGGGCAGGCGCGCGCAGGAAGGTCTCGACCTGGCGATACAGGTCCGAGTAGTACTGCGGGCTCATGTTGCCGCCGCAGCCCCAGGCTTCGTTACCGACCGCGAAATACGCGACCTTGAATGGCTTCTCATGGCCGTTCTTGCGGCGCAGGTTGGCCAGCGTGGACTTGCTGTCGGAGGTCATGTACTCGATCCATTCCGACATCTCCTGCGCGCTGCCGGTGCCCAGGTTGCCGTTGACGTAGGCGTCGGCGCCCAGCAGGTCGACCAGGTCGAAGAATTCGTGTGTGCCCACGGCATTGGTCTCATCGACGCCGCCCCAGTTGGTGTTGACCTTGACCGGACGCTTGTCGCGCGGGCCGATGCCGTCGCGCCAGTGGTATTCGTCGGCGAAGCAGCCGCCCGGCCAGCGCACCAGCGGCACATGCATGGCCTTCAGCGCGCCGACCACGTCGTTACGCCAGCCCTTGGTGTTGGGGATCTTGGAATTCGGGCCGACCCACAGGCCGCCGTAGATGCCGCTGCCCAGGTGTTCGGCGAACTGGCCGTACACGTTCTTGTCGATGACGGCGCCGGGCTTGGCGGCGTCGATGGTCAGGTTGACGGCATCGGCTGCGAAAACGCCGCCGGAAGCAGCCAGGCACAGTGCGAGTACGCCGCGTTTGATTGGGTTCATCTGTCTCTCCTCTTATCGTTTAATGAATGCTGCCATGCGGTTGAATCGTTACTACGGTTTTTCTTATTGGTCGCCGGCGCCTCAGACCCAGCCTGCGTCGACGATGAATTCCTGCGCGGTGCACATGGCGCCGTCGTCGGCCGCCAGGAACAGCACCATGGATGCCACATGCTGCGGCATCAGCTTGTTCGGCAGGCACTGGTTGCGCTTGATGTCCTGCTCGCCCGCGTCGTCCAGCCACAGGTCGATCTGGCGCTGGGTCATCACCCAGCCCGGCGTCACGGTGTTGACGCGGATGCCGTGGGCGCCGAATTCGCGCGCCAGGCCGCGCGTCAGCCCATGCACCGCCGCCTTCGAGGCCGCGTACACCGGATAGCCGGCGTTCTTGACGTGCCAGGAAATCGAACCGACGTTGATGATGGAGCCGCCCCCCTTTTTCTTCATCCCTTCCAGGACCGCCTGGCAGGTGAAGAACATCGGCCGCTGGTTGATGGCGATGCGTTCGTTGTAGTAGTCGACGGTGACTTCGGCGGTATCGTGGCGCTGGTCGTTGGCCGCGTTGTTGACCAGGATGTCGAAGTCGCCCAGCGTGGCGGACATTTCGGCCATGGTGGCCTGGAGTACGGGGATGTCGGTGATGTCGCACTGGCGGAACAGCGGCTCGGGATAGCCGGCTTCCTTCACGCGCCGGATCAGGGCCAGGCTGGCCTCGCGGGCGATATCGACGAAAGCCACCTGCGCGCCCTGTTCGGCAAAGGAGATGACCATCGCCTCGCCGATGCCGGTGCCGCCGCCTGTGATGAATACGCGCTTGCCGCGCAAACTGCCAAACTTGGCCAGTTGGGTCATACAGTCTCCGTTGTGGTTGTTCTCGTCACTCCCGCGCAGGCGGGAGTCCATGGCAGGCCAGCTCCGCATGGATTCCCGCTTGCGCGGGAATAACGTTGTTTTTTAGTTTTTGGTCAGTTCGCCTTCGCGGCGCAGCCAGGTGGCCGTGCCGTTGTCGCGCACGACTTCCGGCAGCAAGGCCTGCGACAAATTCTGGTAGCACACCGGGCGCAGGAAGCGCGTGATCGCGCCCGTGCCGACCGAGGTGCTGCGGCCGTCCGAGGTCGACGGGAACGGCCCGCCGTGCACCATCGCGCTGCACACTTCCACGCCGGTCGGGAAGCCGTTGGCGAGAATGCGGCCCGCTTTGCGCTCCAGCACAGGCAGCAACTGCTGCGCGGCGGCGAGGTCGCCATCGTCCATTTGCAGCGTCGCAGTCAACTGGCCTTCCAACTTCTCCGCAATCGCCAGCATCTCCGCCACGTCCTTGCAGGCCACCACCAGCGAGGAAGGACCGAATACCTCTTCCTGCAGCACATGCTGTGACGCGAACGAAGCGGCTTTGGTGACGAACAGCGCCGGCGCGCCTTTGCCTTCCGCCTGCGGCGCCAGGGCCAGCGTCTTCACTTCCGCATGCTCGGCCAACTGGTTGATGCCGCGTGCGAAGTTGCCGGCGATCCCAGGCGACAGCATGGCGCAGGCCGCGCCGCCCGCCAACGCTTGCGCGGCGGCGCCGGCAAAGCGATCCAGCTCGGGGCCGGCGATGCCGATCACCAAGCCGGGATTGGTGCACAACTGGCCCACGCCCATGGTCAGCGACGCGGCAAAGCCGGCGGCGATGTCTTCCGCGCGCTTGGCCAGCGCCTGCGGCAGCAGGAACACGGGATTAATCGAACTCATTTCGGCGTACACCGGAATCGGCACGGGACGCGAGGCCGCGGCGGCCATCAGCGCCATGCCGCCGCCGCGCGAGCCGGTAAAGCCGACCGCCTTGATGGACGGATGCTTGACCAGCGAGATGCCCATTTCATTGCCCACGCCGGTCAGCAGCGAGAACACGCCGGGCGGCAGGTCGCAGATTTCCACGGCCTTGACCACGGCGCGCCCCACCAGCTCCGAGGTGCCGGGATGCGCGAAGTGCGCCTTCAGCACCACCGGGCAGCCGGCGGCCAGCGCCGATGCGGTATCGCCGCCAGCGACAGAAAAAGCCAACGGGAAGTTACTGGCAGCGAAAACAGCCACCGGACCGAGGCCGATCATGCGCATGCGCAGGTCCGGACGCGGCGGCGTCCGTTCCGGCAGCGCCTGGTCGATGCGCACATCGTTCCACGAGCCTTCGCTCAGCAGGTTGGCAAACATTTTGAGCTGGCCGACGGTGCGGGCGCGCTCGCCTTCCACGCGCGGGCGCGGCAGGCCGGTTTCGGCCATCACGCGCTCGATCAGCGTATCGCCCAGCGCCATGATCTGGTCGGCGATGGTCTCGAGGAAGATGGCGCGCTTCTCGTCGCTCAGCGCGCGGAAGGTATCGAAAGCCGCTTCGGCCAGGCGGCAGGCCTGGTCGATCTGTTCCGCGTCCACGGTGCGGAACTCGGGTTCCATCACCTGGGCCGCAGCCGGATTCCAGGCGCGCACGCCGGCGCCGGTGCCACGGACGGCCTGGCCGCCGATCAGCGCATCGCCGGTAATGATCATAATGGCTTCACCTTGGCGACTTCGGTCTTGAACACGGACAGCTTGTTGCGCAGGGCCGGGCCGAATTGCGGCGCGTCGATCTCGAAGGTTTCGCCTGGCTGCACGACGATGTTGTCGGCCACGCTCAGGGTCGCGGTGCCGAAGAAGTGGATGTGCACGTCGCCGGCGCGCTTGAACAGCGGGTACTTGAAGTGGTGGTGTTCCAGGTTGGCGATGGTGTGCGACATATTCTGTTCGCCGCTGAAGAAGGCCTTCTCCCAGCGTACCTTGCCCTCCTTGTCGTAGATGCGCGAGGTGCCCTCGATATGGGCGGGCGCCTCGCCGACCAGCAGCGCCGGGCCGAGGCCGCAGGCGCGCAGCTTGGAGTGCGCCAGGTACAGGTAGTTCTGGCGTTCGGTGACGTGGTCCGAGAACTCGTTACCGATGGCGAAGCCGACGCGGTATGGCTGGCCGTCGTCGCCGATGACGTAGATGCCCGCCACCTCAGGCTCTTCGCCGCCATCCAGCGCGAAGTCCGGCATGCTCAGGTCCTGGCCGCTGGCGGCCACGATCGAGCCGTCACCCTTGTAGAACCATTCCGGCTGCACGCCGGCCGTGCCGGCGGCCGGCTTGCCGCCTTCCACGCCCATGCGGAACATCTTCATGGAGTCGCTCAGCGATTCGACGTCGCCGCCGATTTTCTTGTGCATGGCGTCGCGGGTGTCGGCGCTGCCCAGGTGGGTCAGGCCGGTGCCGGTAACGTAGGTGTGGGCGTCGTCGGCGTGATCGATGGGCGCCAGCAGGCGGCCTGCGGCGGCCACGGCGTCAAAGGACGTGGTCAGTGCGCCGATGGATTTTTCAGCCAGCGCGGCCAGGCTTTCGCCTTTGCGGATGGCGTCCTGGGCCAGCGCGTAGGTCGAGCTGTAGCCGTCGATGACGCGGATGGTTTTCTGTTCCAGCACGCCGATCTTGCGTGCGCCTTGTTCGTTCTTGAATTGTACGAGCAGCATAAAATCTCCTTTACCGTGCCGTCGTCCCCGCCGGGGACCCATGCCGAGCCAGCGCTCCATGGATTCCCGCCTGCGCGGGAATGACGGGGTGCTGTGTTTAGTGTGAGTGACGTGGAACGGCCGAGCCGCGTTTGCCGACCAGGAAGTCGAAGTCGCAGCCCTCGTCGGCCTGCAGCACGTGTTCGACATACAGTTGCTGGTAGCCGGTCTTCGGCCCCGGCGCGCTGCCCAGTTCGCGCGCCGCCTGGCGCGCCGCCATCTCTTCGTCGGAAATCTCCAGGTTCAACTGGCCGCCGGCGCAGTCCAGGGTGATCCAGTCGCCATCCTTGACGATGCCCAGCGGGCCGCCGGCCATCGCTTCCGGCGCCACATGCAGCACCACGGTGCCGTAGGCGGTGCCGCTCATGCGCGCATCGGAGATACGCACCATGTCCTTCACGCCGGCTGCCAGCAGCTTGGGCGGCAGGCCCATGTTGCCCACTTCCGCCATGCCCGGATAGCCTTTCGGGCCGCAGTTCTTCATCACCAGCACGGAATCCTTGTCCACTTCCAGGTCCGGGTCCATGATGCGCGCCTTGTAGTGTTCGAAGTCCTCGAACACCACGGCCTTGCCGCGATGCTGCATCAGTTCCGGCGTCGCCGCCGATGGCTTCAGCACCGCGCCGCGCGGCGCCAGGTTGCCGCGCAGGATGCAGATGCCGCCGTCCTTGCGGATCGGGTTGTCCAGCGTGCGGATCACTTCCGCGTCGTAGATAGGTGCGTCCTTGCAGTTGTCCCACAGGCTCTTGCCGTTGACGGTCAGCGCGTCCGGATGCGGCAGGATGTTACCGTCGCCCATGCGGCGGATCACGCCCGGCAGGCCGCCGGCGTAATAGAACTCTTCCATCAGGAAGCGGCCCGACGGCAGCAGGTCGACGATGGTCGGCGTGCCGCGGCCGATGCGGGTCCAGTCTTCCAGCTCCAGGTCGACGCCGATACGGCCGGCGATGGCTTTCAGGTGAATCACGGCGTTGGTCGAACCGCCGATGGCGGCGTTGACGCGGATGGCGTTTTCGAAATTCTCCTTGGTCAGGATCTTCGACAGCTTCAGGTCTTCCTTGACCATCTCGACGATGCGGATGCCCGACATGTGGGCCAGCACGTAGCGGCGCGCGTCGACGGCGGGGATGGCGGCATTGTGCGGCAGCGAGGTGCCCAGCGACTCGGCCATGCAGGCCATGGTCGACGCGGTGCCCATGGTGTTGCAGGTGCCGGCCGAACGCGAGTGGCCCGCTTCGGCAGCGATGAAGTCATGCATGGACAGTTCACCGGCCTTGACCTGCTCGTGCAACTGCCAGACGGCGGTGCCGGAGCCGATGTTCTTGCCGTTCAGCTTACCGTTCAGCATGGGGCCGCCGGTGACCACGATGGTGGGGATGTCGACCGAGGCCGCGCCCATCAGCAGCGCCGGGGTGGTCTTGTCGCAGCCGACCAGCAGCACCACGCCGTCCATCGGGTTGCCGCGGATGGATTCTTCCACGTCCATGGAGGCCAGGTTACGGGTCAGCATGGCGGTCGGGCGCAGGTTGGATTCGCCGTTGGAGAAGACCGGGAATTCAACCGGGAAGCCGCCGGCTTCCAGGATGCCGCGCTTGACGTGTTCCGCCAGCTTGCGGAAGTGCGCATTGCATGGAGTCAGTTCAGACCAGGTGTTGCAGATGCCGATGATGGGCTTGCCCTGGAATTCATGGTCAGGAATGCCCTGGTTCTTCATCCAGCTACGATACATGAAGCCGTTTTTATCTTGCGTACCAAACCATTCGGCGGACCGCAGCTTTACCTTCTTGTCATTCTCAGACATGCAATTCTCCTCAGTGAGCCTGTGCGGGGACCTGAAGTCGCGTCCCCGCATCGATAAGGCATACTAAGATGTACTGAGATAACTTTCCAATAAATTATTATTCGACTTCGATACCCAAATCGATATTACTTCGTAACCGAGAAGCGGTAAGCCATGACGGTGGCGTACTCCTGGTTCGGGCGCAGGATGGTCGACGGGAAATCGGGACGGTTGGGCGAGTCCGGGAAATGCTGGGGTTCCAGGCAGAAGCCGCTACGATGGCTGTAGATGCGGCCCTTGCCGGCCATGCCGTCATGCAGGAAGTTCCCGCTGTAGAACTGGATGCCCGGTTCCTGGGTCAGCACTTCCAGCACGCGGCCGGACGATGGGTCGACCACCTTGGCCGCCACTTCCAGCACGCTCGCGCCGGTTTTATTCAGGACGAAGTTGTGGTCATAGCCGGTGCCGTAGGCCAGTTGCTGGTCGTCGGCGTTGATGCGGGCGCCGATCTTGTGCGGGCTGCGGAAGTCGAACGGCGTGCCGGCCACGGGCGCCGGCGGCCCTTGCGGGATCAGGCCGCTGTCCACCGGCGTGTAGGCGTCGGCCGCGATGGTCAGCTCGTGATCCAGGATGGTGCCCTGCCCGGCCAAGTTGAAATACGCGTGGTTGGTCATGTTGATCGGGGTCGCCTTGTCGGCCACGGCGTGGAAGGCGATACGCAATTCGTTATCGTTCCTCAGCTCATAGATCACGGTGGCCTCGACGGTGCCCGGATACCCCTGCTCGCCGTCCGGGCTCACGTAGGTCAGGATCAGCCCGGCCGATTGCGCGGTGAAGAAGGTTTCCACGGCCCACAGGCGGCGGTGGAAGCCTTCGCTGCCGCCGTGCAGGTGGTTGACGCCGTTGTTGACGTCCAGTTGGTAGGTCACGCCGTCCAGCGTGAAGCGGCCGTTGGCGATGCGGTTGCCGTAGCGGCCGATCAGCGCGCCGAAGTAATGGGAATCGCCCAGGTAAGGCTCGACGCTGTCGAAGCCGTGCACCACGTCGGCGAACGCGCCGTTGCGGTCCGGGACGTGTAGCTGGGCGATGACGCCGCCCAGGTCGCTGATCTTGGCGATCATGCCGTTGGCGTTGGTCAGCGTGTAGAGGGTGGCTGGGCGGCCGTCGGGCAGCTTGCCAAACGGGGCTTCGGTAATGGTAGGTTGCGTCATGTTGTACTTTCAAATGCGCGACGGCCGGGAGAGGTCTACCTCCCGGCCGTCGTAGATGTTCAGAGCTCCCGCTTGCGCGGGAACGACGTTTAAGCGATCGACGGTTTGCCAAACACGGGCATGCCTTGCGCGTCCCACTTGAGCGGTTTGACATAAGTGTGACGGTCCGGATTCCACAGCGGGTCGCCGATGATCTCGGTGTAGGTACGCGCATGATAAACCAACATCACGGTTTCGCCATCGTCCGCCACGGTAAAGGAATTGTGGCCGGGGCCGTAGACCTTGTGCTCGAAGCAGGTCTGCAGCACCGGTTGCGGCGACTTGGTCCAGGCGGCCGGGTCCAGCAGGTCGGCGTTTTCATCGGCCCACAGCAGGCCCATGGCGTAGTTCTCGTCGGTGGCGCTGGCCGAGTAGCTGATGAAGATCTTGCCGTTCTTCTTCAGCACGGACGGGCCTTCGTTGACCCAGAAACCGCGGATCTCCCAGTCGAACTCCGGCTTGCTCAGCATGACCGGCTTGCCGCCCAGTTGCCACGGCGTTTTCATGGGCGCGATGTAGAGGTTGGAATTGCCTTCGATGGCCACGTCCTTCTGCGCCCACACGTAATAGAGCTGGCCCTGGTGGGTGAAGGTGGTGGCGTCCAGGCAGAAGGTGTCGATGCCGGTATCGATCTGGCCCATGAACTCCCACCCGCCTTCCAGCGGGTTGGCGTTCTGGTTGCGGATTGCGTACATGCGGTGCTGGAACAGCTTGTACTTGATCTCGCGGCTGGGCGCGGCGGCGAAGTAGACGTACCAGGCGCCTTCGTTGTAGTGCAGCTCGGGCGCCCATACCAGTTCGCTGTACGGGCCGGTGTCGGGCTTGTGCCAGACGTCGACCTTCCCGGCGTCGACCAGGCCTTCGATGGTTTTCGCGCGGCGCAGTTCAATGCGGTCGTACTGCGGCACCGAGGCGGTGAAGTAGTAATAGCCGTCGGTGTGACGATAGATGTGCGGATCGGCGCGCTGCTCGATCAGCGGGGTAAGAACGTTTTCCATTTCAAGTTCCAGAAAATTAGACTGCCACATAATTCTTGGCTCCCATCTGCTCCTTGACTTCCGTGTAGTACTTGTCGTTGAGACGGTACTTAAACATCAGCAGGCCCATCACCGTGTGGAAGAAGCCAGGAATCAAGGTCAGCATCAGCACGATGCCATGCAGCGCGAACGGGGTCTGTTCGACGTTGGGCTGGTATTGGAAGTAAGTCAGCAGGAAGCCCACCAGCGCGCCGGCAATGCCCATGCCCGCCTTCTGGCAGACCGAGATGCCGCCGAAGGCGAAACCGGATACGCGCTTGCCGGTCTTGACCACGCCGTAATCGATGGTCTCGGCGATGGCCGACCAGAACACCGGCGCATGCAGGTCCACCACGAAGGACAGCAGGAAGTACAGCATGAAGGCCAGCGCCACGTCGCCCGGCTTGACCAGGAAGTAGATCATCGCGCTCAGCACGCCGACGCCGATCTGGGTCCAGCGGAACAGCTTGACCTTGCAATAGAACTTGGTGATCCAGGTCGAGGCGACCATGGACAGGATGGCCGCCGCCACGCCGGTGGACAGGAAGGCCGAGATGGTGGCCGCGTCGGCGTGCAGGTAGTACTTTGCGTAGTAGATCGCCACCGAACCGCGCACCACGTAGCCGATGGTGCCGGTCACGCAGACGGCGCACAGGATCAGCCACTGGTCGTTCTTGGCCAGCACCTTGATCTGGTCCAGCAGCGGCTGGCGCTTGATATCGTGCTGCACGCGCTCGGTGGTGGTATAGAAGCAGAACAGGAACAGCACCACGCCCATCACCGCCATCAGGGCCATCGCGGCCTGGTAGCCGGCGGCTGCGCTGCCGCCGCCCCAGCGCTCCGACAGCAACGGCACGATCACCGTCACCATGAAGGCGCCGATCTTGGCGAAGAACAGGCGGTAGCCGTTGGCGGACAAGGTCTCCTGCGGATCGCGCGACAAGGCGCTGGGCAGCGAGATATAGGAAACGCCCACGCCCGAGGTCATCAGCGTCATGATGATGTAGGTGGAATACGCCCACACCATCTTGGCGCTGTAGCCCCAGGCGGGCGTCGTGAAGACGAAGAATACGCTGACGCCGTATGGCACGGCCAGCAACAGCAGCCATGGACGATAACGTCCCCAGCGGGTGGTGACGCGGTCCGTGATCTGGCCCATGACCAGGTCCGCCAGCGCACCGATGAACTTCACCAGCACGAACAGCAGCGCCAGGTCCTGCGTCTTCAGGCCGTAGATATCGGTGTAAAAGAAGGTAATGATCAACATCATGGACGAGATCACAACGTTCAGCGCCATATCGCCCGCGCCGAAACCGACCTTCTCCAGCACGGACATTTTTTGAATCGACATCGAATACCTCTGCATAAAAAGTCATTCCCGCGTGCGCGGGAATGACGGTGCCACTTAGATCTTCCAGTTCAGGAACAGGCCGATCGTACGGTCATAACGGCGGGTATCGCGTGGATACAGACTCTTGTCGGTCCAGTAGTCGGTGTACTTGAAGTTCAACAGATTGGTGCCGGTCAAGGTGACCGAGGTATTCTCGTTGATCTTGTAGCCCAGCGAACCATCCAGCGACGACATCGGCGATGCGATCAGGTCCTTGCCGTCGCCGGTGTCATTGTAGACCTGGGTAAACTTCGAACGCCAGTTGTAAGCCAGGCGGCCGGACACGCCATACTTCTCATACAGCGCCACCAGGTTATACGACCATTTCGACATGCCGGCGAACGGCTTGCCGTTGGCGACGTTGCCCACCACCGACGACGAGGTGGTCTGGCCTTCGGTGTAGGTCGCATTCGCTTCCGCACCGAAGCCGCCCAGCCAGCCCGGCAGCTTGTCGAAGAAGCGGCGGTACGAGAACTCCGCGCCTTGCAGGTAGCCGTCGTCGGTGTTGAACGGACGGGTGGTCAGGTAGCTGGTGCCGTTGAAGGTCTCGTTCACCACCTTGTTCATGATGTAGCCCTTGAACTCGTGGCGGAACAGGGCGACGCTGGCCATGCCGGTCGAGGACATGTAGTACTCCAGCGAGCCGTCGTAGTTAATCGCGGTGAACGGCTTCAGTTCCGGGTTGCCGCCCGATGCAGTCGCCTGCACGGTGGTGCCGTTGGCGTTGACGTAGGCGGTGCCAGGGTTGAGCTGGGCAAAGTCAGGACGAGTCAGGGTCTTGGTGACCGAGAAGCGGCCGATCACGTCGTCGCGCAGGGTGGCCTTGAAGTTCGCGCTCGGCAGGTAGGCGGTGTCGCTCGACTTCTTCGACGTCGGCACATAGACATTGTTGCCCATCGCCGAATTACCCAGCAGGTCGGAATCGGTCTTGGTGACACGCATGCCCAGCACGCCGTCGATCGGCACGCTGCCGGCGTCGAAGCCCAGGTGGGCCTTGCCGTACAAGGCGTAGTTCTTCTCTTCGTCGCCGAAGAACGATCCCGGATCCAGCGCGCGGGCGGCCGAATTGCCGGTGACGGCGGCGCGCACGTCGGCCGTGTGGTTCAGCAGGTAGCTGGCGCATGGGGTATACCACGAGGTGGTGCCCCAGTCGTTACGCATCTGCGAGGTGCAGGTCATGCCTGGCAGCGAGGTCACGCTGACGCCGACCGGCGCCGGCACCGACCCCTCGAAGGACTTGATCGACGATGCGCTGCGCTTGGCCGCGCGCACGCCGAAGCCGAAGTCCTTGAACAGGCCATCGCTATCCGGCGTGTAGGTGCCGTCGGCGCGCCAGTCGGTCGAGGAACCGTGGTCGTGGCCGTAGCGGTCGAACAACTGGTCCAGGTTGTAGTTCTTCGGATCGTTCAGGTCTTCACCGCCATACACCAGGTGGGCGCTGCCGCCGACGTTGGTGTTGATCGAGGCGTTAGGCACGTTGGTGATGGTGTCCAGGATCGGGTTCTGCCAGTCGTAGGTCGACAGGGTGCGGGCGATCTCGGACGTCAGGCGCAGGTTGGGCGAAACGCGCCATTTGCCGCCGATGGCGTGCTGCTGCGTGAGGTTGTCCGCGTGGTTCGCCTGGGTCGACATGATGGTGTTGACGTTGTGCGAATCCAGGGTCTGCAACTGGTTGGAGCCGGGGATCTTGGTGCCGGTCATCAGGTTGCCCGGCCCCCACCACGGCAGGCCGACGAAGAAGTCGGTCTCGAAGTTGTTCATGTAGTGGGTGGACAGGCCTTCCGCGTACAGCTCGACATCCTGGTTAGGCTTCCATTGCAGGGCGTAGTTGGCGCCCACGCGGCGGCGGTCGCCCTTGATGTTTTCCAGGCCGACCAGGTCGGGACCGGTCAGGTTGGGCAGCAGCCAGCTCTTGTCGATCGGCTTGGTATTGAAGACGCGCTCTTCCGAATAAGGGCTGTGGACATACGACAGCCCCACCAGCGCGCCCACCTCGCCGAAGGCAGTCTTCCAGCGGTTGGAAATCATGCCGCTGACGTCGGGCTTGGTCGTGCGGCCCTGCGAGTAATTGGTTTCGCCCGCGTTGACCACGGCCGTGAAGCCCTTGAAGTCCAGCGGACGGTTGGTCCGCACGTCGATCACGCCGGCGATGCCGCCTTCAACCAGGTCGGCGCTCTGCGATTTGTACACGTCCACGCGCTGCAGCATGGTCGATGGAATGTCGGCCAACTGGATGAAGCGGCCGGTGGTGGTGAACATTTCACGGCCGTTCAGGGTGGTGGCGATGCCGGGCAGGCCGCGGATCAGCACCGAGTTGGCTTCGCCGGCGTCGCGGCGCACCTGCACGCCAGTGACGCGGGCGATGGTCTCGGCCACGTTGGTGTCCGGGAACTTGCCGATGTCGTCAGCAACGATGGAATCGATAACGTTATCGGCATCCTTCTTGATCTTTTGCGCGCTTTGCGCTGCGGCGCGCACGCCGGTCACGGTCACGATATTGTCGGTGCTGACAGGCGCCTCCTGCGCCATGACCGGGAAAGCGCTCAACAGGCCGGCAGCCGCCAGGACGGCCACGCCGGATTTCAGGACGAGGCGATGGGTAGGTTGGGACGCGTGGGTCCCGGATATGATCGTTTTCATGGGTCTCCGGTGTTTATCTGTGTTATCTGTGTTATGTCGAGTGCTGAGGGGGTCAGCCTTCTGGAACAAATGTTAGGTGCTCAAGAAAAAACTAACCAATCAATTTTTTCGGGTTTTTGATACCAAAAAAAATATCAATTCATATCCGGAGGACAATAAAAAACCCGCGCGGGGCGGGTTTTCGGCATCGGTGGAAACGCTCCCTACTGGAAAGCGACTTCCGTAAAGCTACGCAGTTTACGGCTGTGCAAGCGGTCCACGCCCAGGGCGCGCAGCATTTCCATCGCCCGGATACCGATCCGCAGGTGCTGGTCCACGCGGTCGCGGTAAAACTGGTTGGCCATGCCGGGCAATTTGATTTCGCCGTGCATGGGTTTGTCGCTGACGCACAACAGCGTGCCGTAGGGAACGCGGAACCGGAAGCCGTTGGCGGCGATGGTCGCGCTCTCCATGTCCAGCGCGATCGCCCTGCTCTGGCTGAAACGGCGCTCCGGCGTGCGCTGCGGCAGCAGCTCCCAGTTGCGGTTGTCGGTGCTGGCCACGGTGCCGGTGCGCATCACGCGCTTCAGCTCGTGGCCGGTGAGCTGGGTGACTTCCGCCACCGCCGCCTCGATCGCCACCTGCACCTCGGCCAGCGGCGGAATCGGCACCCACAGCGGCAAGTCTTCGTCCAGCACGTGGTCTTCCCGCACGTAGCCGTGGGCCAGCACGTAGTCGCCCAGCTCCTGGGTGTTGCGCAGGCCGGCGCAGTGGCCCAGCATCAGCCAGGCGTGCGGGCGCAGCACGGCGATGTGGTCGGTAATCGTTTTCGCGTTGGCGGGGCCGACGCCGATATTGACCATGGAGATGCCGGTGCCGTCCTTGCGGATCAAGTGATAGCCCGGCATCTGCGGCATGCGCGGCGGCGGCGCGCCGTGCGCATCGCCCGGCGCCACCGCCTGCCCCACGCGCCGCATCACCAGGTTGCCCGGCTCGACGAAGGCGATGTAATCGTCGTCCGCCGACGCCGCCGGCTGCGACATCAGCGCATGGCCAAGCTGGATGAATTCGTCGATGTAGAATTGGTAGTTGGTGAACAGGACGAATTTCTGGAAATGCTCGCACGAGGTGCCGGTGTAGTGGCGCAGACGCTGCAGCGAGTAGTCCACGCGCGGCGCGGTGAACAGCGACAGCGGCTGCGCCTCGCCCGGCGGCGGTTCGTGCGTGCCGTTGGCGATGCCGTCATCCATCGCGGCCAGGTTGGGCAGGTCGAACACGTCGCGCATCAGCAGGCGGCGCTCGGCCGTCATGCTGCCCTCGATGTGCTCATGCTCGGCAAAGGAAAAGTGGATCGGTATCGGCTGGGCGCTCATGCCCACCTCGATCTTGACGTTATGGCTGCCGTGGTTCTTGAGCAGCAGGCGGAATTGCTGCTGGTAGTAGCGGGCGAACAAATCGGGCCGCGTCAGCGTGGTTTCGTAGGTGCCGGGGCCGGCCACGAAACCGAAGGCCAGGCGCGAATCGGCGCGCGCAACCGTGTCGGTATGGACGCGCACGAACGGGTAACATGCGCGGACGTGGCTACCGACGTCTTCGCCGGCCACGAAACGCTTCATGGCGTCGCGCAGGAAAGCGATATTGGCGTCGTAAATGGCCGCCACCTGCTCGTAGGCTGCCTGCGGGTCGTCAAACTGCATGGGGGCGATGAAAGGGCGATGATTCGGTGACATGCGGCTCCTCGGGATTTCAGCTCGTATTTCTTATTGTAAAGGCTGTATCAAGAACTTGCATGTCCCCTCTAGGGGAAGCACCTGCCGTACCGTACAATGTCAGGCCAAACCGAAATAAAGTATCCGCATGAACGAAGCCGTAACCCAGCACATCCCGCAATCGCACCCGGACATCCTTTACGGCCCGCACCAGGAACACCTGTTGCGGGACGAAATCCTGGCCGATCTGCTGGAAGCCACCGCCGCGCGCAGCCCCGACCGGGCGGCGCTGATCTTCGGCGAGCGCACGCTGAGTTACCGCGAGCTGAACGCCCAGGCCGACCTGGTGGCGGCGCGCCTGATCGCCGCCGGCGTGCGGCCCGGCCAGATCGTCGGCCTGTGGCTGCCGCGCGGGATAGAACTGCTGGTGCTGCAGGCCGGTGTCGCCAAGGCCGGCGCGGCCTGGCTGCCGGTCGACGAGGATACCCCGGTCGAACGGCTGCAGGTCTGCCTGGACGATGCGGCCGGCGCTGGCGTGCTGACCAGCGCCGCCTTCGCGCCGCGCCTGGCCGCCATCGGCCGCCCGGTATGGACTGCGGAAACCCTGCTGGCGCCGGCCGCGCCGGGCGAAACGCTGGCGCGGCGCGGCCCCGTCTCGCCCGACGTGCCGGCCTACGTGATCTACACGTCCGGCTCCACCGGCAAGCCGAAAGGCATCCTGATCACCCAGCGCAGCATCTGCCACTTCCTGCGCAGCGAAAACGCGGTGCTGGGCGTGCAGGCCTCGGACAAGGTGTACCAGGGCTTCTCGGTCGCCTTCGACATGTCGTTCGAGGAAATCTGGATCGCCTACCTGGTCGGCGCCTCGCTGTGGATAGGCCCCAAGGAAATCAGCGGCGATCCCGAAACCCTGCCGCGCATGCTGGAGCAGCAGCACGTCACGGTGCTGCACGCCGTCCCTACCCTGCTGGCCCTGTTCAACCAGGACGTGCCCAGCCTGCGCCTGATTAACCTCGGCGGCGAAGCCTGCCCGGAATCGCTGGTGCAGCGCTGGTCGCGCGACGGCCGCCTGATGTTCAACACCTACGGCCCGACCGAGGCCACGGTGTCGGCCAGCCTGGCGCGTTTGCAGCCAGACCAGCCGGTCACCATCGGCACGCCGCTGCCCAACTACGGCCTGCTGGTGATCGACACGAACACCGAGCCGGCCGTGGCCGCGAGCGCCGTGGCCGAAGGCCCGACCGCGCCGCCCGGCGCCGATGCCGACAACCCGCTGGCGCAAGCGGCCGCCGCGCCGCACGAGCCGTCGCTGCGCCTGCTGGCGCGCGGCGAAGTGGGCGAGTTGTGCATCACCGGTCCCGGCCTGGCGGCCGGCTACCTCGGCCGGCCGGACCTGACGGCGGAAAAATTCCTGCTCAATCCCTGGTCCAGCGGCGCGCACGACGCGCGCCTGTACCGCACCGGCGACCTGGCGCGCATCGGCGCCGACGGCGAAGTGGTGTGCCTGGGCCGCGCCGACGACCAGGTCAAGATCCGCGGCTTCCGCGTCGAGCTGGGCGAGATCGAAGCGCTGCTGGCGCAGCAGCCCGGCGTGGGCACGGTGGCGGTCCTGCTGCGCAAGGACGACGGCATCGACCAACTGGTGGCCTACATCGTCACCGAGGGCGGCGCCGAAATGGATGTGCGCGCGCTGCGCAGCGCGCTGGCCGAGCGGTTGCCGCCCTACATGGTCCCCGGCCGCTACGAATTCCTGGACGCCATGCCGCGCCTCACTTCCGGCAAGATCGACCGCAAGACGCTGAAGGCACGGCCATTGAGCGCCGCGCAAGCCGGCAGCGCCGAGGATTCCGACTTGCCTGAAACGCCGGCCGAGGAAGTGCTGTTCGCGTCCTTGCGCGCCCTCTTCCCCGGCCAGCCGATTGTGCGCCACGCCGACTTCTTCAGCGACCTGGGCGGGCACTCCTTCTTTGCCGCGCGCCTGGCCTCCTCGCTGCGCGCCGATCCGCGCTATACCCACATCACGGTGCGCGACATCTACCAGCAGCGCCAGGTCGGCAAGATCGCGCAGGTGATGGCCGAAACGGCCGGCGCCGCCGAGCAGGAACAGGCATGGACGCCGCCCTCGCTGCTCAAGCGCTGGGTATGTGGCATCGCGCAGGCGGCCGCCATGCCGCCGCTGGTCACGCTGCGCATGGCGCAGTGGCTGGCGCCGTTCTTCACCTACCACTTCTTCACCGGCGATCCGGGCGACTCGGTGCCGCGCGCGATCGCCGCCTCGGTGGCTGTGTTCCTGCTGGCGACCGTGATGGAATTCGCCGTCGCCGTCGGCGGCAAATGGCTGATCGCCGGCCGCCTGAAGCCGGGCGTGTATCCGCTGTGGGGCATGACCTACTACCGCTGGTGGCTGGCCGACCGCCTGGTCGAGGCGGCGCCGGCCTACCTGCTCAGCGGTTCGTCGCTGAACGCCTGGTGGCTGCGCGCGCTGGGCGCGACAGTCGGCAAGGACGTGGTGATCGGCTCGATGACGCTGCGCGTGCCGGACCTGCTGCACATCGGCGATAACGTCAGCATCGGCAACGCCGTCAATTTCGAAAACGCGCGCGTCGAGCGCGGCCGGCTGCACCTGGGCCGTATCCAACTGGACGAAGATGCCTGCGTCAGCTCGTTCGCCATCATGGAAGGCAATACGCGCGTGGAAGCGCTGGGCCACCTGGAAGGCCAGTCGGCGCTGCGCGACGGCGCCGTGGTGCCGGCAGGCCGCGTCTGGGCCGGTTCGCCGGCGCGCGACATGGGCGCCTTCGACACCGGCAGGCTGCCGCCGCGGCCATCGGCCAGCACCGCGCGCCGCGTCGGCGAAGGCCTGTTCTTCCTGGTCGGCATACTGGTGGTGGTGACGCTGTTCTTCATGCCGGTGTTCCCGAGCTTCGTGCTGATCGACTGGTTCGATGAAGCGGGCTGGCTGCCGTGGATACAGGGCGACGACACCCGCATCCAGTTGCTGCGCTACTTCCTGCTGGCCTTCCCCGCCAGCACGGTGCTGATCGTGCTGACCGCGCTGGTTTCGGCGGGCATCCGCTGGAGCGCGCTGCCGCGTTTGCAGCCGGGCCGTTTCGCCATCCACAGCAACACCTACTGCGCCAAGTGGCTGGTGAGCCAGATCCAGGAATCCAGCCTCAACGTCCTGCACGGCATTTACGCCACCGTGTTCGCGCCCTACTGGTACCGCCTGCTGGGCGCCAAGGTCGGCAAGGATGCCGAGATTTCCACCGCGCTGGGCGTGGTGCCGGACATGCTGACCCTGGGCGACGAAACCTTCATCGCCGACGCCGTGATGCTGGGCGACGAGGAAATCGACGGCGGCTGGATGGTGATGAAGCCGACCGTGGTGTCGCACCGCAGCTTCGTCGGCAACGGCGCCTACATCCCGGACGGCACGGTGCTGCCCGAGCATGTGCTGATCGGCGTGCACTCGCGCGCGCCGGACAATGAACACATGAAGCAGGGTGACACCTGGCTCGGTTCGCCGCCGATCAACCTGCCGGCGCGCGAGCAGACCAGCGGCTATCCCGAGCACCTGACCTTCCACCCCTCGCCGCTGCGCCGTCTGGGCCGCGGCCTGATCGAAGCCTTCCGCATCGTCGCCCCGCACGCGCTGGTGATCGCGGTCGGCTACACGCTGGTGCTGGCCGTGATGCCGGCCGCCGGCGCCGGCCGCTGGGCCGAAGTGATCTGGGACCTGACGGTGGCCGGCCTGGTGTACGGTATCGGCAACTACATCTTCGTGGTATTGTTTAAGTGGCTGCTGATCGGCCGCTACCGCAAGCAGTCGGAGCCGATGTGGACGCCGTTCGTCTGGCTGTCCGAAGGCGTGACCAACCTGTATGAGGGCGTAGCCATCCCCAACTTCATGCGCTACCTGCGCGGCACGCCGTGGCTGCCGATCGCGTTCAACCTGCTGGGCTGCCGCATCGGCAAAGGAGTCTACATGGATACCACCGACATCACCGAATTCGATTGCGTGCGCATCGGCGACCACAGCGAGCTGAATGCGCTGACCTGCCCGCAAACCCATTTGTTCGAGGACCGCGTGATGAAGATCGATCACGTCGTGATCGGCGAGCGCGTCTACATGGGACCGCGCAGCGCAGTGCTGTACAGCGCCGCCGTCGGCGACAACGCCCGCCTCGGCCCGCTGACCCTGGTGATGAAGGGCGAGCACATTCCCTCCAACGGCAACTGGGCCGGCTGCCCGGCGGCGCCGGCGCGGCCATGAAAACCCTGGTCGTCCACGCCTGGCCAGGACCGGCGCCCAGCTTGCAGGACGGCCTGTTCGCCATCCTGGTCGACACCAGCGCCGCCCGCGCGCCGGCCGAGCAACCGTCACCGGCCGCGCTGGCGGCGCAGCGCAATTCGCCGCGGCCGTCGCCGGTGGCACCCGTTCCCGGCGCCCAGCGCGACGCCGCCCGGCTGGCGTTGCGCCAGGCCGCGCGCGAAGCGCTGGCGGCCGTGCTGGGCATCGCGGTCGAGAGCATCGCCGTGGTGTCCAAGCCCGGCACCCCGCCCAGCATCCTGCTGGCCGACCGCCTGCACACCATCGGCTGCTCCTTCACGCACGATGACAACTACGCGCTGGCCGCCATCAACCTGTATGGCCCGGTCGGCGCCGACATCATGCGCGTGCAGGATGTCCCGGACTGGAAGACCGTCGCGCGCGACTACCTCGGTCCCAGCACCACCGCCAAATTGCTGGCCGCCGCCGACCGCCCGCTCGCCTTCACGCAGGCGTGGACGCAGCGCGAAGCCGCGTTAAAATGCCATGCGCAACAGATCAGCGAATGGCGCGCCGACATCGCCGGCCATGCCATCGAACTCATACTGCCCGTCGACGGCCTGGTCGGGCACCTGCATATCGGAGACAAACACGGATGAAAACCGCGGTAGCACAAGCACTGGTCCTCGCCTCCCTGGCCGCATCGGCCGCCGCCGCCGACTGCGGCCCCGATAAACTCGGCACCTCCCGCACCGTCACCCTCAAGCGCGAAGGCGCCGCCTACGGCGCCCCGCAGCACGCGCCGCTGCAACTGGCGCCGGGCGAAGTGGTGCTGACCTTCGATGACGGTCCGGCCTCCGACAGCACGCCGCTGGCGTTGCAAGCCCTGTCCGACCAGTGCGCGAAAGCCACCTTCTTCCTGGTCGGCCAGCAGTTGCGCGCGGCGCCCGAACTGGCCCGCCGCGAGGTCGGCGAAGGCCATTCCGCCGGCCTGCACAGCGATACGCACGCCCACCTGCCCACCTTCAGCGTGGAGCAGCAATTGAACGACCTGAAACTGAACCAGGCGGCCTACAAGTCCGCGCTCGGCATCGACGCGCCGGCTTACCGCTTCCCCTTCCTGGAAGAGACGCCGGCGCTGCTGGACACGCTCAAGCAATCGAAGGTGACCGTGTTCTCGGTCGACCTGGGCATCACCGACTGGATGCCCGACGACACCACGCCGCGGCTGGCGCAGCGCCTGTCCGACAGCCTGGACAAGGCCGGACGCGGCATCATCCTGATGCACGACGCGCACCTGGCCACGGCCCAGGCGCTGCCCACGCTGCTCAAGGTCCTGAAAGACAAGGGCTACAGGGTGGTGCACGTCGAATGGGAAAAACCATGAACGCGCCGGTCCCGCATCCCACGGTCGACGCGGTCCTGGCCAAGGCCAAGGCGTGGAAGGACGAGATGCTGGCGCTGCGCGCGATCGCGCTCGACAGCGGGCTGACCGAAGACTTCAAGTGGGGCCAGCCGTGCTACACGCTGGATGGCCACAACGTGGTGCTGATCCACGGCTTCAAGGAATATTGCGCGCTGCTGTTCTTCAAGGGCGCGCTGATGCAGGACCCGAAAGGCATCCTGATCCAGCAGACGGAAAACGTGCAGGCCGGCCGGCAGATCCGCTTCACCAGCCTGCAGGAAATCGCCAAGCAGAAAAAGACGCTGCAGTCCTACATCCGGAACGCGATCGAGGTGGAAAAGTCGGGCCTCAAGGTGCCGATGAAGAAGACCGCCGAGTTCTCCTTCCCTGAGGAGCTGGAGCGCAAGATGGACGAGCTGCCGGCCCTGCGCACCGCGTTCGAGGCATTGACGCCGGGCCGCCAGCGCGGCTACCTGCTGCACTTCTCGTCGGCCAAGCAGGCCAGCACGCGCGAGTCGCGCATCGACAAATGCGTGCAGCGCATCCTCGACGGCAAGGGCCTGGACGATTAATTAAACTTGAGTCCTGCCGGGCGGATCTTGCCCAGGTCGGACAAGGTGGAACGGTCGTTGGCCAGCATGATGCTGAAGGCCGATATGCCATGGTGGCCGGTGCGCGCGGCGACGTCCAGGCCATCGAAATGGCCGAAGCCCGGCGGTTGTTCCTGCACCGTGCGCGTGGCCGGCGCGCCGCCGCTCAAGGTGGCGGTCAGCATGGCGATGGCGTCGCGCAGCTCGGCGATCTCGGCGTCCTTCTGGCGCAACGCCTGTTCATAGCTGGCCGTGATGGCGCGCATGCGGCGCTCGGCGTCGTTGTGCAGCTTGTCGGCGATCTGCGCGATCATGGTCTGCAGCGAACGCTCGGTTTCCTCGCGCACGGCGCGCGCTTCCGTGCCTTCGCTTTCCAGCTCTTTCAGGTAGCGGTGGATGGTGGACTTCGAGCCGGTATTGCCCAGCGCCGCGCGCACCGCGTCGGCGGACGGGTAGCGCCCTTCCGCGATCAGTTGATCGCGCACGTCCTTCACCTGGGATTTGGACAGTCCGATACGCGCCATTTCCCCACTCCTCCACTTATGTAATTACGTAACCAAGACCAAGTGTAAAGCAGTTTGTCCGCTTGTACAAAGCACTTTCGTCGCCGCGGCCCAACGCCTAAAACCGGAACACCAGCGGCAGCAACGGGCGGAAATCGTGACGCAAGCCCTGGGCGCCATCGTCGAACTCGATCTCCAGCAGGTGCGCGCCTTCGGTGAAAGCGATGCCGCTGGCGCGGGCGGCGGCCGACGTCAGGCGTTCATACAGCATGGTTGGGCGGGTCAGCGCGCTGGTGGCCTCGGCGGCATCGGCCACCCACAGCAGTTCGAGGAATCCATTCTCGAAAAAGAAGCGGCGGTTGGCCGTGCCCTGGCCGGGATGGGTATTGCCCGGCCCTTCGCTCAGGCCGAATGCGCGCAGCGCTTCAGCCTCTGGCGCGCCGGGCGCGGCGCGGATGAAAACGTGGTCGAGCTGCACGGTCAGGCCGTCAGGCCGAAGGCATCGGCGACGATGCGCGCGGCCTGCGCATGGATCTCGGAACGCGGCTGGTCGTCCTTGCCGGGCTGGGTCAGGTACACGGCCAGCACCACCGGCGCCCGGCCCGGCGGCCAGATCACGGCGATGTCGTTGGCCGAGCCGTAGTCGCCGGTGCCGGTCTTGTCCGCCACCGGCCAGCCCGCCGGCAGGCCGGCGCGGATGCGGGCGGCGCCGGTGGTGTTCCCCAGCATCCAGTCCTTCAGGCGCTGGCGCTGCGCCGGCGACAGCCCATCGCCCAGCACCAGCTTTTGCAGCGACAGCGCCATCGACAGCGGCGTGGTGGTGTCGCGCGGGTCGCCCGGAATGGCGGTGTTGAGTTCCGTCTCCCAGCGCTCCAGGCGGAAAGCCTGGTCGCCGATCGACCGCGCATACGCCGTCAGCGCGGCCGGGCCGCCCAACTCTTTCAGCAGCAGATTGCCGGCCGTGTTGTCGCTGTACTGCAGCGCCGCCGCGCACAGTTCGGCCACCGTCATGCCCTCGTCCACATGCTTGCCGGTGACCGGCGAATACGTCACCAGGTCGGTGGCCGTGTAGCGGACGCGCTTGTCCAGCAGCGCCGGGCCGCGCGCCAGTATCGCGGCCGACGCCATCATCTTGAAAGTGCTGCATAGCGGGAAGCGCTCATCCGCGCGATGCAGCAGCCGGCGTCCGCTGGCGGTGTCGATGGCCGCCACGCCCAGCCTGCCGCCGGACGTTTTTTCCAGTTGCGCCAGCGCGGATGCCGGCGCGTCGGCAGCGCGGGCAAACGGGGCGGCGGCCAGCGCCAGCAACAGCGCGCGACGGGTAGTGAAGTGGGTCATATGAACCTGGGTGTATTGAGAAACCGGCATGATATCAGCCGTCCGCCAATTGAGCGCGCACTATCACGCGGTAGTTGTAGACTGATTTCATGGCTACCCAAGTCCTTATCGCAGGAGCCGGCCCGACCGGCCTGGTGCTCGCCATCTGTCTGGCGCGGCGGGGCGTCAGCGTCCGCATCGTCGACAAGAACAGCGGTCCGGGCCAGGCTTCCCGCGCCATGGCCGTGCACGCGCGCACGCTGGAATTCTATCGCCAGCTCGGCTTCGGCGACGTGGTGGTCAACCTCGGCATCAAGGTCGAAGGCATCCATTTGCGCGAGCACGGCGAAGACATCGCCCGCGTGGCCTTCGCCGACATCGGCGCCGGCCTCAGTCCCTATCCCTTCGTGCTGGCGTTTCCGCAGGATGACCACGAGCGCTTCCTGGTCGAGCAACTGAAGGCCGAGGGCGTGGACGTCGAATGGAACACCGACCTGGAATCGTTCACCCAGGACGAATGGGGCGTGCGCGCCACGCTGGAACAGGGCGGCGACCGCATCAGTTGCAGCGCGGCCTGGCTGTGCGGCTGCGACGGCGCCCGCAGCCGCGTGCGCGAATCGCTGAAGCTCGATTTCAGCGGCGGCACCTACGAGCATGTGTTCTACGTGGCCGACGTCAAGACCTCCGGCCCGCTCAACCACGACCTGGTCGGCCACCTGGCGGAAAAAACCTTCGCCCTGATGCTGCCGGTGCGTTCGCGCGGCATGCAGCGCCTGATCGGCATCATGCCGGACCATCTGCCGCCCGACGTCGATTTCGAGCGCATCCGTCCCGGCCTGGAGCGGCTGCTGGGCATCCAGGTCGAACAACTGAACTGGTTCTCCACCTACCATGTGCACCACCGCGTGGCCGCGCATTTCCGCGTCGGCCGCTGCTTCCTGGCTGGCGATGCGGCCCACATCCACAGCCCGGCCGGCGGACAAGGCATGAACACCGGCATAGGCGACGCCGTCAACCTGGCCTGGAAGCTAGCCCACGTGCTGCAGGGCCGGGCCGACCCCGCCCTGCTGAACACTTACGAAGCCGAGCGCATCGTCTTCGCCCGCAAGCTGGTGGCCACCACCGACCGCGCCTTTCAACTGATCGTGGCCCAGGGCACGGGCGGGCAACTGCTGCGCAGTTGGCTGCTGCCGCACCTGTTCCCCGTGCTGAGCAGCTTCGCTTCCGCGCGCCGCACCCTGTTCAAGACCATCTCACAAATCATGATTCACTATCCCGACAGTCCGCTCAGCGGCGGCCGCGCCGGCGACGTGATCGGCGGCGACCGCCTGCCTTGGGTGCGGCAGGCCGATGACGTCCATGACAATTTTGCACCGCTGCGCACCGGCGACTGGCAGTTGCACATCTACGGCCAACCATCGCCGACCATGGTGGCCGCCGCGCAGGCGCTGCGCCTGCCGCTGTACGCCTGGCCGTGGAGCGCCGCCGCGGCGGAAGCCGGCCTGCTGCAGGATGCCGCTTACCTGGTCCGTCCCGACATGTACGTGGCGCTGGCCATGCCGCGCCAGGAAACCGACGTGCTGCGCGGCTTGGCCGGGCGCCTCAAGCTGCGCTTCAGCGCGGATTAACCACAAGGTGGTTCAAGGGCCGATGGTTTTCCCGTAGATTTTCTTGTAAACTTAATGGCCCATCATGAAAACCATCGCCATCATTGGCGGCGGCGTCACCGGCGTGACGACCGCCTATGCCCTCGCCAAGCGCGGCTTTGCCGTCACGCTGCTGGAACGCCATCGTTATGTGGCGATGGAGACTTCCTATGCCAACGGCGGCCAGCTATCGGCCTGCCATGCCGAGGTCTGGAACCACCCCGCCACCGTCAGCAAGGCGCTCAAGTGGATGCTGCGCAGCGACGCCCCGCTGCTGCTGCATCCCTGGCCGACCTGGCACAAGCTGTCGTGGTTTGCCGAATTCCTCGCGGCCATGCCGCAGTATCACGACAATACGATCGCCATCGCCCGCATGGCGGTGGCGGCGCGCGCCCACCTGTTCAACTGGGCCGAAGCGGAAGGCATCGAGTTCGATCTGAAGCGCGAAGGCATCCTGCACCTGCACCACAGCCGCGATGAATTCGAACACGCGGTGGCCGTATCGCGCCTGCTGGAACGGGGCGGCGTGCCGCGCCGCGCGGTCACGCCGGAAGAGATGCGCGCCATCGAGCCGGCGCTGCCGGACGGCTTCTATGGCGGCCATTACACCGACAGCGACAGCAGCGGCGACATCCACAAGTTCACCACCGGCCTGGCGCAGGCGGCGCAGCGGCTGGGCGCGCAACTGCGCTGCAACCAGCAGGTGGTGCAGGTGGAAGCGGGCGCGCACCGGCCGCGCGTCACCGTGCTGCAGGACGATTACGCCGACACCAGCGAATACGATGCACTGGTCATCTGCGCCGGCGCCGCCAGCCGCGAACTGGCCGCCCAGTTGGGCGACCACGTCAACGTTTATCCCGTGAAGGGCTATTCCGTCACGCTGCAACTGGACGATGAAGCCAGCCGCGCGGCCGCGCCGCAGGTGAGCCTGATCGACGACACGGTCAAGCTGGTGTGCAGTCGCCTCGGCGCCGACCGCCTGCGCGTGGCCGGCACGGCCGAGTTCAACGGTTTCAACCGCGACATCCGGGCCGACCGCATCGCCCCGCTCACCGGCTGGGTCGAGCGCTACTTCCCCGAAGTCAGCACGCGCAGCATCACGCCCTGGGCCGGGCTGCGCCCCATGATGCCGGACCTGCTGCCGCGCGTCGGTCCCGGCAAGGCGCCTGGCGTGTTCTACAACACCGGCCACGGCCACCTGGGTTGGACTCTGGCCGCCGCCACCGCCGAGTCGGTGGCCAGCGATATCGGCGCCGCCATGGGCTCGGTGGCGCAGCGCACGGCCAGCCCCTTGAAATTGGCGTAAACTATCTATATATATTGCCTGTCTTCACTAGGAGGTATCACATGACGGCCAAATCTATCGCACGCATTACCCTGCTGGCTGGCGCCCTGGCGCTGACGGCGCCCGTATTTGCCGCCGAACCCACCATCCACGATATTTACGTCGCGGCAGAAGCCGGCAAATTCACCGAAGCGCAGACCATGATGGACCAGGTGCTGAAAGCGCACCCCAACAGCGCCACCGCTTACTTCGTCGAAGCCGAGCTGCAGGCCAAGCAGGGCCAGTTCTCGGCCGCGCAAGCCTCGCTGGCGAAGGCCGAGCAGTTGTCGCCCGGCCTGCCCAAGGTCAAGCCGGAAGCCGTGGCCAACCTGCGCACGCTGCTGGCACAGGGCCAGCGTACCAACTATGCGCAGCAGCCCGCGCGTAACGGCAGCTACGCCAGCGGCGGTTACGCCAACCCGCCGCGCAGCAGCGGCATTTCCTGGGGCGGTGTGCTGATCCTGGGCGCCGGCCTGCTGGGCTTCATCTGGCTGGCCACCCGCTTCATGCAGCGCCGCCAGCCGCAACAACCGATGGTCGACAATGGCTATAACCCCAACGGTTATGCGCCGGGCCAGGGGCCGGGCTACGCGCCGGGCGGCGGCTATCCGCAGCAACCGGGCTATGGCTATCCGCCGCCGCAGCAGCCGGGCATGGGTTCGCGCATCATGGGCGGCCTGGCGACCGGCGCGGCAGTGGGCGCGGGCATCGTGGCCGGCGAAGCGATTGCACGTGAATTCACCGGCGGCCATCACGACAATGGCGGCCAGCGCAACGATATCGTTTACGACGATCCAAGCACGCGCCAGGACCTGCTGCGCAACGACGACATGGGCGGCAGCGACTTCGGCACCAGCGGCGGCTGGGACGATGGCGGCGGTTCCGGCGGCGGTGGCGGCGGCGACTGGGATTAATTCCCGTCATTCCCGCGCAGGCGGGAATCCATGGAGCGCCAGCAGTTCAGCGCTCCACGGGTACCCACCCGCGCGGGGACGCCAGCGCGGCTTCCATGGCGAGGTCCCAGTACGGCGGACTGCCGAAATACTCCTTCAAATGCCGCACCAATAGCTGGGCCTTGGCCTGATTCGACCGGCCCGGCATGTGCACCGCGTGGATGGCCGGCTCGCCCGGCTCACGCCGCGGCGGCACCTCGTCGCGCTCCAACGCATCCATCGGAAACACCGGCACCAACTGCCCCGCCACGATCGCATCGCTCACCAGCCAGTTCGCCAGGTGCACGATGCCGGCGCCGCTGATGGCCGCGTGCAGCAGGGTATCCGTGTCGTCGCAGCGCAGCTTGCCCTTCACCGGCAAGGGCTGATTCTGGTTCACGCCGGGGAAGCGCCACCAGCCGCGCGGCGCCGTGCGGCCATTGACCGTCAGGCACTGATGCGCCAGCAGGTCTTCCGGCTTTTGCGGCCAGCCATGCCGCGCCAGGTAAGCCGGACTGGCGCTGACCACGCGGTTGAGTCCCGCCAGCCGCGTCGCCACCAGGTCGCTGGCCGGCAGCACGCCGGCGCGCACCGCCACGTCCACCCGGCGCGCCAACAGGTCGATCACCTCGTCAGTCACCTGCATGTCCACCTCGATCAGCGGGTAACGCTGCAGGAAGGCCGCCACGGCCGGCGCCACGTGCAGCCGGCCGAACGCGGCTGGCGCGGTGATGGTCAGCAGGCCGCGCGGCTCGCTGTCCATGTCCTGCACTGCGCACTTGCCATCGGCCAGTTCGGCCAGGATGGTGCGGGCATGCGGCAGGAAGCGCTCGCCGGCGTCGGTCAGGATCACCTGTTTCGAACTGCGCAGCAGCAGCCGCCCGCCCAGCTGCGCTTCCAGGGCGTCGAGCTTGCGCGACACCGAGGACACCGCCAACTCCAACTGCGCGGCCGCGCGCGACAAGGTGCCCTGTTCTACAACCGCAACGAAGCATTCCAAAGCGTCAACCATCATCTCTCCATCGGCAGACCTTTTTGCACAATCAGCAAAGAGGCTTTGCTTTTTTCGATATTGTGCCATTTTTTGCAAAGCTGCATACTTGTTTACTGTTGAGCTGATAAACCCAAGGAAAACCAGATGAAATTTACCGCGCTAGCCGCTGCCGTGGCCCTGGCCGCCGCCTCCACTTCCGCCTTCGCCGCCGCCCCCATGGCGCGCACCAACGCGCCCGGCTTCTACCGCGTGATGCTGGGCGATTTCGAAGTGACCGCGCTCAGCGACGGCACCGTCGGTCTGCCGATCGACAAGCTGCTGCAGCAGCCCGCCGCCACCACGACCAAGGAACTGTCGCAATCCTTCCTGGCCCTGCCGGTGGAAACCTCGGTCAACGCTTACCTGGTCAACACCGGCAGCAAGCTGGTGCTGATCGACACCGGCGCCGGCGGCCTGTTCGGCCCCACCTTGGGCAAGCTGGCCGCCAACCTGAAGGCTTCCGGCTATCAGCCGGAGCAGGTCGACGAAATCTACCTGACCCATTTGCACCCCGACCACGTGGGCGGCCTGGCCGCCAATGCGCAGGCGGTGTTCCCCAACGCCGTGATCCGCGCCGACAAGCGCGACACCGATTTCTGGCTCAGCCAGGCCAACATGGACAAGGCGCCGGCCGACAGCAAGGGCTTCTTCCAGGGCGCGATGGCGTCGCTGCAGCCGTACGCCGCCAGCCAGCACTTGCAGCCCTTCAGCGGCGACACCGAACTGGTGCCGGGCATCCGCGCCAACGCCGCCTACGGCCACACGCCGGGCCACATCACCTACACGGTGGAGAGCAAGGGCCAGAAGCTGCTGCTGATCGGTGACCTGATCCACGTCGGCTCGGTGCAGTTCGCCCATCCCGAAGTGACCATCGGCTTCGACTCCGACAACAAGGCCGCCGCCGCCGAGCGCGCCAAGGCCTTCAAGGCCGCCGCCAAGGACGGCACGCTGGTGGGCGCCAGCCACCTGGCCTTCCCCGGCCTGGGCCACCTGCGCAGCGCCGGCAAGAGCTACGAATGGGTGCCGGTCAACTACACCCAGTTGCACTGACATGAGCCCTACCATCGCCCCCATCAGCGTGCTCGTGGTTGACGACCATCCGTTGCTGCGGGCCGGCCTGTCCGAAGCCATCTCCGACCAGGACGACATGGTGGTGGCCGGCGAAGCCAGCAACGGCCGCGAGGCCGTCGCCGCCCACGCCGCCCTGCGGCCCGACGTCACCATCATGGACATCGCCATGCCGGAGATGTGCGGCGTCACCGCGCTGCAGGAAATCCGCCGCGTGCAGAACAATGCGCGCATCGTGATGCTGACCACCTACAAGGGCGACGCGCAAATCCTGCGCGCGGTGCAGGGCGGCGCCGCCGGCTTCCTGTTGAAAAGCACGCTGCGCAAGGAACTGCTGGACACGATACGCGGCGTCCACATGGGCCAGCGCCGCATCCCGCCGGAGATCGCGATGGAACTGGCCCAGCACATGGGCCAGGGACCGTTAAGCACGCGCGAGATGGAAGTGTTGAACTATGCGGCGACCGGCCATTCCAACCGCCGCATCGCCGAGCGCCTGGCGATTTCCGAGGAAACCGTCAAGGCGCACATGAAGAACGTGCTGGCCAAGCTATCCGCCAACGACCGCACGCACGCGGTGACGATCGCCCTCAAGCGGGGGATCATCACCATCGGTGCCTAGTCCTGCGCCGTCCAGGCCAGCAAGGCCAGGATGGCGCACGGCAGCAGCAGGCCGTTGAAGCCCGCCGCGATAAACGCCAGCGCCCCGCTGATGCAGCCAACACCGAAGCCGAGCACCGGCCAGGCCAGCTTGCGGGCGCGCGCCGGCGCATCGGGATCGCCGCGCAGCGCGTCCACCGTTTCGATCACCAGCGTCGTCACATTGCCGGTCATGACCGTGGTGGCGGCCACCTTCCCCAGCAACAGCTTGCCGTAGGTGTTCTGCAGCGCCATCGCGCCGGCGCACAGCATGCCGGTGAGAATGGTCCACGGCGCATCGTTCGTCACCATCGGGGAAGCGATCCAGGCGCTCAGCACCGTCGCCGCCATCAGCGCCAACTGCAGCAGGAAGCTGTTGCGCAGCGCCCTGCCCTGCGCCCGTTCCCAGTGCAGTATCAGCAGCCGCCCGAGGGCGACGAACAGGATAAACACCGGGAACACCAGCAGCTTGAGCAGCACGTCGTTGGACGGCGTGGCCAGCGCGCGGCCGATCAGCACGAAGTTGCCGGTCACATGGGCCGTGAACAGGCCGAACAGGCCGATGAAGCCCAGGGTATCGACGTAGCCGGCCAGGAAGCCCAGCGCCACGCTTTGTTTGCTGTCACCGCGTTCCATCGTCGCCTTTCTGCAGATCGAGCCAGGCCACCAGCAGGAAGGCGCCGGTCAGGCCGAGGTGCTCGAAAAAGCTGTTGGCGGCCATGAAGCGCTCCTGGCCCGACATCTCCCAGAAGCGGTTGGCGACAAAGGTGGCCATCAGCGTGAACACGCCTAGGAAGCCGGCGCCCAGCCAGCGGTAGTAGCCGGTCAGGATGGCGACCGAGGCGCCCAGTTCCAGCGCGATCACCAGCGCGGCCAGCGGCCCCTCTGGCGACAGGCCGAAGTGGTGCATCTCGGCGATGGCCGAGCCAAAGTCGGTCAGCTTGTTGATGCCGCCTTGCAGATAGGCGGCGCACAACAGCAGCAGGCACACCCAGCGTATCCAGGGCGCGGTGTAAATTGCTTTGTTCATCGAGACTCCTGATATGCCCCGTCGTTCCCGCGCAAGCGGGAACCCATGCCGGGCATGGATTCCCGCTTGCGCGGGAATGACGGCTGCGGCGGTTAAACGGCCCAGCAGGCGCAGCCCAGCGCGCCCCAGAAGCTCTTCAGGTCCGAGGTCGGCAGCTTGCTGCCCCAGGCGCTGGCGTGCTGGTGGCCGTGCACATTGCAGTTATTGGCGCAGCCGCAGGACGCCGCCTGCTGCTGGCGCAAGCGGTTCTGCTCCAGCCGGCGCTTCTCCAGCTCCTTCAAGGCCGCGCGGCTGGTGCCGACCTGCTCGCCCCAGCCGGCATAGCCGCCATAACGGCGCACCGGCGACCAGTCCGGCATGGCCGGCGGCGGCGGCGTGTCGTGCGCGCTGAAGATGCCCTTGGCGTACACCACCTTGCCGCCGACCACCGTCAGGTCGGAACTCAGGTCCCAGATCTCGCTTTCGGCGCAGGCAAAGAAATCCTTGTCCGGCACGATCAGGTCCGCCAACTGGCCGACCTGGATGCGGCCCTTCTTGCCCACCTCGTTGGAGAACCAGGTGGTGTTCTCGGTCCACATGCGCAGCGCGGTTTCGCGGTCCAGGCAATTGGCGCGCGGGTAGAGCTGGGCGCCGCTGACGGTCTGGCCAGTGATGAGCCAGGCCAGCGAGACCCATGGATTGTACGAGGCCACGCGGGTGGCGTCGGTGCCAGCCGAGGTCTTCACGCCCGATTCCAGGATGCGCTTCACCGGCGGCGTGGCTTCGGCCGCGCCGTGGCCGTAACGCTCGATGAAGTACTCGCCCTGGTACGCCATGCGGTGCTGCACGGCGATGCCGCCGCCCAGCGCGGCGATGCGGTCGATGGATTCCTGCGACACGGTTTCCGCGTGGTCGAAGAACCAGTTCAGGCCTTCCAGCGGGATGTCCTGGTTGACGCGCTCGAACACGTCCAGCGCGCGGCTGATGGTTTCGTCATAGGTCGCGTGCATGCGCCATGGCCAGCGGTTCTGCGCCAGCACCCGCACCACGCCCTCCAGGTCGTCTTCCATATTGGCCGGCATGTCGGGACGCGGCTGGCGGAAGTCTTCGAAGTCGGCCGCCGAGAAGGTCAGCATCTCGCCCGCGCCGTTGTGGCGGAAGTAGTCGTCGCCCTGCTGGTACTTGACGCTCTGCGTCCAGTTGATGAAGTCTTCCTTTTCCTGCTTGGGCTTCTGCGTGAACAGGTTGTAGGCCATGCGGATGGTCAGTTGCTTGGCGTCGGCCAGTTGCTGGATCACCTGGTAGTCTTCCGGGTAGTTCTGGAAGCCGCCGCCGGCGTCGATCACGCCGGTCACGCCCAGGCGGTTCAACTCGCGCATGAAGTGGCGGGTCGAGTTGACCTGGTATTCCAGCGGCAGCTTGGGTCCCTTGGCCAGCGTGGCGTACAGGATGGAGGCGTTGGGCTTGGCCAGCAGCAGGCCGGTCGGGTTGCCGGCCGCGTCGCGCAGGATTTCGCCGCCCGGCGGCTCCGGCGTGTCCCTGGTATAGCCGACGGCGCGCAGCGCGGCGCCGTTCAGCAGCGCGCGGTCGTACAGGTGCAGGATGAACACCGGCGTGTCGGGCGCCACCGCGTTCAGTTCGGCGATGGTCGGCAGGCGCTTCTCGGCGAACTGGTGTTCGGTGAAGCCGCCCACCACGCGCACCCATTGCGGCGCCGGCGTGATGGCCACCTGCGCCTTCAGCATGGCCATGGCATCGGCCAGGCTGCGCACGCCGTCCCAGCGCAGCTCCAGGTTGAAATTCAGGCCGCCGCGGATGATGTGGCAGTGGTTGTCGATCAGGCCGGGCAGCACGCGCTTGCCCTGCAGGTCGATGATCCTGGTGTTGGGGCCGGCCAGCCCCATGATCGCATCGGCGTGGCCGACGTGGGTGAACCGGCCATCCTTGATGGCGACGGCTTCAGCGTGCGGATTGCTGCGGTCCAGGGTGGTGAACAGGCCGCGGTGCAGGATCAGGTCGGGGGTAAGGCGCATCAGGAACTCCTCGTTTTGTCGGCATTCTGCGCGGACGGCAGTTGGCCGAAGCAGTGTGGTTTGACGTGGTCCTCGATCCAGGACGCCTGTTTGGCTGCGCTAGACGACGGCTGCCACAACTGGCGCACCAGCGGCGGCAACTGTTCGCCCAGCAGGATGCCCAGCAGGCCGACCAGCGCGATCACCGGCGGCGCCGGCGATCGCACGTTCAGCACCCCGTAGATCAGCCCCACCAGCAGGCCGACCGCCAGCGATACGACGTATATTTTCATAGTGTGAACTCCAGTGATGTGTGTGTCCACAGTGTAGAGAGCGGCGTCCGGTCTGCCATCACCGCTAATGAACGCTCCACGCTCCCCCTTTCGGGTTATCGGCTAGATCAGGCCGCAGGCTTGCAGGTCGATGATGCCGCGTTCGAAGGCCAGCGTCACCGCGTGGGTGCGGTCGCTGGCGTTCAGCTTGGACAGGATGCTCTTCATGTGCACCTTGACCGTTTCCTCGGAAATCGCCAGGTGCATGCCAATGCGCTTGTTGCTCTGCCCCGCGGCCACCAGTTGCAGCACTTCCACCTCGCGCTTGCTCAACACGCCGGCGTTCCAGTGCTCGGCGATGCCACTGGCCACCGCCGCGGTGATGCTGCGGCGGCCCGCATGGACGCTGCGCACGGTGCTCAGCAGCTCCTTGCGCAGCATGCTTTTCAACAGATAGCCGGCGGCGCCGGCGGCGATGGCGCGCTGCGCCAGCACGTCGCCCTCGTAGGTGGTCAGCACCACGATGCGGGCCTCGGGGAATTCCTTGCGGATGGCGATGGTGGCGTCGATGCCGCTCATTTCCGGCATCTGGATGTCCATCAGGGTGACGTCGGGCCGCAGACGGCGCCAGGCTTCCACCGCCTGCACGCCGTTGGTCGCTTCCGCCACCAGTTGCATGTCTTCCTCGTCGGCGATCACGCTGGCGATGCCTTCGCGGAACATGGGGTGGTCATCCACGCTGAGGATGGTAATCATGAAAATCTTGAGAGAGGCTGGCGGAAGCGCCAGCATGGCACAAGCATGGCTTTTTTTCCATACCCCCATCTAGGTAGGCACGCCTTCCCGGATCGGGGCGTGGCAAGCCGGCGGAAAACGCTTACTCTACGCCCATCATAGCAAGCGTTTTTCATTTCAGGAGAGTGACCATGCGTACGGATACCCGAAACTGGCCCAACACCGCCTTCGGCGGCGCCGTCGTCCAGCAGGGCGACAAGATCAGCGTGCAGATCCTGCATGCGGACGCCATTGTCAGCGCCGGCCTGGCCGCGCTGCTGGGCGCGCACGGCGATATGCACATCGTGCCGGCGCCGCCCGATGGCGCCAGCGGCCCGGCCGCGGCCGACGTCATCATCACCGATCACCGTGCCGGCATCGAGCACATGCGCCGCCACACGCACGGCCAGGCGCGCGTGCTGATCGTCACCCAGCTCGAACGCGAATGGGAAGTGCGCACCGCCATGATGGCCGGCGTGCACGGCTACCTGCTGCAGAATTCGCCCGCCGACCAGTTGCTCAACGCCGTGCGCGCGCTGAGCCGCGGCATGCGCTACCTGAGCGCGGAACTGAGCCGCTGCGTGGCCGACAGCTTCACCCGCACCGGCCTCACCAGCCGCGAAACCGACGTGCTGCAATTGCTGGCCCAGGGCCAGTGCAACAAGTCCATCGCGCGCGAGCTGGGCATCGGCGTGGGCACGGTGAAAACCCACGTCAAAGGCCTGTTCGACAAGCTGGGCGCCACCGCCCGCACCCACGCGGTGGTGCTGGCCACGCGGCGCGGGCTGGTCGGCGATTCCGTGGGTTCGCTACCGAACAATCAACATTAAACCGGCCAAACTAAAGAACGAATATCGTTGTCGATACGGCACATCCCCTGTAAAATCAGGGGCATGTACGCCTCCGCCATCAACATGAACACCGCTCATCGCAAGTCGCGCTACCAGCGCGTCACGATGCTGTTCGTGCTGATATTCCTGGCGCTGCAGTTAATCAGCGCGCGTACCCACACCCACGTCTATACCGAGAACGGCCCGGATTGCGCGGCCTGCGCGGTGGCCCACTTTCCCGGCGGCGGTGTGCCGCCGGCCACGGTGGCGCTGGAACCGTCGGCGCCGCAAACCAGCCTGCCGGTGCTGCTGCCGGCCGCCCTGGTGCGTTCCGCGCAAACCGGCTATCTGACCCCGCCTTCCCACGCGCCGCCCGGCGTTGCTGTTGTCTCCTTCTGATTCCGTCATCGCCTAACGCCTGCGCGCCCTTGAGGGCCGACGGGCAGCCATATCTATCAAGGATTGAACAATGCAACACACGCCACAACTACGCGTGCTGCCGCTGCTGATCGCGGCCGCCTTTTATGCCCACCCTGCCGCCGCTGCCGATGCGCCGCCCGCGCCGGTCCCCGCAACGACGCCGGCCGCCACCGATCCGGCCAACGCCGCCGGCGCCGCGCCGGACAACGCGCCGATCCCGCAAGTGGAAATCACTGCCGCGCACCTGCGCAGCGCCCGCATCGACCTGTCGCCCAACGTCGGCACGACCATCTACAGCATCGACCGCCACATGGTCGACCAACTGGGCCAGGGCGACAACACGCCCTTCAATGAGGTGCTGCTGCGCCTGCCGGGCGTGAGCCAGGATTCCAAGGGCTCCGGCTCCATCCACGTCCGCGACGACCACGGCAACGTGCAGTACCGCGTCAACGGCGTGCAGTTGCCGGAGTCGATCAGCGGCTTCGGCCAGTCCATCGACACCCGCTTCGTCGAATCGACCGACTTCATGACCGGCGCCCTGCCGGCGCAATTCGGCCTGCGCACCGCCGGCATCGTCGACATCCAGACCAAGGAAGGCAAGGCCACGCCGGGCGGACGCATCGGCGTGCTGGTCGGCAGCCACGATCACGTGGAGCCGAGCGCGGAATTCTTCGGTTCGCAGGGCGCCTTCAACTACTACCTGTCGGGCAGCTACGAGACCAACAATCTCGGCATCGAAAATCCGCTGCCGACCCGCAGCGCGCTGCACGACCGCACCAGGCAGGCCAAGTCCTTCGGCTCGCTGTCCTACTTCCTGGACGACGATACGCGCCTGGGCCTGATGTTCGGCACCTACAACGGCCGCTTCCAGATTCCGAACAATCCCAACCAGGAACCGGCCTACACGCTGGCCGGCGCCACGCCGCCCGCCTCGGCGCAACTGGACGAGCGCCAGCGCGAGGTCAACCGCTTCGTCACGCTGTCGCTGCAAAAAACCGTGGGCGACCTGAATTACCAGGTCTCGGCCTTCCACCAGTATTCGGAACTGCACTACACGCCCGACCCGGTCGGCGACCTGGTGTACAACGGCGTCGCCTCCGACACCCTGCGCTCCAATTCCGGCAGCGGCCTGCAGTTCGACGCCAGCTACAAGCTGAACGAAGCGCACACCGTGCGCGCCGGCCTGGCCTACACGCGCCAGACCACGCACAGCGACAACACGGTCGGCGTGTTCGACATGAACGACGACGGCACCCAGGCCAGCGACGTGGCCCGCACCATCGTCGACAACAGCGGCAAGACCGGCAAGCTGTCCAGCGTCTACCTGCAGGACGAATGGCATATCGGCAAACCGCTGACGCTGAACTACGGCGTCCGCTTCGACAAGGTCGATGCCTTCGTCGACGAGCAGCAATGGAGCCCGCGCGTCAACCTGGCCTGGCAGGTGGCCAAGGGCACGGCCCTGCATGCCGGCTATTCGCGCTACTTCAGCCCGCCGCCGCAGGAATTGGCGGCGCAGGACAGCATCGCCAAGTATGCCGGCACCTCGAACGCGCCGGAGATCGCCGTATCGGACAACGTCAAGTCCGAGCGCACGCACTACTTCGACATCGGCGCCAGCCACCAGTTGAACGAGCGCGTGACGCTGACCGCCGACGCCTATTACAAGAAGATCCGCAACATGCTGGATGAAGGCCAGTTCGGCCAGGCGCTGATACTCTCGCCGTTCAACTACGACCGCGGCTACGCCAAGGGCCTGGAACTGTCCGCCGTCTACAACGACAAGAACTGGGGCAGCTTCCTCAACGTCACCACGCAGAAGGCGGAAGCGACCAACATCATTTCCGGCCAGGCGCTGTTCGGGCCGGACGAACTGGCCTACATCGCCAACCACTACATCCACGTCGACCACGACCAGACCGTAACCGTGTCGGGCGGCGCCCACTACCACTGGGGCGACACCCAACTGAGCGGCGACTTCCTGTACGGCAGCGGCCTGCGCATGACGCCGGACGGCGGCGCGCCCAATTCGGGCCACCTGCCGCACTACGTCACGGTCAACCTGGCGCTGACGCAAACCTGGAAGAAGACGCCGATCGGCACGGTGGAAGGCCGCCTGGCGCTGGTCAACGCCTTCGACAAGAGCTACCTGCTGCGCGACGGTTCCGGCGTGGGCGTGGGCGCGCCGCAGTACGGCGAGCGCCGCTCGCTGTACGCCGGCATCTCGACCAGCTTCTGACGAATCGGCGACGGCGCGCGTGCCGTATAATCGGATGAGGTCCACTCATCCGGTTATCGCACGATGGTCACTACCGTAGATATAGTCGATATCGCGCTGGCGTTCTACCTGGTCGTCATTCTGCCGGCGCAGCAGCTGTGGCGCGGCGCGCGGCGCAAGGACGCGCCGCGGCGCACGCGCACCGAACGCTACCTGTCCTCGATACGCCAGATCGCCATTCTGCTGGCGGTGCTGGTGCTGGCCTGCTGGCGCGGCGGCCACACGGCGGCCCAACTGGGGCTGGGCGTGCCGGCGTCAGGCGCGGCGCTGTGGTGCCTGCTGATCCCGCTGCTGGCCCTGCCCCTGCTGCACCTGGTCGGCAAGCGCCAGGAAGCCAGGCTGGATGCGGCCCGCCTGGCGGCCCAGCACGAAAAAATCCGCAGCAACGAAAACATGCCGCGCACGCCGGCCGAGATGCGCGTGTTCGCCGTGCTGTCCATCTTCATCGGCGCCGGCTGGGAAGTGCTGTACCGCGGCTTTCTGGTGCTGGTGCTGGCGCCCTGGCTCGGCACCTGGGGCGCGGTGCTGGTGGCGGGGATCTCCTACGGCTGCGGCCACGGCTACCACGGCGCCCGGCAACTGGCCGCCAGCATGCTGATGGCGCTGATCCTGACCGCCGCCTACGTCCTCAGCGGCAGCCTGTGGTGGCTGATCGCCATCCACGTCGCCCTCCCCCTGATGAGCGCGGCCAGCTACTACAAGGTGTTGGGGCCGGCACCACCGATAGTTGCAAATAATTATTGATTTTATATTGCGAAAAAAACTACAATACTTGGCCTGCCGCATGCATCTGCGGCAGGCCTTTTTTTATACATAAAACATACTCACATCAGGGGTCTCATGAGCAATATAGTCGTGAACGGTCACTACTCGTTTAACGTGGACACATCCAAAGGGACTTTCGACCTGAAGATCGACGAACTGGATAACAAAGCCACCACCGCGACCAACAAGATGCAGATGGAGCTGTGGCTGAGCACATCGCCATGGAATGCATTGGGCGGGAATACCGGCTATCGCTTCGCCGTCGCGCCGCTGAGCGGTGACGGCACCCTGGCAGCAGGCCAGGCGCTGATGGGCCTGGACCTGTCCGGCAATTATGTCAAGCCGCCGCCAGGCACCTATTACGTTACCCTGATCACCGCAGAATACCTCGGCTACGATACCCACACCGGCAACGACTATAAAACCGACACTACAGGTGGTTTCAACAAGGTGATGACAGTCGCCGCCGACGGCAGCATCACCTTCAGCACCTTCACCCCGCCCACGCTCAGCATCGCCTCACAGGAGCTGAGAGCCAACGCGAACGGCGGCACCAGCATGACCTTCACCATCAAGCTGTCGCAGCCTTCGCTGATGGCGACGACGGTGGAGTTCGACACCAAGGACGAAACCGCCTTCTCCGGCACCGATTACAAGGGCATACACCAGGTGGTCACTATCGCCGCCGGAGCCACTTCGGCCACTGTCACGGTGCCCGTCTACAGCAACGCCGATTTCAATCCGACCCGCGTATTTGGCGTCACGCTCAGTCATGCGGTCAATGCCACGATCGACACCGCCAACAACCACGCCGTCGGCTACATCGACAGCAGCCAGAACGGCAGCTTCATGCCCAGCGACGGCTTCACGGATCTGGAATGGTATCTGTACACCACCTACACCGAATTCGCGTGGATGAAGGCCACCGGCAAAGGCATCAAGGTGGCGGTGCTGGACAACGGCATCGACGCCACGAATCCCGACCTGACCCACAACGTGCTGACCGACGAGGGCCGCACCACGCTGACGCTGGGACCGGGCGGCGCGCCCGTCAACGACAACGACAACCACGGCACCCACGTTGCCGGCGTGATCGCCGCGGCACGCGACGGCGAAGGCGGCGTCGGCGTCGCCTACGACGCCAAGCTGGTGTCGCTGTACACCCAGGACAAGTATGGCTCGGACCTCATCACCGAAATCACCAACGCCTTTCACTACGCGGTGGCGGACGACGTGCTCAATGACTCCTGGGGCTACGGCAACCTGCTGCTGCAGAACACCAACTGGGCCTTCCTCGACAATGCCAACGACCCGACCTATGCGCCGGCCTTCAAGGCGTTGCACGACCTGGCAGCCAACGGCCGCGACGGCCTGGGCACGGTGGTGGTGCAATCGGCGGGCAACGCTTATAACTACGGCGACGACACCAATCTGCACAACTTCCAGAACAGCCGCTACATCATCACGGTAGGCGCCACCGACTACCAGGGCGAGTCGTCCCCGTTCAGCACCTCCGGCGCCTCCATCCTGGTGTCGGCGCCGGGCGGCGCCGGTCATGGCGACTACTCGAGCATCATCACCACCGACCGCTCCGGCACCGCCGGCGACAATGACAGCAACGAAGCTTTCGCCGACGGCACGTCCTTCTCCGCGCCCATCGTCTCGGGCATCGTCGCGCTGATGCTGCAGGTGAACCCGCACCTCGGCTACCGCGACGTGCAACAGATCCTGGCCTATACCGCAATCCAGACGGACGGCGAAGCCGGTCCCGTCACGGCCAACGGCGCCTCCGACTGGAATGGCGGCGGCCTGCTGTACATCGGCGGCGCGCAGACCACCGGTTTTGGCCAGGTCGACGCGGTGGCGGCAGTCAATCTGGCCGCCACCTGGGACACGGCGTCCAGGACGGTCGCCAACACGGTCGAAGTCAGCGCCTCGCAGAAGACCAATCTGGCCATTCCCGATGGCGATGCCAACGGCGTGTCCAGCACGGTCCACATCGACAGCGACATGGTGGTGGAGCGTGCGGATGTCGCCATCAACATCACCCATCCGTTCATCGGCGACCTGCAGATTGAACTGACTTCGCCTACCGGCACCACCAGCTACCTGATGTACCGCCCGGCGGCGGGCGCCTTGAGCGCAGTGGGCTCCAGCCAGTCCAATATCCACTTCACGTTTGACACCGTGCTGGACTGGGGCGAAACCGCCACCGGCGACTGGACGCTCAAGGTGGTGGACGCCAAGGGCGGCAATGTCGGCACCCTGGACGACTGGACGCTGGACCTGGTGGGCCACGCGGCCACGCAGGACCATACCTTCGTTTACACCGAGCTGTTCCCCGAGATGGCAAAGAACGATCCCGCGCGCGCTGTGCTGAACGATCCGGGCAACCATAACGACACCATCAATGCCTCCGTGCTGGCGTTCGACAACTACATCGACCTGAGCGGCGCCACGGCGTCCAAACTGGACGGCGCCGCACTCACCATCGCGGCCGGCACCACGGTGCGCAATGCCTACGGCGGCGATGGCGACGACACCATCATCGCCAATGCGGCCGGCGGCACCCTGCACGGCATGGACGGTAACGACACCCTGCGCGGCGGTTCCGGGCGCGATGTGCTGGACGGCGGCGCAGGCGACGACACCCTGGTCGGCAACGGCGGCACCGACACCGCCTTGTATCACGACCGGCAAGCCAATTTCAGTATCACCCAGACCGCCACCGGCTACATCGTCAAGGATCTGAACGGCACCGAAGGCACCGATACCCTGACCGGCATCAGCCGATTGCAGTTCAGCGACGGCGTGCTGGCGTTCGACACGACCGGCAGCGGCATCGCCGGCGAAGCCTACCGCTTGTATCAGGCCGCCTTTGACCGCAAGCCCGATACGGCCGGCCTGGGTTACTGGATAGGCCAGATGGATCAGGGCGAATCGCTGATGGAAGTGGCCCAGAATTTCGTCGGTTCGAAGGAGTTCCAGACCTTGTATGGCGCCGCGCCCACCCACACACAGCTATTGACGGCCATGTACAACAACGTGCTGCATCGCGATCCGGATGCCGCCGGCCAGGCCTATTGGATAGACCTGCTGGACCGCCACCTGGTCAACGGCGCCGAGCTGCTGAAGGACTTCAGCGAAAGCGCCGAAAACGTGGCAGCGCTGGTTGGCGTCACCAAGGCCGGCATAGAGTACACGCCTTACGTCGGCTAAGCGGATTACGCGCGCAGCCGCCCCTCCCCGTCTGCGCGCGTCCGCCACTATTTTTTAACGGGACCGCCACTGTGTTCCATACACATCACAGCGGCCGGTATTTCTTGTGTATCTGGCATGGTTGTAGGCATAATCGTTCCGACTTAAACGATTACCGCCGCTTGTGCCGCCCATCGTCTTCCTAAGCATCCGGGTCGGGCCGGCGCGCCCGGCCGTCATCGCTGCCACGCTGCCGGTCCTGGTTGGAGAAAAACATAAAAACCAAACTATGGAGGAGGACATGAAGACTCGCCGCACCGTCATCGCCGCCAGCCTGGCGGCCGCTTTGTTCGCGCCGCCCGCCTGGTCCGCCGACGATGTCCAGTCGGTGGTCGTCACCGCCCAGTCGCGCAAGCAGCTCGTGCAGGACGTGCCCATGACCATGCAGGTGGTCACCGCCAAGGATATCTCCAACGTCGGCGCCAAGGACCTGTCCGACCTGAACGGCTACATCCCCGGCCTGTCGGTGGACGCCACCGAGCCGACCCAGCCCAGCTTCGGCATCCGCGGCGTGCAGCCGGGCGACTTCGGCATCGCCACCGACGCGCCGGTCGGTATCTACGTCGACGGCGTCTACACCGGCAAGACCGGCGGCGCGCTGATGAACTTCGTCGACGTGCAGCGCATCGAAGTGATCAAGGGACCGCAGGGCACCCTGTTCGGCCGCAACAGCGCGGCCGGCGCCATCGCCATCACCAGCAACGAGCCGTCCAGCGAAGTCGATGCGGCCGCCCACGTCAAGCTGGGCCGCTACCGCCGCGCCAACGCCGACGTGATGCTGAACTTCCCCATCGACGCCACCACCGCCGTGCGCTTCGTCGCCGTCCGCGCCGGCAGCGAAGGCTGGGCCGACAACACGGCCACCGGCAAGAAATCCGGCGGCGACAAGGACTGGGCGGCCCGCGCCTCGCTGCGCAAGGATTTCGACGCCGCCAAGGTGGTGCTGACGCTGGAACACGAGAACATGGAGCAGTACGGCCGCCCCGCCTTCGGCGTGATCCAGAATCCGGCGCTGCCGCTGGGCGGCTACCGCGGCGTGTACGATGCGGCCTATGTCGCCAACTTCGTCGATCCCTTCAACGCGCCGCTGGCCAATGATGACCAGGGTAGCGAAGGCCGCATGTTCGACGGCGCCACGCTGCGCATCGAGGCGCCGGTGGGCGGCGGCGTCACCTTCAATGCCACCTCCGCCTTCCGCCGCTTCACCACCCACAACCGCACCGACAACGACGGCACCGACCGCGCCGATCTGCACCTGAGCACCATGGACGCCAAGCGCGCCCACAGCTTCCAGCAGGAGTTCAAGCTGTCCGGCAAAACCGACAAGCTGGACTGGATAGGCGGCTTGAGCTTCTTCCACAATAACGAGTTCCAGGACGCCGGCGCCTTCGTCAACACCGCCACCATCGACACCCTGAGCGAGTTCGCCGGCGGCCAGCCCAACTTCGCCATGCTGTTCGGCGGCTTGGCGGCGGCCGGCCTGCCGGGCGTCAGCGCCAGCACGGTGTATCCGTGGGAAGAGAACCACTACAGCACCGTCGCCACCAGGTCGGCGTCGGCCTACGGCGACACCATCTGGCACCTGGCGCCGGCCACCAACGCCACCGTCGGCCTGCGCTATACCGAAGACCGCAAGCAGATGACGTGGCATGTGCCGGGCCGCGTGTCGCCGCAACTGGACGACTTCCTCAACGCCTTCGGCCCGCTGGCCGGCGTGAACGCCGCCACCTTCCCGTCCAACGTGATCTTCGCCACCGCCGCGCAACTGGCCGCGTCGCCGGTCACGCGCGAGAAGAAATGGACCGACTGGAGCCCGCGCTTCGTGCTGGACCATAAGCTGAACCCGGACACCATGCTGTTCACCTCCCTGTCACGCGGCTACCAGGCGGGTGGCTTCAACATCTTCACGCCGCCGAATCCGGCCTCCGCCACCCAGACCGGCAAGGACCCGAGCTTCGCACCGGAAAAGATGACCAACTTCGAAGCCGGCGTGAAGATGGCGCTGCCGCCGTACCGCGCCACCGTCAATGCCTCGCTGTTCGCATACAAGTTCAAGAACCTGCAGGACATCCAGCTCTACAGCACCGGCGCCATCCCGACCTACAACGTGATCTCCAGCGACCAGAAGGCGCACGGCCTGGACGTGGATGGCCGCATCCGCCTGTCGCCAAGGGTCACCCTGTTCGGCGGCTTCGAGTACATCGACCAGACCTACACCCGCTACCAGCGCCTGGACGCCAATGGCCTTGTCACGCTGGACCTGGGCGGCCAGGCGGTCGGCACGCCTTACCTGACGACGATGGGCGGCATCAACCTGAACTGGGAGACCAATGCCGGCCGCGCCAGCGTCAACTTCCAGGGCACGCACGCCACCGGCGTCCGCTGCAACAGCGATACCGCGGCGCTCGAGTGCCTGAACACGCCCGCCATCCAGACCGGCAAGGCCAACAGCAAATTCGACCTGCGCCTCGGCTGGGATAGTCCCGGTGCGCGTTACGGCGTGGCGCTGCTGGTCAACAATGTGTTCGACCAGCGCTACGTCACTTCGCTGGACGGCCAGACCAAGCAGTACGGCGCGCCGTACGCCTATCTGACGGCGCCGCGCCAGATCGCCGTCGAATTCCGGGCGAGCATGTGATGGGTAAAAAACTCGCGCTGGCTGCTGCGGCAGTATTGGTGGCCGTGGCAGGCGGTGCGTGGACGCTCGCGGTGCATCCGCCCGAACTGCTGAAGGTGGGCGCCAATTACAGCGCCGAGATTGTCTGTTCCAATGTCTTCGTCGCCGGGCGCGATGCCCGGTCCGCGCTGACCGACGATGTGCAGGCTCCCGGCCATCCCATCCTCAAATACCTGAACGTGAAGGTGGACCAGGAGCGCAAGCTGGTGCGCGCGCAGCTATTCGGCTTTATCGGCGACGGCCTGGCGGTGTACCGCCCCGGCACCGGCTGCGCGGTGGCGCCGGACGGCGATGTGCAGCAGGCCATGCAATACCAGTTCACCCCGCAGAAAATCTGGGCGCCCTCGTCCACCGTTCCCTGGCCTACCGGTTCGCAGGGCGAGATCGTGCCGGCCGTGCAGCAGTTGCTGGAGCAGGACGCGCTGGCCGGCCCCGGCATGCGCGGCATGGCGGTCGTCTATCACGGCCATTTGATCGCCCAGCGCTACGGCCAGGGCTACAGCGCGGTGACGCCGCTGCTGGGCTGGTCGATGACCAAGACCGTGACCGCGGCGCTGGTCGGCGTGCAGATCGCCGACGGCAAACTGTCGCTGCAGCAGAAGGGCTATTGGCCCGATCAGAACGATCCGCGCGCACAGATCACGCTGGCGCAGCTCCTGTCCATGAGCAGCGGCCTGCGTTTCAACGAATCCTACGGCACGGTGTCCGACGTCACCCGCATGCTGTACCTGGAGCCGGACATGGCCAGCTTCGCGGCGGCCCAGCCACTGGAACAGGCGCCCGGCACCAAGTGGAATTATTCGAGCGGCACCGCCGTGCTGTTGTCGCGCATCTGGCAGAGCGCGGCGGCCGGCAAGGCGCACAGCGCCACCACGCCGGCGGTGCTGGCGCAGCCGCATGAACGCCTGTTCGCGCCGCTGGGCATGAGCAGCGCGGTGATGGAGGCCGATGCGCGCGGTAATATCGTCGGCTCCAGCTATATGTACGCCACCGTGCAGGATTGGGCGCGCTTCGCCCAGTTCCTGCTGCAGGACGGCATCTGGCAGGGCAAGCGCATCCTGCCCGAAGGTTACGTCACCATGATGCAACAGCCGGCACCGGCCTCCGGCGGACAGTATGGCCAGGGCCAAGTCTGGCGCTGGGGACCGGACGGCAATACGCCCGCGGGCCAGAATCCTGACACGCCATTCGACCTGCCGGCCGATACCTACTGGCTGGAAGGCCACGATGGCCAAAGCATCGCCATCGTGCCGTCGCAGCAGTTGGTGGTGATACGCATGGGCCTGACGCCGCACCGCCTCGGCTACCGGCCGCAAGCCCTGCTGGCCGAAGTATTGAAGGTGGTCGCAGAATGAGCGTGCCTTACAGCCTGCTGCGCCACCACGGCGCCATGCTCTCCATGGGTGCGCGGGTGCTGGCGAAGACGGCACTGAACAGCATGCGGCCGGCCGGGCCGGCCACCGGCGCCGCGTCTGCCTCTGCATCTGCAGCCGCCGTTGCGGCGTCCGTGGCTGCACCGCTTACGCGCGTCATCGCCGCGCCGCCGCGGCGGCTGATCGATGCCTATATCGCCTGGGCCGGTGCACATGGACATTACGCGGATAGGCTGCCGCCGCACATGGTGTCGCAATGCAGCTTGCCGCTGGTCGGCGAACTGCTGCTGCGCATGCCCTACCGGCTGACCAGCGTCATCAACCAGGGCGTCGAGCTGCGCGTCAACGGCCCGCTGCCGCGCGATACGCGGCTGCACCTCAGCGCCGCGGTGGCGCAAGTCGAGGAAACGCCAGGCCGCACCAAGGTGGTGGTGGCGGTCAATACCGGCACCGCGCAGCAGGCCGACCTGGTGCAGGCGCGATTGCACATGAGTTTTCTGCAGCCCGGCCCGCGCGGCCCCAGGCCGCAGCAGGAACGCCCGCCCGAGCCGGCATGGTTGACAGCCGGCCTGTGGCAGGCCGACCGCCGCGACGGCCTGCACTTCGCGCTGCTGAGCGGCGACTTCAACCCCATCCACTGGTGCGGCCCGCTGGCGCGGCGCTCGGTGTTCCGCGGCCTGGTGCTGCACGGTTTCGGCAGCTTCGTGCGCAGCTATGAAGTGCTGCGCCAGCAGGGCATGCGCTTCAACGAGATCGACGTCCGCTTCATCAAGCCGGTGCCCCTGCCCTCTCCCCCGCTGTCGGTGCAGGTGGCGCCCGAACCGGCGCCTGATGCCGACGGCTGGCGCGCCCTGCGCCTGAGCGGCGACGGTGTCGTACACTTGGCGGGGCGATTGCGCCAGATGCCCGATTAACCTCAAGGAGATGCAGCGATGACGATACTGATACTGGGCCTGATCATTTTTCTCGGACTGCACTCGGTCCGCATCTTTGCCGAAGACTGGCGCAACGCCACCCGCGCAAGAATGGGGGAAAACGCCTGGAAAGGCCTGTACTCGGTGGTTTCGCTGATCGGCTTCGGCCTGATCGCCTGGGGCTTCGGACAGGCCCGCATGGCGCCGGTCGTGGTGTGGACGCCGCCCGCATTCACCCATCACATCACGGCCGCACTGATGGTGATCGCCTTCATCTTCCTGGCGGCCGCCTACGTGCCGCGCAACCGCATCAAGGCCAAGCTGCACCATCCCATGGTCCTGGGCGTGAAGACCTGGGCCGCCGCCCACTTGATCTCCAACGGCATGCTGCACGATATCGTGCTGTTCGGCGCTTTCCTGGCGTGGTCGGTGCTGCTGTTCCGCGCCTCGCGCAAGCGGGACGCGGCGCTGGGCACGGTCTACCCGGCCGGCACCACCGGCGCTACCGTACTGACGGTGGCCGCAGGCGTGGTCGCCGGCGTCATCTTCGCGCACCTGCTGCACCAGCCGCTGATCGGCGTGAATCCCTTCTAAGCGCCTGCTGCGTTCAGGGTTCCGCCACGCGCACCGCGTTGCGTCCGCCCTGCTTGGCTGCGTACAGCATCTTGTCCGCCAGCGCCAGCCAATCGGCCGGCGTGTGGCGCTTGTCCATGTGGGCGACGCCGATGGAAACGGTCAGCGGATGGCCTTCCAGCAGCGCGGCCGCTGCCACCGCCGCACGCAGTGCTTCGGCCAGGTGGCGCGCGGCAGCCAGGTCCGCGCCCCTGGCGATGATGGCGAACTCTTCGCCGCCGTAGCGGAAGATGCGGTCCGACGAGCGCGTGTGACGGCGCATCAGTTCGCACAGCCGTATCAGCGCCTCGTCCCCCGCCGCGTGGCCGTATTGATCGTTGACCTGCTTGAAGTGGTCGAGGTCGAGCAGCAGCAGGCAGGCTTCCAGTTGCGGCCGGCGCTCGTGCGCATGCTCGGCCAGCCGCCGGTCCAGCGCGCGGCGGTTGCCGACGCCGGTCAGGAAGTCCAGTTCCACCGCCGTGTGCAACTCCTTGTTCTGCAGGCGGGTGCGGTAGGCGAAGATGTAGGCGAACAGGTTGACCAGCAAAATCGTGACCACGATGGTCAGCAGGTTGAGCACTTCCACGTGCATCGCCAAGACGCCGACCAGCCCCGCCAGCGCAACGCTGTTGATGGCCAGCGCCGCCGCCGGCCGCAGCAGGAAGTAGGCGGCGATCATGGTTGGATAGACCCAGTACACCAGCGCCACGCCGCGCAGGTAGACCGTGACCAGCATGCCGCTGGTGTAGAAAATGGTCACGGCCAGGCTGGCCGTCTTGTAGCGGCCAGTGCGCCAGACGTGGACGATCACCACCAGCATCCCCAGCACCAGCACCATGTCGACCAGGGCCGACGCCCAGCTTCCGTTCAGCAGCCGATAAATACCGAACGGCAGAATGCTGGGGATGCTGAGCGCTGCCAGCAGCATGAGAATGATCTCCTGCTGGCTGCGCTGGCGGCCGCTGGACAGCCAGCGCCAGCCAGCCTTACCGGGGTGCGGTTTCACGATGACTCAGTGCGCTCCTTGCGGCGCGGGTTCCTGTGGCGCGTGGCCGTCGGTCGGCTGCGGCTCGGCCTTGTGCTCGCCCGCCAGGAACATGTACATGGCCGGCACCACGAATAGCGTGAACAGCGTGCCGATCGACAGGCCGGTAAAGATCACCAGGCCCATCGCATGGCGGCCCGCCGCGCCCGCGCCCGACGCGATCACCAGCGGGATCACGCCGAACACCATGGCCGCGGTGGTCATCAGGATGGGACGCAGACGGGTGGCGGCCGCCTCCTCGATCGCCTCGCGCTTGCTCTTGCCGGCCAGGCGCAGGTGGTTGGCCACCTCGACGATCAGGATGCCGTGCTTGGAGATCAGGCCCATCAGCGTCACCAGGCCCACCTGCGTGTAGATGTTCACCGAGGCGAAGCCGAGGAAGATGAAGCTCATCGCGCCGAACAGCGCCATCGGCACCGAGAACAGGATCACCACCGGGTCGCGGAAACTCTCGAACTGCGCCGCCAGCGCCAGGAACACGATCACGATCGCGAACAGCATGGTCACCAGGAAGCCGCCCGATTCCTGCGCGTACTGGCGCGACTGGCCGGAGAAGTCGGCGTTATAGCCGGATGGCGCCACTTCCTTCAGCACGTCCTTCAGGTATTGCTGGATGTCGCCCTGCGACGCGCCGGTCACGCCGGAGATGGTGGCGGAGTTGAGCTGCTGGAAGCGGGTGATCGATTCCGGCTGCACGCTGTAGGTGATCTTGGCCACGGTGCTGGCCGGGATCATGTCGCCGCTCGGCGTCCTGATGTAGAAGTTCAGGACGTTGTCCGGGTTCAGGCGGTCCACCTGCTGCACCTGCGGGATCACCTTGTACGAGCGGCCCGAGATGGAGAAGTAGTTGACGTAGCCGCCGCCCAGCGCCGCCGCCATGGCGTTGCCGAAGTCCTGCTGGGTCAGACCCAGGGTGGCCAGCTTTTCGCGGTCGACGTCCACGCGCGCCTGCGGCGAATCGATCTTCAGGTCGACGTCGGCGAAGTAGAACTTGTTGTCCTTCTGCGCGCGGGCCAGCACGGCCTGCGCCACCTGGTTCAGGTTCTCGAACGGCTCGGTGGTGGTGATCACGAACTGCACCGGCAGGCCAGAGCTGCCCGGCAGCGCCGGGAACTGGAAGGCCGCCACGCGGCCGCCGGCCACGTGGTTCCACTTCTCCTGCAGTTCCTGCTGGATCTCGTGCGCGGAACGGCTGCGCTGGTCCCATGGCTTGAACAGCACGCCGCCGATACCGGCATTGGTGGTCGGCACGCCGGTGATCTGGAACATCTGCTTATATTCCGGCAGTTGCTTGGCCACGTCGAAAATCTCCTGGGCGTAGGCCTGCATCTGGTCCGAGGTGGCGGTCGGCGCGCCCACCACCTGCGACAGCACGATACCCTGGTCTTCTTCCGGCGCCAGCTCGGACTGCGACATCTTGAACTGGATGATCAACAGGCCGAACACGATCACGCCGAACACGATCAGCACCGACCAGGTGTCGAGCAGGCTATGCAGGGTGCGCAGGTAGCCGCTGTGGACCTTGTCGAACACCTTGTCGATGGCCTTGACGAAGCGGCCCTCGTCCTGCGTGTGGTCGAAGAAGTGGCCGCACATCATGGGCGACAGGGTCAGCGCGACGATGCCCGACACCGCCACCGCGCCGGCCAGCGTGAAGGCGAACTCGGTGAACAGCGCGCCGGTCAGGCCGCCCTGGAAGCCGATCGGCACGTACACCGCGATCAGCACCACGGTCATCGCCAGGATGGGGCTGCCCAGTTCGCGCGCGGCGACGATGGCGGCGTCGAACGGCGCCATGCCCTGCTTCATGTGGCGGTCGACGTTCTCCACCACGATGATGGCGTCGTCCACCACCAGGCCGATCGCCAGCACGATGGCCAGCAGCGTCAGCAGGTTGATCGAGTAGCCCAGCATCAGCATCACGAAGAAGGTGCCGATCAGCGACAGCGGCATCGCCACCACCGGCACGATCACCGCGCGGAAGCTGCCCAGGAACAGGTAGATCACCACCGTCACGATGATCAGCGCTTCCACCAGCGTCTTGACCACTTCGTGAATGGAGGTGTTGATGAACTCCGTGGAGTCGTAGACGATCTCGCCGGTCAGGCCGGTCGGCAACTGGGCGCGGATCGGCGGGAAGGCTTCGCGCACGCGCGCCGCCACGTCCAGGATGTTCGCTTCCGGCGCCACCTTGATACCGATGAATACCGAGCGCACGCCGCTGAAGGCCACGTTGAAGTCATAGTTCTCCGAACCCAGGGTGACGTTGGCCACATCTTCCAGGTGGACGATGGCGCCGTTGGACTGTTTGATCACCAGTTGCTTGAACTCGTCCACCGTGTGCAGGTCGGTGCCGGCGGTCAGCGGCACGGTCACCATCTGGCCCTTGGAGGCGCCCAGGCCGGCCAGGTAGTTGTTCTGCGCCAGCGCCTGGCTGACGTCGGCGGCGGTGACGCCGTGCGCGGCCATCTTGGACGCATCCAGCCAGGCGCGCAGCGCGAACAGGCGCGCGCCCAGCAGTTCGGCGGTCTGCACGCCGGGAATGGAGTCGAGCTTGGGCTTGACCACGCGCGCCAGGAAGTCGGTCACGTTATTGGTCGGCAGCGTGTCGCTGTAGAAGCCCATGTACATGGCGTCCGTGGTCTGGCCCATCTGCACCGTGATGACCGGCTGCTGCGCCTGCTGCGGCAGCGCGTTCTTGACCGCGTTGACCTGGGTGGTGATCTCGGTCAGCGCGCGGTTGGAATCGTAGTTCAGCCGCAAGGTGGCGGTAATCACCGACACGCCGCTGTTGGACGACGAGGACAGGTAATCGATGCCCTGCGCCTGCGCGATGGACGACTCCAGCGGCTGGGTGATGAAACCCGCCACCGTGGCCGCATCGGCGCCGTAGTAGGTGGTGGAAACCGTCACCACCGCGTTCTGCGTCTTCGGATACTGGTTGATCGGAAGGCTGAACAGCGAGCGCAGGCCCAGCACCACGATCAGCAAGCTGATCACGCTGGCCAGCACCGGCTTCTTGATGAAGATATCGGTAAATTTCATGGGGCGCTATCCTCAGTGTTCCTGCGGCGTCGGATTGGGGCTGTTGGCCGGCTGTACCTTGTTGTCGATGACGGCGGGCGTGCCGTTCTTCAGTTTCAACTGGCCGCTGGTGACCACGGTCTGGCCTTCCTTCAGGCCGGTGAGAATGGCCACCTGGTCGCCGCGCGTGGCGCCGGTGGTGACGAACACCTGCTGCGCCACCAGTTCAGGATTGCCCTGCGCATCCTTGGGCGCATCCTTGCCGCTGCCCGGCGCCAGCACGAACACGGTCGAACCATACGGGTTGTAGGTGATGGCGGTCTGCGGCAGGGTCAGGTATTTCTTCGGCTCGCCCGCATCCACGTTGACATTGGCGAACATGCCCGGCAACAGTTGGCGCTTGGCGTTCGACACGGTGGCCTGCACCTGCACGTTGCGGGTGGCCGGGTCCACCTTGGGATTGATCGCGCTGACCTTGGCCGGGAACTGCACGCCCGGATAAGCGTCGTTGCTCAGATTGAGCTTCTGGCCGATCGACAGGCCGGCCAGCTCTTTCTGCGGCACGTAGAAATCGATATAAACCGTATCGATGGTTTGCAGCGTCACCAGCTTGTCGCCGGGGTTCAGGTACTGGCCGGGATTGACGGCGGTGATGCCCAGCTTGCCCGCGAACGGCGCGCGGATGGTCTTCTTGTCGACCAGCGCCTTCTGCTGCGCGGCCAGCGCCTGCTTGGCCTTGACGTCGGCCTCGTCGGCATCGACCTGGGCCTGGCTGATGGCCTGCGCCTGCAACTGCAGGCGGTCGCGCTTGAGGGTGGTCGCGGCCAGGTCGGCGTTGGCCTGCAGTGCGCGCAACTGGGCGATGTCGGCGTCGGCGTTCAGCTCGAACAGCACCTGGCCGGCCTTCACTTCCTCGCCCGACTTGAAATGCACCGCGCGCACCAGGCCGGCGATCTCGGTGGTCACGTCGACGCCGCGCACCGGCGTGACCGTGCCGACGGAATTGATCAGCGGCTGCCAGTCGGACGGCGCCACCTTCACCGCGGTGACCACCTGCGCGCCCGGCTTGGGCGAGCTGGCGATCAGCTTCTTAATCTGTAAAAACTTACCGAATGCCAGAATGGCGATCAGCAAAATGACGCCCCCTACCATGATCAGCATGCGCTTGGTCGTTGGTCGCTTGGCCATGTATCCTTCTCCTGCAGTCTGTTTAACTTGTTGGATTTATTGGTTCTTGCCGTATTGCGGCGCGGCCGAAACGGTCGCCGCGGCAGGGACGCCGTTGGCGCGGTTCCACCAGCCGCCGCCCAGGGCCTGGAACAGCGCGGCGGTATCCGCGTAGCGGGTCGCCTGCGCCTGCACCAGGGTGACGTGGGTTTGCTGGTAGTTGCGCTGCGCATCCAGCAGCGCCAGGTAGCTGATGCCGCCCAACTGGTACTGCTGCTGCGCCAGCGACAGCGTTTCCGCCGCCAGTTGCTCCGCTTCCGCCTGCGACTTCAGGGCCGCCGCATCCGCATCCAGCGCGCGCAAAGTGTCGGCCACGTTCTGGAAAGCGCCCAGCACGGTGGCGCGGTATTGCGCCGCCGCCGCGTCATAGGCCGCTTCCGCCGCGCGCCGCTTGGCGCTCAGCGCACCGCCGTTGAAGATGGGCGCGGTCAGGCCGGCAGCCAGGCTCCACGCCGTGGTATCGGAGTTGAACAGCTTGCCGAAGGTCTGGCTGCTGGAACCGTAGCTGCCGCTCAGCGTGAATTGCGGGTACTGTGCGGCCGTGGCCACGCCGATCGCGGCGCTGGCCTCGTGCAGCGCCGCTTCGCTGGCGCGGATGTCGGGACGCTGGCGCACCAGCGCCGACGGCAGCGACACCGGCAACTGCTCCGGCAAAGTCAGCGACTCCAGCGCGAACGCCGGCATGCCGCCTTCGCCCGGCAGCTTGCCGGCCAGGACAGACAACTGGTGCTGGGTCTGGGCCAGCGCCTTTTCCAGCGGCGCGATGGTGGCGGCGACCTGCGCCACCTGGTTGCGCTGGCTGAGCACTTGCGTGCGCGGGATGGCGCCGTACTGGAACTGCTTATCGATCACGCCCAACTGCCTGGTCAGCGCATCCAGCACTTCCTGCGTGGCCTTCAGTTGCGCGCGCAGCGAGGCTTCGCGGATGGCGGTGGTGACAACGTTTGCACTCAGCGTCAAATAAGTGGCTTCGACCTGGTAACGCTGGTAATCGACGGCGGCCTGGGCGCCTTCCAGCGCGCGGCGCGTGCCGCCGAACACGTCCGGCGTGTACGCCACGTTGACCGACGCGTTGTACAGGTTGAAGACGCCGGCGGCGGGGCCGGCCGTGGCCGCGGTGACCTTCTCGCGCGCCACGCCCAGTTGGCCGTTCACCGAAGGATAGACCGTGCTGCCGTATTGCGCGTTATAGCTTTCCTGGGCCTGGCGCAGCGCGGCTTCGGCGGCGGCCATGTTGGGGTTCTGCTGCAGCGCGCTGCGTATCAACTGGTCCAGCGCGGGGGAGCGGAACACCGTCCACCAGTCGGCCTGGATATCCTGCCCGAAGGCGAACTGTTGTGAAGCGCCGCCCAATCCGGGTGCGGAAGCGGTTTGCGAGGGCAGCGGCGTGGGGGTGTAGCTGTTGCCGGTGGCTGGCGCCTCGGGGGTTTTGAAATCGGGCCCCAGCGCGCAGCCGCCCAAGCCGGCGGCGACCAGCACTGCGACACTTGCGCGCAGCACCCGCCAACGGCCCTGTTCATATCTCCGTTTTTTTATCACGCTTTGTTACTCCTGATTAAAGAGCCAGTCCTTACCAAAAGTTAAATTACTGGCAGTTTTATCCGCAATATTCGCATTTTTTCCCGACGTGGTGTGTTTTTTTCTATATCAAGTTGTAAGTTTTCTTTTAAGAAATTGACGAAAAAAAACGGGCTTCGCCTTGCGGCAAAGCCCGTCCTTGTAGCAGGCAGGGGAGACAGATTACGCGGCTTCCGTCGCGGCGGCGGCCGCTTGCGCGCCGTACGCGCTATTGACTTCCGACAGCGAGAACGCCGACGGGCCGTTGGTGGCGGCATCCACCGCGCGGCTGGCGCTGCGGTAGGTCAGCGGCTGCTCGTAGCGGCGCAATTCGTCTTCGCTGACCTTGCCGTCGTGGTTGGTGTCGGCTGCCAGGTCTTCCGATGGGGTGATCGCCCCCAGCAGGCCATCCTTGCCCACGCCCGGCAACGGGTCCGGCCCTGGCAGGTCGGCATGGTCGGCGGTGTTATTGGCGGCGGCAAACTTGGACTGGAACGCCTGGGTCTCGGGGCGCAGCACCAATTTCTTCAAACCTTCGTCGAACTGCTGCAGCGCCTGCTTCAGGCTGTCGTCCTCCGACACGGCCTTGACCAGGGCATGGGCCTGCTCGTCATTGGTGGTATTGCCGGTATCGGTCTGCAGCGGGCTGGTGGAATTCAAGCCGGGCAGCGACAGATAGGCGGCGACCGACGCGTCCAGGTTGGCATTCGTGCCGTTGTCGACAGCGTTGGCGGCGATTTTCTTCGGCTCGACCGCCTTCTCCGCGACCAAGGCTGCGGAAAGCGTTGCACCACCAATGTTATTCACCATGCTCATCATCGACTCCTGAAGAAAGATTCCTCACCACATCATTCTATCAGTCTTTTTGACAACAATCACGGTTTTACGGGACATGGCAGGCAAAAAAGTGTTTTTTCACCACGGAAATTTTAGTTCTCCGGAAACCTCGCTTGGGGGAGGCGCAACGGACCGGCTCTTTCTATGATAGATTGTTCATCTGCATATAATAATCATCCTATAAGGAGGCCCCATGCAATACCTGCTTATCCTGCCCTTCATCGGCCTGTTATGGATACCGTTCTATAACCAGGAACTTCCCACCCTGTTCGGCTTCCCCTTCTTTTACTGGTACCAGTTCGCCTGGGTGCCGCTGACCGCCTTCATCATCTGGCTGGTCTACAAGGACGGCGTGAAGAAAGGGGGGGAATGATGGACGGCCAGATCAACTGGACGGCGCTGTCCGTCTTCATCTTCTTCTTCGCGCTGGTCACGGTGATGGGCTTCTGGGCCTCGCGCTGGCAGGCCGGCAAAGCCAACAAGGGCGCCCACCTCGACGAGTGGGGCCTGGGCGGCCGCAACTTCGGCACCTGGATCACCTGGTTCCTGGTCGGCGGCGATTTCTACACGGCCTACACGGTGATCGCCGTGCCGGCGCTGGTCTATGCGGTCGGCGCCTACGGCTTCTTCGCCCTGCCCTACACCATCCTGGTGTATCCGATCGTGTTCATCATCATGCCGCGCCTGTGGCACGCGGCGCAGAAGGCCGGCCACGTGACGGCGGCCGACGTGGTGTTCGGCCGCTACCGTTCGCGCCCGCTGGAATTCGCCATCGCGCTGACCGGCGTGGTCGCCACCATGCCCTACATCGCGCTGCAACTGGTCGGCATGGAAGTGGTGATCAAGGCGCTGGGCCTGACCGGCGAGCTGCCGCTGGCGGCCGCCTTCATCATCCTGGCGCTGTACACCTATTCGGCCGGCCTGCGCGCGCCGGCGCTGATCGCCTTCGTCAAGGACCTGATGATCTACATCGTGGTGCTGGTCGCCGTGGTGCTGGTGCCGGCCAAGCTGGGCGGCTACGGCGCGGTGTTCTCGGCTGCCGGCGAAGCCTTCAAGGCCAAGGGCGGCGCCACTGGCCTGACGCTCAAGCCGGCGCAGATGCTGCCCTTCGCCACCCTGGCGATCGGTTCGGCGCTGGCGGCCTTCATGTATCCGCACACGCTGACCGGCATCTTCGCCGCCAAGAGCGCGGATACCATCCGCAAGAACGCCGTGTTCCTGCCGGCCTACACCATCCTGCTGGGCCTGATCGCGCTGCTGGGCTTCATGGCCTACGCCGCGCAACTGCATCCGGCGTCCAACAACGACGTGGTGCCGGCCCTGTTCAACGCCCTGTTCCCGAGCTGGTTCACCGGCTTTGCCTTCTCGGCCATCGCCATCGGCGCGCTGGTGCCGGCGGCGGTGATGTCGATCGGCGCGGCCAATCTGTTCACCCGCAATTTCTGGAAGCCGTACGTGAATCCGGCCGTGACGCATGAAGGCGAGGCCAAGGTGGCCAAGCTGGTGTCGCTGGTGGTGAAGGTGGGTGCGCTGATCTTCATCCTGTTCTTGCCGACCAAGTTCGCGCTGGACCTGCAACTGCTGGGCGGCGTGTGGATCCTGCAGACCTTCCCGTCGGTGGTGTTCGGCCTGTTCTTCGGCTGGTTCGGCGCGCGCGCTTTGCTGTGCGGCTGGGCGGTGGGCATCGTGGCCGGCAGTTGGCTGGCCTTCAGCGACGGCATCAAGCCGGTGCACACCCTGGTGCTGGGCGCGGACAGCTACACCGTCTACACCGGCCTGCTGGCGCTGCTGCTGAACATCGCCGTGGCCGTGATCGTGCAACTGGTGGCGGGCGGCTCAAAGCCCGCCGGCAAATGAGGTACTGATCGCGAACTCGTAACGTTCGGGGCGGATGTAGAACTGCGACCTGTCGCAGCACGCGCCGTCCGCCAAATAGGAGCTGCGCGCCATCACCAGCAATGGCGCGCCGCGCTCCACGTCCAGGGCCTGCGCCAGCGCGGCGTCGGCCTCTCCCACCTTGATCGCCAGGTCGGCGCGCGCGACGTCCTGGCCGGTCAGTTCGCGCAGCATCGCGTAAGCGGGCTGGCGCTCCGCCCGCTCCCACTGCGCCTGCGCCAGCAGCACCGGCAGATAACTGCGTCCCACCGCCAGCGGCTCGCCATCGACCAGGTGCAGGCGCTCCAGCCGCAAACAGCGTCCCTGCCCATCGCCCATCACGCTCAGCGCGCCGCCCGGCGCCGCGACGACTTCGCGCGACAGCAGGCGCATCTCGGCGCGCAGGCCTTGCAGCAGCAGGGATTCGTGAAAACTGCGCAGCCGGTCCAGGCCATGACGCAGTTGCTTGCCGACCGCGTAAGTGCCCTTGCCCTGCTTGCGCTCCACCACGCCGTCGCTTTCCAGCCTGGCCAGCGCCTGCCGCACGGTCACGCGGCTGACGCCGAAGCGCAGGCATAACGCCGCTTCCGACGGCAGCTTGCCGCTCGGTTCAAAACTGCCTTGCTGGATTTCCCCGGCCAGCAGCGAGGCGATTTGTTCGTACAGCGTGGCGATGTTTTCTCGTACCAGGTGCATGGGTTCACGGAACAGATAAGCAAATGCGGAAATGTCAGTTCTTACAACTTGTATTAAAACGTATTATGACCTCATCGACGAAAAAATACCGCACCTTCCCACCATGACCAACAATAAAATTCCGCCGCTGCCGCCGCAGTTGCTGGCAGCCCTGTCGCTGGACCGCGTGTCGTTCGCCTGGCCCGGCGGCCAGCCCGTGTTCAAGGATCTGTCGCTGCATGTGCGCGCCGGCGAATTCATCGCCATCGTCGGCCCTTCCGGCTGCGGCAAGTCCACGCTGCTGAATTTGCTGTCCGGCTTCCAGCGTCCCGACGCCGGCAGCATCCGCATCAACGGCGGCGCGGTGCGGCCGGAGATGCCGGAGCTGGGCTATGTATTCCAGTCGCCCAACCTGTTCCCCTGGCTGAGCGCCCTCGACAACGTGCGCTTCGGGCTGCGCATGGAGCAGCGGCTGACGCCCGCCGAGCAGATCGAGCGCGCGCAGGCCAGCCTGGCCCTGGTCGGCCTGGCCGACGCCGGCCACAAGCTGCCGCACCAACTGTCCGGCGGCATGCAGCAGCGCGTTTCGCTGGCGCGCACGCTGGTGCTCGAACCCAGCGTGCTGCTGATGGACGAACCGTTCGCCGCGCTCGACGCCATCAGCCGCAACACCATGAACGAAGAAACCCTGCGGCTGTGGTCCGCGCTGGGCCAGACCACCATCTTCATCACCCACGACATCGACGAGGCGGTGTTCCTGGCCGACCGCGTGGTGGTGCTGAACCCGGCGCCGGGCGGCATCCACAGCATCGTCGACATCGACCTGCCGCGCCCGCGCAGCCTGGCCGCCACGCGCCGCATGCCGCGCTTCGCCGACTACCGCAACGACCTGATGGACCAGATCACGCTGTCCACGCAATCCGCCTGACTCATCGACTACGGAGCTTTCATGCGCAACACCATAGCATCCGCCCTGCTGCTGGGCGTTCTTTCCCTGTTCACGCTGCCGGCGCAGGCCGCCGAGCCACTGCGCATCGGCTGGGTGTACGCGATGGCCAACGCGCCGGCGGTGGTCGCCGAGCAGCAGGGCCTGTACGCGGCGGAAGGCTTGAAGGTCGAACTGAAATCCTTCGGCGACGGCCCGCTGCTGCAGCAGGCCGTGGCGGCCGGCGAAATCGACGTCGCCTACGTCGGCGCGCCGCCGGTCTACCAGTGGTTCTCGCGCGGGCTGGAAGGCAAGATACTGGCCAAGGTCAATTACGGCCAGGCCGCCGTCATCGCCTCCAACGACGTGGCGGGACAGGCGGTGGCTGACCTGCGCGGTAAAAAGCTGGCCAGCGTCGCCAAGGGCAGCGGCATGGACGTGCTGTTGCGCGGCTACGTGCTGAAGGATCACGCCAAGCTGGATCCCGAACGCGACATCGCCATCGTCGCCATGCCGCCCGCGAACATGAACGCGGCGCTGGAGCGCCACGTGGTCGACGCCGCGTTCTCGTGGGAGCCCTTCGTCAGCGAAGCCCTGCTGCGCGGCGGCGCGCACGTGGTGCTGGACGTGAACAAGGCCCTGCCCAACTACCCGTGGTACGTGGTGATGGCGGTGCCCAAAACGCTGCACGACCGGCCGGACGACGTGCTCAAGCTGCTGCGCGCGCACAGCAAGGCGGTGGCCTTCCTCAACGAACATCCGGACGCCGCCAACCGCATCATCGTCGACGCCTTCAAGATCGCGCCCATCCAGACCGTGGACGGCAAGACCGTGGCGCCTGACGCGGTGGTCAGGGAAGCCCGCAAGCGCCTGGGCTGGTCGGCCAGGCTGGAGGCGGCGGACCAGCAATTCATCCAGCGCCTGATGGACTACTCGCTGTCGCTGGGCTTCATCAACAAGCCGCTCAAGGTCGAACAACTGGTCGACCTGTCCTGGCAACGCCGCGCGGTGCCGTGATGCGCAAGCTGTCGCCTTCATGGGGCTGGGCCTCGCTGCCCTTCCTGCTGCTGGCCTGGAGCCTGACCGCCAGCCGCTTCCCCAGCTACATCCTGCCGCAACCGTGGGACGTGGCCGGCGAAGCGCTGCGCTGGATACGCGACGGCAGCCTGCTGCCGCACCTGCTGTCCAGCGTGCTGGAAGAACTGGGCGGCTTCGGCGCGGCCATCATCGTGTCGCTGCTGCTGGGCGTGAGCGCCGGCGTGTCGCCGCGCTTCCGCGCCTTCATCGCGCCGCTCAACAGCCTGTTCATGGCCATTCCGCCGGTGGCGTGGGCGCCGCTGACCATGATTATTTTCGGCCTGGGCTATGTCTCCATCATCGTCGTCATCATGGTGGCGGCGGCCTTCCCGATGGCGGTCACCATCCAGGAAGGCGTGCTGGCGATACGCGGCGGTGAAGTGCGCGCCGCCCGCGTGCTGGGCGCGGCGCCGCTGCAACTGCTGCGCTACGTCTACCTGCCGTCCGCGCTGCCGGTGCTGACTTCGGCGCTGCGCATCGGCTTCAGCCAGGCCTGGCGCGCGCTGGTTGCCGCCGAAATGGTCGGCGCCAGCAAGGGCATAGGCTGGATGGTGTCCATGGGCGGCCAGGTCGGCAACAGCAGCCAGGTTTTGCTGGGCATCGCCGTCATCGGCCTGATCGCCTGGCTGATGGAGAGCCTGGTGTTCCGCCGCATCGAGCGTCATTACCAGCACTGGCGCACCGCATAAAACAAGGAGAACGATTTGTCGCAATTTGATCCCAAGACCGAAGCCGGCGAATACATCGCGCCGGTCGGCCTGTACGAACGTAACAAGGCCCTGCCCTTCCTCGGCAGCCTGGCCTGCGCCCGCACCGAGCTGGTGACCGGCGAATGGACCGAGCTGCAACTGGTGTACACCGTCGGCGGTTCCGGCCTGGCCGACGGCGCCTGGCTCAAGCTGGCCTTCAAGTTCTATTCCGACTGGGCGCTGTTCCAGACCAGCGATCCAACGGCCGCCAACTATGTCTCGGCCGAATACCACGCCGGCGAACTGGTGCCCGGCCAAAGCCCGGCCACGGTGCAGCAACTGAAGGTGCGCTTCGACCAGAAAGGCCACGAGCGCCCGTTCCAGAAAGCCGTCATCGTCGACATCGTGGACGGCTACCTGAATCCCGGCGACCGCATCGTGATCCGCCTCGGCGACCGGCGCCAGGGCGGCGGCGGCACGCGCGTGCAGAGTTTCGTCGAGAAGGGCTTCCGCTTCCGCATGTTCATCGACCCGCTGGGCAGCTCCAAGTTTGCCGAAGTGCCGGGCGATAGCGTGATCGACATCGTGCCGGGCGCAGCGGCTTCGTTGCAGGTCGTCGCGCCGCGGCTGGTCGGCAACGAGGAAGCGTTCGACATCATCGTCCGCGCCGACGACGCCTGGGGCAACACCTGCCGCAACCTGCCCCTGTCCGGCACGCTGCGCCTGCACGGCCCGGACGGCGAGGTGCGCGAGCAGCGTTACCAACTCGCAGACAGCGGTTGGGCCGTGGCGCGCGCGTCCGGCCTGCGCCTGGCGCGCAACGGCGAATGGCGCATCGAAGCGGCCATCGACGATCCGCGCCTGCCGGCGGCGCAAGCCTGGGTCAGCATCGAATCCAGCAACGGCGCCTTGCGCGCGCTGTACGCGGACCTGCACGTGCACTCGGACGATACGGTCGGCACCAACGACACCAGCTACAACCTGAGCTACGGGCGCGACGTCGCCGGTCTCGATGTGCTGGGCTATACCGCCAACGACTTCAACATCACCGAGGGCCGCTGGAACAAGGCGGTAGAACTGATACATGCGCTCAACGAGCCGGGCCGCTTCGTCTGCTATCCGGGCACGGAATGGTGCGGCAATTCCAGCGCCGGCGGCGACCGCAACATCGTCTTCCTGCGCGACGGCAAACCACGCTTCCCCTTCGATGAACAGGGGCGCCTGGTGCGTTCTTTCGAATGGAACGAATTCACGGCGGGCACCATCAAGCCCGGCGCCTGGCCGGTCGACGAACTGTACGCGGCTTATGCCGACGATCCCGAAGGCCACCTGATGATGCCGCACATCGGCGGCCGCCGCTGCAACCTGGACTGGCATCACCCGCAACTGGAGCGCCTGATCGAAGTGGCGTCGGCCTGGGGGCAGTTCCACTGGGTGTACGCCAACGCCCTGCAAAAAGGCTACCGCATGGGCGCCGCCGCCAACAGCGACGAGCACCAGGGCCGTTGCGGCGGCGGCGTGCCCGCCACTGCCGTCTTCGGATCGCGCGGCGGTTTGACCGGCGTGATCGCCGAGCGCTTCGACCGCGAAGGCGTGGCGGTCGCGCTGCGCGCGCGGCGCACCTTCGCCACCACCGGCGAGCGCACTTACGCCAGCCTGAAGCTCGGCAGCCACTGGATGGGCGAGGTGGTGCAGGCCGGCGATGGCGCGCAACTGGACTATCGCCTGCTGGGCGACCAGGGCTGGGAATCGGTCACGCTGTACGACGGTGCGCAGGAAATCTGGAGTCGCGACCTGCACCGGGAGGCGGGGCTGGCTCCTGGCCGCATCCGCTTGCGCCTGGGCGGGGCACGCGTGCATGAGCGTTATCGGGGCGCCTACTGGACCGGCACGGTACGCGTGACCGGCGCGGTGGTGCGCGACTTCAGCGCGCTGGGCCTGGACCATCCGGAGCAGACGGTGTGGCGGCAGGATGGCACTACCATCGCCTTCCGCACCAGCACCAGCGGCGACACCGACAGCATTGAACTCGATTTGTCGACGCTGGCTGGGGTGCGCATCGAAATCCATACGCGCATCGACAGCTATATCAAGGTCGGCGATCCGCTGGCGCCGCAGCCTTATGTGCATGCGCCGGAGGTGGTGTTGTCGGTGGCCGGCGATGAGTTGCTGGCGTCGGGAGGCGTGGAGCGCAAGCTGCCGGGTGCGGAATTGAACGTGGCACTGGAGCGCATCAGCACCGGCGCGCTGCCGCGCGAGGTGGCCGGCAGTATTCCGCTGGCGGAGCTGCAATTGGCGGCAGGACGCGAACATCCGCTGTTCATCACGGCACGGCAGCGCGACCAGTCGCGGGTGTGGACCTCGGCGCTGTTCCTGACGCCGCGCTAACCCCGTCACTCCCGCACAACCCCGTCACTCCCGCGCAGCCCCGTCACTCGCGCGCAACCCCGTCACTCCCGCGAAAGCGGGAGTCCATGCTGAGCAGCGCAGCACCAAATCGTGCCCGCGCAAACGGGCAACCACGCTGAGCCTCCTGTCCAGCCCCCTATGGGTCCCCGCCTGCGCGGGGACGACGGCACTCTGTCATCGCATCGTCATACGGCTCGGGTAAGATGACGCCAGCCGCGCCTGGCGCCGGCCTCCGACCAACCTGACTAGAGCAACCATGACGAAGAATGTACCGGCACGCCTGCCATCCCTGCGGCTCCTGGCCACCTGCTTAACCTTCTGCCTGGCCGCCGACCGCGCGCTGGCCGCCGCACCGGCTCCGTCCACCACGGCCGCCTCCCTGCCCAAGCTGGTGGTCGTGCTGGTCGTCGACGGCCTGCCCAGCGAACAGGTCCAGCGCTACCGCGACCAGTTCGGCCAGGGCGGCATACGCCGCCTGCTGGACCAAGGGGCCTCGTTCAGCAACGCCCACCAGGCCCACGGCGTGACCGTGACCGCCGTCGGCCACAGCGCCATCCTGACCGGCGCCTACCCCTACGTGCACGGCATCATCGGCAACAACTGGGTCGATCCCGTCACCAAAAAAATCGTCTACTGCACCGAAGACAGCAACTACAGCTACATCGGCGAAGACACCAAGCCATCCGACGGCACCTCGCCGGCCAAACTGAAAGTCGACACGCTGGGCGACGAACTGCGCTACGCCACCGGCAGCCGCAGCAAGGTGGTCGCAGTCTCGGGCAAGGACCGCGGCGCGATCCTGCTGGCCGGTAAAACCGGCACCGCCTACATGTACATGGATAAAACGGGCGACTTCGCCAGCAGCACCTATTACATGAAGCAGCATCCGGAATGGGTGCAGAAATACCTGGCCACCAAACCGCAGGACCGCTACTACGGCAAAGCCTGGACGCCGCTGCTGCCCGCATCGGCCTACGCCGGCGACGCCAGCGAAGACCTGAATCCACCCAAGCCCGGCACCCACAACCGCCTGCCCTACACCTACTACAGCGAGAGCGGCGCGATCGACGCGGGCTACTACGCCAGCCTGCGCACCGGTCCCTTCCTCGATCAACTGACGCTGGACTTCGCGCGCGCCGCGGTGGAAGGCGAAAACCTGGGCCGCAATCCGGCCGGCGTGCCGGACCTGCTGGGCGTCAGCCTGTCGGCGCATGATTACGTGAACCACGCCTTCGGCCCCGAGAGCAAAATGTCGCACGACCATTTGCAGCGGCTGGACCGCATGCTGGCCGAGTTCTTCAACTACCTGGATCAGCGCGTCGGCATGGACAACGTGCTGGTGGTGCTGACCGCCGATCACGGCTTCCCCAACACGCCGGAATTCGCCAAAACCCAGAACCTGGACGCGCAGCGCCTGGACGGCGACAAGCTGATGGCCGCGCTGGATCAGCACCTGGCGGAGAAGTTTGGCGTGGCCAAGCTGGTGCAAGCCTGGGTGCTGCCCAACATCCAGTTGAACTACGCACTGGTCGAGCAGAACAAGCTCAATCGCCAGGACGTTGAAAATGAAGCCGCACGCTTCCTGCTGGCGCAGAACGGCATCGCCGACGTGTTCACGCGCACCCAGTTTGAAAACGGCGCCGTGCAGGGCACGCATATCGCGACGCTGATGCGCCGCGCCTGGAATCGGGAAGAGTCGGGCGACCTGATGGCGATCACCAAGCCGTTCTGGTACTTCGGCTCCGGCAACAGCGGCACCTCGCATGGCTCGCCGTATGCCTACGACACCAATGTGCCGCTGCTCATCATGGGTAAGCGCTGGATCAAGCCGGGAGCTTACGGCCAGTATGCGGAAGTGGTCGACATCGCGCCGACCCTGGCCGCCCTGCTGCATGTGCGCCCGCCGGCCGGCGCGGAAGGCCGCGTGCTGACAGAAACGCTGCGCTGATGTCTCAGGCCAGGCTGCTCAGATAGCGGTTCAGGTGATCGAAATTGAGCGGCTTGGAGAAATGCTGGTCGAAGCCCGCTTCGACCGCCTTCTTGGCCGAGTCGCGGTCGGCCGAGCCGGACAGCGCAATGATGGGCACCGATTGCGCGCCAGGCATGCGGCGGATGGCGCGCACCGCGCCAAAACCGTCCATCCACGGCATGCCCAAATCCATGATGATCGCCCGCGGTATCGCCTCGCGCACCCAGTCGCAGGCTTCGTAGCCGTTGTGCGCGGCCGCGGTCTCGTAGCCGCAGCATTGCAACAAGGCCGACAGCGACTCCACCATCTCGACGTTGTCGTCCACCACCAGTACCTGTTTGGAGCTTGCCATGTTGTGCCTCACTAGGATTGATTGTCATTGTGAAGCCATGCTAGCAACGGTCGCCTCAGCCGTATGTTCGTCAGCGCACGTATAACTAACTGCCGCGCACTGCCGCTTCGATCGCGGCGACGTCGATCTTCCGCATCGTCATCATCGCTTCGAACGCGCGTTTGGCCGTATCGCCGCCCTTGGTCATCGCGTCGGTCAGGACGCGCGGCGTGATCTGCCACGACAGGCCCCATTTATCCTTGCACCAGCCGCAGGCGCTTTCCGCGCCGCCGTTGCCGACGATGGCGTTCCAATAGCGGTCGGTCTCGGCCTGGTCATCAGTGGCGATCTGGAACGAGAACGCCTCGCTATGCTTGAAGGTGCTGCCGCCGTTGAGGCCCAGGCACGGGATGCCGCACACCGTGAATTCGACGGTCAGCACCTGCCCCGCTTTCCCGCCGGGGAAATCGGACGGCGCCCGGTGCACCGCGCTGACCGCGCTGTCGGGGAAGGTGCGCGCATAAAACTCCGCCGCCGCTTCCGCGTCATGGTCGTACCACAGGCAGATCGTATTCTTGCTCATGGGTGTCTCCTCTGTTCGACTGTCGAAGCGGGCATTCTACCGTCGCCCGCCCCACAACGGCGCGGCAATGGAACCAGTTGAATTTCGGGCCGCGCGTTTTCTGCTAGCGTAGGACAAAACCACTCTCTCTTGCCCATTATGCGTACACGCTTGCTGTTTTACGTTGCTCTCGGATTGCTAGCTGCAACGGTTGCCCATGCCGCCGAACAGCCCGTTCCCATCGCCGCCTTCTTCGGCAACCCGCATGTGCGCGGCGCCCAGCTCGCGCCGGACGGGAAGCGCCTGGCCATGGTGGTCAATAACGACCAGGGGTATGACCAGCTCGGCGTCGTCAACCTGAAGGACGGGACCATGAAAGTGGTGGCCTCGTTTTCGGATGCCGATGTCGGCCGCTTCCAATGGGTGAACAACGGCAGGCTGCTCTATAGTTCACGCGACAAGCACACTGCGCGCGGCGAATTGCGCTATGCGGACGGACTATTCGCCGTCAACAGCGACGGCAGCGGCTACCGCCAACTGGCTGCGGTGGGAATCGGCGCGCAGTCCGCCGCGCCTGCGCCCGGGCGCCGCAAGCTGCCCTTGAATACCTTCATGCTCGACCAGCCTGGCACGCAGGATACGGACTCCGTTTATGTCCAGACCTTTGAACTCAAAGCCGATGCCTCCATCGGCCGAATCAACCTGCTCAAGCTGAATACCATCACCGGCGTCGCCAGCCCGGTGCAAGGACCGGGCCGCGCGCGCCGCTGGTGGCTCGATGCCAGGGGCGAGCCGGCGCTGGCGCTCACGGTCGACGACCGCACCGAAACGCTGTACTACCGCGATCCCGGCAACGGCAACTGGCGCCGGCTGGGCAGCCGCGTCTACCTGGCATACGCCGACGACAGCGCCGCCGCGTCCACCGATGCCGACGCCCACCTCGCCCAGGTGGTCGTCAGCGGCAAGCGCGAAGAACTGCTGAACTTCACGCCGCTGGGCTTCACGCCGGCGGGCGAGCTGTATGTCACCAGCCACAAGAAGCGCGACAAGGAGGCGCTGTTCGCCTACGACCTCGCGGCCGGCAAGATGGCCGACCGCCCCCTGGTGGAACTGGACGCCTACGACTTCGACGGCGAACTGGTCGCGGGCGCCGGCAAGCTGCTGGGGGTGCGCTACACCGTCGATGCGGTGACGACCACCTGGTTCGATCCGGCCATGCAGCAGGCGCAGCAAGCCGTCGACAAGCTGCTGCCCGACCGCGTCAACGTCTTGAGCGTGGGCGCGCGCTCGGAGACGCCGTTCGTGCTGGTCACGTCGTGGTCCGACCGCCAGCCGCCGGTGTTCCTGCTGTTCGACCGCGGCACCGGAAAACTGTCGATGGTCGGCGCCAGCCGGCCGGCCATCCCGCCGGCCCGGATGGCGCGGCAAGCGCTGGTGCGCATTCCGGCGCGCGATGGGCAGCCTATCCCGGCCTGGATGACGGTGCCTGACCATCGCCCAGGCGAGCAACTGCCGATGGTCGTGCTGGTCCACGGCGGTCCCCAGGTGCGCGGCCATGAATGGGAATGGAACGCCGCCAGCCAGTTCCTGGCCTCGCGCGGCTATGCGGTGCTGGAACCCGAATTCCGCGGCAGCGCCGGTTATGGCAGCGCACACTTGCGCGCCGGCTGGAAGCAATGGGGACTGGCGATGCAGGACGATCTCGCCGATGCCGCACGCTGGGCCATCGCCGAAGGCATCGCCGACCCGCACCGCATCTGCATCGGCGGCGGTGGCTACGGTGGTTATGCCGCCCTCATGGGCCTGATCCGCGATCCGGGCTTGTACCGCTGCGGGATGGACTGGGCCGGCGTCACCGACCTCAAGCTGCTCTACACCGGCAGTTGGACCAGCAACAACGACATGTCGAACGCATGGAAGGATTACGGCATGCCGTTGCTGATCGGCGACCCGGCCACGGATGCCGCGCAGTTCACGGCCACCTCGCCGCTGCAGCAGGCCGCGCGCGTCACCCAGCCGCTGCTGCTGGCCTACGGCAACGACGACCTGCGCGTGCCGGCCTACCACGGCCGCAAATTCTATGACGCGGTCCGCCGAACCAACCCGCATGTCGAATGGGTACTCTACAAAAAAGAAGGCTATGGCGGCGGACTGGACTACGACGCGGACGACCGGCGCCTGCCAGGCTATCGCAGCGCCACGTTTTACGACGCCGTCAAACAGAGCGAAAATGTCGCCCGGCTGGCGAACCGGGAGGTGGCGGGCCTCTACCCGGCCGAGAGCGACGATCTGCTCAATAACGGAAGCGTCGGCTGGATCGTTCACGAAAAAGATGGCGCGGGCTGGGATCTGGTGCAGACCCGCGTGGATTTCTGGGGCCGGGTGGAAACGTTCCTGCAACAGCACATCGGCACGCGGAAGGATTAACTAGCAATCCGTAAGTTGTTGGCAAAATGAACACAGTGAATATAAATTTGGAAATTAAGATGCACTGTTGGAATCAGTTGTGTTATTCTACGCAACATCCGCGGCAGAGGCCGCTTACTAATGGGAATGTAAATATGAAGTTTACGAAAATGTTCGCGGCAGCCGCCACGCTGACCCTGTCCCTGTCGTCCGGTGCAGCCTTTGCAGATACCGCCGCCACCTGCTCCAAAACCCAGGTCACCATCGGTAGCCACACTGCCCAGGACTGCGCAGGCTTCTATTCCGGTAACCTGAATGCGACCACCAACACCGCCGGCAACGGCGTCATCACCTGGACCGACGTCAACAATCTGCACCTGTTCACCAACCCAGGCAACCTGCTGACCGGCCCACTGGATAGCTCCTACATGGTATCGGTGAGCAGCAAAGGCACCACGATCACTTTCAACCACACGATGATTGGCGAGACCATCATCGGTATCCACTCTGGCGGCGTTGACTTGGTCGACAGCAGCAAGAAAGGCAGCGGCACCGCGTTCTACCTGTTCGACGCTGGCACCACCGGCATCACCTCCGTCAGCTTCAACAACATCAAAGGTATCTCGAACGCCACCCTGCTGGGCACCAATCTGCCAGCCAGCGCCGTACCTGAAACCGAAACCTACGCCATGATGTTGGCTGGCATCGGCATGCTGGGCCTGGTCGCCCGCCGCCGCAAGCAAGGCTAATCGCCGAACAGCACAACGCTGAAGCAAAGCCCTAACGGCCCGGTCGAATTTTCGGCCGGGCCGTTCTTCATTTAGCGCATGACGCCATCGCAGCCAACACGACGGTGGCCACGCGCCGGGAGAGGGTGACGCTCACTTGGCGACCTCGAAGCCTGCGGACTTGAGCGCGGCGACAGCCACGTCGTGGTCCTGCTGGGCATTACCACCAGAGATGCCGATGCCCCCAACCACGCGACCGCCCACCACGATGGGCACACCGCCACCTACCGGCATGACGCGCGGATGGTTGGCCAGCGGCGCCGTGGCCGGCTGAGCGACAACCTGGTTCCAAATCATCGTGTCCAGGCCGAAGGAGGCGGCAGTCCACGCCTTGTTGACGGCCACTTCGGCGGCCAGGAAGGGCGTGGCGTCGGCGCGCTCGAACGCGATCAGGTGGCCGCCCTCATCGGTGACCGCAATGGCCAGATTCAGGCCGATCTCGGTGGCCGCCTTCCGCGCCGCGAGGGCCAGCGACAGCGCGCTGTCGCGCGTAATAGAAGCCTTGGTTTGCACTTGAGTGATATTGTTCATGATGCGATTCCTTGAGATGAATTAACAAAGAGGTAAAACAGTGAAGTCGTGAGTTTGGTTGTTAGCCTGCGCTGCGCCCGAACTCAGAAACCTTCGAGCACAATCTTGCCCACGGCCTTGCCGCTTTCGATCAGGACGTGCGCGCGGGTCAGGTTTTCGGCATTGATGCGGCCGAAGGCGGCGTTGGCGGTCGTTTTGATGCGGCCGGCGTCGACCAGGTCGGCAACGCGCCCCAGCAGAACGCCCTGCTCGTGCATGTCCGGCGTTTCGAACATCGAGCGCGTGAACATCAGCTCCCAGTGCAGCGACAGCGACTTGTACTTGAGGGCGTCCGGATCCAGCCCTTTCATATCGTCGATGACGGCCAGCGCGCCCTGCGGCTTCAGGCTTTCGATGATTTCCTGGTAGTGCGTGGAGGTCTGCGTCAGCGAGGCCACGTAGTCCACATGCTCGATGCCGGCCGACCGCAGCGCCTGCGACAGCGGCTTGGAGTGGTCGATGACCGCGTGCGCGCCCAGCTCCAGGGACCATTCACGCGACTCGGGGCGCGACGCCGTGGCGATCACGCGCAGCTTGGTCAGTTGGCGGGCCAGTTGGATCAGGATCGATCCCACGCCGCCGGCGCCGCCCACCACCATCAGCGTCTGGCCTTCGCCACCGCCCTGGGCGATACGCAGCCGGTCAAACAACAGTTCCCACGCGGTGATGGCCGTCAGCGGCAGCGCGGCGGCTTGCGCATCCGAGAGCGACTTGGGCGCCTTGGAGACGATGCGCGCATCCACCGCATGCAGCTCGCTGTTAGCGCCTGGGCGCTTGATCGAGCCGGCATACCAGACGCGGTCGCCGACGGCAAAGCCGGTCGCCTGCGCGCCAACGGCTTCAACCACGCCGACCGCGTCCCAGCCGAGTACCTTGACTTCGCCTGCCGCCGGCGCGTTGGCGGCGCGCACCTTGGTGTCGACCGGATTGACCGAGACCGCATGCACCCGCACCAACAGATCATGTGCGCCGGGCTGCGGCGCGGGCAGGTCCATGTCCTCGAGCGCCTTGGGCGCGTTGATGGGGAGATTCTTTTGATAAGCAACAGCTTTCATGGCAATTTCCTTTCTGGGTTTAAGCGATGTCGATGGAGGTACTATAGGTAGAATAGCTGTGCTTGATAAGAGGGGTTTCTGATGTATCACTTTCAAACCAGGATTGAAAATATAGGCGACTTGCAGGTGCTCCTGTACACGGTCAGCGGCGGATCATTGACTGCTGCGGCGCGGGCACTCGGCATCACGCCGGCGGCGGCCAGCGCCACCCTCAAGCGGCTTGAGGCTCAGCTCGGAACGCGGCTCTTCGAACGTTCGACCCGCGCGATGCGGCTGACGCCGCCGGGGCAAATCCTTCTGGAGTACGCCCAGCGGGCGTTCGAGCTGCTGGCAGAGGGAGAATCCCAGCTCGACGCCGAACGCGGGGCCCTGGTGGGCACGGTGCGCGTCTCCGCACCGTCGGACCTGGCCCGCACCGTGCTGATGCCGATGCTGGATGAGTTCTTGCATCTACACCCAGGGGTGAAACTGACGCTCAATGTTGGCGACCGCGTGCTTGACGTCCTGCGGGACGAGGTCGATCTGGCTATTCGGTACGGTGAGTTGAGCGACTCTCGCCTCGTGGCGCGGCGACTCTCGCTGGCGCACCCGGTCCTTAGCGCTTCGCCCGACTATTTGAGTCGTCGCGGCACGCCGGGCACGCCAACAGACCTGGTCGACCACAACTGCATTTCCTTCATGCGCGGCGGGCGCACGTTCAGCTCGTGGCGCTTCGGCCAGAACGACCAATGGACCACGGTAAGGATCAGTGGTGACCGGGTCGTGGACGACGCCTCGCTGGCGCGCGAATGGGCAGTCGCGGGAGCCGGAATCGTCTTCATGACAGAGATCGAGCAAAGGCGTGAACTGCAAAGCGGCAAGCTGGTGCGGTTGCTGGGCGAGTGGGAGACAGATCCCTACCCCTTGCATGCGCTCTTACCTAGCGGACGCTTCGTCCCCAACCGCGTTCGCGCGCTCGTGGACTTCATCGCCGGACGCTTTGCTGAACTCCAGCTATCAAACACGCGCTTGCAGTGACAAAGTGTGAATCTTTCAGACTGGCAAGATGATACGCTAGACGCGTCGGCAGGGTACGGCCAGGAGCGGCCGGTGAAACTGCGCGTTCTCACCGGCTGCTTTAGGGCTGGGAACAGCCGCCCGCAGGGGCCCGCGTCGGCGCTGCAAACACAAGGCTGAAGTGAAGTAACTTCTGTTGCTTCGATTTAATGTCTGCGTGCGTATCCCCAGCTTGATCAGATCACGTTTCGGAGACACATCGTGTTTGTACTTAAAGCGGAATAGAACCAATGTTTTTCTTCAACAAAGCCTGTGTGCGCGGGCGTCCAGCCGCCGAGGTCTCGAAGCCTAGCCCGTATCGGTAAATTTCAGGCAGGAACAACCGCTCCGGCCCCAAGTTACCATCGACATCTTCATAAATAACGCCGATCTCCTTCAACGAAACAAGAAGGTGTTGATTTGCAGCGAAATCTGACCCACTTCGCCGCATAATTTGCAAACGAATCTGACCCACGTTTAAGACACAATCCTGCTCACGACATTGAGCGGGGAATTGGAGTGATCGACGTGGCATTACTA